>ENA-OWPA01000007-OWPA01000007.1-bioreactor-metagenome-genome-assembly--contig:-NODE-7-length-408011-cov-15.216763_pt1 | contig 408011 bp, 369 predicted proteins | sample MGYA00238139_ERZ651803 | MGnify/ENA primary metagenome ERZ651803 (study PRJEB26909, sample SAMN07631231) | bioreactor metagenome | isolation source: Switchgrass digestor | place: USA: Dartmouth...
CATCTTCTATTCTGGAAGATAATATATTATAATAATAACTGCTGTGTTACAAAAATATTTCATAAATATGTCAAATTACATGAGCGCGATTTAGGGAGTGAAGACATGAAAGGTATGAGGGGTAAGATCTCCACCAGGAGGAATTACTTGTCGGTTATGTACATTCCTCATAACAAGGGTGGAGTCAAAACAATCAGGATCAATCATTATCGGACAACCCTTCTCACCGCGTTCGCCTTCATGCTTGTTGCGCTTTTGATACTCACCGGATATACGCTCTCCGTAGTCAAGCAGAACAAGGAAATGAAGATTCAGCATACAAATGAGTTAAACGCCATCCTGAGCGAGAAAGAACAACTGGAGGCACTTATAGCAAAACAGGCAAAGGAACTGGCCGAAAACGCCGAGATTATTAATACACTGGAATCAGTAAAAACGATATCTGCGGAGGCCGTTGCGAACTACAAGGAACAATATGAAGACATGGTCGTATCCTATATTGACAATGATTTGAAGAACATCGGCACTGTAAGCCGCGGCAACAAAAGTTCCTCTTCATTCAAGGAGGATGTAGCGGAACTTCGCACACTCATCTCGGTAGTTGAGTCGGCCAAGCTTTCCGAGGATGATGCCACGAGCAAAATAGCGCGTAAAGCTGAACAACTCAACAACTACCTTGAGGCACTGCCTACGTACTGGCCGGTGGATTCAAGAGCGACATTTTCGGGATTCGGCATGCGTTTTCATCCGATTTACAAGCGTTACAGGATGCATGAAGGCCTTGACATGGGCGGAACAAAGGGTGACCCTGTTTATGCCGCCGGCAAGGGCAAGGTAATCCATGCCGGATGGAACGGCGGTTACGGAAACCTGATTATAATAGACCATGGAAACGGCTTTAAGACATATTACGGTCATCTGAACAAGATTCTCGTCAAGGAAGGCCAGTCAGTCTCCAAGGGCGAGAAAATAGGCCTCATCGGGTCAACAGGGTTATCAACCAGCTCCCACCTGCATTTTGAAGTCAGGCTGAATGATAAGCCCACCGATCCCCTGTATTATATAGAGCCCTGAAAATATAAGAAAGGTGGTCACAATGCTGAAAAAGAAGAACAATCCCGCGTCACTGGATACTGTAATCGGTGAATATACCTCATTAGTCGGCAATGTGGAATCCGACGGTTCCCTGAAGATTCTCGGAAAGGTTGAAGGTGATGTAAAGGCCGGGGGAGATGTTTATATCGAATCAACATCAACAATTATGGGAAACATATATGGCAGCAATGTATATGTGAGTGGCAAGGTAAAAGGCAACATCATTGCCAAAGGGCTGCTTCATCTCCAGGCCCAGGCAAGAGTTTACGGAGACATTGAAGTTTCCAGCATAGTAACCGATGAGGGCGCAATATTCCAGGGAAACTGCAAAATGATAGAGGTTCCCGAGGATGAAGCTGCAGCAACATCATCAGACAAGCCTGAACCGCGTCTCAGGATAAAGCATGAGGAACTGGATGACAGCAAGGAAGATGTATAATATAAAACCCGGAGGACAAGCTCCGGGTTTTATATTAAGTTTCAGGTTATAGGTTTTTCCCGGGATTATCGTCCCTGCTCAGAATCACCATAAGGAATCCCTCATCAAAGCTGACTGACGCGGTGTCGGCAATGAACTCATTGCTGATTCCCAGGCTGTGACCAAGCTTCATGTCGTAATTCTTCAGCTGATAAAGAAGGCCTTCCGTGGTGACCCCTCTTACCTCAGGCGAAATAGGGATGAGCGAAACCTTCCAGTTATCAAGCCTTTTAAGCTCGATTCTCCCTTTTCCACGGAAAACATAAACCCGGTTGTTCTCATCTTCAATCCAGCCCTTTGCATTTCTATCCAAAAGTTTGACCAGAAGCAGGATATTGCTCAAAGAATGATCCAGCCTCGAGCCTGTGGCGGAAAGAAAACATATTTCATCCGCACCCATATCAAGCGCCGTTTCCAGTGCCAGTTCAGTGTCGGTGTAATCCTTTCTTACAGGAAAGTTTAATAGTTTTACGCCCTTTTGAGCACGGAAAAAATCCAGAACTTCACCCGGTATCGAGTCGAAGTCGCCCAACAGGACGTCCGGCACGATTCCGGATTCGTAAAGGTAAAGTCCCCCGCCGTCGGCGGCTATTATGATGTCAGCTTCACTGCAGCGCTCCCTGAGGAGTTCTTTGTCAACAGGTTTTCCGCTGCCTACGATCACTGCTCTCATTTCATACAGCCCTCTTGAGTGAAGCAATAAATTCGGCGGGATTCCTGCTGTTGAAGAAGGCCGATCCGGTAACCAGTATGTTCGCGCCTGCCGGGACCACTTTCTTTACCGTTTCGGCATTGATCCCCCCATCCACTTCTATATCAAGAGCAAGTCCGAGCCTGTCGGCCGTATTCCTGATATGCCGCACCTTTTCTTCCATCCCGTCGATGTATTTCTGGCCACCGTAGCCCGGGTGCACAGTCATGACAAGTACCATGTCCACTTTGTCCAGTATGTTCAGAATCACCTTTTCATCGGTTTCAGGGCTTATGGAAACCCCCGCCCTTACGCCCAGCCGTTTTATCCTGGCAATGGATTCTTCAAGATTCGGGGATGCTTCTGCGTGAATAGTGATGCTGTCGGCTCCTGCTTCGGCAAAAGACTCAATGTGACTGTCAGGATTGCTGACCATAAGGTGCGTGTCAAAGGGCAGCCTTGAATACGGGCGAAGTGCCTTTACGACGATTGCGCCGATAGTGATGGGAGGCACGAAATGTCCGTCCATTATATCAAGATGAACCATGTCGGCTCCAGATGTTTCTATTTTCTTCAGGTCGGACCTGAGGCATGAAAAATCTGCAGAAAGTATTGACGGTGCAATTTTTATCATTTTCATCTATCTCCTGTATCTGTTGTCATACGCTTCTTTCAGCTCTTTGTAGTACTGAACGTATCTTTCATATCTTCCGGTATCTGCTTCCCCCTTTTCAACAAGTTCCCTGACCCGGCAGCCTGGTTCGGCGGTATGGCTGCAGCTTGTAAACCGGCATTCTCCTATAACCTTTCTGAATTCGGGATAGAGAAGGGCCAGTCTGGTATGCTCTATATCGCAGACACTATATGCGCTGAAACCGGGAGTATCCAGAACAAATCCACCCACATCAAGCTTAAAAAGCTGTACATGTCTTGTGGTATGCTTTCCACGCTGAATGCGCTCACTGACCTCGCCGGTTTCCATTACCCAGTTGTTCAGTATCCTGTTCAGGATTGTGGACTTACCGACACCGGACTGTCCCGCGAAGGCAGTCCTCTTTCCCCTGAGTTCCTCATGAAGCTCATCATATCCTGCATCCAGCACCTTGCTGATGAAAATAACCCTGTAGCCCGCCTTTCTGTAAACTCCGCTGATGTATCCGGCGGTCCCGTCATCATCAAGATCAATCTTATTTATCAGGATTAACGGAGAGATGCCCTTCGCCTCGCAGGTTATAAGCAGCTTGTCAGCGAGGCTGAGGTCGGGTTCAGGGCTTTTGGCCGCAAGGACAATGGCAAGCTGGTCTATATTTGCCACCGGCGGCCTGACGAACTCATTCTTTCTTTCAAGTATTTCGTCTATATATCCTGTGAGATCCCTCTCATCAATAACTCTGAATGTTACATTGTCACCCGGGAGGGGCGTCTTCCCTCCCGTCTTGCGGTGGACACCTCGGGCCTTGCAGGTATACACCGCACCGTCCGTAGTGTCCAGAACGTCATAAAAACCTCCGACGCCTTTAAGAATAATGCCTTCCTTTACCGTGTGCATACTTTTTCTTCGGTCATCACCCTGTCATGCCGGCTAATAAACCTTTTCAGTAACAAGTATATCATTTACATAACCTCTTATGGTATATCCGCCGTCCTCGGGAATATCAACCACAACATAGTGAGGGAATTCCTCAGTGCTGATTTCCGCGTTATCAATAAGCAGAGTCTGCTCTGAAGTGGAGTTGTTTATCATTACCACCTTAAGCCTTACAGTGTCACCTTCAACGTCGGGAGGCAGAGGTATTACTATCGTAATCTTCTTTGTAGTGGGCTGCTTCGGCGTTTCTCCCGGCGGTGTGGGCGTAGGTGTATCATCTTCAAATGTGATATCCACCGCAGTATCTTCAAGCACCTGATCTCCCGCCTTCGGATACTGGTCTATGATCTTGCCCTGGAATCCCTGTTTGCCTTCAGGATAGGTCTTGCCTATCTTCAGCTTGGATGCGGTCAGGGCCTGCAGTGCCTGGTTATAATCAAGCCCAATAAGGTACGGAACAATTACGTATTCCTTCTTCGGCCCAAGGCTCCAGTAAATCGTGATTGTCGACCCGCGCTTCACCTGTTGACCGGGTGCCGGGTCGGAACGGATAACCATGTTCACGGGCACTTCATCGCTGTACTCTGACTGTTCAACAACCACAAGTCCGTATTCGTCCTGCAGCTGATATTTGAGGTTGGTATGGTCCTTCAATCGTACTTCAGGTATTGTAACCATCTCAGGCCCTTTGCTGACGGTAAGGGTCAGCGTGGTATATATGCTTCCTGCCTTGATGGGTGTTCCGGCCGGGATGCTCTGGTTCATGACTATGTCCTTGTCATACTCATCGCTGTACTGATATACAACCTCATACGGCCTTATCCCGTTTTCTTCGAGCTCGGCTATAACCTCACTGATATTGCGGTTCACATAACTTCCCACCGTCACGGATTCAGGCTGCTGGGCCTCCTGCCTCAGCTCGTTGACGATGGCACTTACGAACATGAATATTCCGCCCGCAATTACCAGAATCAGGATTACATAAAGCGCAGTAAGTGACCGCGTTTTTTTATTCTTTCCTCTTCTTGAATAGGCATGTTCGTTCCCGGCCAAGTCATCATCCTCCAATACATCGAGTTTTCTCGTTTCATACCTGGTGCGGTCCTGCTTGATGTTCGGAAGCAGTATTTCGTTTGTCTCGCCGTGTTTGCCGATAATGCTCTCCAAATCACGCATCATTTCGGCAACCGACTGGTAGCGGTCCTTTCTTGACTTCGCCATGGCCTTCAGGACAATTGAGTCAAGTGCTTCCGGTATGTTCGGGTTTATATCGCTCGGAAGCGGAGGAATGTCCTGAATATGCTTCAGGGCCACCGCGACTGAAGACTCACCGTCAAACGGGAGCTTTCCGGTCAGCATTTCAAAGAAGGTCACGCCGATGGAATAAATATCGGACTTCTCATCTATATATCCGCCGCGGACCTGTTCCGGTGACGAATAATGCACCGAGCCGATGGTGTCTATTCTCATTGTGGCGGTATCGGCCGTAACCGCGCGGGCTATTCCGAAATCGGTAACCTTTGGTATGCCGTCCGATGTAATCAGAATATTCTGCGGTTTTATGTCACGGTGGACAATATTTCTGCTGTGGGCTTTGTTCAGGGCACTGCATATCTGCAGGGTGATACTTACTGCTTCTCTCCAGTCCAAAGCCCCGTTCCTTCTGATGTATTCCTTGAGAGTTATTCCGTCCACCAGTTCCATTACGATATAGTAATTTCCGCTGTCGGTTCCTACGTCATATATCTGGACAATATTGGGATGGGTCAGGCTTGCAGCGGCCTGTGCTTCAATTTCAAAACGTTTCAGGAATTCCTCATCGTGCTTGAACTCATCTTTCAGGACCTTTATTGCTACATAGCGCTGAAGGTACTGGTCAAGGGCCTTATATACCCTTGCCATGCCGCCCGAACCTATCTCTGACAATATCCTGTATCTGTTACCCAAAACTGTACCTACCATCTGTACACCTCTTTACATCGCCTATGCCCAGGCAATAATCACGGTTACGTTATCGTTTCCGCCCCTCTGATTTACGGCTTTTATCAGCTCCGATGAAGCTTTTTCCGGGGGATTCTTCATGATTATCTCCAGTATCTCCTCGTCGGAAAGATGCTCGTACAATCCGTCGGTGCAAAAGACGAAAATATCGTTCTCCTTTATCGGTTCGTGGTAAAAATCGGGAAGGTAATTCTCGCTGAATCCAAGTGCTCTTGTGACCTTGTTCTTGTCAGGATGGGTGAGAGCCTCATCGGACGAAATAATGCCGCCCTTAACCAGTTCAGCAACATAGGTGTGGTCCTGGGTGATAGGACGGATTTTGGAATCACGGATGAGATACACTCTTCCGTCGCCTATATGCGCAATATAAAGGTTGTTGTCCTTGACTATCCCGATGGAAAGGGTCGTACCTGACGCCATACCGCCGAGATGCTTGCTGGAAAACTCCATAATCTGCCGGTTTATGGCCTCGATTCGGTTATTGATGATTTCGTGCATAGTGGGTACATCTTTGGCCTCCACGCACTCCATCACCATTGATGAAATTTCTTCGACAGCAATACGGCTGGCTTCCTCGCCGGCAAGATATCCGCCCATTCCGTCGGCAATAACGAATCCTACCGGATTTCCACCAGAATCCAGTATTATGTTCCAGTTGTCCTCGTTCTTTTCCCTTTTCTGTCCGATGTCGCTCAATGCCGAATATTTCACATCTTACACCTTCCCCAATTTTTGCAGGGTATCCCTGCGAAGCTGACCGCATGCAGCCATGATGTCGCTTCCGAGCTCGCGCCTCACCGTCACTGCAATGCCCTTTCTTTCCAGAGCCTTTCTGAAAGCCTCCACTCTTTCGCGGCTGCTTCTGTCAAAGCCGGTTCCCTCAACCTTGTTGACAGGTATCAGGTTTACATGGCAAAGCGTATTCTTTATCCTTTCTGCCAGTTCTTCCGCATGGCGTACCGAATCGTTCACGCCCCTTATCAGCGCATACTCATAGGTCACACGTCTTGAGGTAATCCTGGCATATTCGTTGCATGCAGTCAGGAGCTCCTCCATGGGCCATCTCCTGGCAATGGGCATAATCCTTGCCCTGATTTCATCGTTGGGCGCATGCAGGGACACCGACAGATTTACGGGGAAACCTTCACGTGCAAAGCGCAGGATTCCCGGCACGATTCCGCAGGTGGAAACGGTCATCTTCCTGAAACTGATGTTCAGCGTATCCTCCCTGTTTATGCGTCTTAAAAAGCCGACGACATTTTCATAATTGTCAAAGGGCTCACCTATGCCCATCAGTACCACATGGCTTATCCTGTCTCCTATGTCATGGGTAATCAGCAGAAGCTCGCCCAGCATCTCCCCGATTGTGAGATTTCGTACAAACCCAAGCGGTGATGAGGCACAAAAGCTGCATCCCATCTTGCATCCCACCTGGGTTGAAAGGCATGCCGAGTACCCGTAATGATACTGCATGAGCACGCCCTCAATGATATTGCCGTCATCCAGTTCAAACAGGTATTTTCGCGTTCCGTCCACCCTGGACGTGAGTTTGTTCCTGATTCTCAGTCCCCCGGCCCGGTAGCGTTCAGAAAGGGTTTCCCTCAGACCTAAGGGGAGATTGCTCATCGCCCGGAAATCCAGTTCCCCGGCATAGAGCCACTTCCAAATCTGCTGGGCTCTGTAAGGCTTTTCTCCCAAAGCCGCAAGTTCATCCTTAATCCCGTCTGCCTCCAGTTCCAGCAGATCCTTTTTATCAATCATGCTGTGTTTCTTCCTCCGTAAGGATAGCCGTAAAGACTTCTACGGCAAAATTATTATATAATATTTTGAACCTTATCACAACTTATGTATAAACCTAACAAAACACGCCGCCTATCTCAATATTCGGGCAAAAACCCTCAGAAAATTGCCGCCGGCTATCATCCGGATGTCCTGTTCGGTATAATTGGCTCTTGCAAGGGCTTCGAACAACTTTGACAGGCTTTCGGCACCTGTTATGCCTTCGGGCATCGGGCTTGCACCGTCGAAGTCGCAGCCAAGGCCTATGTAACGTGTGCCTACAAGCCCCGCTATATGTTCGATATGCCTTAATATGTCACTGATTTCCGCCTTTCCTGAATCGTTCAGAAAACATGCGTAAAAATTGATTCCGATTACGCCGTCTTTTTCAGCAATCCGTCGTATCTGCAAATCGGTTAGATTCCTCGGATGGCTGCAGAGGGCCCTGCAATTTGAATGTGAGGCGACAACAGGCATCCTTACGAATGACGTCACGTCTTCAAATGTCTCGTCGGATGCATGGGACAGGTCTATGACCATGCCGAGCTCCTGCATCCTTTCAAGGAATTTTTTCCCAAACCTTGAAAGGCCGCCATGAGTACGGCGTCCTGCCACGCTGTCACAGACCTCGTTGTCATAATTCCAGCAGAGGGTTACTATCCTTAAACCTTTCCGGTACCAGCGTTCCAGTTCATCAATTCTGCCCCTGAATAGTTCCGCTCCTTCCGCTCCGAGGATTCCGAAAACCCCGCCTTTTTCAGCCTTGTGAAGGTCCGATGCCGACCTTATCAGTTTCAGCCGGTCCGGATGCTCCATTTCAAAGGCCAGTGCTTTTTCAAGCTGGGCTGACATTACTGAGGCGGGATTGTTTCTGAAGTCATCGTCCGCAAATGATGCCATGACCTGAATATAGGCCCCGTATCGTCCCGCGCGCTCTATATCCCAGTGGAAACCGTTTTTATTAAGTTCATCATGGTGTTTTATCCTTGAAAGCGTGTCGCAATGGCAGTCAAATACAAGCATTTACATTCACCAGCATTGCAAAATCCGGGTGCTGCTCAGAATGCGCCCCTGATATGTTCCACAGATTTTACGGCACCGTCCGGCCCCATATATACCTCAATCACATCAAAACGCATCGGTACGTCCCGGATGTCCTGCTTTGCAGCATACATCTGGGCAACCTTTATCATGGTATTCTGTTTGAGACGGGATACGGCTTCCGCCGGCGTACCGTAGCCCTTTCCCCTTCTTGTCTTTACCTCAATAAAACACAGGGTGTCACCATCTTGCGCTATTATGTCGATTTCACCCAGGCGGCCCACCCTGTAGTTTTTGGCAAGAGGTTTCATCCTGTGGCTTAATATGTACTCCAGCGCAGCGGCCTCACCGATTCTTCCCAGTTCCCTGTTATTCATATTCCGCCGTCCTGATATTATTGACATTTTGGTTATACCTCATACCGCCTGTACTTCCCGTCGAGCCTGCTGATAAAGGCCAGTACTTCTGCCACCACGTCGTAAAGCTCGTATGGTATCTCTGAGCCGAGCTTTAATTCAGACAGGGATTCAGCCAGACGCTCGTCCTCATAGACAGGGATTTTTGCTTCCCTCGCCTTTTCTATTATCTTCTCGGCTATGACCCCCCTGCCTGCGGCCACCACCCTGGGGGCATTGTCCTTCTCCGGCGTGTAGGAGAGTGCTGCAGCCTTTTTTATTTTTTCCGGCTTATCCTTCATGTTTCTTCTCTCCTATATCCTCAGGTCAACACGGGCATTCATGCCAAGAACGGTTTCGGTTGCTTTTTCAGCATTAAGAAGATTTACAGGCTCACCTTCAAAAAACCGGCATTTCATTTCGGCAAGCCTGTACCCCTTTTTCATCAGCGCTTCATAAAGGTCACTTCGGTGAGCCTTTACAAAATCCGCAAGTTCGCTGTTTTCCACCCTGAAATGTATGGTCACGCATCCGCGTGAAGCGTTAAGAAATGTCTCAACCAGCCCGAGGTTCTGGGTTTTAAGAGACATAAAGAGCGTGAACTGTTCGGGGTCAAACCTTTTCTTTCCTGACCTGCGCTTCATAATGTATAGCTGGCCCGCTGTTTTGTTACCGTTCACCATAACAGGAATCTGCATGAAAACGTGATATGTGCTTACCTGGCTGAAAAAGCGGAGCGCATCCGAAAGTTCCCGGGCGGTCTGATGTATTGCATGGTTTCCATTCCCGACGGATATTTTTGCCGCATCCGCTGCGAGGCTTATGATCCTTTTTATAATCCCGGCTTTATTCTGAAGGTCGTCTGTGTCAGCCTTTCCGTCCTCAGCCTTTACATACGCCTTATCCAGGATTCTGTCAATGATGGATTTGACATCAGGAGTTTCCTCTTTGAAAAGTGAATCGGCATTTTCATGGATTCTAACAAAATCGGCCGCAAATTTCCCAAGAACTTCAAATGTACGGCCGTCTTCAAATGACAGAGCGTCCGTCTGAGCATCTCTGCCGTAGCCAAAGTCAGATACCGTTTCTTTCAGCTTTACAAAGATATTTTCGGCCTCCGGAATTTTCTGTCCGCTTATATACTCTTTCAGAACATCCAGAAGCTTTCCGGTCAGTATATCTTCTGCACTGCCCTGCGGGACTGCTTTTCCTGCAGAACCTGCATCAGCCGTTTCGGTATTATGTAACACCAACAGGCTTTCTGCCAGGCCGCGGACGGCCTGCTGTGTTTCAAGCTCAAGAAGAACCGGTTTTAATATGCTTTCAAGGTTTTCCCTCTCTGTTTGCGAAAACAGGCCGGTTAAAAGTTTTCCGAGAGTGCTGAGATTTTCGCTGATGCTGTACTCCCTCTCTGCCAGTTTAACAGCCATCTCCAGCATGGCTCTGTCTGTTTCCATGCCGTTTGCGGCAATAAAAGCCGCCTTTTCAGTTCCGAGTTCAGGATTTTCGTCAATGAGTTCAAGAACCTTTGATACCAGTGCATCCGTTGCCTTTGCGCCGAACTGCTCAAGTTTGCCGCTTATTTCGTCTATATTGTTTGACGTCCAGGATTCCTGGCCGGAAGGCATATCCATTCTGACAACCCTTGCAGTTATTCTGTCTCCAAGAGGCTCGCCTATCTGCAGGGTCAGCATGGTCCCGGGAGGCGCATCAAAGCCTTCAGGAACGCTGGCAGAAAAAGATGAGCCGTCAAGAAGCCTGATAAGCAGAAGGCCGTTTCTAATGGCGGCAATCCTTCCCTCAATCATGTCTCCCGCGTTCAGATATTCCAGGGCATACTTTGACTGTATCTGAAACAACTGCTGTGGCAAAAGCCCGTCTATCCTCACCCTTTTCACCCCGATGCCGCACTGCGGCAAAAAGCTTCATACAGCGGTTTTGGACTCCAGAATATCGGAAGTAAAGCTTCTGCGGTGTATTGGACAAAGTCCCAGTCTCTTTATGGCCTCAATATGCTCCCTTGTACCATAACCCTTGTGCTTTGCAAAGCCGTACCCCGGGTATTTTATGTCCATCTCATCCATGAGCCGGTCCCTGGTAACCTTGGCAAGTATGGACGCAGCAGCCACGGAAGCGCTCAGGTAATCAGCCTTGGGGAACGACTCCTGCTGTATGTCAATATCAAGGTGCACCGCGTCTATAATCAAAAAGTCGGGTCTTACCTTCATTGACCTTATGGCGTCTTCCATGGCCTTCTTTGTGGCATTCAGTATGTTGACCCTGTCGATATATGTATGATCGGCCATGCCTATGCCGTAGGCTATGGCCTTTTCCTTTATTTCATCATAAAGCCTTTCGCGTTTTGCGGGCGTAAGCTTCTTGGAATCATTAAGCCCCAAAATGACTGCATCCTCAGGCAGAATTACGCAGGCAGCCACCACGGGGCCTGCAAGCGGCCCTCTTCCTGCCTCGTCAATTCCGCCAATTAGGCGGTATCCCCTCGACCTGGCTTCATTTTCAAAGGCCATCATGGAATGAAGGCGTTCCAGCTCCTTCTTCTGTGCCTCAAGCTTTCTGAAGTATTTATCGGCAATTTTCTGTACCATATCTCCGAATTCTTCCGAAAGTTCCAGAAGCCAGCTGCAGGCATCTTCCAGCGGCATTTCCTCCGCCTTTCTGGTGATTTCCTTAATCGTCGGCCTTTTCATGGTGCTCCTCCATATAATATTCATTTGGCGGATCTTCCAGCGTAATTTTTCCGATTCTGCCGCCCCTGAACTCATCAAGGACAATGGAAGCTATCCTGTTCAAGTCCACTTCCCCTCCGGACACAAGGCATCCCCTGTTTCTCCCCGCCTCTTCAAGAAGCCGGTAACCTGGCCTGCCCTCCACCCGGCCAAGCCTATACCTCTCCGCCAGCTTATCAGGATACATGACTGCCAGTTTTTCCATGAGCTTTGAGGCAAGTTCCACGGTATCCATGATTTCGTCTTTTATCGCCCCTGTGAAGGCAAGGTTGAGGCCGGTTTCGGGGTCCTCAAACCTGGGCCAGAGGATTCCGGGGGTGTCCAGAAGCTGGATTTCAGGATTGATTCTGACCCACTGCTTTGAGCGGGTCACGCCGGGCCTGTCGCCGGTTCTGGCGCTCGCCCGTCCGGCTATTTTGTTTATAAACGCAGATTTTCCCACATTGGGAATGCCCACAACCATGGTCTTGATGGACCGTCCTATCCGGCCTTTCGCCGCCGCCGATTCGGTTTTGCTTCTGGTCATCTCTTTCAGCTTATTCTTCATCTGGTCCATTCCCATGCCGGTGAGGGCATTTGTATATATAACCTCTATATTCCTTTTCTCGAAGTACCGGGCCCAAAGCCTGTTCTTCTCAGGGTCGGACAAATCGCTCTTGTTGAGTGCTATAATTCTCGGTTTTGAACCGACAAGCCTGTCTATCTCAGGATTGCGGCTGGACAGCGGTATTCTTGCATCCAGAAGTTCTATAACCACGTCCACCAGTTTGAGGTTTTCGCTTATCAGTCTGCGGGTTTTGGCCATATGTCCGGGAAACCATTGAATATTCAAGGCATGTTTCTCCTTTCAGAAACCCGTATTTCTCAAAATACACCCTCTTATTTTATCCGCAAACCGCCATCCTTTCAAACCGGAATCCTCATACAAAACAAAAGCATAATAAAAAAGAGGACCTTCGTCCTCTTTTTCCATTGGAATCAGTCGATTGCAGTTCCGAGATCTTCCTTGACGCGTGCCTTCTTACCAACCTTCTTACGCAGATAGTAGAGCTTAGCCCTTCTTACCTTACCTCTGCGGAGAATCTCAAATGAGTCAACCTTCGGGGAATGAACCGGAAAGACTCTCTCAACGCCAATGCCGTACGAAACCCTTCTTACGGTGACGGTCTTTCTGATTCCGCCGCCGCGCATGGCGATGATTGTTCCTTCAAAAGACTGTATTCTTTCGCGGTTTCCTTCCTTTACCTTTACGTTGACCCTAACATAGTCTCCGATTTTCAGGTTGGGAAGATCCTTCTTCATGTTCTCCTGCTCAATTGCACGAATGATATCCATCTTGTCTTCCTCCAATTCCTGGAGTGTTCATACCGGTATCCTTCTATCTTTCTTTATTTTAGCCGGAAGAGGACCACTCCGTATTCACGCCGTAATATTATAACATGGACATGCGGAATTTGTAAACAATCAAAAAATATTTGAACATTGTATTATTATACATTATAATGCTATTAACATATGATAGACATCATCCGAAACATGGCAGGCATGTAAGCCCGGCAGCATTCAGGTTGCATTGGAAGTCTTTTTCATCATATATTTCAGTGAATGCAGCCGGCAAAATGCCCGGAAGCAATATTTGCAGCGAGAAAGGGGTTTTGTTTATGGCCGGAAAACTGAAGGTCGGCGTTGTCGGCGGAACGGGAATGGTGGGACAAAGATTTGTAACGCTTCTGGAAAACCATCCCTGGTTTGAGGTCACCACAATTGCAGCCAGCAGCAAGTCTGCCGGGAAAACCTATGAGGAAGCTGTCTCGAACAGATGGAAACTTTCATGCAGCATTCCCGAAAACGTGAAGAACATAGTCGTCAAGGATGCATCCCATGTTGATGAGGTGGCAAGCGAGGTTGACTTCATTTTCTGTGCCGTGGACATGAAGAAGGATGAGATAAGGGCACTGGAGGAAGCATATGCAAAGGCCGAAACACCGGTTGTTTCAAACAACTCTGCCAACCGCTGGACCCCCGACGTTCCCATGGTCATCCCTGAAATCAATCCTGAACATATTCATGTGATTGATGCCCAGAAAAAACGGCTTGGAACGAGGAGGGGCTTTATTGCCGTCAAGCCCAACTGCTCAATACAGAGCTACGTACCTGCCCTGCATCCGCTGATGAAATACGGCCCCGCAAAGGTCCTTGCATGCACATACCAGGCAATATCCGGCGCCGGGAAATCATTTGCCGACTGGCCTGAAATGGTTGACAACATAATCCCCTTCATTAGCGGAGAAGAAGAAAAAAGCGAACAGGAACCGCTCAAAATCTGGGGAGAGCTGAAGGACGGCGTCATAACCAAGGCCGGTTCACCGCTGGTCACCACCCAATGCATCAGGGTTCCTGTATCCGACGGGCATATGGCCGCAGTTTTTGTGAGTTTTGTGAAGAAACCCTCCAAAGATGAGATGATTCAGCTCTGGCGTTCCTATGATGGTCTTCCGCAGAAGCTTGGCCTTCCCAGCGCGCCGAAACCCTTTATCACCTACTTTGAAGAGGATAGCAGGCCCCAGACCAGGCTGGACCGCGAACTCGGAAGAGGTATGGGAATTTCAGTCGGCAGGCTCCGTGAAGACACCATCTTCGATTACAAATTCGTAAGCCTTTCCCATAACACCATAAGGGGCGCTGCCGGAGGCGCAATCCTGATTGCCGAACTTCTCAAGGCTGAAGGTTACATACAGTCAAAATAAATCAATATCAATAAACAGGGCGGAGCTGGACTCCGCCCTGTTTTTACCGGTTATTTCTCTCTTCCCTCCTGAAAATGAACATATAAATCATAAGTGACAGAGTTTTAAAGTCATGAAAACATATCAGGGCGGTGACCGCTTCGTTTCATCCGCTTTCATGTAAATTACAGGCCCATTTTAGCATTGCACGGCAGAAACCTTCCACAGGCGTTCATGGTTTAGGCCGCACTTTTTCTTAAGATTTCGATACTTTGGCATGAAATCTTAAAGAATAAACCATGCAAGTCTTATATAATTGAGGTAAAGAATTTGTGAGGAGGGAGAATTATGAGAGCTCTGTTTATAGGTGGTACCGGCACCATAAGTTCTGCAGTTTCAAGGCTTGCCGTGGAAAAAGGCTGGGAGCTGTATCTTTTAAACAGGGGAAATTGCCCTGAACGGGTTCCTGCGGGAGCAAAAGTCATAAAATGCGACATTGGCAACGAATCAGAAGTTTCAAGGCTCATCGCTGACATGACCTTTGATGTGGTGGCTGATTTCATAGCATATGTACCCGAACAGGTAGAGCGGGACATCCGCCTGTTTTCCGGAAAGACATTCCAGTATATATTTATAAGCTCTGCATCGGCATATCAGAAACCGCTTGCCCATTACAGAATTACGGAAGGCACGCCTCTTGCCAACCCGTACTGGGAGTATTCGAGGAACAAAATAGCCTGCGAGGAAAGGTTAATGAGGGAATACCGTGAGAAGGGCTTTCCTGTAACGATTGTAAGGCCCAGCCATACCTATGACGAACGAAAAGTACCTGTGGCCGTGCATGGAAAGAAAGGGTCATGGCAGGTAATAGACCGCATGCTGAAAGGGAAGCCCGTAATCGTTCACGGCGATGGATTATCACTATGGACCCTTACCCATAACACGGATTTTGCCAAAGCTTTTGTGGGAATCATGGCAAATCCTGCAGCCATAGGTGAAGCGGTTCACATCACGTCTGACGAAACCCTCACCTGGAATGCAATATATGATGCAATCGGCCAGGCTCTTGGAGTTACGGTCAAAAAGGTCCATGTGCCCAGCGGTTTTCTTGCTGCCTGCGACCCCGAGTATGAAGGCACACTTCTTGGCGACAAGGCTTACAGCGTTGTTTTCGACAACAGCAAGATAAAGCGGCTTGTGCCCGGTTTTACTGCCACAGTACGTTTTGACCAGGGTGTCAGGATGTCTCTGGAATACATCATGTCGCATCCCGAGCTTCAGGTGCCCGATGAGGAATTTGACCGCTTCTGTGACAGGGTCATTGAAGCATGGGACAAGGCACTGGAATTCTTCCGTTCATAAACATGCAGAAAGGCCTGTTCGCATGGACAGGCCCTTTTATTTTTGCTTTTCACATCTGCGGAAAACATCAAACTCGCCCGCCCATTAGCAAACATTGTCCGCCTGCATAATATGAAGTAGGACAAACTTCCCCTTCGGGAAAAGGAGGCGAGCGGATGGACAAATTCGAGCTGGAGGAGCTCAAGAAGAATCTCAAGGCCGAAATCAAGGCAGAGCTCAAGGCCGATCTGGACCTCATCTGGGATGACGATGATCTGACCAACAAGCTGAGGCAGTTCAACAAGCAGATTAATTACAACGTACTTACCCAGAAGCAGTACCAGGGACAGGGCCAGAAGGCTGACAGCGATGCGACCAGCGAGGCCAAGGCTGACAGCAAGGCTGAGGCTGAAGGCGAAAGCGAGGTAAAGGCTGAAGCCAAAACCCAACCCGCAGAGGACAAAAAGCCCAAGTTTTAATGCGAAAACGAGTGGGGATGACCTCCCCACTTTAAACCCATATATATTGAGGCATATAGAAGGAGATGGTGCTATGGAACCCCAGAAATCGGCACCTGAAAACGCGGTCCGGGAGGAAAGGTATATCAGGCTGGACAAAGACAGCATACAGTACAACAACCAGGACATGGACCAGCAGCAGCGGGTTGATGTCAATCCAAGCCAGACAAACACGCAGAACCTGAATATATTTATAAAAAACAATCATGACCTTTCGGGAAAGATAACCGGTGTTGCATGTCTGGAAGGCTCGACCGAGAGGGTGGCCAATGCTGAAATCCTTCTTTATTTCGGCTCCGAATGCAAATCACCGGTCTACAAAACAACGTCGGACGCTAACGGCAATTTCAAGATAGAGGATATCCCGCCCGGCTATTACACCATCTGCTCCAGATACGGCACGGAATACTGGTATAAATCCTATCATATAAAAGTCCTGCCGGGTCAGAAGGTGTATGAGACCATACACCTCAGAAAGTCCGTTTAGAACATAGAGGCAATACAAAAGGCTGTCTTTTAAAAGACAGCCTTTTGTACGGCAAAATACCACATCTTCGTCGGGCAGTCTGCCCTTTACACGGGGGATGCGGCGTGCTGCCCGAATTACTGGATTATCTCAACAACAACTCTCTTGTTGTCGCGTATGGCTGAGGCTTTCATCACAGTGCGGATTGCCTTTGCAATCCTGCCCTGTTTTCCAATAACCTTGCCCATATCTTCTTCAGCTACCTTGAGTTCCAGAATGACGGAGTGCTCCCCCTCCACTTCGTTAACTGAAACCTGATCCGGATGATCAACCAACGATTTGGCGATATGTTCCAGCAATTCTTTCATTGCCAGTACCTCCTAGTACCTCCACTCAAAAAGAGTTTTTGTCATTCTGTTACTCCTGCTATCTTAAGCAGCTTCTTCACGGTCTCTGTCGGCTGAGCACCGGTAGAAAGCCACTTTTTAGCCTTCTCAACATCAACCTTGACCTCTGACGGATTGGCAAGCGGATTGTAAGTACCAATCTGCTCGATAAACCTGCCATCCCTCGGAGACCTGGAATCAGCAACTACGATTCTGTAAAAAGGCTTTTTCTTTGCGCCTATCCTTTTCAATCTTATCTTTACCATGTCTTCACCACCTTTCCGCTAATGCTGCTGAGCCTTGACTGCATATATTTCAGTACAGTTCAGAAGGGCATTCTGAAGCCGCCTAGGCTTCGCATAAGCTTATTTCCCTTCTTGCCCTGCAAGGCTTTTATCATTTTCTGCATATCTTCAAACTGTTTCAGAAGCCTGTTCACATCAGCCACCGTCGTGCCGCTGCCCTTCGCTATGCGCTGGCGCCTGCTGGCATTCAGTATGGCGGGATTTCTTCTTTCCTCAGGGGTCATTGACCTTATAATGGCAAGGGTTCTGTCCATCTGCTTTTCATCAATGTCAATCCCCTTCAGGGCTTTGGCGTTCATGCCAGGCAGCATGCCAAGAATCTGATTGAGCGAGCCCATGTTCCTAATTTGCTGCATCTGTTCCAGAAAATCATCCAGCGTAAACTGCTGGGAACGCATCTTTTTCTCAAGCTCAAGGGCCTTTTTCTCATCAAAGGCTTCCTGCGCCTTCTCTATGAGGCTTAATACATCCCCCATTCCGAGAATTCTGGATGCCATTCTGTCCGGATAGAAGGGTTCGAGATCATTCAGCTTCTCGCCCATGCCCACAAATTTGATGGGCTTTCCGGTAACGGCTTTGACCGACAGCGCGGCACCGCCTCTCGTATCACCGTCCAGCTTGGTCATGATGATTCCGTCTATGCCAAGCTGCTCATTGAAAGACCCTGCAACATTTACGGCATCCTGACCTGTCATGGCATCCACGACAAGGAGTATCTCCTGGGGTTTTACGGCCTGTTTGATGCGCTTGAGTTCCTCCATCAGTTCCGCATCAACATGAAGCCGTCCCGCGGTATCTATGATTACAATGTCAAACTGCAATGATTTGGCGTGTTCCACAGCTTTCTTGGCAATGTCCACCGGATCGTTGCCGGTGCCCATTTCAAATACGGGAATATTCAGCTGGCTTCCCACCACCTGGAGTTGTTTGACGGCTGCCGGACGGTATACGTCGCATGCAACGAGGAGCGGTTTCTTGCCTTCCTTCCGCAGATAATTGGCAAGTTTGCCGCTGGTGGTGGTCTTGCCGGAGCCCTGCAGTCCAACCATCATGTAAACAGTGGGAGGAGCCGGAGAATAAGTAATCTTCGCCGGCGTTGCGCCCATCAGCTTTACCAGTTCTTCATAAACTATCTTCACAACCTGCTGGCCGGGTGTCAGGCTTTCCATTACTTCGGCCCCTACTGCACGCTCAGAGACAGTCTTTATAAATTCCTTGACAACCTTGAAGTTTACATCTGCCTCAAGAAGAGCCAGCTTCACTTCACGCATCATTTCCTTGACATCCTTTTCGGTGATGCGTGCCTGACCTCTTATCTTCTTCATTACGTTCTGAAGTTTTTCCGACAATCCTTCAAATACCATCCGTCAATCCCTCATAATCTTTATAATGACTCCATAACCTTTCCAAGGGCCTCTACCGCTTCCCGGAACGACTCATGCTCGGCAGCCTGAGGAACTTCCTTCTCCACTTTCTTCAGGCAGGTAATAGCCTTTCTTACCGTCTCTTCCTGTTCTCTGAAACGCGCCGCAAGCCCCAGCCGGGCTTCATAGGCTTCCAGAGCCGCACGACCCTTACGAATGCTGTCGTGAACTCCCTGCCTGCTGATACCGAGTTCCTCGGCAATTTCCGCCAGTGAATAATCATCGTTGTAATACAGGCTTAATATTTCATACTGGCGGGCAGTCAGAAGCTGACCGTAAAAATCCAGCAGCAGCGATATTTCAAAAAACCGGGTGTCTTCGGCCAAACCGGCATCGGGCTTTATATTATCCGTCATCTCCTTCACCCTGTCAAGCATTTCTGCTTTACATACCTCTTCGATTATAAGTCCGTACTATAGTCTTGTCAAGATGCTGGATATTCCAATAGACAACAAAACAAACATAATAAGCGAGAAACAAAGAGACTGAGATGACTATTTAATTGATATTAGATTTAAATGCCATAGAATCAGTATATTTCGAAAAGAAATATCCCTTACATTGAAAAAGACAATTGACTCTATTGGTAGAATGTCCATACATTAACGGATTTCTTTTTTGAAGAAGAATGGGTGAATAAAAAGAGTTAGGTTTCTTGTAACTAGTCTATAAACGCAGAAATGGCCGCACAGGAGAAACAAAAATTGTTTCATTTACATGATATGTATTCTAAAAACGATACTAAAAAGAGCTGATATACACCATACAGTAGGTGGTTTCAATTCCTTATAGGTAGTCTATAAACTGGGGCGACACCTGTGACATGAACGTTCGTGGAGAGTTTCAATTCCTTATAGGTAGTCTATAAACTGTATAACATTGTAAGCAATCATGCCTATGCTGATTAGTTTCAATTCCTTATAGGTAGTCTATAAACCCAAATTAGAACTATAGACAAATCTAGACTTATAAAAGTTTCAATTCCTTATAGGTAGTCTATAAACCCCGTAGGACCCGCTTGAATACTGATTGTTATGTTAAGAAACATCTGCCAATTATTAGTTAAAATTTTTAAACCATTTGTTAGTGCCTGTCGCAAAATTGTCGAACCCCCAGGTTTTTTGCAGCATTACACATCGACAACAATTATTATATCATAACATATAAATATTTTGGAAAATACCTCAGAAATAGGTTATGACTTAATCGGCCGGTTTATTCCTCAATGAATCATTGTTAAATCATTTTGGCCCGGCTATATCAGATAAATTGCTGAATACCAAAAATACAGGTCGTCCTCTTCAGTAAAACCTCAATTACTGTTCAGACGTTACAAGCAATAAAAAACCATCAAGGAAACCACAATATAGTCCATAAAAGTGAACAATACTAAATATAAAATGCGCCAGTTTCCAGAGGTGCCTGATGAAAAACAGATTTATTGCTGTTGTATATACAATTCTATTTTTACTGTTGGCCGTGTCGGCCATAACTCAATACGAAGAAAAAGGTCTGTCTGCCATATGGATGTCGCTCGCGGTGGCAGTCCTTTATATTTTGCCGGTTGCGTTTGAACGCCTTTTCAGCCTCTATATACCGCCTCTATTAAAATATATGATACTGGCTTTCATTTTTCTGTGCCTTCATTTGGGAGGCATACTGTCCTTCTACGAAAGGTTTCACGGCTGGGACAGCTTTATACATCTTGCATCCGGTTTCGTGATTCCTGTAATAGCCCTTTCAGTAATCAATTTCCTTAACAGGGACCATACATCACTCACAAACCTTACACCAGGCTTTATTTTCGTATTCATGATTCTCTTTGCTGCGGGTATAAGCCTCTTGTGGGAATATGCCGAATTTCTAAGCGACTCTGTTTTCGGTACAAATCACCTGAACGATACTGTTCTTAATAACGGACTTATTGACATTGGACTTATCGATACTATGAAAGACCTTTTGTTTTCCCAGTCATCATCGCTTCTGACTTCCTTCTGCCTGTACCGGGCTGTCAAGAAACAAAATCATACAGTAATTTCAAGAATCTTAATCACATATCGAAAACATTAGTGTTTGTCCATGTTTCCGGGTTTACTTAAAGGTATTCATGCCGTATAATCATAAAATGAATCTAAAAACGACATAACAGAGGTGTCATATGAGGCTGCGCAGTATCCCGAATGCCAGAGAATTGCTACCGAACTACAGAAATTTCGTGCAGGACCCTTCCGTGTTCAGGGAATCCTGGTCATCATATTTTGGTAACTCAAATGAAATCCATCTTGAGATTGGCTCCGGGAAGGGAGAGTTCATCATTACACTGGCTCAGAACAATCCGGACATAAACTTTATTGCAGTTGAACGCTGTCCCACCATAGCGCTCAAGTTCCTCAGGAAGATACCGGAAGCCGGATTGAAAAATCTTGCCGTTACCAGCGTTGATGCTGATCATCTGGAAGACTTCCTCGCAGAAGGCACCATCAGCAGGCTGTATCTCAACTTTCCTGACCCTTGGCCAAAGAAGAGGCACACCAAGAGGCGCCTGACCTATTCCAGATATCTCAGGATATATGAGCGAATCCTGAAGGACGGCGCAACGCTTGAGTATAAAACTGACAACCGCGACTTTTTCGAGTTTTCACTTGAGCAGCTTAAGGATTCTGCTTTCGAGATTATTGCCGTCACATATGACCTTTATAACAGCGATATGCTTGAAGGGAACGTCCCAACAGAGTACGAAACGCGATTCCACACCCTCGGAGTTCCCATAAACAAGCTTATCGCACGTCTTGACAAAACAAAAATCAAAAGAGAAGGTGCTGATGATGAGGTACACGTTTAGAAACAAAGGGACCTGCTCCGTGCAGGTATCGTTCGACATAGAGAACGGCATTCTGAAAAATGTCGAGTTCCTTGGCGGATGCAACGGAAATCTAAAGGGGATTTCAAAACTGTGCGAAGGGCGCAGTGCACGGGAAGTCGCCGACATTATAAAGGGTATCAGATGCGGACAGAAAAGAACATCATGCCCTGACCAGCTTGCGCGGGCCATAGAAAAGGCACTTGCCGAGGCAGCTGCCGCGGATGAAGCCGCCGCAAACGAGGACAAAAAAGCCTGATAGATATCACGAGGCATTATGTAACAGGAGCGGCATATTGACAATGCCGTTCCTTCATTGTATACTGTTACTCGTCAACTTCATAGGGGAGTAGCTCAGCTGGTAGAGCAGCGGTCTCCAAAACCGCGGGTCGTGGGTTCGAATCCTGTCTCCCCTGCCAAGTAAAAGCCTTGAAGCTGAATAGTTTCAAGGCTTTATTTATTACAGATAATTGTCCTCAAATTTTAGTCTTGGCTACTGTTTGGCTATTACAGAGATAAATAAAATATAAAACCATATTCGTTATGGAGAGCTGTCATTATTACTATCCTATATTGGGTTATTGATTTTTTATTATTACAAATATTCCTACTTCATATGATTCAATGGCAATGAAAACTTTATGCTTTTTAGTATATAGGGTTTTTGGAGTCGGCTCTTTTTTGCACCCATTGCCGGAAATAACTACCAGAAAAGGCACATGCTCCGAGTATATCGATGTTTATGAGGAAAAAATACCCTGCAGAACGGCAAGCAATACCTTCTGTTTTTAAGCTGCCGTGATTTGACGTTATACCCACGTGAGACGTATACATCAATGGACAAAGAGAGCATTTTTGAGATATCCGGGGATAAAATAATCAACTCGGACGAAAGGACAAAGAAACTTTTTGCATATGCAAGGAATATGGATGAAATAATAAATATAATTTCAAGAAGCAAGGGCATAAGTTATACAAAAATTAGCAATAAAAATGCAGAAAGCAGTAATACAGCCGACAGCACAGGAAGTATAATTGAAGATTCCGACTATATCGTTCATGTGCGTGTTAATGATGTTATGGTATTCAATAAATACGTCGCTGATGTAAAGACAAGCATTATCAAGCAATATAAAGGCGACCTGGGAGGCAAAGAAAGGTTCATGTTGTCTTCTGATATGCAACCCGGAAAGGAATTCTGCTGTTTTTGTCAGAGACAGTGGACGGAGGTATTGACCCCACAACAAGAGACGGGAGCATAATATGCAAAGATAATACAGAAAAGTGGAACAGCATGATTGATCTCCTTACAAAACAGGAGAATTAACGTTGTTTAATTGCTTTGCCGGTCTGCATAATGTTTGTTGTATCTTTTAACAGCCGGTTTTGACGAAATTTTATTACAGACGGAAATATAAGAAGGGCGCCTCAATAGGGTAAATATTTTGAGACGCCCTTTTATTCCTCTCACCCACCTTCGTTCTTAACCACGGCATGCCACGCGATAACGTCATGCCACGCCCTTGTGCAGAGCAGGCAATGATTCGTTTGTTGCACAGCTTTATCAACTTTTTGCTCATATATAGTTTTGTTTGGGTCTATAAACATCATTATAATGAAGTATAAGGATACAATCTGGTAACGGGGGGCTGCGGATGTTCCACATCCTGGTGGTCGATGACGACAAGAATGCGCGCCGGCTTATGGAGGCCGCTTTAACGGCCGAAAATTATACCGTCTTTACGGCAGAGAACGGCGAGGAAGCCCTTAAAGTGATGGAAAAAGAACATATCGATCTCGTCATAGTCGATATCATGATGCCAAAGATGAACGGATACGAATTCACGAAAATACTTCGTGAGTCCAACAACAACCTGCCCATCCTCATGATTTCGGCCAAGCACGAGCCGCAGGACAAGCATAAAGGATTCCTGGTGGGCACCGACGACTACATGACAAAGCCGGTCGACATTCAGGAAATGCTGCTTCGCATCAAGGCGCTGCTGCGCCGGGCCCAGATAGTGAATGAAAAGCGAATAGTCATAGGAGATGTGGTCCTTGACTATGACAGCATGACAGTCACAAAAAACGGTGTTACCCAGCAGCTTCCGCAGAAAGAATTCCTGCTTCTCTACAAGCTTCTCTCCTACCCCGGAAAAATATTTACGCGGATACAGCTCATGGACGAAATCTGGGGAAGCGACAGCGAATCTGGCTGGGAAACCGTCACCGTGCATATCGGGCGCCTGAGGAAAAGGTTCGAGGGATGGGATGAATTCGAAATCGTATCAGTAAGAGGGCTCGGCTATAAAGCGGTGAAAAAGGTATGAGCAAAAAGGCTGAAAACAGAATCAAGATTCCCATGATTCCTGAGGAAAAAAAGCAGAGGCTGGCACTGACGATTGTCTTTTCAGTAGTGGTATTTTTCTTTTTCCTGATAACCATGCTCATCGTCAGTATTACCGTTGTCATACTTGTCAACAACGGGACTTTAAAAATCGGCGAACCAAACCTGAAGCCCGAAACATTCATTTACATTATTGCAATAGCAAGCATTGTTGCAGGAACGATGCTGTCGTTCTTTGCCGGCAGGCTTCCGCTGAAGCCCCTGAACCATGTTATCAATGCTATGAACCATCTTGCAGCGGGAGACTTCAGGATAAGGCTGAAACCGCCAAGAATACTGGGAAAACATCCGACCGTGAAGGAATTCACCAGAAGTTTCAACACAATGGCTGAGGAGCTTGAGCATACCGAAATGCTCAGGTCGGACTTTATCAACAATTTCTCCCATGAGTTCAAGACACCGATAATGTCCATATACGGCTTTGCAAAGCTTCTAAAGTCCGGAAACCTAACTGAGGAGCAAAAGGCTGAATATATTGACATAATCGAGAAAGAATCCAAACGGCTTGCGGACATGGCCAACAATGTGCTCACCCTTACTAGGATAGAAAACCAGACCATTCTTTCGGATGTAACCAAATTCAACGTTTCGGAGCAGATACGGGAATGCTTCCTGCTGTTTGAAAACAGATGGACTGAAAAAGACCTGGAACTCTCGCTCGAGTTCGACGAGCATTTCATTTACGGCAGCAGGGAGCTTCTGAAACAGGTATGGATAAACCTTATAGACAACGCCTTAAAATTTACGCCGAACGGCGGAAGAATTTCCGTTGAAATCAGGGAATCGCCGACAGCCCTGAAAGTGCTTGTTTCAAATACTGGAAGCACGATTAAGCAGGAAAATCTCAAACGCATATTCCAGAAATTTTATCAGGAGGATGAGTCCCGTTCCACAAGCGGAAGCGGTATAGGCCTTGCCATAGTAAAGCGAGTCTGCGAACTTCACGGCGGTACGGTTGAAGCTGAAAGCAATGACAAGTTGACAGTGTTTACGGTAACCCTTCCGAAACCAAAAAAGCAATGAACATCAATGGCCTTTAAAAACGAAACCTGCCTTACGGCAGGTTTTTTGTTTTGTTTCGTTTCGGTTTATAAATCAGAACTATAATACCTCACACAAACAGGAAAGGAAGGTGCGCCATGAGCGTCATAGAAGTGGAACACTTGACGAAGGATTACGGCTCAGGCCGTGGCGTTTTTGATGTTTCCTTCCATGTGGATTCCGGTGAGGTATTCGGGTTCCTTGGTCCGAACGGGGCCGGTAAATCCACTACAATACGGCATCTGATGGGTTTTTCAAGGCCGGATTGCGGACAGGCAAGGATTCTCGGCAAGGAATCCTTCGGCAAGTATCACCAGATTCTCGGCCGGGTGGGCTATATTCCCGGAGAACTGGCTCTTCCTGCTGCGCTTACCGGCTGGGAATTTCTTCGGATGATGCAGGATATGCACGGAAAGCACAACGACGAACTTCTGACAAAACTGCTCAGGATGTTTGAACTTGACCCGTCCGGACGCATAAGGCACATGAGCTTCGGTTCCAAAAGGAAACTTGCCGTTGTTTCAGCTTTCATGAATGACCCGGAAGTACTGATACTGGATGAACCTACCAGCGGTCTTGACCCGGTTATGCAACAGGTATTCATCGACTATATCAAAAACGAAAAGAAACGCGGAAAGACCATCCTGCTTTCCAGCCACATCTTCTCTGAGGTCGACGCAACCTGTGACAGAATAGCCATCATCAAGGACGGCAAAATCGTCTCCGATTTCATAGCCGATGACCTGAAACATGCGGAAATGAAGAATTACAGGATAGTATTTTCATGCCAGGAAGAGTATTCGAGGTTCTGCCGGACGGCCAGAACTGTCAGTTTTCTTTCACAGCTTGAAGGAAAGCCGTCTGAATGCGCAGTGGTTGTGTCAGTACATGACAGCCATATAAACGATTTTGTCAGCCTCATATCCGGCTTTTCGGTCACAGGATTTGAACACCTGAAGGTGACGCTGGAGGATTACTTCATGAGTTATTACAAAGAGGACAAGGATTTCGGAGGTGCCCTGACCAGATGAAAAACGTCATCGAACTTAAAGACCTCACAAAAGACTACGGCAATGGGCGCGGTATCTTCGACATCAGCCTTAATATAGCCGAAGGTGAAATGGTGGGCTTTGCCGGAACCAACGGCAGCGGGAAGACCACCACAATCCGCCATATCATGGGCTTTGTGAAACCGACTTCGGGAGCCGCATATGTATACGGCAAGGAAGCCTGGAAGCATTCAAGCGAATTTGTGAGAAAGATAGGATATGTCCCCGGTGAAATAGCTTTTCCCGATTTCGCAACGGGTACCGCTTTCCTGAAAAGCCGGGCTGAATATCTGGGCGTAAGGGACATGTCATATGCAGAGAAGCTTATAGAAAGGTTACAGCTTGACCCAAGCGCCTCATTGAAGCGGATGAGCAAGGGCATGAAACAGAAAACCGCAATTGTCGCCGCACTTATTGGAGACCCGGAAATACTCCTGCTTGATGAGCCCACGACAGGCCTTGACCCTCTTATGCGAAGCGCCTTCATAGACATCATCAAAGAGGAGCATGCCCGTGGAAAGACAATTTTCATGAGCAGCCACATGTTTGAGGAGTTGGAAGCAACATGCGACCGTGTTGCGCTCATAGCAAACGGCAGGATAGCCGACATTGTTTCCTTGGATGAAATACGTCATCCTGCAAGGCGTGAGTACAAGATTGAGTTCAAATCCCCTGAAGACTACAACAGGTTCAAGGGGCTGGGCTATGAGATTGTCCGTGACCAGCCCCAGTACAGCCAGGTCACTGTTTCCATAGGAAGCAATGACCTCAATAATCTTTTCAGCGACCTCACCGCATTTGACATCCGTTTCATATCAGAAGTCAAATACAACCTCGACACTTACTTCCGCAAACGTCTGAACAAAAATCTTGAAAAGGAGACTGAAGAGTATGTTCAGTAAGCCGCTTTTCAAACAGTCATGCAAAACGAACGGAGTATTATGGCTTGTAATAACCGTTGCAGTATGCTTCATGCTCTCCTGTGTCATGCTGATTACGGGCAGGGGCACCATCAGTTCCACGAAAAGCGCCATTCAGAACACCATAATAGATGAGGAAATCGAGTCGTTCCTTGAGAGGAAGGCCATCGGTTACTACGATATCGGCATTTCAGCCATGGAATATTTTGACGAAGTATACCTGTCGGAATATCAGAAAACCCTTATTTCCGCAATTAAGGCAGGAATGCCGCAGGAGCAGGCTGCCGCGCTTGCCGGTCAGAAAGCCTACGCCTCGGCTGTAAAGGCATTGCAGGATACTTTCATTCCGCAGCTTATCTCTTCGCTGGGGTATGATGAAGACTCGGATGAGGCAAAGGAAGTCCAGGGAGTGGTATTCTATACCCTCAACCCCATGCAGCAGGACGGAACATTCATGTATGATTCCTTCTATCAGGAGCACGGCGAGAATGTGATACACTATACCGACCTTCTGGCAGGTATAACCGACAGTTCCCATGCCGGAGAGCGCGAAAAATATGTAATGACTAACGTTTCTGCATTTCTTGCAGGCAACATGACAAGCAAGGACAATGTTGAAAAGATGGTTGACGCACTGGAGAGCTACGGTGTCACAGAAGAAAAATACAATGAGTTCGGCTATTCCGACTATGCAAACCTTAAGGAGATTGCACAGTCCGCCATCGTGGATTACAGGGCAAATTTGGAATACCGCCTTGAAAATCTTAAAACGGGCGAGTCTGCCGAAAGCATAAAGGAAGAACTGAAAAACGAAATAAGCAACAGCCTTCTGGCAAGGCTTCCCGAAGAGGTTTCAGACGCCCTGGAGGAGGTCGGCAAGATGGACATGTACGGCATCCTTGTTGGCTCCATATTCTTCAAAATGGCAGGTTTGCTTCTGCCCATAATCTATATGATTATGACATCAAACGCACTTATTGCCGGCCAGGTGGACAGCGGCTCAATGGCCTACATTCTTTCCACCTCAATAAAGCGACATACGGTTACCTTCACGCAGGCCGTATACCTCGTGGGCTCGCTCCTTCTCATGTTCACATGCACTGCAGTTACAAGCATAATCTGTCTTAATATTGCGGATGTGTCCACATCACTGGACTGGAAGAAACTGCTCCTCATAAACCTCGGAGCCTTCCTGGTCCTTTTTGCCCTGGGCGGGTTCTGTTTCATGATGTCCTGCTGGTTTGACAGAAGCAGGCGTGCAATGGCTATAGGCGGCGGAATTTCGATGTTTTTCCTCGTAGCTACCATGCTGGGCCTGTTCGGCTCCCCGATACTTCCTTCCATAGTCCGCATAGAAGCCCTGAATTATTTCAACTATGTATCCCTGATTACGCTGTTTGACCCAATCTCCATTCTGGACGGGACAACTGCCTTCATATGGAAGTTCGCCGTACTGGCAGCCGTAGGGCTTGTGTGTTACATCGCAGGTTCGATAAGGTTCAGAAAGAGGGATTTGCCTCTCTAAACACGGTGCGGCGGCCGGATGTTTCCGGCTGCCGCTATTTTTTTCGCAGAGTTTAGTTTTAGTTTAGATTTGTCCATTATATTTTTTACGCGTAAAAGAGGGGGGTAAATCATATGGGTAAATATTATGCGCTTTACAATCCCAGGTCATCAAACGGCAAGGGTGAAGAAAAGGCTCACCGTCTGGACCATATCACACTGAACAGGGAACTTGAATATGTTGACATCACAAAGATAACCGATTACAAGGAATTCTTCGGAAAACTCAGTGAAGACGACGGCATAATTCTCTGCGGCGGCGACGGAACTCTCAGTCATTTCGCCAATGATACATACTCCATCCCCTATTCCAACGAGGTTCTCTTTTTCGGTTGCGGGATAGGCAATGATTTTCTCAGGGACATAGGCGGAGGACAGGGTGACAGGCCTATTCCCATTAACAAATACCTCAGGAATCTTCCCACCGTCACAGTAAAAGGAAAAACATATCACTTCATCAACAATGTCGGGTTCGGCATAGACGGCTACTGCACGATGGTAGGCGACGAGATGCGGGCTCAGCACAAGGGCAACATCAACTATGCCGCCATCGCAATCAGGGGTATGCTTGGCGGTTTCCATCCCGTAACAGCAATCATAACAGTGGACGGAAAGACCGAAACCTTCAGACATACATGGCTTGCGCCCACAATGAACGGCAGATACTACGGGGGCGGCATGATGGCCGCGCCCGAACAGGATCGTCTCAATCCCGAGCACAAGGTATCAGTGCTTGTAATTCACCAGAGAAGCAAGATAAAAACCCTCACAACGTTCCCGTCCCTGTTCACGGGAGAACATGTCAAGCATACCGATATGGTTAGGATTTTTACCGGCCATACGGTAAAGGTTGTGTTTGACCGGCCCAGTCCCCTCCAGATTGACGGGGAGACCATCCGCGATGTAACGGAATATGAGGTTCATTCCGCTGTTTCAGGGCAGTCATAAATTCCTGTATGAAATCATCCAATTAACAGGGAAGGATAAGGGATTTCAATATGCTGGTGCTGAAAATAATCGGCTGGATAATCCTGTTATTGCTGGCTGCATTCGTGTCTTACGCGGTGTTTACTATAATATGCAGTTTTCTGGTGGACCCGCGGAAGGAATATGAGCACAACAGCCGTTTTTACCGTTTCCTGCTTGACAGCTGGACGGCTATTGCTATGCCGCTGTTAAGGCTCAGAATATCAGCTTCCGGACTTGAAAAAATTCCGAAAGATACGCGGTTTGTGATAGTGTGCAATCACCGTTCGAACCTGGACCCGATTGTAACATGGTATCTTTTGAGAGATTATGACATCGCCTTTATTTCAAAAGAGGCAAACTTCCATGTACCGTTTTTCGGAAGGATTATACGCAAATGCTGCTTCCTCCCCATTGACCGCGTAAATCCCCGAAATGCGCTGATAACCATAAACAAAGCCGTGGACCTTATTAAAAGAAACGAAGTCTCAATCGGGGTCTATCCGGAAGGCACGAGGAACAGGACCGATGCCGTGCTTTTGCCGTTCCACAATGGGGTTTTCAAAATCGCCCAGTGGGCAAATGTTCCCCTTGTTGTAGCAACCGTTAAGGGAACCGAACAGGTAAACGGGAATTTCCCGTTCCGTCCGACAAAGATTACCTTTGAAGTTCTGGACGTCATAAGGCCTGAGGAACTCCCGTCCGGACCGACGAAGGAAATCGGCAAAAAAATTGAATGCATGATGCGTGAAAATCTTATTGCATGAACAGGGTAGCTGAGATATGTCTGACAGCAGGAAGAACATTTTCACCATACCGAATCTTTTGAGCTTTTTAAGAATCCTTCTTATTCCCGTCATAATCTATTTATACTGTGCGGCACAGGATTATCCGGCCGCGGTGCTGATGCTACTGGTTTCATCCGCAACAGATGTAGCTGACGGGATTATAGCTCGAAAATTCAATATGATATCGGACCTGGGCAAGGTACTGGATCCCATTGCGGACAAGCTTACCCAGGGTGCAATAATGATATGCCTTGTATCCCGCTATCCGTTCATTCTCTGGCTGATAATCCTTTTTGCCGCGAAGGAACTTACAATGTTTTTCATGGGATACCTTACGCTGAAATACGCCCACAGCGTCAACAGCGCCGAATGGTTCGGAAAAGCCTGCACTGTAATTATAGTCACCAGCATGGCTGTCCTGATTTTGTTTCCGCAGATTGAACTGCCGTGGGTAAAAGGCATAATCGCGCTTGATGCGGCGGCGGTTGTCATATCTCTTATTCTGTATGTGCGTTTTTACATAAGTATCTGGAAAAAGGCAGCCGAAGAATCAGGGGGCCAGTGTCCCGGCTTTTTGAAACGGATTGCTGGAAAAGATGAAGGAAAGAAAAAATCAGACCTTGGAACACGCATTAAAACCGGATTTATTCTGACTGTAATAATGTCGGTCATCATCGTCTTTTCCGGACACAGGGCGGTACTTAACATTTTCTGCGCAATATTGAGCGCCATGGCCGCCTATGAACTTTACAGAAACATCGATTCGCGCTGCGAACCGGCCATTTTGATTCTGTTATTTGCCGCATTTGGCATAGCCGTTTCTCTTGCCGACATGCCGGATTACTTCACTATTCTTGAGATTTGTTATCCGGTTTTCGTTACAGGCGGCATCCTATTTCTTCTCAATCTGGAGCATCTCAAGGGTAAAAACTTTCCAGTAAGGCTTCCGGTAGCCCTTATGGCTCCCCTCTTCTTCAGGGCAATTCCGGAACTCAGGCGGCTTGATAACGGTCTCTTCCTGCTGATACTGGCCATAGGCGTTCCGGTTCTGACAGATATATTTGCCTATCTTATAGGAAGAAAAATCGGAAAACGCAGGATTGCGCCGGCCATCAGTCCTAACAAGACTCTGGCCGGAAGCATCGGAGGGACGCTTGTCTCCACGCTGCTCATGTTTCTGGTATCCGAATTCTTCTTCCGTCCCTCGGGTATTACCTCAACTGTCTGGCTCATGATATATCTCATTACGGCATCGCTCCTGGCTCAGATTGGTGATTTACTGCTGTCCGGAGTAAAACGCGTCATAGGAATCAAGGACTTCAGCCGTATTCTTCCCGGACACGGAGGAATACTCGACCGTTTTGACAGTATCATGCTGGTAGCACCGTATACGCTGATTTTTGCGGTCGGAGTCCTCTGAGAAGCCTTTTCCTTGCCTCGTACTGCATGTTCAGGTAGAATAAATATGAACATGTGTTCGAGGAGAGGAAGAAATCCGGATTGGCAAGGAAAAAGGCGGAAGTTAACCATACATTGAATGAATCTGCGGAACAGGACAATACCCAGTTTTTCAGGGTTTCGGTACGAAACCTTGTTGCATTTTCCATTCCTGAAGAGGTTACATGGTCTTTCGTAACCTATTCACATCTCCACGAAGGCTCCCAGGTTCACTCTGAAATCCAGAGCCGCCACAGGGCCGAAGGGACATATTTATCCGAGGTTTATCTCTCCTATGTCTACCGCTCCGCCAGATACGCGGTTGAAATCAGCGGACGGGCGGACGGCATCTGGGAGCTGGAGGACGGAGCAGTCATTCACGAGATTAAAACCACGACCCTTCCTCTTTCGGAGATAAACGAAGACTTCAGCGAGGCACACTGGGCGCAGGGCAAATGTTACGCCTTCATGTATGCGGCCGGCAGAAACCTTGACAGGATAACGGTTCGCCTCACCTATTCGCACAGGCCGGTCGGAGGGGAAAAAAGCTTTGACCGGACTTATACATTTGATGAGCTGCAGGAATTTATAAAGGGACTTATACGTCCCTACGCCGCCTGGGCCATGTCACAGGCCAGATGGCGCAAGGTGCGCGACCTTTCGGTCAAGTCCCTTGAATTCCCTTTCCCTGCATACCGGGAAGGCCAGCGGCTTCTGGCATACAACACATATAAATGCATACAGGACGGCAAACGGCTTTTTGCCCAGGCTCCCACAGGAACCGGCAAGACCATGGGGGTTCTTTATCCTGCCATCAAGGCCCTTGCGGACGGAACAATACAGCGCATCTTTTACCTTACAGCCAAAAACACCACCCAGGCCGTGGTTGAAAACGCCTACAGGCTTCTTGCCGCACAGGGACTCCGCCTCAGGGTTCTCACCCTGACCGCAAAGGACAGGATGTGTCCTTACCTTGTACGCGACTGCAATCCTGACAAGTGTGAGTATATACAGGGCTATGCCAGGCTCTTCAAAAAAGCCGTAAGAGAACTCACAAAAAAGACTGATGCATACAACAGGGAAAACATTACCGAAACCGCCCTTAAACACGGCCTCTGCCCGTTTGAGCTCAGTCTTGACCTCGCAACCCACTGTGACCTTATAATCTGCGACTATAACTATGTCTTTGACCCGAGGGTAAGCCTCAAAAGGTTTTTTCAGCAGAAAAGCCGTGAAGACTGCGTACTGCTTATTGATGAAGCCCATAACCTGTTTGACAGGGCCAGGGAGATGTATTCGGCTTCCTTAAGCAAGAAAGAGATTCTTGAAATGTCAAGGCTTGTGAAAAAAGACCTTCCGGCAGTATCCAGGGCACTTCGCAGAATAAGCAGGGCCCTTGTACCACTGGAAAGGAAGGCGGTAGAAAATCTCAGTGAGGCCGGCGGCATATCATATTATGTTTCATCCGAATACCCTGATGTTCTGGATGCCCCTCTCTCCGATTTCATAAGCGAAACCGAGCGATGGATGCTGGGCATGGGCGATGAGGAGAAAGAATATTCCGAAAGCCTTGTATCACTCTTTTTTGACCTTCTTCATTTCAAAAACACCGCCGAGCTGTATTCTTCCGAATACCGCACGCTTATAACCTGGGAAGGAGGTTATCCCAGGCTTACGCTTATGTGCATGGACCCCGGCGTCATGCTTGGAAGGATAATGGACACGGCACGTTCGGCAATACTTTTCTCAGCCACCCTTTCGCCGCTGTCATACTTCCGTGACATTCTTGGAGGGGCGCCGGAGGATGCGACGCTTAAACTTCCTTCACCGTTTCCCAGAGAGAATCTGCTTGTTGTAATAGAAGACTCTGTGGAAACGCGTTTCCGCCTGAGGGACAGATATCTGGAACGGACGGCCCGGGCCATATTTCAATGGGTAAGCGGCCATACCGGCAATTATATGGTATTCTTTCCGTCCTACAAGTACATGTCCGATGTCTTCGCCGTATTTTCCGGCATGGCAGGCAATTACATGATACTGTGCCAGCAGAAGGACATGGACGAGTCCTCCCGCAAGGCTTTTCTTAAGGAATTTGACAGATACGGTGACATAACGCGGATAGGCTTCTGCGTCATGGGAGGGATTTTCGGCGAGGGCATTGACCTTGTCGGGGATCGGCTTACAGGCGTTGTAATAGTGGGCGTCGGTCTTCCCCAGGTGTGCCCGGAAAATGAGATTATGCGGGACTATTATGATGAGAAAATGGGCAGCGGCTTTTCCTACGCCTATGTTTACCCAGGCATCAACCGCGTGCTTCAGGCGGCTGGGCGCCTCATACGCTCTGAAACCGACAGGGGTGCACTGCTCCTCATAGATTCAAGGTTCAGACAGGCGGAATACCTGCGGCTTCTGCCTGAAGAATGGCACCCTGTTCCGCGTACATCGGAGGGCATTAATCTGGAAGAATGCATAAGTCAGTTCTGGGACAGGAAATGACGTTTCAGAAAATACCAAGGAATTTCTTGGGGACATTGACCTTTACCGATACCAGTTTGCCGTCGCTCAGGATATAGGCCAGATTCTCTGCGGCAAGGCATACGTCGTCTATTTTGGCATTCGAGGTATATGTATCAGTAATATCTCCGCTGCTGTCGATGAAATAGACCTGGGAACCGGCGACGAATGCAATTGTCCTTCCCTTCGCCTTCATCCGGGTCACTTCGGAATCAACCGTAAGAAGTTCCTTTACCGTTCCGTCGCCGTCAATGGCGGTTATCCTCGTCTTGCTCTGTTTGTCCCTGTTTATGGCTTCCCCGTCAAGCACCGCAGCTATTGCCGTGTCATCTTTTGTTACTGCGCAGGTTGTAAGATAATCGCCGTCAAGGTCCACCTGCCATATTACTGAGAGGTTCCTGTCCACACACATCAGGCCTTTCCCGCCGTACAGGAGAAGCTTTCCGTCAGAGAACGGCATGGCTCCCGCAAACAGGTTCCCGTTCTCCTGGCTGTCCCTGATGCTTCCCTTCTGGTTCATGGACAGGTCCAGAAATTCAAAAAGTGATGCCGTTTCAAGGCTATTCACATCCACACCGCAGACCGCAAAGGAGGTATTGTCAAACTGCGGGAAATAATAAACGGCAAAGGGATAATAGTCCGACACGTTTCTGTAAGCTATTTTCTGTCCGTCGGCGGAAAAGGCGTTTATTACCCTTCTGTAGCCGGCCTCACTGCTGGCGGTAATGACAAGAACCCAGTTTTCATAGATTCCGGCATTTACAATATCAGCGTCGAGGTTTTTTTCCCAAAGGACTGTTCCGTCCCTAATTATTCCAAGATATCTTCCGCCGATGTCGGCAACAAGGATATCATCATTCAGATTCTGTACAAGCGGTTTTTTAAGGTTTACCGGAACATGCCAGAGAAGATTTCCTTCTCTGTCAAAACATTTGACCGAGCTTACCGATGCCACGACAAGATTGCCGGAGAGTGCTGCAAGGCAAGTCCCTTCCTGTTCACCCTCAGACGGTATTCCGACAACTTTCCTGCCTGCCTCTTCCACGGCATTCATCATCTTCTCATAAGTGCCGGCAAAACCCGATTTTATGGCATCAACCGGATTGATATTAAAGAAGGAATATAGTGCAACACATACAACGGCCAGAACAAGCAAAATGAATATTAAAAATCTCTGAAGGTGCAAACCGAACCGCGCCGCTTCCTTAGTTTCCTGCATGGGTCATGCGTTCTCCTTTGTTTTTTGGGCCATGGTCAGAGGAACCATGTTTTTTTTCTTACTGCAAATCATCAGAACATTGCGAGAATTTCCATGCCCTTTGCATACTGGGGGTCATTCTCGGTCCTGAGCGTGGCGAGAAGCTCGTTGAGTTTGTCCTTTGTTGCAGTGTCAATATTTCCGGTAGCTGATATATCAACGGACGACTGGAACTCTTTCACGGCCTCCACGGTTTCTTCGTCCATCATCCTGTCCGGCACATCTTCAAAATAGCCGGCAGCACTCAAAATCTTTTCGGCCTGGTACACATCGTCCCCGTAAGAGCCTAGAGTAAGAGTTTTTTCATTGCTGAGCGGATTTACCAGAGCAAGGTCTATTCCGTTGGGAAGCGTCCTGTTTTCAACCTCCACATCGGGAGTCAGGCCGACATCCTGGATTTCCCTTCCGTTTCGTGTAAGGTAGCGTCCTGTGGTTATCTTTACAGTGCCAAGGATATCTTCGGGCGAAACGAGCACGCCTTTATATGCCAGCCATTCGGCTTCAGAAATGTATTTGACTCCGTACTTGCTGCCGTATTTTGCATAGGCCTCGGGAGTAAGCACGTAAAACATGTTCTGAACTACGCCTTTGCCATAGGTCTTCTTGCCGACCAGGACCCCCTTACCCGAGTCCTGTATAGCCCCTGCGAGGATTTCCGACGCGCTTGCGGTCTGCTCGTTCACCAGCACGGCCATAAGGTAAGGCGGATTCTTGAGTTTTGAATAATACTCCTTGTCGGCCATTCTGTCAGATTTAAAGTCAAGTCTGGTTATAAGACCTTCAGGTATCAGTTTCTGCGCAACCGCAACAGCTTCGTCAACAAAACCGCCGCCGTTGTCTCTCAAATCCAGAAGGATTTTCGTAATCCCCTTCTGTTCTATTTCCTTCATCGCCTCGCTGAATTTCTCCGATGTACTGCTGTTGAATGATTCAATACGGATGTAAGCAACATCTCCATCTATTCTCCATACCACCGGATTTATCGAAACAGCACCCCTTTTGACGGTAATGTTCATTTCTTCAGACCAGCGGCGGATTGTAAGCGTTACCTCGGTACCTTCCTCACCTCTTATCTCTGAAGCAACCGTACTTGCTTCCTTTCCTGATGTGGACACGCCGTCAACTGCCAGTATTATATCCCCGTCATGAAGCCCTGCCTTTTCGGCCGGAGAACCTTCATAAACCTTGGTTATTCTGACACCTTCATCACATTTTTCAAGGCTTACTCCTATGCCTGTGAAGTTTCCTGTCAGGCTTTCATTGAGCTGCTCTGTTTCCTCGGCATCATAGAATCCGCTGTAGGGGTCCAGCCCGCCGAAAATTCCCTTCAGGGCCGCCTTCAGTGCTTCTTCGTCGTTCATGTCAAGATAGTAAAGGTCCTGCATGAATTCAACGGCACTGTTCAGGTAATCGCCGTAGTCCATCGCCATGGACGTGACAGGAATGAATAATATTGCAAGAATTATCAGTAGGGCAACAGCCTTTTTCACATGTTTCATACGCTTGTAAAACCTCCGGCAGAAAAAAACTGTTATAATGATGAATCCCTGCAGAGCCCTCTGACGGAACAGCGGCCCCGGGGATCATCACAGAATCATTGTAACACACAATATGACAGAAAAGACTTCATATCAGAAGGAAAGCATCCTGTCCGCGTAATCCTTTACCAGTTCATCACCCATGTACTGAATCAGATTGTAGAACAGTTTGGCGGCCTGTTCGTTGGTTATGCGGCCGTAGGGATTGAAATAACCCTTCTCGTCGCCCTGGAAAATGCCCAGACTGTAGGCAACAGCCGCAGCGTTCCTGGCATATGCCGGTATGCTGTCATTATCAACATACGGAGTTGCCGCATAGGGCCACGGTGCAAGATTCTCAAGGCCCAATGAGCTTACAATCATCTTTATCGCTTCTGAGTAGGTTATATATGCGTCAGGCCTGAAATATCCGTCGCCGGTACCGACGGTAATCTTTTTTTCATATGCCTTCTTTATGAGTTCATAATCCGGATCATTCACGGAAACGTCACGGAAGGGTGACACCTCGGCTGTCTTCTTCCTGTTTCTTGAGGTCGTAACTGAAGAGGTCCGGACATCAGGGTCTGACGGTATGTCTTTTACAGCCTGCATCAGCATGGTCACGAATTCACGGCGGGTAATATATTTGTTGATGTCATAATTCTCCCCCGTTCCTGAAATAACCCCAAGCCCGAACAGTATGCTTACCGGTTCCTGGGCCCAGTGTCCGTTGAGCTGCTTGATATCGGGCACCATGAGGCGTTCAAGAACAGGGGTTGTGGTAATGCTGGTTCTGTCGCTGTACTCCCTGACAACCGGTGTGGGTCTGTTTTTGCTGTCCATTTCCGGAAGTTTGGCGCTGTAATCGAGCACCGCCTCTTCCCATGTCTTTCTCACATATCCTCCGTCAAAACTTATCTGCCACGGTTCGTTTTCGGAATATTTAATCTGCTGGCGTGTTGTGGATGATACGGTCACCTCGGCCAGCCCGCCCCATTCATAAGGGTTATTCTCCCCCAGCATGCTGGCAGTGATGGTGTACTGTATTTTCTGGGTCTGGGTGGAGCTCCAGTACTGGTCGTATGCATACAGCTTTCCTGATATGTCCACCGTAATGGTATTGTCCCTGTTGTTGTTCACCGTATAAACCTTTCTTCCGGTGAATTCCCCCGCATAATAGTTCAGTGCGGGTTTGGGGTCGGTTATAATGGACCTGGAGAAATTGTATTCCCTCAGGGTATATCTGGTGTTTCCTATGGTAATCACTTCCGTGGGAGTCCTGGAAAGGCGCGTCGATTCTGTAATCTGTCCGTTTGCCTTGGTTTCGGACGTGGTCACGTAAACGATTACGCGCGTCAGCGACGCGGACTCCTCCGTGTTTTCCAGTTTATATGTATAGGTGGCTGTTTCGGTGTTGTTTTTAACACGTTTGTCTATATCAAGCGTACCGGTAAGATAAATCGGCTTTCCTGAAAGGAAGCACATTTCGGTATAGTAATAGGTGTCTTTGCTTTCGTTTGAGGCCGATATGCCTCCTTCATAGCCAAGGGTTCCTTCAACAGCCAGAGCTTTCATGGGCATCAGCATGATAACTGCCGCTGCAATGAAGCCTGTGAGTCTCATAAGTCTTTTTCTCATGCGGTTACCCTCCTGTCATTCAACAATGATTATGATGCCGTCATGGCTTGAGCTGTTGCTTACGACATGCACATTGTCTCCCGCACGCAGCGACGATAGGTCGGTTATCTTTCCGTTCTTTATGACAATGGCATTCTCCGGCACGGTTATTTCCCTGTTGGATGCCGATTCCCACACATTGGTTTCATATTTGTATTTCATTACTTCCTTAATGACAAACCCGGAACCGGTCAGGCTCAGCACTCTGCCCTTCTCATGCTCATCTGCGTAGGGTGCCGTGCTTACAAGCAGGGTCTTTCCGTTCTCTTCCACTATATAGACGGTCTGATTGACATAGTTTTCATCGAATTCCGTCATGTTTCCGGTTCCTTCATCGGTAAGAAGCCTTGTTGCCGAAAGGTCTATGCCGAACGTCTTCGGCGTATTGCTGAAGGACCACTCGGTGCCAGAGAGCTCCGCAAAGGATTCAACGGTGAATGACTTCAACGGACCGACTGCCTTTATTCTTCCCCTGTAAACCGCAAGGCTTCCCTTCCCGGACATCGTATTGCTTACTATCACCTGGCTGACATAGGAATCCGAACCTATGGATTTTCCCGCCGAAAGCTGCACCGGGTCCATAGAATCAAGTGAGCTTACGTCCACAAGCCTTCCGTCTTTGACAGCTATCGTATCGGAATCAAAACCGATTACATATGAGGAATTCACAAGCTGCAGCTTCTTGAGGGTGTTGGAAACTGAAAGGATATTATCGCTGAAAACTGTTTCATATCTATCAGAGGGCCTTATGGCAGCCTTCACTATGCTCTCGGTTCCGTTGACATCAGGCTGCACCGCAATGTATGCCGTGCCCGAAATGCGTCCCGACGGCCTTTCCTTGTAGCTGCGGCTGAAGGTGAAGGCCCGCACGCCCATCACAGAAGAATACTCCCATCGGCCGTTTACGAACTCTTCCACATTTGAAAGCACCAGCGCATCCCTTATGCCGTCATAGTATTCGAGATTTCCGCGGAAAATTGCAGAAACAGGCTGGGGATTCTTCAAAAGGTCTATTCCTGCCACATCTATGCTGCTGCCGTTGGTCTGAACCAGCATTCTTACCTCGTCGCCCTCATGAATCTCGCTTCGGGAAACAGGCCGGTTATTGCGGTAGACAGGAACACCAGCAGGGACAGGAATATTCCTGTAGGTGCCGTCATCGAGCTTCAGGACAATATTTGACGAACTGAGCATGTAAATCTTGCCGTAGACAGGCGTATAATAGCTTCGCGTGCTAAGCCTTGCGACATAGCCGTCATCATCCAGCAGCAGGAAGGCGTAGTCCCCCGGCTGAACGTCATCCAGTGATGCATTGCTTCCGTCCCTCGTAACAGGTATGGTATATGCAAAACTGAAAGTCCTGTACATGGAAAGGTTGTTCTGAAGATTATCAGATGTTCCGGACCCGTCCCATCTGTACAGGGTTATATATCCCAGAGAAGTATTTATCTCTTTTACAACCCCGCTGACAAATCTGTAGGATGTGCCCGGGGTTTCCCCGGCCGCCGAAGAGACAGGGGCAGTCTGAAGGAGAAACATGAGGCATAACAGCACGGCAACCGCGGCTGCAGTTCTTCTCAAACGCAATTTCAGTGCCTCCATTCCGATACTTGTACTCTTTTAAAATATCGGCATGGGGAGGTACCGTGTAAAGCAGTCCAGGATTACTGTTTTGTTACATTCTCGTCTGTATTTCATTCAGAATGGTTTCCAAGCTCACTGAACCTTACCTCGGTTATGAGCATTCCGGCAAAGATGAGAAGGCACCCAAGTGCCGTTTCCAGCGTAAGCGTTTCTGTCGCCCCGTCCGGGCCCGGCACAACAAGTGCAAAAAGCGCGCCGAAAACAGGTTCAAATGTCAGCAGAAGGGCAGTACGGGTCGGCGTAGTGTACTGCTGGGCCACGGTCTGGACCGTGTACGCAAAGGCAGTACCAAGAGCGCCGGTATAAAGTGCGGTAAGTATGACCCTTATATTGATGCTGATTTGTACCGGTTCAGCCGCAAAACAGTATACTGTCCAGAGAATTCCGTACATCATTGCGGCTGATATTATCTGAACCACGGCAAGCTGCCTTGCATCGGATTCCTGGGCAAACTTGTCGACAAATATGATTTGAAGCGCAAAACAGACTGCGCAAAGAAGTGTCAGGGTATCGCCGAAATTCCAGTCGCCTGAAAAGCCACCGCTCAACAGAAACAGTCCGGCGGTTGCCAGAATCACCCCCACAACCGCCCTGACCGGAGGTTTCTTCTTAAGATAGAATGCTGAGATTATGGGTACCATTACCACATTAAGCCCGGTGATAAAGGCGGAATGGGAAGCACTGGTATAATTCAGGCCTATGTACTGCAGCGACATCCCGCCAAACAGCGTGAGGCCGATTATCGCGCCCTGTATAACGGCTTTCGGCCTTATTTTCCTTATCTGTCCGCTAAAAATCATAGCCAGGATAATCCCGGCTATTGAGAATCTCAGAAACAGATAGGCGTAGAAAGGAATATTATCGGTTATGTTTTTCATCAGTATGAATGACGATCCCCACACCACAGTGATGCTGAGTATGGAAAGGTCGGCTTTTGTCTGTCGTGTCATCCTGTACTTACACCTTATGCTGTAAAGTTTTGTGCGCATTTACCGTAAAATACCCGTTGTCCGGCCCCGGCTGACGCCAACGATATTCAGGAACCGCCCAGAGACATAATAACACTGTTAAGCCACTGCATTACGACGGAACCGGTAAACGGGCCGCTCGAATGTATGAAATTCAGAGAACCCAAAAATGGAATGAACAGTGCAAATATCACATATACCACTATCAACCCGGCCCCCATTCCCAGCACCATTCCGCCGGTTCGGTTGGCCGTGCCCATAATCGTGCTGAAATTAAGAATCGACGTCAAAAACTTTCCTATTAACACTGCAACAACCTTGACTCCTACGAACAGCACGATTATGGCCAAAACCTTCATAATGGTGAAGGTAAGCATGTCACCCATTGTAACGACCGTATCCCGGTATAGATGCTGTGTGTCGGCGGCTGAGTGGGTTATGGCCAGAAGCTGTTTCAGAAAGGGGCTTGAGGATATGGCTTCATTTATCTGCGGGTTATTTTCCAGAAATTCCAGCGATGTCTGTGACTCTCCGGTATTTATTGCCGGTATTTGGGTAACAACCGGCAGCAAACTCTCTATCCTTCTTCCGACTGCTCTTCCGAGACCGGTCTTCTGCATGGCAAGGAGGGCAAGTTTGGCGGAAAAAACATAGGCGCACACAATGCTGAGTATATAGCCTACCAGGCTGAACACAGTATTTGCAAGGCCACGCATGTATCCTTTCAGTCCGAACAATGCGATGATAATGACGATGGCGTAGTCAACCCAGTTGAAGTCAAATTCAAAAAGCAGGTCGGCGGCGATGAAAAGACCAACAGCCAGGAACAGGATTACTGCCGGAAGCTTGCTTGCTGCCTCAGTTGCCGGTCTTCTTCTTATATAACCATATCCCAAAACAACACCCCCTGACCTAAACAGCCTGGTAAAATGTCTGCCCGGTTACTTGACAAATGTGGTAATATTCATGAATATGAGAAGCAATATAGACATGATAAGAGCGCCTATCACAACAGACTTGCGTCTGGATGCCATATTGACCCCTCCTGTTTAAGGCATCTTGATTTCTCGCCTCATTATATCATTTTGCATTAATTTTGTAAAATAAATTTAAGATTAGTGAAATATACACCTATGCTAGAATTATTCTATTACACTGTGGAGGTTAAATGCGAAATGCCATTTGACGGTATTCTGTCTCATTTTATGGCTGAAGAACTGGACAGCAGGATGGCCGGAGGAAGAATCGGAAAGATTCACCAGATTTCCCGGGATACGATTATAATTCAGATAAGAGCAGGCGGTGAAAACTACAGGTTACTGATATCCAGCAACGCCTCATCACCGCGCATACATCTGACCGGCAGGCAGTACGAAAGCCTTGAAAATCCGCCGGTTTTCTGTATGGTTCTGAGAAAACATCTTTCGGGCGCCATCATTAAGGATTTCCATACAGAGGGTTTCGAACGTATCATTGTAATGGAAGCCGAGACGGTTGATGAACTCGGCGACAGGTCCGTCAAAAAGCTGATTGTCGAGATAATGGGAAGGCACAGCAATATAGTTCTTCTTAACAGCGAAAACATAATCATAGACGCCATACGGCATGTGGACAGCCAGGTAAACAGGGTGAGGGAAATTCTGCCCGCAAGGCCTTATATCTCCCCTCCCGCCCAGGACAAGCTTGACCCTTCACTTGAGGAAACATATGCTTTACTCAGGGATGGGCTGAAGGAGTCCGGACGTGCACTGGAAAATTATCTGCTGGACAGGCTTCAGGGATTCAGCCCCGTCCTCTGCAGGGAGGTCTGCAGCCGGGCAAATGTGGACGAAAGGAAAACCGCTTCGGAACTCTCGGAAGACGAAGCTGCAAGGCTCACCGAATCCCTTCGCAGAATGATGGAGGCATTGCTTGAGGAAGGGCCGGAGCCCGTTATGGTATATGACCCTTTGACGGGAAAGCCGATAGATTTCCATGTCACAGACCTTATACAGTATCCCCTGAAAAAACATTATGACACCATAAGCCAGGCTGTTGACGATTATTACAGCTCACGCCTTGAAAGGGAGGCCAGTTCCCAGAAGGCCCTTGAGCTTAAGAAGACTGTCTCCAGATTCATTGAAAAGTGTGAGAAACGCCTTGCCGCCAACATCCAGACCTGTGAGGAAAACAGGGATTATGAAAAATACCGTCTTTACGGGGAGCTGATTACATCATCGATTTACCTGCTGAAAAAAGGAATGCGCAGCGCACGTATACTCAACTATTACAGCGGGGATGAGAAATACGAGGAAATTCCGCTCGACCCTCAAAAAAGTCCTCAGGAAAACGCCCAGCATTATTTCAGGCGCTATGCGAAGGCAAGAAACGCATTCAATTACGCAAGGGGACAGACAGAAGCTCTTAAAAAGGAACTTGCATGGCTTGAGAGTGTGATGTTTTCGATAGATAACGCTGAAAACAGCAGCCAGCTTCAGGACATAAGGCTTGAGCTTTATGAACAGGGGTATCTGAAGACGCCTCCCAGGCGCGGGCGAATGGACGCACAGGCGGACTCATCCCCCATCAGGCTTGTATCCTCCGACGGATTTGAAATCCTGATAGGCCGCAATAACAGGCAGAATGACAGGCTGACACTGAAAAAGGCAAGAAAGGAGGATATCTGGCTGCATGTAAAGAATTATCCCGGGTCCCATGTGATTGTGCGGACTGAAGGGCGCCAGGTCCCCGAAACCACCCTTGAAGAAGCCGCAGGATACGCCGCCTGGTACAGCAAGGCCCGTTCGGCCTCAAAAGCCGAGGTTGATTACACTTATGTCCGCAATGTAAAAAAACCATCCGGGGCAAAGCCCGGGATGGTTATATACGAAAACTACAATACGATAGTTGTGGTTCCGAAGAAGCCGGCTGAAACAAAAATATGATGTTCAGCCGAAAAGCCTCCTGCGTACCCTTTCAATATTGAAATAGACCTCTTCCTTATCGATAGTCCTGAATTCGCCGTCCTGATAGAGGATGCGGCCGTCAACCATGGTCATGCAGACATCGGAGCCCTGGGCTGAGTAGACAAGCGCTGAACAAATATTGTGCAGCGGTTTCAGGTGAGGTTTTTCCATGTCTATCATGATGAGGTCGGCTTTATTGCCTTCCTTTACAGACCCTATGCCGGACATTCCGAGAGCCTTTGCCCCGTTGACCGTGGCCATTCTGAGCGCATCGTAAGCAGTTATGAGCCTGGGATCCCGGGAGCTCCCCTTGTGGATTATTGAAGCAAGATACATCTCTTCCCACATGTTCAGGTTGTTGTTGCTTGAAGCCCCGTCGGTTCCTATGCAAACATTGAGGCCCTTTGAAACGGCAGCGGGAACAGGAGCTATTCCGCTGGCCAGCTTCAGATTGCTGGCGGGACAGTGGATGAATGATACGTCTTTTTCCTTAAGAAGGTCCATATCATCGTCCGTTATCCATACGCAGTGGGCTGCTATGGTTTTCAGGTCAAAAAGGCCCAGTTCGCAGAGATAGGCAGCAGGGGTCTTACCGTGTGCCTTCAGGCAGTCCTGATGCTCGGTAAGGGTTTCATCCAGGTGGACATGGATCGGAACTCCTAGTTTTTCTGCATTTTCCGCAATGGCCTTTATGTATGCCGCTGAACATGTATAAATCGCATGGGGTGCCATGGCTGCGGTGATTCTTCCTCCGGCGGCACCGTTCCATTTCTTCACAAAATCAATGCTTTCCTTCATGGCCTGGTTTTCTGAAAAGTCCGGTCCGGGGTCGTTGCATGTCTGTCCCCTTGAAAGCTGGGCCCTTATGCCCGAGCGTTCAACGGCTGATGCAATACCGTCAAGAAAATAATACATGTCGGCAAAGCACGTGGTTCCGGTTGCAAGCATTTCCATGATGCCGAGCATTGACCCCCAGTATACATCGTCTTCAGTCAGCCTGGCTTCAACAGGGAATATATGATTGAACAGCCATGTCTGGAGTTCCATGTCATCGGCATAGCTGCGGAGCACCGTCATTGGAACATGGCAGTGGCAGTTTATCAGTCCGGGCATCAGAAGTTTACCCTGTCCGTCAATTACTTCCGCATTTCCGGTATAGGCGATATTTCTGCCCACCTTTGCAATGATTCCGTCCTTCACCAGAACGTCGGCATCATTAAGAATCTCATTTTGTTCGTTCATCGTAAGAACAGTTGTATTACGAATCAAACAGTTCATGGCTGCGCCTCCGAAAATCTTTTATAATCCGCTCCCGTTTGTCAGTCTGAATTCTGGGAATGTAAGGGATCGGCAGTAGGCTTTGTTGTTTCACCCGCAGCAGAGGTGATTGTAACAGTAACACTTGGACGTTCCTTAAGAGAAACTCCGATTGGCAGGGTGACATTTAACAGGACATCATGCTCACCCTCGCCCAAATCCCTGACGCTGATGCTGCATTTTATATCGCCTGCATCGAGATCCTGTAGCACTTCCGGTCTTCCTTCCACCGGGATGTTGACAAAGCTCTGCGCTATGGAGTACTGGAGATTTCCTGATGTATCACCGTCATAGATTGAAATCATGCTTGTCGGGAAACTGATTGTTCTGTTGGAAAGAGGCTCTATATCCACCAGCGCGGAAATCGGGCTGCTGTCTGACAGGGTTACACCTTTTGGAACATTCAGCTTCAGCTCGGTCTTGAAGCTTTCGGATTTACCTTCTATGTCCACAGCCTGGGCCTCTATCCTGCTGAGCGGGCTTAGGGTGTCTTTCGAACCGATTGCCAGCACGCTGGATGTCTCAGGAATGATTTCCTTGAAATAATACCCTGTCTTTGGCCTGCCCTTGACAGGAATGACAATCGGTAGCTTCTTTGCAAGGTCAAAGCTGACTATGGCAGGATATTTGCCTTCAAACTGGGACATGGGTTCACCGTTCACGTTATAAACTATGACACGTACGACAAGTTCCTTGGTTGTACTCAAATCATCCAGGCTGACAGGAGCCACAACCCTGCCGACCTGCGAGAGAACATTTTCCTTTTCCTCGAGAAGGATGATTCCGGGGTCCACCCGCTCGTTGACAATCTGGAAGCCTTCGGGCAGCCTTCCCGTGTATTCTATGGTTACCGGAAACTGCTTGCCTGAAATCTTCTCAAAATTAAGCTTAACGGTTGAAGGGTTTGTTCCGAGTATGATTATATCCTTGTCGCCGGTATACTCCGGCGTACCCACAGGTATCTCCTGTCTTCCTTCCTTTTCAACCCCGGAAAGGTCGAGGAAAACGCTGAAATCACCGCTGGAAACGCTCTCAACCCTTTTCTTCCTTCCTCTTATGCGGACATCAACGGTGGCGGGAATGCTTGACCCGACTATCTGAAGGTTTTTGGATGTCAGGACATCAACATTGCTTGTAAGAGGAACGGTGATGGTTCTTTCAATGAAAGGATTGTCCTGATCCAGCACGACAAACCAGATAAGGATGGCTATGAGAACGGAGATGACCTTTACTACGGCATCCTTCTCGAAAAGTCTGTCCAGAAGCTTGTTCATTTGTTCTTCACCTTCCTGAACACGAAGAGCCTCTTGTCATCCTGGTCCTCAAGAAGGAACCTGTTCAGGGCCTTTCTGAGCATGTCAGGAGTAAGATTCCTCGTGAGACCTCCGTTATGAGCATAGGATATTTTGCCCGATTCCTCGGAAACAACAATGGCTATGGCATCAGAAACCTCTGTAATGCCAAGCGCCGCCCTGTGCCTCGTGCCCAGGTCCCTTGACAGGCTTGCATTCTGTGTAAGCGGAAGATAGCATGCAGCGGCGGTTATCATGTTGTTACGGATTATGACGGCTCCGTCGTGCAGAGGGGTTTTCGGAGTGAATATGTTCACAAGCAGTTCCTCCGATATCACAGCATCCATTCTGGTTCCGGTATTGATGATGTCTCCTATTTTCGTATCCCTCTCTATGACTATCAGGGCTCCTATATAGTTTTCCGCGCACTTTGAACAGGCCTTTACTATGGCTTCAATCGCAGCAATGGTCTTAAGCCGCTCTTCGTCATCCTTTTTGAGAAGCAGGTCGCGAAAGCCGCTGCTTCCAAGCTTTTCAAGTGCACGCCTGAGTTCAGGCTGGAAAATAACAATAAGTCCGAAGCCGAACAGCTGGAACGCACCCTGCAGCAGGAAAGCCACGGTTTTGAGCCCGATGAGTTCTGAAAGCTTTGACAGTATGAGTATGAAAAGTATACCTTTAACAAGCTGCATTGCACGGGTTTCCCGGACCAGCTGTATTACCTTATAGACAAGGTAGGAAACCAGAGAAATGTCGACGACCATTCGTATGAAATCAAGCAGACCGCTCAGATCAAGAAAGTTCATTATATATGAGATTATATCCCTGAAAAGGCCTTGTCCAGACACTCCAACGCTCCTCCGCCAAAGCTTCCTGATTGTTGTATGGGCAGGGTGCTAACACAAAGATGATGTATAAATATACCGTACGGCTCAACTTGTCCCCGGTTGTTGTTATAAGCAATGAAAAACTAAACAGGATTCAGCACAATGAAAATTATACCCTCTTCATGCCTGCTTTTGTATATTTTACAGCCTAATGTAACATAAATGCAATATACAAAAGTATTATAAAAAAGCCCGTAAGTGCCTGATATTATGGCCTTTTGCCGAAGCCTCCGCCGGGAAACACCAGTGTGACATAAATGAAATGCCGGATGCATAATACCGGAAAGTCGGATTGTGTCATCCAAATCTTCCCGATATATAAAGTCTCGTCCTTTCGTCATCCGGCATGCTGAAGACCTTTTTTGTGGTACCGTATTCAACCAGCTCCCCTAAAAGGAAGAAGGCCGTTCTGTCAGAGATGCGTTTTGCCTGCTGCATGTTATGGGTTACGATGACGATGGTGTAGTCCTTTTTGAGTCTGGTGCAAAGCTCTTCAATCTTCAGGGTGGATACCGGGTCCAGGGCAGAAGTCGGCTCATCCATCAGAAGCACCTCAGGACGGGTCGCCAGTGCCCTCGCTATGCAGAGGCGCTGCTGCTGACCGCCTGAAATGCCCAGGGCACTTTTGTGGAGCCTGTCCCTGACCTCATCCCATAGTGCCGCCGCTTTCAGGCATTCTTCGACTATCTCATCGAGCACCGGCTTTTTTTTGATGCCCTGGACTCTGGGACCGAAAGCCACGTTGTCATATATGGACATCGGGAACGGATTCGGCTTCTGAAAAACCATCCCCACCCGTTTTCTCAAAGCGGTTACATCAATGTCGCCGAGTATTTCGCAGCCGTCAAGTCTGATGCTTCCCGTCACACGCACATTGTCAGCAAGGTCGCACATTCTGTTCAGGGTTTTCAGAAATGTGGATTTTCCGCAGCCGGACGGCCCAATCAAAGCAGTTATCTCGCCGCGGCGGATGTCCATGCTGATGTTTTTGAGGGCTTGAAAGGATCCGTAGTACAGATTGAGACCACGCACTGAAATCTTTATATCCCTGTTCATCGGAACCCCCGACTGATGCAGAGATTTGGCTGATAACCGCGTTACAGACTGTTGAGAAGCATTTCAAGTGAAAGGCGCGGTGACATCTTTCCGGTCTTCCATGCATAGTCGGCTTCGGCGCATTTTTTCAGAAATCCTGCCAGAAATGCGGTATCGGATCTCACAGCCTGTTCGGAAAGCTTTTTCAGCGCATAAGGATGTTTTCCGGCAAAGAAGCTGCTTATTTCATTCTGGCCCGCGTGCCGGTCCATCAGCAGCCTCAGTTTCAGCATCTCGCCGGTCTGTTTTGATATCATGGCAAGAATCTTCTGTTCAGGTTCCCTGAGGGACAGCATGTCGTCAAGATATGAAAGGGCCTTGGTTCTGTTTCTCTCAGCCACGGCATCCATAAGGTCAAATATGACGCTTTTTACTGTCACTGTGGCCGCGGCCCTGATATCCTCAACAGTCACATTCTGCCGGTCTCCGGTATACTGAATTATCTTGAAAATCTCATTCCTTAAGGAATACATGTCAGGATCGCTGATGGCGACAAGATACCTGGCCGCATCGGGATGAATGTTCTTGCGGCTCTGTCTGAACCCTTTAATAACCCATTTTACAAGCTCGTCCTCGCCCAGATGGTCCAGATGTATATGGAGGCCGTGCTGAGTAATGGTTCTGTACAGTCCTGACCGTTTGTCCACATTCTCTTCCACCATGACAAGGCATGTGGTCCCGGGCATGCACGGGATATACTGTCTCAGGGTTTCCTGGTCCCTGGTCCCGGCGGCCGTTTCCTCCTGATTTGCCTCTTCAGGCCCCTCATCATCCCCGGCTTCTTCTTCATGTTTTCCGGAAGCTTTTCTCCTGGGGGCAAGAAGATTTGAGTTTTTTACAAGAACAACCTTGCGGTCCGAGAATACCGGGAATGTATCGCATGCATCTATCAGCTTTTCAATCTCGGGTTTTCCTTCGAACTGCACAAGATTAAGGCCGTTCTGATCTCCCTTCAGCGCAGTCTTTTTTATCTCGCCGACATAGTAGTCCAGAAGGAAGCGCTCATTTCCTGAAAAGAGATAGACACCGCCCAAATTACCGGTTTTCAGCCGTTCCTTGAGTACAGCCAGAGGGTTCTGCGCTTCAGAAGCCCTTCTGGCCCCGTATCTGCCGTAGGCTGGCATGCCATCACTCCCGTATTTGCAATATAGATAATTATAACATTTTTACAAACAGGGTACATGGAACAGGATATTTCCCCGTACATGAATTTCGGACTTTTATATGCGTTCATGATGCAGATGGAGCAAGGTACTTCAGGTATTCCACATTCATATCGCTTTTCGGGGATTTGCAGAAGGCCGGTTATGGCACGGAACATGAAATGAAAAAGGCGGGGATTTTCCCCGCCTTCCGGCATTTCTCAATTATAAGGCTTTTGAATCTATCTCCGCAGTGATTCTTGCGATGAACGCATCCAGCGGCATGGAACCGATGTCGCCTTCCCTGCGCGACCTTACGGCCACATGGCCCGCTTCGGCCTCCTTGTCTCCGACAACCAGCATGTACGGCACTTTCTCCATCTGGGCCTCGCGAATCTTGAAACCTATCTTTTCGTTGCGGTCGTCCAGCTCAACCCGGATTCCCTTCTCCTGAAGCCTTGCCATTACCTCTTCCGCGTATGGGATATGTTTTTCGGTAATGGTGAGTATCTTTGCCTGAACAGGGGACAGCCATACAGGGAATGCACCGGCGAAATGCTCGGTGAGGATTGCTATAAACCTCTCGATGCTGCCGAACACAACGCGGTGTACCATGACAGGCCTGTGCTTTTCGCCGTCAGGACCGATATAATACAGGTCGAACCGCTCAGGCAGGTTCATGTCCAGCTGTATTGTACCGCACTGCCATGTCCTTCCGATGGAATCTTCCAGATGGAAATCTATCTTCGGGCCGTAGAATGCGCCGTCGCCTTCATTGACCTTGTACTCCATACCCTGGGACTCAAGGGCCTCAATCAGCGCAGAAGTGGATTTCTCCCACATCTCGTCTGAACCGATGGATTTCTCTGGCCGTGTTGACAGCTCCACGTGGTACTTGAACCCGAACGTCCTGTAAAAGCCGTCTATAAGCTTTATAACCCCTACTACCTCATCCTTTATCTGGTCCGGAGTCATGAATATATGGGCATCGTCCTGGGTGAAGCAGCGGACCCTCATTAGCCCGTGCAGGGCACCGGACAGCTCATGCCTGTGCACTATGCCCAGTTCTCCAAGTCTCACCGGAAGATCCCTGTAGGAATGGAGCCTGCGCTTGTAGACAAGGATGCTTCCGGGGCAGTTCATGGGCTTTACGGCAAACTCGGCGTCTTCTATGTTCACGGTGTACATGTTGTCCTTATAATTGTCCCAGTGGCCGGAACGGCACCAGAGCTCCTTGGACAGCATGATGGGCGTTTTGATTTCCTGGTAACCCCTCTTTACATGTTCCTTGCGCCAGTAGTCTTCCAGAAGGTTCCTGATTATCATGCCCTTTGGGAGGAAGAACGGGAAGCCCGGACCCTCCTCGTAGATGTCAAACAAATCCAGCTCCCTTCCCAGCTTGCGGTGGTCGCGTTTCTTGGCTTCCTCAAGCCTCCTAAGGTATTCATCCAGCTGGCTCTTTTTCGGATATGCGGTACCGTAGATTCTCTGCAGCATCTTGTTTTTCTCATTGCCGCGCCAGTACGCACCGGCGACCTGCATGAGCTTTATGGCCTTCACCTTTCCGGTTGACGGCAGATGAGGCCCGGCGCACAAATCAGTGAATTCGCCCTGTTTGTAAAAGGATATTACGGCATCCTCCGGCAGGTCGTTTATGAGTTCCACCTTGTAAGGCTCATCCTTCATGAGCTTTAAGGCTTCTTCCCTTGGAAGGACAAAACGCTCCACGCTGTAGTCTTCCCTGATGATTTTCTTCATTTCCTCTTCAATGGCCTGCAGGTCCTCGGGTGTGAAGGTCTTTTCGGAATCGAAGTCGTAATAGAACCCGTTGTCGATGGCCGGGCCGATGGCCAGCTTGACATTGGGATAAAGCCGCTTTACAGCCTGGGCCATTATATGTGAAGCGGTATGCCAGTAGGTATGCCTGCCTCCCTCATCATCAAAGGTAAGGATTTTGAGTGTGCAGTCCCCGGTGACCGGCGTTGACAGGTCCACAACCTTGCCGTTTACTTCTCCGGCAAGCGCCTCCCTTGCCAGTCCCTCGCTGATTCTCCTGGCGATTTCAATAATGGTTGTGCGCTTTTCAACCTGCATCGTGCTTCCGTCTTTAAGTGTTATCTGAACCATTCACATCTCCTCCGTTTAAATGCCTGTCCGGTTTCGTATATAAATTAAAAAGCTCTCATCCATCCAAGGATGAGAGCTTTAAGCCCACACGGTTCCACCCTGGTTGCAGAAAAAGCCTTAAGGCATTTTCCTGCCACTCGATGATTATAACGTGATCAACGCAGAAGCTTACTTCAGATTTCAGCTTCCGGGCTCCGGGGCGGTACCGGGCCTGAACCTGCCGGGACAGCTTCCAGCCTCTGGCCATCCCTCTCTGTAGGCCGTTCGTACGGTCCGACATGTCCCCTTCACTGCCTTTTACGATTATGGTTCATCATACCATATGCTTTGGCTGCTGTCAATGACCCCCCCTCCCGGATGTCGCATGCAAAAAAAAGATGCCGGTCCGTCATATAACCGTTCCGCTCCATGTATTTTTTATAAGGCGGGACCTGCCTGAAACATCCAGGCCTTCAGCCCATGGTGACAGGAGGGGCATCTGATAAGTTTGCGGAAGCTTGTTTCGTGTCTGCTTTTTCTTTCAACACTAGTCATGTTTTCTTCATGCCGCGAGGCGCCTCAAATGAAGATTTCCATTGAGGGGTCCACGTCAATGCAGAAAATGATGCAGGAAATGGCAGACGCATTCACCGAATGCCATACCAATATAACGGCAGAGTACACGGGCAATGGCTCAAGCGCCGGCATCAGGGCGGTTATTGCAGGTTCGGCCGATCTTGGCGCAGTCTCAAGAGTCGTGAGGGAGGAAGAACTGAACCAGGGGCTTCAGGCAATTCATATCGCCTGGGATGCCATTGCGGTAATAGTACATCCTTCAAACAGCGTGGATGAACTTACCTCGGAGCAGGTAGCCGCCATATACAGAAAAGAGATTACCAACTGGTCCGAGGTGGGAGGTCCGGACGCGCAGATTGTGGTCATAACCCGGGACCCGGCCTCAGGGACGCGGGAAGCCTTTGACGCAATTTTTGGAATAAGGAATGAGGTTCAGGCCGACCAGGAAGCTTCAAAAACGGGAGAAACCCTTATTGCCGTGGCCCAGAACCCCAATGCCATAGGGTATATCTCCCTGAATTATGTAAGAAGAGGGGTTAAGGCCCTTCGCATCGACGGTGCGGCACCGTCTTACGAAAACGTTATCAGCGGCAGTTATGGAATAAGGCGTCCGCTAATGATAGTTGCCAGGCCGGACCCCTCCGAACTGGTGCAGGAATTCATAGATTTCATGTTTTCGGATGAAGGCAGGGAAATCATACGGCGTGAAGCCATACCCGTTGAAAGAATACGGTAAATAACCGAAAAAGGCTGTGAAACCGGATGAAAAGGTTTGAAAAGACGATAGAGTCTGTTTTCAGAGCAAGCGGCTGGTTCAGCATTGTATCGGTAATCCTTATAACGCTCTATATCCTTGCTGCGGGAATACCGCCCATCCTTAAAACGGGCGTAACAAAATTCATATTCGGAACCCAATGGAAGCCGACCGCTGAGGTTCCGCAGTTCGGCATTCTTCCCATGATTCTGGCATCCCTTTTCGGGACCGCAGGTGCAGTGCTCATTGCTGTACCCACAGGTCTGTCAGCAGCAATCATGATTTACGAGCTTGCACCCAAAAGGCTTGCCGCGCTGCTGCGCGGCTGCATGGAGATTATGGCCGGAATACCGTCCGTCGTTTACGGATTCTTCGGACTGACCGTTATAGCACCTTTAATAAGGGTACGCCTCGGAAGCCCTACCGGCAACTGTCTTCTTGCAATGACAGTAATTCTCTCCGCAATGATTCTTCCCACCATAACAAGCATATCGGAAACATCCCTCAGGGCAGTGCCCAGGGAGTATATGGAAGGGGCGCTTGCTCTCGGCGCATCCAGGACCGAGGCAATATTCAGGGTTGTCATACCTGCAGCAAAAACAGGAATCATGGCATCGGTGGTGCTCGGTACAGGACGTGCAGTGGGCGAAACAATGGCCGTAATGATGGTCTGCGGAAACATCCCGCGTATCCCGCATTCTCTTCTGGATGCTGTAACCCCGATGACGGCCGCCATAGCAAAGGATATCTCCTATGCCGGTCACGGGCATCGTGCGGCCCTATTCGGGATAGGTGCGGTGCTCTTTCTTTTCATTGTGATTCTGAACATCCTCCTCAATGCGGCGGTGAAAAGTTCGGCCGCGGAAAGGGAGAATTGCAGATGAGCAGCAGGCGGAAGATGCGGGACAGGATAATAATTATCCTTGTCTTTATGCTTTCAGCAGTCAGCGCAGTCTTCCTGATGCGCATGATATTCTGGATAATTTCAAAAGGTCTCCCGGGATTAAGCCTGGACTTCCTTGCCGGCGAATATGACCCATATAACGGCAAAACGGGAATTCTGCCAATGATAGCCGGAACGCTTGTGCTCATACTGTCAACGCTGGCCGTTGCCGTTCCCGTCGGAATCTTTGCGGCAGTATACCTTACGGAGTATGCAAGGCAGGGCTTTGGGGTGCGGGTCATAAGGCTTGCGACAGAAAGCCTTGCAGGCATCCCGTCAATAATCTACGGCCTTTTCGGATACATATTCTTCAAAAACATCCTAGGGCTTGGTTTTTCCGTGGCATCCGGAGCTCTGACCCTCAGCATCATGGTGCTTCCACTCGTTGTAAGGACTACCGAGGAAGCGCTTAAATCGGTCGATCCGGGTTACCGGGAGGCAAGTCTTGCCCTCGGTGCATCAAAGGTTTATACCGTCTTCAGGGTTGTCCTTCCATGTGCCGTACCGGGCATACTGACAGGGATAATTCTCAGCATCGGAAGGGTTATAGGTGAAACGGCGGCAGTAATATTCACTGCGGGCACCGTGCCGAAAATACCCAGGCTCGGACGGGTTCTTTCCTCAAGCGTAAGAACGCTTTCGGTACATCTTTATCTGGCCGCGATGGAAGAGGCCGATTTCGAAGGGGCCTATTCCACAGCGGCCATACTTATGGCAGTTACGGCTTTGCTTAATCTCATTGTAAGGATGATTACCAGGCGTGCGGTAAATAAATGAACAAAAGGCGGAAAACAAAATATGAAGCAAAATACCGCCCATCCGAAATCTGCCGTTCTGCCTGCATTTCTTTTCCACGAAAACGGTGAATTTACTCGAAGACAATGTAATCACGGATGCGTTCGAGCGTCTTCGTTCCTATTCCTTTTACGTTAAGGAGGTCCTCATATGTGCTGAACGGCCCGTGTTCCTCCCTGTACGAGATGATGGCGCGTGCTTTTACCTCCCCTATGTAAGGCAGGGTCATGAGTTCTTCGATACCGGCCTTGTTGACATTCACCTTCTGAGGTCCGGAAGGTTCATTGCCGGGCCTGCTCTCCATGTCATCAGCATCCGGAACATCATAAGATTCGTCTTCCGAAGCCGTGGCCGGTTCTGCCGGAAGGACGCCGGCTGAAGGAGTCACGGTGGACATGATTCTTATGGTCTCGCTGCCTTCCCGGTTTGTTTTCCAGACAAGCAGTATGCTTAAGGCCAGAAGGATGATGATGAAGGCTGCAACATATTCCCATGGTATATTGATTTCAGCCTTACCGACGCGAATCTTCATGATATCCCCCGTGCACCTTTGTCTTAACAATATTTTTATCCTTTTATGTCATTATATATCAGATATTCCAGTATCTCAAGGAAAATCTTTACTTGTATGCCTTATGCCTTGAGCAAGTGCGAAACCTAACCTATAATAATGATGAAAACCGTTTTCTGCAAAAGAAAAATCAAAAGATGCCATACCGTCCGGGAATGGCTCAGGAGTGATCTGTTTTGAAAAGGTTATCAGCTGTATGCATCCTTCTCGTCATGTTTTTCAGTCTCTTCCAGGTAAGCTTTCCGGCATATGCGGAGGAAGGTCCTGATATTAATGCCGAAGCCTATATCCTGATGGATATGGAAACAGGACAGGTTCTCTGCGAAAAAAATGCCGATGAAAAAAGGTCCCCGGCCAGTACCACCAAAATACTCACCGCCCTTATAGCCCTTGAGCGGGCTGACCTGGATACCGAGATGGTTGCATCCGAGACAGCCATCAACAGCGTGGATATCTATGAATATGTTACGGCAGGCATAAAGCCCGGTGAGATACTGAAACTCAGGAACCTTCTTGAACTCATGCTGGTCACTTCTGCCAATGAGGCCGGATTCATCATCGCTGAAAACGTCTCGCCCGACCGAACCATTACTGGCTTTGTAAAGCTGATGAATGAGAGGGCGAAGGAACTTGGGCTTACAGGAAGCCATTTTACAAATCCTTGCGGCATCGAGGATCCTGAGCATTATACAACTGCAAGGGATCTTGCCATTCTGGCCAGGGAGGCCATGAAAAATGACGCATTCCGCGAGATAGTCGGTGAAACCGAAATCACGATGCCTGACACCAATTACAGAAAGAGCGGGGACTGGGATTTGAGTTATCTTACCTACACCAACAGGCTTCTTACATCCCGCTCGAAATACTATTCGAGGGTTACGGGCATCAAGACAGGCTATACCGAAAAGGCGGGGCGCTGCCTTGTGGCTTCTGCCGTCAATCCGGACGGAATGGAGCTCATCAGCGTTGTTCTCGGTGCAGACGCGCAGGATCAGAATCTGGTGTTTCAGGAATCCCAGAAGCTTCTTGAATACGGCTTTGCCAACTACGGACTGCAGGAAGTTGTAAAAGACGGCGAATACGTCGGACGTTCCGACGTGGAGGATGCAGTTGACAACAAAAGGGTTGAACTGATTACACAGGGAAGCATACGCTATATCCTGCCCCTCAGCGAAGAAAAGCTCAAGGAAGAACTCACAATGGAAAAAACCCTGAACGAGCCCTTCAAGGCTCCCATCGAAAAGGGACAGGTTCTGGGAACCATAGAATATTTCTACAATGGCCGGTCCATCGGTACGGTGAACATAGTGGCCAACAATTCCGTGGAAAAAACCACCATAGCCCAGATACGCGACAAATACATGGAAATCATCAATGACAGGCGTTTCACCCTGGGCCTTAAGATAGCCGGAATACTTCTGATAGTCCTGATTATTTTAAGGTTTGTCCTCAGGACGTTTTCACGGCGGTACGGAAGAAGACGTTATCCCTCGTATTATTCCTATCGGAGGCGTAAACCCAGGTTCAGAAATTTCAGATAAAATTGAATTAGGGAAATATGCGGAACATCTCATGACAAAAAAAAGGGGCAGCTTTTTCCGGCTGCCCCGTTTCGGTTATACGGGATTTTCTGTCTTTACGCTTGCCACCCTGGCTGACCCGCCTGGCTGAACCTCCACAAGTATCGGAATTATCATCGGCCTTCTCATTATTTTCTTATAGAGGAATGCTCCCAGTTCATCCTTTATGGCGCTTCGTATGGATGACCAGTTGTTCCCCTTCTTGCTTACCGATTTTGTCAGGGCATTGGCAGCCACTTCCTTTATCTCTTCGATAAGCTCCTCGGATTCCTTGACGTAGACAAACCCCCGTGAAATGACTTCGAGGTCCGCCATTATGTTGCCTTTTGAATCTATGACGGCAACAACTATGATAAGGCCGTCCTCTGAAAGTATCTTTCGGTCGCGGAGAACAATCTCGCCCACATCTCCCACGCCGAGGCCGTCGACAAGAACGCTCCCCGACTGTACCGAGCCGGTAATCTTGGCGGAACGGGATGTCAGTTCAAGCACCTTTCCGTTCTGAAGGATAAAGATGTTCTTCACGGGCATGCCCAGGGATTCAGCCAGCTTGGCATGCATCTTAAGATGCCTGTATTCACCGTGTACCGGCACGAAGAACTTGGGATTGGTGAGGCGGTGCATGAGCTTGAGTTCCTCCTGCCTTGCATGGCCGGATACATGGACGTCTGTGAGGGTATCGTAGACCACCTCAGCACCCTTCTTGAAAAGCTCGTTTATTACGTTGTATATCATCTTCTCGTTACCGGGAATGGCACTGGCAGAGATTATAACCAGATCACCTTCCCTGATTTCCACCTTCTTGTGGGTGGAGCTTGCCATGCGCGACAGGGCAGACATGGGTTCACCCTGGGTTCCGGTGGTTATAATGACCAGTTCCTCCGGCTTATACCGCTTGATGCGGTCTATGTCGATAAGGGTGTTTTCGGGAAAGGACAGATATCCGAGCCTTATTGCGGCAGTCGCCACATTTATCATGCTGCGCCCGCAGAGCGCCACCTTCCGCCCGTATTTCACCGCAGAATTCACAACCTGCTGGATTCGGTGGATATTGGATGCAAATGTCGCCACAATGATGCGGGACTGGGCTCTTCTGAAAATGGTGTCCAGGTTGTCTCCGACCACCCGCTCGGACATAGTGTAACCCGGTCTTTCTACGTTGGTGCTGTCCGCCATCAGCAGCAGTATCCCCTTCTTGCCCAGTTCGGCAATGCGCGCCAGATCCATTGGCTCACCCTCAATGGGTGTCTGGTCTATCTTGAAGTCGCCGGTGTGGAATACAGTTCCGACAGGCGTTTCTATGGCAAGGGACACCGCATCGGCAATGCTGTGGGTACACCTTATGAATTCAACCTTGAACGGCCCCAGCTGAATCTTCTGGCCCTGCTTTACAATTCTCAGGTCAGCCTTGTTGGACATGTCATGCTCCAGGAGCTTGTTCTCCACCAGAGCGAGGGTCAGTTCGGTCCCGTAAACGGGAACATTCAGGCGTTTCAGAACATACGGCAGCGCACCTATGTGGTCTTCATGTCCGTGGGTCAATATTATCCCGTGCACTTTCTCGGCGTTTTTCTCCAGATAGCTGATGTCGGGTATGACCAAATCAATGCCCAGCATCTCGTCCTCGGGAAATGCGAGGCCGCAGTCCACCACGATTATGTTATCGCCGTATTCGAAAACGGTCATGTTCTTTCCTATCTCTTCAAGTCCGCCGAGAGGAATCACCTTAAGTTTGTTCTTTTTTCTTGTCGCGGTATTTTTTGATTTATCTTTTCTCGTCGTAACAAAAACCTCCATTATATCTTTTTTCTCGTTTATGTAAAGCTTCTCTTTTGTCCGCTTTCAAAAGCGTGTATTCATCAGTTATAATCTAAGTATACATCATCTCCCGAAGCCCGAAACGGCATAAGGAGTGATTATCGCCATGAGTATTATTCTTCCCGAAAAAATTTGCCATATAATCTCCGTCCTCAACCGGAACGGATTCCGTGCCCATGCTGTCGGAGGATGCGTCCGCGACATGCTTCTGGGCAAAAATCCCACGGACTGGGATGTCACCACCTCTGCAAGGCCGGAACAGGTTAAAATGCTTTTTGACAGGACCATTGACACCGGCCTCAGGCATGGCACCGTTACTGTCAATTATGAAGGCCAGCTATGCGAAATAACCACCTGGCGTACAGATATTGACTATGTAGATCATCGGCATCCTGAACAGGTAAAGTTTACCGATTCGCTGGAAGCCGACCTGGCACGCCGGGATTTTACCATAAACGCAATGGCTTTTCATCCCGATGAGGGAATCATAGATCCTTTCGGCGGTATGGAGGACATTAAGCGAAAGCTCATAAGATCGGTGGGGAATTCTTTGGACCGTTTCAGCGAAGATGCGCTCAGAATGCTGCGGGCGATACGCTTTTCAGCACAGCTGGGGTTTGAAATAGAACACCGTACTTATGAGGCAATCAAAATCCTCCACAGGGACATACGCTATGTAAGCTTTGAAAGGATCAGAAATGAGCTGGACAAAATCATCGCCTCAGCTCATCCGTACAGGCTTGCGCTCATCTGGGACACCGGACTTTCAGACCACATATTCCCCGGCATACCCTCATTTCCTGAGATATGCAGGAAGGCATGCCATGAAGCCTTTGCTGCGGAAAATCCCATTTTCATACTCAGCAGCCTGTTATATGGAGCATTCGGAAATGACCGGGAAAGGCAGGCTGAAAGCATCCTCAGACGTCTGAAATACGACAAGCGCACCATTTCAGAAGTGAAGAAGGTCCTCTCCTGTTCCGAACTTCTGAGAGCACCCACACAACGCAATATCAGGCGTGCCTGCCGCCTTTACGGCGTGAGGGCTGCTGAAGCGGCAGCACATCTGCTTTCCCTTGAAGGTAACGAACAATTCACCGGAATCATTTCCGCCCGGCGTTCATTGTTTGTTGAACCCAAGCCGCCCGAAGTATCAGGGAATGACCTGATAAAATGCGGCATCCGCGAAGGCAGGGAAATAGGCATTATTCTTTCCCTGCTCGAAATGTGCCTTTATGAAAAGCCCCAGCTCAACGACAAGGAAACATTGCTCCTCCTGTCCAGGGAAATTCTCAGGAAAATTCAAAGCGGCAATCCGGTACAATAACGCATCATGCTTTTACGAGAAAGGGATTGACCCCGCAGCCAATCCCTCTCCCCAATGCATGATGATTGTCTATTCGAGGGCTCATGCCTTTCCGGCACAACCCAGAACATCGACCAGCTTATGCTTAACCAGTTTCTTGATTTCTTCACGGGCAGGTCCGAGATACTTTCTCGGGTCAAACTCGGCAGGACTCTCCGCGAATATCTTGCGGATTGTGGCGGTCATTGCCAGACGCAGGTCAGAGTCGATGTTGATCTTGCAGACAGCCATTGAGGCAGCCTTCCTCAGCATGTCCTCGGGAACTCCCTTTGCTCCGGGCATGTTGCCGCCGTATTTGTTTATCTGCTCAACATATTCTGGTATAACAGAAGAAGCTCCGTGCAGCACAATGGGGAATCCGGGCAGTCTCCTCTGCACTTCTTCGAGGATATCGAAGCGGAGTCTGGGTTCGCCCTTGAACTTGTAGGCACCATGGCTGGTTCCGATGGCAATTGCCAGGGAGTCAACTCCGGTACGGCTTACAAATTCCTCAACCTCTTCGGGCCTTGTAAACGCAGCATCGGCTTCGCTTACATTTACAGCATCCTCGATTCCGGCAAGCCTTCCGAGTTCGCCTTCAACGGTTACGCCCCTCTCATGGGCATAGTCCACAACCTTCTTGGTAAGAGCGATGTTCTCTTCGAAAGGAAGGTGTGAACCGTCAATCATGACAGAAGTAAAGCCGCCGTCTATGCAGGCCTTGCAAAGTTCGAAGCTGTCGCCGTGATCCAAATGTACGGCAATCGGGAGGTTTGTGTCTGCAACAGCAGCTTCAATCAGCTTCATCAGGTAAATGTGCTTTGCATATTTGCGTGCACCTGCTGAAACCTGCAGAATGAGCGGAGCATTAACCTCCTTTGCTGCTTCGGTAATTCCCTGGACAATTTCCATGTTGTTGACATTGAAGGCACCAATGGCGTAACCGCCTTCATAAGCCTTCTTTAGCATTTCCTTGGTATTTACAAGGGGCATTTTGTCATCTCCTTTGTCAATATAATTTGTGAAAAAATTCACACCGCTGCCATCATTATTTTACCAGAATATCTTAACAAATCAAGCCTGAGGCCTGCAAACCTTCAACAAATTCGGAAACGTAGCGGTCACCGCCCTGATAGACCACCCTGCAGAAACGGTTCCCTCCTGCCTTGAAAAAGAAGATCCCGCACTTTTTGATATCAATCCGGACCCGTTCAAACACCTCAGCCTGTATAAGGCTCACGATATCGGTGATGTAATGAAGGGGATCATGTTCTGTTTTGGGTTCGATGATAATCGGTATCTTTCCGTCCCTCTCGGGATGCAGCACTGAAATATGTACGCTGCCAGGCTCATATTCATTTTCGGTGGGATACAGAAAATCCCGCTCCAGCATGGGCTGAACCATTTGCCTTATCCTCCGGCGGTAAAACCACGTTCCATATTTCATTCAACAGTTTATACCATTGAGGCTTTCCGTTCAAGTATGATGAGCATTATTTTGTTCTTTATGCGTTATTGCCGGCTTAATGAGGTAATGGTATTCTTATAGTGTGCGGGTTCGTGAAGTCTCCTTCATGCACGCAACCCGCATTCGCGGGGCAGCCCGGATTTTTCCGTATTCCGTCCGGGTCCTGGTTTTCATTATACATAAAGCTGTCAGGGAGGTTCGGCAATGCAATACAGAAAATTCGGCAGGTGTGGTTTTCAGGTGTCCGCACTTGGATTCGGCACCATGCGTCTTCCAACGGATAATAAAATCAATGAGCGAACCGGTGACAGGTTCAGCGGTAATATAGTTGAGTCCGAAGCCATCCGCATGATTCGCTATGCCATCGATAACGGCGTCAATTATGTGGATACTGCCTACGGATACCACGAGGGCTACAGTGAAGTAGTTACCGGCAGGGCACTTAAGGACGGCTACAGGGACAGGGTTTACCTGGCGACCAAGTCACCCGTATGGCTTGTGGACAAGCCCGAGGATTTTGACAGGCTTCTGGACGAGCAGCTAAAAAAGCTCCAGACAGACCATATAGACTGCTATCTGCTTCACAGCCTTTCCAGGGATACATGGGAAAACCGTGTCCTGAAACACAACCTCATCGGGAAGGGCGAGGCCGCCAAAAAGGCCGGCAAGATAAGGTATTTCGGTTTCTCTTTCCATGACAACCTCAACACGTTCAAAGAGATAGTGGACTACTACGACAGCTGGGATTTCTGCCAGATACAGTACAACTATATGGACATCAACAATCAGGCCGGGACTGAAGGACTGAAATATGCAGCCTCAAAGGGACTCGGCGTCGTCATCATGGAACCGCTTCTGGGCGGCCGTCTTGCAAAACCGCCGAAGTATGTGCTTTCTGTCTTTGCCTCAAGCGGCCGGAAGGATTCGCCCGCAGCATGGGCCTTTAAATGGCTTTGGGACCAGCCCGAAGTTTCGGTGGTGCTCAGCGGCATGAGCACCATGCAACAGGTACAGGAGAACATCAAAATTGCCGATGAATCGGGAATCGGCATGTTTACCAGTGAGGACCACGGAACCATAGAAAAGGTCCGCGCCTGCTTCGAGAACAGGACAATCATTCCATGCACCAAATGCCGCTATTGCATGCCCTGCCCCAACAATGTGGACATTCCCGGCAACTTTGAACTTTACAACGAAACCGTCATTTTTGACGATCTTGAGACACCGCGAAACTCATACAAGCATTTCTTCGATGATGAAAACAGGGCCGACAAATGCATAGGCTGCGGAAGCTGCGAGGAAAAATGCCCGCAGCATATCCGCATCAGCGAATGGATGCCAAAGGTGCATGCATTGCTGTCAGCCGAATAGGTTGAGGCATGAAAGCCATATTAATCATGAGGATATGGAAATCCTCCTTTGCGTGAAACGGCGGAGAAAAGCCGGAGGAAAAGCAGAGATTAACCGGGTTCTGTACAAAGAAACAGACTGCCTTGAGGCAGTCTGTTTCTTTTCCTTATTCCCGTTAGAAAGCCTGGTTCCGTGTTACTGGCAATGTCATTGCAGGGCTTTAAGGCTGAACTCCTTTTCAAGCCCCCTGACCACATTGCCCGAATAATCGGTAAGCTCTGACACCTTCAGAGTATATGGCGTGTCGTATTCAAGGGAATCAAACTTAAGTATCAGGGTCCTTGCATCACCGTAAATCACACTGACGGGCACTTTCTTTACACTGATAAAGTTATGGGCGTATTCAAGCGTGAAGTTTGAGGGAAGGAGGTTCCCCGCGCTGAAGACTATTTCCTGCGAAAGCGTAAGCTTTACGGCATCGGTGGAAATTGCAACGGCATTCTCAATCTTAACCGCTTCCCTGCTCCTGTCGGTTCCGTCAAACTCCTCCCTTGTTGACTCGATGCCGTTCCCGAGATAGTCTTTGACTTTTCCTGCATCAATTCTTACCATATAGTCGTATTGTTTTTGCAGCCTGTCCGCATATGCCAGGTAAAGCTTCACCCTGTACCTGTCGGCAGGGTCAAAGTATGCCGCTACGGGACTGACACCAGAAGAACTTCCGTATTTTGTTATCATATAGTTGCCGGCATCCGCCGCCGTTTCCGGGTCCAGAGGCTTGTTGAAGGTAAGCTGGATGGTCTGGTTGTCCAGGGCAGCAGCTTTGTTCAGACTGAACCTGGCTGCGGAACCATAGTCGGCCTTGAAAGTATAGGTCTTTTCCGTAATATATTCCTGCTTTGTAATATCATTGAGGTTGTTGATGGTAAGAAAATATGTCCCGTTTTTGTTCAGGTCTTCGCCAAGCGTTATATAAAGGGCGCGGCCGTTTACATCGACTGTGTTCCTGCTTATGGGAATGGGGTCTTCATCGCTGTCTGTCAGGTAGAAGTTGAACACCTGCTTCGCAAGGAACGGGTTTATCTCCCTGCTGAAATTGAGAAGAAGCGTGTTTTTGTCCACTGCCGTCACTTGGAGCAGATCAAATTTGGAGTTTGCATCTCCTCCGGCAACAAACTTCATGCTGTCTCCCTCTCCGTCGTTGAGCCGAACGCCGTAGGCGCTCATCATGTCCCCGTCGACCGTCAGCGTGTAGACCTCGCCTTCCTTGAGAAGATCGCTGTCAAGGGTCAGCAGAACCCCATGATTGTCGGAATTCAGTACGCCTGCCCTGATTTTTCCCTGCCTGCCGTCGGCAATGACAGCGGTATCCTGTGAAATGGTATAGTAAAGGCAGACTTCACTGTTAAGTGAAAGCGGATGGGTGAAATACACCTTAATGCTTTTACTGTTTACAGGCTCGATTCTTCTTATGCGGAAGAAGTCTGAGGTTACCTCCTGAACCTCAAAACCTTCAAACTGTTTCATAAGCCGGTTGGTCAGGTTGCCCTGCCTGTCCAGGACGTCATGAAGCTCTATGATGTAGTTTTTGCCCTCTTCCAGCGGGTCCGTCCTTACGATTACCTTATTTCCTTCCACAGACTCTATTCTGCATGTTATGTCCTTCTGTGCGTCAGAATAGATAAGAACTTCTCCGATTGATTTGACCGGTTCGTTTAATGTCACCTGTATCTCGTTCAGATCAAGGCCTTCGACGCTCAGGATATCGGTTGACACGGTATCTGTCAAAAGTCCCAGCGCCATGGCTTCAAGCCGTGTTACAGCGCCCTGGTCAATCATTTTCTGAATGAGCATCCTGTCTCCGTCACGGCACTCAGTTGTCAGGGCCCTGTACATGATTCCGACGGCACCGCCGCGGGTCTCAACAGGATTGGAACTTACGTAGGTTATGTACTCTGCAAGGGATATCAGACCGGTTTCCCTGGCCTTGTCGAGGACGGTATCCATGGTAAAGTCCTCGCCAAGCCTGTAGTCCAGCGCCATAAGGACAAGCGCCAGGAAATCTTTTTTGGTTATGAAGTCAAGGGGTCTGAACTGGATTGAATTTTCAAGGATGAATCCGTTACTGCTGCAATAGCCGATGAACGGCGCATACCATGCATCTGACGGTACATCGGTATAGGGAGTGCTGCTGTACAGGTTTTTGTTTTTGTTTACGTGTTCATTCATGCCTGTGATGCGGACAATGAATACGGCTGCTTCACTGCGCCTCAGCTGATTGTCAAGATAATACTCTCCGTTGGTCCCGCTGATGATTCCGAGACTGCCAAGGGCATCAGCCATTTTCTGTATGTCGTCGCTTGCCTGTGCTGCAGCGGGAAGTGAAGAAAGGGTTAAAATTGCCAGAATAAGTGCAAAAGCCGAAAGTTTCTTCAGAGTTTTCATCCTTCGTACGCCCCTTTTCCGGTAAATCTCTATTTATTTTAGCATAATAAAAGGAAATAATGTACAGAATCCCGCAAAATCCTGTCAAAATTTCACTTTCTCTTGTTAAGACGTCTCTGTCCGGCATCAGGTTCATTTTTTTCTTCAAAGCCGGAAAGAATGGCTGACACCTTCCGCCTGAGGCTGTCCATATCCCCGTCATTCTCAATTACTACATCCGCAAGCCTGATGTACTCCTCCTGGGAAAGCTGTGACCTGATGCGCCTTAAGGCATCCTCCCTGTCGATACCGCTTCGCTTCATAACACGCCGGATTCTCTCCTCCTCAGGGGAAGTAACCACCCAGACAGTATCGGCGGTATCAAGAAATCCTTCCCTTACAGGGATTGGAACATCCAGAACCACAATGCCGCTGTATCCTGAGTTTCTCAGTCTCTCCACCCGTTCCTTAATTTCCCTGGTGACGCGGCTGTGGATAATCTCCTCAAGTTTTCTGCGCTTTTCAGCACAGCTGAAGACTATGCTGGCAAGCTTTTTCCTGTTGAGGGTTTTGTCGGGAAGCAGAACATTTTCCCCGAAATAATCAACGATTTCCTTCCATGCAGGCTCTCCGGGACGCGTTACCTCTCTTGAAATAATGTCTGCATCTATAACCTCGGCCCCCATTTCCCTCATGATGGATGAAACGGTCGTTTTTCCGGCACCAATTCCGCCGGTGACACCGATTATCTTCACAGCATTCCCCCCAAAAGGTCAGTGATGCGGTAAATGCGGCAGACCGCATGAAATTCTATTTTGCCTCATACCAGTTCCGTCCCACCGAAATATCCACGGTAAGAGGCACTGACAGGGCAACGGCCTCCTCCATTCCGACACGCACAATTTCCTTTACCTCTTCCAGTTCGTCTTCCCATGTTTCGACGAGAAGCTCGTCATGCACCTGCAGGATGAGCCGGGATTTCATCTTTCTCTTTTTCAGTTCCCTCCAGACCCTGACCATGGCAATCTTTATTATGTCGGCAGCCGTTCCCTGGATGGGAGTGTTGAGGGCCACACGCTTTCCGAAGGAGCGTACGGCGTAATTTGATGATTTGAGTTCGGGTATATACCTTATTCTGTGGAAGAGGGTTTCAACATACCCCTTTTCCTGCCCCTTTTTCACCGTATCCTCCATGTATTCCTTCACTTTGGGATATGTGTCCAGGTATCCCTGGATATAGCGTGCAGCTTCCTTTCTTGACACATTGATGTCCTTTGCAAGGCCGAAGTCGCTTATGCCGTAAATGATGCCGAAGTTTACAGCCTTCGCTCTGCGGCGCATTTCAGGAGTCACCTGCCCGATCGGCACCCTGAAAACCTGGGATGCCGTCAGGGCATGAATGTCAGTTCCCTGATGGAACGCATTTTTAAGGTTCTCGTCGCCGGTGATGTGGGCAAGCACGCGAAGCTCTATCTGCGAATAGTCGGCATCGACCAGAACATAGCCTTCTTCAGGCACAAAGGCCTTCCTTATCTCCCGGCCGAGTTCGGTGCGAACGGGGATATTCTGAAGATTGGGCTCGGTGCTGCTTATCCTTCCCGTGGCGGTAACGGTCTGGTTGAATCGGGAATGTATCCTCCCGGTAACGGGATGTATAACCTTCGCCAGGCCTTCCGCATATGTGGACTTGAGCCTGGCAAGCTGCCTGTACTCAAGGATGCACGGAATTATTTCATGCTTGTCCGCAAGGGACTCCAGTACATCCGCATCGGTCGAGTATCCTGTTTTTGTCTTCTTGACTGCCTTCAGCCCAAGCTTTTCAAAAAGTATGATTCCCAGCTGCTTAGGGGAATTTATGTTGAATTCCTCGCCTGCCAGAAGGTAAATGGCCTGCTCTAGCGAACGGATTCGTCCGTCAAGCTTGTTCCCGAATTCCTCAAGGGCATCCCTGTCCACCTTGAAGCCGTAATACTCCATGCTTCCCAGCACCATTGCGAGAGGCAGCTCAACATCATTGTACAGGAAATGCATGTTGTTCTCATCCAGTTTCTGATTCTGTATCCTGTAAATGGGCCGAAAGAGCGAAACGGCCTTCCCCGCGGCGCATACCAGTTCATCATGTGAAAGTTCTGAATAGCGCTGCCTGCCCGTTCCCCTGAATGCCTCCGGAAGATTCGGAGAGCGGCCGAGATGCCTGGCGGAAAGGCTGTCGATGCTGTAGGAGTCAGCCAGGGAGTCCAGCAGATATTCGGCAATCATAAGGTCAAAGAGGCTGCATTCGAGTTCCAGGCCGTAGCTTAATATCCATGTGTAGAGAGATTTTACGTCGTGGGAGATAAGCGTGATATCATGATTCATGAAAATGGGGGAAAGTATCCTGGCCAGACCCGGTTCATCAATGGCTTCGCCTGTTCTTACAAAATAAAACCTGTCATTGCAGCCCAAAATTACGGCAACCAGGTTTCCGCCTATTCTTCCGGTATGTTCTATCATTGCATGAAGGGCCAGTTCTTCTCCCCTGTTAAGCTGCGCCACTATATTCTGCAGTTCTTCAAAAGATTGGACTTCGTACACGCTGTATGATGCAGCTGCAGCGGCCGATTCCGAAACGGCCATGTTTTCCAGCCCCATGCGTTTTATTAGGCTTCTGAACTCAAGCTGAGTGAAAATCTGATACAGGGCGGACCTGTCCATCTCCTGACGTTTGAGCGTTTCAAGCTCCGGAAGCCCTTCCCCGGTTCTGACGATTGTGGCAAGCTTCTTGGACAGGAACGCGGATTCCCTCCCCTGCTCAAGAAGCGTTCTGGTCCTCTCTTTGGAAACCTCATCCAGATGCCCGTAAAGATTTTCTATGGTGCCGAACTGTCTTACAAGCTCTATGGCCGTCTTTTCGCCTATACCGGGAACACCCTTTATGTTGTCCGATGCATCGCCCATAAGGGCTTTTATATCGATTATCCCCGAAGGCTCAACGCCGTATTTTTCCCTGACAAGTTCAGGAGTGAACCTGTTGGTCTCGGTTTTTCCCTTGCTGGTTGAGGGGATTATGACGGTGGTCCTGTCGCTGACAAGCTGGAGTGCGTCCCTGTCACCGGTGAGGATCGCCACCTCCATGCCTTCTTCCTCGGCCATCCTTGAATAGATTCCTATTATGTCGTCGGCCTCCAGACCTTCCTTTTCCAGAATGGCGATTCTCATGGCCCTCAGCACATCCTTCACAACCGGAAGCTGCCGGGCCAGATCCCTCGGCATCGGTTTTCTGGTAGCCTTGTATTCCTCGCTCATAAGATGCCGGAAGGTCTTGGCTTTAAGGTCGAAAGCGACACCGATATAGTCCGGATTCTCCTCCTCGAGGTATTTGTTCAGAATGTTCAGGAACCCGTAAATCGCATTGGTGGGAAATCCGTCCTTCGTTGAGAGAATACCCGGACCCTTGAAGGCATAGAATGCCCGGTTCAGTATACTGTTTCCGTCAACTATCAGAAGTTTTCCGTTCATTTTCTCCTCCGGCATCCTCGCCCGGCCGAAGCCTCCGGTGCGGGTTCCGGCCGGGCGAGGATCTTGTACGATAACTATGATTATTGTATAATATTTGAGTGTTTTATTCCATGCAAAACGGAAACAATATGTAAGAGTCAGTCCGGCAATGAGGCATAACGATGATCGATACCGTACTTGTAATAGACGACAATGCGCTTGATAACGCCATACTGAGAAATTACCTGTACAATGAACATGTGAACATCATATCGGCACTGAACGGGCGTGAAGCCCTGGACATGCTGGAGGGCCGGAATATCGACGTCATTGTTCTGGATTTGTCCATGCCAGTAATGAACGGCCTTGAATTTCTTAAGGAATTCAAAAAACCTGCTATTACAGCTTCATACCGGTCATCGTAACCACTGCTCAGAGCTCGGAGGAAACAATCCGGACAGTCATAAACGGGTATGATGTCTTCGACTATATAATCAAGCCTCTGGACCGTATAAACCGGCTTATCCTTGTAAACAGGATAAAATGGGCAATACGCTGGAGGAAGACGCTTAAAGAGCTTTACACATTAAAAAGGCAGAAGGATGGGGACGGAAATTAATCCGTCCTTATCATATATGGGATTTTTTCATGAATGCTTTGTGATTTGGGGCAAGGAGTTCTTATGAAACAGGGTCTCAGTGATTTCAGGTTCAGGACGGCCATACTGGCCGCGAAATTTTCAACCTTCATGCTCCGTCTTTTCAGAAGCGGCGGCACAAGCCTTCCGGGCAAGCTGGCCCTGAAGATATGCCCTGACATGCTGGACAGGCTTTCCGGGCTGTTCAAAATAACAATGATAACCGGCACCAACGGCAAGACCACCACTTCCAGAATAGTTGCCAGCATGATGGAGCAGAAGGGATTAAAGGTCATAGCGAACAAATCAGGTGCCAATCTTTCAAGCGGCATAACCACCACGCTTATAAGCGCCCTGACGCCGGGCGGGAAGCCCAGGTTCAGCCATGCCCTTCTGGAGACGGACGAGGCTGCCTTCAGAACGCTGGCACCGCGGCTCAAGCCTGAAACGGTAATCGTGACAAACTTCTTCCGCGACCAGCTGGACCGTTTCGGTGAGCTTCACACCACGGTAAGCAAGGTCCGCGAAGGCATAAGCAGGGTGCCTGATGCGGTTCTGATTCTTAATGCCGATGACTCCCTCTGCGCTTCGCTGGGAAGGAACGTTCCCAACAGGGTCATCTATTTCGGAATAGAGGACGGGGTCTATCCCGAAGGGGGAGCCGACCTGAATTCCGATGCGGCTTTCTGCATAGAATGCAAGTCCAGGTACGAGTACCTTTCAACAACCTTCGGACATCTGGGACATTTCAGGTGCCCCTCCTGCGGCTATGAAAGGCCCCATACCAGTGTGGAGTGCAGCGGTATACTTTCCTATGACAGCCTTGGCTCGAGCTTTGAGATATCCGGCCCCGACATGAAGATGACCGTAAAACTTGCTCTGCCGGGACTTTACAACATCTACAACGCCCTTGCCGGCGCAGCTTACGGGCTGACACTGGGCCTTGGGGAAAAGCAGATTGCTGCCGCCCTGTCGGGATTTGAATGCGGGTTTGGCCGTATGGAAACAGTCAGTGTGGGTGACCGGCAGCTAAGGATGATACTGGTCAAAAACCCCACAGGTTTCAATCAGGTCCTCCGCTTCGTACAGAATCAGGAAAAGCCCTGCGTGATTGCCTTTGCCATCAATGACAGGCTGGCGGACGGCACCGACGTGTCATGGCTCTGGGATGTGGATTTCGAGGTACTCACGCTTATGGGCGGGCGTGTCCGTACCTTCTATGTCTCGGGAATACGCGCCGAAGATATGGCGGTAAGGCTGAAATATGCGGGCATTCCGACAGACATGATACTTATGGAAAAAGACTATCACAGGCTGATTGACAGGGCGCTTGGGGACACGGGAACAGGCGAAACCCTGTACATCCTCCCCACATACACCGCCATGCTCGATATCCGGAGAATTCTCAGAAAGAGGTTCGGTCTCAAGGAATTCTGGAAATAGGAAAAGAGGAACTGATTCTTATGTACGAGTTAACCATATGCCATCTGTATCCCGACCTCCTGAACCTGTACGGGGACAGGGGAAACATATTGGCCCTAACAAAACGCTGCGAATGGCGGGGAATCAACGTGCGTGTCAGGCAGATATCAATCAGTGAGCCTCTAAACCCTGCCGAATTCGACATCATGTTCATCGGCGGCGGTCAGGACTATGAGCAGTCCATCATCCAGGATGACTTAAAAAGGGGAAAGCGTGAAGCCATCAGGGAAGCTGTCGAGTCAGGCAAGGTCATCCTTGCCGTATGCGGCGGGCTTCAGCTTCTTGGCCGATATTACAGGACCCATGACGGAAAGGAAATAGAATGCATTGGCGCCGTTGATTTATGGACCCATGGCAGCCGGGACAGGCTGATAGGGAATATCGTTTTTGAGTGCGATTTTCTGAAAAGCGACAGTTTTGACGGAATGGTGGTGGGGTTTGAGAACCATTCCGGAAAGACATGGCTCGGCCCCGGCGTAAAACCCATGGGAAGGGTTATCACAGGCTTCGGCCTTAACGGAGAGGACGGCTATGAGGGTGCCGTATACAAAAACACTTACTGCACATATTCCCACGGAAGCCTCCTCCCGAAGAACCCCGCCCTTACCGACCATCTGCTTGCTTTGGCCCTCAGAAACAAATATCCTGATTTCGAAAGGCTTGAGCCTCTGGACGACAGTTTCGAACGCCAGGCAAGGGATTCACTGATAAGGCGTTTCACCGCAGCCAGGCACTGAACCCGGAGGAAAATTCAAAGCCGCCCCGGGCCCATGCCCGAAGCGGCTTTTTGCTTAAAGCACCTCGATATCAGAAATCAGCATTGTTGACCGTTCTCGGATACGGAATTACGTCGCGGATGTTCTGCATGCCGGTGATGTACATCATCATGCGCTCGAATCCGAGCCCGAATCCTGCATGCGGAGCTCCTCCAAAGCGCCGCATATCCAGATACCACTGATATTCTTCCATGTTCATTCCCAGTTCCCTTATCCTTCTTTCAAGAACATCATAGCGGTCCTCTCTCTGGCTTCCGCCTATTATCTCGCCTATTCCGGGCACCAGAAGGTCCATGGCCGCAACGGTTCTGTTGTCGTCGTTGACATACATGTAGAACGCCTTTATCTCCTTCGGGTAGTTTATCACGAAGACAGGCTTCTTCATGACCTCTTCGGTCAGATAGCGCTCATGCTCGGTCTGAAGGTCACAGCCCCATTCCACAGGGAACTGGAAACTGCGCCCGCTCTTTTTCAGAAGCTCTATGGCTTCGGTATAGGTAATACAGCCGAAATCGGAGTTCAATACCTTCTCAAGCCTCTCGACGAGCCCCTTGTCCACAAAGGTGTTAAGAAAGTTCATCTCGTCCCTGCACTTGTCCATTACATCACTTATGATGTAACGTATCATGTCTTCGGCCAGCTTCATGTCATCGTCGAGATCGGCAAAGGCAATCTCGGGCTCTATCATCCAGAACTCGGCGGCGTGTCTGGTTGTATTGCTGTTTTCAGCCCTGAATGTGGGCCCGAAGGTATAGACCTTTCCGAATGCCAGACAGTAGGGTTCTACAGCCAGCTGGCCGCTCACGGTGAGGCTTGTGCGCTTGCCGAAAAAGTCTTCGGAATAATCAACTTCACCGGACGGGGTTCTCGGCGGGTTCGCAATATCCAGCGTCGTAACCTGAAACATTTCGCCGGCACCCTCGCAGTCGCTGGTGGTTATGATGGGTGTATGGACATAAACAAAGCCCCTGTCCTGGAAAAACTTGTGGATGGCGTAGGCCAGCGCCGAACGGATGCGGAAAACAGCAGAAAATGTATTGGTTCTGGGTCTCAGATGGGCGATTGTCCTCAGAAACTCAAAGCTGTGCCTCTTCTTCTGCAGGGGATATTCAGGCACGGATACACCTTCTACGCTTATCTTGTCTGCCCTTATCTCATATGGCTGCTTTGCCTGAGGGGTAACGACCACCTTTCCCATTACACGGATGGCGCTTCCCACATTCAGTTTTCTTATCTCGTCGAAATTGGCCAGGGTATTGTCAAAGACAATCTGCAGATTACGGAAGCATGAACCGTCATTGATTTCAATAAAGCCGAAGGTTTTAGAATCGCGTATGGTCCGGACCCAGCCGCATACCGTCACTTCTTCCCCTTCAAGCCGTGAATATGACTCGTTCAGTCTGACGATTTCGGTTCTTTCCAAGCATATCACTCCGTTTCAGACAGTTATACCTGTTTTATGCGTCATAATTCGTACCAGGGTCATTTTTCCTTCCGGGAATCATGCAAAGCGGCCGATAACAGGAACAACCCCGGAAATTACCATCTGTCATTGTATCAAAGCCACAGCCCGAAGTGAAGACCGGCCATGCATGCATCATTAACTTTTATCAGCGGTTCTGCCTCAGGCATTCAATGATGTTTCCGACTACTCCCTCAGGGTCCTTCCCGCTGCAGTCAATAATGATGTCTGCATATTTTTCGTATAAGGGTATTCTTTCATAATAAATGTCCGCCAGAGTCCGGTCCCCGGCCATGGCAATGCCGCGCGTTGCCATATTGTTTATCCTGTTCCGTATGGCTTCCAGATCCGCCTTCAGGTAGACGACAAGGCCGTTCTTCTTAAGATGCATCATTGCCCTGCTGCTGTATACGACACTGCCGCCTGTCGCCACGACCGCATGGCTGCAATTTATGCTCAGTACTGTCTCCTCCTCGGCTTTTAGAAAACCTTCAATACCGTCATTATCTATTATTTCCTGAAGCAGCTTCCCCCGGGCCTTCTGGAGTTCCAGGTCAGTATCGACAAAAGCCATGCCGAGAGCCCTGGCCAGCAGCACCCCTACGGTGCTTTTACCCGCTCCGGGCATCCCGACCAGTACGATATTATCCGTTAAGGAAAAACCTTCGCACATGGTTCATACCTCTAGGGAAGCATTCCTCATCAGCTCATTGTATTTGTCTTCCACAACGGCCCTGGCGGAATCCATCATATATGGCCAGCTTTTCTCAATCTGTTCAAAGTACCATCTTGAATTGTCCTGCATCTGGCGTGTTAACGGCGATGATTTTATCCAGTAATCCGGTCTGGCAATCAGGGACATCACATCGGCATTGGCTATGCAGAACTCTTCAGGAGATGAAGAACACGCCCTGGAGATTGTAGAATGGTTCAGGATGCAAAGCTTCACCTTTTCCAGCTTGTCCGCCGAATAGTTGAACTGTCTGAGCAGTTTTTCCGCTAAAGCCATCCCTTTGGTTTCATGGTGTATGAAATCGGTATGGTCCATAACATATGAGAAATCATGAAGATATGCAGCAAGTTCCACAATTTCAGGATCTGCCCCTGTCTCCATGGCCAGTTTCAGACCATAATGGGCTACCAGAATAATGTGGTTTTCGTAGAACTCCCTGCCCAGAACAGAATTGCTGCACGCACCCTTGACATATTCCCTGATGAAGTCTGCCAGCAAAAAATCACAACCTTCCACAAGCAACAATGACTGTTTGTTGCCGTTGCATATGCTAAAAGCCGCTTCCGGCCCTTATAAATTATAATGCCCCCCCATTGCAGCAAACAAGTATGCAAACTGTCAATATTCCCACATAAAATCTCATATTCTTCATATAAATTTCTTATGGTTTTTCATTCAGGCAATGCTTAGTATTGTATAAAACAATCCCGCTTTATCCTGTTCCGCACCGGTTCTGTGCTGAACGGAATGAAAAAGGAGGTAAAGGCAGATGCTAAATAATACCCGGAAGTATGTACTTACAGGGCTTATGACTGCACTGGTCCTCTGCCTGACATTCTTCATCAGGATTCCCGTTCCCTACACCTCCGGTTACATACATCTCGGCGACAGCATGATATATCTGTCAGTTCTTGTTCTCGGTCCGGTTTACGGGGCGTTTGCCGCAGGGGTCGGCTCCATGCTGGCAGATTTGGCCGGCGGCTATCCCCAGTATGCGCTTCCCACCCTGATTATCAAATCTCTTATGGCGCTCTGCATGGGTCTTGTAATGAAAAGCCGCAGCAGAAGGGGAACTTTGATTTCAATGCTTGCATCCCTGCTTGTCTGGGGCCTTTTCTGCGCCGGAACCATCATAAACCTTAATGTCACCATCCGTGATGAGGGGAAGGACAAAATTCTGAAGAGCATTCTGGACCCCGGAGCAGATTCGGAGGCAGCAGCGGAAGCGGCATCAAAGCTTAATAATCTGCCCCTTTATCTTATCTTGGGCATAGCAGCTCTTGTGATTGTGCTTTCGGTTTCTGCCTGGCTGATTTCAAGAAAAAGCGGAAGTGACATATTCGGCATAAAGGCCCTGGTCGGAATGATTGCAGCGGGCATGTGGATGGTCATGGGTTACTTCATAGCTGAATGCTTCATGTACGGCCCCATACCTGCCACTTTCAGCATTCCGGCAAACCTTCTTCAGTTTTTTGGAGGAGTGGTTACGGCCGGAATCATTTCACCCGCATTAAAAAAGGCCGGACTTATTTCATCAGCCCCGTGAGCAATTTTATATAATGAAATCTGCACGCTGCCGGTACAACCGTTCCTTCCCGGTTAACCGGCAGCGGCGTTACCTTAAGCCCGCTGCCTTCAGAATCTCGGTGGTTGATTTAAGTCTGTTCATGGTATATAGATGGATTCCCGGAGCTCCTCCGTCCAGAAGCTCCCGTATCTGTTTTGCTACATACTCTATACCGGCCTTCCGGAGATCTTCCGGATTGTCCTGGTATTTGTCTATCATGAGTACGAGTTTTGCCGGAATGGAACAGCCGCTTCTTGCGGTCATTGTCTTAATTCTGGCACTGAAAATCGGCATTATGCCGGGTATTATCGGGCAGTTTATGCCTATCTGGGCTGCGCGGTCGATAAAATCGAAATACAGCCTGTTGTCAAAGAACAGCTGGGTTATCAGAAAATCGACGCCGGCGTCCACCTTTTCCTTCAGATGCCTTCTGTCTTCATCCAGCCTTTTTGACTCAACATGTCCCTCAAGATAGGCGGCCGCCGCAATGCAGAAATCGCCGCGCTTTTTTATGTGGGATATAAGCTCTGCCGCATACCGGAAATCACCCATACTGTAGTCAAAATCCGGCTGGTCGGCCGGCGGGTCACCCCTCAGGGCCAGGATGTTCTCTATGTTTTCCTTTTTCAGTTTTTCAAGGATTTCGTCTATCTGCTCCACTGAATGTCCTGCACAGGTAAGATGGGCCATCGCTTCAATCCCGTATACGTTCTTAAGGCTTGATGCAATCTCGACCGTTCTTCCCCTTGAACTTCCGCCGGCTCCGTATGTAACGCTGATATAATCGGGCGACAGTTCCCTGAATCCGGGTATCGACTCCATAAGGGTTTCCAGCGGAACTTCGGGCTTGGGCGGAAAGATTTCAAAGGCCAGAGTCTGCATTTTCCCGCTGAAAAGCCGGGAAAGCTTCATTTTACCGTTACCTCCTTTTCAGATAAGGCTTACGAGTATCGGTATGGTGATGATTGACATAAGCGTGGACACCGAAACACATTTTGCGGCAAACAGCGAGTCCTTGTCGAACATTTCGGAGAATACGGTGGTGTTGGCTGCGGAAGGCATCGTCAGGGCGGTTGCCAGCACGGTGGCCGGCATTGACGGGATTCCCGGGATTTTCGTTATCGCCAGGGCTATGAGCGGCATGAGTATCAGCCTTACAAAGCAGGAAAGGTAAACCCTCCAGTCGCTGAATATCTCCCTGAGCCTTGCAGAGCTTATAACCGAACCTACGATCAGCATTGAAATCGGCATTGTCATGTTTCCTACATACTTTACGGCCTCTTCAACCGGCGAAGGCACGGGTATTCCGGAAACGAAAACTATCATGCCTGCAAAGACAGCTATTATGCTTGGGACCGTCAGGATTTTGCGTATGGTCTCCCTTTTGCTCCTCTTTCCTCCGAACATGTTGTAACCGTATGTCCAGAGAATGGTGTGAAATGAAACGATGTAAAATGACCCGTAAAAGACCCCGTCATCGCCGTAAAGGGCATACAGGAGCGGAAGTCCCATGTAGCCTCCGTTGGGGAAAATGGCTGCAAATCTCAGTATTGTCGACACATCATCGGGAAACCGGCCGTATATAAGCTTTGACAGCAAAATCGACACAAAGAACATCAAAAAAGAAAGGCCCATCATCCACGCGATGTTCCTGAGCTTTTCGGCATCGTAGGAAATGAAAAAGGATTTCAGGACAAGCATGGGTGAAGCCACATAAAGCATGACTCCGGCAAGTTTTTTGCTGCCGGTTGAATCAATTATTCCCGCCTTGCCTGCCACAAATCCGATGACAAGTATAATGAAAAGGACCAGAACCTGGTCCAGCACCAGTCCGAAATTCATCAGTCTACCTCCGGCGTCAGGTTTAATCATTCAGAACATGACAGCCTTGACTTACAGTTTACCCGATACATCCGTATTAGGCAATGGACATGGTGGAGAAGTGCGGGCCGCTTTTTTGCAAAAAACCGTCAATAAGGCCAAATATAAGATTCATAAATTTGTATTGAGCACGGAAAAGTTCAGTATACAGGCATAGATAACCCAAATCATGTAGGGTACCATCAGCCAGCCGGCTGCTGAATCGACAAGCGAGAACTTTACGGCAGTTACAACCGCAAGGACTGCAAGCAGAATAATCTCCAGCAGTGCTACGCCTTTAAGGCCGAATCTGAAAAACAGTATCGGCCATATGAAATTGAGGGCCAGCAGCACTCCGTAATAAAACAGTGCATCCTTCGCCCTTCCTGCGTCATGGCCTGCTGCAAACACCCGGTATGCTGAAATGCCGGCCAGGATGTAAAGAAAAGCCCAGACAGGCCCGAAAACCCATGAAGGCGGCGCAATAGCAGGTTTATACATCATTTCATAGGTTACTGCCATGTCAGGTGCGAACCACGCACCCGCAAAACCCGCCAAAAGGCTCAGTACAACGCTGACAAGAAGTGCAAGGTTCTCCCTGCACTCATTTTCAGGCTCAGATATGCGGATGGCAACCAGCCTCCTGCTAATGGTCGGCTGATACAAGTATATGCCTTGACGCGCTGAGTTTTACGCAGGTATGTACACGTTTCCTGACATAACTTTCTTAAACGGTTCAGGCATAACAAAAAGGAGCTGCCGCAGGCACTTGGCCTGTGGAGCAGCCCCCTGTTCATTGGAATTTTATGCTTCGCAGTTTTCCGGGTAATTCTCGCGGGCGGTATAGTGGGTATGCAGCAGTTCATGCGCCCTGTGGCTTCCCGGTTCACCGAGGTATTCCTTGTACAGCGTCTGTACGACAGGATTGCGGTGAGAGAACCTGATGGTGCTGGACACATCTTCGCTGTAAAGCGCCTTGGCACGCTCAGCGCGGATATCAATCTCGTTCCTGACAGAAGCAGGCTGTATGGGCTGTCCGCCGCCTGCAACGCAGCCGCCGGGGCATGCCATTATTTCAACGAAGTGATAGGTCTCTTCGCCGCTGCGGATTTTGTCCAGAAGCTTTCTGGCATTTCCGAGACCATGGGCCACTGCTGCCTTTATCTTCATGCCTGCAACTTCCAGTTCCGCAGTCCTGATGCCGTCCTCACCGCGTACTGCGTTGACTTCTACCGTATCGGGATCCTTGCCGGTCATAAGGTACGGAACGCTTCTCAATGCAGCCTCCATAACACCGCCGGTTGCTCCGAAGATAACGCCGGCGCCTGAGGCCTCACCCATGGGATCGTCAAACTTTTCGTCCTCGAGGTTCAGGAAGTCGATTCCGGCCTCCCTTATCATCTCGGCGAGTTCACGGGTGGTAATTACCTCATCAACATCGGGATAGCCGGTTGCGGCCATTTCAGGACGCCTTATCTCAAACTTCTTCGCCGTACAGGGCATTACCGATACCACGAAAATCCTGGCAGGGTCAATACCCATCTTTTCGGCAAAGTAGGATTTCAGCATTGCTCCGAACATGCTCTGCGGCGACTTGCAGGTGGACAGGTTGTCCAGCATGTCAGGATAGAAATGCTCGCAGAACTTGATCCAACCGGGGCTGCATGATGTGATGAGGGGCAGCTTGCCGTTGTTCTTTATCCTGTTCACAAGCTCGGTAGCCTCTTCCATTATGGTGAGGTCCGCACCGGTATCGGTATCGAACACCTTGTCAAATCCAAGCTTCTTCAGCGCGCTCACCATCTTGCCGGTAACCGGGGTTCCGATGGGAAGGCCGAATTCCTCGCCCAGCGCGGCCCTTACGGCAGGCGCTGTCTGGGCAATAACATAAAGGTCTTTGTTTACGAGAGCATCCCATACTTTCCGGGTTGAGCTCTTCTCATGCAGCGCACCTGTAGGGCATGCAGTGATGCACTGTCCGCAGTTGACGCAGGGTGTGTCCTTCAGTGCCATGTTGAAGGGCGAACCGATGATGGTCCTGTAGCCTCTCTCCATGGTTTCAATGGCAGCAACCGTCTGAACGTTCTTGCAGACCGAGACGCAGCGGCGGCACAGAACGCACTTGTTGGGATCCCTTACGATGGAGGGAGACTGGTCATCAATCGGATAGTTGGGCTCCTGGCCCTCAAACGGAAGGTCCTTTACGTTCAGGTCCCTTGCCAGAGTCTGCAGTTCGCAGTTGCCGTTTCTTACGCAGGTAAGGCATTTCTTTGCGTGGCTTGAAAGAATGAGTTCCAGGGTAACCCTTCTGGCTTCCCTCAGTTCAGGACTGTTGGTAACCACCTTCAGTCCTTCCGAAACGGGATACATACATGCTGCCTGATAGCTTCTTGCCCCAACATCAACCACGCAAATGCGGCATGCGCCAATCTCATTAATCCCTTTAAGGTAGCAAAGGGTCGGTATATGTATACCCGCCAGTTTTGCTGCCTCTAGGACCGTAGATCCGGCGGGGGCTTTAACTTCTATACCATCTATGGTCAAAGTAACAAAATCAGACATCTAACTTCTCTCTCCTTTCATTACTGGGTAATGATGGCGTTGAATTTGCATGACTCCATGCAAACGCCGCATTTGAGACACTTGTTTGCATCGATGGTATGGGGCTTCCTTATCTCGCCGCTGATGGCACCCGCAGGACACTTTCTGGCACACAGGCCGCAGCCTTTGCATTTGTCTTCAAGAATTACATAGCGGATAAGTGCCTTGCATATGCCTGCAGGGCATCTCTTCTCCCTTACATGTGCAAGGTATTCATCGCGGAAGTAGCGCAGCGTGCTGAGAACCGGATTGGGCGCGGTCTGACCCAGTCCGCAGAGCGCCGATTTCTTTATGCTGTTGGCAAGCGACTCAAGTTTCTCTATATCTGATTCCTCGCCCTTGCCCGAGGTAATCTTCTCAAGAATTTCAAGCATTCTCTTCGTACCTATGCGGCACGGCGGACATTTGCCGCAGGACTCGTCGACGGTGAATTCAAGGAAGAATTTTGCGATATCCACCATGCATGTATCTTCATCCATTACGATGAGTCCGCCGGAACCCATCATGGAACCAAGCGAAATCAGTGATTCGTAATCTATCGGAGTATCGATATGGCTTGCAGGAATGCAGCCGCCGGAAGGGCCACCGGTCTGTGCGGCCTTGAACTTCTTGCCGTTGGGAATGCCGCCGCCGATGTCATAAATGACCTCGCGCAGTGTGGTTCCCATGGGTATCTCCACAAGTCCTGTATTGTTAATCTTACCGCCTATTGCAAACACCTTTGTACCCTTGCTCTTCTCGGTTCCGATGGAGGCAAACCATTCGGGTCCCTTGTTGATGATTACCGGAATGTTTGCATAAGTCTCAACGTTGTTGAGAAGAGTGGGCTTTCCGAAAAGACCTTTTACTGCCGGGAACGGAGGTCTTGTTCTCGGCTCGCCCCTGTGTCCTTCAATTGATGTCATAAGGGCGGTCTCCTCGCCGCATACGAAAGCTCCGGCACCAAGACGCAGGTCAATGTCGAAGCTGAAGTCGGTACCGAATATGTTATTGCCGAGAAGTCCGTACTCCCTTGCCTGATCAATGGCTATTCTGAGTCTCTGAACAGCAATCGGGTACTCGGCACGTACATAGATGTATCCCTGTTTTGCACCGATTGCATATCCGGCTATGGTCATGGCCTCAAGCACTGAATGCGGGTCGCCTTCAAGCACCGACCTGTCCATAAAAGCTCCGGGGTCGCCTTCATCGGCGTTGCAGCAGACATATTTCTCGTCACCCTGCGCATCGTGCGCAAACTGCCACTTCACACCGGTCGGGAATCCGGCACCGCCGCGTCCGCGAAGGCCTGATTTCTTTATAACATCTATAACCTCCTGCGGGGTCATCTCGGTGAGCACTTTTGCGAGTGCGCTGTAACCGTCGCGTGCAATGTATTCCTCGATATTTTCGGGATTGATGACGCCGCAGTTTCTGAGGGCAATTCTCATCTGCTTATTGAAGAAGCCCACATTCTCAAGGGACTTGGCCACATCCTTTGCTTCCTTGTCACCAAGAAGCAGGCGCTTTACGATGCGGCCCTTTACAAGATGCTCCTCAACTATTTCAGGAACGTCTTCAACAGTAACCATGCAATATGTAGCTCCCTCAGGGTAGATAACCATGATAGGACCTCTTTCGCAAAGGCCGAAGCAGCCGGTCTTTACGATCTTGACTTCGCTGTCAAGCCCGCGTTCCACAAGCTCCCTCTGCATGGCTTCTGCAACCTGCTCTGATTTGGATGAGGTACAACCGGTACCATGGCATATCAGCACATGCGATCTATATATCATAACTCTAACCTCCCTGATTCCTTGTTTTAATCTTGAGCGGCACCGATTGTGTATTCGATAACCGGTCTTCCGTTAACGATGTGTTCCGCCACAATCCTTCTTGCCTTCTCAGGATTCAGTTTTACATACGTCGTTTTTTCGCCGTTGGGCTCAATAACCTCGGCTATGGGCTCAAAGCGGCAAACGCCGATACAGCCTGTCATCGCCACGCTGACATTATGGATGTTGCGCTTGTTCAGTTCCTCAACAAAAGCATTCATAACCGGCTTTGCCCCGGCTGCGATACCGCATGTTGCCATTCCAACCACAATCCTGGTTTTGCCTTCATTTTCACGAATGGCAATCTCTTTGAGGGCTCTCTCACGGATAGCCTCGAGCTCTTTAATTGACTTCATCCAAAACACCTCCGAATACCGTCTTAAAACCGTCATCCAATGTATTCTGTATCCATTCAAGTACATGATTATTGGTGATAGGTACACCTTTTAACACTTCTCTGACTTCCGCCAGATTCAGTTCAAAATGTTCACACTCACTGGCAAACCTAAACTCCCAGGTTATTCCGGGATGTGATGCAACCAGCAGTGTAAGGGCTTCCGGAATGTTCCCTGCAGGTATGCGGTCCACACTGTCAACCGGAAATGTTGCACAAACTTCCGTTCCTTCATTGACTGCCGATTTTATACTGAAATTGCCGCCCGCCAGCTCTGCCGACTGTTTCAGAAGCGGTATTCCAAGCCCAACATGGCGGGATTTCCTGCTGGTGGTGAACGGATCGGTGACTTTTTCAAGAAAGTCGGGTTCCATTCCCCTGCCGTTATCGGAAATGACAATTTTCAGTATGCGGGGACGGCCTTCAGCCGTCAGGCTGATGATAATGTGGTCAGCTTCCGCTCTTACTGAATTCTGTGCTATGTCCAGAATATGCATCGACAAGTCTTTCATAACAGATCAGCTTAACACATCCGAAGCCTTGAAGTCATCAACCTGCCATTGCCTCTTTCTCCCTGTAGGACTGGATGATGGCCGGTATATCATCGGGCGTCAGTCTTCCGTAAACTTCACCGTTAATCATGATAACCGGAGCAAGGCCGCAGGCACCTACACACCGGCAGGAATCAAGCGAAAACAGGCCGTCCTTGGTGCACTGGCCGCTCTTGATCTGCAGGATTTCGCTAAGCTTGTCAAGTATCTGGCCTGAGCCTTTAACATAGCAGGCAGTTCCGAGGCACACGTTGATATGGTACTTGCCTTTGGGTTCAAGGGAGAACTGAGCATAGAAAGTAACCACGCCGTAAACCTCGGAAAGCGGTACATTCAGGCCTTCCGCAATCCTTTTCTGAACACTCATGGGCAAATATCCATACAGGTCCTGTGCTTCATGGAGTACAGGAATAAGGGCACCATGAGTATTCTTATACTTGGCGATTATCTCGTCAAGCTTTTTTTCCTTCGATTCATTGCAACAGCAACCACCCATTTTTCAGATTACCTCCCGATGTTATGTTCTTCTATATTGTCAACATATTAACGAACTTTAGTTCCATTATATCAGTATAACAGTCAGAATATCAACAGGAAAGTCCAAGAAGAATTCAATATGGTTTTTTCAACAATCATTGATGAACCGGTTTCGGAATTTTTATGTAAAATGCAGAACTCCAAAACTTCAGGAAATAAGGGAATGTCCCGCGGCTCCAGCGTTCCATGGGTAAATGTTTTGAAAATAAGAAGCGCTTCTTTTCGAAGCGCTTCTTATTCAGTTATTCAGACCTTCGATGAGATTCCTATATGCCGTGCGCAGTCCCATTGACTCCTTGTCCAGCACCCTCTTTGGAACTATCAGACCGGTGTAACTGCCGTTCTTCATCGCATAGTATCCGTATCCGTCAGGGGTGGGTATCAGTTCAATCACGGTTACCTCTCCCGACTTGAAAGTATAGGTAAGTCTTACCTCGGCCTTTCCTTCAGGTGAGGCGTCAAGGTCAATTTTGTCCCCGTAAATCGCTACGGCCGCCTGATAATACTTCCTGAACAGGCTCTGATCGTCCTCGTCCTCAAGCTTCTGACGGTTGAATATATAAACATTATTTTCAGAATCGTCCTTCTTGACATCCATTTCCAGCACGTCGGTCCTGCCGTCCAGCTCGATGACAAGCCTCGAAACATCATAAATGGCAGGTACAAAAACCGTCCTCATGGCCACGTCTTCCAGCCGTACATCAAGGAAGTCAAAATTGCCGGAACTTACCGTAAATATGTAGTCATAGCCGTCCATCAATGCATAATAATAGGCGGAACCGTTTTTATTTCCCAGCATAAGCTCATAAGACCTGCCGGCCAGGGTGTATCTGAAAACATACTTCGGGTTGTCAAGGCCGTATTCCTGAAGGTCTGAGGATGACACTTCGCCCACTATGTCACGGGCTTTAAGTCCCGAAAGTGTGGTCAGGAAATTGTACAGGGTTTCCGCGTTGCCGCTTATCTCCATTGGTTCGGTTATCAGCCAGTCGGCCGAATCAGCTTCTTTTCTGTGCGCAGAGAAAACAAGTTCCCCGTCCCTGTAGAATGCCAGTTCGGATATGTCAGTGTCCTTAAGGTTATCTTCATCGTAGAGTTTCTTTGAAATCAGGTCGTATTTGCCGGGGGACAGATATTCGGCAAGATTGCTTGCCAGCGTATATACTTCCTTTCCGTCGCCCCTTTTTACATAATAATAGTCTTCGGTGGGAGTAGGATTGCCCACTTCAATGGTCCGGGACTCTCCGCTCTTGTTGTAGAACGTGACGGAAACCGGATTGTCCAGACCGTAAAGGGACAGGTCCTGCGGGTCGCTGTCTATCAGCCTCTTCGTCTTGGCGTTGGCTCCGCCGTAGGCAACATCATCGAGTACAGACTGGTCCGGCTCAAAGTCATCGCAGACCCAGACCTTCTCGGTGCGGGTTGTGGTGGAATCGTCATCATCGTCAGATTCAGCCTCAACCTGTCTTTCCTCCAGCACGAAGGTAAACTGCTCGTCACCGTAATTTATTACTATCTTGTTTATATCATCCTTTTCGAAATCTATAAGCTTCACCTGTTCCGTGCTGTCTTCGGATGCCGATCCGGATTCATCCGAACCAACATCTTTCAGAACAAAATATGCTACAAGGAGAACGGCACAGATTACTGCAAGGATGATAACATTGCGCCATCTCTTCATAGATTCTTCCTCCTGATCCAGACGAATAAGCCTGTACCTATGATGATAAGCGGAATTATTGCGGTCGTAAGGACGAATACGAATACCCTGCTCTGCTGCGTCATGTTAAGCGTGGGCTGAGCGAGCGATTTCGCAGGAATCACGATATCGTCGGTACGCTCCTGCATCCAGTTCAGGATGGATACTACATAGCGGTTCCCGTTATCGCCGAGGTCGTCTATATACGAATCGGTAATAAAGGTGCAGTTTCCTATGAGCGCAATCCGGCTGTGGTTGGAGCTTCCGATTTCCAGTTCGGACAGCGCGCCCAGGAAGAAAGGCCCTTTTTCCTGATCCTTTGTGTTAAGATTTACACCGCTTGAATCATCGGTGGTGCCGAACAGCGGAGACACTTCAAGATTGTCCTTGTCGTTGCTGAGCATAGTGACGCTCCTGCACATGGGCAGGTATATATAAAGCTGGTCCGGATTCAGGTTCATTGTCACTTCACTAATATATACCCTCGGCCTTATCATCCAGTTCTCCTTCAGATAGTTGGCCTGGCTGTATTCATATATGATGTCGTAATTGAGACGGAGGCCGTAGCGGTTGAAAACATCGTTGAAGTTGTCAAGCTCCTGGCCTGAGCTCTGGACATCAAACAGGAATACCGCATCTCCTCCCTTTTCCAGATAGGAGAGCAGGTTTTCGAGTTCAGCCCCGAGAAGGTCGCTTGTTGGAGACGGGAAGATGAGAACGTTGCAGTCGTCGGGCACCGGCGAAGTAAGCGTCGTCTCTTTAATTTCGTAGTTGTTCAGCGAAAGGGTGGATTTGAGTTCGGAAAGGTCATCGCTGCCGTATTCGCCGTGACCGCTCACGAAGTAGACAGTGGTGGCCTTATCGGATGTCACGCTCTTTATGGCACTGGTGAAGGCCTGTTCAACCTTAAGGCCGGTGACCGATGCGCCGCCGTAATAATCATATGAAATCTCCATGAAGTCATCATTGCTCAGCACTTTCACTTTGTCGCCGCAGCGCACGATGATATCCCCGGTATCTATTCCCTTGACCTGGTCCGGGTCAAAGTTCTCACTGATGAATGTGGGGTTCTTGTCCAGATCCACATAGTTCGGCCCCTTGACCTTTCCGTTGCCATTAAGGACATACTGGTTTATGGCCTCGGTCACTGTCAGGTTGGAATAGCTGCTCTCAGGCGAAAGAATGTATATCTCAACTTCCTTGTCCAGGTTTTTAACGAGATTGATGCTGTCCTCGCTGATGGAAAAAAGCTTGTTCTCGGTAATGTCAAACCTGAGCTTCTTCGAAATGCCCGATGTGCTGAGCACAACATTTACCAGAACAATAACGGCTATGACGACCACGGTCAGCACAAAAGAATATGATCCGTATCTGAAGCCCTTTTTGCCGAAAACATTTCCTATATTTTTTATATTCTTAACTTTATCCTTTATTTTCACGTTGTCCTTTTTCATGATATCACCCCTGACTCCATCTCCTGCGCTCCAGAATCCTGACGGTCAGAAAAATGAACACAGCGGTAAAACTCAGCATGAATATAATGGACGTGATGTCGATAATGCCGTAATAGAATTCATAGTACCTGTTAATGATTGAAAGCTTGTCCATCAGGGTTCCGAAGGAACCGCCCACATAGCTTCCTATAAAGCTGAATGATGTGAGCATGAAAAGCGAAACGAAGGATATGATGGCTGCAACTATCTGGTTTTCGGTGAGGGATGAAGCGAAAATCCCGACCGAAATGAAAACCATTCCAAGAAGTAAAAATCCCAGGTACGCACTGAACAGGGTTGCACCGTCAGGTTTTCCGTATATCAGGAGAACCAGAGGAAAAACAAGCGATACCCCGGTCATTATCAGAAAAACCAGAGTCGCGGCAAAGAACTTTCCGAGCACAACCTGATAAAGGCGAACAGGCGAGGTGAGAAGCAGCACCTCCGTGCCGGACTTTTTTTCCTCGGCAAATGATCTCATTGTAAGCAACGGAACTATGAAGAGCTGCAAATAGCTCATGCTGCTTATGAAGTTGGACGAAAAGCTTGCTATGCCCTCACCCAGGCTTTCAACAAAGAAAAGAGACATGATGCATACAAACAGCCCTATGAGCACATAGGCTATCGGCGAATTGAAATATGACCTTAAATCGCGCTTTATGATGGCATGCATTTCTCAGACAACCTCCTTCGCTTCTGTTGTGGTAAGCTGGAGGAATATCTCCTCGAGGGTCATATTCATGGACCTAAGTTCCAGAATCGGAAATCCGTAAGAAGCAAGCTTATTGAAGATGGGTCTTCGCACATCGATGTCCTTGTCGGCCTCCACGACGAAACTCGTTTCGTCTTCGCCGTGGGTTCCGCTGACCTGCACTTCCTTGACTCCGAAAACGCTTTGAAGGATGTCCTTAACCCTGTCGGCGGGTCCTGCCACTGTAATTGTGAACCTTGAAAAGTCACTGAGGCTCTTTGAAAGGTTCTCCGGTGTATCAACGGCAACAATCTTTCCCTTGTTTATAATAATCACACGGTCACACACTGCGCTGACCTCGGGCAGTATGTGGGAGCTGAGAATAATCGTGTGTTTTTTGCCCAAAGCCTTGATGAGTTTGCGGATTTCTATTATCTGCTTCGGGTCAAGACCGACGGTGGGCTCGTCCAGTATCAGCACTTCAGGCGAACCAACCAGTGCCTGGGCCATTCCCACCCTCTGCCTGTATCCTTTGGAAAGATTTCTTATCAGACGGTGGCTCACATGGGTTATCTTGACCAGCTCCATGATATCCCTTTTCTGGCTTCTCCATTCACGGGGAGGCACCTTTTTCAGCTGCGAGCAGAAGTCAAGATACTCGCTCACCGTCATGTCGGGGTAAAGCGGCGGCTGTTCAGGAAGATAACCAATACGCCGTTTTACTTCAAGCGGGTTTTCGAGGATATCGTATCCTGCAACACGAACAGTTCCCGAGGTTGAAGAAATAAACCCGGTAATAATGTTCATGGTCGTGGATTTTCCCGCACCGTTCGGGCCAAGGAAACCGACAATCTCTCCTTTATCAACCGTAAAGCTGACATCGTCAATTGCCTTGACCGTTCCGTAATCCTTGGTCAGGTTCTCAACCTCAATCATGATGTTCCTCCTTTACGGATTTATGATAAAATAGTGGGTTATGCCTCCAGGCTCCCCGTCAGCACCACCCGCATTTTAGTTCCATTATGAGGTATACAGATGAACAAATTGTGAACAATTTGTAAAAATTACAATCCCATGTTGTTGAATCCCGAATCCACGTAGATGACTTCCCCGGTGACACCGGATGAAAGGCTGCTTAGAAGGTAAACAGCCGTGTTCCCAAGCTCCTCGGTTGTGACGTTCCTTTTAAGCGGCGCGCGCTCCTCCACAATTTTAAGTACGTCGCTGAAATTTTTGATGCCTTTTGCCGAAAGTGTCTTTATCGGGCCTGAAGATATGGCATTGACCCGTATATTCCTTTCGCCGAGTTCATATGCCGCATAACGTACACATGCTTCCAGGGCCGCTTTTGCCACACCCATGACGTTATAGCCGGGCACCACCTTCACAGAGCCCCGGTAAGTAAGCGTTATTATGCTGCCTCCCTCAGGCATGAGCTGTGCCGCATGCCTGCATACCGCCACAAATGAATAGGCACTCACATCAAGTGCCAGCCTGAAGCCGTCCCTGCCGGTGTTTAGAAAGGAATCCCCCAAATCCTCGCTTCTTGCAAATGCAATGGAGTGGACAAGTCCGTGCAGCATTCCGAACTCCGTCTTCACCCATCCGAACAGATTTTTGATGTCCTCATCCGATGTGACATCACAGGGCCTGGCCCTAAGCGTACCCATGTCAGCAGTAAGCTTTTCCAATTCTACCTTTTCCCTGTCTCCGAGATAAGTGAAAATAAGGTTGGCTCCTTCCCTGTATGCGGCCCGGGCGATTCCCCAGGCAATGCTCCATTTGTTTCTTACTCCCATGACTAAAATGTTTTTCCCGGACAAAAGACCTCCCATATCCTGTCCCCTTTCGAATCGGTCGCTTTATTTCCGGCATGTATCCCAAAAAGGCCGGATTACAACCAATTATAAAATAAAAATCCTGTTTTTGCCATAGTATATGTCGTATTACCCTGCCGCAGGAGACAACCCATGTTGTCGCCGTATGGCGAATAATGTCGAAAACCCGCTTCCGAAGCCGTTTTTGTTGACTAATTCATCGAAACATGTTATGATTTAGCAAAGAATACAGAAGTTAAAAAGTCGTTCCCGGGGGGATACAAATGAAAAAACTCGAATCGGTGAGATGTCAGCTCAACAAGGCTCTTGAGTCCGGATGCGAAAAAGATGTAGTCCTCACCATCAGCCGGCAGCTTGATGACCTTATAGTTGAAGAAATGAAAATACAGTACGAGAAGTACATACCAAAAGGGCGGGACCGGATGTAACCGGACCCGCCCTTTTGTTTTATACCGCCGTTTATGCCGTCACGGCACCGGCATATCTGTTTTCGGCCCTTACCTTTTCCACAAAACGGCCTATGCGTTTAAGGGCTTCCAGTATGTTATCAAGGGATGTGGCATAGGTGGCTCTTACAAAGCCTTCACCGCATGCACCGAAGGCATTGCCCGGAACGGTCAGCACCTTTTCCTCCCTTAGAAGTCTTTCGCAGAATTCATCGGAAGTGAGCCCGGTTGACCGTATATCCGGGAAGCAGTAAAATGCACCGAACGGTTCAAAGCATGTCAGTCCCATCCTGTTGAAACCGTCGTACATCACGCGCCTTCTCCTGTTGTATTCGTCAACCATCCTCCTAACTTCAGGCTCGCCGTTCCTGAGCGCCTCAATGGCTGCGAACTGGGCGGTGGTCGGGCTGCACATCACGGCATACTGGTGTATCTTCTTCATCTGTTCGATTGCATCGTGATGTCCGCATACAAAGCCTATTCTCCAGCCGGTCATGGCGAAAGCCTTTGAGAAACCGTTTATTACTATGGTCTTGTCCTTCATTTCGGGGAACTGGGCGATGGAAACGTGCCTGCCCCTGTAATTGAGTTCGGCATAAAGCTCGTCCGATATAACGACTATGTCCTTGTCACGAAGCACTTCTACGATTCTGGCATAGTCCTCATATTCCATTATGGCTCCCGTAGGATTGTTCGGATACGGGATTATGATTGCGGCTGTTCTGTCTGTTATGCATTCCTCCAGCTGTTCGGGCTGTATTCTGAACTGATGCTCGGCCTTGAGCTCAAGTGATACAGGAGTGGCCCCGCAGAACATGGTACAACCCCTGTAGGCCACGAAGGACGGTTCCGGAATTATAACCTCATCACCGGGCCCTGCGAAAGTCCTGAGCGCTATGTCAATGGCCTCGCTCCCACCCACGGTGACCAGTATCTCGGTACGCGGGTCATAATGAAGGTTGTATTTTCTGGCCATGTATTTGGCTATTTCTTCACGGAGTTCAATAAAGCCGGCATTGGATGAGTAGAATGTCTTGCCCTTTTCGAGGGAATATATCCCTTCTTCCCTGATTATCCAGGGCGTCTCAAAATCGGGCTCGCCGATTCCGAGCGATATGGCGTCCTTCATCTCATTTATCAGGTCGAAATATTTACGTATTCCTGAGGGAGGTGTGGCAAGGATGTTCGGTTTCACCTTGTCTTTTATGTTCATAGCACCACGGCCTCCCTTTCATCCTTTCCGTTGCGGTTAAAGATGACTCCGTTGTCCTTGTAGTTCTTAAGCACGAAATGAGTGGAGGTGCTCAATACCGAATCAATGGTGGCAAGCTTTTCGGCCACGAAAAGCGCGACCTCCTTCATGGTTTTTCCCTCCACCACCACAAAGAGGTCAAACCCGCCGGACATAAGGCTGCACGCCTTGACCTGAGGATACTGGTAGATTCTTTCAGCCACCTTGTCAAATCCATGCTCCCTCTGAGGGGTGACCCGGACTTCTATGTACGCCGTGACCACGTCTTCGTGTGCCTTCTCCCAGTCAATCAGCGTTTTGTATCCCGTGATTATCCCCTTCTCCTCCATCTCCTTTATTGCAGTCTTTACTGATTCCACATCAGTACCCAGCATGACTGCAATTTCCTCATCACTTATCCTGCTGTTTTTCCGAAGAATTTCAAGGATTTCATGCTGAAGCTGTCCCATTCTTTATTTCCCCTTTCATAAGACAATTGCGGGACTTGATACTACAAGAAAACCCTGCTCACCGAAAGCAGGGATAATGTCAATTCCGGTGATCCGGACATGTTAAAACCGGTATCTCTCACTGGTCTTCCTGTTTTTCTTCTCCATTGCTTTCTTCCTTATAATACTCCTGCTCTTTGTTGTCTATGAATGTTTCCATTTCATTGAGCAGGTTCTGGTACTTGTTGAGGGCCTCAATGAGCTGGCTCCTCATAACCTTTATGTCATGTTTGATGTCGATGATTTTCTCACGTTCGGCCTCCAGGGCGGCATCAAGCCTCATTTTTTCCTGTTCAGCCTTCTTCCTGGCCTCTTCAAGGATGGAATCGGCTTTTTCCTGCGCCGTTATAAGGGCACTTGCTATCCTTTCCTTCTCCTTCGTCAGTGCCTCAGACTCTGCGGAAATGGATTCAAAACGCGCCTTCATCTCCCGTATCTGCAGCTTCAGATTGGAGATTTCGTCATCCTTTTCCTTAAGCCTCTGGTCAAATTCATGGATGATTTTCTCTATGTAGGCGTTTACATCAGACTTGTTGAAGCCAAACAGAGCTGTCCCGAACTTTTTCTCTCCCGCCATGAGCAACACACTCCTTATCGCTAAACGGGCCTGTTGTCAAGGCCCGGTAATATGTCCTGCGGAGGTGACGGATACAGCCTGTAACCACCCCGGCCCTTTTCATTAATAATCCCGCTTATAAAACCTTGAATTACAGATAAATATATAATATAGTAATTGCCGCCAATTTACAACTACATATTTAGTGCTGCGAAATAAATGCCTTACTCCATAACCGCGGCCGGCAGTGATTTTCTGTTTTCAGGCCGCCGCTTTTCACGCTTAAGGCTTACGGCATTATTGTCGGGTACTAATATATAAAGATAAAAGGGGTATATATAAAACTATAATTTTACATTTTATATCGGCATAAGGCGGAGGTTTTTTATGCATACAATCGGAAGGATAAAAGTAACACCTGCAATTCCGGAAGCACTGTCGGGCCTGAAGAATCTGGCCTATAACCTCTGGTGGTCATGGAACAGTGAAGCTACGGACCTTTTCCGGGATATAGACCTGGTGCTGTGGGAGAAGCTTGACCGGAATCCCGTACGTCTTCTGCAGGAAGTCAGCCCCCGTAAGCTTGAAGAAAAGCTTGCAGACCGGGAGTTCATGGAACGCTATGAAAAGGTGATGAACGATTTCAACCGTTACCTTACAAATGAGGATACATGGTTCAGCCGCAATTACCCGCAGTATAAGGATGAACATATAGTGTACTTCTCAGCGGAATACGGGTTCAATGAGGTATTGCCGGTTTACTCCGGAGGTCTGGGAATCCTCGCCGGCGACCACTGCAAATCTGCCAGCGACCTCGGCATCCCCCTCACTGCAGTGGGACTTCTTTACAAGGAGGGTTACTTCGAGCAGCGCATAAATGCCGAGGGGTGGCAGGAAACACAGTTCAACACGCTGGACTACGCCCGGCTTCCGGTCACCCTGGTTACAGGCAGCGACGGCAGACCGGTAACCATAAGCGTCGAGCTTTCAGGACGCACCGTTATGGTCAGGATATGGCGTATAAACGTGGGGCGCGTCAGCCTGTATCTTCTTGACACCGATGTTCCTGAAAACAGTGCTTATGACCGCTCCATCACCGACAGGCTTTACGGCGGGGACAGGGAGACAAGAATCCAGCAGGAGATAATCCTGGGCATAGGCGGAATAAGGGCACTGGATGCACTGGGCATCAGGGGTACGGTATATCACATGAACGAAGGACATTCTGCCTTTATGAGCCTTGAACTTGCCCGCAGGCTTGTCTCTGAAAGGAACATCCCGTTTGAGGAAGCGAGGGAAGTGGTTTACTCGTCCTCGGTATTTACCACCCATACTCCCGTTCCGGCCGGAAACGACGTTTTCCCGCTGGACATGATAGACAGATACTTCCACAGCTACTGGGAGCAACTTGGTCTTCAGAGGCATGAATTCATCAGGCTCGGCCTCAAGCCGGGAGACCCCGGCAACTTCAACATGACAGTCCTTGCGCTCAACATGTCGGGCAGGAGAAACGGCGTGAGCGAACTGCACGGTGCCGTGTCCCGCAATATCTTCAACTGCGTATGGCCCGGCTTTCATGAGGATGAAGTGCCCATCACCCATATCACCAACGGAGTACATACCATGACATGGTTGGCTCCGGGTTACAGGCATCTGTTCGACAAATACTTCCCTTCCGACTGGAAGGACCGTATTGATGACCCGTCAGTCTGGGAATCGGTCGACAGAATTCCTGACGAAGAGCTCTGGAAAACCCATAAGGCGCTGAAAGCCCAGATGATACGGTTTATCAGGGAACGCCTCAAAAAACAGTACATTGCCAACGGCATCCCGCTTAGCGAAGTGAACGACCTTGACAGCCAGCTTGTTACCGAAGCCCTTACAATCGGCTTTGCAAGGAGATTTGCCACATACAAGCGGGCCAACCTCATATTCCGCGACCTGGCCCGCATAGAAAGAATACTCAACGGCAAGGGAACGCCGGTTCAGGTCATATTCGCCGGCAAGGCACATCCTGCCGACCGCCCTGCCCATGAACTCATAAAGAGCATTCATGACATAGCAAGGCGGGAAGGCTTCAGGGGCAGGATATTCCTTGTGGAGAACTACAACATGAGTATGGCACGCTATCTGGTTCAGGGAACCGATGTGTGGCTCAACAATCCCAGAAGGCCTCTTGAAGCCAGCGGTACCAGCGGCATGAAGGCAGCCATAAACGGCGTCATCAATTTCAGCATCATGGACGGATGGTGGTGCGAGGGGTACAACGGCAGAAACGGATGGGTCATCGGTGATGACACTCCATACCAGAATGAGACCCACCAGGATGATGCGGACAGCAAATCGCTGTATGATACCCTGGAGAGGGAAATAATCCCGCTTTATTACAACTGTGACGAACACGGCGTACCTGCAGGCTGGGTCAGGATGATGAAGGAATCCATCAAATCCGTTGCGCCTGCGTATGGAACCCACCGCATGCTGAAGGAATATACACGGGAAATGTACGTCCCGTGCATCGAGCGCATCCGAAGATTCCGTGAATCAGGATATTCGGTTGTCCATGAGCTGGTGGAATGGAAACACAGGGTAGAGGCCTCATGGCCGCATGTTTCCATAACCGCCAACCAGGATATCAACGGCCTTTCTGATTACAGCGTGCTGTCAGACCAGGAAGTAAGGCTTTCTGTTACCGTTCAGCTTGGCGGTCTTACGCCGGACGATGTCAGCGTTGAAATCTTCTACGGACCATTGTCCAACGGCCGCATAGTTCAGGGCAGTTCAGTGGAAATGAAAGCGGCAAGGCAGGCCGATTCGGGAGCGTGGCATTATGAGGCCGGCCTGCGCCTTTCAGAGGGAGGAGAATACGGCTATACCTTCAGGGTCATCCCCAGAAACCCGAACCTTATGAACAAGTATGATCTGCCGCTTATCAGATGGGTATAAGCGTTATATATGTAATGGACAAAATTGTAAACGCAAAGAGGCATGAACTTATAGAAACGCATAATTCAAATCTGCCGGGTCATATGTTATAATCATTCGTTGAATGGGGTTTTGTACTAAGGAAGTATGGGGAATGCTGTTGAAGGTAAAGGCACGGTTCTTCGGAAAAGTTCTTGTTCTGCTCATTACGGCAATAATTTTATCCTTCGTTTTTCTGAACACTTTAACAGAAGTCAGGGTATTTGCGGCTGATCAGGAAAACCAGCCGGCGCTTGAGGCCATATCGGCACTGCTTGTGGATGCAAGGCGCGGTCAGGTTCTCTACTCAAAGTCAGCCGATGAGCATGTGAAGACCCCTATTGCAAACCGGCTGATGACGGCTCTTATTGCGCTGGAGAAGTCCTCCGCGGACGCCACCGTAACCGCGAGCAACGAGGCCATAAACGCCGAGGGAGCATCACTCGACCTGAAAGTCGGTGAGAAATACTCGGTCCGCAGCATGATATACGCATTGCTGCTCACAGGCGCCAACGATGCCGCAGTGGCAATTGCTGAGCATGTCGGGGGAAGCGAGACCGGTTTTGTAAAGATGATGAACGAGTATGCCGTCAAGATAGGCATGACCAGTACCCATTTCACAAATGTCACCGGTCTTTATGACGACAACCAGTACACCACCGCCGCCGATATAGCGCTGCTTGTAAGGACTGCACTTTCCAATACCGATTTCAGCAAGATTTTCGCCACCCAGGCAAAGCCCTGGTATGACGAAGACAAGACGCTGCTCCTTACCAATGCCAACAACATGTTCTGGAGCTATGAGGGAACTGACGGCGGCGTGCTGGGATATTTCGATGAATCGGTCCAGTCAATAGTGACCAGTGCCACAAAGAATTCCATGAGGCTGGTATGCATTCTCATAGACGTCCCTGCCGAAAAGGTATATGCAGAATCGACCCAGCTTCTGAATTACGGCTTTGACAACTTCCGGTACGGCACGCTGGTGGCGGCGGGGAGCGTCCAGAAATCGGTGGTTATAGGCAACGAAACGGTCAACCTGGTTCCGACAGCCGATGTCCATTACATCTACCCGCGCGGTCAGAATTACATAAAAAACGTTTCGATAAGTGTAGATGAAGCCAAGCTCAAGCCGCCTGTAACCAAGAACACCATTGTCGGATACATGACATTCACCCTGATGGATGATACCGTAATCACAGTGGAACTGTACCCCGACAAGGAGATACTGCCCAGCAAGACCAAGAGGGAGATACTGAAAGACAGAATTGAGGAAAACATTGAACTGATATACGTCGTAATAGCGCTCTGCATCGTCGAGGTCATTATGCTCATTTTCAAGCTGGTAAACCTCATACGAAGAAAACGTTTTAAGGGAAGGCCAATGAGAAGGTCCGGAAATCTGATATAACTCCTTTCCAGCAAAACAATGCCCTGCCGCAGAGGCATCAAAGCCATACGGCAGGGCGTTTTTCATGCTTTCGGATTGCTGTTCTTTATGAGATATTCCTCAATGAACCTGTCTATTTCCCCGTCCATTACCTTCTGGATGTTTGCTTCTTCATAGTTGGTCCTGTGGTCCTTTACAAGCGTGTACGGACAGAACACATAAGACCTTATCTGGCTTCCCCAGGCGATTTCCATCTGTTCGCCCTTCAGCTGTGAAATCTTTTCCTCCCGCTCCCGCTCTTTCAGTTCCAGAAGTTTGGCTTTCAGCATTTTCATCGCCGTGTCCCTGTTCTGGAACTGGGAACGTTCATTCTGGCAGGTGACCACTATCCCGGTCGGAATATGGGTCAGCCGCACAGCTGAAGAGGTCTTGTTAACGTGCTGTCCGCCTGCACCGCTGGCACGGAACACATCCATCTTGATGTCCTCGGGATTTATTTCCACCTCCACCGAGTCATCAAGAACAGGCAGGACTTCCATGGAAGCAAAGGAAGTGTGCCTGCGTCCGGATGCATCAAAGGGCGAAATGCGCACAAGCCTGTGCACGCCCTTTTCGGATTTCAGGAAACCGTAGGCATATTCTCCCGACACCTCGACGGTTACGCTCTTAATTCCGGCCTCCTCCCCTTCAAGCATATCCAGTATGCGGGTTTCAAAGCCGTTCCGCTCGGCCCAGCGCATGTACATGCGGAGCAGCATCTGAACCCAGTCCATGGCTTCGGTTCCGCCGGCTCCCGCATGAAGCGTAAATATGGCATCATTGGCATCGTACTCGCCGGTAAGCAGGGTCTCAAGCCTCATCTTCTCATACCGGCTCTTCAGCCTGCTGTACTCCGCCTGCACCTCTTCGAACACTGATTCGTCCTGTTCTTCCAAGCCGAGTTCGGCCAGTGTCAGAACATCTTCACAGTCGCTCAAAAGCTTTTTGTATGATTCCTGCTTTGAACGGAGTGCCTTCGTTCTTTTAAGCACTTTCTGCGATTCTTCGGTATTGTTCCAGAAATCAGGCTCGGTTGCCTTCTGTTCCAGCTCAGCAAGCTCCTTCTCTATGGCAGGAAAGTCAAAGTGAATCACCCAGTTCTTTTATGCTGTCCCTCAAATCAGCCAGTTCAAGCTTCAACTGCTCAAGTTCAACTAAACTCACTTATTACCCGTCCTTTCGAAATTCAAAATATGCTGTCGCCCATCAAGCGTTATCAAGGACGGCAGCCATATCATTATACAACATACAGAGCTTTCGTGGAATAGCGGTTTATTTTATCAGCAGCACCCTGACGGGCGATCCGTCCGAACCCGGAATCCTGAGAGGCAGGCATATGAAATCGTATACTCCCGGCACGGCCTCCTTCAGATTCAGGTTCTCAATGATTGCTATCTCATGAGACAGGAGCTTCCTGTGCACCGGATAGCTTTCGTCTTTTGACAGCTCAATTGAAAAATAGTCGGTTCCAACCGTAACGATTCCGTTTCTAATCAGGTAATCGGCACATCCGGAAGTTATAGCGGGATATTCGTCCCAGAAGGGCGTCATTTCATCCCTCATGCTCGCCCTTGTCCTGAAGAAGACAGCCTGTATTCCGTCAAGATTATAAGGCTCCAGCATTTTCTCATCAATCACGTCGGAATCAGCCGCAACCACAAGGGCACGTCCGAAAAAGCGTGAAAAATCCACCGAGTCAATGTCCTTTCCGCCATCAATGAAATGGAGGGGTGCATCCATATGGGTTCCTGTATGGACACCCAGGTTAATCCTTGAGACATTTACGTCCGACCCCTCTTCTATGGAACATGTACGTTCCACCCCGACACCGGGGTCTCCGGGCCAGACAGTCATTCCGGCAACTATTTTCCTTGTTGCGTCGATGATTCTCCTTCCCTCAAACATCCTTCTCCCTCCCCTATAAAAACATGATATAATAGCTGTCATGGAAAAGCCAGTACAATGCCTGAAATGTCAATACTACCAGGTCACATGGGACCCCCGTTATCCAAGAGGATGCAGGTTTTACGGATTCAAGGGCGTACGTTTTCCATCCAGGACGGTCCTTGAAGCAAGCGGCGAACCCTGCAGGGCGTTCAGGCCCAGAGGCAACGGGGTTAACCGGTCAGATGTTTAGTTTTTGCACGGCGGGATAATTTATATGCAGATGGTTCATTCAATGGACGAGGATAAAATACTGGAAATTGCGGTCCGTACGGGTTCACTGCTCCTCATGAGCGGGGCCGAAACCTACCGTGTGGAGGAGACCATTGTCCGTATATGCAGAAGCTACGGCCTTTCATGCAATGCATTCGTCCTTCCGACCGGTATCTTCGTGAGTGCGGAAGGTAGCAATGGATCCATGACGGTGGTCAGGAGAATATCCCACCGTACGGTTGACCTGTCCAGAATTTCAAGGCTTAATGCCCTGTCGAGAAGGATTCAGAAACAAAAGCCGGATTATCGGCAGGTTATGGCAGAGCTTGACGAAATCTCACAAGCCAGAGGCTATTCAAACACTGTCATATCTGCGGCGTATGCCCTGACTGCCTTTGTTTACGTACTCTTTTTCGGCGGCACGCTTGTGGAAAGTGCGGCGGCGGTAACCGTCGGAACAGTCCTTGGCCTTCTGCGTTTTCTTTTCAGGCAGGGAAGCAGCTTTCCCTTTATCGAATATTCGCTGGGCGGGTTTGTTTCGGGAATCCTGGGGTCGCTCTTCTCGCTGATTCCCGGCGTCAATCCGTATCTGGTTACCATAGGCGCCCTCACCAACCTTGTGCCCGGTGTGGCATTAACCAACGGAATAAGGGATTTGCTTCAGGGCGACATCGTAAGCGGCATATCAAGACTGGGTGAGGCCCTGATGACGGTGTTTGCAATCGCTGCCGGCACCGGCATGGGCATCGCCGCATGGAGCCTTACGGGGGTGATATAATGATTTACGCTGAATACCTGGTGCTGGCGTTTCTGGGCAGCATCGCGCCGGCAATAGCAATCAACATAGAGAAGCGGCTTCTTTTCTGGGCCGGTCTCGGAGGTATGCTCGGTGTCCTGGTAGTTCTTCTGATAAAGCCTTCTGTGGATTCATTCAGCATCAGCCAGATTTTTGCCGGCTCCCTTGCAGTAGGCCTTTACAGCGAGCTTATGGCAAAAGTCCTCAGGGCTCCTTCGACGGTTTTTCTGATTCCCGGCATCTTCCCGCTTGTTCCCGGAATCACGGCCTATAAGACCATCGAGGCCTTCGCCGGCAATGAGGTTTCGAAAGCGGCGCTTCTCGGCATCGACACGTTCGCGAAGTCATTCACCATAGCATTCGGTATCATGCTGGTAACGGCGGTCTTCCGGTTCATCAGGAAGAAAAGGATGTCATGAGAAAGCAGTTTCATACATTTTCATGAGCTTAAAACCAAGGCCGGAAAGCTCAGGCTTCCGGCCTTATGTTTTCATTCCACAGGCTCAGCAGCAGTCTTTGGGACCGCAATGGCATTTATCATATCCTCCGAAGATGCCGGGGAAGAATATGATGATTATCAGTATGATTATGAGAATCCATTCCCAACCGCCTCCGAAAAAGCCGCCACAGTCTCTGTAATCGCCCATAGGAACACCCCGTTTAGCTTTAATCTGATTCATACTATGCATGGGTGATGTTCCATGACACATGCCTAGCTTCCGTAGCGGTCAAGAATCATGTTGTAAAGCTGCATGTACTCCCTGGCCGAACGTTCCCAGCTGAAATCCTGGGACATGCAGGAAATTACAAGCTTTCTCCACTTTTCCCTGTCACGGTACGTCTCAATGGCGCGCACCACTGCATCCTTCATCTCATGGGCGTTGTAGTTGGCAAAGGTAAAGCCTGTTCCCTCACCGGTATACTTGTTGTAAGGGACAACAGTATCCTTGAGCCCGCCGGTCTCCCTCACAATGGGAACCGTCCCGTACCTCATGCTGAACAGCTGGCTCAGGCCGCAGGGTTCGAAAAGCGACGGCATCAGAAACATGTCGCTGCCGGCATATATCCTCTGGGCCAGGACCGGATCATAGCATATGTTGGCCGAAACCCTGCCGGGATACCTGGACTGGGCCCACCTGAAATGATTCTCATACCGCTGCTCGCCCGTTCCAAGGATGATGAGCTGGATGTCAAGGTCCATGAGCTCGGGCATCATGTACTCGATAAGGTCAAACCCCTTCTGCTGGGTAAGGCGCGAGATTATGGCCACAAGCGGCGTATCGGGTCTGACCTCAAGGCCCGTATCCTGCTGCAGTCTCCTCTTGTTCTCATACTTGCCCTCAAGGTCATGGACGGAATACTTTCTGTAAATGCGTTCGTCTGTCTCCGGGTTGTTGCTTTCATAGTCTATGCCGTTGACTATTCCGTAAAGGTCCGATGCCCTCCTTCTAATGAGTCCCTGTAGGTTTTCACCGTAAAAATCGGTCTTTATCTCCTCCGCATAGGTCCTGCTCACCGTGGTAAGCACCGTTGAGTAGGCGAGGCCTGCCTTCAGGTAATTGATGTCGTCGTAGAATTCCACCCCGTCAGGATTGAAATACTTCCAGTCAAGGCCTATGACCTCATCCATCATCTGTTTGGGGAAAATTCCCTGATATTTCAGGTTGTGAATCGTGAAGACAGTATGAATCTTTTTGAAGAATCCGTTCTCCCTGTAATCCCTGTAGTGGGCATCCAGCAGAACGCTTACAAGGCCTGTCTGCCAGTCGTTGAGATGTATTATGTGGGGCTTGAATCCGATAAGCGGAAGTACTTCCAGTATGGCTTTCGAGAAAAAGGCAAAGCGTTCCCCGTCGTCATACATTCCGTAATACCAGTCCCTGTAGAAATAGTACTCATTGTCCAGGAAATAACAGGTTACACCGTCATGCTCCAGTGAGTAGACGCCACAGTACTGCTTCCGCCATGTCAAATCAACCATGGTATATCCAAGGAAAGTCATCTTCTCCGTATATTCCTTCGGTATCTGCCTGTATTTCGGCATTACAACCCTTATATCCGCGCCGAGTTTCTTCAGTGCCTTTGGAAGCGAACCCGCCACGTCGGCAAGCCCGCCTGTTTTTGCAAAAGGGGCCACTTCAGAAGATGCAAACCACACCCTTATGTTATTCACGCAGCTACCTCCTTAAGCCTAAGCATACGCATATTAAGATTATCCCACAATTTTCTAATGAAAAACAAACCCGTTCCGGGAATACTATGACCGAAACAGGCAGAATATAAAAAGGATTGGGAAGTGATGGGATGGACAGGACGGACAAAAGAAAGAAGGCGGCCAAACCTTCGGCTACCGAAGCCGTGCAGGACATCGAAAAAACCGTTTCCGCTGCAAAGATTCCATATATTTCAGACGAAAGCGTTGAGGCCGCCCGCAACTGGGTAAACGAGCATGAATTATGAAAATGCGGGCTTTATTTAAAAGCCCGCATTCTTTCGTCAGTTCACAAAGGTATAATTGAGGCCGAAGTTGTTGTCCCAGTTTTCGGCAGAATCCTTGAATGCGAAGTTCACATTCTTGCCGCTGACAATGGGTATCGTGGCAGTAAAGGCACCTTTGGAATCCTTGCTCATTACGACTTCGGAAACATCCTCCCAGCGCTGGTTGCTGCCGTATCCGTAAACTCCTATGACCCTGTCGGCACCCGACTTGGCCAGAAGGCCCGAATAGGTAATCCTGGCCATGCTGTCGGATATCTTGTCAAAAGACACACCGGCGTGGGTATAGGTCTGGGTGCCGTACTGACCGTGTCCATCCATGTCGGAACCGAACTCGGTGTCGGCATTTTTACCGGAGGGATTCATGACAATGCCGCTGCTTCCGGAAAGATGCTCACCGGTTTCCGAAGCCTTCCTGGCTTTTTTGGCGGAACCGTTCTTTCCTTCAGCTTTCTTAGAGGAGAACGTGTCCTTTGACAATTCATCGAAAAAATTCATTGCCTCACTTCCTCCTTTCGAGAATATTATTTGTTCCGACATGGTTTTTTATTTTAGCAATTTTTCATATTCAAATTTTCACAAATGCTTCCAGAAGCTTTACGGCGTTTTCGGCATCCCTGAGGTTAATCATTTCGGCAGGGCTGTGGATGAAACGTGAAGGTATCGAGACGCAACCCGACGGAATGCCGCCTGCGGTTATATGAATGCTTCCGGCATCGGTTCCGCCCCTGTCCAGTACCTCCAGCTGGTAAGGAATGCCGTTTTCCCTTGCGCAGTTTATCAGCCTTTCCCTTATTGCCGGATGGGCTATAACGCTGTTGTCCTTAATCTTCACTGCAGGCCCGCCGCCAAGCTCAACCGATAAGTACCTGCCCTTCGGGGTATCCCCGGTCCTTGTCACATCCACTGCAAGGGCCATGTCCGGCCTTATCGAATAAGCCGCGGTTCGGGCTCCTCTCAGGCCGACCTCTTCCTGTGTCGTAAACACATAATAGATTTCATTGTCAGTCTCAGGGCATTTTCGTGCAAGCTCGACCAGCACGGCACAGCCTATCCTGTCGTCCAGGGCCTTGGATATTACAATCTCACCCTGCTTTACAGGGCTTCCGGCAAAGACAGCCATGTCACCTATGTTAACCGACTTCATGGCCTCTTCCCGTGACTTTGCACCAACGTCTATATACATCTTGTCCGGCCTGGCATCCTTCATGTTTTCCATACTTTCCTCATACCACACCACGCCTGTAGTACCGTTTTCAAACACCACCCGCTGGCCCAGCGCAATGACGGGCGATACGCCTCCGACCGTGCCAAAGCGCAGGAAACCCTTTTCATCTATGGTGGTTACTATTAAGCCTATCTCATCCATGTGGGCGGCAAGCATGATTTTTTTGCCGCGCCCGTGCTTTACGGCAATCAGATTTCCCATAGCATCGGTGCGGACCTCATCAACGTGCTTCCTTATCATCCCGGTTATAACTTCCGCCACTTTGTTTTCGCAGCCCGAAGGGCCAAATGTACTTACAAGTCCGGATATAGTATCAAACATTTCATTCCCCTCCTCATCAATCATTGTCGGGCGCGCTGCCCGCTTCCCTGCCGCATTTCTCAAGCCATTCCGGAAGCCCGGCAAGCACTTCCTGCGCAAGCCTGAGCGTATTGAAGAAATCGCTCTTGTCCATGACGGATACAGGGGTATGGATATACCTGCAGGGAACCGCTATGGTGCATACCTTGACTCCGCTGCCGCTTACCTGTATCCTTCCTGCATCGGTACCGCCCGAAACCGTGCGCTTTATCTGCCACGGGATTCCGCCATTTTCGGCGGTATCGGCTATAAACCTGAACAGGCCCCTGTCAGAAATCACCGACCTGTCCATGACTGTTACGGCAGGGCCGCCGCCCAGGCGTGTGCTCATCATGTGCTCGTCGGTTCCCGTAAGGTCATAGCAGGTGGTTCCCTCAAGCACAATGGCCAAATCAGGGGCAACCGCATAAGCCGCGGCCTTCGCACCCTTAAGACCTATCTCCTCCTGGACCGTAAAGCAGCCGTAGAGGTCAAAGGGATACCTGTTTTTGAGAAGCTCGGTGAGTATGGCACAGCCCGAACGGTCGTCCAGGGCCTTGGCCATTATCTTCCTGTCTCCGAACTCCACCGGATCATAATCAAAGGCCACTGTATCGCCGACAGACACCCACTCTTCGGCCTGCTCCCTGTCCTTTGCACCTATGTCTATGGCAAGGGCGCTCTTTTTGACAGAACTTTTCCTTTCAGACGCGTCCTGCAGATGTATCGGCTTATAGCCTATTATTCCGGGGACCCTGTCCCTGCCTATCCTGACCCTTTTGCCCACCAGCACGCGGGTCTCAATCCCCCCGACAGCCTTGAACTTAAGAAGCCCGTTGTCATTGATGCCGGTTACAAGAAGGCCTACTTCGTCCATATGGGCGGCCAGCATCACCTTTCTGCCTGCTCCGGTCCCCTTTTTGAAGGCTATCAGGTTGCCCATGTTGTCTACATGCCAGGAATCAACCCGGCCCTTTATGATTTCTATGATATAATCCCTTACAGGCTTTTCGTCGCCTGACACCCCGTCAAGGGTTGTAAGCTTTTTCAGCGTCTCAATGAGGCCTTCGGGACAGTCTCCTCCGGCTGTACCAATCATATCCTGCCTATTCATGGGAATCGCCCTCCTGAATCACTTCATCCCTGAAAGCTATATACCTGGCCGCCAGTCTGGCCACCGCATCGATATCGTCCAGGCTGACCTCCTCCACCTGGGTATGCATGTATTTGGCAGGGATTGAGAGAAGAATCGTTGGTATACCCTCGAGTGCCGATGAATAAACGGCAGCCTCGGTTCCCGTATCCTTCTCTTCCGCATCTATCTGATACGGAATCCTCTCCCTTTTGGCAAGCCTGATGCATGCCCTGGTGTGCTCGCGGCTCAGTATGGGACCCACCGCAACCGCCGCTCCCTTGCCGAGCGGAAAGCTTTCATCGCTGGGTACATCGGGCATGTCGCCGTGACATACATCTATGGCAATGGCCAGGTCGGGTTTTATGTTCCACGAAGCCATAAACGCTCCGACCAGGCCGGATTCTTCCTGGACGGTGGCAACAGCGTATACATTGTCATCATGATTAATCCTCTTCAGTTCCTTCAGCATTTCAACCAGTGCAGCCACGCTGCTGCGGTTGTCCATGCTTCTGCCGGCCATCCGGTTGTTCTTGAGCTCAATTACCGGGAACCTGAATGACACCGGATCGCCCACCGAAACAAGCTGACGTGCGTGTTCAGCGTCATATCCTATGTCGATGAGCATGTCCTCCATCTTTACAGGCTTGTCGGCGTCTTCGGGAGGAATCAGATGGGGAGGTTTGGTTCCGATGACGCCATGAGTGTCCTTTCTTCCATGTACCGTGACTTCCTGCGCGGCCAGCACCTTGGGGTCGACTCCGCCCATATTCGTGAACCGCAGAAAGCCGTTTTCGTCAATGCCTGTAACAATCAGGCCTATCTGGTCGTAATGGGCGGTTACCATTATATTGCGCGGACTTTTCCCCTGTCCTTTCTTGAGTGCAATTACATTGTAAAACGAATCAATTCTCACCTCATCGCAGTAATCCGCCAGAATGTCGGCGATGGCCTGAGCCGCAGCATTCTCGTTGCCCGTCACTGCATTAATGCTGCAAAGCTTTTTCAACAGTTCGCGGCATTCCATTTCCATACACCTCGATTCCGTATCTTTATATCCTTTGAATTTCCGCACACAAAAACCGTGCTGATATCGTTTCCCAAATATTATCCGCACAGGTATGCGGCTTTATCAGTAATGAATATCATATCACAAGCCGAAAATCAGTGCCATGCGCTGCAGAACAAAAACAAAGCGGCCGGGTGCCCCGGCCGCATTTCTGGATTTTTCAGATTCACAGAATCTGCTTAACGGTTTTGGCGCAGCGTGCGCAGAGTGTCGGATGCTCGTGGTCATGACCGACCGTTTCGGAGTAAACCCAGCAGCGCTCGCATTTCTGTCCGTCAGCAGGCTTAACGACTGCCTCAACGACGTTCCTGTCACCAAGCTCAAGCTCAACCTGGGACGTGATGAAGACCGTCGGCAGGACGTCCTTTACGCTTTCCAGGAAGTCGTACAGCGGCTTTCCGGCCTTCAGAACTACCTTTGCCTGAAGCGACTGGCCTATAAGTTTTGCATTTCTGGCATCCTCCAGCGCCTTCAGGACCGTTTCCCGTACCTCAAGAATCCTGTCCCATTTCTCCTCAAGGGCAGAATCCTCGTATTCGGGTTTCACCTCGGGCCAGTCATTCAGCATGACGCTCTCGGGGTTGTCCTTTTCGGTATGGGGAATGTACTGCCATATTTCCTCGCTGGTAAAGACCAGTACCGGTGCCAGAAGCCTTGTCAGGGTGTCAAGTATGATGTACATGGCTGTCTGGCCGGAGCGGCGTTCCCTGCTGTCAGGCTTCGAGGTATACATCCTGTCCTTCGTCACGTCAAGGTAGAAGTTTGACATGTCAACCACGCAGAAATTATGGATTGCATGGAGCATTACATGGAAATCGTATTCCGAGTATGCGGTCTCTATCTTCTGAACCAGCCTGTTCAGCTTCATAAGCGCCCAGCGGTCAAGCTCCTCCATCTCGGAATACGGAACAAAGTCTCTGCTGGGGTCAAAATCGTAGATATTGCCGAGCAGGAACCTGGCGGTGTTTCTAATCTTCCTGTAGCTCTCCGACAGCTGCTTGAATCCTTCCTTTGAAATGCGCACGTCGGTCTTGTAATCGTTTGAGGACACCCAGAGCCTCAGGATATCGGCGCCGTACTGCTTGCAGACATCCATCGGGTCTATGACATTGCCGAGGGATTTGCTCATCTTCCTGCCCTGTCCGTCCACCACGTATCCGTGGGTCAGAACCTGCCTGTACGGAGCACGGCCCTTTGTTGCAACCGCTGTCAGCAGTGAGGACTGGAACCAGCCCCTGTGCTGGTCGCTGCCCTCAAGATACATGTCTACGGGCCAGCCCAAATCGGGATTGGTCTCAGCCACAGCCGCATGGGATGAACCCGAATCAAACCATACATCCATGATATCGGTTTCCTTCCTGAAACTATGGCTTCCGCAGGTGCATTTGTAATCCTTGGGCAGTATTTCGGAAGGCTCATACTTGAACCAGGCATCTGAACCCTCTCTTGCGAAAAGTTCCTGTATGGCCTTGATTGTGGTATCGTCTATTATTTCCCTGCCGCAGTCGTTGCAATAGAATATGGGAATCGGAACGCCCCAGATGCGCTGGCGGGAAATACACCAGTCTCCCCTCTCCTGAACCATCTTGGAAATCCTCTCTTCACCCCAGTCGGGAATCCAGCGGACATCCCTGATGGCTTTGAGGGCCGCATCTTTGAATTTTTCAATTGAGATGAACCACTGCTCGGTGGCCCTGAAAATCACAGGATCCTTGCAGCGCCAGCAGTGAGGATACTTGTGGGTTATGACCTCTTCTGCAAGGAGCACGTTCTTCTCCCTCAGAAGCTCCAGTATGGCCTTGTTGGACTTTTCATAGAAGAGGCCCGCAAACGGTCCCGCTTCCCTGGTAAGGTACCCCTTGTCATCCACAGGCACCAGGATTTCCAGTTCGGGATATTTCCTGCATACCTCAAAGTCTTCGGCACCATGGCCCGGTGCAGTATGGACGCATCCGGTACCTGTTTCCAGCGTTACGTGGTCACCGACAATGACCAGCGAATTTCTGTCAAGGAACGGATGCCTGCATACCGTGTATTCAAGTTCGGAACCCTTGATTTCACCGAGAATCCTGTAATCGCTTATGCCCGCAGCCTTGGCCACATTCCCGGCCAGGTCCCTGGCAACTATATATCTCTCACCGTTTGCTTCCATGATCACATACGTGAATTCCGGGTTCAGGCATATGGCCACGTTGCCGGGAAGCGTCCATGTGGTCGTGGTCCAGATGACCACGTAAAGGTTGTCGAGGGAATCCACTATGCCCCTAAGCTTTCCCTTGTCATCCACCATCGGGAACTTCACGTAGATTGAATTGGTGGTGTCCTCTGCATATTCTATCTCCGCCTCGGCAAGGGCGGTCTCGCATGTGGGGCACCAGTAAACAGGACGCTTGCCCTTATAGATGCAGCCCTGCTTTGCCATTTCCCAGAACACGCCTATCTGCCTTGCTTCATATTCAGGCTGGAAGCTGATATACGGATGGTCCCAGTCAGCTATCACTCCGAGGCGCTTGAATGCTTCCCTCTGAATGTTTATATACTTCTGTGCAATCTCCTTGCAGGCCTTTCTGAAGACCACCGGATCGGTTTCATGGCGGTTCAGGCCCAGTTCCTTGATGGCCTTAAGCTCGGTGGGAAGGCCGTGGGTGTCCCATCCCGGAATGTAGGGCGTAAAGTAACCCTTCATATCGTAGTAGCGCATGATGATGTCCTTAAGGACCTTATTCAGCGCCGTTCCCATATGGATTCCGCCGTTGGCATAGGGCGGTCCGTCATGAAGCACAAACTTCTTGCCGGAGTTTCTGTTCCGTTCAAGCCTTTTATGATAAATGTCCTTCTTCTCCCATTCCTCCAGGATGCGGGGTTCCTTCTCGGGAAGACCTCCGCGCATCGGGAAATCGGTTTTGGGTAGGTTAAGCGTATTACTGTAATCCACCGCCATCTGAATACCTCCAACTCTTGTTCATTCTCTGTATAGTTTGCTTATGCCGTTCTGCCATGAAAATCAATAAATAAAGCCTTACGTCCTATGGGACGAAAGGCTTTGCATTCCGCGGTACCACCCAAATTGCCCCGCACTCATAAACAAAAATGCAGGGCCGCTTGTTGTGAGGGTAACGGCCTCATACCGGCTCGCCTTATTCGGCCATAAGGCCTTTCAGGCTGCTGCTCGCGGTTGATTTTCAGATTCCGTTTCCTGCAGGGCTCACACCTTTTACCCCGCTCTCTGAAAGGCATTGGGAATCCTACTCGTACCGGTCATCGCATTTAACCAATCTTTTTATGATTATATGCCATGAGGTTATCCCTGTCAACACCGGTCCGCGCCTGAAACTGAAGGCATTCGGACATATCAGGTTAACAAAAATCCTCCTTCGGCTGACGTTAATCACCGTAAGGAGGATATTGCTTTATTGTAAGTATTGACATGCAAATCGTATTTTATACATGCCATGAACAGCGCTCTGACCCCTCACTCCACAGGGTATTGTGCACATTGCGCTGAAAGGGACATTCCGGCAGCACTTTTCATACCCTGTCGCGCAGGTCAAGAAGCCTCTTTTTGAGGTCTTCTTCCATCTGCCTCAGTTCCATCTCCGCCTGCTGTCTCTTTGCCCGGCCTTCCTGCTGTATCTTGAGGGTTTCCTCAAGGGTCGTCAGCAGATCCTCATTTACCTTCTTCAGGGTTTCAAGCTCCACTATGCCGCGCTCGCTCTCCCTTGCAATCTCAATGGAGCTGGTCTTCAGCATCTCTGAGTTCTTGGACAAAAGCTCGTTGGTGGTCCTCGTAACATCCTGCTGGAGCTTGAGTGCGCTCTGCTGGCGCAGCATTGCAATGGCTATGGCAATCTGGTTCTTCCAGAGAGGTATGGTGTTCATGATGGAGCTCTGGATTTTTTCTACAAGTACCTGGTCATTGTTCTGGATAAGCCTTATCTGGGGCGCGGTCTGAATGGCAATCATCCTGGTGAGCTTCAGGTCATGGAGCTTCTTTTCAAACCTGTTTATGAGTTCCGCCATGTCCTTGACCTTCTGGGCGTCGACAGGGTCTCCCGTCCTTTCGGCCTTTTCCTTAAGCTCGGGAAGGACCTTGTCATTTAGTTCCTTCAGCTTCAGCGAGCCGGCCATGATGTATATGTCCAGTTCCTTGAGGTACTCCAGGTTTTTTGCATACATGGTGTCCAGGGTTGCAATGTCCCTTATGAGCTGCAGTTTGGCGCGGTCAAGCTGATCGATTATCTTTTCTATCTGCACGCTCAGCTTTTCGTACCGGGCCATGAACCTTCCGGTTTCCCTCTTGATGCTCCCGAACAGCCTGTCAAAAAATCCCTGCTTATTGGGGTCAAGGCTGTCCACGTCAACTTCCTGAACCTTGGTAAGAAGCTCGGTCAGTACGGCCCCGACCTCTCCGCTGTCCTTCGTGCGGATCTGGTCCAGGATTGCGTCCGAAAATTTGGATACTTCGCTCTGGGCCAGTGAGCCATACTGAATAACGGCCTGGGAGTCTCTGATATCAATCTGCCTTGAAAGTTCAATAACCCTTTGCTGCTCTTCGGGTGTCATCTCGTTCCACTTGTTCACGTCGTAGTTGTCGACGGCCTGCGCCGTCTGGGAAGGAGAGGTTTGCAACTGAGCATCCATAAGCCCATCCTGCCTTTCATCAAGAAAAATCGCATTAACATTTTACCAGATGCTTGTCAGACTAACAACGGTTACCTGTACCCTCCGGTTGTGGCCGACGTCCCTCCATTGTCCTTTTCTTTACTGTTTATGTTCATGTTCTGCGAAATCGTCTCAAACACTTTTATCTCGGTATCCAGGTCCATAACGTCGTTGGTAAGCATCTTTTCCTTCTGCTGGAGGAATGCCGCACGGATGTTCTTGAAGGATTTCTCGGTCTTGTCCAGTATGCTTACGGCATCAGCAGGCATTGGCCTGGTGGTGGCAAGTTCCACATACTTCAGAACGATCTTGTGGGTAGGCTCAAGATAATAGGTAATGAAATGTTTCACTGTGCGAAGATCATTCGGGTCTTTCCTGAGCATCTCAAACATTGATTCGGCTATCCTGCAGAGGTCTTCTATTTCCCTTCTGACTTCAACCTGCAGCAGGCGATAGGCTGCCTGCCTCATCCCCATGGTAAGTTTCCTGCCCTCTTTGATCGTCCTGTTGATTTCCTGCCAGGTTACACCTTCGGCCAGAGCCTTGTCATCCCTTTGGGACCTCGATGTGATGAGGGCGGCAATGAACCACGCGGCCACGGCGGGTATCAGCGCCCATATGAAGTCCGATACCAGGAAATACATGACCACAAAGCATGCAACGCCTATTAATATTGAGAGAATTCTGCCTCCCCACGAACCTTTCAATTATTTCACCACCAATATATAAACGTATATAAACGGGCTTTTTCCGTTACCTTTATTTTGTTCGAAGATTTGTCAAATCCCCTGCAAATCCATTCTACACATACAAAATTGCACTGTAAAGGGTGTTCAGACCTTGACAGGCAAAGCCCTTCCGGTCACCGGATCAACCGCTTCGGTATCCACCACGAGCCTAATTTTCTTATATTCAGTTCTGTCACCGTTTATCACCGGGCAATAAGCCTCCATGCCGATGTATCTTTTCCTGAACCTGCTTCTGCCCATGGCGTGTATCTTTTCACGGTCTGCAAAGTCATCGGGCTCAAGAACAACAGGAAGCGCCATTCCAGTTCCTGCATCAAATATCTGCTCCGGAACGGCAGTCGTCTTCATTGAACATACATAATCCAGGCAAAGAAGGCTGCTTAGAATGTCTGCGTCAGCCCCGGACTCAAATGCAAAGTCCCGGAACAGCTCATAAAGCCTTACTGCAGAAAGCGGCATGAACAGAAGTTTTTTCTTCTTCAGCCACCCGCTCAGGCCAAGATACATGTCAAATGCGGACGGAAACAGTGTTTCAGCATAGTCCAGCGAATATTTCAGCCTTCCCGAGTTGTAGAACCGGTCCAGTACTTCCTCAACGCCTTTAAGCAGGTTGATTTCGCCGTATGACATGTATCGGTTTGAAAGGACCTCATAAGGCGGACGGCTTCTGTATTGGTACTCATGCTTTTCTGCTTCAGTCCTTATCGCGGTGCCGGGGAGAAGCTTCAGAAAGCCCAGCTGAAGATGGTGCGCCTTCACGCTGTATACCGTGTTGAATGATTCCCTGAAGGAATCCATCCCTTCGTAAGGCAGACCGGCAATCAGGTCGGTGTGGACATGGATGTTGCCCCAGGACACAATCTTTTTTATGTTTTCCAGCGCCCTTTCCACATCCATAACCCGAGATACTGCCTTCAATGTTTCGGGGTTGGTGGACTGGATTCCTGCCTCGACCTGCATAAGGCCCTTCGGCATTTCCGAAAGCAGCTTCATCTGCCCGCCGCTTAACCGGTCAGGATTTATTTCAAAATGAAAAGTCACTCTGCCGGGAGAAAACTTTCTGATGTAATTCCATATCTCCAGCGAATGCCCGACATTGACGCTGAAAGACCTGTCAACAAACTTGACGACTCTTGCACCCGCCTCCACCAGGGCATCTATGCCCTTTAGAACTTCATCGGTCGGAAAATACCGCATCCCCCTGTCAATGGACGACAGGCAATATGAGCAGCTGTACGGGCACCCCCTGGACGATTCTATATATGCTATCCTTCCTTTGACCCTGTTCAGGTATTCCGGGAGAAACGGTGAAACATAGCCGTAATCAAAATCAGTGCTTTCAGCGTTATAGTGCTCATCATCCGTAGCAAGTCCTTTTTCAAGCTTCATCAGAAGCTTCGGAAGCTTCTTCTCCCCTTCCCCCTTTATCAGGTAATCGGCACCGTATGCCTTAAAGTCATCCTCCGCCCCGTCATAGCAGACCTCAGGGCCTCCGACCACAACCAGGGTTTGAGGCTTCACCTTTTTAAGGTCGGATATAAGGTTCTGAATCAGAACCCGGTTCCATATATAGCATGAAAAGCACGCCACGTCCGGCGATTCATCCAGTATTTCAGACCATATTTTCTGAACCGAATCATTGATGGAGTACTGAAGCACCTTCAAATCTATGCGGTGTTTAAGGCATGCGGCCTTAAGATACCATGCCGCAAGGCCTTCATGGTCATATTTTGCGTTTATTGCAACAAGTATCGTCTTCATCTTTATCACGCGCAGGCATTGATGAAAAACAGATGACGGAAAACCTCCGGAAACTTTTCCGCCTTAGCTTAATTTTATATCCCAATATTAAAGAGGAAATGTAAGAAAGATTAGAATTCGATTAAATAACGGGCCGGTATTCGAACAGGTCAAAATCCGCTTGGTTGCGGCTTTCTTTTCCGTTTGAGGATGCATAAAGTCCTATTGTTGTTCCGACAAAACCTCCTGCGACATCAGTGCTTAGAATCCTTCCGTCCACATTCTCCGCAAGTACGATTTTTTGCTCACCGTCTCCGAAACTGAAGCAAAAGTCCTGCCCCCGGGCCGATATTACCATTTCAAAGCGTTCCGAATGCCACGGAATGGAATTTATTACCGTTTCTTTCCCGTCCTCGCATTTTATGAGCCTCACGAGGGTCTTTCCCCCTTCCCCCGCATATTCCATTCTGTAATGGTAACGGTCGCTCTGCAGAAGAACCATTCCCGCGGTCTCACCGTCACCGGGAGCAAATTCAATTACCGTTCGGGCTGTGAAACTCATGTGCTGCTGACGCCTGCATACAAGGCTCGGGTTTTCAGGTTCAGTAAGTCTGGGAGGCCTGACCCTGAGCCTGAGAAAACCGGGACGCTCGGTAAGGCTGTAAATCTCTTCTCTCGGAGTCCTCAGTAAATTCCAGCAGGGAGCGAGGCTGCCTTTGTCAAAGTGGTCCACCGGCTCGGGAGGATTTACCTTCCATTCGGGAAGTTGCGGGCAGGGATATGAGAACTCGACTTTCCCGGTGCCCGGGCTTACAACCGGCCATCCGTCCTCCCATACAACCGGGACAAGGAATGTCTCACGTCCGAGGTTGCGGTAATAGCCGCCGTAAGGCCTTGACGCAAGAAGAACCATCCACCATTCGCCGTTCCGGGTTTCCACCAAATCCCCGTGTCCGGCATTCTGGATGGGATATTTTCTTCCAAGGTGCCGGTGGGTCAGAATGGGATTCGAGGGGCACCCTTCATAGGGTCCCGTTATTTTTCTGCTTCTTGCGATTGTAACCGAATGATGGAAATCGGTTCCGCCCTCGGCTATCATGAGATAGTAATATCCGTCCTTCTTGTAAATATGGGGCGCTTCAGGCCAGACCGCGTTTTTCATGGCTCCCCGCCAGAGCCCGTAACGTTCGCTCTTGAAAGTCATCGTTTCCAAATCCAGTTCCCGCATCCATATCTCGTTGTCACCGTAGTACGCCGGCCCTTCGGGAACCTCCCAGGTGCCTGTTACATAGCACCTGCCGTCATCGTCAAAGAACAGGGACGGATCTATTCCGGGCGCATCGGGCAGCCAGTACGGGTCAGACCACGGCCCCTCGGGGCTGTCGGCGGTTACAATGAAGTTTCCGCCATGTGTTACATTGGTTGTGATGACATAAAACCGACCGTCATGATAGCGTATGGTCGGAGCGAAGATTCCCTGGGAATGGCCGGCCCCGTCAAGGTCAAGCTGTGAGGTTCTGTCCAGCACATGGCCTATCTGCTCCCAATGCACCAGATCCCTGCTGTGAAATATCGGGATTCCCGGAAAATATGCGAAGCTGGACGTTACGATGTAATAATCATCTCCCGCCCGGCATATGGACGGGTCCGGGTAAAATCCCGGCAGTATCGGATTTTCAAAGTATCGGGAACCATGCTCCGTCACAGTTGTCACCTTCATTTGCCCATTCCGGCATCCCTTTGTCCCATGAGCTTGTGAATCTTTTCGGTGGGATCAAGGAGCGAACTCAGCGAGCAGTCGTGATTGAGGGTGTCTATCAGAAGGGCGAGGAATTTGGACATATCAACTTCAACATACCATGGCGCTTTTCTGAGTTCTTCCTTCCTGTAGGTAAGGTTGGTAGAGAAAAGTTTTGTCAGCATTCCGCGCTCATGCAGTTCGTGGAATTTGTCCAGTCCTTCGGTGAACAGGGCAAAGGTCACGCCGACATAAATCCTTGCTGCCTTGCGCTTTTTAAGTTCCTTTACAATGTCTATGATGGAATCTCCGGAAGAAAGGATGTCATCAATTATAAGGATGCTTTTTCCTTCGACTGAATCCCCGAGGAATTCATGGCTTATTATGGGATTCTTGCCGTTCACGACCCTTGTCAGGTCCCGGCGCTTGTAGAACATGCCAAGATCAAGTCCGAGAATGTTTGCATAATAGATATTCCGTGTAAGGCCGCCCTCATCAGGGCTTACCACCATCATGCTGGATTTGTCGATTTTGAGATCTGGCTCACTGTTTACCAGAGCTTTTATAATCTGATAGGTAGGCAGTATGTTTTCAAATCCTTTTATCGGTATTGCGTTCTGAACCTTGGGATCGTGTGCGTCAAACGTGATTATGTTCTCCACTCCCAGTGCTGCAAGCTCCTGAAGGGCTATGGCGCAGTCCAGTGATTCCCTTGACACCCGCTTGTGCTGCCTTCCGGCATACAGGAGGGGCATTATAAGGTTTATCCTTCTTGCCTTGCCGCCTATTGCCGAAATGATTCTTTTAATGTCCTGGAAATGATCGTCAGGGCTCATGTGACATTCCATGCCGAACATGTTGTAGGTACAGCTGTAGTTTCCCACGTCAGCCAGTATATAAAGATCGTATCCCCTTACCGTCTCATGAATCACGCCCTTGGCGTCACCCGTGCTGAATCTCGGACATGATGCGGAAATGATGTAGGATTCCCTCAGATAATGCTTGCTCAGTGCGTTGTCTTCAGAATACATGGTTTTCCTTTTCGACACCAGATGCTTGTCCACCAGCGCTGCAAGTTCCTGGGTCCCCTGCATGGGTATTATCCCGAGAGGACCGACCGGTATTTCATGCTCGCCGCCGACGGAATACGTTTTCTGAAACATAAATACATGCCCCCCATAGGGATATTTTTCGCGTATTCTAATATTATAGCCTATCACATTATAGAACAGATATCCTTTTCTGTAAAACAAAAATCTACAAATTGTGCATCCGGCCCCTGGCATTTTTTCAATAAGGTATGTACGTTCCGCCTATTCTGATATAATAGCAACTGGAAGATTTATCAATTATCCACCAAGGAGGCAAACCATCATGAGCATTACCAGAAAACCCTTCGGAAAAATCCACGGCAAGGATGTCTACCTTTATTCCCTTGTCAACAGTAACGGAATGAAGGCCGAGATAATGAATTACGGCGGAACCATAGTATCGCTCTATGCGCCGGACAGAAACGGCAACTTGAGAGATGTCACGCTCGGGTTTGACAACCTTGAGGATTATGTCAACCACAGTCCCTTCTTCGGCGCCATCATAGGGCGACATGCCAACAGGCTGGAAGATGCCTCCTTTACACTTAACGGCGTTTTCTACCAGCTTAACAGGAATGAGGGCAGAAACCAGCTCCACGGCGGGCTTGAAGGTTTTGATAAAAAGGTATGGGAAGCCGAAACAGTAAGAGAATCGGGGCAGGAAAGCCTCAGGCTTAAATATCTGAGTCCCGACATGGAGGAGAATTATCCGGGCAACCTTGACGTGACCGTAACCTATACGCTGACCGATGACAACGAACTGGTCATAGACTACCATGCGGTATCCGACAAGGACACCGTCGTCAACCTGACCAACCATGCATATTTCAACCTGGCAGGGCATGACTCGGGCACCATACTCAATCATCAGCTTATGATAAATGCCCGCAGGTTCACGCCCATATCTGCTGAATGGCTGCCCACCGGCGAAATCCGCGATGTAGCCGGAACCCCGTTTGACTTTACAAAAATGAGAACGGTGGGTCAGGGCCTTCTGGAATGCATGGATGACGAGCAGATGAAATACGGAAGCGGATATGACCATAACTTTGTTCTGGACGTAAGCGGCAGGAAACCCGAAAAGGCGGCCGAGCTTTACGACCCGCAAAGCGGCCGGTTCATGGAAGTTTACACTACCAAGCCCGGAATGCAGCTCTATACCGGAAACCATGTGAACGTGAAGGGAAAAGGCGGGGTTCATTATACAAAGAACAGCGGGCTTTGCCTTGAAACCCAGTATTTCCCGAATTCCATGAAGCACAGTAACTTCCCGTCGCCCATCCTGAGGGCCGGCGATGTATACCATCACATCACAATCTATAAATTCGGGGCAAGGTGAGACCTTGCCCCTCCTTTTAATTCAGTTTGCCGAATTATTTTATAAATGAACAAAGTGGTTCCAAAGAACCACTTTATTTTCCATTCATTAAATTATATTATTATTTCATTATTTCATTCACTTTTGTTTGAGGTCTATAGCTAAATAGCTAACCACCAACGAATCACTACTTTTACCGTTAATATAATACTTATCATTTTATTTCAACGGGTTTAAACGATCCATAAGCGATTTCCAAGCATCTCCATAAACCTGATTTTTATCACGTGGACCTATTGCCAAGATGTTTACAACGTAATTTTCGATTATCTCATATACTATGCGGTATTGAGCTTCATGGAAATATATTTCATGTTAATAATATATTGAGAAGATAAAAAGCAACTTAAGGTGGAAGATATAATTATTAATGTAAATTAACATCTTATCGCTGTTTCGAAACTTCTAAGAAAATTACAGCGATGTTAAGGACATGGTCAATGAAAAGAAGTTCCTTACTGTATTGGCGAATAACAGACCCGAAATGGTTCTTTGCTCATTGGATTTTTTTAACAACCTAATGGAGATGCTTGACAAACTAGAATTTTTAGAAATAAAAAAACAAGTGGAGGAAGCACATACCAACAATAAAAAGATTGGTTTAGATGAATTTCTAAATAGCGTTGATTGCGTTGAAAGTAAAGTATAATACAGTAATCAAATTTTTATGAAAAAGGACACCCATCTGGGTGTCCTTTTTATATTTACAAACGTTTTGAAATCATTGCATATCGCATCAGGCAACAAAGCGAAAACCTAAACACATAAAATTGAGACCGTTTACTCTTATATCCCTGCAGCCTCACGGTACAGGCGGGCATACAGGCCGCCTGCCTCAAGCAGCTCTTCATGGGTACCGGTTTCCTCAATGCCTTGGGGTGTTAGCACGACGATTTTATCGGCATTTTTTATGGTTGAAAGCCTGTGGGCGATAATCAGCGTGGTGCGTCCCCTTGCCAGAATCTCAAGGGATTCCTGTATCAGCTTTTCACTCTCATTATCAAGCGCGGATGTGGCCTCGTCCAGTATAAGGACCGGCGGGTTTTTCAGAAACGCACGGGCAATTGAAATTCGCTGTTTCTGGCCTCCCGAAAGCTTTACGCCACGCTCGCCCACAAAGGTGTCGTAGCCGTTTTCCAGTTCCATGATGAAATCATGGGCATTGGCAAGTTTCGCGGCGGCTATCATTTCCTCCTCGCTGGCGTCGGGCTTTCCGTAGAGGATGTTATCCCGTATGGTGCCGTTGAAAAGATATACATCCTGCTGCACCATGCCTATGTTCCTTCTAAGGGATTCAAGCCTGATTTTCCTTATGTCCTTTCCATCCAGAAGTATTCTTCCCTCATTCACCTCATAAAACCTCGGTATCAGGCTGCAGAACGTGGTCTTGCCGCTTCCGGATGGGCCCACCAGTGCAACGGTCTGTCCCGGCTCAATTATAAGATTGATATTCTTCAGCACCTCGGTCTTGTCATTATAGCTGAAGGACACATTCTCAAACACGATTTCGCCCCTGACCGAATCAAGTTCAACCGCATCCGGGCTGTCCACAATCTCGGGCTTCACGTTCATCAGCTTCCAGAACCGGTCAAACCCGGACATTCCCTGCTGGAATTGCTCGGTAAAGTTTATCAGCCGCTCGATGGGATTCAGAAAGACATTGATATAAAGTATGAAGGTAACCATATCGGTGGAGCCGATTGCCCCGCGTGTTACGAATATTCCGCCCGCAACAAGCACAGCGATGTACAGGATTCCCTGAAGCAGTGAATTTCCACTGTAAAAGCGGCCCATAACCGTATAGCTGTTCTCTTTTGTTTTTACAAATTCATGGTTGTCGGCATCAAATTTGCTGAGCTCCACAGACTCATTGGAAAACGACTTTACCACGCGTATGCCTTCAAGGCTGTCCTGGATTCTTGCATTTATCTGGGCCACCTTTTCCCTGTTCCTGGCAAACACCGCCCTCATCTGAAGATTATAGTAGGCCGTGAAAACCACTATCAGAATCGTAAGTCCCAGAAGGACCAGCGTAACCCGCACGTCGATGGTCATCATGACAACAACCGAACCAGCAATCTTAAGCAGCGATATAAACAAATCCTCAGGTCCGTGATGGGCCAGCTCGGATATGTCGAAAAGGTCATTGGTCACCCGGGACATGAGCTTACCAGTATTGCTGTCGTCGAAAAAGGAAAAGGACATCTTCTGCAGGTGACCGAAAATGTCCCGCCTCATGTCGGCTTCCATCCTGGCTCCCATGATATGTCCCCATGAAGTTATGTAATACTGGCAGAAATACCGGATTATATATAGGGCCAGAAGCCCGGCCGCCGACAGGAGCACTATTTCAAGCATGTTATCGGGCCTTTTGCCGTATACCTCGTCCAGGAGAAACTGGATGAGAACGGGGAAAAAGACATCAATCCCCGAAAGCACGGTGGCGCATGCCATATCCATGAAAAACATTCTCCTGTATGGTTTGTAATAGCGTATAAATGCTCTAAGCTTATCCATGGCCATCAACCTTAGAATATGATTTTTTCATTTTAAAGCATCGGCAGTAATTATTGCAACCTTATCATAAAGGCAAAACGTTTAATAAGAAAACAAACATGCACCATTTCTGCAGTTTCCAGGCAGACACTGCATGCCAAATTACGCCTTGCGTAAAAGGCGGCGGAAAAAGCTTTCAACATACTGATACTGCATTCTCCGCCGGCCGTATTCACAGGCTTGCTTTACAATTCCTACAGGGATTGGTGCAAACAAAATGGATATATGAAGAAAAAGGCTACGTCCCTGCCTGTCAGGGCTCATTCAGTCTTTCTTCTCTGCCTTTTCCTGCATCAGTCCTTCTGATTATTTTTTCGCCGGGCAAATAAATCTTTCTGCAGGACTTCCGGCATTCAGCCTTCAAGCCTCATATACATCCTGACGGCGGCTTTCTTAAGGATAATGATTCCTGCCCACCACATGACTGCCAGAACCGCGGCAAGGGTTCCAAAAAGCACGGGCGGCTTTGCATGAAGCCTATACAATCCAAAGCAGACGGCTCCCAGTATCACTATAACGGCCATCCCGGCAAGTGTCCCCAGGAACACATTAAAGTTCTGCTTGATGGCTTCATTGGGATTACTCCAGTGAAGCCTGGGGCTTGCCATATCTATCATCATTCCTGCAAGGCATGCGGGAAATGAAGAAGCTGCGCTTATCATAATACATGCAAGCCATATTATGAATCTCATGCGGAACACAAAAGCCATGGCAAGTGAGGTGGTCAAGATACAGAGGAGGGATATGGAATACCCCGCCATAAGCTTTCCAGCCGCCTGTATCAAAGGATTTACCGGTATGCTTTTCAAAATCCAGACTGATTTTCCTTCCCTGGAATATGTGCTCGAAACCGCAGCATTAAAAGATCCGAACAGTGCCAGTATGCCTGAGCCAATCAGTACGGATTCAGGTGAAGAGCCCAATTTGCTGACAAATGAATAAAAAGCCTGCATATCAGGGTCCTGCGCGGTGCTTCCGAAAAGAGGCATTAACATGAGCACCGGACCGATAATTATGCCGACCAGTGAGTTAAGAGCATAGACAGGAGTCCTCAGGATAATCTTCCACTCATTTTTAAAAACAGCCATAAGCGGGGATGAGCTTTTGTAAATCAGTTTTTTGACAACAGTCCTTTTTTCAGCTTCCAGCTGGGCGGTAGCCCCTTTCTGATATATCTTTCCCGCCAGGAGCCAGACCGGTACAAAGCAGGCAACAGACAGAACGACCAACCGTACCAGATTTTCAAAGGCCTCCGCACCTGAACGTGAAAGAGCCCTGGTAATCCAGACAGCCGGCGGGAATATCCTTCCGGCCCATTCCACCAGTCCGTCGTCCCTTTGCAGAATCTCAGCCAAAAATTCAGTTCCCGATCCATCTCCAGGTATCCTGGACAGAAGAAGATTCTCTCCTATAAAGACTGCCAGCATAAGGATGACCGAACCGGCGATGATGATGGCATCCCTTCTTCTGGCGCGGCTTACTATATTCATGAGGCAAAGGGCCAAAAGCGAAGAAATCAGAAGAGGAACTGCCGGAATCAGAAGGATGCATATCAAAGCAGCAATATAATAAGTTATCCCTTTCTGCCCTGCTGTTCCGTAAATGATTACGGGAGGCAGCATGAAAAAAGCAGCAACGGGATATTCGCCCAGAAGGACCAGAGCGAATTTTGACATGAATACGCTGCTCTGACTGACGGGCAGTGAGGCCAGAAACTCCGCATCTTTTGCAAGAAACAGTGCGCTAAGAATATAGAAGATGCCGAAGAAAAATATGAGAAGTCCGGCCGAAGCTGCAGCCAGTGTAATAATCAGCTGGGGCGAGTCCAGTAATTTGGCTGCCTCATGGACTTTAACTGCCACATAGGCATAGATAAGGAAAAGCTCTGCTATGGCGATAAAAACGACCAGAGCCAGGCCTGCGGCCTTAAGGAACTCCTTTTTATTGTTTCTGTAATTATACCTTACCGTGGAGAAGCCGAAACGGGCATTCAACTGGAGCCTCAGCAGAGTAAAAAAACTATTCATGCAGAACACTTCCTTCTTCAGTAAGCTCCAGGAATATACTTTCCAGAGACTTGTCACCGGAACTTCGAAGCTCGTCCAGCGTTCCTACGGCGATAATTTTCCCCCTGTTGATAATGCCTATTCGGTGGCACAGTTTTTCTGCAACTTCAAGGACATGAGTCGAGAAGAATACTGTATATCCCTTCCGGCAATGCCGGTTCATCTCTTCCTTGAGCAGGTGGGAAGATTTAGGGTCCAGCCCTGTAAGCGGTTCGTCCAGAATCCACAGTGGCGGGTTATGAAGGAGTGCTCCGGTCAGGATGATCTTTTGCTTCATGCCGTGGGAATAGCTCATGATGGGCTGGCCCGCAGCCTCTTTCATGTCGAACATCACGAGATACTTTTCGATGTTGCGCCTGCGCTCTTCCTGCGAAACCCCGTAGACATCAGCGATGAAATTCAGATATTCGATTCCCGTAAGCCGGTCATAGATTTCATGGCTGTCAGGTACATACCCGATGCTCATCTTGGCGTTTATTGGATTTTTCGCGATATCAAAGCCGTTAACCGTTATTGTACCGGAATCCATTGGGAGAATGCCGGCGATCATCTTTATGGTAGTTGTTTTGCCTGCACCGTTCGGTCCTATAAAGCCGAATATTTCACCGGGTCTTACCTCCAGGGAAATATCATCTACCGCCTTAACCCTGCCCTTGGCATAGCTTTTGGAGACATTCTTTATGGAGAGTATAAAAACCACCCCTTCCCTTGCGCTGTTACCAGTTTACCCTTCCGCAGGTTGCCGGGTCAACAGGCTATGTATCTGGTTATTCTGCATATAAAAGCGCAAGGTTATCCGGGTGGCTATCCAGGATGGGGTCATCAGCTTTCGGTCTGTGCTTTTTTGACCGTATCGTTTCTTTTTGTACCGACGATTCCCACCAGTACGGGAACCAGCATGCTGATTCCTCCGGCAATCAGCCACTCATTCAGGGCTAGGGCCCTGGTTCCGAATACTTCCGAGAGAAAAGGCAGGTAAATGATGCCAAGCAGCAGAAGAACCGAAGACAGCACTGCAAGTATCAGGTATTTGTTTGAAAGCAGCGGTATCTCGAACAGGCTCTTATGCTCCGACTTGCATTCAAACACATGTATCAGCTGGGACATAACCAGGGTGACAAGAGCTGCCGTTCTTGCCGCAGCAAGGTTTTTGCCCATGGTATACACTATCATGAAGCTTGCTATTGTAGAAACGGCTATGAAAAAGCCTCTTACCAGTATCATTCTTGCCAGTCCGTGGGCAAATATGCTCTCATCCGGCCTGCGCGGCGGTCTTTCCATGATATCCGGCTCACCCGGCTCCATACCAAGTGCAATGGCGGGAAGGCCGTCTGTGGCCAGGTTTACTGCCAGCACCTGGGCAGGAAGAAGCGGAATGGGAAGTCCGAGAATCATTGAAAAGAACATTGTGAGAACTTCGCCCACATTGCAGGAAAGAAGGTATCTGATAAATTTCCTTATATTTGAATATATATTCCGGCCTTCCTCAACGGCGGCCACAATGCTCGAAAAGTTGTCATCCATCAGTATCATGGAGGCAGCCTGCCTGGTTACATCGGTACCTGATTTTCCCATTGCAATTCCGATGTCCGCATCCTTTACGGCCGGCGCGTCATTAACGCCGTCGCCAGTCATGGCGACAATGTTTCCGTTGTTCCTGAAGGCACGTACTATCCTCAGCTTATGCTTCGGGAAAACCCTTGCGAACACCGTGGCCTTCCTGCAGGCTTCCTCCAGTTCCTTGTCGGACATTTTGTCTATCTCGCTTCCGCTTACGACAAGGTCCCCCTCCCTGTATATGTCAAGTGCTTTTGCTACCGCTGTGGCCGTCTTTACATGGTCTCCGGTTATCATTACTGTTTTTATTCCGGCCCGCCGGCATTTCGCCACCGATTCCACAGCTTCCTTCCTCGGCGGGTCGGTCATTCCTGCAAGCCCTATAAATACAAGGCCCGATTCCAGGTCATCCCGCCATAACTGGGACGGCTGGACGGTACGGTAGGCAAAGGCGATGACACGCAAAGCCCTGGATGTCATTATGCTGCATTCATCCCTCAGATTCTTCAGATCTTCATCTGTAATGTCCCGCTCCCTGTCGGCAATCATTATTTTCGAGCACCTGTCCATTACAACCTCGGGAGCACCCTTTGCAAAGAGAAACAGTTCCCCGCTTCTCGACCTGCAGATTACCGACATCATCTTTCTGTCCGAATCGAAAGGTATCTCCCGCACCCTTCTGTAGGCACTGAACACCGATTCCCTGTCAAGGCCGGCGTCCAGGGCCGCCCTCATCAGTGCGACTTCGGTCGGATCTCCCTCTATGTCAATGACCGAATCTTCGTCACTCCTTATTCTGGTGTTTCCGCAAAGCATGCCTATCTTAAGCAGAAGCTTAAGACCGGTGGTCTTTTCCACATAGACCTCCCGGCCGCGGCAGTATGCACTGAGCCTGCCGTCGCTTTCCCTTCTGAGCTCATAGGGATTTTTGCCGGCATAGGCTTCCACTACGGTCATCCTGTTCTCGGTGAGGGTTCCAGTCTTGTCGGAACATATCACCGTGGCACAGCCCAGTGTCTCGACGGCAGGAAGGCGCCTTATCAGGGCATTTTTCTGAACCATCCTCCTGACACCTATTGCAAGGGCAATAGTCACAACTGCCGGAAGCCCTTCAGGGACAGCGGCCACTGCAAGGCTTATGCCCGCGAGAAGCATCTGGATGACCGGTTCTCCCCTCATGATGCCGAGAAGCGCCACAATTGCGCATATTATCAGGCATCCGGTGACCATGTACTCACCGAGCTTCTCAAGCCTTTTCTGGAGCGGTGTTTCCTGAACTCCTGCCGTTTCCATCATTTCGGCTATCCTGCCCATTTCGGTTTCCATTCCCGTGGACAGGACCACTGCCTTTCCGGTTCCGTTGGTTATCATGCTTCCCATGTAAAGCATGTTTGCTGGCGAAATACCGTTCATGGCGCGGCCGGAAATATCCACACCCGACTTGGCAACGGGCACCGATTCTCCCGTAAGCATGGATTCATCGGCATAAAGCTTGTTGCATTCCACAAGGACCGAATCCGCAGGTACCCGGTTTCCGGCTTCAAGCACGACAAGGTCTCCGGGCACTACCTCTTCTGCGGGTATGTCCCGGACGGCGCCGTCCCTTACGACCCTGGCATGGGGCGCGGCAAGGCTCATAAGGGCCTCAAGGGCCTTTTCCGTCCTGAGTTCCTGGAAAAATCCGAGAAGGCCGTTCAGGATTATAATTGCCAGGATGGCTATGCCTTCGCTGTTTTCACCCATGAAGAACGAGATGATTGAGGAGGCAATGAGTATTATTATCATAAGGTCGGTGAACTGGGACAGAAGTATTTTCAGCCATCCATGGCGTTTGGCGGATTTCAGTACGTTTCTGCCGTGAACTTCCAGCCTTTTGCGGGCTTCATCCGAGGAAAGTCCGCGGGAATTTATGTAACCGTCCAGTGACGGCAGCTGTTTTATTTCCACAACACCACTCCTTGGTTTATTCGCATCAAACCTTCCGTAATTTTTTCTTTATTGGACAATGTATCCTATGCTGTTTCCTGCCGTATTAGTACAAGCCTTCCTTAACTCCGTTTACCCGGACTGCATATCATGGCAAGAGAGCTGCACGGAGTACAGTGATATGTGGATTATACTGATGACGCTGATTTCCAGCCTTGACTGCGTTCTTGCCGGTGTTTCATATTCGGCAAGAGGTATCCGCATTCCGTTTGTATCGAAATTTCTGATTTTTATGACCGCCCTTGTTGTCGGCTGCATAGCACAGCTTGCCTCTGCCTCGCTTGCAGAGATCATTCCGCCTGAAATTGCGGTATCCCTTGGTCAGGCAATGCTCGGCGTAATGGGATTTTTCATGCTTTTTTCAACACTCATTGACAAAAAAGGGAAACAAAAAAAGAGCGTTCCGGACACTAAATCGTCCGAAACGCTCTTCAGGCTCGTAATAAAATCGGCAGGCATCACGATTCAGGTGCTGAAAAACCCGTCGGAGGCAGACATAGACTGCTCCGGCAGAATAGACCCCCTGGAGTCGGTTCTCCTCTCGGTTGCCCTTACTCTGGACTCGGTTGGCCTTATTATTTGCAGCGCGCTGATGGGACGTAGTACAATCCTGTTTCCCGTTACGCTCAGCATCGGACAGCTGGCAGGTTTAATAGCAGGCGGAAGGCTCGGAAAACGGATTTCTCACAAGGCTTCCTCTGCAGCAAAATACCTGCCGCCCGTCATAATGATAATTCTTGCAGCAACAGGCCTTATTCGATGACAAGTTCAATCGGGCAGTGATCCGAACCGTATACGTCGGAAAGTATTGCGGCGTCCACCAGTCTGGGCTTCAGTCTTTCGGACACGCAGAAATAGTCAATACGCCAGCCTATGTTCTTCTCCCTGGCCTTGAACATGTAGGACCACCAGGTATAGGCGTCCTTCCTGTCAGGGTAGAAATATCTGAAGGTATCTATGAACCCGGCTTGCAGAAGCTGGGTCATTTTGCTTCTTTCCTGCGGTGTGAAGCCTGCATTGTTCTCATTGGACTTGGGATTCTTTATATCTATCTCCTTGTGGGCAACGTTCAGGTCCCCGCAGAAAATGACAGGCTTGCGGGCATCCAGTGATTTGAGGTAATTTCTCATGTCATCCTCCCATTTCATTCTGTAAGGCAGCCTCACAAGCCCCCGCTGGGAATTGGGGGTGTAGATGTTGACCAGATAGTAGTCATCATATTCGAGGGTAATCATCCTGCCCTCATGGTCATGTTCCTCTATCCCCATGCCGTAGGATACGCTAAGTGGTTCCTTTTTTGTGAAAACAGCAGTCCCTGAATAGCCCTTCTTCTCTGCGTAGCTGAAATACAGGTAATATCCTTCAAGCTCCAGATTCAGCTGGCCCTCACTGAGCTTTGTCTCCTGAATGCACAGTATGTCAGGTGACTTTTTATCAAGAAAATCAAAAAATCCTTTTGCAATTGCGGACCTCAGACCGTTTACGTTCCATGAAACAAGCCGCGTCATATACATCCGTCCCTCTTGTTTTCCATAAATATAATAATTCAGGCATGCAACAGAAATCAGTTTATTGATTTAATATATTATATCATTACTTAATTTCTGAAACACGACTGAAACACGTCTTCGCAATATGCACAGAAGAAACGGGTTTTCAACCTGAATAATTTTTCAGAGAATTTTTATTTTTTTATGGACGAATCATAACTCTTTGGATATACTTCTTGAAAGAATGCTTGTTTGCTACCCGGATAGCAGCATCCATACACAATTCAAATCTTGATTTGAGGGGGAACACTCACATGCAACGAAAGATTTATCAGGTGGAAGAGAGGGTGCCCTTCCTTCTGGGATTGCCGTTAAGCCTTCAGCATCTGTTCGCGATGTTCGGCGCATCGGTTCTGGTACCCTTTCTTTTCAACAACGCGGCCCGGACCGATTATGTGACCAATGTGCTTCATACCACAATGGACAAGCTGACACCCGAACAGCTTGCACAGGTCAATTCTATAACAGTTATTGACCCGGCTCTTGTTCTTCTGATGAACGGTATAGGCACTCTGCTCTATCTTTTCCTCTGCAAGGGAAAATCTCCCGCATTTCTCGGTTCAAGTTTCGCTTTTCTGGCTCCCACATTCGCAATCATAACAAGTTCAACAGATTATCAGGCAAATTTTTCGAAGGCACTGGGCGGTTTCATCGTTTCCGGTGTTATTTTTTGTCTGGTAGCTTTACTGATTAAAGTAGTGGGCACAAAATGGATCGATATTCTTCTGCCGCCTGCGGCCATGGGCCCCATAGTGGCATTAATCGGCCTTGAGCTTGCAGGCTCCGCGGCGAGCAACGCAGGGCTTCTGCCCGACAGCAACGGCCAGTTTTACTGGCCCAACGTGGCCATAGCACTGTTTACACTGGCGGTTGTAATAATCGGCACGCTTACATTCAGGAATTTCCTTTCGGCCATTACCGTGCTGATAGCCGTCATAGCCGGCTATATCCTCGCCGCAATCCTGAACATCAGTAACCCAGGAATAATAAATTACGACGCGATTGCTTCCGAACCCTGGGCAAGGGTTCCGCATTTCACAGCGCCTACATTTGACCTGAATGCCATACTAATAATTATGCCTGCCACCCTCGTGGTCATCTCCGAGCACATCGGGCATATAGTCGTAACAAGCAAGATAGTGGGCAGGGATTTGATAAAGGATCCCGGGCTCACAAGGTCCATGCTTGGCGACGGACTTTCCACAACGATTTCAGGTTTTGCGGGGTCGTGCCCGACCACCACCTATGGTGAGAACATGGGAGTCATGGCCATCACAGGCGTATACAGCGTATGGGTAATCGGCGGAGCGGCTGTCATATCCATAATCATGGCCTTCATCGGAAAGCTGACCGGAATAATAAACAGCATACCGGGATCCGTAATGGGCGGCATCAGCATCCTGCTCTTCGGTGTCATCGCTTCATCCGGTATAAGGATGATAGTTGAGGCACAGGTGGACTACGGCAAATCCAAAAACCTTATTCTTACGGCCGTCATATTAATAGTAGGCCTCAGCGGAATTTCCATAAAGCTGGGCGAAGTCAGCCTCACGGGCATGTCCCTGGCAGCCGTGACCGGCATGGTGCTGAGTCTCATATTCTACGTGCTTGAAAAGCTGAAGCTTACAAATGACGCAGAGTAACATCCGAAACCCACGCAAGGCATTTCAGGCCGTCAGCAAAGTCTGGCGGCCTTTTCCCTGCAAATTTCATCCTAAAATTCGCCCGCATCAAGCCGTATCTTACATGAGAGCCTGGATTTACAACTTTCTGTTTATTGGCTATAATCTTAAATAACTGTTTTGTTGCCTTATACCAAAACCGGATGGCTTAATTTACAAAGGCTACTGCATGGCAGCCGGAAAGCAGGTGGTTATTCTTGATAAAACTGCTGATGGGCAACGAAGCCATAGCCCTTGGCGCCATAAATGCCGGCGTGCACGTAGTAAGCGGTTACCCGGGCACGCCTTCCACCGAAATCCTTGAGACGGTGGCGAAGTACAACGACGGCTCAATATATGTGGAATGGTCGGTCAACGAAAAGACGGCCATGGAGATTGCGGCCGGCGCAGCTTATTCCGGCGCCCGTGCCATGGTAACGATGAAGCAGGTGGGGCTGAATGTAGCCTCCGACCCTCTTATGAGCCTGTCGTACATAGGCGTTAAAGGCGGAATGGTGATCGTTGTGGCGGACGACCCCGGTCCCATCTCATCGCAGACCGAGCAGGACACCAGGCATTTTGCGAAATTTGCCAATCTTCCCGTCCTTGACCCTTCAACTCCCGAAGAGGCATACGAGATGGTACAGTATGCTTTTGACCTTTCAGAGCAGGCCGGCCTTCCCGTAATACTTCGTCCGTCCACTCGAATATGCCATGCCTGTTCTTCAATTGATGTCTCCGGGGACCGTAAAAGGCTTGCACCTTCAGGATTTGAAAAGGACCCCCGGTGGGTCATTTTCCCGCAGCTTTCCTACAGAAGACATATCGAGATAGAAAAGCTTCAGGCTTCCCTCTCCCGCACCTTCAGCAAAAGCGGTTTCAACAGCGTTTCAGGCGAGGGAAAACTCGGTATTGCCGCATCGGGCATAGCATGGGCCTATGCGTGCGACGTAATCCGGGATTTGGGAATAAACGTCAGAACATTCAAGGTGGGAACACCTTATCCGTTCCCTGAAGAGCTTGCGGAAAGTTTTCTGGAAGGCCTTGACTCGGTTCTTGTTCTTGAAGAACTCGATTCAGTGGTTGAAGAAGCGCTGATTGCAATAGCCGGGACACACGGGCTTAAGGTCAGAATCCTCGGTAAAAAGAGCGGTAATACGCCCTGTGCCGGCGAGTTTTCATATGAGATTGTACATAGGGCCATATCGGATTTTGCCGGCCTGTCCCACGATGAAAAACCATATCCTTATATGTCTCGGCTCCCTTCACGTCCGCCCGTGCTATGCGCAGGATGCCCGCACCGCGCATCCTTCTATGCCGTAAAGAAGGCAATGAGAGGACAGAAGGCGGTGTTCACCGGCGACATCGGCTGCTATACACTGGGTAACGCGAAGCCCTTGAACATGGTGGATACATGCCTGTGCATGGGCGCCTCCATAGGAGTTGCACAGGGGATAAAACGCGTGGAGCCTGAAACGAAGCTTTTTGCCTTTATAGGGGATTCAACGTTCTTCCATACAGGCATCCCGGGCGTCGTCAATGCCGTGTATAACCAGACCGACATCACCGTCGTGGTTCTTGACAACCGTACCACTGCCATGACGGGGCATCAGCCCCATCCCGGCACCGGAAAAACCATGATGGGCAATGAATCTGAGAAAGTGGATATAGAAGCAGTCCTGAAGGCCATAGGAGTGAAATGGGTCCGCAAAATAAACCCCTTTGACCATGAAAATGCAGTTGCCGCGGTCAGGGAAGCGGCGGGAATAAAGGGTGTTTCAGCCATCATCTTTGAAGCTCCCTGCATAGCACTTTTCAGGAAGCCTGAAGCATTGACGGTGGATGCGGACAAATGCAGGGCGTGTGGCCTGTGCGTCAGGGAGATAGGCTGCCCGGCAATGGCACTGGATGAAAGCGGTAAGGTAGGGATTGAACCGTCAACATGCTATGCCTGCGGCCTGTGCAGCAGCATATGTCCCTTTGGAGCCATTGGAGGGAACGCGTCATGAAGACGGATATTCTCATAGCAGGAGTCGGCGGACAGGGACAAATCCTTGCATCCAGGCTTATTGCAACCGCTGCCATTATTGAAGGCTGTCACGTAAGAACCGGTGAGACCATAGGCATGTCCCAGAGGGGCGGTTCGGTGGTAAGCCATGTGAGAATCGGCGGTGAAAGCATGGCAGCAACCGTTCCTTTCGGCAAGGCTGATCTGATTATAGGCTTTGAGCTGTGTGAAACGGTCAGGAACATAAAGCGCCTTTCAGAAAACGGCAGGCTCATAGTGAATACCCAGATCATCAATCCTGTCACCGTATCTCTGGGCATTGAGAAATATGACGCGGCTGCCATGAGGGATGCCCTGAAAAAGGCAACCGACAGCATAATCATGCTGGATGCCTATTCCGTTGCCGGTCAGGCCGGATCGGTAAAGGCCGCCAACGTGGTTTTAATCGGAGCTGCTGCCGGTTCGGGCTATCTTCCCCTCTCGAGGGATTCTCTGGTGGAAGCCATAAGGAGGGTCATTCCGCAGAGGTTCCATGAGATCAACTGTAAAGCATTTGAAAGCGGCTATCGTTTGGCCGGCTACATAAAATGTTAAATGCGGAGATGAGCCAAAGATAGTTGAGATTAGTAAGAGGAGAGATCAGTATGAGACAAGAGCAGTTCGAAGGCATTCGTGCCCTTCTGGAAAGGGTTTATGCCAACAGCCCCTTCTATCGCCGTAAATTTCGGGAGGCCGGAATCACTCCGGACAGCATCAGATCACCCGAAGATTTTAAGAAGATTCCCTATTCTGACAAGGAAGAGCTGCGGCTGGCCTATCCGCTGGGCCTGATGGCCGTACCCCAGGAAGAAATAGTGCGCATACATTCTTCCTCAGGAACGACCGGAAGCCCCGTAATCATCCCCTACACCCGCAGGGACGTGGAAGACTGGACCCTAATGTTTGCCCGGTGCTACGAAATTGCAGGCATAACCAGAAGCGATGTTATCCAGATAACGCCGGGTTACGGACTCTGGACTGCAGGCATAGGGTTTCAGTCCGGTGCCGAGAGGCTCGGAGCCATGGCCGTCCCAATGGGGCCAGGCAATACAGAAAAACAGCTCCAGATGATGGTTGACCTTAAAAGCACCGTGCTTTGCGCCACATCTTCCTATGCGCTTCTTCTTGCCGAGGAAGTGGAAAAGCGCGGAATGAAGGACAAAATTCATCTGAGAAAAGGCGTTATCGGCTCCGAGCGCTGGGGTGACCTGATGCGGAAACGCATTATGGAAGGTCTCGGAATCGATGTACATGACATCTACGGACTGACCGAGGTATACGGTCCCGGCATAGCCATAGACTGCGAATACCATATGGGAATGCACTATTTCGACGACTACCTGTATTTTGAGATTATCGACAGCGAGACCGGAGAAGTATTGCCCGACGGCGAATACGGTGAGCTTGTCATCACCACTCTCAAAAAGGAAGGAGCACCGCTTGTCCGCTACCGTACCCATGACCTGACCAGAATAATCCCCGAAAAATGTCCATGCGGAAGAAGCTATCCGATGATAGACCGGATAATCGGAAGGACCGATGACATGGTAAAGGTCAAGGGTGTAAATATCTATCCCGGACAGGTGGACAGCATCCTCAAGGACATACCCGGCGTGAGCAGCGAATATCAGATAATAATAGAACGCAGGGACGGCAAGGATATGCTCACATTGCGGGTTGAAACAGAACCGGGATGCAGCGTTCCTGACCTTGACAGGAGGATTATGGATAACTTCAAGAAAAGAATCGGCATAAGAATAGATGTGGAGCTGGTTGCTCTCGGACAGCTTCCGAGAAGCGAGAAGAAAAGCAAAAGGATTCTGGATTACAGATTTAGCTGAACATGGGGTTAAAAACCTACCTTATAACCTTTCCTGTATAAGAATCATGGGCATGCCCATGACAACCTCATAGTAAAAGCCGGGAAAAGCATTGGTGCTCTTTCCCCGGCTTTTTGCTTCCCGCAAGGCTTCGCATTTCGGCATATCTGTATGTCAGGGCTTCAATGATGCAAAATCCGGGTTGATTCTCGCCATCATAATCAAATTCGCATATTTCCCTGCCTTGACGGCTCCCATTCTCTTTATGCCTTCCTTTTCAAAGCCGAACTTCTCATATAGGCGGATGGCCCTAAGATTGTCTTCATAGACCGTCAGTTCAATACGTACAAGCCTAAGCCAGTTGTCAGCAAGGTCAATGAGTTTTTCCATAAGGGCTGTTCCCACGCCCATGTTCTGATAGTCTTTATGTACCATTATCCCCAGGGTTGCGCTGTGACGCATGCGGGGACCGGAATAAACGTTCAGTCCGGCCATTCCGATAACCTGTTCCTCTCCCGGGTTTACCTCAGTCACAGCTACAAACTCGTGGTTGTTTTCACACAAATTTTCGATGTAATCTTCAACATGACTGACCCTTTCGGAGGGTACGGCAAGCATGTTCTCATAAACTCCGGGCATCACCCTGATCCGGTTGATGGATTTGGCATCGCCGGGTTCGACAGGCCTGATATAAAAGTTCATTACGCTTCCTCCCTTTGATGGATGCTAATGAAATTTAGCATATTATACCACTTTATCTGTGAAAATAAAGACGCAGCATAATAATTCAGTTTCTTCGCACATGCTGATGCGCACAACGGAGTGAGTTATTATACTGTTTTGCCGGAATGAAACCATACATAAAGATAAAACCCAGTGAAGATAAAAGTGGGGACATTTCTGCTGAGCGGCTTTGCCTTGTATGAGCCATACCGCAATTTATTGCCTGTGCGCAGAAAAATAAAAAGATAAACAGGCTTTCATCCCTGTTTTATCCATGCAACAAACAGCAGCTCTACTCCGGGAGTTTCTTCCCGCACTTTGGACAAAATTCAAAGCCGGCGTTAACAGAGAAGCCACAGTAAGGGCAAAACGCGACATCTGTACCCGGTGTTTTTGTGCTGTCCGCCCGAGTAGTCCTCCTGCCATATTTCTCATTCAGAGGATCCTTTTCTTCGTTCTCGTCAACGATATCAAAAAGCGAATACCGGTTTTCACTTGTGACGTTGTGGCGGTTGTATATGACCGTGCAAATAGCGAAGCCAACAAATATGAGACCAAACGGGACCATCAACCAGGCGCCTATAGATGCGGCAATAATGCACCAGAAAATACCGAACAATGCGGCGAAAATGCCGCCGACCATGTTCATCTTGGAAGGTCCCCGACCGGGTTTAATGCTTTTCATGATTACCCCGCAATAGAAAAAGTCGCCTGGTATCATTATAAACTAAAACCCGTTTTATAAAAAGGCTGCCTGCGCAAGTTTTTTCTGTGGAACTGCAGGCGTCATGCTTCCCCATGTTGTTTTTTATTTTACACCTTTTTGTTGAATTATAGGATTTATTTACGCACAGGTCCACGGTACTATAGCTTTGTAGAATAGAATACATTCAAAATCTCTTGGGGGGGGAATCTGAATATGAAGAAAAACAAAAAAAGATGGGTGGCGGCAGACCGCACCATGCTGGAATCTTCTTCAGATCTTTTTATGCAGTATGTTTCTTCTGAAGATCAAAACATGATGGAAAAATTCCGGAATACAACGGGATACTTCTCTCCCGCGTTTGCCGATCCGCCGGTTCTGATTGTAAACAAGGATCTGAAGGGCGACATTGAGATCAACGGCTTTGCCGATCTGCTGAATCCCGAACTGAAAGGCAAAATCGCTTTCGGCGATCCGGTGAACTCCAGTTCCGCATTCCAAGCCCTGGTTGCCATGCTCTACTCCATGGGAGAGAACAATGATCCAATGTCAGACCAGGCATGGGAATTTGTTGATCAGTTCCTGAAGAACCTTGACGGCAAAATGGCCAACAGCTCCAGCCAGGTATATAAGGGCGTGGCAGAAGGTGAATATGTCGTGGGACTTACCTGGGAAGACCCTGCTGCCAAATATGTCAAGGAAGGCGCTAACGTTGAGGTCGTATTCCCTGAGGAAGGAACCATTTTCCCGGGCGAATCCGTAGAAATCATTAAGAACTGCAAACACCCCGAAAACGCAAAGAAGTTCGTAGACTTCGTGCTGTCTGAAAAGATTCAGAACAAGGTAGGTTCGGAACTGACCGTACGTCCGCTCCGCGAAGGTGCAACGCTGGCCGATTACATGACACCTCAGGACCAGATTAAGCTGATCAGCAACTATGACGAAGGATGGGTTGCCGCAAACAAGCAGAAAATTACAGAGATGTTCAGCGAGCATCTGGCATCCTCAATGGAATGATTTGAACTAAAAAACAGGGCAATATTGCCAAAGGGCCGCTTGCAGCAATGCCGTGCCATACAGCATAGTGGGCAAAGTGGCCCTTAATTTTTGAAAGGTAAAGGGGAACTGGAATATGAGCGTAGCAATTAAGATAGAAAATGTCGTAAAACGTTTCGGGAAAGACACGGTCATCAATGGATTGTCGCTGGATATAAAGCCGGGAGAATTCTTTACATTGCTTGGCCCGTCCGGTTGCGGCAAGACCACGCTCCTCCGCATGATCATCGGGTTTAACTCCATTGACAGCGGCCGGATTCTGATAGACGGCAAAGTTGTCAATGATATTCCTACCAACAAGAGGAACATGGGCATGGTGTTCCAGAACTATGCCATCTTTCCTCATATGTCGGTCAAAGATAACATCGCCTTTGGTCTGAAGAACAGAAAAGTACCCAAGGATGAAATTGAAAAAAGGGTCGACGAGATTCTGAAAATCGTGAAAATAGACCATCTGAAGAACCGGATGCCGCAGAAGCTTTCCGGCGGGCAACAGCAGCGCATCGCCCTGGCAAGGGCCATCGTTATTCATCCGGAGGTTCTGCTGATGGACGAGCCGCTTTCCAACCTGGACGCGAAGCTGCGGGTGGAGATGCGCAATGCAATTAAGCAGATACAGCGGCAGGTGGGCATTACCACCATATACGTCACTCATGATCAGGAAGAAGCCCTGGCTGTTTCTGATCGTATCGCAGTCATGAATGCCGGCGTCATCCAGCAGGTCGATACGCCCAAGAACATCTACCAGCGGCCTGCCAATGTCTTTGTCTCCACCTTTATTGGGCTGTCCAACATATTGGACGGCATACTCGAGAGCAATGACAACGGCAAGGCATCGGTACGGATTGGCAGTTACAGGTTCCAAATGAACAACATCATAAGGGACTGTGCCGCGAATTGTCCTGTAAAGGTTTCGGTCCGTCCCGAAGAGTTTATCATTAACAGGGAGACTCAAGAGGGTATTCCGGTTACCGTAAAAAGCAGCGTGTTCCTGGGCGTTGACACCCATTACTTTGTGGAAACCCAGGAAGGGCAGGAAATCGAAGTCATTCAGAACTCCGACCTGGAAGAGCTGATTCCGGACGGCGCCAGAATCCATCTGAAGGTGCAGACGCACAAGATAAACGTCTTCAATGAAGATGGCAGCAAGAGCCTGATTGACAGGGAGGTGCGCGCATGACTGACAGCAGAAAAAAGCTTAACATGTGGCTGGTCCTGGCATTTGCCATTCTGGTCCTGTTCCTGATTTTTGTCGTGTACCCGCCGGCGCTTGTCCTGTACAAGAGTGTTTTGATGGAAGATGGAACCATCAGCTTTGACTACTTTGTCAAGTTCTTCTCTAAAAAGTACTATTGGAGTACATTGTTGAACAGCTTCAAAGTGACCATAGTATCCACGCTCGTATCCGCGATTCTGGGCCTCATCATGGCTTTTGTGCTGAGGAGCGTCAAGATCAGGGGAAGCGGGATGCTCAACATTCTGATCGTGATATCTTACCTTTCGCCGCCGTTCATCGGTGCTTACGCCTGGGTGACGCTTCTTGGGCGTAACGGGTTTATCACGAGAATCCTGAATGCTGTTTTCAACACGCACTTGAACGGCATTTACGGGTTTTCAGGAATTGTCCTTGCCTTCTCGATGCAATCCTTCCCTCTGGTTTACATGTATATTTCCGGCGCACTGAAAAACATGGACAATTCTCTGAATGAAGCGGCGGAAAGCCTTGGATGCACTGTCTTCCAGAGAGTCCGTAAGATCATCGTTCCTCTTGTAATGCCGTCGCTCCTGGCAAGCTCACTTCTGGTGTTCATGCGTGTATTTTCGGACTTCGGCACACCCATGCTGATCGGCGAAGGATACAAGACCTTCCCGGTATTGCTCTACAGCGAATTCATGGGAGAAGTCAACACGGATGATCACTATGCCGCGGCCCTTTGCGTGATCGTCATAACCATAACCCTGGTTCTGTTCTTCCTTCAGAAGTATATCGGCAACCGCCTGACCTATTCCATGTCAGCCCTAAAGCCAATGGAAGCGAAGAAGGTAACCGGACTCCGTAACATCCTGGCTCACGCCTTTGTGTACCTGGTGGTGACGGTGGCCGCCCTGCCTCAGTTGACCGTTATCGTCACATCCTTCCTGCAAACAAGGGGGGCTTCCTACACCGGAAAGATTACGCTGGAAAACTACAGGAACATCCTGATGCCGAAGAATGTTTCGACAATCACCAATACCTATCTTTTTGGGCTGTCAGCCATCCTGCTGGTGGTGGTGTTGGGGATACTGATATCGTACCTGACCGTACGGAAGAAATCATTCCTGACGGCTGCCCTGGATACCCTGACCATGTTCCCGTACATCATACCGGGGTCCGTTCTGGGTATATCCTTCCTGTATGCCTTTAACAAGAAGCCGCTGCTGCTCAGCGGAACAGCCATCATTATTATCATTGCCCTGTGCATTCGACGTATGCCCTATACCATCCGCTCCAGCACGGCTATCATTGGGCAAATCAGCCAGAGCGTTGAGGAAGCAGCCATCAGCCTGGGCTCTACAGAGAGGAAAACCTTCCTGAGAATAACGGTGCCCATGATGATGTCCGGCGTGCTTTCCGGAGCCATTATGAGCTGGATCACGCTCATCAGTGAGCTGAGTTCCTCCATAATCCTTTATACCAGCAAAACACAGACTCTGACAGTGGCAATCTATGTAGAAGTCATCCGCAGCAATTTCGGAAATGCGGCGGCCTATTCGGCCATCCTGACCCTGACCAGCATTCTCTCTCTCCTACTGTTCTTCAAGTTATCAGGCAAAAATGACATCAGCGTATAATCGATGAAAATGATTGATTCATGTTGACTCAAAAACAATATATCAACAGCAGTAGCTGTTGATATATTGTTTTTATTATAATATGAAATAAGGAGTCCGTCCTTGAAGTGGAAACCTTCCGGTAACAGAGGAAAAGCAAAATGGCGTCCAACAGCTACAGGAGCTATGTGCAGAGATCATTCCTGCACTACACGGTTGCGATCATACTTTTTCTTTGCATCCTCGTGCTCGCCTTTCTAACCATCAACACCAAATGGCTGACCGAGGCGGAAACCATGCGCAGCAGCACAGAGCTTGCAGAGATACTGGAACAGGAAGTAGAACAATACAAAGAGGGACTGGCTGCGCTTGCCAACGACGCCCATATAATAGATCTGTGCAAACAGCAGACAATGGCGCGGATGACCGAAGCAAACCGCCTGCTCTATGGTTTTGTCAACGACCGGGAGATACACGGACTTTTTGCCCTTGTGGATGTGGAGGGCAATATCCTGTGCTCGAACCTGTACCGGGATAACCGGCTCATATTCCTGCAAAGCTCCCTTTTCAAGAGTTTGATGTCAGAAATGTTGGAGGAGCCTGATAGAATCTTTCTCGTTCCAAGCCGCCTGAATTACTTCTACGACCAGACAGGGGACCTGATGCTGGGACGCGGCATCACGGACGGCTCAAATGTCGTGGGCCTTCTGTTCTTTGATTTGCTGGATGAAGAAATTTACGGGGTTGTAAGCAAATATCACCTGGACGACGTGATCCTGACCGATCAGTTCAACAATCTGGTCTTCTCGGTTGGAAGGCAAAGCGATGCCTCGATGGGCAAATACCCTGTGGGCAGCCAGTTTAAAAAAGACCAGGCGAATATGATTGAAATAGACGGAAAGCCCTATCTCATCATCAAGAAAACGCTCGGCAATGGAGAACTGAATCTGTATACCGTGGTTTCCGTCAGCTTCCAGCGCAGCCTTTTCCGCTATGCAAGCCTGTTCCTGGCCCTTGTCGGGCTGCTGATGTTCATCACGCTGAAGCCCCTGACCACGCACATCGCCAACAGGAATCTGAACGCCATTGAGGAACTCCGGAAATCCGTGCTGGAAATGGGTAAGGGAAACATGACATATGCCTTGCGCCCGCAAGTTTTTAAAGAGTTTCAGGAGCTGCATGATACTTTCAAGAAGATGGTACTGCAGCGTGAAGAGCTTCAGAAACGAAACAGCGAGTTGCTGGAAAGAAAGCGGGTAATGGAGATTAAGCATCTGGAGGAAAAGATTAACCCTCACTTCGTGTTCAATGTACTGGAAACCCTTCGCTATGAGGTTCTGATAGATCCATCAGCGGCTTCCGGGATGATTATGGCCTTTGCGAATATCATGCGCTATAACCTTTATTACAGGGATACCATCGTGCCGTTCAGGACAGACATCGCATATGTAAAAGACTACCTTATGCTGCAGAAGATGCGCTATAACCGGCGTCTGAATTACAGCATAGAAATACCTGAAGACTTATTGGACTGCAGGATTCCCAAGCTGGTCATTCAGCCCATCGTGGAGAACCCTTTAAAGCATGGCATGAAAAACGTTGAATCAATTCATATCCGGATAACGGCTTCCATGGAGAATAACGCTCTTGTCATTCGTGTGCAGGATGACGGCAAGGGAATTGAACCCGAGATACTGGATAAGCTGGTTGAGGATCTGGAAAGGGAGGATGTTTGCAAGGAACACATCGGGATGTATAATTCCCACCGGGTTATCAGACTACTGTATGGATCCCCTTACGGGTTGAAAATTGAGAGCACTTATGAAAAGGGCACGCGGGTAACCATCTTGCTTCCGGTAAACAGGGGGGCTGAATATGCAGAAAGTACTGATCGTTGAAGATGAGGATATCATGCTCAAGGGGCTTATGTTCATGCCGCATTGGCAGGAAGTTGACTGCATTGTGGTGGGAGAGGCGGCCAACGGCCAGGATGGGCTGGAAAAGATCAAAAATACCGGCCCGACATAGTCATCGTTGACATCAACATGCCGGTCATGGACGGACTGGAAATGCTGGAAAAAAGCATTGAGGAATACGGATATGACGCCATCATCGTATCGAGCTACGAGGAATTTGAATATGCAAGAAAGGGCATCAGTCTGGGAGTTACAGAATACCTGCTGAAACCCATCGATTACAACAAGCTGTATGAAGCGATCCGGAAGATTCGGGCCAAACGGAATGCAAATACCAGCATAAGACAGGTCATCCGTCAGCTTGATGTGGAAAAGAAAAAGCTGGGGCTTTTGAACTACAATTACGATGAAGGCAAGACCGGAAACCGCTACGTGGATTTGATGCTGAACACCATCCATGAAAGATACCCCGAACGCCTGGCCCTTGCGGATATGAGCGAGGAATGCGGGATGTCCTGCACGTACCTCAACGTCAAGTTCAATAATGAAACGGGATATACATTCAATGATTATCTGAACCGGTACAGGATTCAGAAAGCGGTGGACTTGCTGAGGCAAAATCAGCATAAGGTTTACGAAATAGCATACATGGTCGGCTTTTCCGACTACAAGTATTTCATAAAGGTCTTCAAGAAATATATTGGTTGTTCGCCGGCGCGCTTCATCAGCGAGGGCAGGCATTAAAAGGGGCATATCTCTGCTTTGGCATTCATTTAGCCATATGTTAGCCTCAACCGGCCTTCTGACATATGTACGCTCCGCCTGCAGAGAAACCGGACGAATAATTAATGCGATATTTGGGCCCCTGTAGGGCGAATTCAGGAAAATAGTTACGCCGGCATCATCATTAAGGATGGTGCCGGAAAGAATTTAAAGCCTTCCTGCCAGGCTATGGCAGGATGGCTTTTTCTGTATGGATTCCATGTGCCATTTAAGACTGCATGTCTGGTCAAATTGTGAAACATACGGGTTCATCAGTTGTACCATAACCATGACGTTGGGCTTGACATTGTTCTCATGAACAAGTAATTAACAAAATAATTAATCAGATATAATTATATCTTCGCATGGTTAATCTTTATGTTTATTAAACAAAAAATAATATATTTAAGTTAGTAATTTTGTGCATTATTTATTGACAATAGCCATAATATAGGGTATATTAAAACCGCAGCATGACAGATTCGATTAGCCGGTGATAGTGAAGTTAACCAATAGATTAATCACATTCAGTTAAATACTAAGCCGGTGAATTTACAGGTTAATCACAGCTTGGGGTTCATACACGGTAATGAAAAACGCGCTAAACGATGGACGGAGGTTTAATACCATGACGCAAAAGGCAAGTGTTACTTTTGAAAAACCGTATACAATAGGCGAAGTCGATAAGAGAATATTCGGCTCATTTGTGGAGCATTTGGGCAGAGGCATCTATAGCGGTATTTACGAACCTACCCATAAGGAAGCTGATGAACACGGATTTAGAAGGGATGTTGCCAGTCTCGTCAAGGAGTTGGGGGTCACAGTAATCCGCTATCCTGGTGGTAATTTTGTTTCGAGCTACCGTTGGGAAGATGGCATTGGTCCGGTGGAACTGCGGCCCAAACGTCTGGATCTGGCATGGCGGACGCTTGAAACCAATGAAATTGGAATAAACGAATTTGTATCATGGTGCAAGCGGATAGGAGCAGAACCGATGATTGCCGTCAATCTGGGCACAAGGGGTATAGAGGCGGCTCTCGATCTTTTGGAATACTGCAATCATCCTGCAGGAACCTATTGGAGCGATTTGCGCATTCAGCATGGATACCATGAACCTCATAACATCAAGTTATGGTGCCTGGGAAATGAAATGGACGGCGAATGGCAGGTGGGTCATAAGACGCCGTATGAATACGGGCGACTTGCCGTTGAAACCGCCCGTGCCATGAAGCGTTTAGATCCAGACATACAGCTTGTATCATGCGGAAGCTCCCACACATTCATGGATACGTTTCCGGAATGGGAAGCTGAAACATTGTCCCATACTTATGACGCGGTCGATTATATCTCGCTGCATCAGTATTTTGGCAATGAGGACGGTGATACTGCAAATTTCCTTGCCCGTTCGTTGGAGACTGAACATTTCATCAAAACCGTCATTGCGGTATGTGACTATGTCAAAGCCAAGAAGCGGGGAAAGAAGGACATCATGCTGTGCTTCGATGAATGGAACGTATGGTATCATTCAAAGGCGCACGACGACAATCAAATGATGAGAAACCCATGGCAAACCTCTCCTTCCCTGCTGGAGGACATCTACACCTTTGAAGATGCACTGGTTGTTGGCTGCATGCTGATCACGTTTTTGAAGCATGCAGACAGGCTGAAGATTGCCTGCATGGCGCAACTGGTCAACGTTATTGCACCCATAATGACGCAGCCTGGAGGAGGTGTATGCCGCCAGACCATATTTTATCCGTTTCTTCATGCGTCTAAGTACGGCAGAGGCATAGCGCTGAATCCCATTGTTGTTTCACCCAGGTATGACTCGAAGGATTACACCGATGTCCCGTACATCGAAACGGTAGCCGTCATGAACGAAGAAGCTGAGGAGCTGACAGTGTTCGCGGTTAACCGGAGCCTTGAGGATTCCGTTGCTGTTTCCTGCTTTTTAAGAGGATTTGAGGATTATTCGGTTACTGAGCATATCGTTTTGGAGAGTGAGAATCTCAAAGCAGCCAATACATTGGATAATCCCGATGCCGTTGTTCCTCATACCCGCCAGGGTTCATGCGTGAGTCTTGGAAAGGGGGAGTATATGATAGAGCTTCATAAAGCGTCATGGAATGTGATTCGTTTCAAAAAAGCCCATTGAAGATGTATTGAGCGGAATACCCCGCTGGTCACGGATATTCCGAAAATATAAAAAAACAATTAAAGGGAGGTCATTTAAAATGAAAAAAATGAAATTGTTGGCCTTAATGGTCGCCGTCATGATGCTTGCAGTTTCTTTGGCAGCCTGTGGATCATCCAAGACAGGCTCAGACACCCAGGCTCCATCTTCATCTCCGTCGCAGCAATCTTCAGGCGGTTCATCGGATGGCACCCCTCATCCGGTGGATATCGAGTTCTGGACATTCCAGGACCTGCATGTTGAGTTCTATGAAAAGATGGCTGAGAAATGGAATCAGGAGCATCCCGATCGTCCCATCCATCTGGTTACGACTGTCTATCCCTTTGACGAGATGCACAACAAGCTGCTCATTGCTTTGCAATCGGGTGTTGGTGCGCCGGATCTCGTGGATATCGAGATAGGCAAATATGCCAACTTCCTCAAGGGCGATATCCAGCTGGTTCCGCTGAATGACATTGTGGAACCCGAGCTCGATAATATTGTCAAAGCCAGGGTGGAAATCTATTCCAAGGACGGTACCTACTATGGTATCTGCTTCCATGTAGGCGCGGCTGTAATGTATTACAACACCGAGCTTTGCGAACAGGCGGGCATCGACTGGAAGAACATCAAAACATGGGATGACTTTTATAAAGCCGGGCAAGCCTTCAAGGCTGCTATGCCTGATAAATACTGGACATCGGTTGAAACCGGAGATATCTGGCATATGTGGCCCATGCTGACCCAACAGGGCGGAGATATGCTTAAAGCTGACGGAACACCCGACATTAATTCTCCGCAAATGATTAAGGCCCTTGAATTCAACCGCAAGATGATTGATGAGGGAATTGCGGTAATCGCTCCCGGCAACTACCATCATGCTGAAGAGTTCTACGCACTGATGAACAGCGGCGCCATCGCATCCATTTCAATGCCCTTGTGGTATATGGACCGCTTCACCGACCATATGCCGGACCTTTCCAAGAAAATTGCTATAGCTCCGCTGCCGGTCTGGGAAGTCGGTCAGCCACGCTCGGCAGGTATGGGCGGCACAGGTACTTCCATTACGAAGCAGTGCAAGAATATAGAGCTTGTTAAAGAGTTCCTGGCCTTTGCTAAGCTTTCCAAGGAAGGCAACATTGAAATCTGGAATACGCTCGGCTTTGACCCCATCCGTAAAGAGGTATGGTCTCTGCCTGAAATGACCAACTCGAAGAATAAATTCACTGATTATTTTGTGAACAGTCCTTTCGAGGTTCTCAACGAGATTAAGGACGAGATCGTTGCAATCCATAATTCCGAAGCACTGCCCGCAACGCTGGATGCCATGAAGAACTCGGTGCTGACCAGAGCTTATACCGAGAAGAATGTCAACATCCCGGCCATGCTGGAAGAGGAGCAGAGCAAGATTCAATACTAATACTTCTTCCTCAGGGGCAACTGTTGTCCGAAAGCGCCGTAAAACCGGCGCTTTCGGATAATACAATTCAAGACAGACTTTACATATCATCAAGTAAGGGGGCGGGAAAGCAATGAAGTTCAAGAACTGGATAAAATCCTTACCCTATTCACAGAAAATTGCGCCCTATGTTTTTATATCGCCGTTTATCATTGTTTTTTTACTGTTTTTTATTTATCCGGTGATATCAACGGTCATCATGAGTTTCCAGAAAGTGGTGCCCGGCCAGACAACTTTTATAGGGCTCGAGAATTTTAAGAACCTGCTTAACAGCGATTTTGAGAAGGCTGTTACCAACAACCTGATCTATACGGTCATCACGATTGCGGTACTGATACCGATGCCACTGGTACTTGCGGTTTGCCTGAACAGCGAGAAGATGATTGGAAAGAACTTTTTCCGGGCGGTTCTTTTTCTGCCGGCGCTTGTTTCAATCGTTGTTGCTGGCTTCACCTTCCGACTGATTTTTGGTGAACTGCCCACAGCGTTGCTAAACAGCATCCTCGCCAATTTCGGAGTAAAACCCATCAAATGGCTTGGCGGTCCGGCGCAATGGACAACCTTTTTTGCCCTTCTTACCCTTTGCTGCTGGCGCTGGATGGGCGTCAATGTTGTCTATTACCTGTCGGGTCTGCAAAACATCCCGGATGAACTCTATGAAGCGGCCTACATCGACGGCGCAGGATCGCTGCAAAGGCTAAGGTACATCACCATTCCACTGTTAAGGCCCGTTACCATTTACATACTTACCATAAGTATCTATGGTGGCATGGCCATGTTCCTGGAAAGCTACATGCTGTTCAACGGCAATCGTTCTCCGGGCGGAGCAGGACTTACAATTGTAGGCTATCTCTATAGGGTCGGCTGGGAGCAGGCCAATATCGGGTATGGTTCTGCGATAGGCTTAACACTCCTGATCTTTACGCTTGTCGTCAATATCATCATGCTGAAATACGCGGGTCTGTTTAAGAGGGAGGAATAGTATGAAAGCGAGGAGAAGTACAAGGCTTACACCCCAGTCGGGCATCATGCTGATATTTTTCATTATAATGGCTGCAATTACGCTCCTGCCTTTCATCAGCATATTTCTGGCATCCCTTCGACCGGGAAGGGAACTCATGAGGCAAGGTTTGGGACTGAATCTTGATACGTCGGTCATGTCTTTCAATAACTATGTCTACCTGTTCTCAGGAGAAACGGATTATTTTATCTGGTATAAAAACAGCCTCATTATCACTGCGGTACAAACCGTGCTGACATTGTTTGTCAGCGCTTTTGTCGCCTATGGCTTTGCCATGTATGAATTCAAACTGAAGAATTTACTTTTTACATGTGTTTTGTTTATTATGATGATACCGATGGAAATCATCATGCTGCCGCTTTTCCAGTTGATAATCAAGATCGGGCTGATTGACACCATATGGGGTGTGATTTTGCCGTTTGTTGCGGGACCGCTGCCGATATTTTTCTTCCGGCAGTATTTAAGCGGCATACCGAAAGACTTTGTGGACGCGGGAAGAGTTGACGGCTGCACCGAATACGGCATATTCTTCCGAATCATACTTCCTTTGATGAAACCTGCGTTTGCGGCCATGGGTATTTTTGTAGGCATGAACAGTTGGAACAATTTCTTGTGGCCGATGATTGTCCTGAACTCCAAGGATAAGCTTACGCTGCCCATTGGTTTAAATTCACTGATAACGCCTTACGGCAACAATTATGATGTACTGATCGCCGGCGCGGTGTTCTCTGTAATTCCGATAATCGTTTTGTTCCTGCTGTTCCAGAAGTACTTTATTTCCGGAATGACGGCCGGTGGTGTAAAAGGGTAAAAGAGGGGAATCTGTATGATCATTTCACCCATACCGGAGAATGCAGCTTTTTTTGAAGCCCTTGCAAGTCCTGTGCGTCTGGAAATCATCAATCTGCTGGCTCAAGAGGATCTGAACATCAAGCAGTTGGCTGAGAAGATTGGTGTAAGCAGTTCCATCATGATAAAGCATGTTCAGAAGCTGGAAGATGCCGGATTGGTGACCACCCGGATGGTGAAAAAAAACGGTTCCATGAATAAAATCTGCACCCTGGTATTCGCGGAATACCGGTTTATGCTGGATAATTACCGCAGGCGGGGTTTGCCCATGGTGAATACCTATTCGATCCCTGTCGGCTCCTACTGCTTAATTGAGGGTACTCCCACCTGCGGTCTTGCGACAGAGCGTGGTGTGATCGGGAACCGTGATGATCCGCAGGTTTTCTGGGAAACTGAGCGCTTTAACGCGCAGCTTCTATGGTTTACACAAGGGTATGTTGAATACAGGTTTCCTAATTATATATCATCCCAGCTAAAGATAGTGGAAATCGAGATTTCTTTTGAAATCGCCTCCGAGGCGCCTGATTTTGCAGATGACTGGCCATCGGATATTACATTTTATTTTAACAATACAAGGCTTTTTACATGGACCAGCCCCGGAGATTTCGGAGTTAAGCGCGGAAGGCTTACTCCTGAATGGTGGTCATCCAATCAATACGGCCTGCTGAAGACCATTCATATCAGGCAGGACGGTATATTTATGGATGACCAGAAGGTATCGGATGTGACCCTGGAGCAGCTTTTAAACTTTGACCATCCGTACTGGAGTATCCGATTCGCTGTTGAAAAGGATGCCAAAAACGTGGGTGGCTTAACCCTTTTTGGCAAGAAATTCGGGAACCATGAACAGGATATCGTGGTTCGCACATTCTTTGAAAAAGCGGAACAGGCAAAAGATAAAGATATCTGAAACAAAACTGATTATGAAGATGGTTGAAGCAGTTTTCAGGGTGTTTGCTTTTCCGGAGAAAGCAGTCTGAGGTCGGCATATGACTCTTAAAACAGCCGGAATGCTCAGGTTTATCATGAAAGCCTTACACCTTTATCAGGAGTTTTGATATTCGGTCTGAAAAAAGGCTCCAAGTCAAATGTCGGGGTTGAACCAGGCGGGGTATTTGTGGATTCTCCGCTGCACTTCAATATGAATATGTGAGTTATTGCCCACTGTTTCTGTAAGGAACCATAAATCTTTGCAGGAGGGAAACAGTAACAGGTGAATAAAAAAGAAGGGGCGGGGAAACCGAATAGGTTCCCCCCCCTTTTATTTATCAGGTAACCTGTCCTCGGCTTAATTAATCTCCCTCATATCCATAGATTTCCTTCAGCTTTTCCTTGCGCTCGTCAATTATCGCCTGTCCGCCTGAGCTCAGATAGTCCTGCATGCCTGCATCAAACACTTCATCGAATTCCTCGGGCGAGCAGCATACTGCCTGTACCAGGAAGTTGTCACGCTTTGAAGACAGTGCAGGGCCCATTCCTTCTTCGGCCTTGATCTCGCCTACATTGAACGTAGCGAAAATGCGTCCGTCCTTTGTGGAGAGTTCCAGTGCCTTTTCAATGTACCTGGGTTCAATACCTGCATAGCTCAAAGCAAGTGATTTCTCTGTCAGTTCTTTATCACCGAGATTAAGTCCGTTGATGGTTATGGTGTAGTCGATGTTGTTGGGCGAGTTCATAATCTTCTCGCCGGTAACGGTCAACATCTGAATGGCACCGTCATCCGCAACCTGATGATGTACACCCTCCTCGCCTACCTGGAGGAACTTGATATGCTCAGGATCACTTATCCAGTCGAGGTACAGCAGTGAAGCAAGCGGCTCATCATTGGTGCTGGGGAAGAATACTTTACGGTCAATAGGAGCGGAGAGGAACTTTCTGTAAACGCCTGCATCGTTCTTGAATGTATTTACGGCAATATATGCTGCATCCTCACCTGCCATCTTCTTCAGGTTAACCTGAATGCTGTCCTGACCGTTACGGTACGGATAGTCCCAGTTATGTATGAATGAGCCGACATAGCCGGCCTTCATCAGGTTATCCTCGGTAGTGTCGCCGGCACCGTAAAGGTTGAAGTCTTTCCAGATTAGGCCTTCATTGTACCACTTGTTAAGTACCCTTACGCCTTCCTTTATATTCGGATACAGGATATGTCTGTCATCAAAGCCATAGATGTAAGCTTCCTCGTCAGTCAGGCTGTCAGGTACGAAAGCCGCCAGCAGATGATCCGCACGCCAGCCGATATCATAGCTTATGGAGAAAGGAATCATCTTGTTGGCCTCATCACCAAGAAGCAGCTTGGCATTATCCTTGAAAGCATAGAGCATGTTTTCGAACTCTTCCAGCGTTGTGGGCTCAGGCAGATTCAGTTTCTTCAGCCAGTCCTCACGTACGAAGGTATTGATGCGTGCGTTGTTGTACAGCAGTGCTTCTATCGCCCATACAGTATGTGCCTCAGGATCTTCATCAAAGAACAGATTCTGCTCACCGAGAAGCGAATAGAGGTTCGGCAGCAGGTCCTTGTATTTCCTGAGATAAGGTCCCAAGTCCAGAACGCCGCCCATATTAGCGTATGTCTGGATAGTAGGATAACTGTAGGTTACGCATACATCGGGAGCATCGCCTGCAGCCAGGAGATTGTTTATCTCCTCAACCTCGTTCCAGCGTGATACCGGAACAAATTCAACCTCGATGTTGTGGTCACGGAGCAGGCCCTCTTTGATGTAGTTGGTCCAGAAGTTGTCTTCCGGAGGTGTTCCGCCTTCATTACCGCGATCGTAGACTTCTACGGTAATTTTTTTGGTTTCTTTAAATTTACCGTCTACGAGTTCGGCAAGCAAAGGATCTGTTGTTTCTGCCTCTGCGGTTTCACTTTCAGCAGGGGCGGATGTTTCGGATTCCGTCGCTGCCTGCTTGCCGCAGCCTGCCAGAAGCGCAACCAGCATGAAGCAGACCAGAAGGATGGAAATTATCCTCTTCATATTAATCCTCCCTTTTCTTTATATTTCAGACACATAGTGTCCGGAACTCTGCGTTACTCCTTTATGGCACCCAGGGTCGCACCTGTGATGAAGTACTTCTGAAGCCATGGATATACAAGAAGTATGGGTATAGTGGCAAACATTATGGTCGCAGCCTTGATGGATTCGGAAACTCCAGGAGTGGTAAACCCCTCGACTGTTGTCGTATCGATGGACATCATGCTGTTAATGATGTTGTAGAGCAGGAGCTGAATGGGATAGTATTTCCTTGTCTTTACGAACATCAGGGCGTCAGAGTAGCCGTTCCAGCGGCCTACCGCATAGAAGAGGGCCAGCGTTGCAATAACCGGAGTTGACATGGGAAGGTAAATATGTACGAGTATCGTTACCGGACCGGCACCGTCCAGTTCCGCAGATTCACGCAGGCTTTCGGGTATGCCGTAGAAAAAGCTGCGCATGATTATCATATTGAAAACGCTCAGACAATAAGGAACAATGAGTACATATGGTGTATCAAGCATCTTAAGATCCTTGAGCAGAAGATACATCGGTATGGTACCTGCGTTGAAGTACATGGTAAAAAGTATTACGGTGTTGAAAAAGCGCCTGCCCTTGAGCTTCTCATATGTAAGGGGATATGCGCATATGGTGGTCATGAACAGTGACAGGAATGTACCAACAACTGTCAGGAATGCGGTCCATATCAGTGACCAAGTATATTTGCTGTCACCGAAAACCACTTTATAAGCATTGAAGTTGAAACCAACCGGCCAAAGCCATACCCTGTTCTTTATCAGCGCCTCCGAAGAGCTTAATGAGCGGGCCAGCACATTAAGCATGGGAAGAAGGCATATCAGTATCAGAAGGAAGCAGAGAAAGGCGATAACAAAATCACCGACGTGCGATTTTTTGGATTTAACCATGATGCAGACCTCCTACCGCAATGCTGCAGTCGTTTTACCATACACCGCGTTCGCCGAACTTCTTGGCAAGGGCATTTGCAGCGAACAGGAAAATGACGCATACCACTGACTGGAAGAGCCCGACAGCTGTGGAAAGCGAGAATTGCAATCCCTGTATACCGTTTCTGTAAACAAAAATGGATATAACATCGGATACATTTTCCACCATATGGTTGCTGAGCGCAAAAGGACGGTCGAAATCGCTGCCCAGTATGCGGCCCAGACTGAGTATGAGAAGGGTTATGATAGTAGGCCTGATACCCGGCAGGGTTATATGCCACATCTTTCTGAAACGCCCTGCGCCGTCCATTTCAGCAGCCTCGTAAAGCTCAGGGTTGATGCCCGTTATTGCTGCAAGATAGATAATTGTATTCCAGCCGACGCTTTGCCAGATACCGATGAAGATATAGGTTACCACCCACCATGTGGGATCGTTCATAAACGGTATTGATTCAAATCCGAGCCTGTTTAGCAGATTGTTTACAAGGCCGCTTGTCGGAGCAAACAGCTGTTTTGCCATTCCTGCGATAATGACCCATGAAAGGAAATGCGGCATGTATGCGACGGTCTGGGTAAATTTCTTATATCTTGGAAACGGAAGTTCGTTGAGAAGCAGTGCCAGTATGATGGGCGCAGGAAATCCGAAAATCAGGTCCAGGGCATTAAGCATCAGCGTGTTGCGCACGGCATTGATAAAGTCCTTGTTCTGGAATGCCTTTATGAAATATTCGAAACCGTGATTACCCGCCCACGGCATCTCCCATACGCTCTTCACAATACTGTATTTCTTGAATGCAATAAGAATATAATGCATGGGTATGTACTTAAAAATAATGAAATATGCCATAGGCAGAAGCAGCAACAGATACAGCGTCCAGTAGCGTTTTATGTAGTTTATGGCTCTTTGTCTCTTCCCCTGTGATTTTTGCAACGCAATGCTACTCACTGTCTTATCCCCTTTACTCTCATAAATTAAAATGCCTGTCCAGATGATATCCGTGATGCTTATGTCCGGCCTTAGCTGAAGTGATATACAAATTTAAGACCCTTACGACTACAGATTACCACGATAACCGATGGGTGTCAATACTAGGATACTAAAATATCACACATATTTAACATAAGCAAAAGTTGTTCCTGCCGGATTCTTGCACATGTTGCACAAATCAAGGCTAAACTGTTATCCTAATATATCAGTACAGGGATATGATCCTTGTCTCATAATGGCTGAAAAGTCTATAATGAGTTGGGTTGCAAAACCGATTATTTTCAGGAAAGGACGGTAATTATGGCCATAATGCTTCCTGCACTGATATCCGACGGCATGGTTCTTCAGCGAAATGCGTATGCAAGGATATGGGGAAAGTCCGATGAACCGGTAACCCTCACTTTTCTGGGAAAACATTATCATGCGTCCCCGGATTCATCGGGCAACTGGGAAATAATATTAAGCGGCCTTCAGCCCGGCGGTCCTTATGTGATGACCATAAACGACATAACCATAAAGGATGTTTACATAGGCGACGTATGGCTCTGTTCCGGCCAGTCAAACATGCAGATTCCCATGTCAAGGGTAAAACACATGTATCCGGAGGAAATGCTGTCCCCCTGCCCTGCAGTTCGTCAGTTTACCGTTCCCCAGTGCTTTGATTTTCACGGTCCAAGGGACAATCTCAGCGGAGGAAGATGGGTTCAGGCTTCAAGTGATACCATAGGTAATTTTTCTGCAGTGGGCTATTTCTTTGCAAAACGCCTCAATGAACGGTACGGAGTACCCGTGGGACTCATCCTTTCCGCCGTTGGCGGAACACCGATACATGCATGGATGAGCCGTGAATCCCTGAAGGATTTTCCCGAGCTGGTCCGTGAGGCAGACCTCTGTGCCGATGACAGCTATGTGGCAAAGGTTCAGGCTGAGGACCTGAAGAACATGAAAAGCTTTTTTGACGGTATAGATGCTGCAGACCCCGGGCTTACCGGGAAATGGTACTCTCCGGATTACAATGACGACGGCTGGGAAGAGCGTGACCTTCTTGCCCCGTGGTCAGGGACGGGTTCGGTATGGCTGCGCAAGACCCTTTACATACCGCCTGAACTTGCCGGCAAAAAGGCGACTCTCTTCCTCGGCACGGTTGTGGACTGGGACATGGTTTATGTCAACGGTGAGATCGTAGGAAACACCACTTATCAGTATCCGCCGCGGGAATATGTGGTTCCGTCCCTTCCGCAGGGACGCTGCGTTATTGCTGTCCGCGTCATAAGCAAAAACGGGGGCGGCTTCACACCCGGAAAGCAGTACCTTCTCACCACCGACTTCGGTTCATTCCTGCTGGACGGAAAATGGCGTTTCCGCAGAGGCGCCAATGCCTGTCCTCCGGCTCCCGAAACATTCTTCGCATACAAGCCTACGGGACTATACAACGGCATGATAGCGCCGCTCAAGCGCTTTACAATAAAGGGTGCGCTGTGGTACCAGGGGGAATCGGATGACGCCAACCCTGAAAGATATGCTGAAAAATTCAGAATCCTTATCAGAACATGGCGGGCTGACTGGGGCTATGATTTGCCGTTCCTGTTCGTGGAACTGCCGCACTGGGAAGGGGGCAAAAACTGGCACCTCCTGAGGCAGCAGCAGCGGCAGGTTCTTGACATGCCCAAAACCGCCATGGCGGCGGCTTTTGACCTTGGCGAGCATAATGACCTTCATCCCCAGGGCAAGCAGGCTGTGGGAGACAGACTGGCCCGCTGCGCAATGCGCCTGGTTTACGGCGAGAAGCTGCCCCATTCCCCCTTCGAGATAATCGCGTATCATACGCCTTAAATCACGTGTGACCAGTGATATGCTTTTGTACATAAGACATTTTTTTCGTCCGGAAATATTTTAGGGCCGACAAGGCCAATGGTTTTGCCGGCCCGTAGTTCAAAATCAGTTCCTTTACCTTATCCGGGCACCTTGGCCTCGCAGAGTCGTAGATATAGGAAGTCAACACTTTTGAAAAGGCAGGACATACCCATTCTCCTTCGGCTGCGCATGGGCCGCCTTGAAAATCCTTAACATTATCTTAACATACACGGGTTATGGCGCCGGAATCTTGTCTTTTAAGGCATGTCATATGAACAAGTATCACATGATTCGCTTAAGCAGGTTCAGCTTGTCCCCGTAGGGCGGATACCGGAGTTTTATATCAAAAAGGTTTGATTTCTTCATGATGCTTTTTTCATGTGAGAAGGTGTCAAAGCTCCATTTTCCGTGGTACCTTCCCATTCCGCTCTCGCCCACCCCGCCAAAGGGCATATAGGATGTGGCAAGATGGATAATGGTATCATTTATGCAGCCGCCGCCGAATGAAACGTTCCTTATTATTCTCCTCTCCACCTCTTTATCATTGGTGAAGAGATAAAGGGCAAGGGGTTTCGGCCGGCTTTTCACGGCTGTAATGACTTCCCTCATATCGCTGAATTCTATGACCGGCAGAATAGGCCCGAATATTTCCTCCTGCATCACCTGAGAATCCCAGCTCACCTGGTCTATGACGGTGGGAGAAATCTGAAGGGTTTCTTCGTTCACCTCTCCGCCCGCAAGGATTCTTCCGTCTGTCATGAGCCCGCGCAGTCTGTTGTAATGTTTTTCGTTTATAATCCTCGGATACTCGGGGTTTTGGCAGGGATTTCCGCCGTAAAACTCGGTGATGTATTTTTTCATGGCCTTTATTAGCTGTTCCTTTACGCTTCTGTGGACCAAAAGGTAATCAGGAGCCACGCAGGTCTGGCCGCTGTTGAGGCACTTGCCCCAGATTATCCTTCTTGCTGCAAGCTCAATGTCTGCGCTTTTGTCGACTATGCAGGGGCTTTTGCCTCCAAGCTCCAGCGTTACGGGGGTCAGATGCTTCGATGCGGCCTCCATGACCACTTTTCCTACCTTCACGCTTCCGGTGAAAAATATATAATCGAATTTCTGTTCAAGGAGTTCCCGGTTTGCCTCTCTTCCTCCCTCCACCACTGCAACGTATTCCTCGCCGAAACATTCACCCAGCATATCCTTCAGCAAACGTGAAGTATTTGGAGAATATGACGATGGCTTGACCACTGCACAGTTTCCCGCCGCTATTGCGCCGGCAAGGGGCGCAAAGGTGAGCTGGAACGGATAGTTCCACGGCGACATTATCAGAACAACGCCATACGGTTCGGGCACCATATATGATGAGGACAAAAAATGTATAAGCGGTGTCCTTACCCTCTTTTTACGAACCCATTTGGGAAGCTTTTTAATTGCTCCATCAAGTTCCTTGCGCACCATGCCTATTTCAGTGGCATATGCCTCGAAGGCAGATTTGTTCAGATCCTTCCGCAGTGCTTCCAAAATGTCATTTTCATGTATAGTGACGGCTTCCCTGAGCTTTTTAAGGGCATCAATCCTGAACTTCACATCCAGCGTTTTTCCACCGGCAAAAAATGTCCTCTGCCGTGCCAGTATTCTCCTTATATCATTCATGACAGACTTCCCCGTCCTCCTCAGCATGAAAGCTGTTGGCTTCCCGCTGCTTTCATTCCGGCATCCATCCGGAAAAACTGCATCCAATTAATTTATACATCAGCCCTTCTTCATAAAAAAGTGGCTGATATTTCATGTGCGTTCCAAAAACCTCAGAGACAGGTGTTATACTATTCTGGGAGGGTATATCGGCTTTGGGAAACAAAAAGTACGGGGGTGAGCGCATTGACTTCTGAAGAAGCCAGGCAAACAGTCGTGACGGCAGGCAGAAAGCTCCTGAAATCCGGCCTTGTCGCACGTACGTGGGGAAATGTAAGCTGCAGGATAAGCAACAGCAGCTTTGTCATAACTCCAAGCGGAAGGGACTATCTGTCTCTCAGTCCCGAAGACATAGTAGAGGTTTCAGTGTCAGACTTAAGCTATTCCGGAAATATAATGCCTTCCTCTGAGAGGGGAGTCCATGCAGAGGTATACAAAAGGTATCCGGAAATCAATTTTGTCATACATACGCACCAGGATTACGCATCTGCCGCAAGCGTCCTTGATGCTGACGCAATTCCTGTTTCAGGAAACCATCCGCTTCTGGGTGCGGATGTTCCGTGTGCAGCTTACGGTTCTCCCGGCACCAGAAGGCTGAGCCGGAACGTAGCCGCAGCTCTGTCCCGGGCAGAAGGGAAAGCGGTTATAATGAAAAACCACGGTGCCCTGTGCTTCGGCAGAAACTGTGACGAGGCATTTGCTGCAGCCGCCGAACTTGAAAATGCATGCAGGGAATATCTGGAGAACCGTTACCTGACGGTTTCCGGGAAACCTGCAGTGGATACACTTCATATGGCGGAATTTGCGCTTTCGGAATTTACGGGAGAACCTGTAAAGGTATGCCGCCCCGGCCTGCCGTTCCCTCTTGAGAGCGAAAGGATTGAAGGCGGATTCAGGCTCAGGGCCGGGAATGAGTTGTTTGACATAATTCATGACGAATTTTTCGACGGCGGAACCCTTTTGAAAGGCCTTCCTGAAGTTGTAAAAATACATAACGAAATCTATAAAAAACACAAAGGCATAAACAGCATAATTCATGCTGATACCACGTTCATATCCGCAGTCTCCTCTGCAGGCATTGTCTTAAGGCCGCTGCTGGACGACTTTGCCCAGATAGCCGGGCCCGCTGTCATTACAACCGCTCCGGACCCGGAGACGGTAGCGTCAGCTTTTAACAGGGCGTCGGCGGTCTTTCTCAGAAACAATGGGGCCATATGCTGCGGTCCGACAAGGAACGATGCCGCTGCAGCAGCCGCTGTCGTTGAAAAGAACTGCCTTGCATTCATTTTTGCTGCACTTTTCGGAAAAGTAAAATACATTAATCCTCTGGAAAGCATGATGCTAAGGGATGGATATCTCAGAAAATACTCCAAACGTGCCTATAAATAACGGAGTGACAATGAACTGACGCTCAGTGTCATAATCAAAGCCGGCCGGTTACACGGCCGGCTCTCGTATACAATTATGTATAATTATTTCCTTCCCTTCTTCCGAGCCAAATCCTTAACAAACAATATATAAGGACGGTAACTGCCACGACTGATGCAACGGATATAAAGGAGGCAAGTCTGCCGTTTAAGGTTGAATCTTTCGGTCTCAATGAATTTCCGGTAATATCATATGCAACATAATAAGGCATTCCGTAAGTCAGCAGTATACCGGAATCAGGCCTGGAACCGTCGGTATATGAATCAAAGCGGTAGCGCGGAAACAGAAGATGCCTGCTGTACGATACGGCATAGATTTTTTCCGCTCCTGTTTCAAGCCTCAATTTGTACAGGAAGTTCCTGGTGTTATTGCTGTAATTGCTGTCAAGCAGCGTATAATCGGCTATGTCAGCCTGGTATAGTTCGGTTACCCTCTTTAACGTATCTTCCTGCAGGTCTTTTTCTTCAAGAGTAAAAGTCAGGGCTGACCACACAAAAACCGTAACAACTGTTGCAATAATCAGAATACCTATGACTATGGCAACGATTTTTCGCGGCTTCATAATTTTCACCCCGCATTCTTGAACATTTCATACCGTTGGGCCAGCCTTACACGGTCAGGCCAGTCATCCTTATTATCGGTCACCCAAAAGCACGCAAACGGTTCTAACGAACCAGAAACATATACGGGAACACAAAGGTAATACACTATAACTATTATTAAATATATCGGGTATATTTTCAATTAACTCCTCTGTACCGTGAGGCCTTAAATCTGTAGACCGGATACCCGACTCCAAATACTATATCTTATGGCATCATACCACTTCCTCCTACCTTTTCTGCTTGATGACCGCCATGCTTACCGCAAGCACGGCGACCCCGATGCCAAGCTCCATACCAAGGTAGCCAAGGAAGGGTCGGAATGTTTCGGGAGTGATGTCACTGATATTAATAATCTCATCATTAAAAAGGACATACCAGTAAGTCGGAAAAATCCGGGCAAAAGCCAGCACTTTCTCGCCAATAAGATAGCGGGGAACAAAAACACCGCTTGCAAAGCACATGCCAAGCGACAGCACGTTCGTAACTGCCGACAGGGCATTGCGGCTTTTCAGCAGGCTTCCCACCAAAAAGCTGATGCTCAGGCATACCAGAGTAAAGACAAAAGAATTGAGCACCATAAACCTGACTTGTCTTGACAGCATTACCTTGCCGTACATTACAAATCCAAAGACCATCATCAAGCCCCAGCAAACGATAGAAAGCCAGATTAAAAAATTACATTCCCGTATCGGCCAATATTCTGTTTGACAAGCTGATTCTTTTTCTGTGCTGTCTTGCGGCTTTCTTTCTGGTTACAGACAACGTGCACTATGGGCCTGTGCTTGCAGTGGTCACCTTAAGCTCATTCAACAGCTATTTTGAGAAAAGAGCCCTCACACGCATAACGGCAGGAGCATACCTTCTGATGAGCATAATATTTCCTGACTGGTTTTTCTTTCTTCCCGTCATGGTGTATGACGCTCTTCTGTGGGAAAGCCCCTGGGTCATCGCTCCGGCCGTACTTCCCGCCGTCATACACAGGGAAAGCATTTCGGTTACGGGCATCCTCTGCGTTGCCATTCACCTTGGCATGGCATGGTTCATGGAATGGCGCTCAATGCGGCTCATCTATCTTGAGAAGGAATACCGCAGGCTCAGGGACAATGCAACAGAAATGCTCATTTCACTCGAGGCCAAAAACAGGGAACTTCTTGAAAAGCAGGATTATGAGGTCAATCTGGCAACCCTGAACGAGCGCAACAGGATTGCCCGTGAGATACATGACAATGTGGGCCACGTTCTCTCAAGTGCCATCATCCAGGTAGGTGCACTGCTGGCAGTGACCCCCGACGGCCCCGTCAAGGAAAATCTGAAAGCTTTGAAAGAGACCCTTTCCGGCGGGATGGACCGCATACGTGAAAGCGTGCACAACCTCCATGACTCATCCGTTGACCTTCATGCCGAGATTTACAGTATTATAAAAAACTTCAGCTTCTGCCGCGTCAGCTTTACAGACGACCTTGAGAGCAGGCCTCCCGTTCAGGTCACATACTGTTTTCTCGCAGTTATCAGGGAAGCCCTGGCCAACACCGCAAAACATTCCGATGCCACCGAGGTAAGGCTGTTACTTCGCGAGCATCCGGCCCTTTATCAGCTGATAATCAGTGACAACGGAAGCAGACCTCCGAGGGGGCTTTCCATGTCTCCAAAAGGGGATTACATTCCTGATGGCGGAGGCATAGGATTAAAGAGCATAACGGAACGTGTTGAAAGACTGAGAGGCAATGTACGCATAAGATACGACAGGGGATTTGAGATATTTGTATCCATACCGAAGGAGTCATGAGCATGAAAGTTGTAGTTGTTGATGATGACAGGCTTGTCGGCACATCTCTCAAAACCATTCTTCAAGCAGGCGGGGAAGTAAATGTCGTGGACGTAGGCTGCAGCGGGCAGGAGGCAATTGAACTGTACCGCCTTCACAGGCCCGATGTCATTCTCATGGACATCCGCATGTCAGGCATGAGCGGTCTGGACGCGGCCGAGAAGATTCTGTCTTTCGACCCTGCGGCAAGGATTCTCTTTCTTACCACCTTTTCGGATGACGAGTATATAATAAGGGCCCTTAAAATGGGAGCCCGCGGATACATCCTGAAACAGGATTACGAGAGCATTCTGCCTGCACTCAAGGCAGTATACAACGGTCAGAGCGTATTCGGGGACGAAATAGTATCACGCATTCCCGACATGTTTCTGAAAAACAGGAAGCCTGACTTCTCAAAATACGGCATCAGTGAGAAGGAAGCCGAAATAATAGCTCTCGTGGCCGAAGGCATGAATAATAAGGAAATAGTCTCCGCCCTTTACTTAAGCGAGGGCACGGTACGCAACTACATAAGCGTCATTCTTGAGAAACTGAATCTTCGTGACAGGACCCAGCTTGCGGTGTTTTACTACAAAAATCAATAGAAGAAATTATAGCACCAAACTAATGGACTAAAATGGTTGGTTCAACCCCAACATTTGACGTAGAGCCAAAAAGGCCGTCCCGCAATTAGCGGGGCGGCCTTTTACGGTTCAAACGCGAATCTTACTTCATTTCAGCCATTCTCTTATAGTTTGCATATCTTTCCTTGGCATCTTCTTCAGCCTTTGCAAAGAGCTCGTCGGCGATATCCGGGAATGTCTGCTTCAGTGATGTGAAGCGGACTTCTGAATTCAGGAATTCCTGGAAGTTGCCGGTAGGCTCCTTGGAATCCAGAACGAACGGATTCTTGCCCTGTTCCTTGTATTCAGGGATGTAGCGCCACAGATGCCAGTATCCGCACTCCACTGCTAGCTTCTCCCTGGTCTGGGTACGGGACATTCCGCCCCTGATACCATGGTTGATGCATGGAGCATAGGCTATGATGATGGAAGGTCCTTTATGGGCATCGGCTTCCATTATAGCCTTCAGGAACTGGTTCATGTTGGCGCCCATAGCCACCTGGGCAACGTAAACATAGCCGTAGGTCGTGGCCATCAGGCCAAGGTCCTTCTTCCTTACTCTCTTGCCGGAAGCGGCAAACTTGGCCACTGCAGCGGTAGGAGTAGCCTTTGAAGACTGACCGCCGGTGTTGGAATATACCTCGGTGTCGAATACGAGAATGTTTACATCCTCGCCCGAAGCGATGACATGATCAAGTCCGCCGTAGCCGATATCGTATGCCCATCCGTCACCGCCGACAATCCATACTGACCTCTTGACCAGATAATCACGCCTGCTGAGGACGTCATTGACGAGGTCAGCGCACTTGTCGCAGGGCTTGAAGTTTTCAAGAACCTTGAGGAGTTCAGCGGATGCCTTCTTGGAGCCTTCGCCGTCATCCTTGTTGGCAATCCATGCTTCTGCGGCAGCTTTCACTTCAGGGCTTACATCGAGCTCGATGAGCTTCTTCAGTGAATCCTCAATCTTGTTGCGGATCTGCTTTACGCCCAGCAGCATACCGAGACCGTACTCTGCATTGTCCTCAAAGAGGGAGTTGGCCCATGACGGACCCTTGCCGTATTTGTTTGTGCAGTATACGGTGCTGGGAGCCGAGCCGCCCCAGATGGATGAACATCCGGTGGCATTGGCGATCATCATTCTGTCGCCGAAGAGCTGGGTGATAACCTTCAGATAAGGTGTTTCGCCGCAGCCTGCGCATGCGCCGGAGAACTGAAGCAGCGGCTGTGCAAACTGGCTGTTCTTTACGTTTGTAAGCGGAGCCAGGTCGTCCTTGACGGTCACATGCTTGGTGAGGTAATCCCAGTTCTCGGTTTCATGCATCTGGCTCTCAAGCGGCTTCATGACAAGAGCCTTCTCCTTGGCCGGGCAAACGTCCGCGCAGTTGCCGCAGCCTGTGCAGTCCAGAACGGAAACCTGGATTTTGAATTCGAGACCCTTGAACTGAGGTCCTGTAGCAGGCTTTGTAACCATTCCTGCAGGTGCGGCCGCTTTTTCTTCGGGTGTCAGAAGGAACGGACGGATAGCGGCATGCGGGCAGATGAAGGAGCACTGGTTGCACTGTATGCACTTGTCGGCTTGCCATTCGGGAACGGTAACCGCAATGCCTCTCTTCTCGTAGGCGCTTGTTCCCATCGGGAAGGTTCCGTCTTCGCGTCCTACAAATGCGCTTACAGGCAGTTCATCGCCCTTCTGTGCGTTCATCGGATCAGCAATCTTTCTCACGAACTCAGGCCTGTCTTCATCAACATGGACTTCTTCGTCCTTTGCTGTCTTCCAGCTCTCAGGAACATTTACCTTAACAAGTGACTCAATGCCCCTGTCAACAGCCTTGAAGTTCATTTCAACAACAGCCTGGCCCTTCTTGCCGTAGGACTTCACGATTGAATCCTTAAGGTATTTGACTGCATCCTCAATGGGAATGACGTTGGCCAGCTTGAAGAACGCAGCCTGCATAATCATGTTGATTCTGTTGCCGAGGCCGATTTCCCTTGCAATATCGGTAGCATCTATGATGTAGAAGTTGATGTCATTGTTTGCAATCTGCCTCTTGAGGGATGCAGGAAGCTTTTCATCAAGCTCTTCCGGCTTCCACTGGCAGTTGAGGACGAATGTTCCGCCCTTCTTCAGGCCGGCAATCAGGTCATACTTGCCTACATAAGCCTGATTGTGGCATGCAATGTAGTCTGCCTCATCAATGAGGTATGTGGCTCGAATCTTGTTCTTTCCGAAGCGGAGATGGGATACCGTAACACCGCCGGACTTCTTGGAGTCGTAGGAGAAATATCCCTGAGCGTACATGTCGGTATTGTCGCCGATGATCTTGATGGCGCTCTTGTTGGCACCGACTGTACCGTCTGAACCAAGACCCCAGAACTTGCAGCGTATCGTGCTGGGATCCTCGGTGACAATCCTCTCGTCAACAGGAAGCGACAGATGTGTCACATCATCATTGATGCCGATGGTGAACCTGTCTTTAGGCTCATCCTGTTTCAGGTTCTTGTATACGGCAAGAATCTGGCTCGGTGTAGTATCCTTTGAACCCAGACCGTAACGGCCGCCAACAATGACGGGTGCATTTTCAACATTGTAGTACAGAGCCTTTACATCCAGATACAGAGGCTCGCCGATTGAACCGGGTTCCTTTGTCCTGTCGAGAACAGCAATTCTCTTTACTGTCTTGGGCATTTCGCTGAAGAAGTATTTTGCTGAGAACGGCCTGTACAGGTGGACCTTCATAAGTCCGACCTTCTCACCCCTGGCCCTGAGGTAGTCAACAACCTCTTCAATGGTCTCGGTTACAGAGCCCATTGCAACGATAACATACTCAGCCTCGGGATCGCCGTAGTAGTTGAAAGGCTTGTAGTCACGGCCGGTCAGCTGTGAAATCTTCTTCATGTAATCTGCAACAACGTCGGGTATTGCTTCATAATACGGGTTGGAAGCTTCTCTTGCCTGGAAGAAGATATCAGGGTTCTGAGCCGTACCCCTTGTCACAGGATGCTCAGGGCTCAGAGCACGGTTCCTGAACTCTTCCACTGCCTTCCAGTCAACAAGCTTTGCCAGATCATCATAGTCCAGAACTTCTATCTTCTGGATTTCGTGAGATGTTCTGAAGCCATCGAAGAAATGCAGGAAAGGAACGCGACCTTTAATAGCTGAAAGATGAGCTACGCAGCCAAGGTCCATAACTTCCTGCACACTGCCTGAGGCAAGCAGGGCAAAACCTGTCTGTCTGGTAGCCATAACGTCGGAATGATCACCGAATATCGAAAGCGCATGGGAGGCAACAGCACGGGCCGATACATGGAACACTCCCGGCAGAAGTTCCCCTGCGATCTTGTACATATTCGGAATCATAAGGAGCAATCCCTGTGATGCGGTATATGTAGTGGTCAGCGCACCAGCCTGGAGTGAGCCATGAACAGCACCGGCCGCACCGGCTTCTGACTGCATTTCGATAACCTTGACAGGCTGGCCGAAAATGTTCTTCTGCCCACGGGCTGCCCACTCGTCGGTTAACTCAGCCATCGGCGATGACGGAGTGATGGGGTAAATAGCCGCTACTTCGGTAAAGGCATAGGCCGCATATGCCGCAGCGGTATTACCATCCATCGTTTTCATTTTTTTAGCCATGGTATACCCTCCTTGTAAAGATGAATCTTGTATAGATGAATTATGTACTTTGTATACATGAATTCATGCCGAATCTCCTTTTGGCTCAAGGACATTCGTTAATATTATATCATATATTCACTTGCTAACAACAAGTTTTTTTCGTGGGTATAATAAGGTACGGAGCCCCATTTCCGAATACAAATACCAGGCTTGTTTTATGGGTTATGTGCGTTGCGTTCGGTGGTGCATTGTGGTATATTAAAATCTGAATTTTTATGTCATCACGGAAAACCGTTCCGCCGTCCGGCTTTTGCCGGCATTCAGCATTCAACAGTCTGTCTGCCATGGATATGATTGTTGTTTATTATTTCACTACAGCTAACAATATACGATAGGAGGAAAAATACATGTCAAAACTGATAGGAAACGCCATATTCGGTCAGTCAGGCGGCCCGACATCGGTTATTAACGCCAGCGCTGCAGGCGTTATCACCGAGGCTCTCAAATCGGACTGCATAAACAAGGTGTACGGTGCAGCTCACGGCATCCGCGGCATGCTTGAGGAAAAATTCTATGACATGTCCATGGAGGATCCGAAGGAGCTGGAACTTCTGAAGACCACACCGTCGTCGGCTCTCGGCTCGGTTCGCTACAAGCTGGCTGACCCCGACAAGGATCCCACCGATTTCAACCGTCTTCTGGAAGTTTTCAAGAAATACAACATCCGCTACTTCTTCTATAACGGCGGCAACGATTCCATGGATACCTGCAACAAGGTCAGCAAGTTCATGCAGAAGGTTGGTTATGAATGCCGCGTAATAGGTGTTCCCAAGACCATTGACAACGACCTTTACGGCACAGACCACTGCCCGGGCTATGGCAGCGCTGCAAAGTACATTGCCACAGCCACAATGGAAGTTTATCATGACGCACGGGTTTACGACACACCGATGGTATGCGTGCTCGAGGTCATGGGAAGAAACGCCGGATGGCTCACTGCGGCTACAGCACTGGCTTCATACAAGGGAGCAGGCCCTGACCTGATTTACCTCCCTGAAATCGACTTCGACATGGACAAGTTCGTCGCAGACTGCAAGAGGGTTTACGAAAAGAACAACGGCAAGCTCATCGTGGCTGTTTCGGAAGGAATCCACGACAAGAACGGCAAATACATTTCTGAATACGGCTCTGACCTGGCCAAGGAGAAAGACTCATTCGGGCATGCCCAGCTCGGAGGAGCAGCACAGGTGCTCGCATCTGTCCTGAAGAAGGAACTCAACTGCAAGGCCAGGGCGATTGAATTCTCACTGCTGCAGAGGTGTGCCGCTCACTGCGCATCGGCTACAGATGTGGAAGAGGCTTTCACAGCTGGTCAGAAGGCTGTCCAGTTTGCAGTTGAGGGAGTAACCGACCGCATGGTGGCTTACGAGCGCACCACCGACGAAAATGGCAATTACAAGTGCAATTACGTACTTGTCAACCTTTCAGAGGTTGCCAACACCGAAAAGAAGGTACCCAGGGAATGGATTACCGAAGACGGCACAGGCCTCAAGAAGGAATTCATCGACTATGCGCTTCCTCTTATTCAGGGCGATTCCCGTCCTCCCTTTGAAAACGGACTGCCCCGCTTCGCAAGACTCAAGAAGGTACTTGCAACGAAATAATCACGTATTTAACAAGAGGCTGCCCGTTAGCCGGGCAGCCTCTTTCATGTTACCCCATTGACCTTACGCTACAAAAACCATGCCTTAAAGTAACGTTTAATACTGTCCCAGAAGGCCTCTTTTCCTTGCAACCCTGTCTGATATTACAAAGGTTAAAATCCCAAGCAATGCCTTTTTAGCGTCCAAAGTCACTGCAGATTCTGATATGCGTATAAATTCCGGTATATATTCCTGTTTCCCTCCAGAAGGGCGCCCACATATTTATACAGTTCATTCTTTGCCTTCCGGTTATCCCGGCCGAATATCCATACTCTGCCGTCTGTAGGTGTTACAAGGTTTGGAATTATTTTAATCAGAGTGGTTTTTCCGGCCCCGTTCTCACCGGGGATACTTACAATTGCCCTTTTCAATCTCAAGACTTACATCATCCAAAGCCTTTATTACGGATTTTCTTTTATAATATTTTTAAGGTTTGCAGCTCTGATTGCAATGTCGTCCATGGAAAACATCCCCTGCTAAAATATTGCGGATACTTTTCACAATTTACTCAAAAGGCGGCCGGAGTTCCCCCCCCTCCCCGGTCGCCTTCCTTTTCTGAAAAAATTCTTGGAATAACTGGCTTTCAGTGCTTAATGGTTTTACCCGATTCTATCTCGCTTATCCTTGCACGTGCATATCGGGCATAATCGGAATTCGGCGAAATTTCCATTATTTTGTTGAAGTATTTAATTGCCTCGTTGTTTGCTTCCTCTTTGGACGGGTATTCAGAAAGCGCAACGGCCTTGGCGCCGTAATAATAGATTTGCAGGATATTGCCCGGCCTGCTGTTGTCATCAAGTTCTTCAATTATCTTTATTGCCAGCCTGAACTCATCCGCCGCCTGCTTGTAAACATCCTTGCTCTTTGACGATGAGTTGCTGTTGTATTTGCTTTTTGCCGATTCATAGAGCTGACTTACCGCTTTCGGCTTGCAGGCATCATATATCAGTTTAATCTCCTTTTCAATGTCCGAAGGAATATTCAGCCCTTCATATTTCTCGACCTCGGTTACCACGTCCTTGTATTTGCCTGCTGTATAAAGCTTGTCCAGCTGACGCAGAGTCTTGCTCCATTCCTGATACTGAACCAGTTCATCGCGGAGCTCCGTTTCCTTTTGGTTGGCTTCTTCCAGGCTTGCGGTCAGTTCGTTCACGACGCTGTTAAGACGTTCGTTTTCGTCTTTCAGGGTCTGTATCTGCTGGGTGCTGTCAACCCTGCGGCTTATATTGATAAGCGGCTTGTCCGCAGGTACAAGAAGCCAGATAATACCCATGAAAATCACACCGATGACAAAACCAACTATATATTTCAAATAATACGGCGCGGCCTTTTCAGGTGATAATCCCCTGCTTATCCAGGCCATGAGCGGATTTTTTTCATTCTTTTTGTTCTTTGGATTTGTCTGTGCGTTCTCGTCAAACTTTCCGTCCAGTATGTCGAGATACCTCTGAGCCCTGATGCTGTTGTCATCCATCTCAATTACCTTTTTGAACATCGCCCGGGCGCTTTCCTCTTCACCCATCCTTACATAACACACGCCCATGAGATTCATTGCTTCGTAAAAGGCGGGATATATGGAAACGGCCTTTCTGAGAGCTATGACGGCCATATCTTCATTACGGCCGGCCACGTCTTCAAGAGCCTTGTTATACAGTTCAATGGCATTCTGCATGTCTTCAGGGAGCTGACCGAGTTTCTGACGCAGGCTGTCCAGGTCTATAGGCTGGAAATGCTTCAACTCTTCTTTGACGTCAAACATAATACCCCTCCAAAGAACATTTTATCCATAATAAGTCCAAATTACCATTAATGTAATGCATTCTTAATTAAAGGCTCTGAATTTTCCAATTCTCATTTATTGTATCATTTTTCGTAACTTTTTAACAATAGGTGTCGAAGCTTTATTTGAACTTATTATGCAAAAATGCGCTTGAACTTGCGTAAATAACGGATTTCGGCCGGCTGCTCGCCCGGTGTTCCGGGTATAAAAAAAACGGGGAAAATCTCCCCGCTTTCCCGGAACACCACAGTATTACGTATTTCTGCCACAGCAATACTTGTATTTCTTCCCGCTTCCGCAGGGACATGGATCGTTCCTGCCCACCTTGAACGTCTCGCGCTTGTGAGGCTGCCTGGTTCTCTGGCTCTCACCGTGTGTTGCGGAAACCTCTCTAGCGACCTGCTGCCTCTGTATCACGATGTTTTCCTTCCTGATGCGGAGCAGTATCTTCACGGTATCCTGCTGTATGTTGCCAATCATTTCTTCGAACATCTCGTAGCCTTCGCGCTTGTACTCTATGACAGGGTCTTTCTGGGCGTATGCACGAAGTCCGATGCCGTACTTCAGCTGGTCCATAGCGTCGATATGATCCATCCACTTCTCGTCAACAACCTTCAGAAGTACGCGGCGCTCGAGCTCGCGCATTATCTCCTCTCCGAACTCGGCTTCCTTCTGTTCGTATATCTCTCGGGCCTTGTTCCGCAGCATCTCCTTCAGGGATTTGGTCGTAACGGTTTCAAGATCAATTTCTTCAAGCCTGACGGAGCCTTTCGGTATCATGTTTTCTTCCGCATACGCTATCATTCCGGAAAGGTCCCAGTCGTCGGGAGGAGTTTCGTCACTGCAGTACCTGTCCACGATTCTTCCAGCGACGGCATCTATCATGTTGAGTATGTGGCTCTTGAGGTTTTCGCCGTTAAGCACCTTGTAACGCTCGCCGTATATAACCTCGCGCTGTGTATTCATCACATCGTCATACTGCAGCAGTGTCTTTCGTCTCTGGAAGTTGATACCCTCTATCTTCTTCTGGGCGTTTTCTATTGCATTTGACAGCATTTTGGCTTCAATCGGCTGGTTATCGTCCAGACCGAGCGCATCCACCATCCGCATAATCCTGTCGGAGCCGAAAAGTCGCATCAGGTCGTCTTCCAGCGAGATATAGAACCTCGATTCGCCGGGGTCGCCCTGACGGCCCGAACGTCCGCGGAGCTGGTTGTCTATGCGGCGGGATTCGTGGCGCTCGGTACCTATTATCTTAAGGCCGCCCGCCTTAATTACCAGTTCCTTCTCCCTGTCGGTTTCGGCCTTGAACTTCTCATAGAGCTCCCTGTAAATCTTTCGTGCCTTTATTATCTCTTTATCATCGGTCTCATTAAGACCTGACGCAACCATTATGGTATGGCCGTCAATCCCCATCTTCCTCATTTCCTGCTTTGCGAGGAAATCAGGATTTCCGCCGAGCTTTATGTCGGTACCGCGGCCCGCCATGTTGGTGGATATGGTAACGGCCCCGAGTTTTCCGGCCTGGGCAATTATCTCGGCTTCCTTTTCGTGATATTTGGCATTCAGCACGTTATGCTTGATGCCGTTCTTCTTCAGGATATTGCTGAGCATCTCCGACGTCTCGATGGAAATTGTGCCGACCAGGACAGGCTGTCCCTTTCTGTGGCTTTCTATTATGTCCTGGACCACGGCGTTGAACTTGGCGGCCTTGGTCTTGAATACAACGTCGGGATGGTCAACCCTGATGACGGGAAGGTTCGTCGGTATGGGAATCACGTCCAGGTTGTAAATGTCCCGGAATTCCTGCTCCTCGGTCAGGGCCGTACCGGTCATACCTGCAAGCTTGTGGTACATCCTGAAAAAGTTCTGGAACGTGATGGTTGCAAGCGTCTTGCTCTCCCGCTCCACCTGAACACCTTCCTTGGCTTCAATGGCCTGATGAAGTCCGTCGCTGTACCTTCTGCCGTACATGAGACGGCCCGTGAATTCATCAACGATGATGACTTCCCCGTCCTTCACCACGTAATCCACATCCCTCTTCATGAGGCCGTGGGCCTTAAGGGCCTGGTTGATGTGGTGGGAGATGGTCAGGTTCTCAATATCCGAAAGGTTTTCGATGTTGAAGAACTCCTCGGCCTTCTTTACTCCCCTTGCTGTCAGCGTAGCGGTATTGGCCTTTTCATCCACTATATAGTCAGCATCAATGTCATCGGTAAGCTGCCTGTCGTCCGTTTCCGTAAAGACTACCTTCTTGAGCCTTCTGACAAACCTGTCGGCCTTTTCATACAGGTCGGTGGATTCCTCGCCCTGTCCCGAGATTATAAGCGGTGTTCTGGCCTCGTCGATGAGTATTGAGTCCACCTCGTCCACAATGGCATAGTGCAGGCCGCGCTGCACCATCTGCTCCTTGTACACCACCATGTTGTCGCGGAGGTAGTCAAACCCGAGCTCATTGTTGGTTGCATATGTGATATCGCAGTTGTAGGCCTTCCTTCTGGCCTCGCTGTCCATGTCGTGAATTATTACGCCGACCGAAAGGCCGAGGAAATTATAGATTCTGCCCATGAGTTCGGCCTGATATTTTGCAAGGTAGTCGTTAACGGTCACAAGATGGGCTCCCTTGCCCTCAAGGGCGTTCAGATAAAGGGGAAGGGTAGCCGTAAGCGTCTTTCCTTCACCTGTTTTCATCTCGGCAATCCTTCCCTGGTGAAGAACTATGCCGCCCATGAGCTGAACTCTGAAATGTCTTTCACCTATTACCCTTGAAGCCGCTTCCCTTACAACCGCATAGGCTTCGGGAAGTATATCGTCCAGGGTTTCACCGTCAGCCAGACGTTTTTTGAATTTGTCGGTCATTTCCCTGAGTTCGGCATCGGATTTGGCCTTCATCTCAGGTTCCAGTGCCTCTATTGCATCCACAATGGGCATTATGCGTTTTAATTCCCTTTCGGCATATGTGCCGAATATTTTTTCAAGCAGTTTTGCCATCTGTGCCATCAGTCCTTTCACTGAAAGCAGGTTCATTCTTTGCTCTCAGAATTATCCCCTGCTTTTTCCTCTTTTTCTTTCTGCCTTTCCTTTTCCTTAAGCCTCTCCAGAATGAGCTTGTATCCGTCGGCACCGTAAAAGAGCGCCCTGTTTACGCGGCTTATTGTGGCTTCGCTGGCGCCTGTCTTGTTGTGAATCTCCCTGTATGTCTTTTTTTCCATCAGCATGCTGGCCACTTCAAAGCGCTGGGCAAAGGCCTTGATTTCGGCAACTGTGCCCAGATCCTCAAAAAACCTGTAACATTCCTCAACCGTTTCTAGAAGCAGGATGGCCTCAAAAAGCCTGTCTATCGATTTGTCCTTCAGTTTGGGATTCAAGAATATCATCTCCGACAACGCTATTTCGACGGACATTACCGGCAGATTTCCCGGCTCTGCCTCTGAATCCGGACCCAATCATAATATTATCTCATCATAAGAATTCAAATGCAAACCCGGCCGCCACCTGCTCCGGCCCGGCCGTGCTTTTCTATTCTACACTATTTTTTGGAATGTTGTAAGACTGTAATATTCTCCATGAGTTTGATACAATCTTTACACATAAAATAAGAAAAAGTCAAGGAAAACAGGAGGGTAATATGTTGCATCCTGACTGGGAATACGAATCCAGGCACCTGGAAAGAATCATCAGCTTCATATCGTCGCTTCTCAGGAAGAAGCTGGCTGAAAGGGACTATCTTGTCCTCCAGCGGAAGGACATAAACAGGGACATGTGGGAGGAATCCAGGGCAATAACCGACCTGGAAAGCATCTCTGATTTCATGCAGCATATTGGCCTTCTGAAACAGAACATTTCCTGGTCGAAGCAGACCGTAAAGGATATCGCACGGCTTGACAGACAGCTTTCCTCCCCTTATTTCGGAAGGATAGACTTTGCCAGGGACGGCGGCGCCCCGGAACAGATATATATAGGAATAAACTCGCTTATGGATGAGGATACGATGGAAATTCTCATATATGACTGGCGTGCTCCCGTCTGCAGCATGTTCTATGACTATGAAACCGGTCCGGCTTCCTATCAGAGCCCTTCGGGACGCATCAGCGGCGAGATTACCCTGAAAAGGCAATACAAGATTGAAGGCGGACGTCTTATATACTTTTTTGACTCGAGCCTTGCCATAGGCGATGAAATACTTCAGGAGATGCTGGCTTCCAATGCCGGCGCAAAGCTAAGGAACATAGTCTCCACAATACAAAAGGAGCAGAACGCAGCCATACGCAACGATACTTCAGGGCTTCTGGCCGTACAGGGAGCTGCGGGAAGCGGGAAAACCTCGGTTGCCATGCACCGTGCGGCCTATCTTCTGTACCGCCACAGGAAGCAGATACGTACCGAAAACCTCGTCATCATATCATCAACCGACATCCTCGGCGAATACCTGTCGGACGTTCTTCCTGAGCTTGGCGAGGACGAAATCAGGGGTGTGACCTTCCATTCAATCGTGAAAAAGTACATGCCTTCGGCGAACGTCACAATCCAGACCCAGCCACAGCTTCTGGAGCAGATACTGAAGATTTCGAATACGGCCTACGGCAGGAAAGTCCGCGATGTCATCCGGTTCAAATCATCCGCGGTATTTCTGAAGATTCTGGACCGATTCATGCAATATGTCCTTGAAAGCCTCATAGGTTTTCAAGATATACGCTTCAGGGGCCGCACGGTGATAACCGCAGAGGAGCTCTCGCGCCTTTTCCGCGAGGACTTTTCGGGCATGATACCTGCAGCCCGGCTTAGAAGGATGAGAACACGGGTTGAGGAAATCCTTCGCTCCGTAAAAAGAACCCGGGTTGAACAGAAAGCCAGGGAACTGATGGAAGAGGAGCAGTACCTGAATTCCGGTGAGGCAAAGGCGCTCTCAAGGGTGAAAATAAGGCAGGAAACCGCTTCTCTTGATGAACAGATTGAACGGATGTTCTCAGTCAATACACCTGCACTTTACCGGAAGCTTTTCGAGGATGACACCTTCTGGAATATATGTGCGGATGATATTGGAATTTCCGAAAGCGGCATCATCAGGGAAACGAGAGCTTACACCCTTGAGAACATGAATGCCGGGCTTCTGGGTTTTGAAGATGCAGGGCCCCTGCTCTACCTCTCCCTTCTTTTCGGGGAAACCGTACCCGATACCGCGATAAAGCATCTTATCGTGGATGAGGCACAGGACTGCTCGCCCGTACAGATGATGGCCCTGGCACGGCTTTTCCCTGCTGCCGGAATAACGATTCTGGGTGATATGAACCAGAACATCAGCCCGTATGCCTCGGAAGGCGACCTTGAGAGCATTGCCAGGCTCATATCGCCGAATAACTATGAGTTCATGCAGCTTAACAAAAGCTACCGCTCCACTGTGGAGATAAACCGTTTTGCTTCCGCATATCTAAGCCGGACACAGGGCGAATACTTCGGACGCCACGGTGAAAAGCCGAGGCTTGTCCTCTGCGGGGATTTTCAGCGCCTTTGCGATGCCGTGGCCGGTTCCGTTGCCGGTCTTTCCGGCAGGAATTACAAAACCTGCGCAGTAATAACGAGAACACTTGCAGAGGCCGGCATGCTTTACGAAGCGCTTAAAAAGCGGCTTTCAAAAACGGCCCTGCCCTTCAGGCTGGTGGATGAGAATTTCGAATACGGCCTTGAAGGCGTCATGGTGATGCCCGCCTATCTTGCCAAAGGACTCGAATTTGACGCAGTCATGGTGGTCATTGCCGATGAAATGGAATTCTCAGACCCGGATGAAACAGGCCTTTTCTATACCGCCGTGACCCGTCCGCTGCACGAGCTTTCCATATTCTGCGCCACGCCGTCCCTCCCGGATGTGCTGGGAAGAGCCGGGAGGGAAAGCTATACCCTTATCCGGCTATAGCCCTTCTGTCCGGTTAATCCGCTTGCCCAATGCATCATGTTAATGTATAATCTAACCAATCTGAGGAATTCCGTATTTAAAACGCAGGATACGGAGGAATTCATTATGGCTGGGACAGGAGTCACCGCTCCCCGCGGTTTTAAGGCTGCAGGGGTGTCGTGCGGAATAAAGAAGAACGGGGAAAAGGATTTTGCTCTGGTCGTTTCCGACGTTCCGGCAACCTGCGCCGGAATCTTTACAAAAAACGTTGTAAAAGGCCATTCCCTGAAATGGACAAAAAACGTGATAGGGCGCGGTACCGCCCGGGCTGTCGCCATAAACAGCGGATGCGCCAATGCATGTGTCGGTGAGGCCGGCGATCGTGATGCATCTGAAATGGCAGGTATTGTCGCCCGTCTGGTTGGCTGCGCTGCTGAGGATGTGCTTCTCGGCTCCACAGGCGTCATAGGTTACAGGCTTGACATGGAAAAGATAAGGAATGGCGCTGAAGAAGCATTCAGGAATCTTTCCCCGGCCGGAGGCAGCGATGCCGCCAGGGCCATAATGACAACAGATACCTTCCCCAAGGAAGCTTCCATTTCATATGAAGAAGGGTCGCATACCATAACCATAGGCGGCATGGCCAAAGGGTCCGGCATGATACACCCGAATATGGCCACCATGATTTCGGTCATAACCACCGATGCATGCATCAGCCGTGACATGCTGGACAAAGCATTGCGCAGCGTTGCGGATGAATCTTTCAACCGCATTTCGGTTGACGGCGACACAAGCGTCTGCGACAAGGTTCTTGTCCTGGCAAACGGCCTTGCCGGAAATCCCGTAATTGACAGCGACGGCCCGGCCTATGATGCCTTCAGGGCTGCCCTGAGAGAGGTTGCTGTAAAGCTTGCAAAGATGCTGGCAAGTGACGGTGAAGGTGCCACAAAGCTGATAGAGATAAACGTTAAACATGCACCTGACAGGGAAACGGCGCACCTCATTCTTAATGCGGTTGCCAAATCGCCGCTGGTTAAAACCGCAATAGGCGGCTGTGATGCCAACTGGGGAAGGATAATAACGGCCGCAGGCTATTCCGGGGCCAGTTTCGACCCTGACAGGGTCGACATAAGTCTCGGAGACATTCCTGTATGCAGGGGCGGATGTGCGGTACCCTTTGATGAAAAGGCGGCACTCGAGGTGCTGAAGGCACGGGAAGTTGTCATAACCATTGACATGAACCAGGGCACCGTCTCCGACCGGATATGGACATGCGACCTGACCTGTGAATACATCCGTATCAACGGTTCATACAGGACATGATTTAGTGTTAAAGAGAATTATTAATTGGGTAAATAAACAAGGAAGAAGATTTGTTGGGGGTGCGTCCTTTCATGGCAATACAGCAGTTTGTCAGATTCAGCGTTGCAGATCTGGACTTTGGCATAAACATAAACCAGATTTTTCAGATTATAAAGCCTCAGGAAGTCTTCAAGGTGCCCAATACACCTCCGTTCATAGAAGGCCTCATAAACCTGCGTGGAAAGGTGCTCACCATATTCAATCTCAGAAAGAGGTTCCACCTTCCTGAAAAGGCCAACGATGAAAACACAAAGGTGCTCATCATAAACATGAACGGTATGCTGCTGGGATTTACGGTGGACAATGTCACTGAGATAGTCAGGATTAACGACGAGGATATCGAGGATACTCCTCCGACCCTTAAAGACTTTGACCACCGTTTCCTGCAGGGAGTGGGAAAACTCGGCGAGAAGCTCATACTCATCCTCGACCTTGAAAAAGTGCTTACTCCCGATGAAAAGCTTCAGGTGCAGGAAATAGTGGACCGGCACGGGAATGAGGTGCTTGGTGAGGCCAAATGAATGGCCTGTCCTCAGAAGTGTTGTAAGCGGAAGAAAGCGGTAAAGGCATCAAGCCTTTCGGCCGCTTTTTTCATATGCCACACATACACGGTTTCTCCCCAGGCGCTTGGCTTCATAAAGTGCGTCATCTGCACTTTTTAAGAGAGCCGCCTGGCTGTCGGCCGTTTCAGGATAGGAAGAAACACCGACGCTTATGGTGACAGATGCGCTTACGTCCCTGTCTGTAATGACAAGCGATTCAACACCGCTTCTTATATCTTCCGCCTTCTCCATAACCTGATTAAGCGATGTATGGGGCATCAGTATCACGAACTCCTCCCCGCCGTATCTCGCAAATATGTCTTCTTTCCTGAGCTTTTTCATTATGTAGGCCGCAATGTTCTTCAGTACCATATCTCCGAAAAGATGCCCGTAGGTGTCGTTGAACTGCTTGAAATGATCTATGTCAAACATCAGAAGTGAGATGCCGTAGTTTTCCTCCTGAGCCTTTCTGAATTCAGCCTCAAGGTGGTCCTGGAAATAAAGCCGGTTATATGTTCCGGTCAGCCCGTCAAGGGTGGCCAGGTCATGCATCTGCTGGTAGAGGCGGGCGTTTTCGATGGCTATTCCGACCTGCTGGGAGATGATTTCCAGAAGCCTTACGTTGTCACTGTTGAAGGCATTCGGCATACTGTGCTCAATTAGGACTATTCCAAGGACGCTTCCCTTTGCTATGAGAGGCACGCAGATAAGGGACCTAATGTTCCTTCCCCTGGTAAACGGATAGCGTTCGGCACTGACATCGTTGTCAATCATGGAATTGCCGTCCTTTACAGCAGGTCTGAGCACGTCGGTGTTGATGTAATCGGTAACGACGGCCAGCTCCTTTTTGTCAGAAATGCTTGAGACCTGCACTTTCAGAAGGTTGTTCGGACCATGGCAAAGTGCGATTGTTGAATGTGAAACTCCCATAACACCGATAATCACATCGTTCACAAACTTCAGAAGCTCGTTCATCTCAAATATGGAGCTTATGGCCTGGGATATCTGCTGGAGCGTGTAGAATTCGGCAATGCTGGCTGAAAGCCTGTTGTTTGCCTCTTCAAGCTGCTCGTTTACACGGCTCAGCTTGTCATACTGGCTCTGTATCTCCTTCTTTGCCTGTTCCAGCTGTACATACTTGTCACCGAGCCTGTCAATCAGCATCCTGTTCTCTTCCTGGCTTCGGACGTATTCACCGTGAATCCTCCCTATGATGTAGGAATATAAGGCGAAGAGCAGGTATTGCACGGTGACGCTCATAAAAAGTACCAGCTGGTTGTTGTTTATCCACTTCGGGATGAGATTTGCGGCAAGCAATGAAACAGCATGCTGCGCCAGGGTCTGGGACAGCCAGCCCAGAACGATCAGCGGCACTGCCTTCCTGAATCCCATGGACAGTATGACAGAGGTGACAGGCAGAAGCACTATGAAATAGAAAAAAGGTCCATGATACAGAAGGCTGACAAATATCGTGAGTATGACCACCTCAAGTGCTCTTGCCGTCCTGATGCGGCAGGAGGCTGCATCCGCCCTCCCGGTATCCGCATGCTTCAGCTTTATGTATCCCGTAAAGACGAACCCTGCGAGCAGAATAAGATAAACAGCAGCAAGTGTCAGCTGTACCGGCTCCTGTCGCGTTATCAGCCTGGCTGCAATATCCTCTGCTGTCAGTACAGCCGCTATGCACCAACCGGCCCTGGTAGGGATTTCCTCATATCTGAAACTGCCCGTGGATTCCTTTAAAGGCTTGTTATCCACAGTATTCAATGGCTACCCTCCGTGCGGGATGGATAATGCTCGAGGCAGCGCTGCCATCCGATTATTTCTGCCAGTATATGTCGATGACATCGCCGTCTTTTATCGGATCGGTGTACCCGGCGTCACGGCCGTTCAACTTCAGTACTATGGAACCTTTAGGCTTGGAAAGATCAAAATCTATGTAGTTGAAAATATCGACAAAGATGATGTGGTCATCTTTAAGTGGCAAATTCATTCTTTTCCCGTTTACAGTCACGTTGACTCCGCTGCCTGATGCAGCAGAATTGCCCGGGACCGGCACAGTCATTCCAAAATCATGGCTTTCCTGAGAAACCTCCTGTACCGAAGCGTTTTTTTCCGGTTCAGGCTCTTTTTCAGCCCCCATGTCCTTCATTCCGGGCCTGCATTCAATGACTTCCCCGCACTGTATCCTGTATGCGGGTTCCTTTTTGCTACCGTTTATTTCAATTGAATACTGCTCAGTATCAATCCCGAACCGGCGGGCAATATCGGAAACCGTGCAGTCCATGGTTATTTCCACGCGGTCGCCGTCATTTATCTGCGTGGTTTCATCTGCAGGCTCGCCGTTTATCCTTATTTTCGGGTAAATGCGGTGTACTTCTCCGTCATGTTTAAGTATTGCCGGCGGAAATCGTGAAAGGAGGTCACCGCACACTGCCCGGGCATCTTCGCCGTTCTCCGCGGGAACGACAGTCAGCCTGTCACCGGGTGATACTATACCGTTCAGAGATTCAGGCCTGCCGTTCACCTTTATTTCGGCGGGCTTTCCGGTACCTCCCGGAACGGTTCTGCTTTCACCGTTGAGGAAGAACCTCAGTCTTCTGCCCGATTTGCATAAAAGCTGCTCGGGATTAAAGCCTGCAAGGGCCAGTACATCGGCAACGCGCATTTTATAGGAATTGAAAACCTTCACAGACTTTCCGTTCACTGTCACAAAATAGAAATCAGAGCCCCTGAACAGCCCTGTGGTGACAAGAATGCCAAGCGGCGTGATGCTGTCGGGTCCTGCGGTGAACTCTGCCTCCATTACAACATTTTTGGCAATGCTGCGGTCCCTGACGGCCACGCGCTCCTTCGGAAGGCCCGTTTTGTCCGCAATGGCGCGGGCAAGCTCAGGTGTCCTGCTGCCGCCGCCCACAAGGAAAACCGCATTGGGCGATTTTCCGCCGTTGCATGCGATGATTCTCTCGGATATTATCCCTGCCAGCTGTTCCACAACGGGTCTGACTGCAGAAGCTACATCATCCGGGCCTACAGAAACGTGATTGTCGAGAACGTCGGTAAACTGTATATCGGTTTTGCCGGCGCTGTAATCACGCTTTATCCTCTCGGCAGTGTTGAAGTCCACAAGAAAATTCTGAGCTATGGCTTCGGTCATCTCGTCTCCTGCAACCGGTACCATGTCATAGGCTATAATCGTGCCTGATTTTGTTACGGCTATATCGGAAGTTCCTGCTCCGATGTCCACCAGAGCCAAGTTGAGCAGCCGGAGCTCTTTGGGTATTGCCACATTAAGCGCCGCAATGGGCTCAAGCGTCAGAAATGTCACTTCAAGGCCGGCCCGTTCCATGACGGTATAAAGACTGTCCACCACCATTTCGGGCAGAAATGTTGCGATGACCTCAACACCGGCCTTCCGGCCCTTATGGCCTATAAGGCTGGAAATGACATAATCATTGAGATAATAGCTTACCACGCTGTGACCAACGCAGAAATACCGCCCGGTATCTTTTCCCGCGGTCGAATCGTCTATCTGCATCTGTGCCCTCTGAATGGCTTCCATTTCCATTGCGCCTACGAGGTGGGAATCAATTTCCCTTCCCTCCTCGATGTCTCTTTCCACCTTTATCCGGCACGTTTTAAGCACACGGCCGGCAGCGGCCACAGATACCTTCGTTAGGGAATATCCGACCTTTTCCTCAAGTTTTTCCTTTATTTCGGATACTTCTGAGACAACGCGGGATATGTCATGAATCTGGCCGTCCAGCATGGCACGTTCCTCATGCTCGAGCAATTCGGCCGCCCGTATGATAAAGCCGTCGCCGTTCTGAATGCCTACCAGGCCAGCAACCTTTCTGGTCCCTATATCGAGAGCAAATATGGCATCCTCCGGCATTGCCTTCCTTTTCCTTCGTCTGGGCATTATATTCCTCCGGCCTTCGAATGGCTTAAATTCGACATGAAATTGGCATAATCAGTAAATTTCATTCTTTTCTTATTCTATATTTTTTTTGTAGAATTCGCAATACGGCGCAATGCTGCAAATATCGCACCTTGGTTTTCTTGCCGTACATGTGAGGCGGCCGTGCCATATGAGCAAATGATGGGCTTTTATCCATCTTTCACGTGGAATAAGGCTTGTAAGCTGCGACTCGGTCTCATCCACACGCCTGCTGTGAGCCAGGCCTATCCTGTTTGAAACCCTGAAGACATGGGTGTCCACGGCCAGGGCGGGAATGCGGAAGGCATTGCTCAGCACGACATTGGCGGTTTTGCGGCCTACGCCGGGAAGCGACATGAGTTCCTCCAGCGTTGAGGGAACCTGTCCTGAAAAGCGTTCTTTCAGCTCCCTGCACATGGCCAGAATGTTTTTCGCCTTGTTATGGTAAAGGCCTATTTCCTTGATTTCCTGTTCAAGCTGCTCCTGAGTAAGCCTCAGGAAGCTGTCCGGATCGGGATATCGTTCAAACAGTCCCTCTGTAATCCGGTTGACTGTTTTGTCGGTGGACTGGGCGCTCAGCATGGTCGCCACCAGAAGCTGAAACGGTGTACCGAAATTTAGGCCGCATTTCGCCTGGGGATATGTGTTTTCAAGAATATCGAGTATCTTAATTGCCTCTTCTCCGGTCATCAAATCATGCTCCAATCTTTACGCTTTCCTTTCGGTCATGTTAAGCCGGCTTCATTCGGAATGCAGGTACAGGAAGCTCTGGCTGCAAGTGCCTCCTCATACAGGGAAAGATAGGATTCGGCTGATTTGTGCCAGCCTGAATCAAAGGACATCGCTCTTCTGACCAGCCCTTTCCATCCGGTCCGGTCGTTCCTGTACATCCTTATGCCCCTTGATATTGCTCTGACAAAAGCATTTGCCGAATCGGCAACATATGTGAATCCTGTGCCCGAACCCGGGTCTGACTGTTCATCCCTGACGGTATCAGCCAGTCCGCCCACCCTGTGTACTATCGGTACCGAGCCGTAGCGCATGGCAATCAGCTGGCTGATTCCGCACGGTTCATATCGTGAAGGCATGAGAAACATGTCGGAAGCGGCATAGATTCTTCTTGCAAGAGTATCGTCAAAGCCAAGGGAAACCGAAATCCGGCCCGGGTATTTCTCTTCCAGCTTTTTCAACTCGCGTTCATTCTCCGGGTTCCCGCGGCCGAGGACGGCCAGTTGACAGCCCGAGCCTGCTATTTTAGCGGCTGCAGGAACAAGAAGGTCGGAGCCCTTTATGCTTTCCAGTCTGGATACGACCCCGAAAAGCACTGTATCCTTCTCTTCAAGACCGAGCAGTTTCTGCAGCGGTTTTTTGTTTTTCTTTTTCATTTCAGGCTTTTCGTCAGAATAATTCGTGAAAATGGCCGAATCCGTTTCAGGATTCCAGACATCATAATCAATTCCGTTCAGTATGCCGCGCAGTTTCCCCCTGTGAACCGTAATGAAGCCGTCAAGTCCGAATCCGAAGTCCTTTCCTGTCATTTCGCGTGAGCCTGTAACGCTTACGGCATTGAACCTGTCGGAATAGTATATACCTGCCTTCATTGGATTGAAGGAACCGTAGTATTCGACCCTCTCCGGGGTGAATGCCTCATTCCTTACGCCGTAGAGTCTGAAGATGTCATATCCGCATACGCCCTGATATGCAAGGTTGTGGATGGTAAAGACTATGGCGCAGTCTGACAGAAAAGGCGCTTCGCATGTTCTTTCCCTTATCAGCATGGCAAGCGGGGCGGTATGCCAGTCATTCAGGTGTATGACATCGGGCCTGGTTTCTGATTTTTTCAGCCATTCGTATAATGCGATGCAGAAGAAGGCAAAGCGCTCGGCATCATCATCGTACCCGTAAACCGATGTCCTTCCGAAATAACGGTCGTTTCCGACAAGAAGCGTCCTCACCTGGGCCCCGGACGCTTCAGTCATAACGCAGGTTTCTTCCCGGTCTCCCATCTTAACCGTGAACTCGCCCAGGACCTTTACCGGAACATTTATCGACATATGGGCCGGAATTACAAGGGTGACATCGTTTCCAAGTTCCTTAAGCTTTGCGGGAAGCTCTCCGGCCACATCACCGAGGCCGCCCACCTTTGCAAAGCCCGCGGCTTCTGCAGCTGCAAAAAGAACCTTCATTTTCATACCCCGTCATCAGGCTGATGATAAATGGATTAATGCCTTTATTCTACCACCGCTGATATTGATTTGACAATTCAGGCACATGGTATTGCCATCCGATATAGCATAAAGCCATTACCGGACCTGCCGGTTCTGTGCCGGCCCAATTCTGAAATAGCGGTTGTAAACTGCAAGCAGAAAGGATATTACATATGACTGAATGACAACCACCAGTGCTTCCTTGATAACCCGCGGTATCCAGAACACCAGAAAATTGATTTCCGCAAGTTCAGGAAATGTCAGCCGTATAATCCAGGTATTCACGGTTGTAAGGAAAAGTCCCGACAGGCCCGCGGCGAAAAGAACCCTGAAAAAATAATCCTTGATACGCCATTTTTCACTGATGCGCCTTAAAAGGACATCAAGAAGGTAGAGGCCCATTCCAATGGCTGCAAAGAGGATGAGACCTTCTGAAACCAGCTTTTTGCTGTTTCCCATGGCTTCCAGGGACATTGCCCAAGCTGAGTATGGCCAAAGGGAAATCACGAGCTGATTCGTGCCTCCTATCAGTCCGATACATGCAAAAAACAGCAGGAAATATCTTCCCCACCTGTAATGGTCCGCATTTTCGGTTATGCGCCAAAGGAATCCTGCCAATGCGCCGCTCGCGACGGCAGACACGGTAAGCCACGGAATAAACGGGCCTTCCGGCTTTATAAGATATCCCAGAATATCCTGAATGCCTGATGCCAGGCCGCCGTAAAAAGGTCCGAAGATAATCGCGGCCATTCTGGTGAAAACGCCGGAAAAACTGACTCTTATCGCCCCAACGCCGCCTATGTAGAACATATAGCTGAAATTTCTGATGACAACTGAGAGGGTGATTAAAAGGCTTACGTGTGCGATTCTTCTTACAGTGCTGCTGTAATTCCCGTTATGGGGCATAAAAAAGTCTCTCCTTTCATGCTACCCTTTTAACAGACGGCATCGCACAAATAAGAAAGACTTATTTGTAACAGCGGATGCGATACTATGCGCAAACCACGGACCGCGGTTTAAGGTTCAGAGACTCTACTCCCATTCTCTGACGCCGGACGCATAATACCTGCTCTGTTAAAGGTATTTAATTGATGTATTAAATTTTTAGGCATTCCGGGTAAATCCGGGATGCCTTTTGATATTATATCAGGACCTTTGAAGCCAGTCTGCCTCAAAGGTCCCGCAATTTTCCTGTTACTCAGCCGTTCTTTCCTGTTTGTTCTTGTTCTTCATCTCATCGAGAAGGACGTCTTTCCTTGAGAGATTTATTCTTCCCTGCTTGTCTATCTCGATTACCTTGACCTTGATTTCGTCACCCACGTTGACGACATCCGACACCTTCTTCACGCGCTTTGTATCAAGCTTTGATATATGAACCAGACCTTCCTTGCCGGGAAGGAATTCAACGAAGGCGCCGAACTGCATAAGCCTTGTCACATGGCCGCTGTATACCTGGCCGGGCTCGATGTTGCCGGCAATGCCCTCAATCATGGTAATGGCCTTCTTGCCGTTCTCTTCATCGGGCGTAGCCACATAAACCGTTCCGTCGCCCTCAATGTCTATCTTGACTCCGGTCTCGGCAATTATCTTGTTGATAATCTTTCCGCCGGGGCCGATAACGTCGCGGATTTTATCCACATCAATCTTTGTGGTGAATATCTTGGGCGCATAGGGCGACAGGTGCTTGCGAGGCTCCGATATTACAGGCAGCATGCACTCGTCAAGAATCTGAATCCGGCCCCTTCTGGTGATTTCAAATGCCTGCCTGATTATCTCGTAGCTCAGGCCGTCCACCTTGATATCCACCTGAATGGCGGTGATACCATTCTTGGTCCCCGCAACCTTGAAGTCCATGTCGCCGAAGAAGTCCTCAATTCCCTGGATGTCCATGAAGGTGACAAACCTGTCAGGGTTTTCCTCGTCAACCACAAGGCCGCAGGATATTCCTGCAACGGGCGCCTTGATGGGCACTCCCGCATCCATGAGCGCCAGCGTGCTTGCGCATACACTGCCCTGTGATGTTGAACCGTTGGACATCAGCACTTCGGACACAAGCCTTATGGCATACGGGAATTCCTCTTCGCTGGGAATTACGGGCTCCAGGGCACGCTCGGCAAGGGCACCGTGACCGATTTCGCGCCTGCTGGGCGCTCTGACGGGCCTGGCTTCGCCGACGCAGTAAGGCGGGAAGTTGTAATGGTGCATATAACGTTTTGTTTCTTCTATATCTACGCCGTCAAGGGTCTGTACATCACCGAGGGGTCCCAGTGTTACATTGGTGAGTATCTGCGTATGGCCGCGCTGGAAAAGTGCCGAGCCGTGGGTTCTGGGAAGAAGCCCGACTTCGCAGTGCAGCGGACGGATTTCCATCAGGCCTCTGCCGTCCACGCGCCTGCCCTCGTCAAGAATCAGGCTTCTGACTATCTTCTTCTGAAGCTTATACAGCGCATCTGCTATCTGCTGGGTCTGTTCAGGGAATGTCTCAGCCAGTTTTTCCTGTACCTGCTGGCATACCTTGTCAACGTTGGCATCCCTTACGGCTTTGTCTGCATTCAGCAAAGCAGCCTTCATATCGTCATAAGCCAATTCATAAACAGCATTCCATATATCATCGGGAACCACATAGGGCACATACTCCGTCTTCGGCTTGCCGACTTCCTCGACAATACCCTCAATGAACTTGATGATGCGCTTTATTTCTTCATGGCCCTTCTTTATAGCATCAATCATGACATCCTCAGGGACCTGGTTGGCTCCTGCCTCTATCATGATTATCTTTTCCATGTCAGCCGAAAGGGTGACATACATGTCGCTCTTAAGGCGCTGCTCTGTATTGGGGTTGATGACAACCTCGCCGTCCACAAGCCCAAGAATCACTCCGGCAATGGGGCCGTTGAACGGTATGTCCGAAATGCACAGGGCCACCGATGTACCGATGATGGAAGCGAATTCAGGGGAGTTGTCCTGATCCACTGAAAGCACTGTGTTCACTACAGAAACATCATTCCTGAGGTCCTTGGGGAAACGGGGCCTTATCTGTCTGTCTATGACGCGTGCATTCAGAATGGCCTTTTCGCTGGGTTTTCCTTCCCTTCTTATAAAACCTCCGGGAATCTTTCCTACCGAATAGAGCCTTTCCTCATAGTCGACATTGAGCGGGAAGAAGTCTATTCCTTCCCTCGGTTCCTTGGACATGGTAGCGGTCGACAGGATAACCGTGTCTCCGTAGCGGACCAATGCTGAACCGTTGGCAAACTGGGCGACCTGCCCTAATTCGACTGAAAGCGTTCTGCCTGCAACTTCCAGGCTGAATACCTTTTTCATATTTCAAAATCTCCCTCTCTTTTTCCCCGCTTGACACAAAGCGCAGCCTGCACACCCGTCATCAGGCGGTACCTCAGGCAGGCTTTGCACTTAATTTAATCAGGGACAAAAGATCAGGGAACATGATTCCTTGCATCCGGGGGAAAAGGAATCATCTTCTCTGAACTTCTGTTGCCCGTGATTAAATTAAGCGCAAGCGGGTATTTTGTTATTATTATTTCTTGATCATGTCATAAAAATGGGCGGAAAATCCGCCCATTTTTCACTTTCTGATGTCAAGCTTGGCAATCAGCTCACGATACCGGTTTATGTCCTTCTTCATCAAATAATTGAGAAGGCCTCTTCTCTGGCCTACCATCTTCAGAAGTCCGCGCCTTGAATGATAATCCTTCTTGTGAACCTTCAGATGCTCGGTAAGATGGTTGATTCTTTCGGTGAGAAGAGCAATCTGGACTTCCGGTGAACCGGTATCCCCCTCATGCATTGCATACTTGGCTATGATTTCCTGTTTCAGCTGTTTGTCCATGCTGTACGTCTCCTTTCTCTCAATAAGCCTAATGCCCAGTAAATGGCCGGAGATAACCATAAACCGAGACATTGGGTAATTGTACTGTTGTATTTTAACATACAAAGGTTGCCATGTAAAGCCGCTTCAGGTCTGCAATTATTTCTTGTTTGCCTCTTTTTTTATTATGTACGCGTTTTTTGCGACATAATCAATTCCGGAGACAACCGTGAGCACAACGGCTATGGCCATGCAGATTTTTCCTACCGGAAGCCACGGAAAAATCAGGGACACAGGGAAGTCATGAATGAGTATGGCCACAATGGCAATGGTCTGGAACGTGGTTTTCATCTTGCCCAGTCTGCCTGCGGCTATGACAACACCCTGACCGGCAGCGACTATGCGGAGTCCGGTAACGATGAATTCGCGTGCTATTATGATAACCACGACCCATACCGAAAGTCCGTCCGTTTTGACCAGAGCCACAAGGGCTGCGGTAACGAGCAGCTTGTCCGCTATGGGGTCAAGGAACTTTCCGAGTTCTGAGACGATGTTCCGCTTCCTTGCAATCATCCCGTCCAGAAGGTCGGTTATTGATGCGAGCACAAAAATGGCTGCGGCAGCATACCTGCCCCACCGGTCCAGCCCGAGGAACTGTCCGAACCATCCGGGAACAAGGAAGAAAAGAAAAACCGGAACCGCCGCAATTCTTGAAAGAGTCAGCTTATTCGGAAGATTCATCTTTTACTACCTCGCCGATCAAATCGTAATCCTGTGTACTGATTATTCTAACCTTTACTGTATCCCCTTTTGAGAGCGGGTATGGCGAAGCCACATATATTACGGGGTCAATTTCGGGAGCCTCCATATATGACCGCCCCACATAAAAAATGCCGTCATCCGCCACTCCGTCAATCATTGTATCATAAGTCCTGCCAATGCGGGAACCGTTGAATCGGGCGACATTTTCCTGCTGGACTTCCATAATGGCCTTTCTTCTGGAATTCTTGACCCTTGCGGGGACCTGACCCTTCATCCTGCAGGCAGGTGTATCCTCCTCACGGGAATATGCAAACACGCCCAGCTGCTGGAAATATCCCTTCCTTACAAACTCCACAAGCTGTCTGTGGTCATCCTCGGTCTCACCGGGAAAACCGGCTATGAGGGATGTTCTTAGAACTATATCCGGTATTTCGTTTCTCAGGCGAATCAGGAGGTTTTCTATGTATTCCCCCGAGCCCCTTCTGCCCATGGCCTTAAGAATTCTGTCGGAAATGTGCTGTATGGGAATATCCATGTAGTGCACAAGCTTTGCGTTATTCTTCATTTCCGCGATGAGGGCGTCGTCTATCAGCTCAGGATAGCAGTAAAGAAGCCGTATCCTTTCTATTCCCTCAATGCCGCTTATTGCCCTTATCAGCGGGACAAGCCTTTTATCCCCGTAAAGGTCGGTTCCGTATCGGGTCACGTCCTGCGCAATCAGAACGATTTCCTTTTTCCCGTTTTCGGCCAGGAATTCAGCTTCCTTTATGAGGCTTTCAACCGGTCTGCTTCTGTACGGCCCCCTGAGCTTCGGGATTATGCAGTATGTACAGTTGTTGCTGCAGCCTTCAGCTATTTTCAGATATGCATAGGGCTTGTCGTCACTTAAAATCCTGGTCCCGTCAAGATAATCAACGGTATCCGGGATATCGCACCATACGCGGCTTTCCGGCCCGGCTCCGTCAAGAAAGGCTTTTGTAAGCTCAGCAACCCTGCTGACACTGCCGGTTCCGAACACCAGATCAACCTCGGGTATTTCCCGTATTATCTCATCGCGGTATCTTTCCGCAAGGCAGCCTGTAACCACCAGTGCCTTCAGGCGCCCTTCATCCTTGTATCTGGCAGCCTCCAGTATGTTTACTATTGCCTCGTCCTTGGCGGGTCCGATGAATGCGCAGGTATTTACCACGATGGCATCCGCCAGGGCAAGGTCCTGAACAGGCACAAAGCCCAGTTCCTTGAAGGAACCGAGCATTATCTCACTGTCCACCAGGTTTTTGGGACATCCCAGGGATATCAGCCCAAGATTGTAGCTCAATTTGTCTCCTCCGGTTGCAAAAGGTTATCAAGGCCCACTGTACCACAGGGCCATGGCGGAGTCAAGGTTGCAGTTCTGTCAGACGTTTCAGGATTTTATCAAAGCAGGCTTCAACAGATTTGAAATCCATATAGGGTATATAATAACGTTCCAGTATGTCATGGGACTCCTTCGCGCGTCTTATGCTTGAAACCGCCGTATTCAGCATGGTTTCAAAGGCCGTGCAGTTCTCCTCAAGCTCGGTTCTGTGCCTTTCCAGATATCCGCGGTCCATCATGTCGGTCATGTCGAAGGTTGCGGCGGGCAAAACCCCGCAGCTGTGATAGCTGTTTGAAACGGTTATGGCCGCATCAAGGCCGGGTATGAGCAGATGCTCAGGCTTTCGCGGGTCAAGTGCACAGTAGAAGCATTCCACGTCATAGCCGCTCCACAGGGCTTTGTTTTTCAGCCTTTCAATAATGCGCTCCCCGCCGGTTCCCAAATCACCCCTTATCACATATACAGTACCGACATTTAAAAGCGAATCCAGGAAATTTACCAGCCCTGACGGCGTAATGGCACTGGCAAACAGCGAACGCTCACGGCCGGGTCTTCCCGGACGTTCCCTGCCTGAAAACAGTTTACTCTCGAGTTCGGATATCAGCCTTCCGAGCTTTGTTTCATCCAGTGCACGGGTATGGATAGATGCGCTGTCTTCCCGGATGTCATGAGCAGCATGCAGGTAATGATACGCCCTTGCAAAAAGGCGGCTTATTTCACGGCTTATTTCGGTTATTTCATTCCTGTGGCTTCTTATTCCCTCCTCATTCCAGAAATTCCCGAAATCCAGTATGCGGTCCACCGCACCCGGGAATCCCGGGTCTGTGATGTGGGGAGCGGTGCCGTCCAGCATGGCGGTTTTCAGTTCCTTTATTACAACGGCGTCAAGGGAACCGCTGTCGGATGAGCAGTGTATGAACTCCACTGTGTATCCCCTGTCAAGCATGGCTGCTGCAATCTTTTTCATGAAGGACGATTTGCCGGTGCCGGGTCCGCCCTTTATGACATATATGCTGTCAGCCAGGTCATGGGGCAGTATGTGGTCAAAGTAGCTGAAAAACCCGAGATATGTGTTCCCGCCTGCAAACATGTGTCTTTCCCTGATTCCGGACATGTTACCCCTCCGTCATCTTTTAACGGGTCTCTATCAGTGTATGCCTGCATAAAGGCTGCATGTGAGAAATAAGCCAACCCTAAGGCATTGACAATAAAAAGCTCATGAAACCTGTTCATGAGCTTTTATGCCTATATTTCCCCGAAACATCCTTTTTTAATACTAAAGCAGGTGAATGCCCATCCTTTCGCATTCCTTCACCATATCCTCTGGCCATACGGATGAGTGTACCTCTCCGATATGGGCCTTGCCGAGAAGGAACATGCATATTCTGGACTGCCCTATGCCGCCGCCGACGGTTGCCGGCAGTCTTCCTTCCAGCACGTCCCTGTGGTACGGAAGATTCATCCTGTCTTCGCAGCCCGCCATCTTAAGCTGCTTCCTCAGGGACTCCGCATCCACCCTTATTCCCATGGAGGACATCTCCATCGGCCTGTCCAGCACGGGATACCAGAAGAATATGTCACCGTTCAGTTCCCAGTCGTCATAGTCGGGAGCGCGGCTGTCATGCCGGATTCCGGACCTCAGAAGACCTCCTATCTTCATTATGAATACAGCCTTTTTTTCCCTTACTATCCTCTCTTCCCGCTCCTTCGGCGAAAGCGCGGGATAAAGGTCTTCAAGCTCCTGGGAAGTTATGAAAAAGATATCGTCGGGAAGGCGTTTTTCAAGGACCGGGTATTTTTCGCAGACTCTTTCCTCAACTTCCCTGAATACCGAATATATATCCCTGACGATTGCCATGAGCGTCTCCACGTTGCGGTCCTCGGGCCTTATGATTTTCTCCCAGTCCCACTGGTCAACATAGATGGAATGGAGGTTGTCAAGCTGGTCATCCCTCCTTATGGCGTTCATGTCGGTATATATGCCCTCTCCGACAGAGAAGCCGTACCTTTTTAATGCGGCACGCTTCCATTTGGCCAGCGACTGTACTATCTCCACCACGCTTCCGTCCATATTCTTTATATCAAAGGATACGGGCCTCTCAACACCGTTCAGATTGTCATTCAGTCCGGACTGCGGGAATACGAAAAGCGGTGCCGAAACGCGTATCAGATTCAGTTTTTTGGCCAGAATCCTTTCAAAAATATCCTTAATGTACTTTATTGCAATTTCGGTCTCCCGTATGTCCATGCAGGGTTTGTAATCCTTAAGCGGGAACAGGCCTGAATGCATATTGCGTACCTCCTCTGCTACCACGACTTATGCTAATTTAGCATACCGTTTTTTGCCGGTCAACAACAAAACCGAAACCCGCACATAATCAGGCCGGGCTGCAAACCATCCTCTGCCGCATCAGTATCCCAGTTCTTCACCGACAATTATGACCTTTATCCTGTCAGGGACAAGCTGATGTCTCAATACAACATAGCTGCTGCATATCCTGTCGCTGCTCATGCAGTCCTGGCAGCAGCCGGTTACGGCACAGGGCGTCTTTCTGGACAGTCGGGCGGCATTGGCAGGAGCGGCAGTCTGCCTTACGCGGTTTACGGCTTCGTCAACATCCGCGACAATCTTGTTGTAACCTGCAACGACGATAACCTTTTCCGGGCCGTAAATCATTGCCGCAACCCTGTTTCCCCTTCCGTCCACATTGAAAAGTTCCCCCTTTTCGGTAATTGCATTGGTGCCGGTAAGGTAGGCATCGGCAAAAAAGGCCTTGCGGTGCAATTCTGTAAGCTGCTCCGGCGTCAGTCCCTCCGCATAGCGGTCCAGGAAGTTGTAGCGTCCCGAGCGCAGACAGTCAATAACCCCTGTCTCAAAGAGGGTCACCGAACCACCGCATGCCACCGTGTCCCCTTCGTCAAGAAGCGTTTCCAGAAGAGGAACCACATCGTTTCTGGATTCCACGTACCATGCCTGCATCCTGTTCCTGCGGATATTCTCCATGGTCCTTTCAATCCTTTTCATGATAACGGACTGCAAATGCCTGTCCATGCCAAACACCTCCAACGGCTATATAGCTTCATTATATCATAACGGAAAATCCGGCTCTTTCCGGCCGGAGCATCAGGAACAACAATAGTCCTATAAAAAAATCCGGTCCTGGTGCCATCGTCCGGACCGGTTCTTCTGCATATTATCCTTTCAATCAGAAATACAGCTTTGAAACCTTGAGAACGCCGTCGATGGAGCGCATCTTCTGCAGAATCTCATCGGGAACATCGCTGTCAACGCTTACAAAGGATACGGCCTTGCCGTCCCTGCTGTTGCGGCTCCACTGCATGGCGGCGATGTTGATGTTGTTCTCCCCGAGCAGGGTGCCAACCTTGCCTATGATGCCGGGCACGTCCCTGTTCTGAAGTGCAAGGACATACTGCGTGGGTTCAAAGTCAAGCTGATAGCCGAAAAAGTCCACAATCCTTATGTTGTCCCTGGCAAAGACCGTTCCGCTAATGGACAGTGTCCTGTCCTTCCGGTGCATCCTCACCGTAATCAGATTGGTGTACTTGTCAATAGAGCTTGACTTGCTCTCAACCAGTTCGATGCCCATTTCGTCAAGCTTCATCAGCGCATTGACATAATTGACGTCGGAGTTCAGGATGGTGGAAAGAAGCCCTTTTACAACCGAAATGGTAACCGGCTTTGTATCCATGTTCACGAGATCGCCGCTGTAGATAATCTCGAGCTTGTGTATCTTTTCCTTTTCGGCCTGGAAGTATATGCCTCCGAGTTTCTCGCCGAGGCTTATGAAAGGTTTGAGCTCGTTCAAATCTCCCGAAATGTGGGGCATGTTTACCGCCGAGACAAGTTCGCCGTTCAGCACGGCCTCAACCTGCTTTGCCACACCAAGCGAGCAGTTGACATTGGCTTCCTTTGTTGACGCGCCCAGGTGTGGCGTGTAAATGACCTGGTCGAGGTCGAGAAGCTTGTTCCAGTAATCCTGGTCCTCAGGAGCCTTGTTGAAGTTGGGTTCAACTTCAAGCACGTCAAGGGCGGCTCCGGCTACATGTCCCGATACTATGGCGTCATAGAGCGCCTCTTCATCTATCATGCCGCCACGTGCAACATTGACGATTCTTACGCCCTTCTTGCAAAGGGAAAGTTCATGGCGCCCGATAAGATTCTTGCTTTCAGGAGTCTTCGGGATATGAATCGTTATTACGTCCGAAACCTTCATAAGGTCATCCAGAGTTTCCATGCGTGTTACGCCGAGTTTCCTTATTCTGTCGTCAGATATGTACGGATCGTATCCCACGACGTTCATGCCGAGATATTTAAGCCTTCTGGCCACTATGGACCCTATCTTTCCCAGTCCGATGACACCGGCCGTCTTTCCTTCCAGTTCCTCACCGACAAATCTGTTTCTTCTGAAATCCCTGCTCTTTGCAGCACGATAAGCCTGGGGGATGTTTCTGAACACGGCGAAAACCATACCGATGGTAAGCTCTGCAGCAGCGTTGGTATTGCCCTCAGGTGTATTTACAACAAATATCCCTCGCCTGGTACACTCTGCAACGTCGATGTTGTCAACCCCGTTGCCCGCCCGTCCGGCAACCTTCAGTTTCACGGCCTTGTCCAGCACTTCGCCTCTTACCTTTGTGGCACTTCGTACGATGATTGCGTCGTAGTCTCCGATAACCTTTACGAGCTCCTCCTGGGAAATCCCGAAAGGCGTGTCAACCTCGAAACCCCTGCTTCTTAGGTATTCGATACCGTTTGGAGCCATCTTGTCGGTTACAATAATTTTTGCCATGATATTACCACCTTTTATCCTAATATTCACCGGATAGCACCGTGGCGGGGACCTTTGCGTCAGAAATTTTTCCGGTTCGAAAGGAGAAAGTCAAACAGGCTATTGACCTGAAGAGATTAAACTGCAATGAGGCAGTTTAACATGTTCCGGCCATTTATCCGTCTCACTCTGTCCTTTTGCCTGAGAGATACGTTCCTCTGCGGAACTTGCCCCTTCGGCGCCGAATCGGTCTCTCCAGAGTCCCGTCAGGTCAAGGTCTGTTTACCTGAGAGTGTTACTCCTTCGGTGTGCTGACGCGCAGCATCTCTCCCTCGGCCTTCATCCGGTGTCATGTTCGCTGTTTTTCCGGTCCGGAATGATTGTTAAATATTTAATTAACAATTTGATTATACTCCAAGGTATGGAATTGTCAATCCTGCCCTGTACTGGGTGCGGAATACCGGCGGAATGTCCGGTGCATAATATTTAACGCCTGCATCACCGTTTATGTGATGTCTTTCAGGCCAAAAATTAGTACAGGAGGTTTGACATGCGAAAGATTGCCGTTCAGGAGGGACTTGACAGAATCAGCGAATACCTGGCCGAAAAGGGGTACCAGGTTGAAAAGATAGGATTTGATGTGGTATCACAGGTCAAGGACAAGGATTACGACGCAGTCATCCTCTCAGGCATAAACAACAACTTCCTGGGTTTTCATGACAGCATAACCCGTGCGCCCGTTATAATCGCGTCGGGCATGACCGAGGAAATGATATACAGGGAGCTGGAAAAAAGGATTCAGTAGCATCCTTGTCCTTTACTCTCCCTGCTTTCCGGAGCTGACCGGAACATATTCACGGAAGGCTTTTCTTTCAGAAACGTAAAGCCGATCGATGCAGGGCCTCACCTCACTGTATTTCGACAGGCTGATGAGCTTTGGTTCCACCTCCACAGCACATTCGTCTTCCAGACCTGAATATGCTCTGAATGAACCGGGATGCAGCCTTGAATACATCTCCCTGAACCATGGAATATCGTAGGGGTGCCCCAAAACGGCAGCTTTACCCTATATCTGCATGTTTTCCATGCAAAGGGCCACCATCGGGTTTTCCTTTATCTGTCTGATTTTTGTTGATGAAATGCTGGTCTGGAAGGCTATCCTGAGCCCGGCGCAAATACAGCTCATGCTGCGTGCAGTAACGTGTCCGCCGGCGCTTGTGGCAAGCACCATAACGGCGCTCTCGCCAAGTTTTTAGGTAATCTCTTTCTCAAGGGATTCACAGGATATTTCCATCCTGGCTCATCCCTTCTCTTTTCCCTCTACACATTTCTGCATACGAAGAAACGCAGGAACTGTTTTGGCATGAAACTAACAGCTAAAAAAGCATCTTTGCCGGGCCACGTTCGATGCTGAACCGGTTTGCCATGTTCCTTGAAGCGTTATCAATCATGGAACAATTATAGTTTGATATTCAAACCAAAAACCAGGAAAATTTTTCCGCCAGGCGTGTCATGCACAGCATGAAGGACTCAGAATTACACTGTATAAGAAAGATTTCTTTATGGTGGTATTCCATATGGATCATCTTACGAAACTCATTCTGGTGATGGTCCTTTTCGGGCTTCTCGGCGGGGTCGTAAACTTCATCTACAGTTACCCCAAAACCAAAAAAGACGCGCGGCGTCCCGTTACCGACCTTCTGAAGTCACTTGTCACAGGCGTCGCGGCGTCATTCCTTGTCCCGGTATTTCTCAACATGATATCCAGCAATCTTGTCAGGGAATCGGAAACCGACCCGATAAAGCTTGTGGTATTTGCGGGCTTCTGCGTTATTGCGTCGGCTTCATCAAAATCATTCATCACCGGCATTTCAGGCAAGGTCCTGGAAAAGGTGAACAAGGTTGAGGAAGACATTCAGGCCGTAAAAACCGAAATAAAGCCGGTCATAATCAAGCATACGGAGCTGGATGGCGGTATTCCGAAAAACGGTCAGGGTGTCACCGGTTCTTCATCCGGCGGTGAAACCGGTAACAAACTTGAGGAAGGTAAGATAAAAATACTGAAGAAACTCTCCGAAAGCGATTATGCCTTCCGCACCATCAGCGGGCTTGCCAGGGATGCAAACATGGAGCCCGGGCTCGTCAGGGAATGCCTGGAAGACTGTGTATCCGAGGGTCTTGCAGGCATTATAGACAATGGCATGGGCACCCGTTTCTATATCACCGAGGATGGCCATGCCCGTCTTATGGAAATTACGGGCAAAAACGGAAATGCGGACAACAGCCGGGCATCTATACAGAAAGACCAGGGTCAGGAATAATGAAATCATTCCCCGAGAAGGGCCTCTGCAAAATCATTCGGGACAAAGGGCTGCAGGTCATCCATCTGCTCTCCCACGCCCACAAACTTCACGGGTATGTTGAGTTCGTCTATGATGGAAAGGACTATGCCGCCCTTGGCGGTCCCGTCAAGCTTGGTCAGTATAAGGCCGGTAAGCTGTGAAACCTCGGAAAAGGTCCTTGCCTGCGAAACTGCATTCTGTCCCGTGGTGGCATCGAGCACCAAAAGCGTTTCCACGGCTGCTCCGGGAAGCTCCCTGTTTATGACACGGAACAGCTTTTTCAGCTCTTCCATCAGATTCTTTTTTGTATGAAGGCGCCCTGCTGTATCACATATCAGGACATCCACGTCCTTCGACTTTGCAGACTGGATGGCATCAAAGACAACGGCAGAGGGATCGGCGCCTTCCGAATGCTTGATGATGCCTACCCCGGCCCGGTCAGTCCATATTTCCAGCTGGTCGATTGCGGCCGCACGGAAAGTGTCGGCAGCTGCCACAAGGACTTTTTTGCCCTGCATTTTGAGCATGTAGGCAAGCTTTCCTATGGACGTGGTCTTGCCGACGCCGTTGACCCCAATAACCACTATGACCGAAGGCTTCGTCGAAAGATTGAGTCCGGACTGCTCATGACTGAGCCGTTCGGCCATTATCCTCTTAAGCGCGTCCTTTACCCCCTCGGCAGTGGTTATCTTTTCTTTTTTCACCGTCTCCCTGAGCTGCTGTATGATGTTCATTGATGTTTCCACGCCCACGTCGGAAGTGATGAGGATTTCCTCCAGTTCTTCGAAAAGCTCCTCATCCACCTTGCCGAAGGACACCAGCACCTGATCTATCTTGTTTGAAATGGACTCCCTTGTTTTCTTAAGCCCGTTCTTCAGCTTTTCAAATACTCCCATGGCTCTCCTCCTGTTTGTTTTATGGCTGCGGTGTTGTTTCCTAAGATTTTATCCTGCCGTCCGCTCAAGGCTTTTGTCCAGTTTCAGGGACACCACCTTTGATACCCCGTGTTCCTGCATGGTTACGCCGTAAAGGGTGTCGGCGGCTTCCATCGTGCCCTTGCGGTGCGTGATGACGATGAACTGGGCCTTGTCTGAGTACCTTTTCAGGTATTCGGCAAACTTGTATACATTGGCCTCATCCAGGGAGGCTTCAATCTCGTCCAGTATGTAAAACGGCGCAGGCCTCATCCTGAGTATTCCGAATATCAGCGCTATGGCAACCATCGCCCGTTCCCCGCCGGAAAGGAGCTGCATGTTCTGAAGTTTTTTCCCCGGTGGCTGGACGATTATCTCTATATCGCTTTCCAGCACGTTTTCCTCATCGGCAAGCCTTACCTCGGCATACCCGCCTTCGAAAAGTTCCCTGAAGACCATGCTGAAATTCTGGTTTATCAGGGCGAACTGCTCCAGGAACTGTTTTTTCATGACGCGGGTTATATCCTGAATAACCTGGTTAAGTTTCTCCTCGGATTTCACCAGGTCGTCCCGCTGGTTTATCATGAAACTGTACCTCTCCCTGGTTCTGGCATAATCATCAATCGCAGCGACGTTAACCGGACCGAGCTCGCGTATTCCGGCCTTGAGTTCCGCAATCCTTGTCTGGGCGGCCCTGACGTTGGATATTTCCTGTCTTAATGGCTCTGCATTGCCGTAGGTCAGTCCGTATTCGTCCCAGAGCCTGTTCTGTATGGTCTCAAGTTCCGCCTCCATTTTGGCCTTCCTGGCTTCCAGCCTGCCGAGGCCGTCCTGAAGGGTCATGATGGTGTTATTATGGCTAGTTACGGCATCAAGCATGCCTGAGAGTTCTTCCTCAAGAACGCGTATCTCCTCGGCAATCCCCTCGGACTTAAGCTCCAGCCCGGTTTTTTCTTCCTTCATGCTCCGTATTTTTTCCTGCACGCCTGATATTGCGGCCTTAAGTTCCTCAATGCGCTCAAGGTTGCGTTTGCGGTCAGCCTCGCGCTTTTCCAGATTCAGTGTGACGGAGGCTTCTTCCTCCCTGATTTGTGCAAGCTGCTCCTTCAGGTTCTGAATACTTTCAGCTATGGAGTTTAAGGAAACTTTGTAATCGTTTATATCCGTATGTAGCAGATTCCGCCTGTCCTGCTCGTCCTTGTTTTTTATCTGCTGCGATTTTATGAGCTCTTTCAGGAACTGTATCTCTTCCTCTATCCTCCGGGTATTTTCAGTCTCCTGAGAGATTTCCGACCCGATTTTCCGGATATTTTCCTCTATCTCGGCCTCCTGCTGGCGCATCATCTCCACTTTTGCCGCAATGCGCTTTATGTTTTCGGCCGTCCTTGCAGCATTGCTTTCATCCCTCAGCCTTACAAGTTCCAGGTCGGAAAGTTCTTTCCGCCTTGCTTCCAGTTCTTCCGCCGTCTTGCCGATTTCCTGCTCACCAGTGACGATTTCGCCTTCCAGCTTTTCCTGGCGTTTTCGTGCTTCGGCAATTCTATTTTCAAGCTCCCTTATAACCCTGTGCCTGCTCAGCAGGTTTGACATTCTTGATGAGCGGCTCCCGCCTGTGATTGAGCCTCCGGCGTTCAGGACCTCGCCGTCCCTTGTGACAATGCGGAAGGCATAGCTGAAGCTTCTTGCCATGCGGATGGCTGAATCCATATTGTCAACGATGACAGTCCTGCCAAGGAGGTTAAGGATTATGTCCCTGAAACTTTCGTCGCATGACACCATGTCGGATGCTATGCCTTCAAATCCCGGCATTTCCTTTATCCTGGAAAGGGTCTCGGGCTCAAGCGTCCTCGGCTTTACTGCCGATACGGGAAGGAAGGTGGCACGGCCCAGATTGTTTCGTTTCAGAAATTCAATCGCCTTTTTGGCGGAATACTCATCCCCGGTTACGATATTCTGCAGGGCACTTCCGAGACAGACTTCTATGGCGGTCTCATATTCCTCCCTTACGCTTATAAGCTGGGCTAGGGCACCGTATATGCCTTTGCTGAATTCAGCGTCCCGGCGGCATTCCTTCATGACCGACCTGACGCTGTTGCTGTAGCCCTCCATGGTTGTCTCCATGTCAAGGAGCACCCTGCGCCTTGATTCAAGGCTCTGGAGGTCACGGGACACCGAATCCCGCTCCCTGCGCAGCAATTCCAGTTTCGACAGAATCCCGCTTCTCTGGGATTCAAGGGCCTCAACGGCATTTTTTACGGCCGCTATTTTTTCCCGGGTTTTCCGCAGGGAGTTTTCCAGATCCTCCTTCTGCATGCTTTCCCGGTCCTTTTCCAGCACAGCCTGGCGTATCTCCCCGGAAAGCCTCTCCTTGAGCTGCTTATAGTTTTCCAGATCATTCTTCAGGTTATTGGCCCTTATCCTGGAATCCGAAAGCAAATCCTGCTTGTCCATCACGGCCTGTTTGGCTTCCTCGATAATCCTCTCGCTTTCATCCAGCCGGGCCATGATTTCAGACAGCTGTCTTTCTGCCTCAGACAAAAGCCGGGAATATTTTTCCGAATCCGCAGTGAGCTGCTGTACCCTCTTTTCCTTTCGTGCGGCATCAAGCTTTAATGCCTCTATCCTTTCCCTTATGCTACGTATGTCTTCACCGTAATCCTCGTTGCTTGCGACAAGGTTTTTTATTTTCTCCTCATATATCCTTATATCGTTCTCATTTTTCTCCATGCCGGATTCAAGGGCATGAACAGCCTGCCTTATTCTTTCGGCCTCATTTTTCAGCCTTTCCAGATACTCGCTCTTGCTGCGGTTTCTGCTGCGGATGCTCTCAATGTTTTTGTTTTCCTCGTCAATCTGTTCCTTGATTTGGGCTGCCTGGGATTCAACCTCGGCAATCTTTTCCTTCAGCCTGTCAATGGTATCGAGAAACAGGCTCACTTCTATTCCCTTCAGTTCATTGCTGAGGTCAATGAACTTCCTCGCCTTTTCCGCCTGCTCGGCCAAAGGTCCGAGCTGCAATTCCAGTTCGGAAATTATGTCGTTTATTCGAAGAATGTTCTGTCTGGTATTTTCAAGCTTCTTTTCAGCTTCCTTTTTTCTTGCCTTGTACTTGGTTATTCCCGCGGCTTCCTCAAAAACAAGCCTTCTTTCTTCCGAACGGGTGCTCAGAATTTCGTCGATGCGCCCCTGTCCGATGATGGAATATCCCTCACGGCCTATGCCGGTATTCATGAACAGCTCGGTTATGTCCTTGAGCCGGCAGGGCGTCTTGTTTATGGCATATTCACTCTCCCCGGAACGGTACATCCTGCGGGTGATGGTTACTTCGGAATAATCAATGGGAAGCGCCCTGTCGGAATTGTCTATGACAAGGGAAACCGACGCAAAGCCGACCGGTTTCCTGTGCTGCGTTCCCGAAAAGATGACATCTTCCATGCGGGTTCCCCTGAGGGTTTTGGCGCTCTGCTCGCCGAGAACCCAGCGCACGGCATCGGCGATATTGCTCTTTCCGCTGCCGTTGGGGCCCACTACCGATGTCAGTCCGGGGGTGAAATTAAGCACGATTTTTTCCGCAAAAGATTTAAAACCCTGTATTTCAAGGGATTTTAGATACAAATTCTACACCTCGGACCGTATTTTTTGAAAAAACCTATAACATTTTACCACAGAAAGACTGTTTGAAAAACATTTCATGACGAAGGGAAGGCTGTTTTGCCCAAGGCGGCATATCTGAACCGGGTACCAAGGCCCGGATATGTCCTGATAACAGCAATTTGTTCTTATGAGTGAATGGGACGCAAGAAAGGGTACAGTTTTCCGCGTCCATGCACATTTCCCGCCGCCGGAGCCGAAATAAACGCAATGCTCCCGCCTCTGCGGGAGCATTTTGCATAAGCATGAATATACGCGCATGCACAACAAATTCGACTGGAACAATGTCAGTCAGGCGTGCTATTCCCTGTCACGCATCCTGACATACTTTACGGGCTTTAAAATGTTTTTGTAAGCCGGACGTATTATCCTTCCGCCGTTCAGATGCTCTTCTATGATATGTGCACACCAGCCCACCACGCGGGCAACAGCAAAAATAGGGGTGTTCATTTCCCTGGGTATGCCGAGCATGTCATAGACAAAGCCTGAGTAGAAATCTATGTTGGCGCACATGGGTTTGTCTGACTTCTTTACTTCCCTGAACACCTCGGGAGCCAGCTTTTCAACTCTTCTGTAGAGGGCGTACTCATCCATCCTGCCCTTCTGCTGCGCCAGCTTTTCGGCCTGCTCACGCAGCAGTATGCACCTGGGGTCGGACAGTGTATATACGGCATGGCCCATGCCGTAAATCAGTCCCGACCGGTCAAAGGCCTCTTTCCTGACTATCTTCGCAAGATAGTCTCTTATCTGTGATTCGCTTTCCCAGTCCTTGACCTCATTTTTGAGCTCATCCATCATGCCGGTGACCTTGATGTTGGCGCCGCCGTGCTTGGGACCCTTGAGGCTGCCGATGGCGGCAGCCAGTGACGAGTATATGTCGGTTCCCGAAGAGGAGACAACATGGGCTGCAAATGTTGAGTTGTTTCCGCCGCCGTGTTCTGCATGCAGCACCAGTGCAAGGTCAAGGACCTTTGCTTCAAGCGGTGTATACTCGCCCGTCGGTCTTAACAGCATCAGCAGGTTTTCCGCAGTACTAAGCTCACATTTCGGCTTATGTATGACAAGGCTCTTTCCGTCGAAATAGTGCGCCTTGGCCTGATAACTGTAGGCAGCCATCAGCGGGAACTTGGCAATAAGGCTGACGCTCTGCCTCAGAAGATTTTTCATGCTCGTATCGTCCGGATTCGGGTCATAGGAATATAGAACCAGAACCAGTTTTGCCAGCTGGTTCATGATGTCCCTGCTCGGAACGCTGAGAATGTTGTTCCTCACAAAGTCCTCGGGGATGTCCCTGAAGGCCGACAGCACCTGGTTGAACTGCTCCAGTTCCCGTTCCGTAGGAAGGTCACCGTTTAAAAGGAGATAGGCGCACTCCTCAAAACCGAACCGGTCTTCAGACTGGAATCCCTCCACCAGGTCATAGATGTCGATTCCGCGGTAAGTGAGCCTTCCTTCCACAGGTACCTTATCATTCTCATCAATTACATAGGCGTGCACATCGCCTATCTTCGTAAGCCCTACAAGCACGCCGGATCCGTCTTCGTTTCTCAGACCTCTTTTAACGTTGTATTTATTGTAAGCACCGGGTGCAAACCTGCATTTGACCTCGGCAGCCTCGCTGAATAAGGTAAAATATTTGTCCAGCTCTTCCTGGGACATTCCTGTAGTCATGCGAGCAACCTCCTTGTGCAAGCAGCTTTCAGTGTCTCTATCTTCAATATGGCGCGGCCGCAGTTACATAAGGCCGGTCAGCAGGCACTTCTGCAAATTGATGATAGAAGGCAACGTTTTTGTATCATTGTATACAATCGGTCGGCAGGAGTCAAGAGATTCTGCAATTATAAAAATGAAATATTGCAATTTCCATTATTCATAACAGAGTGGAGATAAAGTACATAAGGCCGATAAACCTGTGTCTATGTGAATTTATGCAGACAGAGTTTAAACAGTCATTACGTCGGGATATGGAAAATTGTTGTCGATGTGTGCAACTCTGCGTTATCCAACCTGCGTTTATTGTGGAACCAGCAGGAATTAAAAATATAAAAAAGAAAACCTGCATGTTTCCGGCAATGCAGGTCCTGCCTTGTCCGTTCCGCCGTTAATGCCTGCAGAACGGCTGAAATAGTTTTTCAGTATTCCCTGCTCTTTGTATAACTGGAAGAGGGTTTTTCCATTTCGGTCTTTTTTCCGCTATGAAAGAGTACGGAATCATAAGTGGTATCAATTATCGCCCATCTGTCTTCATCGGCAAGATAAACCTCGTTCCATGCATGATAGCCTTTTACGTTAGACGAATATCCCTTCACAAGCTTGCAGGGTATTCCCAGGCTTCTCAGCATGGCCGCAAACAGGGCCGAATAATCGTAGCATATTCCCTTGCCGTCAGCAAGAATCCGGTCGATATCCGGAACGTATGTAGTCGGAATGTTCTTTATTTTGTCATAATCGTAGCTAATGTTCTCAACCACAAAACGGTAAACGGCGTTTATCTTTTCCCTGTCGGTCTTTAGGTTTTTCGTGAGCTCAGCCGCCTTTTTGACGGCCTCCATGTCTTCATTCCAGTTAACCGTCTGTACCGAGGCAAGATACACTTTCAGGGGATTTTGGATATCTGCGGTGACGGACTGGGATTTTGCAACCCTGTATCTGGTGCCCTCGATATTTTCAAAGATATAGACCTTATATTGACCGTTTCCCATCTGAAGGGGGAAGTATTCGAAATTTGACCTGCCGAAAAGGTCATAGTCATACTCCCCCTCATCCTTCTGGACCCGGGTCTTTGTCCTTTTTTCGATTGCGGGTATGTAACGGGCGCCTACCGAGCCGTCCTGAACCCTGGAGTTGTCAAACTCACCTTTCCCTAAAGTGCCGCCAAGCAGCGCAGAGGAAAAGTGCAAGAATCGGCTTAAGCATACCTGTCCCTCATGTCAAGAAGGTATAAACATAACTTCCTGTTTCTGCTAATCACTTACCAACATCTGCGCTGCTTCAAACACAATAATCCATGAAACCTCGGTCCGCCGTCAGAGAAGCTCCAGGCGTTTTCTTACTTCCAGGAGGAAATCACGGGTGTTGACCTTTCTTATATCGGGCAGAGTGGAAAGTGCTGCAAGGTCTCCGGTCATCACGCCGTCTTCTATGGTAGCCTTTGCAGCCTTCTCAAGCCTGCCGGCAAAGTCCGCAAGGTCAGAAATACCGTCAAGCTCGCCCCTTTTTCTCAGGGCACCGGTCCATGCAAACAGGGTTGCCATTGAATTGGTGGATGTTTCCTCGCCCCTTAAGTATTTGTAGTAATGGCGCTGTACGGTACCGTGGGCGGCTTCATATTCATAGCAGCCGTCAGGTGATACAAGCACGGAAGTCATCATTGCGAGGCTTCCGAATGCAGTGGCCACCATGTCGGACATGACGTCACCGTCATAGTTCTTGCACGCCCAGATGAATCCGCCTTCCGAGCGCACCACGCGGGCCACCGCATCGTCTATGAGGGTGTAGAAGTATGTTATGCCGGCTTCCTCGAACTTCTGACGGTATACGGAGTCGTATATTTCCTGGAAAATGTCCTTGAACCTGTGGTCATACTTTTTTGAGATGGTGTCCTTTGTGGCAAACCAGAGGTCCATTTTCTGGTCCAGGGCATACTTGAAGCAGGCGTGGGCAAAGCTTCTTATTGATGCCTCTGTATTGTGCATGCCGAGAAGCACTCCGGGACCCTCGAAGTCATGGATAAGCTGCCTGGTTTCGTTGCCGTCAGAGTCGGTGAATACCAGTTCGGCTTTTCCGGGCCTGTCCACCGTCATCTCAGTGTCCCTGTATATGTCCCCGTAGGCATGACGGGCTATGACAATGGGCTTTTTCCATGTCTTTACAAACGGGTCTATTCCCTTCACAAGGATGGGAGCCCTGAAGACAGTCCCGTCAAGAATGGCCCTTATGGTTCCGTTGGGGCTCTTCCACATCTGTTTGAGGTTGTATTCCCTTACCCTCTCGGCATTGGGTGTTATGGTCGCGCATTTTACCGCAACACCGTACTTTTTTGTGGCCAGTGCAGCGTCCACCGTCACCTTGTCATCGGTTTCATCCCTGTGCCTGAGTCCAAGGTCATAATACTCGGTCTTCAAATCCACATAGGGCTCGATAAGAAGTTCCTTTATCCATCCCCATATCACGCGGGTCATTTCGTCCCCGTCCATCTCGACCAACGGGGTTTTCATCGCGATCTTTGACATCCTTATACCTCCATGTGCTTTTTAATCCAGGGAAGCTTCCCGCCGGTCTTGAGTATTTCGGCGTCAAGCTTTGAAAGGGTGTGCGTAAGCTTTATAACCTCGCCTGTGGTTCTGTTGGTCAGCAGGCATTCTCCGCTGAGGTCCCCTATGTCTATTTCCAGTTCATCACCTTCGGATATTTTGTCATAATCCTCCGGATTCTCGAAGGTAAGCGGCACGATGCCGAAGTTTATAAGATTGGCCAGATGAATCCTTGCAAAGGATTTTACAATCACGGCCTTTACTCCGAGGTACTTGGGCGCCAGCGCCGCATGCTCACGGCTCGAACCCTGGCCGTAGTTTTCCCCGCCTATGATGAAGCCGCCCCCTGAAGCCATAGCCTTTTCGTAGAAGGACGGGTCAACGGCCTCAAAAACATGTTTGGAGATTTCCGGAATATTGCTGCGGAGGGGCAGGATCTTCGCACCGGCAGGCATGATGTGGTCTGTGGTGATATTGTCCCCCACCTTTATCAGCACCTTTCCGGAAAGTTTGTCCCCGATAGGTTCAAAGCCGGGCAGCGGCCTGATGTTCGGTCCCCTGACTATTTCAACCTTCCCGGCTTCCTCTTCGGGCAGCGGTTTTATAATCATGTTGTCGTTTATGAAGAACCTTTCGGGAAGCGTCACTTTCGGAGCCTTTCCAAGGTCCCTCGGATCGGTCAGGTAACCTGTGATAGCTGTTGCGGCTGCCGTTTCAGGGCTTACCAGATATACCTTGGCATCCTTTGTTCCGCTCCGCCCTTCAAAATTCCTGTTGAAGGTCCTTACAGAAACTCCGCCCGAACGGGGGGCGCTGCCCATTCCTATGCAGGGGCCGCATGCGTTCTCAAGGATTCTGGCGCCGGCACGCACAAGACTTGTATAGGCGCCGCTGGAGATTAAATGGTCCACCACCTGACGTGAACCCGGGCTGATGGTAAGATGCAGATTCTCGGCAACCGTATGACCCTCAAGAATTGCGGCAACAACCATCAAATCCCGCAGCGAAGAGTTGGTGCACGAGCCTATGCATACCTGGTCCACCTTTACGGGCCCCACATCCCGCACCCTGCACACGTTTCCGGGACTGTGGGGCAGTGCAACCATGGGTTCTATCTCGGACAGGTTGATTTCTATTATCTCGTCGTACGTAGCGTTCTCGTCGGGAACGATGAGCTGCCAGTCTTCCTCCCTGCCCTGGGCTTTCAGGAACTGCCTGGTTATCTCGTCGCTCGGGAAAATGCTTGTGGTGCATCCTGTTTCGGTACCCATGTTCGTTATGGTTGCCCTGTCGGGGACGCTGAGCGTCTTTACGCCTTCTCCGAAATATTCAAAAACCTTGCCCACGTTTCCCTTTACATCCACGCGCCTCAGCACTTCCAGAATGACGTCCTTAGCCGACACCCAGTCATTGAGCCGGCCGATGAGCTTTACGCCCACTATTTTCGGATACTTGATTCTGAAAGGAGCACCGGCCATGGCGCATGCCACATCAAGTCCGCCGGCTCCCATGGCGAAGCAGCCTATGCCGCCGGCTGTGGGCGTATGGCTGTCGGAGCCTATCAGCGTGTTGCCCGGGCGCGCAAAGCGCTCCAGAAAAACCTGGTGGCATATTCCGTTGCCCGGTCTGGAGAAATAAATACCATACCTCTTTGCAACGCTTTGAAGGTACATATGGTCGTCTGGATTTTTGAAATCGGTCTGCAGCGTGTTATGATCCACAAAGCTTACGCTAAACTGGGTCTTCACCCTGTCAATGCCGATGGCCTCGAACTGAAGGTAGGCCATGGTTCCTGTCGCATCCTGCGTCAGCGTGTTGTCGATTTTAAGAGCCACTTCATGTCCGGCAACCGGTTCTCCGTCAACTATGTGCCTGGACAGAATCTTTTCGGTAACGGTTCCTGCCATTTTTCATTCTCCCCTGCCACTTGGATTTATTCATAAAACATATGCAGCAAAACCAAAGCGGTTGTTGTCCGTATCGGAGGATTCCGGCGCAAAGCCGGATAAGCCCGTAATTAAGAAAGTAAAATTTATTATATAATACATGACCGGACGTTACAATTTCAAGTGACATCAGCGGCTTTACATGCACATGGCAAGTTATGGCTGTGAAAAACATTACCCTTGCAGGGTACTGTATTGCCTCAGGCCCTTCACATTTAACTCCGGCTCTGATAGAATCCAACGTGAAAATTATCTGTTACGGGGAGTTGGGGCCATGGATTACGAGCGCTTTGAAAAAGCTGAAAACAAGGTATTGCTGCTGTATTTCATAAAACGAATCCGTGTACCGGTGAGCAACATGCAGCTTACCCGCATAATGCTGGAAAACCGCTTCGTAAACTATTTTCTTCTACAGCAGGACCTGCATGAGCTTTTAAACGACAGGCTATTAAACTGCGAAACCCGCGACAATATCGACTACTATACCATTTCCGGGCAGGGCGAAAAGATACTCGACATGTTTGAAAACATACTCCCGGACGGCATAAAGGCCAGGATAAACGAAATCGTCGAGGTCATAAGGCCCGCCATAAGGTATGAAACATCAGTCACAGCGGATTATACCCTTGAAAACGAGAACGAGTATGAGGTCAGATGCAAGATAATAGAGGATTCCAGGCCTCTTATCGATATACGGCTCTCTGTCGGCTCAAGGGATGATGCAAGGCTTATCTGCAACAACTGGAAGAAACAGGCCAAGGAAATCTATCCTCAGGTCATAGGCGTACTGCTCGGCAAGGGAATGGAAAATCCCAATCAGTAATCCACAAGCATGGATTTCACAAAGGCGAAAAACTCCCTGAGATAGCTGTTTACCAGGATGACAGAAGGTGTCGGGGCAGGTATTCCGTATGCCTCGAACCCGTTCCTTTCTGCAAGAATCCGTGCCCTGAACACATGAAAGTCATTTGTCACAAATACCAGTTTCACAGGTTCCTTTGCACCCTCCGGCAGCAGGGCGCGGCTGAACCTGAAATTCTCCATGGTACTGGCTGACCTTGTTTCCTTTATGATGGATGTTTCGGGTATTCCTTTCTTCTCAAGATATTTTGCCATTGCTTCGGCTTCCGGCATGGGTTCGTCAGTTCCCTGCCCGCCTGAAACAATGATTTTTACATCCGGATGCCGGTAATAGTATTCCACCGCCCTGTCCAGCCTGTTGGAGAGGGCAAGGGTCGGGCTTCCGTCAGGCCATATTCGGCAGCCGAGGACGAGCAGATAATCAGCCTTTCCTGCCGACTCCGCGCTGTGAATATATGGATCGGCTATTATCAGGCACTCGATAGCGGCAAAAACGGCAATACACAGCAACATGATGCATCTCAGGACAACCCTTGCCCGCCTGTTCCTGATTAAGGGTTTATGCACAAATGCCGTCTTTATGGCACAGGCCAGAAGAAAAAGTCCCAGAAGCCAGGATGCAACCGTGCCGAAATTCATGCTTCCGGTATACATCCATGCATTGACCCCGTCCCAGATGAGAAATACGCCTGAAAAAGCAGCAATGGCAGATAAAACAGCTCTTTTCGCTTTCAATTCCGACCTCACACCCTGTCAGGCACGGTTGCGGCTCAGCCGCATTCATCAGCCCGACCTATTTTATTTCCTGAATTTCAATGGTATATATAATCACGTTTTCCAGCGGTTTGTCAGATTCATCGGTCTCCACGGCAGCAATACTGTCCACCACGTCCATACCTTCATAAACCTGTCCGAACACCGTATGCCTGAAATTCAGCCCGGGGACTCCGCCGTGCTCAACAAAAAGTGAAATTAAATCTTCCGGGTAGCCGGCTTCCCTCATGGCATCCACTTCTCCGTCGGTAATCTCTTTTCTCTGCACGATGAAGAACTGGCTGCCGTTTGTGTCTTCACCTGCATTGGCCATGCTGAGGGCTCCCCTGTAATTTAGCAGGTTCATCGAAAATTCATCTTCAAAAGGTTCGCCCCATATGCTTTCACCGCCGGTTCCGTCGCCCTTCGGGTCTCCTCCCTGTATGATGTAATCATCTATGACCCTGTGGAATGTAAGGTTGTCATAATACCCCTCTCTGGAATGGGTCACAAAGTTCTCGACCGCTTTGGGAGCATATTCGGGAAACAACAGCACCCTGATGTCACCCATGCTGGTCTTTATGACAGCCACCGTATCTCCCGACTCCGGCTGTCTGAACTGATACCCGGCTACATATGCTGCCGCCGTTTCGGTTGGTTCAGGAGTGCAGGTGGGATTCTGGGTCTCATCCGACCTGCCCGGTCCCATTTTTGACGTGCATGCGGACAACATGAACATAGCCATCAATAGTGCAGCTGCCGCCGGTTTCCTGATTCTCATCATCAGTTTCCTCCGTACGTTTGTCTTTTAAACAGAAGCGGAATTTCCGCCCATGCCATTCTTATTATGGACATTTCGGAGTACCTATTATAACACATATTCCCAACACGTTGAACAGGACGGCCCGGTTTCTTTTTCAGTTTCTTTGTCAGTGTGACTTAGTTACTGTATAATAGATACCGCAGGCGCTATATTATTATCAGAAATAAAAAACAAGAAATAAACGTTCCTTTAATAAAATGACAGTTATGGATTCCAGGAAAGGAGTATGAGCCATGAACATAACAAAGGCAAATTTTGAAACCGAGGTTTTGAAATCTGACATACCCGTCATCGTGGATTTCTGGGCACCCTGGTGCGGTCCCTGCAGAATGCTTAGCCCCATAATAGAAGAACTCGGCGACGAGCTTAAGGGCAAGGCAAAGGTCGTAAAGGTCAACGTGGACGAAGAGCCTGAACTTGCCAGGGAATTCGGTATCATGAGCATTCCCACCGTAATAACCTTCAAGCAGGGGAAAGCCACTTCAAAGGTCGTAGGCTTCAGGGCCAAGGAAGAACTGAAAGACCTGCTGCTGAAATAACTGCCGTTAAAAAATAAACCATATGAACGGCACATGCCCGAATCCCGGTCACCAACCGGAATCCGGGCTTTTTTTGCACGCTAACTTATGCCTTCCGCCTGCTGCAGGGTGATGCGTAAGTTTTTGTCTTTTATGCTATACTACATGTTAAAAGATTCTGCAGCTTTCAGCTGCAGACAAAAGCGGCAGGTGACCGGTATGCTCGATGAGAAAACCATGAGCGAAATGAAAATGGCATTTCCTTTCGCCAGGGAACTCGGACCGTCTGAGGATTTGCTGCGAAATACCGCATGGCTGCAGCAGTTCGAAGCCGGTGCGGTAATCATGGACCAGAATCAGAACTGTAACGGAGTAGTTTTTGTCCTTTCGGGCACGATAAAGATATCCAAAACTTCGGATGAGGGCAGGGAAATGACCCTTTACCGCATCGGCAGGGGCGAAACCTGCATTCTCACCGTGGCCTGTCTTCTCGGGACAGGTGATGTGCCGTTCCCTGTTTCGGCCTGTGCCGAACAGGATTCGACCGTTATCGTAATACCTGTTGACACTTTCAGAAAGCTCTTCTTTGAGTCGCCGTCGGTTCAGAAGTACATATTTGCCTCCATGTCGGCAAAATTCTATTCAGTGCTCGGGCTTCTGGAAAGCGTCACGTTCAAGCGCACCAGTGACAGGCTGATGGATTTTCTGATAACCAAAACCGCCGGAGGTACATATCCGCTGTATGCCACCCATGAAGCCATAGCATCCGAACTGGGCACCGCACGCGAGGTGGTCAGCAGGCTGCTGAAGGACATGGAAGGAAAGGGCATCGTAAAGCTGGGCCGTGGCAAAATCCAGCTTCTCAGGCCCTAGATTCATACCTGATATCCATCATATCTCGCGCCTTCTCCAGAAAGAAGGTGAAAACATCATAAACACGGGCAGAATTTCCAGTCTTCCAATAATCATGTCAGCCGACAGGATTATCTTGCTCAGGTCAGACAGGCCCGAGAAGTTGCCCATAGGTCCCACCATGCCAAGGCCGGGACCGACATTGCCGATACAAGCGATGACAGCTGTCGCAGAAGTGACCATATCCTTTCCGTCAAGCGTTACGATGAGAACTGAGGTTATAAGTGTGGCCATGTAAAGGAAGAAGAATGAAAGAACACCGCTTAAGGTTCCTTCGTCGACCGTCTTGCCGTTAATCTTGACGGTGTAAACGGACCTCGGATGAATTATTCTAACTATTTCGCGCCTGGCTGCCTTGAGGAGAAGGACAATACGGCTGCACTTTATGGCACCGCACGTTGAACCGGCGCTTGCCCCGACAAGCATCAGAATGACCAGGATTGTCTTGCTGAATACCGGCCAGAGGTTAAAGTCGGTTGTGGAATATCCTGTGGTGGTAATTATGGAACTCACCTGGAACGACGAGTATCGAAGGCAGTCCCAGACATTGTCATACACTGTGCCGTAGATATTGAAAGCAATCAGCACGACTGCCGCAGCCACGGTTCCCATATAAAACCTGAACTCCTCATCATGCAGGAAGGCTTTTAAGTTTCCTTTTATCGCCTGATAATAAAGTGAAAAATTAACTCCGAAGAGCAGCATGAATATGGTTATTATGATTTCAACCGCAACATTGTTATAGGAACCTATGCTCAGGTTCCTGCTGGAAAAGCCGCCCGTGCCGGCAGTGCTGAAAGCGTGAATGAATGCATCATAAACGGGCATTCCGGCTATGACCAGCAATACAATCAGTACCAGGGTCAGAACAATGTAAATGGCGTAAAGTATTCTGGCGGTCTGCCGCAGTCTTGGAACCAGTTTTCCGGGCGACGGGCCCGGGCTTTCCGCCTTCATGATATAAAGTGAACTAGGTTTCACGGAGGGAATTACAGCAAGCGACATGACCAGTATGCCCATTCCGCCGAGCCAGTTTGTGAAACTTCTCCAGAAAAGCATGCCCCTTGGAATCCCTTCAATGTCCTGCAATATGGTGGACCCTGTTGTGGTAAAGCCTGAGATGCTTTCAAATATCGAATCAATGAAGTCTGCGGTACCACTGAAATAAAACGGCAGCGCTCCGAAGATCGAGGTCAGAAGCCATCCCAGCCCAACTATGGCAAAGCCGTCCCTGACATATAAGTTGTCATGGATGACCTTTATCCTCAACAGCACCATTCCTATAACAACCATCAGCATGATGGTGATGAAAAAGGCATAGAAATCATCCTGTTCATATATAAGCGAGACGAACAATGGAGGCAGCATGCATGCTGCCTCAATAATAAGCACGTAGCCAAGATTTCTGGCTATCAGCCTGACATTCATTCCGACAACCCTCCTGACGCCAGTATCTCATTCAAATCCGTCAGGCCGCTGTTCATAGTCACAATAATAACATTATCATCCTTAGTAATTGAATCGTTGCCATGAGGAATGATGATCTGGCCTTTTCTGACAATTGCAGCCACCAGCGTATTCTCAACCATCTTAAGCTTTCTCAGCGGCACATTGAGGAAGCGTGTGGAGGGACCTGCAATAAATTCGATAACCTCCGCCTTGCCGCCGATGATACGGTAAAGTGTTTCAATAGGAGTGCCGAATGCATTTTTCATGCCGCGGACATATCGAACTATATAGTCTGCGGTTATCCGTTTGGGGTTGATGATGTTATCAATACCCATTTTTTTGATTACATTCGGATAGTTGGTCTTCGTGACCTTTGCAATCACCTTGCCCACACCATGCTGTTTGCCGGAAAACGCAATCATCAGGTTTTCCTCGTCACGGCCGGTAAGGGTTACGAGGGCATCCATTTCATGAAGGTTTTCTGAGAGGAGCAGGTCTTCATCAGAGCCATCTCCGTTGATGATAAGAGTTCCGGGAAGCAATTCGCTAAGCTCCATGCACCTCTCCCTGCTGCTCTCGATAATCTTGACCTTCATATTCGTCTTTTTTATATCCTGCACAAGATAATAGGCAACCCTGCTGCCGCCAATAACCATGATGTTCTTGATCTCCTGTTTGCATTTCCCTATCAGCCTGCAAAAATCGAATACGCTCTCAGGGCTTCCTATGATATAAAGGGTATCACCTTCCTGTATCTCAAATTCACCGTTGGGAATAACCAGTTCTTCCCCTCTGAGCACTGCACCGATAAGAATGTTTGAAGAAAAGGTCCTGGATATGTTTTTAATTTTCATTCCCACTACCGGTGTCTCTTCATCCGCCATAATCTCTACAAGTTCGACTCTGCCCCTTGCGAAGGTTTCCACGTTGACTGCAGACGGAAATCTCAACAACCGCGCGATCTCTCTTGCCGCAGCCTGTTCAGGGTTTATGACAGCATCAAGACCAAGCTCATGCTTCAACATGGAGAGTTCGTTGGTATATTCAGGGTCCCTGATTCTAGCCACTGTATGGGCGGCGCCAAGCTTTTTCGCCGCAAGACAACTGACCATGTTAAGTTCATCACTTGAAGTGGCTGCAATTACAAGGTCAGCATCCTTAACGCCCGCTTCAATCATAACGCTGGCACTGACTCCGCTTCCCCTTATGCACATGACATCAAGATTCTCACTGGCCTTTTTAAGCGCCTCATCATTCTTGTCTATTATCGTCACATCATTCTTATCCTGGGAGAGAGTCTCAGCAAGACTGTAGCCGACCTTGCCGTCCCCGATTATTATTATTTTCATTCAGTTATCCCCTCACATAATTTTCTGTTTAGAGCGGTATTTTTAAAATATATCTTTTTTAAATTTTGTCAATCTTATAAAAATGGAAAGGTGGCTGTAAAATGTCTTTACGCTCTGTTTCCGCTATCCTGCAGCGACCCGGAAATATGTGCCTGATGTAATTTTTCTCCTGCCATTTTGCCTCACAGACATGTTTTCCATCATATTAAGTATACATGAATCGTTGATTACAGTCAGCATCATGCATGATTTATGTTCATTCCAAGAATTAAATTCAGTCCTTAACATTCATTGAAAACAAAATATGTGTCATGCTATGATAAGAAAGGCCGTTTAAGCTGCAATAACCAACACAATACTCATAAACGCCCGATTATGAAGGAGGAAATGTCATGTCTATCAAGGAACTAGCCTTGCAAAAACATCAGGAATGGGGCGGCAAGATTGAGATAATAAGCCGCGCACCGGTAAACAGCAAAGAGGATCTTTCCATTGCATACACTCCGGGTGTTGCAGAGCCCTGCCTGGAAATACACAAGGATGTTGACAAATCTTATGTGTATACCAGACGCTGGAATCTTGTAGCTGTTATAACCGACGGCAGCGCAGTACTCGGGCTCGGCGATATAGGGCCTGAGGCCGGCATGCCGGTAATGGAAGGAAAATGCGTACTTTTCAAGACATTCGGAGGCGTGGACGCATTTCCGCTCTGCGTGCGTTCCAAGGATGTAGATACCTTTGTAAATACGGTAAAGATGATTGCCGGAAGCTTCGGCGGCATCAATCTTGAGGATATCGCCGCTCCGCGCTGCTTTGAAATCGAGCGCAGGCTCAAGGAGGAATGCGATATCCCCATATTCCACGATGACCAGCACGGCACGGCGGTGGTAACGCTTGCTGCCATGCTCAATGCGCTGAAGATATGCGGAAAGGACATCCATGACATAGAGGTTGTTGTCAACGGTGCAGGTGCTGCCGGTATCGCAATTACAAGACTACTCATGAGCATGGGCCTCAAGAAGGTTATTCTCTGCGATACAAAGGGCGCCATCTATAAGGGCCGCGATCATCTGAATCCTGAAAAGGAGAAAATAGCTGAAATTACCAATCCGGAGATGAAGAAGGGCACCCTCAGGGATGTCATCAAGGGAACAGACGTGTTCATCGGAGTTTCAGCTCCGGGAATCGTGGATGAGGAAATGGTGAAGAGCATGGCCAAGGACCCCATAATCTTTGCCATGGCAAACCCCGTTCCCGAAATCATGCCCGACAAGGCTCTGGCGGCAGGCGCCAAGGTAGTTGGTACCGGACGTTCCGACTTCCCGAACCAGATAAACAACGTGCTGGCATTCCCCGGAATATTCAGAGGTGCTCTTGATGTAAGGGCAAGGGATATCAATGACGAGATGAAGATTGCGGCAGCCAAGGCAATTGCATCTCTGGTAAGCGACGATGAACTTAACCCCGGATATATCCTTCCCACTCCCTTCGACAAGCGCGTAGGTCCGACGGTGGCAGCCGCCGTGGCTGAGGCTGCAAGGAAGACCGGCGTGGCAAGAATTTGATTTTCCGGTCTGTCGTGTTACGCGATAAATTCCTTTAAGATTAATGAATACTAATCCCCCTGCCTTGTGCGTATAGATAAACCGGATTCATATCCGGGGCAGGGGGATTTTCATGCCCACAAAGGGTAATGTATTCACCCATGACATTTCCGACTCAGTGAACATCCAGTTATGGCGCAGCGGGTGCGAAATTTTCAGGATAAGGGCCGCGGTGGACTACATAGCCTGTGAAAAAGCCGATGACGGACTTTTCATCGTATATGGTGAATACGTATTTTTTCTTATATTCAGAAACGCGGGCAAAAGGAATGATTTCAGCATCAGGGTCCTCCGTTCCCCGTTTGTAAAAACCATTTTGCCGGATGCAAAGCTTAAGGCCTGTGAGAATACGGATGTACATGTTTCCCTGGCCGGAAATCCCGAATGCGTGTTTGAAAATGCGGATTCCGCCGGCTGCAATGGCAGGTATCGGATAACGCTGTCCTATAAAGTCCTGTTTTGTGAAACCGAGGGAAAAAGCGCCTCTTCGGAATCAAAGCCGGCATCAGAAGGTGAATTCATTCAGGATTTCTCCGGCAGCGGTTCAGTCAGGGTCTGGAAGATTGACGGTTCCAAGAACCATACCATAGAGGAACTACTGGGAATTGACAGGGACACTCCCGCGCAGTTTAACAATAAAGACGTTCATGAATAGGATAAAAAGAGGGCTGCTTGCGCAGCCCTCAGCTTCGGGGCTTAATAATAGCGGCCTTTGAACGGGAACGCGGGGTCCTTTACGCAGAACTTCTCCTTCTCAAAGTCTTTCTCAAAGCACTTGTCCTTTTCCTTGTCCTTTTCGTCCTTGGAGTGGTCCACGAGAACATGCTGCACCCTTACGACCTTGAAGGTAAGGCGTACAACCGACTTCTCGAGGAGCTTCTCAAATGCCGGAACTCCGCATACGACTGTCTTGCCCTGAAGATCATCGATTTCACCTTCAACGACGGCCTCGATCAGTTCGGGAGTATCCCCGGCGCAGACCTTTTCTCCGTCGACAGGCTTAATCGTCACAAAGCCGCCGAAGGGAATCTTGGTGGTGATGTGGAAGAGCGGTCCGTTGACGGAATCGTCGTGGACATGCTCCACGGTCTTGTAATTGATGTCCTTCCACAGATAGGCATTGAATATGACCTTTCCGGGAATGACCTTAACATCGTAGACCTCGATCCACTTTTTAATCTCCTTGATTTCAAAAATCGGCGGGCTCGGCGGAGAAACCTTTATCTCCTTTTCGATAAAGAACTGTTCACTTCCGACACCTACTACGACAGGTACCTGAAGTTCCTTCTTTCCCATCATTTCATCTCCTTTCCAAATGAATTTTGTTTTTTGGGGCATCGAACAAGCCCACTACATACTATTCAGGCCCGTCCACTTTTGTTACGGCATGGGCAAACCGCCTGTACATGTTTTCATGCTGATTGAACAACAATAATGTTCAAACGGTCGACAATCCTCATGGCGAAAGGAGATGAAAGGAATGGACAAAAAGGGAATGCGAAGGCCGGACCCATCCGACCCCCATGCCCACGGTACCGAAAACCACCAGCCGCAGCACTTTGAAAAGAACGAGGTACCTCCGGTACCGGAATTGCAGGGGCATGCAAAGCATACCAAGCAGAAAGCCAGACCAATAAAATATGACGGTAAAAAGCCCTATTCCTGATGCCTGACAGTCTTTTTAAAGCGGGGTTTTGCGGTAGGCATCTGAAGACTTACAATCCCTAATGACTATGGAAAATCAAGGATTGATGCTATAATATTTATCAGATGTCCGCAAACGGAGGGTGTGTTATGAGGCAGTATGTTTTCAGGAAAAAGACATTTCTATGGGCACTTATCATTTCAACGGTGCTGTTCATTCTGCCGGGATGCGGTGGGACCCCGCAGGCTTCAACGGATGATTGGAAAATGAATGTTATCTCACCCACTCCCTCACCGTCACCGGCAGTTACTGATGAATCTTCAATTTCTCCTGCACCTGAAGAGACTTCTTCGGAAAAAGTTCCCACCCCTGTGGAACTCAACGGTAACCTCAGGGTCGAGGGAACCCAGCTGGTCAACGAAGCCGGCCAGCCGATACAGCTGAAAGGTGTCAGCACTCACGAAGTTGCTTCATTCGGCTACCTGGTTACGCACGAAGCTCTCGAGACGATGAGGGATGACTGGAATTTAAATGTGTTCAGGATAGCCATGTACACTGAAGACGCCACGGGTTATATCAGAAATCCCGGCGTCATGAACACAGTGACCCGGATAATTGAGGACTGCATAGATCTTGGCATATATGTGATAGTTGACTGGCACATCCTATTTGATCATACACCCCTTAAATACAAGGACCAGGCTGTCCAGTTCTTCTCCAAAATTTCGGAACAGTACGGAGATTACCCCAACATCATCTATGAGATATGCAACGAACCAAATGGTCCTGAAACAACCTGGGATGGCGATATAAAGCCATACGCGGATGAGGTCATACCCACCATCAGGAAAAACGATCCGGACAACATCATCATTGTCGGAACGCCCACATGGAGCCAGGACGTCGACATAGCAGCCGACGACCCGCTGCCTTATGAGAACGTAATGTATGCCCTACACTTCTATGCCGGTTCCCACGGGCAGTTCCTGAGGAACAAAATCGATTACGCACTCTCCAAGGGGCTTCCCGTCTTCGTCAGCGAATGGGGAACCTGCCTGAATACCGGAGACGGTCCCGTATTCCATGAAGAGTCCATGGAGTGGATAAAGTTTCTGGATGAACGCAAGTTAAGCTACGTGAACTGGTCTTTCAGCACAAAACCGGAAGGAGCTTCAATACTGCGGAAGAATATAGACACAAAGTCCAAATTTACCGATGTGGACCTTACCGAAAGCGGACTGTTCGTAAAATATGCCATCAGGGGCACCAGGGAGACTGTCCTGTTCGCAGACGGATTCGAATCCAAAACCTTCTCTCAGGGCAAATGGAAGAGGAGCAAAAACACTACATATGAGACTGAAAATCCGTACAAAGGGCAGTATGCCGCATCTGTCGGAAAGGACGGCTACCTTGAAAGGACAATAACCACTGTGCCCTATGAAAACCTCAGTCTGCATCTAGCCTATGCCTTTGACGGCGGAAGCTCCGGAGATACGGTGAAGATAGAATGGTTTGACGGAAATGAATACAAAGCAGTAACCGAGCTGCCGTATTCCGAAGAATGGACAGAACTGGACGTAAAGCTGCCCGACAGCGCCTCGGGAATAAAGGATTTTGCTGTAAGGATAACCGCTTCGGCTGCCGATGAAGAAACCAGACTGCTTCTTGATGAAATATGGCTGGCAGCAGAGAAAAAATAGCATGAAAAGACCAACAATGCCGGCATTTAACCGAATGACAGGGGGACATCCGAAAATGGCAGAGATGATAAGAAAGGCACATATAATAGGTCTCGGCGCTGTAGGAAGCCTTTATGCCTCCATACTCCAGGACCATTGCAGGGAATCGGTTAAGGTGATAGCGGATGCCGGCAGGGTCCGGCGGTACCGTGACGAAGGCATTACCGTAAACGGCAAAAGATACGATTTCGATTATATAGTCCCTCAGCCGTCGGTTCAGCAGGCAGAGCTTATCCTGATTGCGGTGAAGGGCCGCCAGCTTGGCGAAGCCATTGAAGCCATCCGGCCCTTTGTCGGTAGAAACACGATACTCATGTCGCTGTTAAACGGCATCACCAGCGAAGATATCCTTTCGGCAGAATTCGGAAGCGAACACGTGCTTAATGCGTTCGTGGTCGGTATTGACGCCACCCGCGAAGGTCTCAGCACCAGGTACTCGAACAGGGGAAAAATAGTTTTCGGACACAGGTATAATCCCGATTCTCAAGATGTCTTCGCGGTAAGGAATTTCTTCGACCGGACCGGCATACCGTATTCGGTATCCTCCGACATTCTGAAAGACCAGTGGTGGAAATTCATGATGAATGTAGGCATTAACCAGACCTCTGCCATCCTGCGGGCGCCCTACGGCGTTTATCAGAAAACAGGCGAGGCCCGCGAGCTCATGCTTCAGGCTGCGAGGGAAGTAATCCCCATCTCCCGGAAGGAAGGAATAAACCTCACCGAAGAGGACCTCACCCGCATTCCCGGTATCATTGATGAAATGGCACCTGACGGGAAAACGTCGATGCTTCAGGATGTGGAGGCCGGAAGGAAAACCGAAGTCGAGCTGTTCTCCGGAACCGTAATCGAGCTTGGCAAAAAACACGGGATACCTACCCCGGTCAACGAGGTGCTCTACAGGATGATACGGGTCATAGAACAGACCTATCCCGACCGATGATTATTTCAGCATCGGACCCGTCCAGTTGAAAACGCCAGGCACCGTCCATGTATTCAAAGCCGCAGGGTATATCAGGGCTAAGCCCGTAGACGGCTACGAAGGCCTTTCTGAGACCGCCTTCGTAGCCGTTTCTGATGTTTTTAACCGTAAAGCGGAAATTTTCAGGCGACGGTGAGTACTGGTCAAACCGGCGGATATTGTAGCTTCCCTTAAGATAATCAGTGGTCGTGCCGTCATCCTCATAAAGGCTGAAGCTTCCTTCCGGTCCGGCATAGACCTCTATCCTGAGGTCGCTGAAATCCATAAACATTGTGCTGCCGGCACTTTCCGCCATGGGTATGATTGAGCCTTCCCTTACAAAGAGCGGTATCCGGTCTAGCGGCGCATCGGCAATGATGTATCTTCCACCTTCAAGCCTTTCCTTCGTGTAGAAATCATACCAGCCTCCGCGCGGCAGGTATACCATGCGTTTTCTCTGGCCAGGCTGTATTACCGGAGCCGCCATAATGGCACATCCGAACATGAACTGGTCATTTATGCAGCAAACGTTCGGGTCATCCTGAAAATCAAGTATCAACGGTCTCATGACGGGAAGCCCCGTCTCGCACGCCTGCCGGAATTCGCTGTAAATGTACGGCAGAAGTTCATAGCGGAGCCTGATTGCCTTCTTCGCGATTCTTTCAATCTCGGGTCCGAAGGACCATGGTTCCTGGCTGCGCGTATTTTTGTCGGAATGAACTCTGAAGAACGGCGTGAAAGTACCTATCTGTATCCATCGTGCAAAGAGTTCCGGGCCGCATTCGCCCTGGAATCCGCCGACATCGGCTCCTGCAAAGGGAATACCCGAAAGTCCGAGGTTTAAATGCATGGGTATGGATGCTGCCAGGTGTTCCCACCAGCTGTGGTTATCCCCCGTCCAGACCGCTGCATAGCGCTGTATTCCTGCATAGGCCGACCTTGTCAATATAAAGGGCCGCTCATCCGGTTTCAGCATCCGGAAGCCCTCACGGGTCGCCATGCACATGAGAAGTCCGTAAGCGTTGTGGCATTTTGAAAAGGGCCTTGGTTTTCCGTCAAAGTCCATAAGCAGGTCATCGGGAACCGTCATAAGGGTGCGGTCCGGGTTTCTCGGTGAAAAGTCGCTGGGCTCGTTCATGTCATTCCATATTCCTGAAACACCGGCATCCAGAAGTGCCGAGTGCAAAAGTCCCCACCAACTGCGCGTGTCTTTTTTGGAAAAGTCCGGAAAAGCCACCGGCCCGGGCCAGACCTCTCCGTGATAAACGCTTCCGTCAGGAAATTTGCAGAAGCATCCTTTTTCCATGCCTTCCACATAGACCGGATAGTCCGAATCCTTCTTGACACCGGGGTCAACTATTGTAACCACCCGGAATCCCTGTTCCCTCAGCCTCGAAATCATTCCTTCCGGGTCGGGGAAACGGTTCTCATCCCATGTAAAGACCCGGTAGCCGTCCATATAGTCGATGTCCAGGTATATCACATCGCATGGAATCTGTTTTTCCCTGAAGGTTTCGGCAAGTTCCAGAACCCTGTCTTCAGGATAGTAGCTGAAGCGGCACTGCTGGAAACCGAGACTCCATATCGGCGGCATTTCCATTCTTCCGGTAAGGGTTGTGTACAGCCGTACAATGTCAGATATGGTCCGCCCCCCGATTATATAAAGGTCAAGCTGCGAATCGTATGCCGTTATTTTCAGCCTTTCCGGGTCATCATGCCCCAAATCGAATTCGGAACGTGCCGTGGAATCAAGAAACAGGCCGTATGCCCTATTAAAGTCGAAGCCGATAAGGAACGGGATGCTTTTGTAAAGGGGGTCCCTGTCAGGCGTATGCAGGGGTTCATCGGTATTCCACATGACATAGCGGCGTCCTCTTTTATTCAGGAAACCGGTTTTCTCGCCAAGCCCGAAAAACATCTCAGACTTTCCTATCCTGGCGGAAAGCGACAGGGCTTTCCCTGAGCGGTAAAAGGCCTGCTCCATTTCAAGTATTGAATGCCCGTCGCAATCCGTAACGATAAAGCAGTGCTTGTCCTTTCCGAAGCGTACGGACAGTGCGCCGTTCGTCACCAGCACCCCGTCCTCTTCCTCACGGAGCTTCAGGCAGTTGTCAGGTTCTGCGACAACAGCAAGAGAACCAAATTGTGAAAAATCCCGCGGGGCCATGGTCAGTCTTAGGATGTTTTCACCGAAGGATTCAATCCTGGCCATTCCCCTTTCAAAGGTTATATAAACCCGCCCGTCATCGGCACGGTAATCAGAAACAGAGCCGACACCCGTTGCTGCCGGCCTCTCTTTTATCTCCATCTTTTCATTCATCTCCATCCTCTTTCAAAGTCAATAAAATAAGCGGTGCCAAGTCTTGAATTTATACAATCCTTATCAGCCTTCTGTTCCTGTGCATTCGTATGTTGTTAAGAAAGCTGAAGATTATTTCATTGAAGAAATCGGGCTCGGCCAGCGGCAGGCCATGACCTGCACCCCTGACCAGGTATCCCGTACAGTTCCGGTTTGCACGGATCATATCCCTGGCTGATGCGCGTACAAATCCTGATTCCCTTGTCCCTGCAAGCACGAGCATCCGGACACCGGATGCCGGGAATGATTCAGGCAGCGCATATTCGGAACATGCCTCAAGCATGCGGAAGATATTTTCCCGGCTCAGCTTCAGGCTGTCATCACAGTATCTGTCAACATATTCCGTGGGGACATTCAATCTCCCTGCCCGCCACTCTGCAAAACGCCTGTCCCCGGCAAGGCCGGAAGACAACCTCAGGAAAGGCGCAAGCAGATACTTTTGAAAGCCCCGGGGACGGACCGCGGCACTTGCAATAACGGCAGAGTCCACCTTTTCGGGCCATCTGCTCACAATCTCCACAGCAAGCTGTGCCCCAAGGGAGAATCCCACAAGATTAACCCTTTCGTTCCCGACTGCATCCATTACCGCTGTCAGGACCTTTGATGCCGCGTCGTTCATGGAAATGAAAGGCACACCGGAACTCTTTCCGTGACCGGGAAGGTCAGGAATTATAACATGATAATCACTGAAAAACTGTGCCTGTTTGTCCCACATCCAGCCTGACATGCCGCCGCCGTGAAGGAATACAAGCGGCGGTCCCATGAATTCACCGGTACGGTTTACAAAAAGGTCCATGTCTGTTCCTCTCAGGTTATGGGATTTCCAGATTGTGACGGCTGCCCTTTTTCAGGCACGAATCCTTTTATACGCGCTGACGATTTCCCTGTACCTTCCGTAAACCTCATCCACGATGCTCTCCCATTTCCTGTACAGCGTCTCATGTGCATTTTCCCCGATTTTTGAAAGATCGCAGGTGCGTACCGAGTCAAAAATCTTTTTTGCTATGGATTCAGGACTGTTTTCAGCCAGAAGGCCGTTTAACCCGTCGATTACGCCTTCCGCCGTATTCGAGCCCTGTACAAGAAGCGCAGGACATTTCTGGGATGCAGCTTCCTGCAGAACGATGGATGCGTTGTCGTAAAGCGAGGGAAAGAGCAGAAGGTCTGCCCTGCAGTAAAGGCACCTCATGTACTGCCTGTCATAAACCGGTCCGAGGAAGATTACGCGGTCTGTCAAATCAAGTTCTTCTGCCATCTTTTTCAGTTCGCTTTCCGCATAGCCCATGCCCGCAATTAACATTCTGTATCCCATTCCCATCTTCTTGAGAATGGCAAGGGCGTTTAGCAATGTCTTGAGATTCTTCTGCCATACCAGCTGTCCCGCATACAGGAAAACCGTCTCATCAGGCCTGAGATTGAGTATCTTGTTGATAACAAGTCCTTCAGACCTCCTGTCGGCAGGCGTGTCAAATTCGGTTCCGTTATTTATTACCTCAATATTGCCCTTATATCCGTATTCCCTCAACGTCCCGGCAGTGGACTTGTTGACCGTCCATACAAAATCCGCCGAATTGTAAAAATCCATTATGACCGAAACCCCTATTTTGGCGGCACCTTGCAATTTAAGCGCCTCAAGCAGGTCATCATAGTATTTTGAATGGAACGACGCGACAATAGGTATTCCACGTTTGCGGGCGATATGCATCGCAATCCTTCCCGCACTGAACGGGGAATGAGCATGAACTATGTCAAATGGAATATTTTTTATCCGGTGCATGAACTGCACATCCAAAACCGGCAGTCCCGTGCGGTAAGGCGGCCTTGTGGGGACACCGAAGGAGTGGTATCTTATTACTTCAAATTCCTCTTTGTCCTCATAGTCGGGATAATGGGGAGTTATGACATAGCTGACGCCGTATTTCCTGTTCAACCATAATGCATAGTTTCTGACAACATTGGTCACGCCGTCCATTATCGGTATGAAGGCTTCATTAAACTGACCCGTAATCAGGCCCATCAGGCTACCCCCAGTATTTCACACAATTCATAAAGCGTCACTCATACAGATAATCAATATCCCGCCGTGCGCTCCGATTTCCTTTACGTTCATTATATCACTGACGGAACGAATTTCCACACATATCAGATTATTACCGGCATTACAGAGTCAGGGCGCAATTGCGGCCGTTTTCACCTCATCAGAACCCTTCCCAGGTCCTCCACAGTCCCTACAATATGTCCGGGATTCTCCCTTTGGAGAACCTCAGGCGTTCCGTATCCGTAAAGCACCGAAATGCAGTCAATTCCTACTTTCCTTGCACCCTCGATGTCGTAAATCGTGTCCCCTATCAGCACGGCATCTTTATAGCTCTTAATATTCAGCCGGTCAAGGCAGGCCCGCAAAACTTCCTCCTTGGTACCTTCCCTTCCTTCCTGGCAGCCTGATATCACCGTAAAATAATGGGCCAGTTTCAGATTTTCCAGTATCTTTACAGCCAGAACCTCCATCTTGGAAGTTGCAACTGCCAGTGTTTTACCTTTGGATTTAAGATTCTTAAGCAGTTCCGGTATCCCCGGGAATGCATCATGCTCATATATACCTTTTTCCGCATAGTGCTTGCGGTATACCATTATGATTTCCTCGGTCCTTTCATTGTCAAGTCCGCAATGTTCCCTGAACGACTTCCGTATCGGCGGGCCCACAAACTTTCTCAGGGTGTTTAAGTCATCCACACCCATCCCGAAAGCAGTAAGCGCATAGTTTACCGAACGGACAACTCCGTCCATTGAGTCGATGATCGTCCCGTCAAGGTCAAATATGACAGTCTGATACTTTTTTGTTATGTTCAATCCGTTCACTCCCTGAAGCATTGACGTTGAGGCTGAAGCCACCGGCTGAAACCGCCGGTAAGCCGTAAAATACAAGTAGTGAGTATTATATCACATTTTATACCTATCCTGACATCTGAAAAGTCCGCTGAAAATGCCGTATGTTCCGGCACACTGCAATACTTGCCGGCAAACATGGGCATATTTGCAATCATTTCATGCGATGTGCTATTATGTTAGCAATGCATATAACATTGATTCTTATTATGGATATTCTTGAATCCGCATCCATACACATCTGAACCTGCGGTGTTGGGTGATTTGAGATGAACAGCAATGCGCAGAAAATTGCCGTAATTATTGAAAAAATAATCCTAATTGCGTTTGCAGTGTTCTCATTGCTCAATTTTCTGTCTTTTCTGACAAAATACGAAAACAGGTACGACTTTGCGGTATTCCTCAGCAGCATGCCCGTCTGGATACTGTTTATCATATCGGCGTCCGCAGTTTTCCTGCTCTTCCTTCTGTTATTCAGAAAAATGGTATCACGCATCGTTGAAAGAAAGATACTGAGCTATGGGGTTATCATAATTGCAGTCGTTCTGCCTCGTCTTCTTGCAATAGGCATATTCAGGGTAACCCCGTTAAGCGATTTCAAGCTTTATCATGATATCGCCTCGGGACTTGCAAAAGGTGAGATTGTCGCAAGCGGATACATTTCCCTGTTTCCTCACACATTCGGCTACCCTGCCGTTCTCAGCCTGCTTTACAGGATTTTCGGGCCCCATTACCTGGCCGGCCAGCTGTTGAACGTCCTGGCAGGTGTCGGCATAGCCGTGTTGATTTATCAGACAGGAAGCATCCTGTTCAGCAGGGAGGCAGGTTTTTCAGCCGCACTGTTCTGGGCCGTTTGGCCCTCCCAGGTTCTGTATTGCACATTGATTTGCACCGAAACCCTGTTTACCTTTCTCATGCTCCTCAACATAAGGGTTTTCATATCAATAATCAGGAAGGAGCCGCTCCGCAAAGCAGCTTTTGCCGGACTTGGCCTTCTATGTGCCTATACAAACTGCATCAGACCGTTCGGGATAATCCTGACTGCATCATTCATACTGGTGCTCATTCTTGACGGCCTGAAGCATAAAGGAACACTGGCAACAAAAGCAGTATCGTGCCTGATTCTGGCGGCAGCATATCTTGTATCCGCCTCTCTTTTCGGAATGGGGCTGTCGGGAATAATAGGCAGGAAAACGGCAGGCTTTCCGGCAGGCTTCAATCTTCTGACGGGAAGCAATATCAAGTATGCCGGGACCTGGAACATTGAAGATTCACGCATATTGTCCGACTATACGGACAACGGGTCATTTGATGCACAGGAAGTCCAGAATGCCGTCATGGACATCGCGATAAGAAGATATGAGGCGCAGGGTCTTGAGAACTTCCGCCTTTTTTGCATGAAATACAAAGTATTATGGGCTTCCGACGATGACATAATCAACTATATGCGCGCCGGCCTGGAGGAGAACCCGGAAGACAGCGTACTTTTCAGCAGTATCGCAAGATACCTCAGGCTCATCTGCAATGTTTATTATCTCATGATGACATGCCTTTGCATTGTCTCTGCCATCCGTCTTTACAGGCATGAACCCGGTGCACCCGCATACGCCTTCATTCTGTTCATTCTGGGTACGGCCGCCGCGCATCTGTTGCTTGAGGTGGCAGGCAGATACCATTACCCAACAGTTTCCCTGCTTTCAATGCTGGCAGGGGCGGGTTCGGAAGCTGCCCTGGACCACCTTAAGCATTCCCGCATCAAGGCCGGCATGAAGCCTTCGCCCCAAAAGCCTTAAGCGGTTCCGCATCAATATTCATTGTCTTTCAGGATTACATCATGGGCTCCGCCTTCAATAAGGCTGGTGGATGATACGAGCACGAGCCGTGCATTCTGCTGGAGTTCCCTTATGTTCCTTGCGCCGCAGCTGGACATGGTAGACCGGATTTTGGCCAGCGTAACTTCCAGGTTGTCCTTCAGTTTGCCTGCATAGGGCACATAGCTGTCCACGCCTTCCTCAAACTTCAGGTTGGGGCTGCCGCCGAGGTCATAGCGCTGCCAGTTTCTCGCACGGTTGGAACCCTCGCCCCAGTACTCCTTCACATAGCTGTTTCCGCGCTTAACCTTCTTTGTGGGACTCTCATCAAAGCGCGCAAAATAGCGGCCCATCATGACGAAATCGGCGCCCATTGCAAGTGCAAGGGTTATATGATAATCGTGCACAATTCCGCCGTCGGAACAGATGGGAATATATACCCCTGTCTTTTCATAGTATTCATCCCTGGCCTTGGCTACTTCAATTACGGCACTTGCCTGTCCGCGGCCTATGCCTTTCTGCTCACGGGTGATGCAGATTGAACCGCCTCCGATTCCGACTTTGACGAAATCTGCACCCGACTCCACCAGGTACATGAACCCTTCGCGGTCTACAACATTGCCCCCGCCTATCTTGACATTGGGGTATTTCGCCTTTACCGTCTGTATTGTCTCTCTCTGGAATTCGGTGAATCCGTCCGATGAATCCACGCACAGTATGTCAACTCCCGCTTCCAGAAGCGCCGGCACCCTGTCATTATAGTCCCTCGTGTTGATGCCTGCACCGACCATCAGCCTCTTCTTGGAATCCATGAGCTGGGCGGGATTCTGTTTGTGCTCCTCGTAGTCCTTTCTGAACACGAGGTACTGGAGGCGCTGATCCTTGTCTATGATGGGAAGTACGTTCAGCTTGTGTTCCCAGATGATGTCATTTGCTTCGCTGAGAGTAATTCCGAGATTCCCCACAATGAGCTTCTCAAACGGGGTCATGAAATCCGCAACTTTCTTGTCCAGCGGATCGCGGCTCAGGCGGTAATCCCTGCCCGTAATGATTCCCAGAAGTTTTCCATGGGCAGTTCCGTCATCGGTTACTGCAATTGTGGAATGTCCTGTCTTTTCCTTGATGGCCAGAACATCCCGCAGCGTATTGTGCACTGAGACGTTTGAGTCGCTTTCAACAAAGCCCGACTTGTATTTCTTAACCCTTCTGACCATCTCTGCCTGTTCCTCGATGGGCTGGGAAGCATAGATGAATGAAAGTCCGCCGCATTTTGCCAGGGCAATAGCAAGAGTGTCATTGGAAACCGACTGCATTATGGCTGAAACAATCGGAATGTTCAGCTTTATGGCCGGCTCCTCGCCCTTTGGGAATTTTGTGATTGGCGTAGTCAAATCCACCTTGTCAGGCAGACAGTCCCTGGTGGTCAGATTCGGAAGCAGCAGAAATTCGCTGAAAGTTCTTGAAACATCAGGATAAATTATAGCCATGGTTATCTCCTCCCCCACAGTGATTATTTGTCGCCGATAAAATTTTAAATATTCTATATAACTTTAGGCCCCATGTCAACCTTGTTATCTCAGGCGGGGCAGTTGTAAAATGTGCCGGAAACCGCATGGTTTCCGGCACGCCTTCAAACTCTCAATGTATAATGTTCTTATTTTCTGAAGCTGCCGAACAGTTTCCGCCGGCTTTCGTCGGAGCCGGGAAAGGGAATCCTGCGGTTTTTTCTCTTTTTTTCGGGAAATATTCCCGCATGGGCCGATTTCACCGATTCAACCGAATAGAAAACGCTGGGACCTGCATCCTCTATGATAGATTCTATCTCCGCGAGGTCCTTTCTCCTAATCATTGAGTAAAGCAAGGTAACATCCTTCGTTGAGCCCCTGCCCTCAACCGCCGTTACTCCGAAACCTGCCTCAATCAGTTCTCTCATCAGTTTTTCCTTCTCATTCTTGTCAGACGGGACAAAAATGCGGATGACCAGATATCCTATGGCAAGCTTTTCCTCGACAATTATGCCAAGGTAATTGCCTATTGCAAACCCCAGAGCATAGGCCACGTAACACAGCGGGTTGTTCAGGTTCTGCATGACCTGGCTTATCACCACTATCCAGATGAGGACCTCAAAAAAGCCCAGGATTGGCGCGGCAATCCGGCTGCCTCTCGATACAAAGATTATCCTGAGTGTTCCCAGAGTCACGTCCATCATGCGCGAAAGAATGATAAGCAGCGGAAGTACCACCCAGGAAAAAACGTCGCTTGACAAAAATGCGGTCAAAAAATCTCCCCCCGACCCAATCTGCCGGAATTATAAAGCCGGTCCTTTATGTCTGTTAAAATTATGCCTGACTTGCCGGTCACATGATTCATAAAAGGAGCAGGGATGTTTTTACTGTTTCTGCTTTTCCCATGCCCTGTTCAGAGCTTTCAGCACCAGAAGGGCAATAATCCCGCCTATGGCAGCCGTAACAAGCTGGGGCCAGCTGAACATGGAGGTCATGGCTGCCGCTTTCTGGCCGGGCATATTCATGAGCCTGACAAAAATATTCACGCCGGCAAAGAGAAAGGCAAACTTAAGTACGGCACCCGCCGCAATGCCGAGTATGTGATTCCTCCTTATAAGTGCATACATCAGTACCAGAATGAAGTTGCCGGCGGCAACGACCGGAGCAAAGGGAAGCGGCATGGTCGCACCTGTCAGGATGGCTCCGAAAGGCGCAAGGATTGCGACGGCAGCACCTCCCCACAACCCTGTTGTATCGGCGGCAACAATAAGGCATGCATTTACCAGCGAGCCCGTAATGAACTGATTGAACTGGCCGAGGGGTATGGACCTGCCCATGGTCTGAAAGACAATTGTAAGTGCAAGAAGTATTGCAGTCCTTGTTATAATGCGAAGCGAGTTCCTTGCTGACATAAACCGGCCTCCGTTCCATACGGTTTTACATTATTTAAAAACCTTGTAGCGCTTGATTTTTTTGGTGGTGGTTTTGGCGAATTCCTCATCCCTGAGTTCAAAATGCCTGATGTATTTGTAAAGCACCAGCTGTTTGTTCACGTTCCTGACGACGCTGTTTATCACCTCATAGGGGGTGTTTCCGGGTGCAGTACCGTTTTTGATGTCTTTGCCTATTCTGTCATAATCAGGAACGATAATGGCATGGACAGATACATCATCTTCCTCACCGGTCCTGCCCTCCCCGCTCTTTCCGTAAACCAGCGATTCCTTGACATAGGGGCTTCTGCCAAGCAGGGTTTCTATCTCTTCGGGGTATATGTTCTTTCCGTTCTTCGTTACTATTACATTCTTCTTTCTCCCTGTAACATGAAGGAAGCCGTCACTGTCGATGTATCCCAAATCACCGGTATGGAACCAGCCGCCAGCCATGGCTTCCCTTGTGGCTTCCTCGTCCTTGTAGTATCCGAGCATGACCGACGGTCCCCTGACCACGATTTCACCTATTCCGTCCGAATCGGGATTATCAATTCTGACTTCCAGATTCGGTAGGGGCAGCCCGGCGGCATCGTCCTTGAAACTCACATCACGGTTCAAAGCCACAATCGGGGAGCATTCCGTAAGGCCGTATCCCTGTACCAGCAGTATTCCCATGTCCCTGAACCCTTTGGCTACATGAGGGTCTATTGCCGCAGCCCCGCTTATGAAAAGCCTTATTTTCCCGCCAAAAGTCTCATGGACCTGTCTGAAAAGTTTCTTTCTGATGTCTAAACCGAACTTACGCAGAAAGTTGCTGACAAAAAGTGCAAGCTTCAGCTTGAAAAGTCCTCCGGGTCTTTTGGCCGCCTGATTCATTATCTGCTTGTACATGGATTCATAAATCAGCGGAACACCGTTCATCATGGTGCAGCCTGATTCCCTGAGGTTTTTGACTATATGCCTGAGTCCTTCGCAGAAAGCTATGGTGCATCCCCTGTAAATCTGGCACAGGAATCCGCATGTACATTCGTAGGTATGATGCAGCGGGAGTATTGAAAGAAATGTGTCATTTTCATCAATATATATCATGGAGCACATGCTCATCAGATTCTGGCAGACGTTTTTCTGTGAAAGCATTACAGCCTTTGCAGTATCGGTGGTTCCCGAGGTGAAAAGCAGGATGCTCATGACTTCGGGGTCAACGGTTGCATCAAGGAATGACCTGTCTCCTTTATCCAGAAGACTACGGCCCTTCTTCAGAAGCCCGGAATATGACAGAATCCCTTCGTTGTCTTCAGCGGCATCCATGTTTATGAAAACCACTCTTTCAAATCCCTTTTTTATCGTTTCCATTGATTCAGCCAGGTTCCGTGAGTATACGACCGCATCGGCTTCAGAGCGCCTGAGAAGGTTTTCAATCTCGTTTGCCGGAAGTTCCTTGTCCAGAGGCACGGCAACTCCGGTGCCGCACAGCACTGCAAGGTAGGTAACATTCCATTCATAGCGGTTCTCGCTTATGATGGCAATTCTTTTTCCCTTAAGCCCTATACTTATAAGTGCCGTGCCAAGAGCGTCAATATCCTGCTTGAACTGTCTGTATGATATCGGAACATAGTTCAAATTGCCTTCCCGCTTTACCAGAAAGGCAGCTTTGTCTGCGTACAGTTCGCTGCTTGACGTTATCAAATCCTTAAAATCCCTTATCGGTCGTACTTCGCAAAGATTCTCATATTTTATCATATTGCTTCACCGTTCCTTCCGGCTGAAGGCCTGTTTGAAACAAGCAGGCTTACAGTGGCAAACCTTTATTGGTTAAATCAGGTTTTTTGCTTACCATGATTCTACCAGACCGTTCCTTAAAATGGAAGGATGAAAGTCTGAAAAATCATCATCCATTCCCCAATATATTGTCTAAACTTCATCCTGCTTCTATGTCTGTTTGCGAATTTCTCACATCATTTCGCCAAAGAAAGGTTCAGGATGATAAGTTCGGGCAGAAACCAGGGCGTTCTGATTTTATCTGCAGTTGTTTCATTCTTTATTATAGCAGAAATTGTTATTTCCTCGGCAGGAACGGCAAACCCGGCTCCGGAGGACAAGGCAATCGCCATAACCGGCGCCTGGAGAGGCGTCAGGAAAAAGCAGAGGGACATACAGCCGGTAAGGCACAGCGGCCAGGTATTATGCCTGCAAAGCGGGAAACAATACAATAAAAATACACTCAGGGTGAACGCAGATGGGAACTTTCAGGGAACTTTACAACAGGCTTGTGGAGGCCGCACTGCGCAATGACCTTGAAAAGGAACTCAGGAAAATATCAGAGTCAGGCGAATACAGCGAGGAGGATGTGGACAGGCTGCTGCATCCGATGAAGCATCCTCTGATAATGCGTACCGGCGAATGCCAGTGTCCACCCGGTGAACGCTGTGATGAGTGCGCTGTGGAGTGCCTCTTTTCCGCGATACAAAGGGACGAAAGCGGTAATGTGGTAATTTCCACCGTGGACTGCACAGGATGCGGTATTTGTGTGGAAAACTGCAGGAATCAGGTTCTGACCGACCGTAAGGAAATCATACCCGTCCTGGAACTTCTGAATTCACGGAAACGTCCTGTTTACGCCATGATAGCGCCGGCTTTCAACGGCCAGTTCAGCATTGACGTGACAGCCGGAAAACTGCGGACCGCCTTTAAGCTCGCAGGCTTCTACGGCATGATTGAGGTTGCCCTTTTTGCAGACATACTGACCCTCAAGGAAGCCCTTGAGTTTGACAGGTCAATCAATACCGACAACGATTTCATGCTTACAAGCTGCTGCTGCCCGATATGGGTCACAATGATAAAAAAGATATATCATGAGCATATACCACACATGCCGCCGTCGGTTTCTCCCATGGTGGCCTGCGGACGTACCATCAAAAAAATCCATCCCGAAGCCGTAACGGTGTTCATAGGCCCCTGCATAGCCAAAAAAGCCGAGGCCAGGGAACCTGACATATCCGATGCGGTGGATTATGTGCTCACATTTCAGGAAATGATAGATATTTTCGAGAAAATGGGAATCGATCCGGCCAAACTTCCCGAAGACATGCGTGACCATTCATCCAGGTGCGGCAGGATTTACGCCCGTACCGGCGGGGTGAGCGAGGCCGTCCAGAACACACTGAACAGGCTGAAGCCTGACAGGAAGATAAAGCTCCGGGCGATACAGGCCGACGGAGCCGCAGAATGCAAGAAACTTCTGAGGGAAATCATGGAAGGCAACATAAGCGCAAACTTTATTGAAGGCATGGGCTGCAGGGGCGGGTGCGTCGGAGGCCCCAAAGCCGTGATTCCAAAGGAGGAAGGCACAGTCCAGGCCAACCGGTACGGTGACACAGCTACCTATAAAACGCCCATAGACAATCCCCATGTCATTCATCTGCTGGAAAGGCTGGGTTTTGACACCGTGGAAAGCCTGCTTGAGCGCGATAACATGTTTACACGCAGGTTTGAAAGTGGTATTAAGGAAGAGAGCAAAAAATGACGAAGGTGATGTACCATGGTGAAGACACTTTCCATAAGGACCGGCGGAAGGACGCAGTTTCTGGACATAACATCCCAGGTTCAGCGGGCAGTTGAGGAATCGGGCGTAAAGGAAGGCATCTGCGTGGTCTATGTGCCCCATACCACGGCCGCCGTTACCATCAACGAAAACGCAGACCCCGATGTTGTATCCGATATCCTCAAGGAGATAAACAAGGTCATTCCTTTCAGCGACAATTACGACCATCTTGAAGGCAATTCAGCCGCTCATATTAAGGCAAGCCTTTTCGGCCCTTCTGAACATATCATCATAGAATCGGGCAGACTGCTTCTGGGAACATGGCAGGGAATCTATTTCTGCGAGTTCGACGGTCCCAGAAGCAGGAAGGTTATAATCAAAATCATTGAAGGCTCATGATGGCTTTCACCGTGCTCAATAATAAAAAGCGGCAAAGGCAGTACCTTTGCCGCTTTTTGCCTGGTATCGGGCAAAACCGGTTTCAATTCCTTTTCATATTATCTGCGGGTTAATTCTGTTCTTCTCTTCGTCATAACGGTTCAAAGGCAGGGTTGCGGGGCCTTCAAGCACGTTGCCCTTATAGTCAAACCTGGACCCGTGGCACGGGCAGTCCCATGATTTTTCCATCTGGTTCCATTTAAGTTCGCATCCCATATGGGTGCATGTGACATCCACGATATATTCGTTTCCTTCTTCATCCTTGTAATACCCGCAGCGCTTGCCGCCCATATTTACAATCCTGCCTACCCCGGCAGATTCGGGAAGCTCGCTGTCTCCCGTTTTCAGTTTGCCGGTTATAAGCTGGGCAGCCACATCGGCGTTTTCGGTCACAAAGGTTGATGATGCCACGTCCGACAGGGCTGAATGGGAATAAAGCTCCTCGTATTTTGAACTTCCGCCGAGTATCATCTGGCTTATCGTTATGGCCGCCGCCGTCCCGCCCGAGATGCCCCATTTGTTGAAACCAGTGGCCACATAGATATTAGGGGTATCCTTCGTCAGATAACCGACATACGGAATTTTGTGCGGCGGCTCATAATCCTGGGCAGACCACTGGTACTGGTAATCCTTGATGCCGAATACCTCGTTGCCGAATTTTTTCAGCTTCAGGTAATAATCCTCCTTATTATGTCCGACCTTGTGGCTTTCACCCACTATCAGGATCGAACCTGCCTCATGCACATATCTTATTGATCTCGTCGGGTCTTCCGCACTGATGAAATGACACGCAGGAAAATTTCCGGTGTATTCGGCCATTACTGCATAGGTCCTCATTGGTTTAAGCCTTGCAAAATAGAAACCAAGTCCGTCATAGCACGGAAAATGCGAAGCTATGACCACATGTCCTGCGTCAATGGCCAGATTGTCCCCCGTCTTCAGGATACAACGCTTTCCTGGCTGAAAATCCACAATGCGGGTATCTTCATATATGTCACCGCCAAGTTTTACGGATTCCTCAGCAATGGCATCGAGATATTTTTTGGGGTTGAACTGTGCCTGACCGTTAAGAAACAGCGCATTTTTCACCCTGATGGGTATCGGAATCTCCTTTTCCAGGCTGCAGTCCAGTCCGAGCTTCCGGTATGTTTCATATTCCTGGCTTATCTTGCCTGCATAATCTTCGTCCTGGGTATAGATGCATGCCCGGACCTTCTGAAAGTCGCACTGTATGTTGTATTTTTCAATGAGGGTCTCGATCAGTTCCTGTGCCCTGTAATTGGCTTCATAATAGCTTTTTGCCCTTTCTAGTCCGAACTTTTTCTCGATATCATAATAGACAAGGCCGTGCTGGGCGGTAATCTTGCCGGTATTACGGCCGCTGCAGCCGTAACCTATCCTGTCCGCATCAACCAGCGTTGCCTGAAGTCCTGCCGAAACAAGAAGATACAGGCATGTGATGCCGGCAAAACCCCCGCCAATTATCAGGTAATCGGTTTTTATATCCCTGTCCTGTTTGGGGTAACGTCTGCCTTCAGAACTTCTAATCCAGTACGCCTCGTTCATATCCATGCTCCTTTTTCCGGACCTTAACGGTACTGCGGTTTTACGGCACATATCATGTCAAAATCTTTCGAAAATCCTGATTATGGAAGTGGGACCGCCCGACGGCAGTCCCATCCCGGCTGCTTCCCGAAAAATCATTGCAGCGGCCGTAAAGCCTTCTGCAATGCAAGTCGAAACCTTTGATTTTAGGAAGAAGCCATAATTATTTTCTTCTGAAGGCATGAATTCTATTCAAAGAAAACTTGCATATTTATTTGCGGCCGTCAGCAGGAAATTCTTGCGCGGTATGTTCAGGCTGCGCCGGAATTCATGGTCTTGTCCGTTGCTGATTTCATGCGCCTGTTTTTGATTGCGGGTATGCTGCACCATAAAGTTACAACCGTCAGGACCACGGCACCGCCTGCAAGAGCCATGGTGCCCGGGACCTCGCCCACGGTCAGGAATACCCAGACGGGATTGAGCACCGGTTCCAGAACGGTTATAAGCGTGACTTCCAAGGCTGTCAGATGCCTTACAGCTTTGGAATACAGAATGTATGGAATTGCCAGCTGAACCGCTCCGAGGAGAACAAGGCCTGCCCAGTCCTTCGCACCCGGCGTGGAACCGGCCAGGAACGGAAGGCCGATAAGAGCTGCAAGTATATTTCCTAGAAGAACCGACTCCAGGGGCGAACCGTCCTTCTGCATGCGCATGAATACGGCAAACAGGGCGAAACACACTCCGCTCAGCAGCCCGCAGACATTGCCCGCAAAGCCTCCTGCATCAAGGCTGTCGGTGAAAAACAGGACCATTCCTCCGATGGTCAGCAGTATGGCTATCCAGTCACGGAGCTTCACTTTTTCCTTAAGAAGCCACGCACCCAGCAGGGCTACATATACAGGAGCCGTATATTGAAGAAGTATTGCATTTGCGGCGGTAGTCATCTTGTTGGCAAGTACAAACAATATTACAGTACCGGCATATGAAAGGGCAGCCCCGGTCTGGGCAAGCGACCATGTGAATTTCGGCTTCCTTAGATAGAGAAATATGATTAGTGCAGAAATTGCACTCCTGGCCCCGGCAATTGCAAGCGCGCCGAGATTCACGATTTTTATGAGTATGCCGCCCAGGCTCCAGAGTAATGCCGTTAAAACAAGAAAAAGCATGGCTTTAGGCCTTTCTCTCATCTTTTTCTGCATCACGCATCATACCTTTTTTCTGTTATTCCGCCTTCCTACAATATAAAGCATATGGTTCCGAACAATCAACGGAGTTTTCCACTGACGAACCGCATCATGAAATACTTCGTTTTCCGGACAAACCGCCTGCGTCCTGAATATTCCTGCATGTAATTACAATTTATATGAAAAATCTCAGTAAAACAGTGCTTAATTAATTCCTGGGAATGACTTATAATAACCTTAAAGCCGAATATTGCCTCTTGAAAAAGGGGCAGGTAAAGGCATCGATTCGGTCTGCCCATCCGCTTCCCGGGAGTTGGTCGCATGCCATGTAAGAAAAGGAATTATACATTCGGAATTCTGATAGACTGGATACCCAGCTGGGTTGAAAGTCAGTATTACCAGTCCCTGCTGCTCTCAGGTCTTTCTGACTTTGCAAAGGCAAACAACATAAACGTCATCTGTTTTGTCACCGGCAGGTTCAATTCACCATACCAGTGGGACAGATGCAGAAACATACTGTTCAGATTCATAGATAAAAACAAGATAGACGGCCTGATTGTACCCACAAACGCCATCGGCGTTTACAGCGACCAGCATTCAATCATAAAGCTCCTTGAAAGTTACGGGGATATTCCCCTTGTGACGGTTGGTGAAAGGTTTGACAGATATCCTTCGGTAACAGTGGACAATTATACCGGCATGCGTCAGGTCGTCGACCACCTGATAGAAGTGCACGGCTGCAGGCGAATAGCCTTTATAAAAGGGCCGCCGTGCAATGAATCATACATACGCTTCAGAGCGTATTGCGATTCGCTGAGAGAGCATGAGATAGATTTGGACCCGAGCCTTATATATAACGGCGATTTCCGTTTCGAATCTGGTTCTGAAGCTGTACGTACATTCAGAAGGGAAAACGTCCGGTTTGACGCCCTTGTGTCTTCCAACGACAACATGGCAATGGGGGCCCTCATCGAGTTTAACAAGCACAATAAAAACCCCGTATTCACCTTGCCCATAACCGGTTTTGACGATATCGAAAACGGCAGGGTATACGGTCTTACAACTGTGCGCCAGAATTTTTACGAAGAGGCCCGCAGGGCTGCCGAAATACTTCTTAACATTCTGGAAGGGCGTGAAACACCTTATCATGTGGAAATTCCCTCCGGAATGATTCTGAGGTCATCCTGCGGTTGCATGCCGTCCGTAGTCAGGAAGGCATACATCAGCCCGGGTAAAGTCCTTGAATACAGAAACAACGAGGATAAGATAAATCATGTCATGGCTGCCCTTGAAGACCTTAACAGGACTCTGAACCTAAGCGGAAACCCTGTCATTGAAAAAGGTCTTATTGATAAGGAAAGGCAGGTTCTGGAGGCATTCTTTGACGAATTCGAAAACGGAACCAAGAACAGGTTCATAACCTCTGTTCACCGGCTCATCCTCTGGTGTTCCGAAAACAGGATTGATTGGGTTTTCATACAGGACATGCTGCCCGTTATAAGAGAAACGGTCATAGGGAGCCTCCGGACAAGGGAAGAGATAATTCGTGCCGAAGACATTCTGCATGCCGCAGCCATTTTCCTGTTCGACACATTCCAGAATTCAGCCGCAAACCGCTCGGTATCCAACCCCTTGCTCGGCGAGAATGCAGAGAGGCTGGGTGAAGCCCTGATGGCCGGTCTTGATTACGAAAGCCAGTTAAAGACCGTCTCCCAGCTGCTTCCGCTGCTTGACATACACAAATGCTACATAGCCCTGTTCGAGGACCGTAATAATCCGCTTGACAAATCACGGCTGATTCTTGCAATGACAAAGGTAACCCAATACCAGAACGGTGTCCAGGGCGAAGTATTCAACACCCTTGACCTGCTTCCCCAGTCGGTTCTGGATGAACTTTACTCGGACAGGTTCAGCATAGTGGTGCAGGTTCTGCATCTCGGTGAAAACAAGATGGGCTATGTGATACTGGATTTCGACAACACCATCAACAAGAACTATGAAATCATCAGATACAGGCTCAGCGTATCTCTGAACGCCACCATGCTCATAGAAAGAATCAGAAAACAGGCGGCGGAGCTTGAGGTACAGGTAAGGGAAAGGACAAAAGAGCTCTCGGACAGCAACAGAATACTCAAGGAAGAGATTGCACGGAGGAAGGAAGCTGAAAGAAAGCTTAAAAAGGCTCTGATGGAGCTCAGTTATTACAACGAACAGCTTCATATCCAGTCTGTCAGGGACGACCTGACCCATCTGTACAACCGCCGCGGTTTCATGAAGCTTGCAGGTGAATTCTTTGAAAAAGCCAGGAGGACCAACACGGGTTTTCTGCTTCTGTATGCAGATCTGGACAACCTAAAGGCCATCAATGACCGGTTCGGTCACAGTGAAGGCGATTATGCCATTTTGAGCACCGCAAAAATACTCAGCAAGTCTTTCCGGGATTACGACATCATAGGCCGTCTCGGCGGCGATGAATTCACCATCATAATACCGGGCGCATCAAGGGATGACGAAGCTGATATAAGAAACAGGATAAGACGGAACTGCGACCTCCATAACGAACTTTCGAAGAAACCATACAGGCTCTCCATAAGCCTGGGGTTTGCCTGTTATCATCCCGGAAGCCCAGATTCCTTCGCAGACCTTATGAAGGCCGCAGACAAAGCCCTCTACGAGGACAAGCAGAGGAAAAACCGATAACCGGTGTCAGTTCTCACCCGGGTATTTAAGTCCCCACTGGGCGCGGATGGTATCCATGGTATGCATGATTGCCAGTGTTTCATCGAGCGGCATAATATCGCTTTCAAGCTTACCCTCCCTCAGGCAGCGCATCGCTTCGGCAGCTTCGTAGTTGTAACCGTTTCCTTTCATTTCCGGTCCAAACGCTTCTTCACGCCCCGAAGCAAGATGCAGGGTCGCCGATTTTGCACACCAGAATTCCGGTATGTGAATCATGCCTTCCGTGCCAAATATCAGGGCGTCATTCTTCATTTCAGTCCGCACGGCGGCTCCCAATGAAGCGATCTGTCCTCCCTCATATCCGAAGAGCATGGCGCACTGCTCATCCACTCCGGTCTCTCCCATGTGTGCCAGACTCTTTATTGTATTCGGCTGGGTACCGTATATCATCGAAGCGAATGATACAGTATAGATACCTACATCCATCAGTGCTCCTCCGGCAAGCTCAATGTTTAAGAGTCTTCCCTTGGGATTCCATTCACAGCGGAATCCAAAGTCAGCCTTGAGGCAGCGGACCTCTCCTATAAGGCCCTGTTTAAGCCATTCCCTCACCTTTACCACAGCCGGTAGAAAACGGGTCCACATGGCTTCCATAAGGAACAGCTTTTTATCACGCGCATATTTTATAAGTTTTTCCGCCTCCCGGGCATTCAGGGCAAACGGTTTTTCGCAGAGCACCGCCTTTCCGGCTTCAAGGCAGAGCATGGTTCCTGCAAAATGGAGGTTGTGAGGAGTTGCTATATATACAATATCCACTTCCGGATCACGTACGAGCTCTTCATAGCTGCCATAGGCTTTCCTTATGCCGTATTTCCTGCTGAAAGCCTGTGCCTTGTCAAGCGACCTCGAAGCTACGGCGACAATCTCGGCGTCCTCAAGATGTTTCAGGCCATCGCAGAATTTGTTGGCGATTGTTCCGGTAGCCATAATTCCCCAACCGATGGTTTTCTTCATGAATATCCCCCTTTCGCTCATACAAATCATGGCTGGTTTTTCAGTCCGAATTAAGTTTACCACATATTTTTCATCCTCAATATGATATTTGCGATAAATCCTCTTTCTCACATCTGGCGCGGGCTTCGAATAAATTATTATTGTGTACAACCCTGGTATCCGGAGGATATAAACATGACTGAAACAGTAATCATGCCCGGGCAGCACAGACTCCCGCCCCTTCCCTATCCATACGATGCACTTGAACCCGTAATAAGCGAGGAAGCGCTGAGAATACATCACGACATACTGCACAGAGGATACGTGGACCGTCTCAACACAGCCGAACTGGCACTGGTTGAGGCTCGCAGAAGAAACAACTATGAATTTATTAAATACTGGGAAAATCAGCTGGCATTCAACGGTTCGGGACATATACTCCACAGCATATTCTGGACCAACATGGCTCCGGCTGGAACAGGCGGAAGCCCAGGTCCTGCAACAGCCTCACAGATTAATCTCTATTTCGGAGATTTCAGCAGCTTCCAGGAGCAGTTTGTCAACGCCACTGAAAAGGTTGAGGGTTCCGGCTGGGGCGTGCTCATATGGCACCCTTCATGGCGCAGGCTGGAAATTCTGCAGTGCGAAAAACACCAGAACCTTACACAGTGGAGCGGAATACCCATCCTCGTATGCGATGTATGGGAACATGCATACTACCTGGATTATCAGAACAGGCGAAGGGATTTCATTGAAAGCTGGTGGGGCCTGATAAACTGGAATGACGTTGAAAGGAGGCTTCTTCTCGCCTTCAGGGGACAGGCACCGCTTATTTCGTAATCCCTCACATCACCATCTGCATTTTGCGCGACTCCAGCAGGCTGATGACTTCCTCCTCGGGAAGAGGCCTGCTGAAGAAATACCCCTGCATCTTATGGCAGCCGAAGCGTTTAAGATATTCCTGCTGTTTCAGGGTCTCAACTCCTTCGGCAAGAACAACGAGACCCATCTTTTTCCCTATCATTATGATGTTTTCAACCAGGGCACGCTCTTCGGATACCAGTATGCTGTCAATAAATATCTTGTCGATTTTCAGAGTATCTATTCTGAGATTCTGAAGGCCGCTCAATGACGAAAATCCTTTTCCGAAATCATCCATGGCTATTCTTACACCCAGGCTCCGCAGACGTTCAAGTTTCTGCCCTATGCTTTCATACGATTTGATTACGGCCGATTCGGTTATCTCAAGCTCCAGAAATCTCGGATTAATGCCGGTCTGATTAAGAACGCATGAAACCATTTCGACGAAATCATCCTGATTAAGCTGGATAATTGAAATGTTCACCGAAATTGACATGTCCGAGTATCCCATGTCGTGAAGCCTTTTCAAAAAGGAGCAGGCTTCCTTCAGCACCCATTCTCCTATGGGGATTATCTGATGTGTATTCTCGGCGATGGCAATAAATTTGTCAGGCGGTACAAGGCCAAGTTCGTCATTTCTCCACCTCAACAGGGCTTCGAATCCCGTAATCTTGTCGGTCATGAGATCCAGCTGGGGCTGATAGTGCAGGAAGAATTCACCGTTGCTCAGCGCCGAACGAAGTTTGTTCTCAATAATTAGCCTTTCATTTACCGCCATCATCATCTCTTTGCCGAATATGGCATAACGGTTTTTGCCCTCCTCCTTTGCCTTAAAGAGAGCTATCTCGGAATTCATCAGAAGTTCGTCTGCGGTCCTGCCATGTTCAGGGTAAATGGCAATACCGATGCTGACAGTTACAAATATGCTGCTGTCCCTTATTCTGAAAGGTTCTTCCATCAGCTTCAGAATACTCTCTGCAGCTTCCTTGGCATCCCCGGCAGTTGTTACATCATGCAGGGCGATGCTGAATTCACCGCCGCCGATTCTGTAAAGGACATGCCTGTCTTTGAAGAAACCGTTTATGCGGCGTCCTATGGCCACAATCAGTTCATCACCGATGGTATATCCCATCGTATCGTTTATATCCTTAAAATTGTCAATATCAAACGAAAGAAGCGTGAATCCTGCATCAGGATTTCTGCTGAAATCTCTGAAATTTTCGTAAAGTGACATCCTGTTTGGAAATCCGGTCAGATAATCATAGTAAGCCATCTGGCGTAGCCTTTTCTGCGTGTTCTGCAGCTCCGTATTCTGCTGGTTAAGTTCCTTTTCAATTACTACAACCTTTTTCAGATGGAAATATACGAGAAAGTAAATCAGAATACCGGTAACAATAACGTAAACTAAGCCTTTGATAGTACTCAGCCACAGTATCATGTCCTGTCCGGCAAGTTCAAGTGCCCGGTCCGTAAAAAAGATCCACCCAAAGCCAAAGACCAGATAGATAAGCGTGATCTTGAGAGCCGTCCATTTTCTGTCAATCATTGAACCCACTCCATATTAAACCTACCCGTCTTTATTACCACTAACCCTGAAAGTTAAAACATATTAGAATACCTGAAGTCATTTTTTATCTGGGGCAGGTTACGGGAAAAGGAATTTACATTGCGGATATCGAATGTTATAATCTTCTACAGCGCGCATAAATCAAGGGGAGGCTTTATGCACCGTTATTTCGAGGGTGTACTTTACAGATGAAGAACAGGTTTAAGGACGATTTGGTCATATTTGTAAAAGGTTATGCCATAGGCTCATCCATGAGCGTTCCCGGCGTGAGCGGCAGTACTATGGCCATTCTGCTGGGCATTTACGACAGGCTGATCAGTTCTGTGAGTAATTTCTTCAAGGACATAAAGAGCAATCTGTTGTTTCTGGTGAAATTCAGCATAGGAGCCTGTGCCGGCATCGGGACCCTGTCATTTCTGATTAAATGGTTTCTGGAAAAATTTCCGCTGCCGGTATCCTCATTCTTCCTCGGCGCGGTGGTAGGAGGCATTCCTGCGCTGTACAAAAAAACGAAGGAGTCATCGTTCAGAATATCCTCTGCCGTCTATTTGCTTCTGGGTCTTGCAATCGTTATTTCCATCGGATTTATTCCTGCAGGCAGCGTTGACATCAGTATCGGGTCAGGAATAACCCATTACCTGATGCTTCTTCTGACAGGCATCATAATTGCACTGGCTCTGGTGCTTCCGGGCATCAGCACATCCCACATGCTGCTTGTACTCGGCATGTATGATGACATGCTTACGGCGATTACCGGGTTTGACGTCGCATACGTCGCGATACTTGGAATTGCAACTCTTATCGGAGTTTTCCTCATTACAAAGCCCCTTGAATGGATTATGAACAAATACCCCTATCAGACCTACTGGACCATCATAGGGTTTGTAATCGGTTCAACCTACGAGATATTCAGGGACACAATACTCCCCGCAATTCCGGGAAGCGCCGGCGCACTCTGGTGGATAGGTTTCGGCATTATGTCCGTTGCAGCATTCATCCTTGGATTCATGGCCATAAAAGCCCTGTCAAGATTTCAGAATGACTGAACCGACGAAAAACATGCGAGGCACATTGAAGTGCATGGCAGTGAAAACACGGCCATTGTTACGGTCCTGAAGTTATCATGACCCGGCAAAATCATTTTCGGTAAGAACATCAATCTGATTGTCAAGAAGAAGCCTTGCGGTTATGCCATAACCTTCAGTCAACTTTCCTGAAAATGTGCCGTCATATATCATACCGCAGCCGCAGGACGGGCTTTTGGATTTAAGGATTGCCTTCCTTATGCCATGGGTCCTGGCTATGGTCAGTACCTTTTCCGCCCCATCATAAAACTCCCTGGTACAGTCGCGGCCATTCCTGCTCATTACCCTGATGCTTCCGTCAGCGGATTTTACGATTTCGCAGGGGCACCGTGGCGTCGGCAGACCTCCCAGCTGCTCAGGACACACCGGAATGGCCTTGCCCTGACGCACAAGCTCAGCTACAGCTTCATTTCTGCTGTTTTTACCGTCGTATCTGCAGTTCTTTCCGGCAAGACATGCGCTTACAATATAGACAGCCTTCATTTCGCGTCACTTTCCGATCATTTACATTTTTCAAGACAAAATATATTTTACCCTGTTCAAATCAAGGCAAATCGGTGTTATAATGATGAAGCACGGGGCATTAGCTCAGTTGGGAGAGCGTCGCGTTCGCAACGCGAAGGTCGGGGGTTCGAACCCCCTATGCTCCACCAAAGCAGCAAAATCCGGACCTTTTTCCGACTGGAGAAGGGTCCGGTTTTGTTTATTGTCTGAATATTAATGAATGATGCATGAGTATTAGACACTTCCGGAAACAAAAGTATTGTCCTACATTTGGGGATCCATATGGATATCCTTGACCCAGATATGTAAATTTACCTCTTTCAACATACTCAAAAAGGTGCGGCCGTCGTTCAAAATCTTTATCCGATTGTAACAATAATCGGACGGTAAAACGCTTTTTTCTTTTATACCTGTTTTCGAACGAATATATTCTATTAACTCATGTGTTGTATATATTTTTCCGACGGTCAAGTCTTTACAGGCTTCTGCTATCTTTTCATAATTAGTTAATTGACCAGTTTTTATTGTTCTGTCAGAAACATACTTTATTCTGGTAAAATGATACCATTGAAATCTCCTCTTATTGTGCATGACTTGAGTTCTGGATAGTCCGCAGCGGGAAATGCTCAAACCTTCACAGAATGGCGTAACGGTCAGGATTTATTACGGTTTATCAATAAAAACAGCGATGGAGTAGCCTAACCGGATTTGTGCATCAATATATGGTGTGCTATAATGCCGTTTGGCAAATAGCCTGCCGCGGTCTTTAAAGGCCGTCTGACGGCTGATGACCCCTGCTGGATAAGGGTGGTTGTCAGCTTTTGTTTTTGCATATGATGGGGGTAACATGATGAAGAAATACATCTTTTTTTGTCGTGACCAGCTTATCATGTGCCTTGCAGCCGTCCCGCTGGGTGCGGTGACAGGTCTTGTATGCGTCCTGTTCGGTAAGGTTCTGAACAGGGTTATAAATTTCCATTCAGAAAACTATCTGTTCTTCCTGCCCTTTCTTGGGGCCGCCGGAGCCCTGATTGTATGGTGCTACAGCAAATTCGGCAAGGGCAGCGACAGAGGCATGGCACTTTTGTTTGAAGTATATCAGGAAAAACGTTCGTCAATCCCGCTCAGGCTTGTTCCCATGATAATAGGAAGCACCTGGCTGACCCATCTTTTCGGCGGCAGTGCAGGCCGCGAAGGTGCTGCGGTTCAGATAGGCGGTACCTTGGGAAGCTATCTGGGCGACAAGACAAAAATCAGCAACGGTAACAAGATAATGATGATTTCGGGAATGGCCGCGGGTTTCAGCGGACTGTTCCGGATACCTCTTGCAGCGGTCTTTTTTTCGCTCGAGGTACTCCGCCGTGGAGCCATAGAATACTCCGCACTTCTTCCGGCCCTGGTTTCCGCATATACGGCAAACTGTGTTACAGGACTTTTCGGGCTTGAAAAGTTCACCCGTCATTTAAACTGCGAAATCAGCCTTGGTATTCCGGAATTCATGAAACTCATTCTGCTGGGTGTGTTGTTCGGCCTTGCAGGCATGCTGTTTTCCCTGCTAATGAAAAAGTTAAGGGCATTTCTGCCGGGGCTTATCAAAAACGATATTTTGCGCATACTGGCATTCGGCACGGCCATCGGCCTTTTATCACTCGTCTTTCGTGACAGGTATTCCGGACTTGGAACCAATCTCATAACGGACGGTTTCTCGGGAAACATCATGCCGTGGGATTTTGCGTTAAAGATGATTTTTACTGCACTTTGCCTGACAATCGGATATACCGGAGGCGAATTCACACCGCTCTTTTCAATAGGTGCATCGCTGGGATTTGTGCTTTCCGGACTGATAGGCCTTCCTTCTGAACTATGTGTCGCTCTTGGCTACATAAGTGTTCTCGGAAGTGCCACGAATACATTCATATCTCCTGTATTCATCGGTGCTGAACTTTTCGGGACCGAATACATTCCGGTGTTCATGACCGTATGTGCCGTAGCCCGCATATGCAACGGAAACCAGACCATTTATCCGCTGCAGGAACAGCAAACGCTCAAAGCGGATGAATAAACGCAAAAGATTTATTACACAACATATTGTCCTGATGGCGCCGCATACTGCATAATAGATTACAAAGCATTACCGGGCGTCAATCACGGAATACCTGCCATGCGCAAAAAGCAAAGGAGCGATACCTATGATGGGCAGAAACAGCATACGCATCATCTACGGAGAAGATCCCAAACAAATGGTAAAAGACCTTCTGGCAGCCATAAGGCCTGAGGAAGAGATACCCGCAAACGCACTTATCGGAATCAAGCCGAACCTGGTTGTGGCAAAGCCCGCAAACTCTGGTGCCACCACCTCGCCCGAAATTGTGGCAGGTGTCATCGAATATCTGAAATCAAAGGGTCTGGACAATATAGTCATCATGGAAGGCTCATGGGTAGGAGACAGGACATCAGCGGCTTTCAGGGTTTGCGGATATGAGAACTTGTCCGGAAAGTACAACGTCCCCCTTGTCGATCTCCAGAAGGACAGTTATAAGCCGTATGAAACAAACGGCATGAGCATAAGTATATGCGATAAAGTAAAAAAGGTGGATTATCTTATAAACATGCCGGTCCTGAAAGGTCATTGCCAGACAAACATGACCTGCGCTCTGAAAAACATGAAGGGCTGCATACCAAACCAGGAAAAGAGAAGATTTCATGCAATGGGCCTTCACAAGCCCATAGCGTATCTGAACAAGCTTATAAAGCAGGATCTCATAATAGTAGACGGCATGAACGGTGACCTTAATTTCGAGGAAGGCGGAAACCCCGTTCGAATGAACATGATATTTGCCGGCAAGGATCCGGTGCTGATAGATACATATGCCGCAAAGCTTATGGGCTTCAGCATAAATGAAGTTCCGTATATCGGTATAGCTGAAATCATCGGCGTTGGTTCCACCGACCTGGCAAAAGCTGATATCGTCGAGCTTAACAGGGACACCCAATCCAGAAAATTTACTCCTTCAAGGAAGGTTCAGCAGCTGGCAAAACACATTGTTGAGGACAGCGCGTGCTCAGCCTGCTACGGAAGCCTTATTTACGCACTTGAAAGGCTGAATGAGAAAGGCCTTTTGAACAGGCTCCAGCAAAAGCTTTACATCGGACAGGGATTCAGAAATAAAAACTGTGATGGGATTGGCATAGGTGCATGTACTTCAGGGTTTGACAGATGCTTAAATGGTTGTCCTCCCAGGGCCAGAGATATCGTGGAATACCTGGAGAGCCTGTTATAAAGCTGATTTTGGCCTGTTTTCCCCGAATGATTGGAAACTGAAAGCGGCTGTTATATTATAGATATGGTACAAATCATCCTCCGTAAATGGGAAATAGCGGTAAACAGCCAACATCGGCCTGTTGCACATGCCTTCACCAAAGTGAAGGAAGATGGCAATAGGACACTGAAAGATAAAGGGGGATTACTATGGACAAAATAAATGAGACGATAAAAACTCAGCTTGCACATCGTACCATCAGGGAATTCACGGATCAGAAGATTCCTGATGATGTTTTTGAGCTTCTTATGGAAGTAGGAAGGCACACGGCAACATCCGTGGGCATGCAGGCGTGTTCAATAATCCGCATAACCGACAGTGACCTTAAAAAGGAAATTGCAGAAGTCTGCGGCCAGGAGTACGTGGCAAGGGCACCTGAGCTCATGATTTTTATTGTAGACCAGTACAGAAATTATCAGATAGCCAAAGAAAAGGGATATACGGCAGAAACTGCAAAAGACATGGACAGATTCTTCCAGTCATTCACAGATGCATGCCTCATGGCACAGAACATCGTAACCGCCGCCGAATCCCTTGGACTTGGAACAGTATATCTTGGCAGCATTCTGAATGATTCTGAGAAAATATGTGAGCTTTTGAAGCTTCCTGAGATGACCTTCCCGGTACTGGGCCTGGGAATAGGGTATCCGAATCAGAACCCGATGAAGAAACCAAGAATGGAAATGAAACTGAGGGTTTTCGAGAATGCATACTCCTCCTTCAATAATTACCTTGATGAGATAAAGGATTACGATGAAGAAATGAAGACCTACTACGACCTGAGAGACCCGGAAAAACCTTTGGGCAGCTTCAGCGACCAGGTTGTCAGAAGGTACATGCAAAGCAATCCCAGGCGCTCGGGAATACTCAATGTCATCCGGAAACAGGGTTTTGACCTTAAAATAAAGCAGTCATAAGCAGCGCATGTTTGCCCCCGCATTTCCTGCCTTTAGTGGAAAGCGGGGGTATGTATTTGCTCTCGTGTTTATTTTCGGTTTAGAAAAACGGGTTACAATTTTTATGCGGCATGGGAGGATGATGACATTTAAAATGAAACGGTGGCTCAGCAATCTAGACTACAGAATTCAGTATTTTATGGCAGGACGGTACGGATACGATGAATTATGCCGCTTCCTTTCCTGGTCGGCGCTGGTCCTGGTTCTCTTATCCTATATCCCCTATCTTAGATTTTTGTATATTGTTGCGTTCCTGCTGCTGATATGGGCATGTTTCAGGTCATTTTCAAAAAACATATACAAGCGCCGGGCGGAGAGGCAGAAATACCTGGCCGCAAGGAACAGGGTAATTCAGGAAATCACGCTTCGCAGAAACATTTGGCGTGAACGCAAGACCCACCGATACTACAAATGCTCGAACTGCAGGGCGGTCGTACGTATCATTAAGCCTGAAAAGGGAAAAACGATTGCCATCCGGTGCCCTAGGTGCGGGCAGGAAATGATTAAAAGGACATGATTTAGGCCGCTGAAGGTTTTTTCAGCGGCCTGTTCTGACTTTATTTTTCTTCATCCTCATCCTGCAGGGCATCGTAGCCCTCTTCCCCTGTCCTTATCTTTATCACATTTTCAACATCGTAAATGAATATCTTACCGTCGCCCATACTGCCTGTGTAAAGCGCTTTTTTAACAGTGTCCACTACAGTATCAACCGGTATCTTGCATACCACAATGTCAACCTGTACCTTGGGAAGCAGCCTGGTCTTCACCGGCGCGCCGCGGTAATACTCAGTGTGTCCTCTTTGCATTCCGTAACCAAGCACATTGGTAACAGTCATCCCGGTAATGCCTATTTTATCAAGCGCTGACTGGAGAGCCGTGAATTTGTCCTGATTCGTGATGACGGTAACTTTTGTCATCTTCGCTCCAGGATGCGACCTGTTCACAACAGGGACCGCAACTTCAGGAGAAACCGCTCGGGCAGCAGGTCTGTACATTTCTGCAAAACTCGACTGTGAAATCTCTCCGTACCCGCCGGACGTAGCCATTATGGGAGCCACAATTGCAAAATCGGGGTAGGCCTGGTTCCCGTGTTCACCCATATCAAGGCCATGTATCTCTTCTTCCAGGCTTACACGGATGCCGACGGCCTTTTTGAGCAGGTACCAAATCAGATAAGATGATGCGAAGGCAAATATTCCTACAACGATGATGCCTTTTAGCTGGGTTGCAAGAAGCGACAGTCCACCGCCGAAAAACAGGCCGTTCACCGTTGAGAGGCTTGTTACGCCTTCCTCCGCGAAAAGCCCTATACAAAGCGTTCCGAAGGCACCGCATACGAGGTGGACTGATGTGGCACCGACAGGGTCATCGATTTTGGCACGGTCAAAAAGTATAACGGCAAATACTACAATAACACCTGCAATAGCTCCGATTATCAGCGAACTTGTAACGCTGACGTATGCACATCCTGCGGTAATTCCCACAAGGCCGGCCAGGCAGCCGTTTATGGTCATTCCCAAATCAGGCTTTCCAAGGAAAATCCATGAAGTGGCGGTAGCGGTAAGAACAGCGGCTATGGCTGAAGTATTGGTTGTTACAAGGATATGTACCACATCGCCAGGATTCTGGAAGCTCATGGTCGAGCCGGGATTGAACCCGAACCATCCGAGCCACAGGACGAAGAGGCCTATAACCGCCAGCGACATGCTGTGTCCCGGGATTGCTTTGGGCCTGCCGTCCTTGTCATACTTTCCATAGCGTGGGCCGAGGATAATAGCTCCGGCAAGGGCAGCCCAGCCACCCAACGAGTGAACGACGGTACCACCTGCAAAATCCATGAACCCCTGCCCGGCAAGCCAGCCTCCTCCCCATATCCAGTGACCCACTATCGGATAGATAACGAGAGTCAGCACAAAGGAAAACAGGATGAAGGCTATGTATTTTACGCGTTCCGCAACAGCTCCGGAAACGATTGTGGCGGCAGTTCCGCAGAACACCAGCTGGAAGAAGAACTTGCCCCAGAACGGTACATTGGGTGTGAGCGTATCTTTATAAAAGTCCAGATTTGAATTATTCAGTATAAAAATGTGCTTTGTCCCGATAAAAGCATTGCCGTCGCCGAACATGAGCCCCCAGCCAAGCAGCATGAAGCCCAGCGATGAAACGGCGAAAACGATAAAGTTCTTCGACAGTATGTTTACCGTGTTTTTGGAACGGTTGAAGCCCGATTCCACTGCCGCAAAGCCAAGGTTCATGAAGAATACCAGTACCCCTGCCAGTACTGTCCATAGGGTATCAACTACCATTGTTGTGCTCATAATCAAACCTCCCTATAACAAATTAAGGCGTGTATTTTATGCGGCATCTTCGTTTGCCGTACAAAACACACGCCTTTGTGCCGGATATATCAGACTTCATAGTACCGGGTCCTAAATTAAGGTCTGCAAGCACATATACTATCCGCTCCCCACTATTCCGTGAAAATAAATTAAGGTACCGGGGCGCGTGCCCCCAGCACCTTTGCTGTTACGTTTAGATTATAGCTTAAATTGGGTCTATTGTCAATTTAAAACACGCATTATAGTGCATTTCGTTTACTTTAACATTTTTACCCTCCGAAATCCCTGCATTTTCCGGCAGTATGCCGGATCAACCCCTTCATCATGGTACTGTTATTTATAGGCGCACCTTCAGGTTATAACATACCATATCGCAGTGTTGACAATTTCACCAATAAAACGGCCAATTTCGCCATCCCGCGTTTGGACGCATGCCTGAAAATTTATAATAACAGTTAAGATCCATGCGTTTCAGATGATAAATCATCATTCTTCATGCTTCGCAAGGAAATTTCAGGTTTTCGCCGGGGTGTGCGCTTGAGTTTCTCTCCATGTTTTTCTGTCAAGAGAAAGTGATACACTGGCTGACATGCAGGGGGGTAGTTTTATGGCTGGGGCAGCGACCAATGAAGAGCTTTTTTCCGCCTATCTTGACGGTGACGGGAATGCCCTCCGCATCCTTCTGGAACGCCATGGGGATACTCTGACGCTATATATAAACGGTTACATACATGATATTCATGAGGCAGAGGATTTGATGATTGAAGCATTTTCACGCATGATAAGCGCGAGGCCCCGCCTTTCCGGAAACGGGTTCAAGTCATATCTGTATAAAACCGCCAGGAATCTCGCCCTGCGGCATATGGAAAAAAGACGCCGCCACAGTTGTTTCAGCCTTGAAGGTCTTGAAAAGGAACCTGAAAGCGAATTGCTTGTGGAAACGTTGATACAATCGGAGGAGCAAAAAAGAATCCTGCATAAATGCATGGGACAGCTCGACCCTGATTACTGTGAAGCCCTGTATCTTATGTATTTTGAAAACATGAGCTATGCACAGGCTGCCCAGGTTATGGGAAAAAGCATAAAACAGGTAGATCATTTGCTGGAGCGCGGTAAAAAAAGGCTGCGCCCGCTTCTGGAACAAGAGGGGATAACCGGTGCGAACTGCTGATGAACGGCTGGCCGCCGTTGAAAGGCGTGTCAGGGAACTCGAACATGAAAAGAGGCAACGGAAGTACCGATATATAAGCATATCAGCTGCTGCCGCCTGCCTGGTTTTATTTTCGTGCCTGGGCATTTCAATACCCGGCATCATGCCAGGGCTGTCCGGCATGGATTATTCAAACGGCAGCATGACAGGAAGCATATTTTATCAGGGAAAGGTTCTGGATTACGTATTCATCGGATTTCTGTCCTTTGTGCTGGGTGTTTGCCTGACAATCCTGTGTTTTCTTCTAAAACCCGGTAAGCGGCATGATAAGGAGAACTGCAAAAATGACCGAACTCGTTGACAATGCCATACAGCTTGCGGTTCTTGCATGCTGCTGTATTTATTCCACCAGTATTGTATCTCCGGTATAGAAGCCAGGCCTGGTTCCTGCTCACCTGCTTTTACGGGAGCTTTGCGCTGGGCCTGACTTACTGGCTTCTGTTCATCATTTTTTATTCAGAAATTCCTGAACTCTCTCCCATATCGGATTTGAGCTGGCTTTCAGGCCTGTTGTTTATGATGGTGCTTCAGAACGTCCTGCGCGTTCCCGGGGAAGGTTCCTACCGGGCTTTTGGTGCATGGGTTGCCCCTGTCTTCAGCGCAGCAATGTGCCTCTACTTTTTCAGATGGGGAGATTACCTTCTGAATATTCTTTGGGCTGTCATGATGGGAACCTGCGGATATAATGCAGTTCGCGGGTTTCTGTGGGCACGCATTTCTGGCGCCGGAACCTCAGGCCGCAAATATTTCCATATGGCGGTACTTGGATTTTTCGTGGCGGAATACTGTCTGTGGATTTCATCCTGCAACTGGAAGGGTGAAAGCCTTTCAAATCCATATTTTTGGTTTGATTTTCTCCTGACCTTATCCTTCTTTGCGTTTGTGCCGCATAGCCACTCCCCTCTTAATCGCCATGCTGTGTTCGGACAGGCGCAGCCGGCTTTCATTCATATTTTTCATTTCAGGAATGCTGATGTGCCTCCTGTCAGCCTATATCAATACATTTCTTGCAGTCTGCGAATACAGAGGTTATGGGGTGCAAAATGTATCGCGTCCTTGACCATGCAATAGACGAGATAAAGAGGGACAAAAACAGTGCGCGCATCCGTCGCTGCGAGAGATCGTACGCCTGGGGATAATGCTCGCTGCTTGCTGTTATGAAAATGATTCTTATATCCCTTTTCTGGGCGCGTATCAGTTCAGCAAGCCTTATACCGTCAATTCCCGGCATGTATATGTCAAGAAAGAGGATGTCTATACTGTCTTTTCGTTCAGGAAACTCATCGAGGAAGGTTCGATTTAAGCGGCAGCATGATGGAGGCCGAGACCGCCTTTTCCAGCGAAAAGGAAAGCGGAAGCGGCTCAAGCAAAGCTGTCAATGTCACGGCCGGCGTGTATCTGGCAGGAAAACCATCAGGTACAAATCGACCGTTTACAGCATGGACTGCCGCCATATCACATTCATTGAAAGCCGTAACAAGCTCATACTTTTTCACAGAACATGCGGTGATACGCTTCAGTGTTACGGCAAGCTGGATTCCATAGAAAAGGATTTGCCTTCTTCACTTTTCATTCGGTGCCACAAGAGTTTCATTGTTAATGCATTGCATATTACCGAGATGGGTGAGAACTACTTTCGTATTGGCCAGGCAGTCATCAGCATTTCAAAAAATTATTCCAAAAAGGCCAAAGAGCAGTATTATACCTACATGTTTTCCCGTCTGGACAGGGGAAGTTTATGAAGAAAAGATTTGACTATTCAAAAGCTTTGCTCATTTCAGGTCTGATATTCTTTTTTGCAATTTCCGGTCTGCCGCTGCTGCGCACTCTATTTTACCGCAATCTTACATGTACACCTCAGGCAGTAGACGGGAAAATAAATCTTGAAGCTGTTTCCCCTGCCGGGACCATTCTGCTTGACGGTGACTGGGATTATTCTGCAGGCCGTCTGACATCCGCCGGGACAAAACGGTCACCCGGAGTTTTTGTTCACGTACCCGGCTACCTGCCTGGCTATGAGGAAAGTGACGAACATCCGTCTGCCGGAGTTTTTGCAAGCTACCGCCTTACTGCCGAAGGGCTTGATTATACGGGTGCTGTTACGGTTTATATACCCGGTTTCAATGGTGCATACCGCGCCTATATAGACGGCAGTCTTTCAAGCGAGAGCGGGTGTATGCCGGCTGACAGCGGGAAAACATCTGGTGCTTCCCGTACCGGGATATATCCGGTGTTTCTCTCCGATTCAGGAACACATGAAATAGTTATTGAGACGGCCACCTCTTTCCCCGGACTTTACATGGTTCCAATCCTTAAGGATTACAATATGGCGGTAAGGTATGAAACGGCAAAAAGCATTATCGGGTTTATTCTTTTCGGAGTTGTGCTGTTCCCGTTATTTATGCTTGTTGTCTTCCATATGCTGCCTCAAGGTAAAAGCCTTAATTCAGCCTGGCTCTTGATTACAGGCATAGTTGCCGTTCTGCGGATGATGCTTTCAGGCGGGTTCTATGGTTTTTCCCCGGTCACGTTGTTTGCCGGCCTTTCATATGAAGTTCTTGACAAACTCCGCTACCTTTTGACCCTGGCTCTTAACGTCCTGCTGATTTTTATCCTGCAGAAACATGCCGGTATTTTCCTTTCCAGAAGGGAAATGCTGAGCTTTTCGGTTTACTGCGCTGCTTTGTATCTCGTCCGCCTTGGCATTCCGCAAAATCTTTATGGCGGGAACACGGCATTCATCCTAATTGCTTCAGCATTCGCGCCGGAATTTTATGTGTTCCTCAAAGCATGCTTCAGCCGATACCATATTACAAGGCACGGAATTGCCGTTTACTGGGGAATCATTCTGGCCGTTGCCGGTCTTATTATCGACTGTTTTTACGGAAACGGCTTAATATATCCAGACATGTCGCTGGCGTTTCCCATCATGTTCCCGCTGGCAACGATACTGATAAGCCTTGTTTTAATCAATGGTACTTACAGGCAGATGGCGGCAGCGTCATCACAGCTTGATACGGCCATGAGCCAGATTTCCATGCAGAAGGAGTATTTGCAAGCAGTAAGGAGTGAAATTGAAGTAATACGCGGCATTAAACATGATATGCGCCATTTCATACGCGTCATGAAGACACTTTGCGATGAGGGCCGTTTTGCCGAGCTGAAAAATTTTCTTGATGAATATTCAGAAAAAACCGAGCCGGGAACTGTCCCATACTACTGTGAAAATGCGGTTGCTAATGCCATACTGGGACATTATGTGCTTAAGGCCGGGCAGGCCGGCATTCCGTTCAGATGCTTCTGCAGCATTCCGAAAAATGCTCCCGTCAGCGACACCGATCTTTGTACGGTGCTTGGCAATGCGCTGGAAAATGCCCTTGAAGCGTGCGCCGATGCCGGAGAGCCCCGTTTTATATCTGCCGAGACCAGATTCCTTGACAACCAGCTTATCATAAGGATTGAGAATTCATACAGCGGAAACAGGAATTTCACAAGCGGCCGCTACCTTTCCACAAAAGGCGGAAAAAACAGGGGAATGGGTATTGAGAACATAAAGCGGGTCATTGATTCTTACGGAGGTTTCCTTAAAACGGACCATGACGGAAATGTCTTTACTCTTATGGCTGCATTTCCCTGCAGTGCGGAAAATAATGTATAATTGTTCTCAGCCTGCAATATCTTTGTCGGAGGGGGCCGAATCATGATAATCGTTTATGAATCCAAAACGGGTTTCACGAAAAGGTACGCGGACATGCTGGCTGAAAAGACAGGCCTGAAGGCTTACCGGACAAATGAGATTCCGGAGGACGTGAAGGACGAGGAGATGATATTCCTCGGCTGGATGAAGGCAGGAAGGATACAGGGGCTCAATAAGGTAAGGAAAAACAGACTGGCGGCGGTCTGCGCCACAGGCACCGCCAGGAATGTCGAACCCTCCGAGGAAGCAGTAATTGAACGAAACAGGATAAACGGCATTCCGTTTTTTTATTTTCGCGGCGGATGTCTGCCCTTAAGGGAGCTTAAGGGCATGGACAGGTTCATGCTGTCCATATTCCTGAAGATGCTGAAAAGCAGCAGGGAAAAGGATGAACAGCGGGAAGAATACATTTCAATCATTGAAAACGGATTTGACGGCGTCAGGGAAGAAAACCTCGAACCTGTGCTCAAGTGGCTGGAATCAAGGAATTGCTGATATATGGGGCAACATGGAGTGGTGAAATGATTATTAGAACCGGGCGTCTTAACATCTTTCCTCTTTCTGATCAGGAAATGAAGAAAATAATCAGTACAGAATCAGATGCGGCACTGAAAGCTGCTTACGCAGAAATGCTTGACGGATGCCTGAAGAATCCCGAACAGCGCATCTGGTACGCCCTGTGGCTCCTTGAGCTCAACGACGGAAGCGGAAGTATTGTCGGCAGCCTCTCGTTCAAGGGGCTGGACAAAAGCGGCGTGGCTGAGATAGGTTACGGCATGAAGCCTGAATTTGAAGGCAAGGGCCTCATGACCGAAGCGGTATACGCCGTCGTCGACTGGGCTCTGGAACAGCCGGGTGTGATGGCTGTGGAAGCAGAGACGGAGCCGGACAACATAGCTTCCAGGAGAGTTCTTGAAAAGGCAGGCTTCGTACCAACCGGCACAATTGGCAAAGAAGGGCCCAGATATGTCAGGAAAAAGTCTGGAACGAACAGCACCTGACGCATTTACCATTTCCCTCTTTATTTTAGGGCTCAGAAACCGCGCCATGTACAGCCGCAAATGTTTTACACCTGTATAATTTAAGGGCGGCGCACTGAAAGCGCCGCCCCTTTACAGGCTTTTGCCCCGGAAATCAGAAGCATCTTTCCTTTTTGTTCTTCGTGCATTTTCCGTATTTGATGCATCTGTAGCATATTTCGTTGGTAAGTCCCTTGCCGTCAAAGAACTCCTTGAGGTTTTCCAGTGTGGTTTCGGCAATATTCTTAAGGGCCTCGTCGGTAAGGAATGCCTGATGGGAAGTCACTATTACGTTGGGCATTGAAATCAGTCTTGCGAGGACATCATCCTTGATGACCACGTTGGAGTAGTCTTCAAAAAAGATGTCGGATTCCTCTTCGTACACATCCAGGCATGCACCGCCGATTTTCCCTTCCTTTATGCCCTCCAGCAGGGCCTCGCTGTCCACCAGCGCCCCTCTGGATGTATTGACTATATATACGCCGTCCTTCATCTTCTCAATGGCTTCCTTGTTTATCAGATGGTAAGTATCCTTCGTCAGCGGGGCATGGAGCGATATGATGTCGGCCCTTCTGAAAAGCTCATCGTGGCTTACGTAGTCTATTCCGCTGTCCTTTGCCGGGTAAGGGTCATAGGCGATAACGCTCATGCCGAAGCCCCTGCATATGTCGGCAAACACGCGGCCGATTTTGCCGGTACCGATTATGCCCACGGTCTTGCCGTACATGTCAAAGCCGGTCAGACCGCTGATGCTGAAGTTGAAGTCCCTGGTCCGGTTATATGCGCGGTGGGTCTTGCGGTTGAGTGTCAGCAGCAGGGCCATGGCATGCTCGGCAACCGCATGGGGCGAATAGGCCGGAACCCTTACAACATGTATCCTGCCGTAGGCGACCTTGAAATCCACATTGTTGTATCCTGCGCAGCGCAGGGCGAGGATTTGTATTCCAAATCCGCTCAATATGTCAATGGTCTTTTTATCTATAACGTCATTCACAAATGCCACAACGCCGTCCAGCCCGGAACACATCATGGCCGTGTCGCTGTTCAGCTTGTTTTCAAAATATCTGATGTCAAAACCGTATTTTTCGTTGTTCAGACGGTCAAACCATACCCTGTCATAGGGTTTTGTATCGAAAAAGCCGATTTTTTTCACTGAAGCATTCACTCCTCTCGTGGAACAATCCGCCTGTTTCCGGCAAATTGTCCGTTGTATAAATTTATATTACCACTTTTTATGTCCGCAGATTATCAGTATTTATTCCAAACATTCCCGCAGACAGCACATGAAAACACAGCAAAATGATATGAATTTTCCCGGTCAAAAGGATATGCGGTTACAGCACCTGAATCTTATGGTATATTCCTAATGTAACGGCAGCAAAATACATTTCCTGTCCGGCGGTTCATACCGTTCTTCTGTAAGGACTGTGCGATGAGGTGGTTTAAATGTCGGAAAGCCGTCCTGTGAAAGTGAGATTGGTCATTCTGTGGCTTGTCATAAGCCTTCCTGCGCTGATTTTTCCGGGCTGCGGCGAAGAAGCCGGTATCCCGCAAGTTGAGGAACCATCACATGCCGCGTCAGCCTCCGAATCCACGCCCGAGTCTGAAGTCAGTTCAGGTGCCGGCGAATCTTTCCCGTCATACGAGTCCTCCATTTTCTCCCTTGCCGACGCGTATTCGGATTATTTCCTGCTGGGTACCATCTATACTCCCAAAACGCTGAGCGATCCGGAAAAAAGCCTTGTGCTCGGAAATTTTAACTGCATCACTCCGGAAAACATCATGAAGCCAGAATACATGCAGCCGACCGAAGGCAATTTCAACTTTACCGAATCCGATACTATGATGCAGTTCGCCGGGGAAAACAACCTGAAGGTGGTGGGACACACCATTGTATGGCACCAGCAGTCGGGAGACTGGCTTGGGCGGAACGTAACCCGCGAGGAAGCCATAGAACAGCTCAGAAACCATATAACCTCCATTGTGGGCCGGTACAGGGGGAAAGTTCTGTCCTGGGATGTTGTCAACGAGGCCGTCGACGACGGAAAATCCCTTCCTGCGGACGGTGACTGGACGAAATGCCTCCGCGAGACCCAATGGCTCAGCTCCATAGGGCCCGATTACATAGCCCTGGCTTTCACTTTCGCCCATGAAGCCGACCCGGATGCAAAGCTGTACTACAATGACTATAACCTTAACGACAGCAAGAAGGCTGAGGTAGTCTGCGCGATGGTCAGGGACCTTAAGAGTCAGGGTGTCCCCATTGACGGTATCGGGATGCAGGGACATTATACGACGAACGTCTCCGTAGCTTCGGTGGAAAGAAGTCTCAAGATGTTTTCCGAACTCGGGGTCGAAGTCAGCATCAGCGAACTGGATGTTGCGGTAAACGATGCTGCAGGTGCGAAATCCCTGACCAGAGAGCAGGAAATCAGGCAGGCCGTAACCTACGCCAAACTTTTCAAAGTGTTTAAAAAATACAGCGACTTAATAAAAAGGGTAACCTTCTGGGGTACCGTGGACTCGGCAAGCTGGAGAAGCGACAGGTTCCCCTGCCTTTTTAACGGTGACTACACACCCAAGGAAGCCGTATATGCGGTGCTTGACCCTGAAAAATATCTTTCTGACATTGAGAAGGAAGAATAAACGTCAGGCGGCAGGGTGATCGGATACCCTGCCGTCTTTTGTACGCTGCCTGTAAATTACATGCTGACTATTTCACCGGTTGCAAAGAGGTATATGTACCGCTCCTTAACCCTTTTCCCCGTAATGGTCTCCAGTGCCCTGGAGTAATATTTTATCTGTGAGCCGTAACGTTCCCTGATGATATCGTCACTTCCCGGCGGAACGCTGTCGGTTTTGTAATCAATAAGTACAAGCCCGTCAGGTTCTTCAAAGAAGCAGTCTATCACGCCCTGAAGGATTACGGGTTCATCCCCCATTTCCTCAGGGATATCCGGGTAAAGCTCGCGGCAGGGTATCCGGATGTTGAAGGGTACCTCCCGGTTTATTCTGCCGCAGGCAAGAATTCTCCGGCCTATATCGGAATCCAGGAATCTCCTGATTTTGCCGGTATCTATGCTGTCGGCCTGGATTCGGGTCAGAAGGTCTCTCGAAACCATATCCTCTATCTGCCCTTCGATATCCGTGTTTCTGAAATCAAGATGCTGCATAACAAAATGCATGACGGTACCCTTTTCCGCTGCACTCAGCCCTTTTGTCCCTTCCATGAACATCGGCTTTTTTACAAGCCTGGGAAGATAGCCGGGCGGTTCCGCCCTTTCTTCCGAAAGCTGGGGGTCAAAGCGCCGTTTGAGTTCGGTGACCGAGAACTTGGCCTGCACCTGCGCAAGACAATCGTACGGGTACTGCCAGCCGAGCCTTCTTTCTATCTCATCCCTGATTTCCGGTACTGTATCGTCGTTTTGCTCATGAAGCCATTGCATAAGCTCTGTCCGGCCGGCCTCGTCGTCCGTGGTGCTGCCCTGCACACTGCTGCGGTCCCACAGGGTTATGTTCCATACCGACCCGTCATCAACAAGTGTCCCGCTGAAATCATAACCCGGCGCAAGTTTTTCACGAAGGATGCCGCAGTTCCTGTGCCGCATAAGTGCTGGGACTATCCAGTCAAGATAATTGTTCGCCCTGACCATCCTGTATGCCGGAAGCCTGGACTCCCCGGTGAGGGCCGATTCGGCCCAGTTTTCAAGAGCATTTTCCATATTTCTCACGGTACCGGTGATGATGAGCTTCTCCCTCGCCCTTGTGAGTGCCACATAAAGAATGCGCATCTCCTCAGATAATGTCTCAATCCTTATCTTTTCACGGATTGCCAGTTTTGCGGCTGAAGGCCATGAAACGCGCACTTCGGTATCCACCACGTCGGGGCCGAATCCAAGCTCCTGATGGAGCAGGATGCTTCCGGTCATATCCTGAAAATTGAACTTCTTCCCGCATCCGGCGAGAAATACAACGGGAAATTCCAGTCCCTTGCTCTTATGTATGCTCATTATCCGGACCACATTGTCGTTCTCGTTGAGGACCTTGGCGCTTCCCATGTCGCCGCGGCTGCCCTTCAGCCTGTCTATGAAGTTTATGAAATTGAACAGCCCTTTATAGCTGGTTTTCTCAAACTCCCTCGCCCGGTCATAGAGAATCCTCAGGTTTGCCTGGCGCTGCTCGCCGGCCGGCATTGCGCCGACCATGCCGTAGTACCCGGTTTCCTGATAAAGCTGCCATAACAGCTTGTCGGTCGGCATGTACATGGACATCTTACGCCATCTGTCAAGCTTTTGCAGGAACTCTTCCGCCTTTTCCGCCGTCTTCCCGTTCTTGGTCGCGGCAAGCCTGCAAAGCGCCGTGTAAAAATGCCCCTTCCTGTCCGCAAGCCGGACTTCGGCCAGTTCGTCGGTGGTAAATGAAAATATGGGAGACCGGAGCACCGAAAGCAGGGGAATATCCTGAAGGGGATTGTCGATAATCTGAAGGAGGGACAGTATGACCTGTACCTCCACCGTCCTGAAGAATCCGGTTCCGGTATCGGCAAAGACCGGTATACCCATTATTCCGAGTTCCTCGGTGAACACATCGCTCCAGTTTTTGGTGGTGCGGAGAAGTATCACTATATCACGGTAGGTTACAGGCCTGTATTCCCCCTTTGCCTTGTCCCAGACCGAAAAGACCTTCCCGTTCTCATCCGGCGTAACCAGCTCCTTTATCCGTCGCGCCACGATTCTGGCCTCGCACTGTATATCGTCAAGGATTTCTTCGTCCTCGCCTTCACCGTCAGCATTTTCCGAATCAGTACCGGACGTATCTCCTTTTTCATCGCCGTTTTCAGTACGGATAAGATGCAACTCCGCCCCGCCGCCAGCCATAAAACCCTCTCCGGGGTCGGGATAAACCGCACCGGGGTTCAGGGCTTCCTCTCGGGTATAGTCCAGCTCACCGACGCGGGCGGACATGAACTGGCCAAAGAGGAAATTCACCGCATCTATTACTTCCTTCCTGCTTCTGAAATTCCTGTACAGCAGTATCTTCCTGTAGGGACTGCCCTTTTCTGTGGAATATGTATTGTACTTTTCCATGAAGATTTCCGGACGCGCCTGCCTGAACCGGTAGATGCTCTGCTTGACATCGCCCACCATGAACACGTTGGGCTTTCCGTCCTGTTCCCTTGATATCATCCGGATGATGGTTTCCTGCACCAGGTTGCTGTCCTGGTACTCATCCACCATTACCTCTGTGAAACGTTCCCTGTACGAAGCGGCAATATCAGACGGGACAAGGTTTCCGTTTTCATCCCTGGTACACAGAAGACTGAGGCAGAGGTGCTCCAGATCGTTGAAATCGACTATGCCTTTCTGTGATTTCTTTTCACTGTATTTTTCAGCAAGTTCCAGCGCGAGACCTGCGAGGCAGTTCATTTTGGGATGCAGTGAATTCAGTTCTTTGACAATCTGGGAGGAACCGGCCGTAAAAATCCGTTCCTGTAGCCTTTTTATCCCTGCCTTTACCTGGTCCCTGAGCTTTTTCACCTTCTCCCGGGCTGTTTTGTCCGCATCCCTGCCGAGGGTTGGCATCCTGCCGAAATCAAAATTGCTGACAAGGCCGAAGATACGGTCCCATACGGAGTCAGAAGGCGTACACCCGTCCTTGTTGCTTTTTGACGGAGGGATGAGGTTCAGCAGGGCATCCAGCCGGCCAAGGTCCTCCTGAAGGACGGATACATACTTCTCCAGGCCGCTGGCATCCCGGCTTATTGCCAAAGCCTGCGCAGCCATTTCCCTCAGGCCCTCAGTCTCGGCCCTTGCCACATCAAGAAGCACGCTCCCCCACGGGGTGGATGCAAAATCAGTATCCTCCGGGACTGAGAAGTCCTGAACCATTTCCTTCAGTCTTTCCTCGGGCCAGGGACTGCTCTGGACAAAATTATAGAGGCTGAACACCATTTCCATAAGGATTCGGTCGTCACGGTTTCCTCCATAGCTGTCAAGAAGCTCGAGGAACTCCCTGTTGTCATTCCTTTCATACTGCTCCTCGAAAACCTCATCCAGGGCTTCCAGCTTCATAAGGGTGCTTTCGGTCTCATCTGCTATGCGGAAGTTCGGATCTATGTCAAGGTATTGAAAGTTGCTGCGTATTACCTCCAGACAGAAGGAATGGATGGTGGTGATGCAGGCCTTTCCCAGCAGGGTCATCTGCCTCTGCAGCTGGCGGTTGTCCGGTTCCCTCTCCAGCGCCTGGGAGATGGCATCCGCTATTCTCTCCCTCATCTCGGTTGCGGCGGCATTGGTGAATGTGACCACCAGCAGCCTGTCTATGTCAACGGGCTCATGAGGGGCGGTTATCATGCGGATTATCCTTTCCACAAGCACTGCGGTCTTTCCGGCTCCTGCGGCGGCCGCCACCAGGAGGTTCCCGCTTCTGTCGGTTATGGCATCCCATTGTTCATTTGTCCATTTTGTATTTCCCATAAGGCAGTACCTCCGTTAAGCGGTTATTCCTGTCCGATACGGTTCCAGACATCATCATCGCTGATGTCCTGCAGGATTCTGTAACGGTTGTCCGGCATCGCCGCATCAAACTGGCATATGGCTCTGAAACCGCAGTAGTCGCACGGCGTCATCCTGTTTTTCCTGTACGGGCTTATGGACACGTTTCCTCTCATGATTTCAGTGCATATGGACGTAAGCAGTTTTTTCATGTATCTCTTCAACCCGGCAAACTGCTCTTTTGTCGCGGCTGAGGTGTTCTTCCCCAGCACGTCGCCCTTGTTGAGGGTTGCAGGAATTATAGTGGATGCCCCGTTGATGCTGTGGTCCATTTCCTTTATCAGCCTTACATCGGCAAGAAGGAGCCCTTTCATTCTCAGCTGCTTCCTTAGCGCCTTCTCGGCTTCCTCCTCCGAAAGCCTTGCATTGCTTTTGATGATGGGATCATCAATCTTGAAGTAGAGAATACCTGCAGGATGGGTCGGCTTTTGGCCGGCAACACCCTGTCCCGCGGTTCCGGCACCTTCCTCCCACAGGGCGTTAAGGTAGGTGACAAGCTGTATCTGAAGGCCGTAATAAACATCCGAAAGTTTGAAGCCCTTATAACCGGATTTATAGTCAATTATCCTCAGGTACTTTCCGTCCGGAGTGTCCAGCTCATCCACCCTGTCAATCCTTCCCTGCAGGTATATCTTCCCGCCCGTCGGAAGTTCCAGGACAATGGGCGGATATTTCTCGCCCTCGCCGAACCCCACTTCATAGTCCACAGGCTCAAAACTGCCCATCCTGACATGCTCGGCGATAATCCAGACAGCACGGCCCACTACGCGCTTAAGTCTTGAGGCGAGAACGGTATACCTTCTTGATGCCGCGATTCCAGAGCCCTTCATCCTGCCCAGCATGTCATCCACAATGTCTGAAACCATGCTCTGGCATTCATCGCGGCTTATTGTTCTCCATGACAGGTTGTTTCTTTCAATGAGCCTCGAGAAACGCTCGATGACTGCATGCATGAAGGTGCCCACATCGGGCGCGCCGAGCCGGTATACCTTTCTCTCCCTCGCTCCAAGGCCATACTGCACGAAGAATGAAAACGGGCATGCAGCATACCTTTCAAGCCTTGACACGCTGGAGACCGCCGGATAGCCGAAAATGGCACGTACTTTTTCCGGGTCGACCTTTTGCGCCACGTTCCTGTAGTTAAGAGACCTGATTGCCGAACCGCATCTTTCCTTCCATTCTTCCCTGGATGCATACCACCGGTAGACCGCCTTCCAGAGCGGCTGGACAGTTTCGCCGTCCATGCGTTTCCTGAGTTGTGATACCATGCGGCCGAACGTGGGGTTTTTCCCGCTTACAAGCTCCATTTCCCTTTCGGGTGCATTTGCAGCCATTATGTCGCTTTCCTGGGTAATTTCCGGGAACAGTTTTCTTAGCCTTGAGACCAGAGTGGAAGGTCTCATGGTCCTGCCTTCCTGGTCACCGATGGGCCAGCTTATCCTGAGGTATTCCCCGGCTGCGGTAAGGGCACGGTAGACAAGGAACTGCTCGTCAAAGGCCCGTGTCCTCGTGTCTTCCGCAAGCTCAATCCCAATATTGTTGAGGGCTGCCCTGTCCCTGTCAGACAGGATTCCTTCAGGCAGGGCTGCCGACGGGAAAACGCCGTCATTTGCCCCGAGAATAATCATTGCCTTTATCTCAGGGCTTCTGAAGCGTTCAGCGCTTCCCACAATCACCTGATCAAGGGACGCGGGAACAAGGCCTATACTGTATTCACCAAGCCCGATTCGCAGTATGCTGCTGAACCTTTCAATCCCGAAGGTCTCATCACCCATGACCTCAACGATCTGGTCAAAGACCTCCATGAGGATATTCCATACCTGCGAATACTGGCCGGCCATGTAGAAATCCCCGCTGCGTTTGAATCCGTCTATGCATTTTTCAATAGTCTCCGGCACTTTGAGGTCACAGAGAAAATCGTACAGGGCGGTGCAGAAATCCGATGCCTTCCTGCGCCCCACCGTCTTTTCCCTGAAAGCCCTGAGCGGGGCCACCACCATTCTTCTTACATTGTTTATTTCCCTGAGGTCGGCCCTATCCTTCCATGATGCTCTATCATCCGGCACCATCTCAGGCACCATATTCCAGTCCTCATCGGATGTCCACTGGCTGCCCCTGATACCGCAGGCAAGGACATAGTTTTCAAGCATGTCTATTTTGTCCTGCGGTATGTTTGTAAGGCCGGTCTTCAGATAGCGGAACACGGCACTGTAGGACCAGTTTTCGATAAATATGTCCATCATGGAAAGGACAAGCCTTATAAGTGGATGGTCGGAAATCTCAACCTTGCGGTCAATGAAACACGGGATGCCGTATTCCCTGAACACGACCTCCACTATGTCGCCGTATCTTTCCAAATCCCTTGTGACCACGGCGATGTCCCTGTACCTCATTTTTTCATCCCTGCAGAGGCGTATGATGTCACGCGCCGCGGCCTCAACTTCGGAGAAAAGGTTCTGGGCCGAAAACAGGACGATATCCTTTGTTCTCTTTCTGTAAACTTCATACGGCCACGAATCCAGATACCTTTCCAGGTGGGCAAGCTCCGGGCTTTTCCTGAAGCGCGGCGGTACTCCGCGGTTCAGGCAGACCGGTTCCTCAATTTCTATATTGTTGGCCCGCGCAATCCTGTAAAGCTTGCGACAGGCATATTTGGCCTTTCTGAATACATCCAGCTCATCATCGGCACCGTTTTCATCTATTGAATCGGTGCAAAGGGTTATGTTCACCCTTGCCGCCTTTTTCATAAGACACCCGATAAGCTGGTACTCCTGCGTCGTGAAGCCGGCAAAACCGTCTATCCAGATTTCCGATCCGCTGTACATGTCTGAAGTCTCCAGCTTCTTCGCCGCAATGGTAAGGTCGTCGTCCGCATCCCTGTAGCGGAGGGATATTGCCTTCTCAAATTCTTCATAGATTAGGCGTAGTTCCGAAAGTTTCTGGTATAGCGGATGCTCCGGGCCCAGTTCCTCTGCAGCCTTTTCAAGATGGGCAGGAGTCACATTGTAGCGCTTGAATTCGGTTATAAGCGTGGAAACGGTATTGACGAATCCTTCCCGTTCATGGGTTCCGGCAAATATTTTGAAACTGTCCTTCATTCTGTCCAGGATATGGTAAATAAGCATGCATTTCCCCGCGGGATGGATGTGAGGATATGTAATCCCGCCCAGCTGGTTGAAAACCCTGAAGGCAAGGCGGCGAAAGCTGAGCACCTCGGTTTTGAGGATACCGCCGGTTTCCAGGATTGAGGTCAAATCCCGCTCGGCCTGAAAGCTGAATTGTTCCGGCACAATGTAAACAAGCCGGCTTTTACAGTTTTCGCTGATTCTTTTCTTTATGTCCTCGAGGCAGAAACGGGTCTTGCCACTGCCCGCCCTGCCGTATATGATTCTCAGGCTCATTTGAAAACCCTTCCCGCAGATGATTACGGATAAAGTCTCCGGTTACAATTCATTATTTCATACATCATAAATCAAGGCAAGGCAATGGATTCCCCAATGTTCCGGAAGCAGTGAAACAGGCATGGAAAGTTTAAATATGAATAGGCAAACAATGAGGTTTCATAATAAGATTTGAGCATAGCGTGACACTGCGGAAGGCATGGAGGCAGAGAAAGCCCGGAATTGACGCCGGAGGCCTGTTATTGTGCCTTGCAACGATACGAAACGTTCCCGGATAAATGGCACCGAAGATTTCCAGGGACTTCAGCACATGCTCCAAATTGTACAAACATGCGCCGCACCCGAAGTTGCGGTACAGGGTGTATTAATTCTACAATAATGTTGTTGGTATTGATTACATACAGCAAACGGAGGCTTTCAAATGAAAAAACTTTTGGCTTGCATCATGGCACTTCTTCTGCTGCTTCCTGCAGGCTGCGGCAGAAAAGCGCCCGGTGAAACAGCTTCATCTGAACCGGCACCCTCATTTCCGCCTCTGCCTGCAGACATGACAATTGAAGACATGGCGGTAAGCCTTGTATCCGATATGGCCGCAGGAGAGTTTGACAAGGTATTTTCAATATACCCGTATACGGCGGAAATGAAAAAGGTAATTACAGGTGGAGAATCGGTAAAGGAACAGATATGGGACCCTCTTGTCAGAACCCACGGCAAATTCTCGGAAATCACCGGAACAAGTGAATCCCAGTACCAGGATTACGACATAATCTCTGTCAAAACCTCGTTCGAGAAGGGAAAACTGTACATCAACGTGGTTTTTGATAAAGAAAACAGGATAGCGGGGATAAATTTCGCTCCGGACCCGGAAAACGCTACTTCGGATGCACCTCCGGAGGGCATCACAGAAACCGAGTTAACCTTCGGGAAAAGCGGCTGGGAGCTTACCGGAACCCTGACCCTGCCTGCAGGAAAGGGCCCGTTTCCGGCAGTGATTCTGGTCCACGGCTCAGGTCCCAACGACAGGGATGAAACTGTCGGGCCCAACAAGCCTTTTCGCGATATTGCCATGGGCCTTGCCCAGAAGGGTATAGCCACCTTCCGTTATGACAAAAGGACACTGGCACATCAAAAGGAATTCGCGTCTCTTACGGATTACACGGTATACGATGAAACAATCGAGGATGCGGTCCTGGCATATGAATTGTTAAGAGATGACGAGAGCATCGATCCCGGCAGGATTTATATCCTGGGCCACAGCCTTGGCGGAATGCTGATTCCGCGGATAGCGAAACTGACTGCCGATGCGGCAGGCTACATCATCATGTCGGCACCCGTAACGCCTTTGGAGGACCTGATGGTGAAACAGCTTGAATATCTGAATGAACTTGACGGAACAGTATCCGACATTGAAAGGCGTACGCTGCGCTCCTATGAAACCATGCGGGACAACGTAAAAGCCCTGACCGATGATTCAGACACACCGTCGGAACAGCTTTTCGGCATCCCCGCATCCTACTGGCTGGACCTTAAGGACTACCGTCCCGAACAGGAAGCGAAGTCCATACACAAGCCTGTCCTGATACTTCAGGGGGAACGGGACTATCAGGTTACGATGGACGAATTCCGGACCTGGAAGGACGCGCTTTCGGAAAATGACAACGTAACCTTCAAATCCTATGACGGCCTGAACCATCTGATGATATACGGAACGGGCAAACCCGGGCCGCAGGAATACAACAGTCCGGGAAAAGTGGATGAGCGGGTTATCGAAGACATGGCTTCCTGGGTCCTTGAATCGTCAGAATTGAAAGATTAAATCGGCATCAACAACTAAACATGAATGACTTCAAAATCCTGCCAAGGGTCCTTATGCACCGACGGCGGGATTTCTTATGACGGAATGTCCAGAAACAAATGGATGAATTTTATTTTCCAGCACGGTAAGAATAAATTCTGAAAAACAATGCGGAAGGGATGTGCATTCAATGAAAGTCAAGGATATCATGACCAGAAACGTTGCCTGTCTGAACCCTGCCGCCACGGTGTTGGAGGCGGCCCAGCTCATGCAGAAGCATAATGTGGGTTCCATTCCCGTCTGTGATGAAAGCGGTGTCGTTGGAATAGTCACCGACAGGGACATCGTCGTAAGGAATATAGCACATGGCAAAGACCCCGGTCAGACGCCAGTCAGGGACGTGATGACAAGCCAGGTGATAGCTGTGGGTCCCGAGACCGATATCAGGGACGTGTTCGGCATCATGTCCCAGAAGAAGGTAAGAAGGCTTCCGGTGGTGGAAAACAATCAGCTGGTAGGTATAATTGCCCTCGGAGATATAGCCACCAATGCCCCGCAGGATGTGGAGATATCCTCAACCCTGGCAGACATATCTTCGCCTTCAAGGCCTGAGAAGATATGAATTCCGGGATGTCTTCCTAAACGGGGTCAATACATTCGGCGATGATACGGGCCGCTTTCAAAAGCCTGCGTTTTCCTGTGAGACTTTCGGTTACCATGTCCCTGATGGCCGCCGCAATTCCTGAGTCATCATCCGTTTCAGGCATCTTTCCTTTCTTTACCGCTGAAATGAAATCGCTGAATTCGTAGATTTTGTATTTATACAATCCCTGTTCTTCAGCAAGCCGTTCCAGCAAAGCCAGAATGATGTCCTGGAAGCCGGCTTCTTTTTTTAGTTTAAGTCTTCTGCCAATTTCCGGCAGTATTTTTTCAAAAAATGCATCTTCGGACACTTCCCTATCCATGCCGAAAAGGCCGGCAAGTTCCCGTACATGTGTGTCTGACAGCCGGCGGAGCGCATGGATTACCCTCTCCTCTTTCCCGGGTGCTATATAGTATCTGCTGCCCTTAAGTCCCCTGAGAAGCCTTAGGCCGTCGTAATATCCCATCTTCATATTGCGTCTTATGAGGTCACGGCTGAAATCGAATATCCTGCCCAGGTATTCGGAAGGCAGTATGTGTACAACCTTTACGTCCGGGTCTTTCGTCTCCTTCAGGAAACCGGGTCCCAGCGTCCGGACAGCGTAGATTTCCCTGTAGCCCTTTCTTGCAAGAAGATTTACCGGGCAGTTGTCGTAGAGGCCGCCGTCGATATAATGCTCCTTCCCGATTTCCGCAGGCTTGAAACCTGGGAAACTGGCACTGGCAACAAGATAGTCTATCATTCTGCCTTCTGGAATGTCTTCCTTGTAAAGTTCCAGAGGCTTAAGCTCTGTCAGGGAAATGGTGACGAGACCGAAATCCATGGGAGACCGGCGGATTTTTTCCTCATCTAAAATATTCTCAAGAAAATTTCTGAGCTTTCCCGTATCAATGCCCCTGTTTCTTAACACCCTGCTGATAACTGCAGCAAGCCTGAGGGCGGTTTTTCTGTCAAGGGGGTGGTTTATAAGCTTCCGGTAATCTTCTTCATCCATATCAAAAATATCAGACGGGTTAAGATTCTCCCATATCCTGCATCCCTCTTCAAATGACCCCTGAACAAGTATGGCCGCGTTCAGCGCACCCACGGAGGTTCCTGTCACGCCTCCTATTTCATAGCCTTCATCCAGGAACGCCTTTATCACTCCCATATGGAAGGCACCCCTGGTACCTCCGCCCTCCAGTGCCAGACCAATCATCAAATCACTCCTGCATTCTGCTGGACTCTATAATTATCTGTTTAAGCCGGATGAAGCGTTTGCCGCATCATCCGTCCCTTATCTTCCACAGCGGAAGGTAAGGGAATGCATTGTATCTCTTCAGTTTTTTGCATAGATTATATCAGATATAGGCTTCACTCGGAAGGACAGAGAAAGCGCCGGACGTTTCCGGCGCTTTCTATTCCAGATTTTCGATATCGGGATACTCGGCAAGCAGTTTCTCACCGGCCGCTTCCATCTTTCGGCAGTACTCTGCGTAAGACGGACTCAGTTCCTTCATGGCCGGAATGAACACATCATAATATCCGCTCGCACGGCTGAAATCCTTAAGAAAGGCCATTAGCCTGAATGCAGGTGAATTCCTGTACTCATCGGATTTTCTATACTCCAAATACTGCCTGAGAAAATCGCTGTTCTCTTTAATGAATTCTTCAATATTTTCAAGGCTGTTTCTTGTATTTTCGAGCATATCGGATATATTACCGGGTTCCATGCCATCATCCAGGCTTTCCAGATATGCCTTGAGGTCTTCCGGAATATCGGGTGAAGGAAGATTGTCGAGGAAGGATATTATCCTTTCATAGGCTTTTTTCTGTTTTTGAGTCGTTATGGGGTCATGCAGGAAGTGTGCAAAATGAAGGCAGATTAGCCTTCCATAGTATCCCGGAAAGGCATCCAGAAGTTTTTCAGCAATCGTTCTGCCGTTTTCAAGCGCCATAAGTTCTCCTCTGATTTCCGAATAGCTTGTTCCGCTGCAAAGCTTTTCAAGAAATGATTTCTTTGCCTGTTCCCTTTGAATGTCCAGTTCTTTTTTAACCGCAAGTGTCCGGAGCACATTGCCTGTTGGGTCGGCCAGCACAGTCTTTATCTCATCTGTGCCCATCCCCAGCTTTCTCAGAACTGATACTTTTTCCAGCTGCTCTATATCTTTCTCATCAAAGCTCCTGTAGCCGTTATCCAAAAGCAACGGTGAAATCAGGCCTTTTTCTATATAGTATTCGACGGCCTTTCGAGTGAGTCCTGTCATTCTGCAAACTTCACTGATCAGCACGTTTTCCACCTCCGTACCGATCATAAGCCAGCCCCCAAGGTTATGGTCAATATTTTTTAAAAAACGAACATAGCCTGATTTCACATAATATGGAACATGGATTGAAAAATAAACGGACATTTCTTCCGATGCGGCCTCAAATTCCGGTCAGGCTTGCCTTTTCGTTCCGGCACTTTTTTCGTCTGTGTCTTGTGCCATGGCACGTGCCCTTTCCACCAGGTCAGCCAGGGTAATGCTGTCAAGGATATTGTTTATCGCTTCGTAGAGCTGCTTCCAGACGGTGAGGGTAACGCATTTGCTGCTTCTCGGGCACTTGTTCGGCTCGTCTTCCATGCATGCAACCGGAACAAGGCTGCCCTCTATCTGCCTGAGAATCATTCCGACAGTATATTCTTCCGGGGGTTTTGCAAGTTTGTACCCTCCCTGCGATCCCCTGATGCTTTTGACAAGTCCGCCCCTGTTCAAAACAGAGATTATCTGTTCAAGATACTTGTACGATATTTCCTGGTGCTCTGAAATGCTTCTGATGGTCACATACTCGTCGGGATCGTGCAGGGCCAGTTCCAGCATCAGACGCAGCGCATAGCGTCCTCTTGTAGAAATCTTCACAGAATTACACCCCCTGATTTCCCACTATACCATATGGATAATAGGGTTTCAATAAAAGCGCTGCATCTGTATGCAAAATTTTACCAGTAACCTGTCTGACTATAAACTTTATAAAAAATATATGAATAGTATAATTTCTGGTTGACACCTGGAAATCTGCGGAATATAATTATACTAAATTAATTTCATACTAAACATATATAAATTATATGGAATGGAGGGTCGTCATGGCAGGAATCGCCCGCAAGCTTACCGAGCTTATCGGAAACACACCGCTGCTCGAACTTACAGATTATAACAAAGCACATGGAGTAAGGGCACGGCTCATAGGGAAACTGGAATATTTCAACCCTCTGGGAAGCGTGAAGGACAGAATAGCCCTTGCGATGATAGAAGATGCCGAGAAACGGGGGTTAATAAACAAGGACGCCGTCATCATAGAGCCTACCAGCGGAAATACAGGCATCGGCCTTGCCTTCGTGGCGGCTTCAAAAGGATACCGTCTTATCCTTACCATGCCTGACACCATGAGCATCGAGCGCAGGAACCTCCTTAAGGCTCTTAATGCTGAGCTTGTGCTGACCCCAGGCAGAGAAGGCATGAAGGGCGCCGTCCGCAAGGCGGAGGAACTTGCGGCGCAGATTAAAAATTCCTTCATCCCGCAGCAGTTCAACAATCCTGCCAATCCCAGGGTACACAGGGAGACCACCGCAGAAGAAATCTGGCGCGACACAAACGGTGAGATTGCCGCCTTTGTGGCGGGTGTAGGCACGGGAGGAACCATAACAGGCGTAGGTGAAACACTTAAAGAGAAAAATCCGGACATAAAGATTTTTGCCGTTGAACCGTATGATTCGGCCGTGCTCTCGGGCTCGCAGCCGGGGCCTCATAAGATTCAGGGAATCGGTCCGGGGTTTATTCCGAAAGTCCTCAATCCTGATGTCATTGATGAAATATTCAAGGTAAGAACCGAAGAAGCATACAGAACAGCCCAGGACCTTGCCAGAATTGAGGGCCTGCTTGTCGGGATATCCTCAGGAGCTGCGGCCTTTGCTGCAACCCAGATAGCCAGACGCCCGGAATTCGAGGGAAAGATTGTTGTAGTCCTCCTTCCGGACACGGGTGAGCGGTATCTGTCAACTCCGCTGTTTGACAGCCTTGAAAGGTAAAACACCGGAAGGAGGAGCCATGATGACATGCCTTGACACCAGGGCTGATACAAGGTTTGCAAGGATTTCCAATATTCATCCCTGCTTCAGCGGAAAGGCCAATATGACAAAAGGAAGGGTCCATCTTCCTGTCAGTCCGGCATGCAACATACAGTGCAGGTTCTGCAGGAGATGCTTCAACAAAATTGAACAGCGGCCCGGTGTGTCGGCACTTATTCTTACTCCGGAGAAGGCTGCGCAGCTTGTTGACAGAGCACTTGAGATATGCCCCGAAATCACTGTCGTAGGCATTGCAGGTCCCGGTGACACGCTTGCAACTTCCCATGCACTTGAGACCTTCAGGCTCGTGCACCGCAGCCATCCCGGGCTTATAAAATGCCTCAGCACCAACGGGCTGCTGCTCGAGAGATATGCAGAGGATTTATGGGATGCCGGCGTAAGGACCGTAACGGTGACAGTAAATGCAGTAGACCCCGAAATTCTTCAGTACATATGCTCACATGTGATTCTTGACGGAAAGCTGTATACCGGGCCTGAAGCGGCACGCATTCTTATTGATGCGCAGAAGCGCGGCATAAAAAAGATGGCCGGACTTGGCGCTGTTGTGAAAATAAACGTTGTTCTGATACCGGGCATAAACGATACCCACATCTCTGAAATTGCCAGGACCGTTGCCGGTCTTGGGGCCGCAATCATAAATATCATTCCGCTTATCCCGCAGCACGAAATGGCCGGAATGAAAGCTCCGACATGTGCTGAGCTGAACGAGGCAAGAAAGGCGGCGGAAGAGTATCTTCCGGTTTTCCGGCACTGCCGGCACTGTCGGGCTGATGCATGCGGCATTCCCGGACGAGGCGATTTTCCCGGTCTTCTTTACGGCGAACATCAGCAAATACAGGAGACCTTTTCACATGGCTGATTCCACGATTGGCTCCTGAACCATAGGGAGGTAATGAACATGAGCAAGTTTGTCGACAGACCGAGGTATACATGTGCGCTCGGCGGAGCTCTGGCTACCCTGCGAGCCATACCGCGCGTCATTCCGATAATTCATGCCTCTTCAGGGTGCGGACACAACCTTCACAATGCAATAAATCCCGGAGCAGGCTATCTGGGCGGCGGTTACTGCGGCGGCCTTGCGCTTCCCAGCAGTAACGTTGCGGAACGGGATGTGGTGTTCGGCGGTGAAAACCGGCTTCGAGAACAGATTGCAAGCACACTGGAAATCATGGACGGTGATCTTTTCATGGTCCTGACCGGGTGCATGGTTGAGATGATCGGCGATGATGTGGACGCAGTGGTGTCGGAATTTGAAGATAGCGGCAAGCATGTGATTGCGGTACATACGCCAAGCTTCCGCGGCAATTCCTTTACAGGTTACGAGCTGGTATTTGATGCGCTTATCCGGAAATTCATAAAAAGGCAGCCCGGGAAGGATAAAGGTTTCGTAAACGTTCTGGGAATTGTCCCCGCCCAGGATGTGTTCTGGAAAGGGAACCTCAGGGAGATAAAAAGGCTCCTCGGAAAACTGGGGCTTCGCGTCAACACCTTCTTCGGGGAGGGTGAAACCCTTGAGGATATCAGGAATGCAGGCAGGGCATCCCTGAACATTGTGGTTTCCGACGTGTACGGAATTGAGGCTGCAAGAAAGTTTGAGGATGTGCACGGGATTCCATACATATCGACAGGCTTTCCCATCGGTGCCGATGCTACATCTGAATTCCTCTTTGCAGTGGCAGAGGCCCTCGGAATTGAAAGGTCACTGGCCGAAGAAGCATCCGAAAGTGAAAAACAGGTTTATTACGACTATCTGGAACGCCTTGCCGACATTTACAATGACATTGACCTGCAGCGCTATGCGGTTATCGTGGGTGACTCCAATTACGCACCGGCAGTCTCAAGGTTCCTGTCCGATGAACTGGGGTGGCTTCCCGAGCTTGCGGTGATTACCGATTTTCTGGACGAAAGGCAGAAAAACATTCTTGAAAAGCGGTTCGAAAACTATGAATCCGGAATCAGGCCCATGGTAAGGTTTGACACCGACGCCTCGTCGGTCAAACGATATATGGCCGACATATGGCCCCGCAACCGGAATCAGAGGTATTACGACTCCATGAATCCGACAGTGGTTATAGGCAGCGTATATGAGAGGGAACTTGCCGCTGAATTCGGCTATCCGCTTCTTACCCTGAGTTTTCCCGTTACAAACCGCGTGGTGCTGAACCGGGCATATGCCGGTACAAACGGCGCCCTCAGCCTTGCAGAAGACCTGTTCAGCATTCTTGTGGCAGGAAGATAAGGAGGATGTGTATGAATTACCTGGACGCAAAATCAGCGCCGGCACGCGAAGACAGACTGAAAACAAACATTGCCTTCGGCGGCACCTGTGCAAAGCTTAAAGGCTGCATCAGGGCCGGATGCTTCGGCAGAAACGGCTGCCTGAACCTCGCCGACAGGCGTTTCAGCCAAACCCAGGGTTGCCAGTTCTCATTAAGCCTCTCAATATTAAACACCATACGAAACGCAGTTGTCATCATGCACGCACCAATAGGCTGCGGCTCCTGCACCATCGGCAATGTGGGCGTCAACAGGATCTTCAAACAGCTTCGCGATCCTTCCGCCGAAGGAGTCATATGGCTTTCCACTAATCTTGACGAGGCAGATGTCATAAACGGCGGTGAAAACAAACTCCGGGAGGCTGTTCTCTACGCGGACCGCGAGTTCAGGCCCGAGGCCATCATTGTGGCAAACGGCTGCGTGCCGGCGCTTATTGGCGATGACATCGACAGCATCCTGGCTGACTTGCAGGCACAGATTTCCGCCGTCATTGTTCCCGTGCACTGCGAAGGCTTCAAGACAAAAGTGATGGCGACAGCCTACGACTCGGTTTACCACGGCATTCTGAAAAATTGCATGGAATTGCCCGAAAGGCGAAGGTATATCGTGGAGCCCGATATTGAAAAGCTCAGGGAACAGTACCGTATAAGCCGCAACGTGAACGTGCTGAACGTGAGCTCCATGAGCAGGCAGGACGAACTGGAACTGCAAAGGCTTTTAAATGCCCTCGGTCTTAACGTCACCTTCATCCCCTGTTATGCAGAGCCCGAAGATTTCCGGTATTCTCTGGAAAGCTCGCTTAACGTGAGCATATGCGGCACCCACGATGACTATTTTGTTGAACACATAAAGGAAAAATACGGCATACCGTTTCTGATTGACACCATACCAATCGGGCGAAAAAACACAGACCGCTGGCTTATGGGAATAGCGGAGCATTTCGGCCTGGAAAGCGAGGCAAAACGGCTTATTGAGCAGGAAAACAAAATCCTTGACGAAAGCCTTGAACCTTTCCGGAAGGCCCTTTCAGGAAAGCGTGCATTCCTGGCCGGAGGCGAGGTGAGGATTATGGCCACCGCCGAAATCCTCCAGGACCTCGGCATGGAGATTGCCGGCTTCAAGGCCCACCATTTTGACAGGTTTATAGAACCCGTATTTGACGCTATTGACGGAGTAGATGACGTGGTCATGGAGGTTGCCACAAACCAGCCCTTTGAGCAGTCAAACCTTTTGAACAGGCTCAGGCCCGATGTTCTCATAGCCCACACCGGCGGGAACAACATAGCTGCAAAGCACGGGATTCCCATCCTTCCGCTATTCGGGCCCAGCTACAACTATATGGGCTATTCTGGAGTCTTTGAAGTTGCAAGGCGCCTTAACAGAATCATGAGAAACAGCCAGTTCAACAGGAAACTTTCGCAGCATTGCAGGCTTCCGTTCAGGAAGGAATGGTACGAGAAAGATCCCTTCGCATACATCAAGGCACAGGACGCAGTAAAGGAAGATGCTGTGTAACAAGGCAGAGGTGAAGCTTATGACAGGCAATATCAGGTTTGACCGCAGAACCGTTCTTCCCACTCTGAGCGCAGTCCTTGCGCTTCTGGTTCATCTGCTGGTTCCGGACAGTCCGGGGTATACCTCCCGTCCCATGCCCTATTTCACAATTGTACTTATAACCGTGACAGGCATCTCGTTGCTCCTTGCCGTCCTGTCCCTGTTCTTCCCTGCCGTCCGGGAAAAATATGCCTATAAGTCCCTGTTCATAGCGGTTTTTCTGCTTCTGCTGAATATTCTCAACACTGCAACCCTGAAGCTTATGCTTCTTCCTGCCATATACTTCCCAAGTCCGGACAGGATTCTGAAGGTGTTTGCCGATGACGGGGCCTTTATGCTTAAATGCCTGGGATATTCCCTGAAACTTCTGGCAACCGGCTATCTCATCGGTGCCATATCCGGCATTACCACCGGAATCCTTGTAGGATGGAACAGGAAATGGAGCTACTGGATAAGCCCGCTCATCAGGATGATAGGACCCATTCCCTCAACCGCATGGGTGCCCATCGCACTGGTGTCCTTTCCCACAACCTTTTCAGCCAGCGCGTTTCTCATAGCCCTGGCCGTATGGTTTCCGACCACGGTCCTTACCAGCTCAGGCATATCAAACGTTCAGAACTCGTATTTCGAGGTTTCAGGAACTCTGGGGGCAAAAACCATGCACAAAATCTTCAGGGTCGCCCTGCCTGCTGCGGCACCGAGCATTTTTGTGGGAATCTTCAACGGCACCGGTGCGTCCTTCATAACCCTGATGACAGCCGAGATGATGGGGGTCAAATACGGCATCGGCTGGTACATCAACTGGCAAAAGGATATGCTCTCCTATGCAAATGTCTACGCAGGCCTTATTGTCATAGCCTTAACATTTTCCCTTATCATAACTCTCCTTTTCAGGGTTCGGGACAGGATTCTGGTATGGCAGAAGGGGGTCATCAAATGGTAGAAAGTTCAACCGGCATCATCCACGCTGAAAACCTGAAAAAAGTGTTTATCCGGCCTGACGGCGAGACGGTGGTTGCCCTGGACAATGTCAGCATAACCATAAACGCCGGGGAATTCGTCTCACTGATAGGTCCGTCAGGCTGCGGAAAATCCACGTTTCTGAGACTCATAGCCGGGCTTTCCATGCCGGACGGCGGCTCATTACTTCTGGACGGCACCCCCATCACAGGTCCCGGCTACGACCGTGGGCTCGTATTTCAGGACCCCACACTGTTCCCGTGGCTTACGGTTTACGACAACATCGCCTTTGGTCTTAAGGTAAGGAAGACATACCGTCAGAAAAAACAACAGGTGCGGGAGTTCATCCGTCTGGTGGGGCTGGAGGGCTTTGAAAAGGCCTATCCCCATCAGCTTTCGGGAGGAATGGCACAAAGGGCAGCTCTCGCAAGAGCGCTCGTAAACCATCCCAAGGTTCTTCTCCTGGATGAACCCTTCGGGGCCCTCGATGCCTTCACCCGCATGAACATGCAGGACGAACTCCTCAGAATCTGGGATGAGCGAGGCACCACAATGATAATGGTGACCCACGACGTGGACGAGGCCATATACCTGAGTGACAGGATTCTTGTGATGTCATCCCGCCCTGCAAAAATTGAAAGCATCATAAATGTCGGCATCGGCCGTCCCAGAAGCAGGGATCTCCCTGATTTTCTGAGGCTTCGGGCCAGGATACTGCAGATTCTGGATTTTGCAGGAAAGCATGCAGATATTCAGTACTATCTGTAGCAGATAATTCAGGCATTTCATATTTCGATGAAAGGGGTTTTAATGATGCGCACTTTGGAAAAATTCATCCGTCTGCTTGCTGCCATTGCGGCTTCGGCCGTTCTTAGCCTTATGCTGGCAGCCTGCTTTGATAAGCCCTCATCCTCAGGCTCTGACTCATCCCCGGAAATTTCATCTCCGGCCGGTTCAGGCACCAAGGAAACTGAAGAGCAGAAATCCGACTATGTTCTCAGGATAGGCTGGGGAGGAAGCCTCTGCGAGGCACCGCTCCATATGGCGGTGGAGAAAGGCTTCTTTGAAGAGGAAGGTTTAAAGTATGAGCTTGTAAAACTTGCTCCCGGAACGAGTTTTGATGCCATAACGGCCAATCAGATAGATGCGGGTTTCGGACTTCTGGCAAGCCTGATACAGCCGCTTTCCAACGGACTTCCCGTAAAAATCACTACCGGCCTTCACACCGGCTGCGACAAGGTCCTTGTAAAGGCTGATTCCGGCATAACAGGCCCGAAGGATTTTATAGGCAAAAAAGTGGGTGTGCCAAGCTTCACCTCCAGTCCTTACGTGTTCGCAAAGAGGGTGTTGGCAGACAACGGCGTGGACGTTACTCTGGAAAACTCAGAGGTTGAATTCATAGTATACTCCACTGCAGACCTGCCCCTGGCTCTGGAAAAGGGGGCCGTCGATGCCATAGCCATGAACGACCCCACCGCCACGATAGCAGCCCGTGAGTATAACTTCAAAGTCATCTTCGATTCGGCCCTTGACGAACCCTACAAGGACCAGTACTGCTGCTCCGCCTATGTGCGCGAAAACATCGCCCGCGATTATCCTGAAACAGCCGCCAGATATACCAGGGCAATGCAGAAGGCAAGCGCATGGGTCCAGGAAAACAAGGATGAAGTTGCACGGATTCAGGTGGAGAACAAATGGGTCGCAGGTGAAGCAGAAGTGAATGCCGCAGTTCTTAAAACCTTCAACTACATTCCGTCCTATTCAAAGGCGTACGATATGTTCGGCATACTTGCCCGACAGCTTCAGAAGGTCGGCATGCTTGCCCCCGACGTGGACACCGAAGCCCTTCAGAAAAACAGTTTTATAAAGCTTGAAAATCTGCCCTATGAATAAATTAAAACCATGCCCGGCACGTCCGTCCGGACGGGGCGGCCGGGCAGGCTGAAAGGAGATTTGCTATGAAACCTGACAGCTGGCGTGTTGCGGTGGCAAGCCGTGACGGAAAGGTCATCAACGAACATTTCGGGCGGGCATCGGAATTTCTTATTGCAGACGTTTACCGTGACGGAAGCTATAAATTCATCGAGAAAAGAACAGTAAAGCCCTTGTGTTCGGCCGGCACGCATTCTGATGAAGCACTTCTCAGCCATATATCGGTGCTTCGCGACTGTATTGCCGTTCTGGCCGCACAAACCGGCCCTTCGGCAAGGAGGGCACTGGAGATGAACGGAATCCCGGTTTTTGATATTCCCGACTACATAGACACCACCCTGCAAAAGCTTGCCGGATACTTTGCAAAAACAATTTTCTCATCGGAGGAATGAGCCATGGCAAAAAAACCGACACAGATAGCCATATACGGTAAAGGCGGAATCGGAAAATCCACCACAACTTCAAATCTTTCTGCAGCACTGTCAAAGATGGGGTTTAAAGTGATGCAGTTCGGGTGCGACCCGAAAAGCGATTCCACAAACACCCTGCGCAACGGCACATATATCCCCACCGTTCTTGACACACTGCGTGAAAAGAGCACAGTGAACGCCCATGACGTCATATTTGAGGGATTCAACGGAGTTTACTGCGTTGAAGCGGGCGGACCCTCGCCCGGCGTTGGATGCGCGGGCCGCGGAATCATAACAGCCGTGGAGCTTTTCAGGCAGCAGCGCATATTTGAGGAACTTGACCTTGATTTCGTCATATATGACGTGCTGGGGGACGTTGTCTGCGGCGGTTTTGCGGTTCCCATCCGCGAAGGCATAGCAGAACACGTCTTTACTGTCTCGTCTGCCGATTTCATGTCAATATATGCTGCAAACAATCTTTTCCGCGGCATCAAGAAGTATTCCAACTCCGGAGGTGCGCTCCTCGGAGGGGTCATTGCAAACTCCATAAATGCACCCTATGCCAGGGAGATAATCGACGATTTTGTAAAAAGGACGGGAACGCAGGTAATCGAATATATTCCCCGCTCCGTTACCGTTACCCACTGCGAGCTTCAGGGCAAGACAACCATTGAGGCAGCCCCCGACTCTGAACAGGCAAAGATTTATTTCAGCCTTGCTGAAAAGATAGCCAGGCACAGTGAGTCAAAAACCCCGCAACCAATGGATATCCGGGAACTCAGAAGCTGGGCCGCCAGGTGGGGCGATTACCTGCTTGCACTTGAAACCGGCAGCATCCGTCCGGAATTGGCCGGAAACCTCTGATTTTACCGCTGTTTATCAATGCAATACTGCATAGTGGCAGCATGAAAAAGCGAAAGGCAGACAACTGATTTGTCTGCCTTTCGCTTATCTTCGCACATTTTCCGTAAGTAAATGGGGGACTTGACATGCAATGTATTCAGTCTGCGAACAACGGGGTTGAAAGATAACGTTCTCCGGTATCGGGAAGGATTACAACGATATTCTTTCCGGCGTTCTCCGGTCTCTTTGCGACCTGTGTCGCCGCCCAGAGGGCTGCGCCTGAGGATATTCCGGTAAGTAGTCCTTCGGTTCTTGCCAGTTCCCTGCCGGTTGCAAATGCATCCTCATTCTCTACGGTAATAATCTCATCATATATCTTCGTGTTCAGAACCTTCGGGACAAAGCCCGCACCTATGCCCTGTATCTTGTGGGAACCGGGGGTTCCTTTTGAAAGAACGGGAGACCCGGCAGGCTCAACTGCAACAATATGTATGTTCGGATTCTTTGATTTCAGATATTCTCCTGCACCTGTGATGGTGCCTCCGGTACCTATTCCGGCCACGAAGATATCGACCTTTCCGTCGGTGTCATTCCAGATCTCAGGTCCCGTGGTCCTTCTGTGGATTTCAGGGTTTGCCGGGTTGTCAAACTGGCCGGGTATGAAGGAGTTCGGTATCTCTTTTGCAAGCTGCTGAGCCTTTTCGATTGCGCCTCTCATTCCCTTTGAACCTTCTGTCAGAACCAGCTCTGCGCCGTAGGCCTTAAGGAGATTTCTCCGCTCAATGCTCATGGTCTCCGGCATGGTGAGTATAATCCGGTAACCCCGCGCAGCGGCTACAGACGCAAGACCTATTCCGGTGTTTCCGCTTGTGGGCTCTATGATGACGGTAGCCTCGTTGATTAAGCCGCGTTTTTCAGCATCGTCAATCATTGCCAGGGCAATCCTGTCCTTCACGCTGCCGGCAGGGTTGTAGTATTCAAGCTTGGCTATCACCTTTGCCTTAAGGTCATGCTTTTTCTCATAGTTGGTAAGCTCAAGAAGCGGTGTATTACCAATCAGTTCGGTCAGGCTCCTGTAAATTCTTGCCATAATAAAACCTCCTTAATATAGCCTTATAAATCATATATGTTTAATATGATATTATGATTATAAAACTGACATGTTGCAGTGTCAATAGAAAAAATAAATATTTTATATATGAATACTAGGTATTGACAGAAGTCTTATTCTTACCATATTATTTATATATTAAAAGTATGAATTAATATTGAATGTCAGGAAAGGACGACCGGAAGGATGAGAATATCGGCTAAAGGGCGCTACGGTCTGGCGGCCGCCATCTGTATGGCCGAAAACTACAGCAGCGGTGAATACATTACCGTTATCAGCATTTCCGAAAAGCTGGGGATATCCAAAATATATCTTGAGCAGGTCTTTTCCCTTCTCAAAAGGGGAGGCATTGTCAACTCGGTGAAGGGAGCGCAGGGCGGATACCAGCTCGCACGAAACCCGCGGCAGTTAACCGTTTATGATGTTCTTTCCGCGGTTGAGCTTTCCCTTTTTGAGCCCGTGGAGGAGACTGTGCAGTCCAAAGCCCCTGAAATCGAGGCAGCCATGCGGACAGCGGTGTTTGATGCAATCGACGGTGCGGTCAGAACCGCTCTGGAAAAGATAACACTGGCAGATCTGGTCACTGAGGTGGAAAAGCAAAAAGCGGACCAGGGATTCATGTTTTTCATATAAAGGTGGGATGCCAATGGATATCAGTACCCTGTGCGTGCACGGAAATGACAGGAAATATGACACCACCGGCGCCATCAGCGTGCCCATCTTTCAGTCTGCAACCTTTGCACATCCTGGAGTCGGCCGGAGCACCGGCTATGACTATTCAAGGCTTCAGAATCCAACCAGGGAGCATTTGGAAATGACTCTGGCAAAGCTTGAGGGCGGCGTTGACGCCATGGCCTTCTCAAGCGGCATGGCAGCCATTTCCGCCCTGATGGAACTTTTTGAGCCCGGCGATCACATCATTGCTTCCGACGATTTATACGGCGGTTCCCACAGATTGTTCTTCAACATCTCGAAAAAGAACGGCATAGATTTCAGCCTGGTGAAGACATGGGACATCGGGCAGATAGAAGCCAGTATACGCCCCGGGACAAAAGCCCTTTTCATAGAGACCCCCACAAACCCCATGATGCATGTTACGGATATAGCGGCGGCTTCCAGGATTGCAAAAAGTCATAACCTGCTTCTGATAGTGGACAACACGTTTCTCACGCCGTATTATCTCAGGCCCATCGAGCTTGGTGCGGACATAGTGATACACAGCGGCACCAAATACCTCGGCGGCCACAACGACACGCTGGCCGGCTTTCTGGTCGTGGCAGACAGGGAGCTTTCAGAAAGGCTCAGGTTCATATACAAAACCACCGGCGCCTGTCTTTCACCTTTTGACAGCTGGCTTGTCGTACGCGGCATAAAGACACTGGCTGTCCGCATGGACAGGCAGCAGGAAACCGCCATGAGGATAGCCCGCTGGCTTGAGAACCACGAAAGGGTCAGGGCCGTGCATTACATAGGCCTTCCCTCCCACCCCCAGTATGAATTATCAAAAAGGCAGGGGACCGGTTTTGGCTCCATGATTTCATTTGAAACCGATACCGAAGAGACGGCGGTAAGGGTGCTTTCAAAGGTAAAGCTGATAAAATACGCCGAGAGCCTCGGCGGCGTCGAAAGCCTTATTACATACCCGATGCTTCAGACTCATGCAGACATCCCGAAGGAGGAGCGTGAGGCAAAGGGAATCAATGAAAGGCTTCTGCGCCTCTCGGTAGGCCTTGAAAGCGCCGATGACCTGATATATGACCTTAAGCAGGCATTTGAGGAGGATTAAGCCTAAATGGAAAGTTTCGACACTATAGTTGACCGCAGAAATACCGACTCAATAAAATATGACTTTGCGGCAAGGCGCGGCCTGCCGGAATACGTACTTCCGCTCTGGGTGGCAGACATGGACTTCCGCACCCCGCCCTGCGTTATCGAAGCCTTGGTGGGAAAAAGCCGGCATGGCATATTCGGATACTCGGACACCCGGGAGGACTATTTTGAAGCACTCCGGGGCTGGTTTTCAAAGCAGCACAACTGGGATATTAAGCCCGAGTGGATTGTAAAGACGCCGGGCGTCGTCAATGCGATTTGCATTGCCATCCGCTCCCTTACCGAAGAAGGTGATGCAGTTATAGTGCAGCAGCCTGTCTACCATCCGTTTTCATCTTCAGTACGTTCAAACAACAGGAAGCTGGTCGTAAATCAGCTCATATATTCGGACGGAAGGTACTCTATAGATTTTGATGACTTTGAGGAAAAAATAGTAAGGAACAATGTGAAGCTTTTCATACTCTGCAGCCCTCACAACCCTGTGGGCAGGGTCTGGACCAGGGAAGAGCTGGTGCGGCTTGGTAACATATGTCTGAAACACGGCGTGATTGTCGTGTCCGATGAGATTCACGAGGATTTTACGTATCCTGGACACAGGCATCTGGTATTTGCAGATTTAAGGCCTGAATTTGGGGACATTACAGTCACATGCACGGCCCCGACAAAGACGTTCAACCTGGCGAGCCTTCAGATTTCAAACATATTCATCCCGAATCAGAAATTAAGGCGAAAGTTCAGGGAAGAGCTGTCACGAAGCGGCTACAGCCAGCCGAACATAATGGGCATCGTGGCCTGCCGCGCGGCCTACACCGGCGGAGCGGAATGGCTTGGGGAACTCAAAAAATATCTTTACGGCAACCTGAACTTTTTAAGGGAATTCCTGAAGCAAAGGCTGCCGGAAATAAAGCTTGTTGAACCCGAGGGCACCTATCTTGTCTGGCTTGACTGCAGCGGTCTGGGATTTGATGACAAAAGGCTGGAAGACTTCATCATACAAAGGGCCGGCCTATGGCTTGATTCAGGATACATTTTCGGCAAGGGCGGCGAGGGATTCCAGCGTGTAAACATAGCCTGCCCGCGAGCCATTCTGGAAAAGGCCCTCACCCGGCTTGAAAATGCAGTAAAAAAGATGTGACAGCTCTCCTTCATGGACCTGCCTCCGAAAAAGGATTTCTGTATGGAGGCATGTTATGCTTTTTTTGGCCGGATTTACTGCTGATGGCCGGCCTGCAAGTTATTGCGACAAAATTTTCTATGAAAAGGCTTAAAACTGCATCAATTTGTTGTTGACAATCGGTTTGCCACTCTGTATAATATCTAAATGTCGGGCGGAGCTCGACGGAAGTTAAATACACACCATTAGCTCAGCTGGTAGAGCACCTGACTCTTAATCAGGGTGTCCAGGGTTCGAGTCCCTGATGGTGTACCAATCAAAATCACGTAGAAACCGCTTATATAAAGCGGTTTCTTCTTTTTTTAAAATAACGATAATGACGGTCAGAAGTGCTGTAAAAAGCTTAAAAATATTGTGAAGTATTGTGAAAAAGTATTGTGAAAAACCCAAACATCACCATTTGAACAATAGTAGGCAATCATATCCACAGGGACATTGAGGACCTTCATAGAACCACCCAAGGTCATTATATCCCAAACATCCGTTCTCGTTAATGACCTTTATTGACTGTTACTCTATACTGGTATATGATTCCAGTAGGTGATAATTTATAAAACGTTCATGGGCCATAATCATATTTGGTGTGCTGATTCTCATAGGCATTGTCTTCTATTCTTTATCCCACCGTTATTATGTATCTGGTAACTATGTGATTGATAGGTTTACGGGGCAATCCAGATTAATATACGATACTCTCGTTAAAACACCTACCCCAACTCCAAGCCCTGCACCGTCAAAGACACCCTGGACGGCTGAATCAGTAAGAGAGGCAAGAGGAGACTCGGAGGATAATAAGGGTGATTTTTCTAAAGTAGTTATCTCCGGTGAGGCAGTAGATACCAGTAATCCGTATATGTATATAATATCCTGCACAGTTAAGAATAATGATTCTGTTTCACATAATCTGAAAGTAAAAGCTATCTTTTATGATAAAGATAATAATCCTATTTTAACCGAAGAATCACTTACTATTACTGTTGAACCTAATGATATTGAAAGTGCTACTATAACCGCATTTGACAATGTAGAAAGTATTGCATCGTATGAGCTTAAACTAGTGCAATCCGAATCAAAATATCATTATTTAAGGTAAAATGTGATCATGGCGAATATAAAAAAATAATAATCCCATTAATTTACATATTGCAACAAATTATAATAAATGTATATTTATACGTAACAATTGTCAGCATAATTTAAGTAAATGATACTTTGTACAGCATGTCTTTTCTTCTGGTATTTTATTAATGCCAAAAACCTGACGCGGCATCTATCTTTGTGATATAATATTTCCGTCTGATTCAGGCATATAATAATGGTATTGTTCGACAAGCCGAGGCATTGGTGCCTCATTCAAATGTTTCGCGCCTTTTGGTCCAGGTTCATCCGGTAAACAGCACAAAGGATTAACATTGAAGTAAGACGGCTACAAATAGCATTACATAGAGGTGATGTTTTGAGCGAGATAACTGCAAAGCTGAAAGAAGTATTAGCATCGGTACTGCCCATTACTTTAATGGTAGTGATACTCCATTTTACCATCAGTCCTCTTGAGTCAAGCATGTTTTTCGCCTTCCTTGTAGGTTCGGCCCTGGTGATAATCGGCCTCACCATATTCCTGTTCGGTATAGACCAGGGGCTTGAGCCCATCGGACAAGGTATCGGCAACACAATAACCCGTTCAAACAGTTATGCCGTATTATTGACGGTGAGCTTCATACTCGGATTTTTTATTTCCTATGCAGAACCTGATCTTCACATCCTTGCGAATCAGGTAGACAGCGTAACTTCCGGCCAGTTTGACGACAAGCTGCTTGTAATTGTTGTTTCGGCAGGCATAGGCGCAATGATGACCCTGGGCATGCTGCGCATCCTTAGGAGCGTGCGTCTGAAACATGTTTTTGCAGGAGTATATGGTCTTATTTTCATACTTTCCGTATTTTCTTCGGCAGATTTTCTGGCTATAGCCTTCGATGCCTCCGGGGCCACCACGGGAGCGGTAACCGTTCCGTTCATGCTCGCCCTGGCGGCCGGTGTCTCTGCCCTGAAAAAAGACAGCCGTATGAGCGAGGCTGACAGTTTCGGCCTGGTTGGCATATCCTCCGCCGGTGCCATTCTTGGAGTCCTTATTACCGGCCTTTTTCTGGATGTCAAAAAGCTTGAAGGCTCGCTGCCGATATCAGAAACCAGTACAGGCAACATATTTGATGAATTCGTTTCCGAAATCTTCGCCATAGCATGGGATGCGTTTTTGTCCATGCTTCCAATCATCATCGTATTTGTCCTGTTTCAGATATTCTTCTTCAAATATAAAAGGCACAGGGTTGTCGATATCGTCCGCGGCCTTGTTTTCACATACATAGGTCTTGTCATATTCCTGCTCGGTGTAAACGGCGGTTTCATGGAAGTTGGTGCCAGGCTTGGTATGCAGCTTGCTTCAATGGACTCAAAAATCCCTGTCCTGGTCGTGGCACTGCTGCTCGGACTTACCACTGTTCTTGCCGAACCTGCCGTTCTGGTGCTTACACATCAGGTCGAAGACGTGACAGGCGGTTCGGTCAACCGCATCCTGGTTCTCATCTTTCTGTCAATAGCCGTGGGACTTTCCATCTTCATGTCCGCCATAAGGATTCTCATTCCTGATGTGCAGCTATGGATGTATTTATTGCCCGGCTTTGGCCTTTCTGTTATATTATCATATTATATACCGGATTTGTTTGTCGGCATGGCCTTTGATGCGGGCGGGGTTGCATCGGGTCCCATGACTGCCACGTTCTCGCTTGCATTTGTTCAGGGTATAGCTGCGCAGGTCCCGACTGCAGACGTGGTGACAGACGGATTTGGCATGATAGCAATAGTGGCGATGATGCCAATCGTTGCGCTTGAGCTGCTCGGTGCGCTCTATCAGGCCAAATCACGCAGGATGTCCACTGCCGCCGGGATAAAAAAGCATGTGAGTGGAGGTAATCATGGAAAGGCAAGCTGAATTTCCCGACAATGGATACAGGATTCTAACGCTCATCCTGAACGACAGCCAGTGCCATAGATGCATCCATATTGCAAAGGAGAAAGGTATCTGTGGCGGGATTGTGACGCTGGGCAGGGGCACTGTGAAAAGTTCAGTCCTTCACGCTCTCGGCATCAAAAGTCAGAAAAGGGATATTGTGAGCTTTCTTCTTGAAAAGAAGCGTGCGGAAGAGATGCTGGACTACTTCACTGAAGAGTTCCAGCTTCATCATCCCGGTCACGGCATTGCATATACAACACCTGTAATACTTGCCGGAAACAAAACCTGCGAAGTCAAAAACCCGGTCAATTTAGAAAACGCTATGGAGGAAGGCAGTATGTATAAAAAGCTCACTGTCATTGTCGACCGCGGCATGGGTGAGGATGTTATGGTAATAGCCCAGAAGGCGGGCGTGAGAGGCGGCACCATAATGCACGGCCGCGCTGCAGGCGCAGAATATACCGAAAAATTCTTCGGCGTTGAAATAGAACCGGAGAAAGAACTGGTAATTATACTCATACCGGATGAACTGGTAAGCAGGGTGGTAAACTCATTGTATGAAGAGCTCAGGCTCAATGAACCGGGGAACGGAATACTCTTTGTCGAGCCCGTGATGGAAGTCCGCGGTCTTTTCGAGCAGCACAGCCAGAACCGTAAGGACGATTAGTCAGTTTGTTGCGTAAACTGTTTTGCAGCGGCATAACGGGCGGCATTTGACGAATGACGTTTATTCCCTGCTTTCTTGACTAAAGGCTCAATCGGTTGTATACTTGAAAATGCCTCCTTGTAACGGAGGCTTTTGTCTATTTTGCGAGAAACACTGGAAAAAGGATGAGGAACAGATGCCTGAAGGTACCAAAACGATAGCCACCAACAAAAAGGCCCGGCATGAATATTTTATAGAGGAAAAATTTGAGGCAGGTATTGTACTTACCGGTACAGAGGTTAAATCCCTGCGCCAGGGCAGGGCCAACCTTCAGGACAGCTTTGCCGTGATAAAGAATGGGGAGGTCTTTGTTCACGGCATGCATATAAGTCCCTATGACCAGGGCAACAGGTTCAATCATGACCCTGTAAGGGTGCGGAAACTCCTGCTGAACCGCCATGAGATAAACAAACTCATAGGGCTTACGCAGAAAAAGGGCTTCACCCTCATCCCTCTCAGCCTGTATTTTAAAAAAGGGCTTGTAAAGGTGGAACTTGCGGTATGCCGCGGTAAAAAGCTTTATGACAAGCGGCAGGACATTGCAAAAAGGGATGCCGCAAGGGAAATAGAAAGAAGAATGAAGGACTCCAGCAGGTAATTTCCACTGTATATTTGCCGCCGGGTATGATATAATTGATACACGGCACTTACCTTTTTAAACGGGGGTGTCTTGGTTTCGACGGGACCGTTGAAGCCGGAGAAGCGGGTAGTGGATTCTCGTTGGCCACTTTAAAAAACGAGAGAAAAAAATAAGTGCTGATAATAGCGAATTAGCTCTCGCAGCCTAATAGCAGGCTGCCGTTCCCCCCGGGAGGACCACGGCCCGGGACGGAGCGTCGGACAGTGGTGAACGTGACATGACTTCGCTCCGGGTCATGTCATGACAGAACGGAGCTACTGAAGCTGCAAGCCTGTTCATGGGCGTGCAGCGGAGGGAATGTCAAAACATGAACTGCACCCGGAGAAGCTCCCGCAGATGCGGTTTCGGACAGGGGTTCGACTCCCCTCACCTCCACCATTCAAATCCACAATCGATATTAGTGCATATAGACACAATACCCGAAAATGAAGAATCCCCGGTTATTCCGGGGATTTTCTTTTGTTCTACATCTTATATAGCTTCCATTGTGTATTGTACGGATATAAAAAGTTCGTAATGCTTCTCAATACCATTGATGGCTGAAATGCACGTAAATCTGAATACAACTCCGCCCAATATTTCTCCTTAGCGCTTTCTACGGCAAGGTCGGCTTAAACTATGCATACGTTGTCGTTATCAAGGATTTTAAATTTCATTGGTGGCTTATCGGCGTCTTTCATGTCGCAATTTTTATGGCACTGGCCTGCGTGGAAAGAATAAGGAAGGCAAGGAAACAACCCAAATATCTTAACGGCCGTGTTTAATGTATTTGGACAATTCTAGGGACATGAAAAGGACTGTTGAAAAACATACTCTAAATACATTCTTGAGATTGTATAAAAATCATTTACATCACTAAAATCAAGCATTATTTCTCCGGATATCTCGTTTATATTTATAGTGTTTGGTATTTTATCCCTGTCTTTAGGTTTATTAATTCTACCATTAGTGTGTGCAATTATATTTCTTACGGTCGCCCATTCTTCAATTTTCTGCCATAATTTATTATTCCTTATGTCCGATAGTCCTGCAGCTTTAGATAAGTATTTGGTAGCCCTTTCAATCCCTTTTCCCGGAAAGTCAAATAAAGTAGTATTTAAACCTAATTCCGACTCAACTTCTTTACACAGCCTGTTCAATGTATCCTCCAAAACAGAATAAATCAGTAGTACCAAATAGTTACAGGTAAGAGGAATGTACCACTTCCTGGTTTTGGCTTCATTACATGCCTGCCCGGCTAATTTTCTAAAATCAATATTGTTAAAATCTATCTCATCAGCCCAATCTTTCCCATGCTCGTTGAATTTGTCTTCAAGAAATTTGCTCAAATCCTTGATTGCTTCAAATTTTAGCTGCATTTCATAAAAAAGTGAATCATACGATGACATTTGGATACCCCCTAAATATTATAGATATTTGACACTAAAAAGATTGTTTTTACACTACATTTGAAAACAAAGAGTACCCTGCCCCGCGGGGCGCGATGATTATGATTGTTTAAGCAATGATTGTAGGCTTATCCATCTAAACATCCCGCTCCTCTAATCCGGTATCCGTTTATAATGGAATTTATGATAATTAATTGATGCAAAAATCTTTCAAATATTGATATACACTTTAATTATGCTTAATGTATAATATATCAAACGAAAACTACACTTTGAACTGCACTTCGGAGGTACCGTGAAAAAGCTTTTATCGTACATTGACGGATACAAAAAAGAGGCCGTAATGGCCCCTCTTTTCAAAATGCTTGAAGCATTGCTTGAACTTTTTGTACCTGTGATTGTAAAGAAAATAATAGACATAGGCATTGCCGCATCGGATACAGCGTACATTCTCAGGATGTGTGCGATTCTTTTTTTACTGGCTTTGGTGGGTTTTATTTTTTCAATTACGGCGCAGTATTTCTCCGCCAAGGTAGCCGTGGGAGCTTCCACCAGGCTCAGATACTCCCTGTTTGAACATATAGGCAGGCTGTCATATCCCGATATTGACACTCTCGGTACTTCAGGGCTCATTACCCGCATGACCAGTGATGTCAATCAGGTACAAAACGGAATCAACCTGACATTGAGGCTTCTGCTGCGTTCGCCCTTTGTCGTTTTCGGGGCAATGGTTATGGCATTTACCGTCGACAGTGTGTCTGCCGTAACATTCGCGGTTACAATACCAGTGCTTTTCATCGTGGTCTTTGCCGTAATGTTTTCTTCCATGCCCCTTTACAGGCTTGTTCAGAAAAAGCTTGACGGCATACTGGTATCCACGCGAAGCGCACTTAACGGTGTAAGAGTCATAAGAGCGTTCGGCAGGGAACAGGAACAGGTGACCGAATTTGAAAAAGCGAATTCTGAACTTAACCTTGCCTCCCGGAAGGCCGGACGCATATCCGCACTGCTCAATCCCCTGACATATGTCATCGTCAACATCGCCATAATAATCCTCATATATGTCGGTGCGCTGCGTGTGGACAGCGGTGCCATAACAAAGGGCTCGGTGGTTGCACTGTACAACTACATGTCACAGATACTGGTTGAGCTTGTCAAAATGGCAAACCTTATTATCAGCATATCAAAGGCTGTTGCGTCTTCAAAACGCATTTCAGCGGTATTCGACACGAAGCCTTCCATCACTTTTCCTGAAAAAGGTGCCAGGCCCGATATGGACTCAGATACGGCAGTCTGCTTCAGGAATGTGACATTTACATATCCCTCATCCTCCGCACCCGCGGTTTCAAACATCAGCTTCTGCATTAAAAAGGGTGAGCGCATAGGCATCATAGGTGCGACAGGCTCAGGAAAAACAGCGGTTATAAATCTCATACCTCGCTTTTATGACCCGGACAGCGGAGAAGTCCTCCTTTTCGGCAGAAACGTGAAAGAATACTCAGCAGACACGCTGAACAGACTGGTGGCGGTCGTGCCGCAGAAAGCCGTGCTTTTCAACGGAACCATAAAGGATAATCTCCTTTGGGGCAACAGCAAAGCTTCCGACGAGGATTTGCTTGAGGCACTCGAAACAGCCCAAGGACTGGATATAATTGCCTCAAAGAAGGACGGTATCAATGAATTTCTGTCCGAAGGCGGCAAAAACCTGTCAGGAGGTCAGAAACAGCGGCTCACCATTGCAAGGGCACTGGTGAAAAAAGCCCCGATACTTATACTTGACGATTCCTTTTCAGCACTGGACATGGCTACCGACAGAAATTTAAGAAAAGCCCTTTCAAAGCTCCCGTACTCGCCGACTGTCTTTATCGTTTCGCAGCGCATATCTTCCGTAATTGACTGCGACAGGATCATTGTCATGGATGACGGCAGTATCGCCGGCATCGGGACCCATGACGAACTTCTGGCTACATGTGAGACTTACAGGGAGATTTATCTTACACAGAAAGGCGGTGCAAGCAATGCCGTCAGCAAAAGCTCCGAAAGGAACTTTCAGAAAAGTGCTGGCATTGGTGTCGAAATATAGGTTTTCTATTTTTCTGACCCTGCTTTTTGCTTCGGTTAATGTTTTCCTTACACTTTACATTCCGCTGCTTTTCGGCAGGGTCATAGACATGATTGTGGGAACCGGCCTTGTTGATTTTGCCGGAATCAAACCGGGCCTTGCCGAGGCGGCTGTGCTTTCGGTAATATGTGCCGCTGCCCTTTTCGGAACGAACATAATAAATAACCGCATTGCGTTCAATACGGCGCGGGACATGAGGAATGACATGTTCAGGAAAATCAATGTATTGCCTCTTGAATACCTGGACAGGCATCCTGCGGGTGAAACGGTAAGCCGTATGGTTTCCGATGTCGAACAGTTTTCCGACGGCCTGCTGTTGGGATTCACACAAATGTTTTCCGGAGTCCTCACCATAATCGGAACGCTTGTCCTCATGCTCAGAATCAACTGGAAGATTGCACTGGCCGTCGTGCTGCTTACTCCCCTTTCAATGTTTGCAGCAAAATTCATAGCAAAACATACATACAGATACTTCAGTGAACAGTCCCTGCTGAGGTCTGATCTGACCTCGGTAATAAACGAGATTACCGGGAACCTTAAAACCGTAAAGGCTTTCGGCAGGGAAAAGGCCGAGCTTGAAAGGTTCGCGGAAGTGAATGAAAGCCTTGCAAAAGTCTCTCTTAAAGCCATTTTTTATTCTTCCATAACAAATCCGGCAACAAGGTTTGTAAATGCACTTGTTTATGCGGCGGTTGCCTTTGTAGGCGCAATGGATGTCATCTCCCCTGATTCGGCGCTCACCGTTGGTTTGCTTACCAGTGTTTTAAGCTACGCCAATCAGTACACAAAGCCTTTCAATGAAATTTCAGGGGTAATAACGGAGTTTCAGAATGCGCTCGCCTGTGCCGCAAGAATATTTGATCTTCTGGAACAGACACCGGAAAAACCCGATTCCGATAAAGCCGTGGTTCTGGAGAATCCACAGGGCAACATAGAAATTTCTTCGGTAAGCTTTTCGTATGACAAAAGCAGGGAACTTATCAGGGATTTGAATGTCAGTGTAAAAAAAGGTCAGAAGATTGCAATTGTCGGTCCCACAGGATCCGGTAAAACCACGCTGATAAATCTGCTTATGCGTTTCTATGATGTTGACAGTGGCAGTATTTCAGTTGACGGAACGGACATAAGGAATATCACAAGACATTCGCTTCGTTCCTCTTTTGGGATGGTGTTGCAGGATACGTGGCTTAAACCCGGTACCGTGCGTGAAAACATAGCCTTCGGCAAGCCCGACGCCACCGACGAGGAGATCATTGCCGCGGCAAAGCAGGCCCATGCCTATTCTTTTATCAGAAGGTTGCCCAAAGGACTTGATACATATATCGATGAGGACGGCGGCTCCCTTTCCGAAGGCCAGAAACAGCTTCTGTGCATCACGCGTGTCATACTTTCCCTGCCGCCGATGCTGATACTTGACGAAGCCACCTCCTCAATAGACGTAAATACCGAAATGCGCATTAATAAGGTATTTGACAAATTAATGCAGGGAAGGACATCGTTTGTTGTGGCCCATCGCCTTTCAACCGTTTTGAACGCTGATAAAATACTTGTCATGAACAACGGCATGGTGGTTGAATCCGGCACGCATGAAGAACTGCTAAGAAAGGGAGGTTTCTATGCAAAGCTATTCAAAAGCAGTTTCATATGATTCACTTTTCGACTGCCATTGCTGGCTGGTACATGATTCCAATAGGTGATATGAAACGCTCATGGCCATATATTGGCATCCTTAGATAGGTATTATGTCCTATTCCCTTTCTGCTGAAGCAATAATTGTTTTTATTCCTTTGTTTCACTGCCATATGCTTTCTTGTAAAATATGTACAGTGACAGTAGAGACATATAGATAGAATACACATTAGCAAGATATACATTATTAATAAAATATTAACAAATTTAACGATGATTCCTAATGCCAGACTCACGGTAAAAATATAATCGTATATTTTTATATTGTTTTTGTCGTAAAGTAAGATGAAGCCGATAATACCGTAAATAAGCCCATCAGACGGAACTTTTGAAACAAGGCTGAGAATGGATGTTACAAAAAGCAATATTAATATAATTTCGGTAAGCTTCCTGTTCTGTTTCATATTGCCTCACCTGCATTTAATAATACAAAATAATTATATCACACTATTTATTCATAATTTAAAAAATAATAAGTCAACAGGGCTTACGAGTAACAGGAGACTTGCTGCTTTTACTACGACTTCATAATGCCTACCCTTTTTGAATACCATTAGGTTTCAGTGCAATAATATTTGAATGAATGCAAAACCCCGATATCAGTAACGATATCGGGGTTTTATGGATATTCCGGTCAATAGTTTTAGTCATTCAAACGTCGGGAAGGCATTTGAGCCTTTCGTTCAAAAGTTCGTCCGGATACTCATAATCGGCAAGTTTGCCGGCTATGTATTCCTCATAAGCCGTGAGGTCAAAATTGCCGTGCCCTGAGAGGCAGAACAGGATACATTTCGATTCTCCGGTCTCCCTGCATTTCAGGGCTTCATCGATGGCAACCTTGATGGCATGAGCCGATTCGGGGGCCGGAAGGATGAGCTCGGTTCTTGCAAACTGTATTGCAGCCTTGAACACATCTGTCTGCCTGACCGCACGGGCCTCAATAAGGCCGTCCCTGTATGCCCGGCTGACAAGCGCAGAATCGCCGTGGTAGCGGAGCCCGCCTGCATGGATTCCGGGCGGAATAAAGTCATGGCCAAGAGTGTACATTTCAATAATTGGAGTCATTTTCGCCACATCGCCGAAATCATAGGCAAATTTGCCTTTTGTAAGGGTGGGACACGCAGCCGGTTCTACAGCGATAAATTCCGTTTTCTTACCCTCCCTTATCTTGTCGTGAAGGAAAGGGAAGGCAATTCCGCCGAAATTGCTTCCGCCGCCGCAGCACCCTATAACCACGTCGGGATACTCATCGATTTTCTCCATCTGCTTTTTCGCTTCAAGCCCAATGATTGTCTGATGCAGAATGACATGGTTCAGGACGCTTCCTAGCGAATAATTGGTATCTTCATGTGTTGCCGCATCTTCAACGGCCTCGCTTATTGCTATTCCAAGGCTTCCAAGCGAATCCGGGTCCCTCTCCAGAATGCTTCTTCCTGTATTTGTATGCGGGCTGGGACTCGGGTGTACTTTTGCGCCGTAAACCTCCATGATGGCTTTCCTGTACGGTTTCTGCCGGTAACTGACATTAACCATGTAGACAGTGCACTCGAGGCCGAACATCTGGGCTGCAACCGCCAGAGCCGTTCCCCACTGCCCCGCTCCCGTCTCGGTGGCCAGACGCCTGATACCGGCTTTTTTGTTGTAATATGCCTGGGGCACGGCAGTGTTCAGCTTGTGGCTTCCGGACGGATTGTTTCCTTCATACTTGTAATAGATGCGCGCAGGGGTATCCAGTAATTTTTCAAGTCCGTATGCCCTGCAAAGCGGTGACGGCCTGAATGAACGGTAGATTTCCATCACCTCATCGGGTATCGGTATATACCGTTCATCAGACATCTCCTGCATGATGAGATCCAACGGGAAAATTGCCTTCATGTCATCAGGAGTTACGGGCTTTTTGGTTGCCGGATTAAGATAGGGGCTCAGATTCGGCAAATCAGCCCTTATGTTGTACCAGCTTTCGGGTAGTTCCTTTTCCCCCAGGTAAACCCTGTAGGGTACATGCTTTTTACTGCTCATTCTTATCTCCTCTCCTCTCATCTTATCTTGTCTCATCTGGATAAATTACGAACATTTTAGCATGATACTTACTTTATTGTCAACATTCATACCGCGTTTTGTTTTCCAGTAAATGCATGAGTGTGTTCCATTGGCAAGTCCTTTACTTTTGTCATAAACTCATTTATGATTTGACATGCAGGCGGTGTAACAATGAACAGGTTTGATCAGTTTCTGAAGCACAGGCAAAGCCTTCTTATGCAATACAAGATGGGCGATCTGTCAAAAAACGAATTCATAGAGGAAAACTACTATTATATAGAGCAGCTTGGCATTAAGCCCTTTACAAAGGTGGACAATATAAAGAAAGCTGTATACAACTATCATTATCACAATATCAACGCAAAATACTGGCAGCATATCGCCAGGGACCCGCGAAACAGCAGCAGGGAACGCCAGGCTTATTATACCGAGTCCTACAATCACTACATGGAAAAGGACAAATCCACCCTTCAGCTTTTGCGTCTGATTGATTTCAAAGGCGTGGAGGCATATTACGTCAATGTAAGGTCTTCACATCTTAAAGGCAAGCTCATAGAGATTGTCATCAACAACCCTGACGTGCTCGCGGAGATAACAATGCCGGGCAGTGATTTTGAGCAGGAGCTTCTGATTCTTCATACAAAGAATCCGGCAATTGCAGAGGTTCTCCGCCGGAACGGCGTACTTAGGGAAGACAAGCGAAAATCCCTTACTGACAGCTATATCAATCAGAAGTACTAGCTGTTTATGCATCTTCAGCTTACCCTGCAGCCGGGCTTTTTACTGTCCGGACACATGCAGCTGTAAATGATGCCTGCAGTCATAAGCGCACTTGAGATTAGGCATACAACTGTTGAGGCGGCATCATTTATGCCTATAAAGCGTTTCGCCAGCAGATAGCAGAGATTGATAAGCAAACCAGCGTTTAAAGCGTATTTCATAAGTCGCATACCCCGCTGCGCCTCACTTATTCCCTCATGATTCGTTCTTTTTTTAGCCTGTTCAGTGTTCGGAGTGTTTTTACCAGCCCGATTACTGCACAGGTTGTCAGAAAGATATAAAGGATGAAAATTGGAACGAAGTACGGCCACGTATTCCAGGTTATAGAGTTCCAAACGGAATATGCAAGGTATGCAATAAGGATGGGAAGTATAGTACATATAAGCCACTTAATCCTTCTGAAATGGTCAATCAGTAAATCCAGGTCGCAATACAGGTCGAAAGCACCGTCCGCTCTTTTCTTGCGGAAATAGGCCCATCTCTTGAACGAACCGATATGTTCGACACCGGCCTCTTCAAGGAACCGTATGTAAGAAATACTCTCAGGATGGCTTGGCCCGTTTTTCAGCCATTCGATATGATACTGATATTCTCCGGGCATTCCTTCCTCAAAAACATACCTGCAAAATCCGACACCCTGCAGGTTCATTCCCCTGGCAGCCATTTCGTTGAGCCATTTCTCCTCTTTATCAAAATCCCATGCGAAGAACAGCCTGTGAACCGTAAACCTCATTTACCCGCACCTCCGCCGACTATTTTCTCACCGTTTGCAACAAGCTCTTTCAGCCGTGCTATTTCACGTTCAACGGCCTCTTTTCCCTGCCGGGTTATAATATACTCTTTCTTCCTGCCGTTTTGTTCACCGGGAAGAGCCTTGATCCACCCCTTCTCCAGCAAAGTGCTGATGGCTCCGTACAGGGTGCCTGCAGCAAGCCTTACCCTTCCGCTGCTCATCTGCTCAATTTTCTGCATTATTCCGTAGCCATGCATAGGTTCATACAGTGACAGAAGGATGTAATACACAGCTTCGGTAAGTGCAATATTCTCAGACACATTATACCGCCTCTCGTTATATCCTTCAACGTTATATCGTCTTACGATATATTATACCGCAAACACCGGTAATGTCAAGGCTGGAAATTCCTACCTGGCAGATTCAGCGCTCAAGGAAAATCAGGCTGAAAATAGACACAATGCATAAAATGCAGACAAGTCAGATTATGAAAGTCTGGAATCATCAGAACTTTAAGCATTGAGCGGGAAATATAAAAGGCAGGTTAGATAAAAAAACGGATAATAAATGATGTGCGCAACCGATTCAGAAATGCCGATTACGCACATTGTCCGGAAGGTACATTTTAAAAGCTGATATAAAAACTTACAGGTTCTTCATGATTATCTGCTCGATTATGTCTGATGCGTCCTCGCAAAGGTCGAAGCAGGATTCGAGGCTGTCATAAACCGCCTTCATTCCGATGATGTTCTTTACGTCGTTATCCGGGCTGAACATCCGGTGTATGGCCTCTATATATATGGCATCAGCTTCGCTTTCAATGGTGTTTACCTCCACCAGCAGCTGGCGGAGCTTTTCAGGTTTCTTGAAGTTCTTCAGCTCTGTTATCGCTTCCTTGAAGGTTTTAACGCATTTATTCACTTTTTCGGCAAGAGTGCTGATTTCCTTTGTAATGTTGTTTACATGAAACATGTACATATTTCTTGTAACCTGGTCAAGCGCATCGGTTACATCGTCTATTGTCTGAACCAGACGGAGTATATCCTCATGATCGATTGGAGTTATAAATTCTTTGGAGAGTTTCGTGACGATATCATGATGAAGGTCATCGGCTTTGTGCTCGATGTTGTGCATCTGGAATTGTTGCTGGGATATTTTATCCGGTGAATAGTGGGTAAGTATCTCCAGTAAAAGTTCAGAAGCCTGCAGACTAAACTCCGCCTGCTGTTCAAGCAGTTTGAAGTAATCAGTCCTGTGTCTTGCCATGTATTATCCTCCTTATGCAAACAGACTAAGAAATAGTTTTGCCATCAGATATCCCAATATCCCACAGCCGGGGAATGTACATATCCAGGTAAAGACAAGGTCGTTCACTATGCCCCAGTTTACCTTCCGCAGGCTTCTGGCCGCTCCGACACCCATTATGGCAGTGGTTTTGGTATGGGTTGTGCTGACCGGAATGCCGGTAAGCGATGAAAGAAGCAGGCACAGACTCGCTGCAAGGTCAGCGGAAAATCCCTGATATGGACGCAGCTTGACCATATCCATTCCTACTGATTTGATAATGCGGTATCCGCCTATGGATGTACCCAGGGCCATGAACAGGGAGCATACCACCATCAGCCATACAGGAACGATGAAAGTCGTGGCATCGGCTTGTCCGTCTGCCAGAGCTATGCCCAGCAGAAAAACAGCCATAAACTTCTGACCGTCCTGTGCTCCGTGCATGAAGGCCATCGCTGCACCACCGGCAACCTGCGCGCTTGAAAAGAAGCGCTCAACCTTTATACGGTTGCTGTTTCTGAATATGAATGCGGTAAGCTTTGAACAGGCATAACCCATCGCAAAGCCCAGAAGACTTGAAAGAATCAGGCCCCAGATTACTTTTAACCATTCTGAACCGTTGATGCCTTCAAAGCTGTTCTGAATTGCCACAGCAGCACCGGAAAGCCCTGCAATCAGGGCATGGCTCTCGCTGGTCGGGATACCGAAATACCAGGCAAAAGTGGACCAGATGACAATGGCGGCCATGGCTGCGCAAAGCGCGATTAAAGCCTTATGTGCGTCTCCGCCGAAATCAACCATGTTGTAGATTGTCATTGCCACTGATGCGTTTAAGCTTGTCATCACAAGAACGCCCAGGAAATTGAATATGGCTGCCATTATTATTGCAAGCCTGACGCTGATTGCCCGGGTGGATACACAGGTCGCTATTGCATTTGGAGCATCCGTCCAGCCGTTGACTACAATAACTCCAAGGGTCAGCAGAGTTGAAACAAAAAGCATAGGTGAATTAACTACCTGCTGCAAAAAACTTACAAGGGACATCAATGCACCTCTTCCAATTATGTCTTCATCAAATGATGTTCCGATTTCCGCTATATAAACCCTCTGTTTCAGGGTCTCTGCAGATTGCAGCCAGCTTCAGAATGACAAGAAGCAAAAACGTTCTTCTCTATTTATGCCACCTAAAACATTTTATCATTAACTCTGTCAGGCTGCATCTACAAAGCCATGTAAAAAAAGCCGAAAAACCGCGGCGGATAAAGCCCGTTATTTGTTATTATTTCGCAAAAACAGTATAAAACACTGCCATATAAGGATGAATTTTTCATCATGCTTACAATATGGCAAAGGAAGTGCCGTAACCGTTTCGAAGCTATAAGCCTCCAAAAATATTTGCCGGGCTTCAAAAATATGTACAGCTTCGACAAAACGAACCGTGACACGGATATTATACCCGGTAATAACAGTCCGGTAAATATCAATTTTCTTGCATTATTGCATTTTCATACCTGTAAATCCGGTGAGCAGGCTGAATTTAACCATAAGTAAATTTCAGATGATTCCGTTTAATATCATTTTTTGATTTTTCCGCCAGTCATAAAAAATCCGCCCCGTTTCAGGGGCGGATGTCATAAGGTTTGACATTGTTTGTCTTAATTCTCATTTCCTTTAATAGCCTTTGTCTTGTAGATAAACTTCACCGAATCAGAGTTACCCGTGTAGGACCTGTATTGTTCTGCAAGCTCCTTAGTCTTTCTAAGCCGTTCTGAGATTTCGGACAAATCGCCGTCCATTATGCCTGCGAGTTTCTGTATTCCTTCTTCATTTAACTGCTTCAGACCGTCCGAAAGCTGCAGTGCACCGTCGCGAAGCGCCGTAATGCCGGAAATCAGCTGCGGCATGGACTCATTCAGTTTCCTTGCACCGGAAGCGGCATTCGCCACACCGTTTGTGTAGCTGATAAGCCCTCTGTAGAAGGTATTGTAGCTGTCAAGCTGTGCCTTAAGCGAACCTATCTTTGCGGCACCCTCACTTGCCTGTTTCAGCGCTTCCTGCATTTTTGCCTGTACTTCTTTGGAAGCCATCTGCTGTGAAATGAGATTTTTGATTTGCTCTTCGGTCTTGCTGTCAATAAGCGCAAGCACTTCAGGGGATTTCATCTGTTCATCGGTCTTTGCGGAAATCGCTGCCTTTACCTTATCGCTTTCCATCTGCTGGGCAACGGCAGCGTTAATCCGGCTGACCTGTTCTTCGGGTATCATGCCTGCGGACAGAGCCTTGTCGTATTCCTCAACATTCATGCCGATTCCGGCAAGCACCTGGGTTAAAACATTCTGACGGACCGCTTGGGTAACCTTCGATGCTACTTCCTGTCTTACCGCCTCGGTTACGGCAGACCTGACTTCTTCCCCGCGGGCACGCACGGCCTGCTCCACCTGAACCTGAACCTGTTCTGCAACTTTATCGGCATTCATCGAAGCCAGGATGCCGTTCAAAACAGTCTCATAGTTATCTATGGTCAGAGCGGGAACATCAAGTCCGGCTTCGGAAAGCTGCGCATTCGCCATGGAAAGCAGGGATTCAAAGACCTGCCGTGCACCTTCATTTAAAGCGGTATTATTTTCCGTCAGCGTATCCAGGCCCTCGGAGAGCTGTCCGATTCCGTCAGCCAGCTCGTTTGCACCTGACAGCAGCGACACAAGACCGTTATAAATATCATCAGAACCACCCATAAGCTGCGTCATGGCATCGGTGAGCTTCCCGGCCGAATCAGCCATATCATCAAAGGAACCGAACTTATCAGTGTTCAGGTCTTTAAACACACTGTTGGTAATTATTGTGTAAGCAGACTCCATTTCAAAATCCGTTGCATATGCGGTTATTTCCATATAGGACGGAATCTCGGATTTGTCCTCATCAAGCCGCAGATTCTCCTGAAGTCCGGGGAAAGCAAGGCCTACGATAACGGTGCGTTCCCCGTCATCAAGCATTTTTCCGTTCACCACTTCAATATTGCTGAAGTGGTCATTGTCAAGAATCAAACCTGTTATTGCCGCAAAAGGAACATACATTTCCTCCGTTTTTCCGTTTACTGTAACCTTTTTGCGCTGATTGTCGACATAGTCGAAACGTATTTTAACCCATCCGCTCTTTCCGGCAAGGTCCTCTGCGGCAATTTCGCTTTCGTCCAGCTGACAGCTTACCGTTACTTCCACGGGAAGTTCCGGAGCATCTTCGAGATAATGGGGTTCATCGTCTTTTGAATCCGAAACTATCACCTGTTTGTTTCCTTCATAGTCCTGGATAACGTATACCGTTTCATCATTCTTTTCAGCCTCGGCTGTTGCACCAATGTTTTCCGCCGTATTTACGGGCTCCGCCTCATAAGTCTTGCCTTTGTCAGATGCGGAAGCAGCAATGCCGGCCGTGCCGAGAACCATTACTGCACATAACAACAATGCAATCATTTTTTTCATTGCCTTTTTCATACAGCAATTCCCTCCGAATGCTTCGTTGAAATCGTTTTCATACCAGAAGTGGTTTTGCAGATAAGTTTATCGAAAAGCAGGAGCAAAGCAGGCAGGATAAATATTACCGTGAGCATGCTTGTAACTGCACCGCGCGCCAGCAGCCTGCACATTGAACGGATGATGTCTATGTCGGAATAAACAACGACACCCATTGTTGCCGCAAACATTCCCATTCCGGATACAATGATGGACGGGATGGATGCTGAAAGCGCAATCTTTGCCGCTTCTTTCCTGTCTTTGCCGTTCATTCGCTCGGACTTGTATCTCGTCGTCATAAGTATTGCATAGTCAACAGTTGCACCAAGCTGGATTGTGCTTATGCATATCGGTGCGATAAATGGCAGGCTCTGTCCGAAATAGTGCGGAAGACCAAGGTTAATGAATATGGCAAGCTCAATCACTGCAATAAGGATGAAAGGCAGCGACAGGCTCTGTTCCACCAGCGCGATAATGACGAAGATAAGAATGACGGATACCATATTAACCATCGCAAAATCACGGTCGGTCACTTCTATCATATCCTTCATGCACGGCGCTTCACCTATAAGCATCCCGCCTTCGTCATACTTCTTCAGAATGCTGTTGAGACGGTCAATCTGCCCGTTTACTTCATCGCTTGCCACTTTATATTCGGATGTTATCATCATTAGTTCCCATTTGTCGCTTTTCAGCTTATCAACCACCGAATCAGGCAGTATCTCTTCAGGTATGCGCGAGCCGATCACCGATTCCAGGCTCAATACATCCTTTACACCGTCCACCTGCTTCATTTCCTTTACCATGGACCTGATGTCCTTTGAAGGTGTATCCCTCTCCACAAGAAGCATATGGGTGGACGCTATGTTAAAGTCCTCCCTGAGCTTTCTGGCGGCAACCACAAAGTCGATGTCATCGGGCAGGCATTGTCCCATGTCATAATAGACTTCACTGTTCGTTTTTCTGTAGCCGTAATAGGCAGGCGGAATCAGCAGGACAAATACCACAAGGAACACCGGAAATATTCTTACAATGCCTTTAGCAATTCCGGCCGCATTTGGGATAACCGACCTGTGTCTTGTCTTCTGAAGCGGCTTGTCAAGCACAAGAATTATTGACGGCAGAACCGTTACGCTGCCGATAACGCCAAGTAGTGTTCCCTTTGCCATGACGATTCCAAGGTCGCGTCCCATGGTAAACGACATGAAACAGAGAGCAATAAAGCCTGCAATCGTTGTGGCCGAGCTTCCTATGACGCTTACCAGTGTTTCCTTTATGGCAGCGGCCATTGCCTCATGATTGTCCGAAAACTTCTGACGCTGCTCGTTGTAGCTGTTCCAGAGGAAAATGGAGTAGTCCATGGTGACAGCCAGCTGCAGGACGGCCGAAATGGCCTTCGTTATGTAGGAAATCTCCCCGAAGAAATAATTGGTGCCGAGATTTATCATTATCATTGTTCCGATGGATGCAAGAAAAACAAACGGAATAAGCCAGCTGTCAAGGAAAAGCAGCATTGATGCACAGGCAAATGCAACCGCTATGGCGACATAAATTGGCTCCTGCTGTTCGCAAAGGTCCTTCAGATCAGTCACCAGAGCGGACATTCCTGAAATGAAGCACTGTTTGCCGCAGATTCTCCGCATCTCGCGGACTGTCTGGATTGCTTCCTCCGATGATGTGGAAATGTCCATGAATACGGCCATCAGTGTTGAATGGTCTGTATTGAACGCCTTGTATACCTTGTCCGGCAGAAGTTCCATAGGTATTGAAACGTCTGCCAGCGAATCATACCAGATTACCGAGTTGACATGTTCCAGCTTCTCAATTTTGGCTTTGAGCGCGGCAACATCGCTGTTTGACATGTTTTCGACAATTATCAGTGAAAAAGCGCCCTTTCCGAAATCATTCATAAGCTCATTCTGCCCGATGACCGTTTCAAGGTCCTCCGGCAGGTAGTTGAGCATGTCATAATTAACCCTGGTCTTCTGATATCCAAGAATGGACGGTATAAGCAGCAAAAATGTGACAATGAGAACAGGTATACGGAATTTTACAACCCAGTTTGTGAACTTCATTTATCCATATCCTCCGTTTCCTCATAATCATCAATAGCATCCGGATACTGATGATTTATTATCTTTACGGCGCACAGCACAAGGCATAAATTCAGGATTGACCCGATTATCAGGGATATCCCCAAAAGGGCTGCCAGCACATGTATGCTTTCCGACGGCCTGAAAACAAGTATCAGCCCCAAAAGTCCCGTAAGGAGCGAGAACGCCAGGATCGCCCACCACTGCCTTATGCCGAAATTTCTGGCTTCCAGAGAGATTTTTACTTTAAACATTCCTTCCGTGAGGAGGACAATTCCAAGGGAAATGCATACAAGCTGCACCACATCCCACGGCCGTATCAGGATGACCAGGCCCAGTACGATGAGCAGTATTCCGAACTGCAAATCATACTGGAATGCCAGCCTGTAGAGGTCCCTGGAAAAATATCCGACAAGTTTTATACAGCCGAAAAGCAGCATAGCGGTTCCTATCACGGCTCCCAGGAACTTCACCGAAACAGCCGGAAAAATGATCAGCATCGCCCCTGCCGCGCAGAATACGGCAGACATTGCAATGTATCCGATTTTGGCAATTCTCATGGGTACAACCGAATAGAACTTCATAATGCGCCTCCCGCTCGAAAGCACAGATATTAAAATAGAGCAACTCCGTTTTCAGGACAATAAACATTAAAAAAGCCGTGTCTGAAAACCAGACACGGCTTCATAACCTGCCGGAAAATCCGACAATCGGTTGCCGGCTGTCCGAAAATCGGACAGCCGCCTTGTTATTGTCCGGGCTGACCGGTATTGAACCTTGAGTGCATTGTCTCCTCCAGGAATTCCCTGTAAAGCTCACCAAGCCGATTGAGCATTTTGCGGTAATCGTCCCTGGTGCCGTTTCTCAGCCAGTCTATAACCAGGCCGAAACACTGGGCGCTGTAAAAACGCGTGATTACCTTTTGGTCCTCGGCTGATATGTTCCTGCCGGCAAACAGCACTTTCCAGTAAGTGACAACCACATAGTCACATACTTTCCAGAGGTACTGCTCAAAGATATCCCGGTTGACCGAGTTATAGATATGCAGTATGGCCCTCCGGTATTTTTCAGCAAAATCCATGGCAGCCGAAAAAGCCATTTCAATGGAATCTATGGTAGGATATGCCGAAATGATACGGTCGGCCTCATCCATTACAATTTCTTCAATCAGGGATGGGATGTCCTTATAATGATAATAAAAAGAGCTTCTGTTGATTCCGCATTTTTCGACTATGTCCTTGACCGTTATCTGATTCAGCGGGCGTTCGGTCAGTAGTTCGATGAATGCCTCTTTTATTGCTTTTTTTGTGAAGTTGGCCACAACACCACCATCCTTGCCATCTTACGCTGTCGGTACCAATGACGATTATCCGATAAACATGTGTGACCAATTAATAATTTTAATATACGATTTTCATATTTGTCGGTCAAGAAAAGGGGGGATATTTCCTGACATGAACCGATTTTCAGGAACGGCTGCAACCGGTAATGAAGGCTTAGGCTACCAGATGGAAAGATAAGCCGGATTTGAAGCCATGAAATTCATGTCATTCTTCCGCAAGCCCATAATTTTTCAGTATCTCAAAAGCTTCATCCCTGTTTTGAACCAGAGGGACAATGGATTTGTTTTTCTTCCGCATTATTGTCGTGGCTGCTGTCTTCCCCATCCGGCCGTCATATATCAAACCACGTATTTACAACTTTCAAAGCCTCTTCCCTGTTCTCCGCGCCCGGCACCACACAGTATCCGTCAACCGTGCTCCAGCCTTCTGCCCTTCCTTAATGCCTTTGCTTTCCCCGAAAACAGTTATCATCATCTGCCTGAACAAGGGTTTTGCATATATTCGTCCAAAAAATGATGATTCACTGACAGCGCGACCTTCTGCATCATGGGCGGAAATATGGTATTCAAGCGGATATCCGTCTTTATTCAGAAATACATTGCTCATTTTCCTGTAAGTCATGTCGTAACCCGTTACCGTAATCCGGCCCTCAAACATATCATCCGTAAGTACGTTCCAGTGGTAAAACAGCGGATTTCCACGCGGCAGGGAACGGTATAGGACGGGTCATCTATTTTTATCTCGATGGCATCATATATGCGGGTGACAGGCAGTGGAACAATTAAAGCTGCAAATATTAATACGGTAAACGTCAGTAGTATATAAATGATGATTTTTTTAAGCCTTTTCTTGTCCATTTGACTTACCTCCGGAGTTTTTTCATGGAGGAAGTTACCTTTGCCTGAGCTTATTTCATGTGCCGTCACACAGTGCACGCATAGTCAGGCGGTAATCATGTTATATTGTATTAAGTATTACAAATTATATCAATAATAATTCAGGAAAAGCACGGCAGTTTCATGGTCATTGATTCCTCCATCTGCCGTCTTTGAATTACTTCCATTTCCCATGCCATGTCTTCATTGTCCGGCCGCTTTTTTTTGCTGTGAACCTTAATAATGTATGAATGTGAATTTAAGGTGATTTTCCTAGCTGTATCACTGCCGCCATGATTAGGTAAAAATAGCTAAAGAACGCAGCATCGTTTGAGATGAAATTGTACAGAATGCATAAAATATTGTTGTCTAAATATCTGAAAAATATGTTTTTGCCGATATTGCAAACCATTCTTATATTAATAATACTATAATTGAGATATAATTATAGTCTCGGGTAATGTGCGGTTTTAAACCGGATTATATTGGGGGTGTTTGACTGCAATATAAAAGATAAAAGTCTAGAATTCGTTAAACAGGAATGTAATCCATATCCCCGACAATACCGATGCCGGGCTTGCACGTATAAATTGCTTTATTTCCCATGTCTTACAGTTTCCTGCATGTATTATGCGGCACAACTTATTTTCTCTGTTTTTCTAATGTAAATTCCATTTAAAGCAATTTTTCCGGCTGACCGGTGATATATTCTTGCAGACAATCTTCCAGAATAGTTGCAGCGTTAAATTACAAATAGCGTTTATTTTATGCGTATGTTTGACTGATGAATTTTGTTATTGTGAGGTGATATCCATGTCTTTATTTTTTGTAAAGGAAGATATCATAAGCGATGACGGGATACTGCTGCTGAGCAAGGGCCAGATGGTAAATGAGAAGGTTCTGAGCAAACTGAAAAACTTAAGCAGTACCGTCTCAATAGATTATAAAAACCGCGTAATCTATAACAAAAAGAGATTTCAAAACAATTATTGCATTCAGAAGACCACGAACAAAATAATTCAGTCTTTCGGAATACGGAAACACATACTTGACGAACGTATTCTTGAAAAGCCGAACAAGGTGCTCAGCAACATTATTTTCGAATTAAAAGATGAGCCGTGGCAGATTTACATAAATGCCTTGTGCAGCTATGTCGGCTGGCTTTATGCACATTCCATTGATGTGTCCATTATTTCCCTGCTTATGGCGGTTGAACTGGGATATGAAGACTATCGGCTGCATAATATCGGTCTTGGTGCATTACTGCATGACATCGGCATGCTGATGATTCCCAAAACCATCATACAAAAGCCCGAACCCCTCGACAAAAACGAGGAGCTTATAATATTCCAGCACTGTGAGCTTGGTGTGAGTTCAATCGAATTATTCAATCTGCCGAGGGAATGTACGGAAATCATTATGCAGCACCATGAACGGCTTGACGGAAGCGGATATCCGAAAGGCCTTAAAGGAAACGAAATAAGCTTAAGCAGCAAGGTCGTAATGATTGCCGATATCGTGGATATGATGACATCCGGAATGCCCAATATAAAAGGCGGGTATACCATGGATGCTGCAATAAGGATGCTTGAGAAGGACGAAAAAGTTTCAAGTGAACTGGTAGCCATCCTGAAGAAAATACTCGGATTCTGAATCCGGTATCCTCACGGCAATGAAGGGGACAACCCATGGAAAATCGTATACCCGTTAGGGCCCATTATAAGAGACCAATTATTACAATAAACCATTTTTTATCAGTAGCAAAACAGCCTCAAATCCACGAAAAATTCAGTGAATTCTGAGGCTGCGGGAAAAACGTTCCCATACTGCAGCCGTCTCACGGCTGCATATTAATGCGTTCAAAGGCTCTGGCAAATTCCTCGGCCAGGCGCTCTGCTGCAATCCTTACTTCGTCGCTCATTCCAATCCCATGCTCCGTCGTTGCAGGCTGGATTCCGATGAATATCGTTTTGCAGCCTGCCTCGGCTTCTATGTAACTGAGGATTATGGAAAGCGGAAGCATATGGGTCGAAAAGGATGCACCCGCTATATCGGACTCAGGAATAATCCTTGCCTCGCCCGGCCTACTGCCCATATGGGCCGCATCTATGATAAACAGTATATCAGGCGCAAAATCCTTTATGACGCCCGTGAAATTCTCGGGTGCCGTCGAGCCTTCCATCAAAAGCACATCCCTGCTCCTGAGCCTTTCGCTTAAGCATCTGATGAAATGGATGCCGGCACCGTCGTCCGAGCGGAGCTCCGAGCCTACGCCCATAAGGGCATATCTCAGTCCGGGTCTTATATTTTCTTCAAGGAAGTCCTGTATGTCAGTCATAGCGTCTTTGTCAGTTCTTCCTTTTTGAGGCTTGAAAGTTTGATATCCTGACTAAAGGAAATGCATTTTTTCGGGCAGGAGTCCACGCACTGGCAGCAGAAAATGCAATGCCCCACGTTGAGAACCGCCTTCATCTTCCTGTTTTCCTTCGTGCCTTCATTGACAATCTTTATTGCACCTGCGGGACAGTCTTTCATGCACAGGCCGCAGCCTACGCAATTGGTCGGGTCATACACTATCTTTCCCCTGTATCTGTCAGCAATAATCATTTTGCCTTTCGGAAAGGCAATTGTTGCAGGCTTCCTGAAAAGCTGCCTTATTGCCATTTTAGTGATTACACCGGGATGTTTCTTTATATTCATATTTACAATACACTCCTGACAATGAGATTTAATATAACCTGGAAAATTGCAACCGGCGTCAGGTACTTCCAGCAGAAGCTCACCATCTGGTCGGTACGCAGCCTTGCCATCGCAGAACGCATAACAACCAGGAAGATTAGCACCGCAACCGTTTTTACGATATAAAGCAGGAAGTCCGGTACGGCGTTGCCTGTCATGAACGGCAGAAATACCGCTGAAATCAATGATGCAACAAGAACCAGCTCACAGTCCCTGGACATCTTGAATATGGCCAGCAGCCTTCCGCTGTACTCAATCAGTGCACCGGCAACGACTTCAGTTTCGGCCTCCGGTGAGTCAAACGGCGCACGCTCCAGTTTTCCCTGACCTGCCACGAGCGCGACGAAAAACGCAGGGATGTTAAGGAATATGTAAGGTACATGCTGTGAATAAAATTCGGCCATCTCGGTGATTGACCAGGTCGACGCTATAAGCGAGGGTGAAAGAAGCGCCATGAAAAGCGGGACCTCATATGCAAACATCTGTGTAAGGGCCCTTACCGAACCAATCGTTGAGTACACTCCCCTAGAATACCATCCCGCCAGAAAGAGCGAAAGGGTAGGTACCGCCATAAGGTACAGAACGATGATAATGTCACCCTCAAAGGCAAAGCTTGCCTTCTTTCCGAAGACCGGAACATATACGAATGCGGCCGTAACCGCTGCCAGTGAAACGGAAGGCAGCACCCTGAACATGCCCGCATTAGCATTAGCGGGAATTATCGTTTCCTTCCCTATAAGCTTGAGAAAATCCGCAAGGGGCTGGTACCACGGCGGACCGACCCTGTTTTGCAGTCTAGCATATATGCTTCTGTCCAGATACTCGAATATCAGGCCGTAAACGGCCAGAAACAGAAAACCCGGAAATATGAGTATTTTAATCAATGCCGAAATCATATCTCAGCCTCTTACATGTTCATAATGATTTTTTTGTCGGGTATTTTTACGGATGCAACGTCAATACCGCGTTTCTTATACCATTCAATGCTGTACTGCCTCAGTTCCTGCCAGCCGGTCACGTTTGTACCGTTTTCCGAGGCAAGCACGATTGCCCTGTCGGTACAGGAATAACAGGGGTCAATGGCGGCAATGGTAATCGGAACGTCTGCGAGATACTGGCCCTTCAGCATATGGTTCATGCCATGCCAGTTTGCTTCTGAAGGTGCCCTGACCCTTACTCTGTCAGGCTTGTCCGTTCCGTTGGACCTGATATAGTGGATATTCTCGCCGCGCGGGGCTTCGGTCCTGCTAATGACCTCCCCGGCAGGAATCCGTCTTGGTGCCTTTACGGCTATCTCGCCGGCAGGAAGGTTCTTTATACAGAACCGGATGATGTTAATGCTCTCCAGCATTTCTTTTATTCTGACAATTGTCCGTCCGAAAACGTCAGCATGCGTATCCGTCACAGGGTTGACGGGTATTTCTCCATATGCGGCATAGGGCTCTATAACACGTATATCGTCCGGTATACCGGCTGCACGGGCAACGGGTCCGACCGCCCCGAATTTTATCGCATCCTCCTTTGACAGCTTTCCTATGCCCGAAAGTCTGGCTTCAAGGGTTGGCTCATTCTGCGCAAGGTCCAGATAATACTTTATCTGGTCCTCCAGGACATCAGCAGTCTTCTGTATGCTGTCAAGCATATAGTCGTCCAAATCCCTTCTTACGCCGCCTATCGTGTTGATTCCATAATTGACCCTGTTGCCGCACACCTCTGCCAGGATGTCCAGCACCTTTTCCCTGTCACGCCACGTATACATGAACATGGTATCAAAACCTATCTCATGGGCAGCAACGCCAAGCCACAGCAGATGGCTGTGAAGCCTTTCAAGTTCGGCAACTATCACCCTGATATAGGCGGCACGCGGAGGTATTTTGATACCAGCCAGCTCCTCTATTCCCTGACAGTATGCCGTGCTGTGGGTGTGGGAACAAATTCCGCATACACGCTCGATGATGTAAAGGTCCTGTATATAAGTCCTGCTCTCACATGTTTTCTCAAGGCCACGGTGGTTATATCCGATGCCGACAACAGCATCAACCACTTTTTCGCCTTCGAGTGTGATGATGAAACATCCAGGCTCCTTGAGGGACGGGTGCTGAGGGCCTATGGGTATTACGACCCTGTTTTTCCCGGTATCAGTTTTGTCACTCATTTTTCGTCGCCCTCCTTTCCTGTTCCGGGGGGATTGTATGTCATCGTCTTCTTGTCAAAATACTCAGGCTTCCAGTCCTTGCGCATCGGATAATTCCCCTCGGGCCATCCGTCCGGAAGCGGATAGCGCGGTCCGTCCGGGAGTCCCTGCACCTGTGCCCCGAACAAATCCACAAGCTCACGTTCGTGCAATAGCAGCGAGGGATACATGTCGGTGAGGGTGTCAATCCTTGGGTCTGACTTGGGAGCTTTCTGCTTCAGTGCAAGAATGATTCCGTCGCTGTTTGAAAATATATAGATAAAGCCCAGATCAGGACCCTCATCGGTTCCAACCACATGGGACGCCTTGTAGAAGCCCAGCACGTCATGAATGAAATTCACGACCTGTTTGAATTCCTTCCTGTCAAGGAACTGTGTCATTATGCGTTTCGGCCTCTGGACATAAACCCTGTCCCGCAGAAAATCAAACTCCTCGCAAAGCCTGTCAACTATTGCCTGTTCAGTCATTGCGGCTTTCCTCCTTCTTTGACGGTCCGAGGGTGCCAAGAAGCTTGTCAATTGCTTCAATTATAGCCTCAGGTCTTACGGCGCAGCCCGGAACATAGGCGTCCACCGGTATGACGCTGTCTACACCGCCAAGGACACAATAGCAGTTCTCAAATATACCGCCGGTACATGCACATGTTCCGACAGCGACAACGAATTTCGGTTCAGCCATCTGATCGTATATCTGCTTCAGCCGGTCCCTGGTCTGAAGGGTTACTGCACCCGTGCAGATTAGCACGTCGGCATGGCGGGGACTTCCTTCCTGTACGATTCCAAGCCTCTCAAGGTCATATTTCGGAGTTAATGCATCTATGGTCTCAATGTCGCAGCCATTGCATGAGCCGGCATTGAAATGGATTATCCAGGGCGACTTTCTTCTTCCCCATCTGATTGCCTTCTGAATAAGATTCAAGAAAATTCACCTCTTAAAGATTATTGCCATCGACAGGACACCAACCAGCACAAACATGACAGGCAGAACAGGAGCATCATACGGTGCCGTAGCTATCACCAGCACAAGCACATGCATGATGGTGAAGAAAAACGCAAACGGAAAGAATTCGCTGTAGTCGGGATTTATATAATCCCGTACATTGCGCTGCCCGCATGCATAGGAATCCAGTCCGCGGCCGTCCCTCCTGCTCGTCTGCGAATATCGGGACAGGCCCTTTGAACCTGCAAGGAAAAGGGCAACATATATAGCAAATACAATCGGCGGTGAAAGTAATATGCTCTCCATCTCCGTATACCTTCTATCCTCTGAGTTTTCTAAGATTGCGCACGTCCATGCTTCCGTATTTCCTGTAAAGGTTCACCGCAAGTCCTGCGGCAACCACGGCAACAACCACTTCTATCACGATAACCGTTATTATAAATGTCTGGGCGAGCCCCATCCTGCCGTTTATGTATCCAGCAAGCATGATGAACATAGTAACGGCCTTCATGGCAACTTCAATGCCTATTATTATCTTGAGCATGTGATATGTCCTTATAAGGCAGTAACAACCTGCCATTATCATCAGTAAGCCGGCTGTCAGCATGAACATCTCGGTTTGAGCCGTCATAGAATATCACGCTCCTTGAACAGGGCAACTACCGCAACCGAGCCGGTTATTGCCACTATCATCTGCCCCAGTATGTCGGTCTGGCGGCTGTTCCAGAATATTTCAGCAAAATCTTCAGCTCCGGCCGCAGCAGGGGCGGCATCAGGCACGGAAAACAGCTGGAGCGCCGCAGCGGCGAAAAGAAGTATTCCGCCTGCAATCAGCACAACAGGCAGTAGGGACATGCGCTTTTTGTCTTCGTAAAGCTTTCCCAGTTCGCCCTTATCAGTATTGGAAAGGCTTATGGCGCTTACGAATATTACTGTCACAAGGCCTGAACAGACAGATATCTCAAACAGTGACGACCATACCGCTCCCATCGTGTACATTAAAACACCAAGCGAAGCGCTGGCCAAAGCAAGCCATATGGCCGATTTCAGAATGCTGTGGTGCATAACGGCCAGAATTCCGAACAAAAGCATTGCAGCAAGGCAAATATATACTATGGCCTCCAAAGCCGATAACCTCCCCCGAACAGGATACTTCCCGCAAACAAAGTATCCATCAGACAATTCCTCTTCCCTTCAGATATATGAGTGCAAGCGGAAATGCCACTCCCGTTGCGATATTTACACATGTCAGCAGTATCTCGGCAAACTTTATGCTGCCTCCGACTTCCCTGATTTCCCTGAATTTTTCAGGCAGCTTCCCGAAGAACACTTTTCTCTGGAGCCTGAGAAAATATGCCGCGGTAAATATGCTTGAAAAGAGCGCGATACCTGCAGCAACCTCAAATCCGCTGTCCCAGAGGGACATAATTATAAGGAGCTTGCTCCAGAAACCGGCAAAGGGCGGTATGCCGGCAGTGGACATGAAGGCTGCTATTGATGAGAAGCCGGTCACAGGCATCCTGCTCTGAAGACCGCCCATTTTGTTGATGTCCAGCGTGCCGACCTGCTCATGCAGTGCCGCCGCATTTGAGAAAAACGTGCTCTTGAAGGTTGCGTGGTTGAATATATGTACCACAGCCCCCAGAAGGCCGAGTGTGCTTCCGGTACTCAGTCCCAGAAGGATATAACCCATCTGGCTGACGCTTGAATATGCCGCGATGCGTTTGAAATGGTCCTGCTTCAGCGCGAAGAGAGCTCCCGTTATGATAGAAACAATACCCATGACTGCCAGCGTGATACGTACGGCAGGGATTTCACTGAACAGGCGGGTTACAACAATAAGCCCGTAAACACCGGCCACCTTTATGACAATTCCGCTAAGCAGTATCGATACGGCAGTATTGGCGCTCTGGTGCGCATCAGGAAGCCAGCTGTGAAACGGCACGGCACCGGTTTTTATGGAGAAGCCGGCTATCAGCAGGATGAATGCCGCATAAACCGGAACCGATTGCGAACCGCTAAGGCCGTTCAGTATGCCGCTGCTGACATCCCGGAACAGAAGGCTTCCGGTATGCATGAAGATGAATGACAGGCCCGTAAGTATGAAAACGCCGGCAAGTACCGACATGATAAGGTATTTAAACGCTCCTTCAAGGCCTTCCTCCGTCTTGAACATGGCAATCAGTACAAAGCTTGAAAGCCCTATGATTTCCATGAAAACATATAGGGAAAAGAGATCGGTCACTACCAGCATGCCGTTCATTCCAAGCAGCAGGGTCATCAGAAGGTCAACAAATATCGTACGTTTATTCTCTATCGTCCGGTTGGCGACGAGGACCGATATCAATGCCACCATGCCTATGCAGAACAGGATGACAAGTGAAAGCGAATCCACTGATAAACGCTCAGCCCCTTCATTTTTCAGATTCCAGAGAAGGGCGAACTCATACGCATCGTTTCCGGACGAAGCAATGAAGAAAAAGTCCGCAACAGACGCGACAATCTGTATGACGGCCACTGCCCCTGCCATGTAAAGGCATGTCTTTTCGGCAGCATGCCTTGGCAGTAATGTATTGATTACTATGACCATAAACGGCACCGCAAAGAACAGAACCGTTATGATTCCAACCGGCTGCATTTAATGCTCCCCCTCTACAAATGGCATTTGCCTGTTTCTTCAATCCCCGCCCGGGAACTTCTCCCTTATGCTTCATGGCGGGCCTGACAATATCCATGTCTGCAAATGCCCTACAAAAGAACCATAACGAATATAATCACTATTCCGGCAACTCCGCATACCGCAGCTAAAAGATAGCGCGAAAGGCTGCCGTTGTTTATGCGCTGCAGCATGGCTCCTGCGCCTTCGGCCAGTCCGACCAGTCCTACATCATAGAACCAGCTGACACCGCGCTCTATAAATGTGCACAACAAAGAATAGGCGTTTGCAGTTTGAATGAGCCAGTTATACGGATCAAACCATTGCTTTTCCGCAGCGTCATAAATGTTTCTCAGAACAGGCGCATAATGGATGTGATCTGCGGCATTAATCGCACTGCCTGATTTAATGGATCCGTATATGTGATCACAAACAGCCAGAGCCAGCACACAAACCGAAATAGTAACCAGTACTGCCGAATGCGGCCAGCCTGAATAGCTTTCCGTATATCCCAGCGCCGGTGACAGAAGTCTGTCCAGCGGCCATGTATTTACCAACCCGAACAAAACACAAATTGCAGCTAAAGCACACATTGGCAGGATCATTCCGAAGCCTGATTCCCGCACATGTTTTGTGCCCGCCGGCAGTTTAAGCTTTCCGGCGAAAACCGCACGTCCCATTTTCAGGAAGGATACAGCCGTCATGAAAGCGCCAAGGAGGGCGCCTATATAAAAGACTATATTGCTCTCAAGCGCTGCATCGAAAATGAGCTCCTTCGAGAAAAAGCCATTGAAGGGCGGCACACCTGCAATCGCCAGTCCGCTTATTATAAAGCAGGTCGCAGTTGCCGGCATATATTTCGCAAGACCCCCGATTTTCCTGAGATCTGTAGTCCCTGTCTGTTTTTCTATACTGCCGGCAGCCATAAACAGGCAGCTTTTATATGCAACATGGTTAAGCATATGGAATATACCGCCAATAATACCGACAGGAAGTGCCGTTCCTATACCCAGCACCATATACCCCACCTGACTGATTGCATGGTATGCCAGCAATCGTTTCATATCCTTCTGTATCAGCGCCATTGCCACGCCGATGATTATGGTAAGTGTACCAAGCGTCATAACGGCGATACTCATGCCGCTTTTTGGCTGTAAGTCATAAATATCAGTAACGATCCTTGTGGCAAGGTAAATCCCGAGAAATTTTTCAAGCATGCCGGGGAAAGCCGCCAAAAATGGTGTCGGGGCATCATCGGCAGCAGAGGGTATCCAGGTGTGGAAAGGCAAAGAGCCTGCCTTGCCGACAGCGCCAAGCATCATACAAGCAAACCCGATACCTGCTATCCCTGATACAGGCAGCTTCTGCATCTGCGACATATACGGTGTCCCTGACTGATATACAGTGATTATTATGCCAAGCATCAGCAAGAGATCGGCGGTACCGGATAACACCAGTGCCTTCACCGCTGCTTTCGGATTTTCTTTGTTGTTTATCAGCAGTATCCCAAAGAGAGTGCACAAAAGTCCTTCCCAGAAAAATAGCATAATGCACAGATTATCCGATAAAAGAGCACCGTTAATCATGGCAATGCTTATATTCAGATAAAGCATGAAAAGGCCCGCATAGCTTTTTTCCTTCAGAAATACGACACTATACAGGCTCACCAGCATGAAGCCGGCAGCTGCAAAAGTCACAAACATTGCCGAAAATCCATATACATTAAACGCAATGTCCAGGCCATGTGATGCAAATGGAATGGCCACATAAAAACCCTCTGACCGATAGAGACTTAACCCGAACAACATATTGACGGCTGATGACAGCAAAGCAAGCATCAGTCTTGTTACATAGCTTTTTCCAAAAAACCGGGCAGCAACTCCAAATGCGGCAGGCAATACTATCATAAACCATATAATATTTGCACCGTTGCTTAGAAACGAGCTGATCTGGTTCAACATACTACATCCACCTCCCTATCAGAGATGCAAGTCCCGAAGGCACACTGACAAATATTCCCAGGGCAAGTGTCAATACGGCAAGTATCATAACCGATACTACCATCAAAGGCGTACCTTCCTTAACAAGCGTGCCTGTCTGAGCCGGTCCGAGGAATACTTTGACAAAAAGCCTTGTCAGATACAGGACCGTCATTACCGCACCCAGTATAAACACTATCCCGAGTGCAATGTTTCCCGATGAAATGATACCGTCAATAACAAGGTATTTTGCGAAAAAGCCTCCGAAGGGAGGTATCCCCATTATCGAAAACGCACATAAAACAAATGCGAACGCAGTAAACGGCATACTTTTATATAATCCGCCCATTTTGGACATATCCTTGGTGTGCAGATTATGCTCCACAATACCTGCGCAAAGAAAGAGTCCCGCCTTTGCAACGCTGTGCATCAGTATGTATATCAGCCCGCCGACAGCGCCTGTCTCATTACCGCAGGACAAGCCAAGGAGGATAAACGCAAGCTGGCTTATCGTTGAATAGGCCAGAACCCTCTTTATATCATTGGCCTTAAAGGCCGCACCGGCACTTATAAGCGCGCTCACCGCCGCAATGACCGGCACTGCAGTATTGAATGCGCGGTCTATTTCAAATGTCATGATGAACAGCCTTGCATACGCATAAACACCGATTTTAACAAGTACGGCCGCATGCAGAAGCGAGGTTACAGGCGTCGGCGCAACACCTGCATCGGGCAGCCAGCTGTGGAGCGGGAAAGTGGCTGATTTCGAAAGGATTCCGAAAAGCACCATGACCACAGTCCATGCCGGGATTTTCACACCCTTCATGGCATACAAGTCAAATGTGCCTGTCTCGCCGTATATTCCCATGAAACCTGTAAGCATTATCAGCGCACCGGCCACCGTTATCATGAAGGCCTTGTTGGCACGGAGCGTCGTGATGTCCTCGCGGTAGAAGCCGATGAGCCTCCAGCAGCATATTGCAGAAATTTCCCAGAATATATAGATGAATATCAGGCTTGTGGAGAAAACGAGACCCATCATTGCGCCTATGAACAGGCAGACCATCATGTAAAACTCGTTCTGGTTTTCGTATTCCTTCATGTATCCGAAGGAATAAAGGACGATAAGCGAGGCCACCATTGACGCGGTCATTGCCATGAACACGGCAACAGCATCACCGTTAAAGCCGAAGCTCAGTCCGAGAGGAAGGTCGAAGTGCAAAAAAAGTGGTTCATCCTTAAGGACACAGGTCAATGAGGCAGCCGCACATGCAAATGCACTGACCACAAAAGTCAACGCCGCGTAATTTCTCAGTTTTTCGCTTATCCTCCCCAGCAGGGGAATAATACAGGCACCCAGCAAGGGTACTGCAATACAAACAATTAATATGTAGTTTTCCATTCCAGTTTCACCTTAAGTCCGCTAAAGTTGCCAGCCTTATGTATTTCTGCAAGAAATCCCGTTCAGGCCGTAAATTGCATCCTGAGTGATAGTAATACAAACAGCCGTTGCCGTCAAGCTTATTATTGTACACTGTATACAATTTTCAAGGTCAAAAACTTTCCGTTTTTTGCTCAAATTCGCAGTTATGTCGTTTTTGATGCATTTTTTTGAGAAATGTACCCCCATGGACATCGGTCATGCATAGGGGTGCACCCTCCTGAATTGCTTTCAGCATATCCTTGGAAGTATCTCTCCTCTCGGCATCAATATCCTTCTTTTTGTGCCATACCCGGTTACTGCATGGACATTGCCGCTTCCCGCCTTTACCTCGCCGATTACGGCGGCATTTTTACCCGCATCCATAGAGTGCAGCAGGCGCAGGGCATCATCAGCACAGCGTTCCGGCACCGACATGAGAATTATCCCTTCATTGGCTATATACAGCGGGTCCATTCCGAGAATCCCGCATGCTGCGGCAACATCGGGACGTACCGGCAGAGATTCTTCAAATATTTCAATGTCCGTATCCCCTGTCACCCATTCACAAAGCGTGGCAGCAACGCCTCCTCTTGTGGGGTCGCGCATCGCATGAACAATGCAGCCGTTGTCCAAAACTGCGTTGACAAGCTTTATGACCGGGGCCACGTCGCTCAGGATGGGCGGGTTAAATCCCATATTTTCCCTGGCAGCCATGACAGCCATTCCATGCGATGCCATATACCCGCTTATTATGATTTTGTCGCCTACGGCTATCCTCTGGGGAAGAGGAGGCCTGTCATCGGAAAACACACCGATTCCTGCGGTGTTGATGAAGATGCCGTCGACGCCTCCTCCTTCCACCACCTTTGTGTCTCCTGTGACAATCAAAACCCCTGCCTCTTTTGCGGTGGAAGCCATTGACTGAACAATCCGCCTTAATGTTTCAGTCTCAAAGCCTGCTTCTATTATCATGCCCACCGAGATGTACCTTGGGCGCGCCCCGCTTACCGCCAGATCGTTAACAGTGCCGCTTATACAGAGCCTTCCTATGTCTCCGCCAGGGAAAAACAGAGGCTTTATGACATAGCTGTCGGTAGTCATGGCAATTCTTTCGCCGGCAGAGCATACGGCGGAGTCGGTAAGGGGAGCCAGGCATTCATTTGAGAAAGCCGGCAGGAATACCTCCTCAACAAGTTCCCTGTAGGCCTCGCCACCCGAGCCGTGTGCAAGTGTTATCCTCTCCTCCATGCATTACTCTCCTCCGTACCTGTAATATGCAGCACAGCTTCCTTCCGACGAAACCATGCAAGGACCGAGTGGCGACCGCGGCGTGCATGTCCTTCCGAAATGTATGCAATCAGTCGGAACCTTTTTACCGCAAAGAATCTGTGAGCATATGCATCCCCTGGCTTCGGGCACATCGTCCGTGCTTATTTCAAATCTCAGTGCTGCGTTGTATTTGCTGTAGCTGTCCCGTATCTCAAGACCGCTTCCTTCTATCTCTCCAAGTCCGCGCCAGACGGCGCTGCTCTTTCTGAAAACCTTGTCAATCAGTCTTAGCGCTTCCCTGTTTCCTTCCCTGCGGACAGCCCGCGGATACATGTTAACGCATTTTTTCTCGCCCCTTGAGAGCATCCCGGTGAGGCAGAGAATTGCCGACATTATGTCATAGGCCTCAAACCCGGAAACGGCTGCAGGCTTTCCGAGCAAGGACGGGATAAAATCAAACGCATCGGACCCTGTCACGGCAGCCACATGGCCCGGGCATATCAGTGCATCTATGCCGTTGTTGCCCGAAAGCAGGTGCTTTATGGCTTCCGGCATGGTTTTATGCACGCTGAGCACGCTGAGATTCTCCAGGCCCATCCTGTCAGCGGCCTCAATCAGTGCAGCGGTAAGGGGTGCAGTTGTCTCAAAACCTATCCCGAAGTACACTACCTGTTTCGAAGGGTTATCCTCAGCAATCTTAAGAACGTCCAGCGGCGATGTGACTATCCGTATATCCCTGCCTTCCTCATACAATGAATAAAGGCTCACATCACCGCACGGCACGCGCATCATGTCGCCGAAGCATGTGAATATGACATCCTTCTGCCGTGCTATGCCAATTGCAGCAGCGATATCCCTCTGGGCCGTCACGCATACAGGACAACCGGGACCCGATACCAGGCGGATATTCTCAGGCAGAAGCTGCCGTATCCCGTATTTTCTGATGCAGAAAGTATGCGTGCCGCATACCTCCATTATTGTAATCCTGCCCAATCCGGCCGCAAAAGCAGCTATTCCCCTTTTCAAATCGTCAAAACCGTACCTCATTTTCGGTCATCCATGCATTCCATTGTTTCCGCAATAAGCTCCTCAAGCTCAGCACCTGATTTTTCATCGAGTATCTGTATTATGAAACCCGCATGGACCAGCACCCGGTCTCCCGGTTTTACATTTTCGAAAAGCCTTGTGCTGGCCTTTTTGGATACGCCTCCGTAGTCCACCTCGGCCATTCCGTCCTTTATATCAACAACCCTGCCCGGTATCGCAAGGCACATGAACAACACCTCGTTTCAATGCTTTTCACCCGCCATTTCCGGTCATTCAGGCCGGAGATGTCAGGCAATTCCCTGTGCAGCGAGGCTCATGACATTCTGCACATCCATGAGGCTGCCGCCGCCTGACCGTATGATATTCCGCCGTCATTTGCCGGCACCTTTTCATTAAGAAGCACTCTAAAACCTGCAGCCTCAAGCTGTGCCGCACTGTCACAGAGAAGATGCGAATTCTGGAACACGCCGCCGGACAGCACGACTCTGCGGCATCCATACAATGTTTCGGCATGAGACGCAGCATCAGCTATAAGCCTGGCCACCGCCCGGTGAAATCTTGCCGATATAACGCCGCTTCCGGCATTCGACCATGCATCCCGTACAACATCACGGATGAGGTGTCTCCAGTCAAATATCATCATGCCTGATTCATTGGGTGTCAGTTCAAAGCTGTAGCTTCCCGCAGCACCGGTGTCAATCGCCTGTTCCAGGTCGACAGCGGCCTGTCCCTCATAGGAGCATTCAAACCTTACTCCCGCAATGGCCGACACCGCATCGAACAGTCGTCCGATGCTCGATGTCAGTGGTGAATTGACTCCACGGCGGTATGCCCGCATCAGGATGAGCGGGTCATTCGGAACTTTTCTGCAATTCTTCCTGACATATCTTTCGAAGAACTCCAGAGCCTTCTCTTCCCCGCAGGCCAAATCAATCATCGCCATTGCCATGCGCCATGGCTCGCGTATGGCAGCCTCTCCGCCCGGAAGCGGGGCATGAAGCATATGACCTATGCGACGGCTTGAGCCCATATTGCCAAACAGCGCCTCTCCTCCCCAGACCGTGCCGTCGTTTCCGTATCCGGTTCCGTCAAAAATGAGGCCGACAGCATCACCTTTCACCTCATGTTCAGCAAGCACCGAGGCAAAATGGGCATGATGGTGCTGTATGCGATATACGGGAAGCGAGCCTTCGTAACGCTGCGCGTATCGGGTTGAGACATAATCGGGATGCATGTCGCATGCAATTATTTCCGGTTTTGCATCCAGCAGTCGTATGAAGGACTCTATCTCCCTTTCGTAAAAAGCCGCGGTGTCGGCATCGTCCAGGTCTCCTATATGGCTGCTAATAAATGCATTTTCATGCTTCTTTATGCAGAAGGTGTTTTTCTGCTGTGCACCAAGCGCCAGTATGACAGGGCTTTCCCCGGCCAGCCTTACGGGGCACGGCACGAATCCTCTGGCCCGCCTTATCAGCCGTATGCCCCCTGCCGCAAAAATGCAGACGCTGTCGTCCACCCGGCGGTAAATCTGTCTGTTGTGGGTCAGAATCGCATCGGCAATGCCTGGAAGCTTCTCAAAGGCTTCTCGGTCATCATAAACCATGGGGCTGTCGGACAGGTTGGCACTGGTCATGACCAGCACCCTGTTGGTCTGCATGATAAGAAGGTGAAGCGGCGTGTAGGGAAGCATTACGCCAAGCCTTCGGTTGCCGGGTGCCGTTGCAGGAGCAATCCTGCAGCCCTCCTTCTTCTGAAGAAGGACTATGGGTTTCCGGGGGCCGGTAAGCATCGCCAGTTCTTCATCGTTTACGATGCAGTTTTCCCTTACCGTTTCAATGCTGTCCATCATGACGGCAAAGGGCTTGTCATAGCGAACCTTCCTCATTCGGAGTCTTTCAACGGCGTCCTCGTTGAAGGCATCGCATGCCAGATGGTATCCACCAAGCCCTTTTACCGCAACGATACCGCCGCTTTTTATGCATTCATCGAAAAGAAGAAAGGGGTCTCCCCCTATTAACTCCCCGTTCCTGTAAAAACTCAGCTTCGGCCCGCAGGCAGGGCATGCGTTGGGCTCGGCATGAAACCGCCTGTTTGTGGGGTCGTTATATTCACGCTGACATTCAGGGCACTGGACAAACTCCGACATGGTCGTGTTCCTGCGGTCGTAAGGGATGTCTCTGATGATGGTAAACCTGGGACCGCAGTCAGTGCAGTTTGTAAAGGGATAACGGTAACGCCTATTGCCGGGGTCCATGACCTCGGCGGCACATGCATCGCATATGCCGATATCGGGTGATATGAGCGCCGTTTTCACACCATTTCGGCTCGAAGCGATGACAAAATCAGTATCTCCCCTCACTTCGAGCCTTTCCGCCTCAATGTCATCTATCCTGGCAAGCACGGGAGGATGCTCCTTAAGCATCCTTACAAAGCCGCTGAGCGCCTCCTCTTCACCCTCGATTTCGGCATATACGCCCTCGGAGGTATTCATTACATAGCCCTTTACAGAAAAGCTCTTTGCCAGCCTGTAGACAAAAGGCCTGAAACCTACGCCCTGAACTATTCCCTTTATTCTAAGCGAATACCTTGCTGTCATCTTTGCTGCTGCTTCTTTTCGGCCTGCCCAAGAATGTATGCCGTGACCTCATCGGCGGAATAAACGCCGTTTTTCATGCCTGCCTCAAAAACAGCCACCTTTGGGTTTATTTCTCCGATATTGCGTCTCATGGCTGCGACATCGGCGTCAATGTACGGTGCAAGGTCAATCTTTGTAATGACCGCCACATCGGCATTCAAAAATGCCACCGGATATTTGAGCGGCTTGTCGTCACCCTCGGCTATGCTCAGTATCACCATGCGCATGTCCTCACCCAGGTCAAATGACGCGGGACATACCAGGTTGCCGACGTTTTCTATGACAAGAAGGTCCAGCGATTCCAGAGCCAGCTTCTCAAGCTGTTTTTCTATCATCTGCGCGTCGAGGTGACAGCCGCCCCCGGTATTTATCTGAATTGCCGTAACCCCGGTTTTTTCTATGCGCTTGGCATCATTCTGCGTGGCGAGGTCTCCCTCGATTACGGCCGTTTTCAGTTTTGAACTCAGGTGCGGCAGTACGTTTTCAAGAAAGGTCGTCTTTCCTGAACCGGGGGAGCCCATTACGTTTATGACATACACGCCGTTTGCTGCAAACTTTTCCCTGTTTTCCGCAGCTATTTGATTATTGAGTGCCTTAAGGTCCTGTTTGATGTCAATCCTGCCCATATTAATCTTCCTCACAATCTATGCTCTCTATGTATACCTCGTCGCCGCTCATGATGCTGAAACTGCTGCTCCCGCACGAAGGGCAGACAATCGGAAATCCTTCCACGGGAAACTCCCCTCCGCAGCTTTCGCACCTGGCGGTTGCCGGTGTCTGTTTTATTACAAGCTGCGCATCCTTCATGATTCCCTGCTGCGTCATTGCTCTGAATGCAAATGAAAGCGCATCGGGAAGCGCATTGGACAATTGCCCCACTGAAAGGATTACCCTGTTCACACGGACAACATTACGGTTTTCCACCGCTTTGTATACCGTGTTCAGAAGATTTTGCATCAATGCGGTTTCGTGCATGTATTTCTTCACCCTGACTATTCTATATCTGCTTTCTTTGCAAATCAACAATAAACGGGCTGTTACAAATATTACCGTAATAATGTCCCATAGTTAACAATAATAGTATTTTCCCGGTTTTGGAAATTAACGGATAAAAATTTCACTGAAAAGCCGTCTCCCCTGTATATTTGTCTGAAGAAATAACAAATGCAGATGTCAACACATTAACATCTGCCGCCAGTATGCAATATTCACAGTATATCTCCTTTTGCAGAATGATATATTGGTGTCAGCGTTCGTAAAAATTCATTTTTCTGTTATGGAAACATTGCCGTATTTTCTGGTATATTCCTCATATAAATCATCCGTGTATTTATCGTAATACTCGTCAAATGCTTTATGGAGGTCCGTGGCACTGATGTCGGGATGGTCAGCTGCAAATTTGCCTTTAAGATATTTTCTGTATTTGCCTGTTGTATATGCCCTTTTGTATACCGGAAAAGACTTTTCCCAGTATTCGTCTTCTGTCATTCCGGTGTCCTTTAAATAGCTTAAATAGAATTTGTAGACTTCAGGATCTTTCTTCATTGTTTCTTTCGTTTCATTCATATAATGCCAAACTTCGTCGTCCGTTAATGTAACACCGGCTTTAACAGCTTCTTTATACAGAAGCCTGTCGGTTACTATTTTCTTTATAACCTCGTCATCCGAAACGGAAACGCCTTCCAGTGCATAAACGGCTTTACAGTTATCCAGTTGTTTCCTCGTAATTATCATATCATCGGATTCATAATCCGTTCCGGTTTCTTTATTCCCGTACGCAATGATAAATACAGCGGACAATGCCGCAACTGCAACTATAACCAGCAAACATACAAGTGTTTTTCTCATCTTCACTGGCATCACCCCCAGAACTTAAATTCTTTATTATGGCAGGCACCGCGCCACATCATTTCCGGCAGTAATGCATGATTTTTTTGTTTTCCTGATCATCCGTCCGCTATTGTTATATAGCCATAAGGCCATAATGTCAATATTATGAAATATTTTATTTATTCTTATAATCAGAAAATAAATGGTTTCGAGGCGGAAAAAGTCAGGACCTGTACATACCTCTCACGATTTAAGGACCGTAATGATGTGAAGCATTCTGTTATTTACATGAACGGACCATACCGCAGTCCGGCAAAGACATTGCTCCGAAAGCGCAGACTGCCGGACAGGTTTCTTCGTCTTAAAAAAACAGCAACTAACAGCTCAAGTTTTTCAAATATCATAATGAAGCAGCAAAAAATAATAAAAGAGCCTCAAAACCGCATTGGAACAACGGATTCTGAAGCTCTGAAAAACTGCTTCTGGTGCCGCTGGCCGGACTCGAACCGGCACGCTTTGTGGGCGCTTGATTTTGAGTCAAGTGCGTCTGCCAATTCCGCCACAGCGGCGTGTTACTTTCTCATATTAGCATAAACAGCGGCTTTAATCAAGAAGGTTAATCGTTCCTGCCCGTTCCCGCTCTGCTACTGACCGGCGACCCGGCAGGAAACACTGTGAATTGAGTCGTATATGAACATTTTACTTTTCATTCCGGGTCTGACCGGTTATTTCATTAATGATGGTCATGACGTCATCATCGTAATCTATTCTGTACTCGCCGGGCTTAATGGCGTCCTGAAGGTTCGCCTTTTTGAGCATTATCTCGAATTCAATGGAACTGTCTATAATTCCGGCTTCATAAAGCCTTTCGGCAACCCTGGAAGAACTTTCGCCCTCGCTGATAACAAAAGTGACGCTGCCGTCCCGGTTCCTTTTGATGTTTTCCGCGTTTTCAAGCCTGTCAACCATCCCAAGCTCTTCTGCCCGTCTGATAATCTCGGCATCCGAAAGCCGGGGTTCATATCCCATGAAAAATATGAAGCCGAGAATCGAAGTGATAATAATACCTATTCCTGTCCCCAGCAGCACACTTTTACCGTCAATCAGCTTCACATCGTCTCTTCCTTTTTGGAATCAGTTTTAGTGCCCTATTTTCGTTATCAGCTCTATTTCACCCCTGCCCATATTGAGGAGCCTTGCAATCTGGGCACTGTCCATGCCGTTTTTTGAAAGCTTTATAATCTCACGGCGCTTTTCGTCATAATATACGACCTTGCTTTCTTCAGACTCCTGAATCTCCGCATCCGTGTCCTTTTTTGCATCGGTCTCCGGTTCTGTATTCTCTTCATCCTTTACCGATGTAATTTCCGGTTCATAAGCAGGTTCATTTCCGGAGAACTGCGATAAGGACACCGTTTCCGGTCCAATCCTGCCGCCCATGGATGCAATTCTGCGGTCAGCCTCTTCAATTATTCTGTTCAGCATCTCATACTTTTCCTCAAGCCTTGAGACAGAATAGGCTGAGAATCTGTTCATCTCCTGGAGAAGAATCTCCGCGTCCTCGATTATTTCAATAAGTTCATCCCTTTTCTCTGCTATATCCCTGCGGTAATCGTGGAAACGCCGTTTCTCCGCAAGCATGAGAATAAGGGCCAGAAGAACCAGACAGGAACCTGCAAGAGTGATGCAAGCAAAAAACAATTCCATAAGCTGCTACCTCATCAGTCAGTTTCTCTATATTGCATTAATACACCGGTGTACTGACAGCACACCGGTAGTCTCTTCTATAGCCTTATATCGATATGCACTTCTTCCGCTTTCACAGGCCTTGCCTTCTGCGTTTCGGCGTCCTTTTTATTTTCCTCTTTGCCTTTTTCTTTTTCGGAATTCTGCCTCCCGCTGTTTCTTTCTTCCTTCTCTGTAATGGCCACCTTGTTGGCCTGATCCTGTGCATGGACGGACCTTGTATTCCGGTCGGACTGCTTCAGGGATGTTTCGGCCACCTGCTGATCATGTCCTATTATCCTTTGCTGTTGCTCGATTTGCTGCCGGGCAACATCATTCACCTTCGTTACCATTGGGCGGAAATCGACCGGTCCTATAGCCATGGGGACCTTTTCTCCTCCTTGGCCTGTTACAGCGGGGCAATGCGTATATCTGCCCCATCACTGTACAGGGTACAGTACTGGGCTTCTTCTTTAATATATAACATTGCATTTCCGATGGCAACACGGACGCCGGGATAAACGTTTCCCAGAACCTTTATCCTGCCGTTTGAGCCTGCCTGCAGTCTCTCCTCAATTGCTTTGGTTTCTTTTTTGTATTCTATCAGCTTGCTTTCAAAGGTGAATTTGGTACGTGTGCTCTTTGCCAGAATCTCGCGCTTTTCCAGAGAAAGTTCGCCGGTTGCGGACTTAATCTTGTTGAGCAGGGCAATTGCCTGGTTGGCTTTTGCAAGCCCTTCCTCAAGCTTTGCAATCTCTGTTTTCAGTAACTTGAGCCGCTCTCTCAGCTGGGGCTCGACCCCCACTTCAACGACAGTAGAGGTAAACATCTGATTTCCGAGGTATTTTACTTCGACATACTTGCCTACCCTGGCTATTCCTCCTACAAGAAGCCCTTTTCTGCCGCCAAGGATTATGCTGTTTCCGCATTTGACGTCACAGTGCATGACGGCATCGGCCTTCAGGTCGCCGGCAACTTCAACTTTGCTGTTTTCGATGAACTTGGCTATAATGTCGCCTCCTGCAATCAGTTCACCCTTTCCGCCGCCGACCATTCCGCGCTTTAATATTATGTTTCCGCCGGCCTTAAGCTTTGCGGCCTCCACGACACCGTCAACTTCAATGTCACCGCCTGCCTCGATTTCGAAGCCCGACAGGACGTTGCCCCTTACGGAAACGTTTCCGATAAACTTTATGTTTCCTGTTGAATTATCAACATCTGCGGGTACCTCATAGACGGAATATACATTTATCTTGCCGTCCACAATTTTCAGCTGTCCGTCAATCTCTGCATACAGAGCGGTACCTTCCTTGTCGAGATATACACCCCTGCCTTTGGGTATGACGGCAGGCCTGCCGTCTGTTGCCTTAAGCTCGGTACCCATCACATTGATGCCGTTTTTCCCTTTTGTAGGAGGAATTACCTCAACAAGCTTCTGGTCCTTCGTTATGTTTTCTATAAGGTTAAGTTCCTTGTAATTGACAGTTCCGTCTTCCATGATGACGGGCTTGCGGTCCCTGCTTACATCAACCAGGTAATGAAGCGAGCCGTCCTGGCCGTTTACGGGTGGTATGCCCTCCGCCACCAGAACCGGAACACCATAGACGGGATTCTGTACAAACTCCCTTATTTTGTCTTCGTTAATGCATGCTACAATGCCTTTATCGTGAAGGGCACGTATTATCATCTCAAATGTGGGGGCGCCGCCGTCGCCTTCGGGCCGGGTGACGGTAATAAAGGCCTGCATCTTGTCATCGGATGTTGAGGCCTCCACCACTGCGTCCAGTTTTTTCTCGGGCTGCGGCTCGGCAATTTTAACCGGTATCCCGTCGCGGCGTCTGACAGCCTCTGCGACGGCATTGGCATTGTAGCCGACTATTCCTTTTCTTGCTATGCGGCTTAAAACATCCTCCTGGTTCACTTTGTCAAAAAAGCCGGCAGAAGGATAAACAGTCAGATAAACTCCGTCTTCCCTGTATGTAATATCATAGTTCTTTCTCTGCAAGAAACCGCTGTCCGTCATTCCGCACTCTCCTCTATTCCAGAATGACACTCTTCATCTGTCCCAGCCTGCTGCGCATACGCATTATGGCTTTGGTATGCAGCTGGGATATTCTGGACTCCGACACCTTCATAATCTGGCTGATTTCCTTAAGAGTCAGTTCCTCAAAATAATACAGGGTCACAACCATTCTTTCTTTTTCCGGAAGTTTTTCTATAGCATCTGCCAGGGTCTCCCTCAGCTCCACTACCTCCATCCGCTGCTCAGGCCTCATGGAATCCATGTCCACAGTCAGCGCGTCAATTCCGGTTTCATGGTTCTGGTCAAGATAGTCCTCTAGAGAAATCATCTGGGACATGCTGACCTCCTGGACGAGTTTGTTCAGTTCATCGGTGGTAATTCCGAGATGGTCCGCGATTTCCTGATCGCTTGCAGAATGTCCGAGCCGGTTCTCGACTTCGTAATAGGCCTTTTCCAGTTCCTTTCCCTTCTTGCGCAATGATCTCGGGGCCCAGTCAAGTTCGCGGATGCTGTCTATGATGGCACCTCTGATGCGAAGCGATGCATATGTCTCGAACTTTACCTTCTTGTCGATATCAAACTTCTCTATTGCATCTATGAGGCCGAAAACACCATAGCCAACCAAATCCTCGTATTCCACGTTGGACCCGAAATAAATGCTTAGTCTGCCGGCCACATATTTGATTAGGTCAGCATATTCGAGAATAAGCTGTTCCTTTATGGCCGGATCCCTTGTCTCCTTATATTTTTTCCATAGTTCCTCCCGTCTCTGTGGAACTGATGCAGCCATTGAATACCTCCATCCACGGACGGATTATCCGTTCGTTAATTTCATTTCTTTCTTATAAACTCGGCTATTGGAAGATCTTCAAAGTCATTGTTGCTTTCAGGCTCTTCATCTCCTATGCGAAAGTCAATGCTTGCTCCGGCCTGTGATGCTGCTCTTTTCTGCTCCTCTTTCCTGCTCTGCTCTTTCTTCAGCCTCTCCTCTTCTTCTTCCTTCAGCTTCATGGCTGCCATCTGCTCAGCAATGCCGTGAACAGTCGTTCTGACCAGGATTCCCACCACGTAGAAGATTGCCATCCCTATGCACATGTTAAGGATGTTTTCATCATTGGGAACACCGGTGGACAAGCCTATCAGACCTATTATCAGACCCGCTCCCGTTCCCAGCAGCAGCGGGATTTTCCTTATGTAATTCATGTTGCGACTTCACCTACAAATACTTGATTCCGAATCCTAGGGTTTTCACTTTAAGCACCCCGTCTTCGGATGAAAGCTCTATGGTGCGGCCGTAATTTCCACCCGTGTCCTCGGCAATTATAGGAATATTTAATTCTGCAAGAACCGCCTTTGTGGCCTCTATATTCCTTTGCCCTATCTTCATGGAATCATTCTGGCTGGCAAAGGAAAACATCTGGGCTCCGCCGGCTATCTTGGCAACAATATTTTTTACATCAGACCCGATTCCCTTCATTTCTTCAACCAGGTCATGTATGCCGGTATCTGCAAACTTGGCGCGGTTTGCGTGTGCTGTAGCAATAGCGGAGCTGGGCAACATGATATGCACCAATCCAATATTCTTTGTTTTGCGGTCATACAGTGCAATGCCAATACAGGAACCCAGACCAAGCGTTGTTAAAATTGCAGGATGCCTTGCTACCTTCAGTTCGGCCATGCCAACCTTGATTATCTCTGCTGCCATCAAACAACTCCCAACGTCTTCAGTAATTTTCCGTAGGACAAGTCATCCGGAATCAGGAAAAGGTCCCCGATGACGCTGTCCTTGCCGTCCATGAAAACGTTTTCTATATAGAGTACGGTGTCAGAGTTTTTCCCGAATTCAATGGCGGGTACGCTCAGTATGGCCCCCGCCATATCCATGGCCAGTGCCGGTACATCCGGCACGATTTTCAGGCCTGTCATATCAGACAAAGCCGAAAGGTAGGATCCTGCAAGTATGTTTCCTATTTCAGTCAGTACCGAACAGGTCATCTCATCAAAACTAAGGTCAGTTTCCAGTGGCTTTCCCATCAGTATGTTCACCAGAAGCCTGGATGAGGGATTGTCAAGAATAAACATCATGCTGCCGCCGATATCGCCGTGAATGCGTAGAAGTATTCCCACCACCGGCGTTTCGGCGCCACCTAAAACCTCGCTCACCTCGCTGAATTTCATGATGCGTATCTGGGGCACCTTCATCACTATGCGCTTATCCAGCAGCTTGGCAAGGGCAGTGGCAGCATTGCCGGCCCCGATATTTCCTATCTCCCTCAATACATCCAGATGGAAACTGTTAAGCTCGCTTATTGCATCCGCCATCGGCTCATACCCCTTGCTCCCGTTCGGTTAATTCGGAAATCAGTTTTTCAATGTTGAGCACGGTAATCAGTCTGTCCCCAATCCTGCCTATACCGACCACGTAGTCCATCGAGCGGTCATTGGTAATGCTTGTAATACTGCCCATTTCCTCCTCTGTGAAGTCCACAACCTCAGCGACCGAATCCACTATTACGCCCAATGTAATGTCGTTTATCTTAAGCATGATTATTCTCGTCTCTTCATCAGGCACTTTTTCAGGCAGGCCGAACTTGGTCCTCAGGTCCATTACCGGAATTATTTCTCCTCTTAAGTTTACGACTCCCTTTATATAGTCCGGCGTATTGGGAACCCTTGTAATATTCATGTATTTTTCAATGATGGATACCTTGTGGATATCCACTCCGAATTCCTGATCGCCTATCTGGAACACAACATACTTATTACTCTCTTTTTCCGAAATCTGGCTTACCACGAAACCATGCCCCCCTTTCCACTCACATAATATGGCGTAACGAGGAAAATCCGGTCAGGCAGCAACTCACAGGGCGAGGGCATTGCTGTCGATAATCAGGGCGACATTGCCGTCACCCAGGATTGTGGCTCCGGCAATATACTTTACGCCCTGCATGATCTTGCCCAGAGATTTTATCACTATCTCCTGCTGGCCTATGAGGCTGTCAACACTGAAGGCTGTGAGTTTGTCTCCTTTCTTTACCACGACTACAGTAAGATGCTTTTTCTTTTCGTCGGGTATCGCGTCCCTGATGCCCAGCACCTCATTAAGTCTGACGAGGGGAATTACCATATCCCTCAGTATGACCACTTCGCGGTTGCGTATCATCTTCACATTGCTGAATTTAATGTTGTCAATCTCGCGTATTGAACTGAGAGGCAGGGCATACTTCTCAGACCCTATCCTGACCAGAAGCGCCTGGATTATGGCCAGCGTTAAAGGAAGCCTTATTATGAACTTGGTTCCGGCGCCACGTTTTGTCTCTACCTCCACAGTACCGCCCAGGGCTTCAATCTTGGTCTTGACCACATCCAGACCCACGCCTCTGCCGGAAAGGTCCGTAACCTTGTCGGCAGTGCTGAAGTTGGGCTTGAACAGATACTCGATAAGTTCCTTTTCTGAAAGGGTTCCGACAATCTCAGGGGTTTCAAGGCCCCTTTCCACTATCTTCTTCCTTATCTTGTCTATATCTATGCCCCTGCCGTCATCCTCCACTTCAATGACGACATGGTTTCCGTCCTGATAGGCGCGAAGATAGATGGTTCCCACACGGGGTTTGTTAAGTCTTGCACGTTCCTCCCGGGTCTCAATTCCATGGTCCGCGCTGTTTCTCAAAAGATGGATTAGCGGATCACCGATTTCATCTATGACGGTTCTGTCAAGCTCCGTATCCTCGCCCGACATCCTGAGCTCGATATCCTTGTCCAGTTCCCGGGCAATATCGCGGATCATCCTCGGGAACCTGTTGAAGACCGCTTCAACCGGTACCATCCTTACCTTCATGACGGCATCGTGAAGGTTTGTGGTGACCCTTTCCAGATACTCTATGGATTCATTCCAGGCCGAATTGTCCTTTGAGTTCATCTGGTTTTCAAGGCCGTTCTTGATTATGATTAGCTCGCTTACCAGATTCATCAGCACATCCAGCCTGTCAATGTCCACTCTCACCGTCTTGCCGGTCCGGTGAGCCTTTTTGTGTTCCTGGTGTTCAGCCTGTTCACCGGGCTCTTCAGCTACATGCGCCGTATTGCTGCTTTCAATGGCATTGCCCTGATGTTCCTCATTGCTTATGCCTATCATTTCCGGCGTAATGGGCGTTACCTCAACACCTGTAATTTCGGCAATCGAGTTTATCTCCTTCTCGAAAAACTCTTTGCCGTTGGAGGTTATGACCACAACGGTGAACTCGAAGTCGAATTTTTCGTCCTCGATGTCCTCCGCGCTCGGAACCGATTTGATGATGTCGGAATTCTTCTCAATCAGCTGGAAAACTATGAAAGCTCTGGCGGCTTTCAGAAGGCAGCCCCTGTCTAATTCAACATGAATCTGGAATATGTTCATTCCGGCCTCAAAGCCTTTTTTCATGATATCTATGTCGTACTGGTTGAATTCGAGGAGCTTGGTGCCTTCAACAGAAGATTCCGGTTTATTATCCGAAGTCCCGTTGCCGGACGAAGCTTTCGTAACAGGCGAATTTGTCGCTTTTGACTGGACACCGGCCTTATTCAGTATGTCAGCCAGCGCGTCCACAATGTCCCCGTACTCCTCATTACCTTCATCGCCTGTGGACGAGACTGTGTTTACATAGTTCTCAAGGGCATCCAGGCATTTGAACAGTATGTCAACGATATCGGATGTTGCCGATATCCTGTCGTTTCTCATCGCATCAAGTACATCTTCCATATGGTGGGTGAGCCTCTGCATTCTGGCAAACCCCATGGTGCCCGACATGCCTTTCAGTGTATGAGCAACACGGAATATCTCGTTAAGGACATTTTTGTCCGACGGATCCTTTTCCAGTTCCAGGAGTGATGAATTTAGGTCCTGCAAATGTTCCCTGGATTCATCCACAAAGATGTCAAGATATTGGTTCATGTCCATTACTGGCACACCCCCATGTAATTCATGATTCTGTTGGGTATTTCCATAAGCGGAACCACCTCATTGACAACTCCGGACTCAATAGCAACCTTCGGCATTCCGAAAACGGTGCATGTGCTCTCATCCTGGGCGATGACATACGGGTTTTTCTTTTCCTTCAGTTTTATAAGTCCTTTTGTGCCGTCACTGCCCATACCCGTCATTATCACCGCAATTATATCGTTAAAGTCCGTCTCGGCCACCGAACGCAGCATTACATCAACGCTTGGCCTGAATCCACCAGCAGGAGGCAGGTCTGAAAGCGCAATCCGGGTTCTGCCTCCTTCCGACTTCAGCGTCAGATGATGGCTGCCCGGAGCTATGTACACATGTCCGGCCTCCAGAATTTCACCCTGCTCGGCTTCCTTTACGGCCAGGCAGCTTATTTCGTCCAGCCTCTGTGCAAGGGATTTGGTAAACCCCTCCGGCATATGCTGTACAACAACAATGGCCGCCGGAATGTCTGCCGGGAACATGGGCATAATGCTGCTCAGAGCCCTGGGGCCGCCGGTAGAGATACCTATGGCAATCAGGTACTTCAGTTCACGGGATTTGCCCGCATTTTCTCCGGACACAGGAAAAACTCTTGTACATGTGCCGGAAGCATTTTTCCCCCGCCTTTTGCTGATGTACGCAAGCCGTATCTTTTTGGCCAGTTCTTTGCCCATACCGTCAGAGGGTACACCGAAAATGCCTTGGGGCTTTGAAATAAAATCAAAGGCTCCCAGTTCAAGAGCCCTGATAGTAGCTGATTCGCCCCTCTGGGTGTGACTGCTGACCATTATGACAGCATAATCGCCCTGCCGGAGAAGTTTTTCCAGAGCGGTAAGCCCGTCCATCACCGGCATTTCCACATCAAGAGTTATAACATCAGGACTAAGTTCCCTTGCTTTATCAAGAGCTTCCAGACCGTTTCTTGCCGTTCCCACGACACACATCTCCGGATTCTTTTCAATCATGTCTGAGATAACGCGTCTCATGAATGCGGAATCATCTACAACCAATACGGTAATCCTGCTGTCTGTCATTTGGTCCAGCCCTTTTTAATAAGTTTTCGCTGTTCTTCAAATATATAGCTTATAATCCTCTCCCTGTTCATGTTGGTTATGTCAACAAACTCAATACCTATTTCATAACCGTATCTGCCGCCGTCATGTATGTCTGCAATCCGCACAACCCTGCCTCTGAAAGGAATGTTCAGGTCTATGTGCAGCCATCCTTCAACGTACCAGCCGATGTCGGGTTTTTCATCGGACAGGAGGCAGATTCCTCCGCCGCTGATATCTTTTGTTATACCTGTCTTGTAATTCCTGCGCTCTCCTTCAGCGGCCATCTGGTCGGGATACATCCTGTAAAGGACATCCCTGACGCATTTGAACCGGAAAAAGTAGCGCCTCTGAATCTTCTCAGCCTCTGACAGCGGCTTTATTTGCAAAAAATGTATATTCCCTTCAACACTCCGGCCCACAGTCTCCGATTGAAACCTGAACAAATCGCCGTCCTTCTGATATATAACGTTCAGACGGGTTCCCCTTTTAACCGGATATATCCTCCCTTCAAAAATCGGAGAAAGGATTTCCATGGTACCGTCAGGAAGCAGCGTTTCAAACTGGCTGACGAGAGTAGGTACAACTCTCTCACCTTTTTCATCCAGTATTTCAAGTTCCAGCTTTGTGCCCAGAGTCAGATTAGTTCCCAGCATCGGCCTGCACCACTGTTTTAGTTTAGCATAATATCCCATCTGATTAAACTGAATTCTGCATTTATTGACATTTACAAACCGGTCCAGTTGCTGCCGGCCGTTTGTAACAACACTTTTCGCCGCAAGTTGTCAGTCATGCTCCGAAAAACGACAAAACCCGCTGCATAAAACCTCTTGCGCCAACAGTCTGTTCAGCCCTCTGGCCGTTATACACCAGTGCATCGGCAATCTCAAACACACTCCTTGCTGCCTGGCTTCTGGGATGGCTCAGGCAGAAAGGCTTCTGCTGCTTGACCGACTTCATCACCGTGTCATCATATAATATATACCCAAGTTTAGTGAGCTTTAATGACAAAAATTTCTCAGATACGACAATCAGTTTGTTGGCGATATTCTCTGCTTCACGCGCGGTTTCGGCCTTGTTCACCAGAATCCTTATAATCTTCCTTCTGTCCCTGCGTGATATCATCTTTACGAGCGCATAGGCATCGGTAATGGCAGTAGGCTCGGGAGTGGTTACCAGAACGATTTCATCGGCTGCCATGATGAAGCTCATGACATTCTGTGAAAGACCGGCTCCCGTATCGATGAGGATTATATCGTACAGCTTGTCAAGCAGGGCTATGTTGCTGATAAACTTTCTCAGTTTCTTCCGGTCAAGGCTTATCAGTTCCTCAACGCCTGACCCGCCGGACAAAAATTTGATGTTGTCTGGACCGTCGGTAAGGACCTCGAATATGGATTTTTCTTCCCTTATCAAATCCAGAAGGGTATATTTCGGGGCAATGCCGAACAAAAGGTCAATATTTGCCAGTCCGAAATCCACGTCAATTACAGCTACTTTCAGGCCAAGCCTGCCAAGTGCAATGGCAAGATTGACGGTTATGCTGGTTTTTCCCACGCCTCCCTTGCCACTGGTTACTGTAATCACTCGTGCTTTCTTCTCCGGAATGCTGTCATAGTCGGCGGCAAAGCCACCCTGCATGTTACCGACTATTTTCCGGAGCATTTCAGCCTGATCGCTCATGGCAACTTCATCCCCTCGTATGAGGCCTCTCATTTGTTCTTTCCTGATCCCAGAAGGTTTGCGACAATTACCCGCGGATTTGCCACATCCAGGTCATCCGGTACGCTTTGTCCGGCCGTAGTATATGACAGAGGTTTTCCGGTCAGATAACGGGCATTGAAAATCGCACCTGGAACCGGAGTTTCATCAAGTTTTGTGAAAATAAGCCTATAGTCTTTCATGAACGAGTAGTATTCAAGAATTTCTTCCATCGCACGCCTGCCGGTATTGGCACTCACCACCAGATAGGATTCGTCGGCCCCCGCCGCATTTACCAGGGCCTTCAGTTCGTCAAAATGGGCCTTGTTCCTGTGGCTTCTTCCGGCTGTATCAATAAGGACAAGATCCTTGTCTGAAAGTTCTCTTATTGCGTCCTGCACCTCATTGGGGGAATACACGACGACAACAGGTATGTTCAGTATCTCTGAATAGGTTTTAAGCTGCTCCACGGCTGCAATGCGGTATGTATCCGCCGTTATCAGGCCCACTTTCTTCTGCCTGTTCAACGTAAAATCTGCAGCAATTTTGGCAAGCGTCGTGGTCTTGCCGACCCCTGTCGGTCCGACAAATATTACAACCTGGGGCCTTCCGTCCGACCTCAGCTTTATGGTTTCAGGCTCCCCGAGAAAAACTGTCATTATTCTTGAAACCATGTACAGAACTTCGTCGTAACTCTTTGAACTGCCTCCGTATTCCCTGATCTTCTCCATGATTTTGTCAATAAGCCTTAAGTCCAGTTCCATGTTCTCCAGGGTTCTCCTCAATAAATGCAGATTTTCCTGTCCCGGGGATTCATGAGCTTCCGGCCTTTCGCCGAGCTGATGAACTGTCGCCGCGCTCTTTTCCCTGACCGAAAGGTAAATCCTTTCCAGCATTGTCTCTATGTTTTTTACCTTGTTTTCCAGCTCGAGCAGTTTCGTATTTTCATTCTGGCCGGAAGCAGGACTGTAACGGGGCATTGCCGCCGTCCGCGCGGTGGCCCCGGTCTGCATGCGCTGGGTCTGGGGCTGCATATGCCCGTAGGCCGGCCCCTGATTCATTTGCTGGGATATCTGATGTGCCATCTGATTCAACATTTGCTGCCCGGCATGCTGTGTCTGATACTGAGGCTGCTGAGTGGTTTGCTGGGCTGAAGGCGCGGGTCCCGTCATCGTCTGATAGGAATTCGGGGCCTGGTAACCCATCTGGGCCTGGCCGTATGCCGGTGTCTGCGGATATACGCCTGCAGGCTGTCCCGCTGGGGCCGCATTGTTATAATAGGTTCCCGGACCGAATTCCGAAACCGGCACAGACCTTGGCTGGTTCCTTGAGGGTCTGACATAGTCATCATCGATAGCAGCAACAACCTCAATCATCGGTTTTGCAAACAGCCCGGCAAGCCCCTTTCTCCGGACCTTGCGGCTGTTGATTATGACAGCTTCGCTGCCGAGATCCATCTTCACTTTCAGCAATGCTTCCTGTATGTCCTTGCAGGTATATCTGCGTATCTTCATCTCATCCTCCGATACCGTTAAAGAAATTCAGCATTGACTGCTTATACACTGACCATGCCTACTGATCTCACTTCCAGGGTCGGATCAAGCTCATTGTATTACAATACCACCAGTCCAGGTATGCTGTTTTCCGTAAGGCGTTTGAAATACAGGCGAACCACAGGTGATGCGAGGACAATCGGCAACTTCCCCGTCTGCGCTATTTTCTCGGTCATTTGGGCTGCCTGTTTCACAATCTTCTTGCTCAGGGCGGGGTCCATGGCGATATATGAGCCGGCCTCGGTTTTCTGCACAGAATCCATGATAAGCTGCTCCAGTTTGGGGTCCAGTGTTATTACGTCCGCACTGTCATGTATGTATGTCCTGGATATGGCACGTCCCAGGGCCTGGCGCACATACTCGGTCAGGAGGTCGGTATCCCTTGTAATCGGAGCGTAATCCGCCAGGGTCTCCAGAATGGTAACCATATCCCGGATTGATACTCCTTCCCTCAGCAGATTGCAGAGAACCTTCTGAATCTCGCCAAGCGACATGAGCTTCGGAATGAGTTCTTCCACCACTGCCGGATATGTTGATTTTACATTATCAATCAGGGTCTGGACATCCTGTCGGCTCAGAAGCTCATGGATATGACGCCTTATTACCTCGGTCATATGGGTGGAGATTATCGAAGGCGGGTCCACCACTGTATAGCCCAGCATCTCCGCACGGTCCCTCTCACTTTCGGGAATCCAGAGGGCTTCAAGGCCGAAAGCCGGTTCGCGGGTAGGAATTCCCTCAATCTTTTCCTCCACGTTTCCCGGATTCATGGCCATGAAGTGGTCAATCATCAGTTCGCCGGAAGCTACCTCAACGCCCTTTATTTTTATGACATACTGGTTCGGATTCAGCTGGATGTTGTCACGAAGCCTTATGGTAGGCACAATGACACCCAGTTCCAGGGCCAGCTGGCGCCTTATCATGACTACGCGGTCCAGGAGGTCGCCGCCCTGGTTTTTATCAGCAAGAGGAATAATTGCATAGCCGAATTCCAGTTCGATGGGATCAACCTGAAGCAGCGAAATGACGTTCTCCGGCTTTCTTATCTCCTCTACTTCCTGCTCCTCTATCTGCTTTTCCTCCTGCCTGGTTTCCGCGACCTTGCGCTTGTCTATCTGCTTTCCAAGATAGATAAGAAGGGCAGCCACAATAAGCAAGGACCATTGCCAGAGAACCGGCATAAGCACTATGCATGCTCCCGCTGCTATATACATGACCCTGGAGCTGTTAAAGAGCTGTTTTATGAGGTCGCTTCCCAGATCGCTCTCGGCCGCGGCCCTTGTAACGATGATGCCGGTTGCTATGGAAATCAGAAGTGACGGAATCTGACTGACCAGACCGTCACCGATGGTGAGGATGGTATATGTGGAAAGGACCTCCTCGAAGCTCTGTCCCTGCCTTACGAGGCCCATGATGATTCCGCCGATTATGTTGACGGCCGTCGCAATTATGCCGAAGATGGCATCATTCTTGACGAACTTTGTGGCACCGTCCATGGCGCCGTAGAAATCAGCCTCACGCTGCACACGCTTTCTTCGTTCCCTGGCCTCGGCCTCACTTATGAGTCCTGCATTCAGATCGGCATCAATGGCCATCTGCTTGCCGGGCATGGCATCGAGTGTGAATCTTGCGGCAACTTCGGACACTCTTTCAGCGCCCTTGGTTATTACAAGGAACTGGACAATCATTATGATAAGGTAAACAATAAAGCCCACAACCAGGTCATTTCCGCCCACGAAACGGCCAAAGCTTTTTATGACTTCACCTGCTTCGCCCTTTCCTATGATGAGCCTTGTGGAAACTATGTTCAGGGACAGGCGGTACAATGTGGTGAACAGCAGCATTGTGGGGAAAGACGACATCGCCAGTGCATCGGGAGCATAGATGGTATTGAGGAGTATAAGAATGGACAGGGTTATGTTTATTACAAGCAACACGTCAAGCAGGACCGGAGGGATAGGAACAATGATAAAAAGCACAATGAAGACAGCAAATATTGCCACCAGCATGTTTTTGTTCCTCATCCTGCTTTACCTCCAGTAACCTGTAATCTTTTGTATAATACCTGTCCGGCCGCAGAATGCAGCAATTACACTGCTGTCGAATTGGGCGGAACTTTCTCTTATAATTGTATTTTATCTGAATCGGATACTGAATACAATACTTCCTGTGCCCTGCTCAGGGCGCCGTCTGCGGGTTCCGGCCCTGCAGGTTGTAAACGAATGCAAGCACCTCGGCTACGGCCTTATACAGTTCAGGAGGTATCACATCGCCTATATCCACTGAATGATATAGCGTCTGTGCCAGCGGTTTGTTTTCAACAACCTCCACCCTGTTTTGACGTGCAATTTCCTTAATCCGCTCCGCCATATAGTCTGCGCCTTTCGCAACAACATAGGGGGCGGGTTTCTTCTGCGGTTCATATTTAAGTGCCACTGCCAGATGGGTCGGGTTGGTTATAACCACATCGGCCTTGGGGACTTCGCTAAGCATGCGCCTCATGGATATCTCACGCTGTTTTTGCCTTATTTTTGAACGAATCTCCGGGTTTCCTTCCAGCTGTTTGTATTCCTCCTTTACCTCCTCCTTTGTCATGGCAATGTCCTTCTCATACCTTCTCCACTGGAAGAAATAATCCACTGCGGAAACGGCCAGAAGCGCAAAGCAGATTTTTATTCCTATGTCCACTGCAGCACTGAGGGTATATACGGCAACCTGGCCGAGATTAAGCGACATAAGCTTTGTGAAGTTCAGAAATTCGCTCCTGATGGATGACCATGCAACCCACCCTACAATAATGACCTTGGCTATGGACTTTACAAGCTCAAACAGGGACCGGACCGAAAAAATCCTTTTCAGCCCGTTCATGGGATTTATATTTGAAAATTTGGGCTTGAGAGGTTCGGTGGTAAACAGAAAACCTATCTGGAAAAATGTGCTCAGAATACCCACCAGGACCGCTATCAGCAGGAAAGGAGCCGCCATCTTTGCGGTCTCGACTGCAGCAAACGCCAGAACCCTCATGATTTCGGAGGGATCGGTGAGATTAAATTCGGCGGTATCGGTAAGAAAGAGGTTGAAAACGCTCTTAATCTCCCTGTAGAGATAATTTCCGGCAAGCTTTAAAGAGGCGAAAATCATCAGAAGGATCAGGTTGGATGTCACTTCCCTGCTCTGCATCACCTGACCCTTTTTTCTCAGTTCTTCACGCTTTTTTGGTGTGGCTTTTTCGGTCTTTCCGCTTGTGTCAGCGAAAAGCTGCAGGTTTACACGGACCAGGTTTCGGTACCGGTTTACCGTTATGAGCCTGAATTCGGAATTTCTCAAGGGTCACCCTCCCTGTCAGGCTCCGGCTGCATTCCGCAGGAAGTCATAAATATTTCTGTATGTGCTTTCCATTATTACATCCACCACTCCCCTGAAGGCCGCTAGGGTGATAAGAATTGTTATAAGCCCGATGATTATCTTGACGGGCATTCCAAGCATAAATACGTTCATTTGCGGCATGGCCCTTGAAATGATGCCCAGTGCTATGTTTGTAATCAGTGTGACGGCAGTTATGGGCGCGGCTATCTTGAATCCCGTTACCAGGGTGTCGTAAAACAGGTCCACAATCTGGCGTACTGCATCGTTCCCGAAATGAACGCTCCCGGGCGGTATTACCTCATAGCTGTCCACAATGGCCTTGATAAGCAGGTGGTGCGAATCGGTCACAAGCATGAACAGGGTGGCCAGTATGATATAAAAATCTGCAGTGATGGGCACCTGTATGTTGCTCAGCGGGTCTATGACATTGACTATGCCAAACCCTATCTGTGTGTCAATCAGCTGTCCTGCCATGTAAATGGCGGAAAACATCGTATATGAGATAAATCCCATCGAAAGGCCGATTAGAAGCTCTTTTGCTATGAGTACCGCATAGGACATTAAGGAAGTGTATGCGGCAAGATCGGGGACGGTTATGGAGTTGGCGGTTATGACGGTCAGGATGAAGCAGAACCCCACCTTGAAATAGTTCGGAATATTTCTCCTGCCGAAAATGGGCGAAAGCAGAAACATGCCCGAAATGCGGACAAGCACCAGCAGAAAGATATTCCAGAGATTGAATATGTCATCGAGAGGTATGGTCATTCACACTCACATCCGAAGCTACATGCCGATAAATTTGAGCATTCCGTCAAACACCCGCAGTGTAAATTCCTTCATCACGGTAAGCATCCAGGCCCCCAGCACAACCATGGCGGCAAGCATTGCAATAATTTTGGGCACAAAATGAAGGGACTGCTCCTGAATCTGCGTTGTCGCCTGGAGTATGCTTACCGCAAGCCCTACAATCAGGCCTACCAGCATTACAGGTACCGAAAGCTTCAGGATGGTCATCATCGCATCCCGGGACATGTCCAGCAAAAACTGTTCCATAACCGCTCCTTTCCCTCTTTTATGCCTATGTGCTAATCTTTGTTACGTAAATGATTTAATCAGCGTCTCGGTAAGAAGGTTCCATCCGTCCACCAGCAGGAACAGCAGAATCTTGAACGGGAGTGATATAAGGGTGGGCGGAAGCATCATCATGCCGGTAGCCATAAGCGTGCTTGCAACCACCATGTCTATGACCAGGAAGGGTACGTAAAGCATAAATCCCATCCGGAAAGCGGTGTTAAGCTCGCTTATCATGAAAGCCGGAACCACAACGCTGAGCGGAAGGTCGGTAAGGTCATCAGTTGGCTCCACATCGGCCATTCCGGCAAAAAGTGCCAGGTCTTTTTCCCTCGTATATTCCAGCATGAAATCCTTGATGGAATCGGAAGCCCTGTCCATGGCTTCTTCCAGCGTTATTTCATTGTTTTCAAACGGCTGAAGGGCATTCAGGTTTATGTCAGCCAGAACCGGCCTCATTATGAAAAACGTCATAAAAAGGGACAGGCCTATAATCACCTGGTTGGGCGGAATCTGCTGTGTGCCCATGGAATTTCTCAGAAAAGAAAATACGATGACTATCCTTGTAAAGGATGTCATCATGATGAGGATTGACGGCAATATGGACAATACCGTCAGAAGAAGAAGCAGCTTTATGCTGTTGGAAATTTCCCGGGGATCATCGGTGGAATGTATCGTAATTCCGTCCTCGTTAAGCGAAATGCCCGGAGCCGCGCAGGATTCCGAGCATAACAGGTTCATGCATATAATGGCAAGAAATATTATTGTCAGGATTTTTATCTTTCGCATGGCTTCCTCCGCCTGACTTCAGCTTTTGTGCCTATTCACCGTTGCCGTTGAGCTTCCGCAGTTTCCGTATGCTGTCGGAAAGGCCTTCCCGGTGTATTTCGGCATTCTTCCCGCCAGTATCATCTTCACCGGCATTTTCTGCAGGTTTGCCCTTTCCGGACAATCCGGAATACATGTCGAATATCCGTTTAAAGTTAAATCCGCTGTTTTCCGTAGATTCAGCACCGGAAGCCAGGGCTTCCCCGTCGACCTCTATCTCGGATACAAATTCCATGTTTTTTCTGCTTGCAAAAAAAAGAAAATAACGTTTGCCGGCCTTTACAAGATAAAGATATCGGTCCACTCCCAACGGCAGCGTCTCGACTATGTTCAGCAATCTGTTTTTGGAGGTTCCGGCCATCTTTTTCCCCAGCAGCCGTGCGGTCAGCCAGGCAATGAACAATACTGCTGCAAAAACAATCAGCATGCCCAGCAACAAGAGTATGTCTTCCATCGGTCCCCATTCCTTCCGGACCCTTTATCCGACAACTTTCCTGACAGCTTCTATGACACGCTCAGCCTGAAAAGGCTTCACAATGAAATCACGTGCGCCCGCCTGAATCGATTCAATAACCATTGCCTGCTGACCCATGGCAGAACACATGATAATCTTCGCGGCTGAATTTATAGCTTTTATCTGCTTTACAGCCTGGATTCCGTCCATCTCAGGCATGGTTATGTCCATAATTACAAGATCAGGATTAAGTTCCCTGTATTTTTCCACCGCTTTGAGTCCGTTTTCCGCTTCTCCGACAACGGTGTAGCCGTTTTTCGTAAGGATGTCTTTGATCATCATGCGCATGAATGCAGCATCATCAACGATCAAAATATTCGCCATAGGTCATATCCCTCTCCTTACTATCTCAGCACATCTGCATAAGATAACTATACCACGAAATGGCACGGATTATCAATTACATGCAAATATTATACATTTTCTTGTCACAATCAGAGCCTCTTTGACGGATGAATGATGTCGGTTATGCGTACGCCGAAGCTTTCATCTATCACAACCACTTCACCCTTTGCTATTACCTTGCCGTTCACGAGAATGTCCACAGGTTCTCCCGCAAGCTTGTCCAGTTCAATGATGGTTCCCTGACCGAAGTCAAGTATCTCCTTTATTTTCTTGGTAGTACGTCCCAGCTCCACCGAAACCTGAAGAGGAACATCCATAAGAAGCGAGATGTTGTTGGTGTCGTAAGCAGGTTCTTCCCCTTCAAAAGACTGGAACTGTGCCGGCTGAACGTTCACCGGCGGTGCCTGGTGCTGCTGGCTGCCGGTATATGGCATCTGCGCTCCGTAGCCGGGCATCTGGGTTGCGGACTGGGAATACTGCGGGGGCGGCGTCATTTGCGGCGTAACCTGCTGCGGCTGGGGCTGCGGCTGTGACTGCCTGGCAGATGCGGCATCAGTTGAAGGCTGTGACAGTTTGTTTTTGTCCATAAGGCTTCTCACCATTTCCTTGGCAAACGGTATTGGCAGAAGCTGCATTATCTCGCTGTCTATCAGATTGCCGACCTTGAGCTTGAACATTATCATTACTATGGATGAATCCATGCCGATTTTGATTTTGTCTATTCCTGCAGGCCCGTCCACAAGAGTGGATTCCGGCGGTGAAATGTCAACCCTCTTGTCGAACATGGATGAAAGGGATGTGGATGCAGAGCCAATCATCTGGTTCATAGCTTCAGAGATGGCACTCAGGTGAAGCTCCGTCAGTTCTCCGGATACATTGGTCACACCGTCGCCTCCCATCATCAGGTCGGTGATGACCTTTACATCCTCCTCCTTGACTATAAGAAGGTTGACACCTTCGAGTCCGTTGACGTACTGAACCTTTACCGCAACAAATGGTTTTACAAACAGCTTTGCAATCCTATCCCAGGTAGTGACTTCCACCCTCGGGGTGGTGATTGTTACTTTCTGTCCAAGCAGCGCATACAGGGTTGTGGCCGATGTGCCCATGCTTATATTCCCTATTTCGCCCAGAGTATCGATTTCCTCGGGTGTGAGAACTTCCCCCGCAGATTCTGCGGCACCGTTATTTTCTTCAGTCGTGTTCTCATCTTCTGAGCTTACTCCGTGAAGCAGGGCATCAATTTCTGCCTGTGACAACAAATCGCCCATTTATTCATCCTCCGATCTGACAATGTCCGTAATCTTCACAGCATTTTTTTTGTTCCTGACTCCCGGTTTTCCATAAAACTTCAGTATATTCCCGGCATATATCTCCACCTTGCCGTCGACACCGGTATTAAGCTGAAGCACGTCTCCCTCCTGAAGCATCAGGAATTCCCGGACAGTAAGCTGTGCCTTGCCCAGAACCGCCCTTATGGGTATTCTTGTTTCCTTTACCCTTGTTTCTATGGAATGCCTTGATTCCTCGGTAGCTCCTTTCTCAATCAGCGAGAACCACAGCTTGGTGGACAGCTTGGGCATTATGGGTTCCACCACCATGTAAGGTATGCATATGTTCAGAAAACCCTCCACCTCGCCTATTTTTGCGGTGAAAGTAACCAGGGCCACCATTTCGTTCGGGGACATAAGCTGCGCAAACTGTGCGTTGGTTTCAATTCTGTCCAGCACTGGTCTTATCTCGCATACATTTTCCCATGGCTCACGCATCAGTGAAAGCATTTGCGACATAAGCCTCATGAGTATGGCAATTTCAATCTCGGTGAAACCTCTTACCTTGTCTACTCCTACACCTTTGCCTCCCAGAATCCTGTCAATCAGGGAATATGCGATAACAGGATTGATTTCAAAAATTATTGATCCGGGAAGCGGTTCCAGATTCACTATTCCGAGAACAGCAGGATTGGCTATTGAATTTGTGAATTCAGAATATTGAAGCGGCTGTACCGTCTGAACTTCCACCTGGACCAGTGTACGGAGATACCCTGACAAAAAGTTGGTAAGCAGCCTGGCATAGTTTTCGTTTATGATGCTTAAAGTTCTGATGTGATCCTTGGCAAATTTGCTTGGACGCCTGAAATCATGATTGCGTATCTTTTTTTCAGATGTATCCTTGGCAATTTCCTTAACGTCCAGTTCTCCTGCATTGAGCTGGGCAAGCAGCCTGTCTATTTCACTTTGGGATAGGATGTCACCCACAGTATCTGCCCGCCTCCTCCCTACTGAATAATCCAGTCTTCAAAAACAACACGGAGAATAATTCTCTCATCGTATTTCTGGGCCACAATTTCGTTGAACTTTTCCTTCAGTGCTTCCCTGGCCTTGTTCATTGCATCGCCCTCACTGAGATCCTCATATGTCTGATTTCTGAAATACTCTATGCAGGCCTCCTTGAATTCTCCGATACAGCTGTTTACCACTTCCGTGCGGCTTTCAAGAAGTTTTTTCTTCTCGCCCGCATCGAAAACCACGGTTATGGAAGCCCTCAGGTAGCTGTTTCCATGCGCAGGGGAAGGCTTCAGATTGAAAATGTTGCTTCCGGTTGTTTCATCGCCTGTGGCATAAAGATTTATCCTTGCCTCTTCTTCAGGCGGCACTTCCCTTGTTTGCGCAGGTAAGTCTTCCGCAACGACAGTCTCCTGGTTAGCATTTATTCTGTTGTATGTGGCAAAAAGAAATATTACCATTACGGCAAGCGCCAGAGTAAGTACCGCAATTATCGACAGCAGAACGGCGTATAAAGACTTACCTTGCAAATCGGGACACTCCTTTGCAATATTCTATTTCATTTATCGTCATTTTCAGTTGGAGTATTGAATATCCTGCCGACAAATCCGGCTTTTCGCTTATATTCTACTACCGAATTTATAATGTCATCAACACTTTCGTTTACGATGTACTTCTTTCCATTGACAAGGGTGATGACGGTATCCGGTGTGGATTCAACGGTTTCTATCAGGTCGCAGTTTATGACAAACTGGGTGCCGTTGAATCTGGTAACCCTTATCATGGCTGATACCTCCCGCCAGGCTAAATCATTCTTTCTGCTAAACAAGCCCGGTCACCCTTTCCCGGGCTTTATAAAGTCAGGACGAAGGGCCGGCATGAAACCGGCCCTCCGCACCTGGCTATTTATCAGCGTTTCAGGTTGGCGAGCTCCTGAAGAATCTCATCAGCTGTCGTCAGCACCCTGCTGTTTGCCTGGAAGCCCCTCTGGGTGATTATCATATCGGTGAACTGGGCCGCCAGGTCCACATTGGACATTTCAAGGGTTCCGGGAACCAGTTTCCCTGCACCGTTGGTGCCCGGCTTGTTTGCCAGCTTGAAGTCGCCTGAATTGGTACTTTGCCTGAATTCGTTGTTTCCCACTTTTTCAAGGCCTGCAGGATTTTCGAAAGTGGCAATGGCTATGAGTCCAAGCGGCTGCTGGCGTCCGTTGTCATAAATACCTGTGATGACTCCATCCTCGCCTATGCTGAACGAAACCAGTGTTCCGGGCGGATATCCGTCCACGCGCATAGGTTTCACTGAAGAATCGTCGGCATACTGGGACAATTGCCTCATATCCAGCTTAAATGTGAACTGACCGGCTCCGGATTCGGCCGAAGGTATTACAGTCACATCAATCGAAGTGGGGAAATCGGGGTCATTGGTAATGATTTTCCCCTGGGAATCAAAACACAGGTAGCCTGCAGCGAAGCCGTTTTCCCCGGACTGGGCCGAGGTGCCGTTACCTGCGTCAACTAAATAATACCACTGCGTTACAGGAGAGCCCGCGGTTGACGTGTTCACGTATGTCTTCCAGAACTTCAGGTTGAGTTTGTATACATTCCCCAGTGCGTCATAGACAGTGATCGGAACGATGAACTGCGGATCAATGTTCATCCCGTCCTTATCAGGTATTCCGTCCGAACCTACACTGTCATTTATTTCAACAGGGCCGGTCTCATTGCCGCTTCCAATTATAGCACTCTTTGTGGCGTCAAGGTTTCCTGACATAACGGCCTCTGTGGTGGCCTTGGCTGCGATGATTCTCTTGTTCATGTTCCATTCATCTTCGTAAAGGTTCAGCGGTCTCAGAGCCTCCTGGGTATCGAACTCATAGCCCTTGTCGCCGTAGGTGTATTTCATCCACCCGTAAACATTCTGTCCGGTTGATGTGACAAGGTTACCGTATTTATCGATGGAAAAGTTCCCGGCACGTGTAAAGAGATATTCGCCCTCGTTTCCGCTTCTTACAATGAAGAAGCCTTCACCCTCAATGGAAAGGTCGGTGGGGCTTTCGGTACGCTGCACGCTGCCGCGGGTCATGTCGGTGGTTATTGCATCCACATTGGTTCCAAGGCCTATCTGCATCGGGTTGGTTCCACCCCTGCCGGTGGAGGAATCAGGCGCGCCTCCTGCTGAAAGCGTCTGGGAGAAAATCTCTTCGAAGGTCGCCCGGGATGCCTTGAAGCCTATGGTGTTGACGTTTGCAACATTGTTGCCTATGACGTCTATTTTCGTCTGATGTGCTTTCAAGCCGGAAACGCTTGAAAACATTGACATCATCATAAATTATCGACCTCCCGTGTTCGTTTCGTCTGTCATTCGGAAACGATCAGCCTCCCGGAAGGGTCCGGCTGAGCTATTGATTGGCTTTGTTTAATAGGAGCAGGCATCAGGTGAAAACCGCTCCGTCAATGTTGGTGAATACATTTTCTTTCAGTTCGTCTCTGTTCATCGCGGTGATGACGGTCCTGTTGGGAATGTTTACGACCAGGGCCACATCATCCATTACGACCAGCGAATCCCTCACACCCTTGGCCTGTGCGCGGTCAACCGCCGATTTCAGTTTCTCAAGCCTCTGGGCATCAAGGGTTATGTTCCTGGTTTCAAGTCTCATGGCCGCATGTTTGGAGATTTTCACATCCCTGGCTTCATTAATCTTCTGGTTAAGGATGTTTGCAAACTCCTCATGCGGGGTTCTGACCCTCTCGCCCGCAGGTCTTTGAACCGTGCCAAGATACTGGTTGATGCTTTGAATCGGCCTGTTGCTGATGCTCATTCAACCCCTCCAGTCGAGTCGCTGTCGGATTGGGTTTCGGTGGACTCACCGGATTCTCCGGATTCCCCGCCGGTGCCAAGCCTATCGCGGAGCAGGTAAAGAATCTGCTGGAGAAGCATGTGCTCGCTTGAATAAAGATCAGCCATTTCGGTTGAGTAGATGTTGTCTACAGGCAGCATCACACCGTCAACAATAAGGTGCAGGTTGTCGCTGTCATCAAGATAGCCGTCCCGCAGCGTGCCGGTAAGCTTCACTACCGCCCCTGTATCAGGATCTTTAATCTTGACGGTGATTGTCTTTCCTGCATAAGCCAGCACATAGTCCTCGGCGCTGTCGTAACCCGTCATGTCAAGCCTGTAGGGTGTTACATCCACATCATCCAGTCGGGCATATATTCCGTCGGTCTTCTTTTCAAGCGAGACTATGATACCCTGGATGGCTGCCTTTTCATCGTCACCGTTGTATACATGGGCGCTGCCCAGCATGCCTACAAGGCCGCTGTAATCGGAAATCTGCTTTCCGGAGCTTACGTATGCTGTGCCGGAAACCTCGCTTACCTTGTCTATATCGACCTCATGGCCGTCAATGACGACATACACGGTACCGCTTTTTACCTTCACCGTTTCAACCACGCCTGAAACATAACTGGTGTTTCCCGTATCCTCATCGGTCACCTGGGCCGTTGCATATTTTCCTATCATGCTGAAGCCTTTGGTCATCAAAAAGGATGTATTGAGGTTCTGCATCTGTTCCAGGGCGCTGAACTGGGCCATCTGGGCAATGAAGTCTGTGTCCGACTGGGGCTCCAGGGGATCCTGGTACTGCACCTGGGTGATAAGAAGTTTCAGGAAATCGTTTTTCCCGAGCTCGCCGGTGTTGCGCGTGCCGGAAGATGATTTCTTTTTGGCCTGTTCGGCGATGATCTGCTCTATGGTTTTCTGGCTGGTTGTCACGGAACTTACATCTGCCACCCTTCTCACCCCTTTCTTATGCTATAAGGTCGATTTGCTGTGACATTCCCGGGATGTCGATTCCGTACAGGATTTCAGCGAGCCTGCCTGTTCCGGCGGAGACATTTCTTATCACCGGCCCTGAAACCTCGCTCCGGCTGCCCTGTCCGTGCCGCTGTGCCGTACCTGCAGTATCTCTGTCTCCGCTTCTGCCGCCAACCGACACATCCAGACTCTGAACCGAATATCCGCTTTTCTCGAGAGCATCCCTCAGAAGATGCATGTTGCTTTCAAGAATCGCTTTGACCTGCTCGTTCTCGGCCGTGATTCTTGCCAGGACCTGCCCGCGTTCATGGATTATCTTAAGGTTAAGCTTCCCAAGGCTTTCCGGTTTAAGCTGCATTTCGAGCTCCTGCCTGTTTTCCGCCGCCATGAGCTTTAATTTCATGGTTACCTGGCTTGTAACATCCTGGGCCGTTTGTCTGCCGGAAAGATATGTAACGGTTTCAGCCCCGGGTTTGGAAACTGTTTCACGGACAACGCCTGCGTCTTGAACCTGCGGATTCTGAAATTCTCCTGCAGTGTTATTGGGAATCCTGAAATCCTCAGCGGCAGTTTGAACCTCATCAACCGTATATCGTGATTTCCCGGGGGGCTCCGCCGTCACGTCGGACCCGTCGTCACTCTGCCTTTGAAAACTTTGGGCTTCGGATTCATCTTCGCCGGCTTCATTTCCGTCAATTATGGAATCAATGGCATCGCCTGCATTGTCACCTGGCGTCGGAACCTGACCGCCGTTTTCAGCAAAATCCTGTTCGGACCTGAGTTTTGCTGCGATTTCCCTGCACTGGTTCCGAAGACTCATGACAAGATTCCGGAAGGTATCATCATTATCTTTCTCTGTCATTCCAAGCCGGTTTGCTGCGGTATTGCCGTCTTCAGCAAAAGACTTCTGAATCCTCGCAATGAGCGCTTCGATTTCATCCGCCAGGGAATTAAGTTCTTCAGGTATGGCATCTGTTCTGCCGGAATCCATTCTGCCTAGAAGTTCCTTAAGCTTTTCCAGTCCGGTCTGAAGCATGGTGATTAAGCCGGCGTCAGAAGAAATCCCGTTTTCACCGGCTGCTTCGGCGGCTTCAGCTCCTTTGTTGCCGGTCATCTCCGGTATGGCGGAGCCGAGCTTCATTAAGAGGGTCTCAAGGAGCCATGCAATTTCATCTCTGACCTTTTTTATCTCCGGCTCATTATCCTCAACTTCAGTTGCCGCTGTATCGTCCGCCTTTACGGAAGAGCTCTCCGTGGAAGCCGTGTCCCTTTTTTCAGCCGAAACGGCTTTTTTAAAGACATTCCGCCCCTCATTGCGGCTTTCGGTAATGCCTGCAGGATTATCGTCCCGGGAAACGGCTCTGCCGGTCCTGCCAGCAGCGTTTGACGGGACAGGGTTCTTATTGAGCCTTTGCGAAAAAATGTCGGAGAAGGAATCGTCTGATACCTTCCTGCCGCTTGTTTCCGCATTTGCCTTTGCTTTAATTCCGGCGCCGGAAATCATAAGGCCTGTCAGAATACCGCTGTCCATCTCTTCTTCACCTCCTTCCGCATTGCATCTTTCTATGCAAGCGCCCTTCCGGGCGCAGCATGCTATTTTACGAGCAGTTTGTCAGATAAGGACCTGGTGATGTCGGCTGCCGTGGATGCCTCCATGTTTTCAAGAATCTGGGCCTTGGCGCTTGCATTTAGTCCTTCGAAAATGCCAAGAGCAGTTTCCTGGTCCTTCTTCCACAGCTCCGACAGCACTTTTGCAGCACTTGCAGGGTCCATGGATGCATAGGGTTTGGCCAGCTGCTTCTTTATCTCTTCATTTACATCTTCCTTGACAAGTTCCTTGTATATGGTCTCTGCGGTTTCGGAATCTATCTGCGAAAAATATTCCTTGAATCCTTCCCTGTCACCTGAGGCAATAAGTCTGGCAACTTCGGCCTTCTGCTCCTCAAGCTTTGCCTGCTCCTCCCTGATGGATTCAAGCACCTGCCGGTCCTCTTCCAGCACGGCCTGATTCCGGTCAATTATGCCCTGTTTCTCCTCATACTCGCTTATCTTCCTGTTTGCCTCTTCGAGCTGAGCAGTAAGGTCTGCAACCTTCTGCCTGTATTCGGCATACTTTTTGCGGATTTCAGAATCAGAGAGGTTCTCGGGTGCGTCAGGGTCTTCCTCTTTTGTCTCAGGAAGTGCAAGCTTAAGCACGGGATTATCCTGGAAGATCGGCCTGAACGATTCCCCCAGGCCATATACGTTGTTTTTGAGGATAATATAAAAAACGCCGCAGAAGACCATGGCGACGACAATCAGCGCCAGAAGAACGGCCAGAAATCCCTGCAGTATTCTCTTGGCCAGATTTTCCTGGTTTTTCGCAGCCAGAGCATGGCTGCCGGTACTTACATCTGTCATTTCAGCCATCATCAGTCTCCTCTGCGGAAGGGGGCACAGCAGTTACTGCTCTCCCGTTCCTCCGGATGCTTTTTTTACGCTTTCCTTGTAGCTTACAAGCTCATCGGTAAGCTTGCGCTCGTTCATCTCTTCCTGCTTTCTGAACTTTTCAAATTCCTTTTCGCGAAGATTGGCCAGCACTTTCTTTTCCTGCATGGCTTCAACAAGCTTCGCTCTTATTTTATCGACATTTTCTGCACTTCTCTTAACCGCTTCAAGTTGACGTTCCCTGGCCTTTTCCTGAACCTCAAGCCATGCCCTGATTGCCCTGATTTTATCGGGTCTGATGGTTCCCGTACAGGCCCTCCTGAAATCCTCAGACAGACGCGAAATGCCCGCGTCTATGGCCGCGAGCTTCTTTTTCTCCTCTTCATGGGCTACGATGGCAAGCCCCAGTTCATTTTTTACCTTGTCTTCCATCTGCTGTTTCAGGTCCAGCAGCTTCTGCAGTCTGAACTTAAAGCGTGACATAACCCCTACCCTGCAGGATTGTAATAGCTTTCCGGCTTTATCCGGCTATCCGCACCTTTCAGGTTAATCCGGTGTATTGACGGTAACCGCCTCTTTGAGCTTTTCTATGGTGTCACGGAACGAATAGCGTTCATTGATTCCCTGGGTAAGAAATTCGTTTATGCTGTCATGAAGGCTGATGGCCTTGTCAATGGCAGGATTGCTGCCCCTGACATAAGCCCCTACATTGATGAGGTCTTCAGCGTCCCGATATACGGCCAGTGCCTGACGCAGTTCCATGGCATACTTAAGGTGTTCCTCGTCCACTATGTCGTTCATGACACGGCTGATGCTTCCGAGCACATCAATGGCGGGATAGTGATTCCTGTGGGCCAGCTGCCGTGAAAGGGCGATATGGCCGTCCAGAATGCCCCGGACGGTATCGGTGATGGGTTCATTCATATCGTCACCGTCCACCAGTACAGAATAAAGGCCTGTTATGGAACCTTTCTCGGATGTGCCCGCCCTCTCCAGGAGCTTGGGAAGGATGGAAAATACGGAAGGCGTATATCCCCTCGATACGGGAGGTTCACCTATTGCAAGCCCAATCTCACGCTGAGCCATTGAAAAACGGGTCAGGGAATCCATAAGAAGCAGCACATCCCTGCCCTTGTCCCTGAAATATTCGGCAATGGCGGTAGCCACCATGGCACCCTTCAGTCGTATAAGTGCCGGCTGGTCGGATGTCGCCACAACCACCACAGACCTTTTGAGGCCTTCCTCGCCGAGGTCCTTTTCCAGGAACTCCCGGACCTCCCTTCCGCGCTCTCCGATAAGGGCAATAACATTTATGTCGGCCTTGGTGTTTCGTGCAATCATTCCGATCAGGGTACTCTTTCCGACGCCGCTTCCTGCAAAGATGCCCATTCGCTGGCCTTTGCCGACAGTAAGAAGGCCGTCGATGCACTTGACACCCAGGGGCAGCACCTGCCTTATCCTGGGCCTGGTCATCGGATTGGGAGGCTGGTTGGAAACCGGATAATAACATTCGGGTACAACCGGTCCCTTGCCGTCAATGGGATTTCCCAGACCGTCCAGGACGCGCCCCAGCAGTGACTCTCCTACGGCGACTTCCAGGTCCCTGTGACAGACGGTCACTGTGCTGCCCGGTCCGATTCCGGACATGTCACCTATGGGCATCAGCAGCACATTTTTGTCCCTGAATCCCACCACCTCAGCCATTATGCCCTTCCGGCCCCGGGATTTTATTGTACATAAAGCCCCGACATGTGTTTCGGGGCCTTCTGATTCTATAGTCAGACCAACTACCTTCGTCACTTTGCCCATGCGTCGGACAAAGCTTCCTTCATCCAGCACCTTCTGATATTTTTCCAGAAGGTTATTGCTGCTCATTGCCATACCTGTCACCCATCACTTCCCGGAAAGCCTGTTCTATCATTTCCAGCCTGGTATCCAGCCCGCCGTCGACCATACCGTAACCGGTATCCACAATGCATGAGCCTTTCTTCAGCGTACTGTCCTTCCTCACCTCAAGCTCACCTATATCACCGGCCATATTTTTAATCCTTTCGGCATTCACGGTCACATAGTCGTAATCTTCGGGAGATACCCTCAGTATTATCCTGTCATGATTCAGGCATGCGTCTATCGCTGACTTTGCTATTTTCAGAATGGTATCCTTGTCGGTCTCAAGCTCCGATTCCAGAATCTTTCTTGCAATGCTGAGAGCCAGTTCTACTATGTCATGCTCGAGAGAGCGGATTGTCTGCTCATATTCCTCTACAGACCTGTTTCTGTATTCTTCGGCTTCTGCAATGAGTTCCTGATAGTGCTGCTGCGCCTGAAGCTCACCTTTCCTGTATCCTTCCTCCTTGGCCCTCTGGCTGATTTCTTCAGCCTGCTCCACAGCCTGGGCCCTTGCCTTCTCAATGATGCTGTTTGCCTCAAGCTGTGCCTGCCTGATGATAAGACCTGCCTCCTCCCTGGCCCGTGCCAGGATATCGGCTGCCTTCTTTTCGGTATCCTCGTTATTTTTCAGGCCGGGATCCGCGACAGCAACGGTATTCTCAACGCTGTTGCTGATTTGGTAAGGCTTTCCCATTGTAACCTGGTTTCTCTTGTAAACACCGTAACCGTAATAGCCGCTGTTATACAACGATTTCGTCTCCTCCGCCGCGTGATATTATTATTTCGCCTGCGTCCTCCAGCTTTCTTATAACGTTCACAATCTTCTGCTGGGCTTCCTCCACATCCTTGAGCCTTACAGGACCCATGTATTCCATGTCTTCCTTTATCATTTCTGCAAGGCGCTTTGACATATTGCTGAATATGACGTTCTGAACCTCTTCGGTGGCGCCTTTGAGTGCCAGTGCAAGCTGCCCGTGGTCCACTTCCCGGAGGAAGCGCTGAATTGCCCTGTTATCCAGCTGGAGTATGTCTTCAAATACGAACATCCTCTTTCTGATTTCTTCGGCAAGATCGGCATCCTCAATCTCAAGGGTGTCCATGATGTATTTCTCAGTTCCGCGGTCTACCGCGTTGAGGACATCGACAATGGCCTGGATTCCGCCTACCGCCGTAAAGTCTTCGGTTACAAGATTGGAGAATTTCTTTTCAAGGACTCTTTCAACTTCCTTTATTATCTCAGGGGATGTTCTGTCCATTGTTGCAATACGTTTCGCCACGTCGGCCTGTTTGTCCTGAGGCAAAGCCGAGAGCACTGCCGCGGCCTGGGCTGGTTTCATATAGGCCAGAATCAGGGCTATTGTCTGTGGATGCTCGCTCTGAATGAAGTTAAGTATCTGGGAAGGGTCTGCCTTTCTTACAAAATCAAAGGGCCTCACCTGAAGGGATACGGTCAGCTTGTTTATAATTTCCATGGTCTTTTCAGGACCAAGCGCCTTTTCAAGGATTTCCTTAGCATAGCTTATTCCGCCTTCACTTATGTACTGCTGTGCCAGACAAAGCTGATAGAACTCGCTCAGGACCTTTTCGCGTTCTGCCGGTGAAACAGTTCTGATATTGGCTATCTCGAGGGTGAGCTGTTCTATCTCTTCTTCCTTGAGATGCTTGAAAATCTGTGCCGAACGTTCAGGCCCCAGCGTGATGAGTAGCATTGCGGCCTTTTCCCTTCCGGTCAGATTCCTAACTTGTTCACTTCTTGCCATATAGGTTCAAACCTCCGAAGCTATTCCCAGTCCTCGGCAATCCAGTTTCTAAGAAGCTGTGCCACAGCCTCCGGATTCTGCTGTGCAAACCTGTCAATCTGCTTCTTGAGTTCGGACTGTTCTTCAACGTTTATATCAAGGATGGGTTCAACTTTTTCCGGTTGAGCGGGCCCTGCGGCGGCAGCTTCGGCAACTGCTGCCTGAAGAACTGAAGTTTCAGGCTTTTTCCTGGGCATAGCCGTCACCACCATGACAATCAACAGGATGAGCATCAGAGCGTACAGGCCATACTCGTCGAAAAGCTTCTTCAACGTGTCACCCATTGTTGCTTCAGGTACGGTTTCAGGGACAAGCTTCTGCACACTCACGGTAATGTTCTGTTCAGGTATTCCGGTAGCATCAGAAGCCAGTTTCCTGACCTCTTCCAGGTAGTCGGCGGTAAGTCCGTCGGCGGTCTGGACCGTCTTTCCGTACCAGAGCACTATGGACATGGTAGACTCTGAACTTATCAGCTTGCCCAGAGCTTTTTCGGTTTCAGAATTTGTCTCGTTGAAAAGCCTCTCTTCGGCCGTCTGGACCTTGCTGTAATTTGACTGTCCGTTTTCACCGTACTGATAAGTGGGAGAGGTCCCGGGATTGGTGTCTGTCCCCGGGATGCTGCCTTCATTGGCATTGGTCAGGTTCTCCTCTACATATTCATAATTGCTTCTGTAACCCTGGCCGTCCTCATCCGGTGCCGAATATTCCTTGGTAACGCTCTTGTATGTGTCAAAATCCAGCACAGGGTTTACCGAAACGCTCATCGTATCAAAATTGGCATTCTGAACCAGACCTATCTTGAAGGTTTCATACACCTTGTTTTCCAGCTCCCGCTGGCGCTGGCGCCTCATCTCTTCCTGCGTCGACGCCTTTTGCAGCTGCGTGTTTGTCTGACGGTTCAGAGGATTCAGGTTCTCGTCAACAATAGTAACATTTTCGGCGGGAACCCCAAGGGAAGCCGCCACAACCCTGGCAGCCGCATCAACCTGATCAGCCGTCAGCGCACTCTTCGTTTTGAGCATTACATAAGCACTGCCCCGGTTTCCGGAATCGTCCTTTGCCCAGTATGTCTTCTCGGGTTTTGAATACTGGACGGCGGCATTTTCAACGTTTTCGAATTTTTTCAGCTTATATACCAGATCGTTTACGAGATAATTCTTCCAGAGGTTTTCCTTGTCGGATTCGGTGGCTGTCAGGGAAAGTTTTGACCAGGTATCTGAAAAAGACACTTCAGGAGATACGATGCCTTCCACAGTCAGGTCAAATTCGATGTCCTTCCTCTTCCTGCTGTCAACATATATCTGATTTGAGTCCTTCTTGTATTTGATATTGTTTTTGTCCAGATATTCAACTACAGACTTGAGATCAACGTCTTCGGTCGAATCAAACAGCGGGACATATTCGACCCGCAGTGTCAGAGCCAGGGTAATGGCAACAGCCAGCAGAATGACCGATGACATGATGTAAATTCTGACTTTCTGGCCTTTTTCAAGACCCTTCCAAAAAGTCTTTGCCTTTTCCAGGAGTTTCTTTATTCCCTCTGGCATCTTACCATCTTCCTTCCGGCAAAGGGTTCTTCATTTGTGAATTTTATTCCGCATCTGCGGAATGTTTTTATACCTGCATCCTCATGATTTCCTCGTAAGCATTCAGGACCTTGTTCCGTACCTCAATCATGAAATCCAGGGCCAGGCTTGCCTTCGTCGCTGCTATCATGACATCGTGTATGCTGTCGGTCCTGCCGGCTATGAAATCCTCGGTTATTGAATCTGATTCCTGCTGCAGCTGATTGACACTGTATATGGCATCCAGAAGCATGTCTCTGAAACTTACGGTGCCCTGTCCCGAATTCCCGGAGTCCGTCAGCTTTATCTCCGGAAGCATACCGTGTACTGAACTTACAGCATTAATCGCCATCATATCATCCCTTTCGGCATGTCATTAAAACCTTTTGCCGTTTCAGGTTCCTATCTCCAGAGCTTTTGAGGCCATGGACTTGGAAGCGTTCAGAGCAGTAACGTTGGCCTCATAGGCTCTCGTTGCCGATATCATGTTGACCATTTCGGTAACGATGTCCACATTGGGCATCCGGACAATGCCGTTTTCGTCAGCATCGGGATTGCTTGGGTCATAGACCTCCTTGAACGGGGAAGGGTCCTCCACTATTGCTGACACCCTGACGCCTCCGCCGGTCAGATACTGCTGCCGGCTTGCACCTGAAAGGTACTGGGAAAACGGTACTTCCCCACGCTCCTCAAAAACCACGGTTTTTCTACGGTAAGGCGTGCCGTCCTCAGTTCTGGTTGTGTTCACGTTTGCAATGTTCTGGGCAATGATGTCCATGCGAAGCCTTTGCGCCGTCAGCCCGGATGCACTTATGTTAAAGGTTTTGAAAAAAGACATTTATCAAACACCTCCCCTGATTACCCTGCGGAGATTCTGGAAATCGCCGTTCATTTTCTGCACCAGCACGTTGTACCGCAGAGTGTTTGCGGCAAGTTCAGCCATTTCATTTTCAATATCCACATTGTTGCCGTCAGAGCGGTAACTCAGGGTACTGTAGTCCGTAGCCACGACAATATCAGGCGACTGAAGCTTCGTCTGCCCTTTGCTGATTTTGCTGTTTTTCAGTTCATTGTTGAGGAATTCTTCAAACTTGACGGTCTTACGCTTGTATCCCGGCGTATCGACGTTGGCGATATTGTTGGAAATGACTTCGTTTCTGAGCCACGCTGCATCCAGTGCCTTTTCAAGGATGCCGTTTCTGAAGAGAATGTTTTGCAGCAAAGAAATCATCCCCTCTACGAGTACGGACTCGTTTTATCATATGTTAATATTTACCCGATTTGTTGCACCATAACATCAGAAAATATGTGCTCATTGAACAATATATCACAATGAATAAAATAATACAACAAAAATACCCAATTCCGGCCGAAACCTGTTAATAAATGGCAGAGTAATGTCCAAATTCGTCGATGCATGCGTTTTCTGCACCATATCTTTCTACTTATAAAGCATGAATGATTTGAAATACTAAGAATCGAGGAGGTGAAAATAGATGGCACGCAACAGCCGTAGCAGAACTACCTTCGAAAACATGAAATATGAGATCGCCAGCCAGTTGGGCATAAACCTCAAGCAGGGTTACAACGGCGACATCACCAGCCATGATGCCGGAAGAATCGGCGGAAATATCGTAAAGAAGGTATTCCAGTCCTACACCGGTAACCAGTATCCCGTGGAAACGAACCAGGCTCAGCAGGGAACAATGAGCAAATAAAAAGTAAGCAATAGAGATTAAGGGGGCGAAAGCCCCCTTTACTTGTGCACAGACTGTTCAGACGGGCAGTTTGTCCTCCTTGTCTTCGGTCTTCTTTTCATCCTCCTTCCTGCTGTCCTTTTTTTCAGCCTCTTTTTCTTGATCCTTGCCCGATATCATTTTTTTAATCTGCTCAATTATATTTGGTATGGTTTCAAGAAGCCTGTCTATCGGGTTATTGTAAGATGCGGACACCATTCTGAACGTGTTGTTGCGTCCGACAACCATGAAAGCAACCGGATTTATGCTGATTCCGGCCCCGCTGCCGCCGGCAAAGGGATAACCTGAATCGGCACCCCTGTTGTCACCTTTCGCGTACTCTCCTCCGCCGGCCGCAAAACCGAATGTCACTCTTGACACGGGTATGATGACTGTACCGTCAGCCGTCTGCACTGCATCACCTACAATAGTGTTTACATCTACCATTTCCTTTATGTTTTCCATGACCGTCTTCATCAGTTCCTCAATGGGATGCGGTTCCATAATGCGTGCCACCTTCCTTTCAGATACTCGGAGATGAAAACATTTGCTATCACATATATAATATGGATAATCCTTACCTGTATTATGCAGCTGATGCGAAAATCAGGCTTTTTCCGGTTAAAGTCCGGGTAGAATTCCATCACGGCACTGCTCCTCTTAAGATGCGGAACAATGGCTGAAAACACGGCACAGAGGGAACCGTAAATAATAGCGGTCCTTGCGGCATCGGAAGTGGCTATCACGCCCCTGGCCTCCAGCCTCGCAACGGTCAGGCCCTTCATGTTTATATGTGAGGATGGGTGAAAAATCCCGTGTATGATTTTTTTAAGACGATCGTTCTTCTTTTTTTCCTTTCTCACCTTTTTTTTAAAAAGAAAATCCAGGCCTTCCTCGTCAGAATCCCAGCCGAACAATGTCAGAACATAAGCAAGCTTAACCTTCAGGTTCAGGCTGAAACCGTTTTCGTTAAAGACGGCAGTGGCATGGAAGGAAAGCGGAAGCAGCGTCAGAACGGTAATAAACAATAAAACAAGAGCCGCAAGAAGCATATCATCACCTGCTTAATAGCTTCTCCGGCTCATGGAATATTATTCCTAAAGCGGTATTCATCAGTCAACCGGCAGGTTCTCCACCTCTTCGGGTATTTCGTTCATCCCTAGGGGAGGCAAATCCTTGAGTGAGGAAAATCCGAACACCCTTAAAAATTCCTCGGTGGTTTCATACAGCTTTGGCCTTCCGGGCGCGTCATCCCTTCCGGCTTCCCTTATGAGATTTCGTTCCAGAAGTTTCGTTATGACACCATCGCTGTTCACGCCGCGTATCTGCTCAATGTATGCCCTTGTGACAGGCTGGTTGTAGGCAATTATGGCAAGGGTTTCATAAGCGGCCTGGGTAAGTCCCTGCTTTTTCCTTACCGTGCCCAGTCTTGCTATGTACATGTCCAGTTCGGGTTTGGTACAAAGCTGCCAGGCTCCGTTGATTTCCCGAAGCATTATACCCCTGCCCGAATACTGGAACTTGTACTGCATTGCAGCCAGAATCTCAGCGGTGGTCTTTTTGTCTTTTTCAATGATTTCCGCCAGCTTTTCAAGGGGCACCGGGTCCCCTGCGGCAAATAAAACGGCTTCAATTATCGTTTCGCTCTCTGCCTGGGTGTTCAATCCGCATCACGTCCCTTTCGGTTCCGCTGCCGTCCTGCTTTCCGTCCGGTTTACGGGGCATGACATATATATCACCGAACGGCACCGGCTGTTCCACGCCTGCCCTTCCCATCTTCACAATTTCAAGCATAGCAAGAAAGCCTGTGGCAATTTCAATCCTGCTTCTCTTGAGTGGAGAGAAGACCTTTGTAAAGCAAAAACGCATCCCCTTTGAGAGAATGCCGAGAATCTCGCGTATCTTTGACCTCAGCGAGACCTTCTCACGATCAAGGATACGCTGCATTTTTCTGCTGTCATCGTTCATCCTCTCCCTGTAACGGTTGAGGACCTCCACCATGCACTGCCGCAGCACCAGCGGCGATACGTCCAGTTCGGTCTCCTCCTCGATGACCGGAATGGCTTCCGGGAGCTTATAGTGCACCCTTGACCAAGCAACCTCCCGCTCTTTCAGGATTGCGGCATAATCCTTGTACTTCTTGTAGGCCACCAGCCTGTGCACCAGTTCCTCCCTCGGGTCAGGTCCTTCCTCTGTTTCATTGTCATGCCTGGGCAGCAGCATGGAGGATTTGATATGAAGCAGCGTGGCAGCCATAACCAGAAACTCGCTAGCTATATCAAGGTCCAGTTCCTGCATGGCCGCCAGATACTCCATATACTGGTCAGTTATCTCTGAAATGGGAATGTCATATATATCGATTTTGTTCTTCTCGATAAGATAAAACAGCAGATCAAACGGACCTTCAAAATTGTTCAGCCTGATTGTGCAGGCGTCGGTCAGTGCGCTTTTCAAGTCATTTCCCCTTCCGAGAAGAATAGGTTATATCCAGTCCACGTTCATGGCCTCCCTGACCTCTGCCATGGTCCCGGATGCCTTTTCACGGGCCTTGTCATTTCCCGCCCTGATGATGTCCCTGATGTCGTCAGGCCTCTTGAGCCAGGATTGCCTTCTCTCCCAGATGGGAGTCATGAAAGCGGCAACCTTCTTTGCAAGCTTCTTCTTGCACGCCACGCAGCCTATCCCGCCTTTCCTGCACATTGATTCTATCTCGTTTACCTCGTCACTGCTGAAAAGCTTGTGGTAGGCAAACACAGAGCAGACTTCAGGATGACCCGGATCATCCTTGTGTATCCTTGCGGGATCGGTAATCATGGACATTATCTTCTTCTGCACGGTTTCAGGGCTGTCGGACAGCGCTATCGTATTGTTGTAGCTTTTGCTCATTTTGCGCCCGTCCAGGCCGGGAAGAACCTTTGCTTCGGTAAGAAGCGGCTGGGGTTCGGGGAAAACCTGACACTTGTAAAGGTAGTTAAACCTTCTGGCCATCTCCCGCGTGATTTCAAGATGAGGCAGCTGATCTTCTCCTACAGGAACAAAGTTGGCTTTATAGACAAGGATGTCCGAGGCCATGAGGCACGGATATCCAAGGAAGCCGTAAGTGGCGATGTTTCTGTCCTTTAGCTGCCTGAGCTGGTCTTTGTATGTGGGACAGCGGTAAAGCCAGGACAGGGGAAGATTCATTGAGAGCAGCAGATGGAGTTCAGCATGCTCCTTTATTGATGACTGAATGAACAGCACGCACTTTTCCGGATCAAGGCCTGCGCTCAGCCAATCCACCAACAGATTCGTAATGTTGTTCTTGTATTCCGAAGTATCCTCATAACCGGTCGTCAGTGCATGCCAGTCGGCAACGAAATAGTAGCATTCATATTCGTCCTGGAGTCTGATCCAGTTCTCAAGGGCTCCGAAATAATTTCCCAGATGCATGGCACCGGTGGGTCTCATGCCGCTAACTATTATCCCTTTTTTCTGCATTGATTGTACCAGCCCCTTCAAAGTTTCATTGTTTGTGCCGTTCTGCATCCCAGAATTACAACGGCAGAAGGCGTCTTATTATTATATATTAAAAATGCCTGAAAAGCCAATAACCCGGACATTTTCGCGGCGACCCCCGCTATTGATTGCCCGCAGGATGTATTTTTACACATGTTATAATCCGAAAATAAAAGAAGTAACCGTTATCATGCTGTTGTAAATCGGGTCGGCCACATATCCGATAACCGTACTGAGCCAGTCGGGAACAAAGATGACAAGAAGAAGAAAGCCCAGCCCGATAAACTGCTCATAACGGGCAAAGCGGTAATAGCTCTCCTCGGGAACGAACGAGGTTATGAGCCGGGAACCGTCCAGCGGCGGAACGGGAATAAGGTTGAAAACCGCAAGGCTTATATTGGCAACCACCGCTACCTGGAAAAACACCTGAAGCCAGTTCAGGACGGTCACGGCAGTCCCGGTGTCTGAGGGTATTATACCGACCGAAACAAGCTTTACCATCAGGCCCCAGACAAGCGTAAATGCAAACGCCAGTATCAGGTTTGACAGGGGCCCTGCCAGCGACACCAGGATTATGCCCTTTCTTCTGTCCTTAAAGTATGACGAATTTATTGGTACGGGCCTGGCCCAGCCTACACGGGCCACCAGCATCATCAGCGTTCCGAAAAGGTCCAGATGTCTGAAAGGATTCAGCGTAAGACGTCCCGCATCCTTTGCAGTCGGATCGCCCAGCCTGTAGGCCACATAGGCATGGGCGCATTCATGGAAAGGAAGTGATATCAGAAGTATGGGTACCATTATGAGTATGTTAGACAGCTTTTCTATCAACAATGTGTTAGAGACACCTCATTTCATATTATTCCCGCAAATCGCATAAGGGAAGGGCCAAAAACCAGAACACCCAGCACTGCAGCCGTGACAGCGGCAACCAGAACTGCTGCAGCTGCAATATCTTTTGCCATGCCGGCTTTCCGGGAATATTCGTCGGTAATCATGTCCACGAGGTTTTCCACGGCAGTGTTCACAAGTTCCGCCGTAAATACAAGACCGATGGCTGTGAAAATCAAACACCACCTGAGCAGGTCAAGCCGGAGGATGATGCCGAGCAGAATGCAGAGGAATGCCGCTGCAAGATGTATGCGCAGGTTGCGTTCCCCGGCAAATGCCTTTCTGAGCCCTCTGAAAGCATTCCTGAAGCTTTCCGGAAGCGTTCTATTTTTCATCGGTACTCCCGCTTTCATCCGAAACGGGCTGCCTTGGAAGGCCCAGCTCCTTAAGGACGGCTTCCTGCCGAAGGAACATGTCCTTCTCCTCCTCGGGTTTTTCATGGTCATAACCCAGAAGATGCAGCATGCCGTGGACGGCCAGAAAAGCTATCTCCCTTTCAAAGGAATGTCCGTAGCTTTCTGCCTGCTCCATGGCCTTCTCCACCGATATTACTATGTCGCCCAGCGCCACCCTCTTTGTCCTTGGGTCAATATCTCCGGGCTGGATATCCGGCTTTCCGTCGATATATTCCAGAAGCGGGAACGAAAGCACGTCAGTCGGTCTCCGGATGTTTCTGTATTCACTGTTCAGCTGTGCAATGGTTTCATTGTCCACCAGCGTGATATATACATCAAATGCCTGTGTGAAACCGTTCTGTTTTGCACAGAGACGGACGCCCTTCTTAAGAAGATTTATCGTTTCCCGCGGCAGGCTGAATTTTTTCTGCCGGTTGTATACTGTTACTGCCATTGGCGAAGGGTGCACCTTCCTTCTTCAGATTTCTTGGTATGTTGTAGATGCTGTTGTCCAGTACCTGAAGGTTATTCTTCTTTTCAAATTCCGGATACTCCGGTCTTTCATGGAATATGCCGTTCATGACCTTCATGAAGCTTTGGGCGACGGTATCCAGATCCTTAAGGGTAAGATCGCAGTGATTCAGCTGCCCGTCATCCAGCTTGTCCTTTATAATCTTCCTTATCAGTCCCTCAATCTTTTCCCTCGTCTTGTCAGGCATTGACCTTACGGCAGCTTCGACTGAATCGGCCAGCATGACAACTGCAGCCTCCCTGCTGTCGGGCAGCGGGCCCCTGTACTTGAAATCGTCTTCGTTTATCCCATTTTCATTTCCGTCCTGCGTCGCCTTGTGGTAGAAATACACCATAAGGCTTGTCCCATGATGCTGGACGATTATGTCACGGATGATTTTGGGAAGCTTGTATTTTACGGCAAGCTCCTCCCCGTCCTTTGTATGGGACGTTATTATCCTGGCGCTCATGTCAGGCGTCAGGTTGTCGTGGGGATTCTCGGCCATCTGGTTTTCCTTGAAATACTGGGGTCTTTTCAGTTTCCCGACGTCATGGTAGTATGCACCCACCCGGGCCAGCAGCGCATTCCCGCCGATTTCCCTGACAGCCACCTCTGCCAGGTTTCCAACCATAAGGCTGTGATGATAGGTTCCCGGGGCTTCCATCAGAAGCCTTTTCAGTAGCGGATGGTTGGGGTCCGCAAGCTCAAGCAGTTTCATGGGTGTTATGATGTTGAATGTGCTTTCAAGGAACGGCAGTATTCCTATGGCAAGTATGATTGAAAATATCCCGTTTAAAAACGCCAGACCTCCGTCGTTCAGAAGGCTCTCCACGCTCTTTTTTTCCAGGATACCGGTAAGTACTGCCGCTGCCAGGTTAATACCTCCCAGTATCACGCCCGCCAGCGATATCCTGCGCCTCTGGGTGGCATTTACGGTGAGGAACGGCACGGCGGTACCGCTTATCAGCGACATGAAAATAAACTGGATGTTACCGCCCAGCATCAGCGAAAAGCTGAAGGTCAGCAGAAGGTTTACGGCTATGGCAGGCTGTATGCCCAGGAAAATGGATATTATAACGGGAGCGATAAGGGTCGGAATTATAAGGTGGGCATAGTCCGGTATGAACTCCTTGAATGCAAGTGCAAATACACTCGTTATGATTATCGAAACGCCCACAAGCATTACGGCGTTCTTGTCGAAATACAGCTTCGTGTGGAAGCTTCTGAAATACAGCATCATGAGGAAGAAAAGCGCAAGAATCAGCAGGAACACCGCGATATACAGGGCATAATCCGGTTTTCCCTCGCTGTCTATATAATTCAGTTCCTTGAGCACCTGGAACTTGTCCTCAGTCACGACCTCGTCCTTGCTGATGATGCGCTCATCCTTGTATATGATGACCGGATTTTCCTTGATGTAATTCTCGATAAAGGCATTTCTCTGTTCCCGGGTGGCCTTTTCATCAATCCTGCTGTTCGGGATGACGACCTTGTCCAGTATGTCCTCGGCAATCAGGCGGATGTTTTCATCCGCAAAAAGCATGTTTATCTGGGCCATGGCCGCCTCTTTCTGGGATTCAATGTTATCGGTCATCAGCCGTTTTTTCTTCAGGGACGGAAGGATGCTGTCTATGATAACCTTTTTAAGCCTTTCAAGTTCCGTCCCCTCGGTTAAAAGGGCCATGAGCTCGTCCTGCGGTATCTGTGAAAGAACGCTGTAGTAATTTTTCCTGTCATATTCCTGGATTATTGCTGAGATATCCGCATCCTGCTGCCCGCCGCTCCTGACCTGGTTCATGATGGTGAAAAGGCCGTCAAAATATTCGTACGCACCGCCGGTAATGCTGTCATTGGCACCGTCTATCGTCACCACGACAGGCTCAAGCTCAGCCGCCTTAAGTTCCGCATTTTCACGGGTTTTGACGGTGTTCTCAATATCCCGCGGCGCATTTATGTCATACTGACTTATATCTCCCACGGCAAGCTTGTATTTTTTCGGGGCAGCCTTATAAGCGACCATTGACGCCAGCGCCAGAAAAGTTATCAGCAGCGCTATGAACCTCTGGAAGGACATGCTTTTCAAAAATACAAACTGCCTTTTTCCCGTTTTTTTGTTTTTGCTGACCACCCTCACACCCCCTGGCGGCGCCAATCAGTCACGCCTCTTTCCGTGCATCTTTTCATAGCGGTCATATGCCATAATAATCCTCTGTACCAGCTCATGGCGTACCACGTCCTTTTCGGTAAGCGTGACAAACGCCAGGCCTTCCACGCCCTCAAGTATGCGCTGCGCCTCGATGAGCCCCGACTTCTTGTCACCGGGAAGGTCAACCTGAGTCACGTCGCCGGTTATAACCGCTCTGGATCCGGCGCCGATCCTCGTCAGGAACATCTTCATCTGTTCAGGCGTGGTATTCTGGGCTTCGTCCAGGATTATGAAGGAATCGTCGAGGGTTCGTCCCCTCATATAGGCAAGCGGGGCGATCTCTATTGCTCCCTTTTCCAGATTGCTGTGGAATGCTTCAGGCCCCATGATATAGTACATGGCATCATAAAGGGGCCTCAGATAGGGATCAACCTTGGTCTGAAGGTCTCCCGGAAGAAATCCGAGCCTTTCACCCGCTTCCACAGCCGGGCGCGTGAGAATTATCCTGCTTACCGTCTTCTCCCGGAAAGATTTCACAGCCTGCGCCACTGCCAGGAAGGTTTTGCCGGTTCCGGCCGGACCAATGCCGAAAACAATGGGATATTTTCTCAATGCCTCGATATATCTCTTCTGACCGTATGTCTTGGATTTAACCGGCTTTCCCCTGTATGTCACGCAGACCAGATCCAGAGGCAGCTCGCTGCTGTTCAGTTCCTCGCTGCTCAAATCAAGCAGATAACGTACGCTCTGCTCGGAAACAGGGTCTCCTCCGTCGGATATGGCAATAAGTTTCTTCAGTATGTCATAGGCCGTATCGGCCTTGTCGCCGGCTCCGTATATCCTTATTTCATTGTTGCGGTTGGTAATCTTTACGCCGAGCCTGTCTTCTATAAGCCTCACATTCCGGTCATATTCGCCGAATACATCGGCCGCCTCCCTGGGATCGTTCAGGACTATGACTTTTTCAACAGCTGCTTCCAATCAATCTCCTCCCAATGGTTCCACACCGGCAATGTCTTCCTCGCACTCGAGGGTCAGCTGCAGCCAGGCATCACCGGTCTCATTTCTTAGTATGTCAACTTTCTCCTCAAGCACCCTGCAGTCGGGAGAAAGTTCACTGCCAAGTTGGAGCCTTGCCTTTTCAAGCGCCAGGGCTTCGGCTTCCTCATCGGAAAGTTTTACCCTTTTTTCCTGCACTTCATAAAGCTTTTCCACAGTGAGGCCAATGGGGAATTCCCAGTTGAACGGTCCTGTGACTTTTTTGTCATAGGAAATGCTGTCGTACATTTCAAAGGCCTTCCGGTTCCCCAAAAGCCCTATCTTCAGGCCCAGAATCCTGATATATTTGTTCTCATGCGTTCTTCCGGTTCTGATGCGCTTGGTATACTCATACATCAGGGGCAACTTTGTCTCATACCATGTCCGCGCGGTTATTCTCCCGCGGGCATGAACGTACTTGGTACCGAATTCGGGGGTCTGGGATTCGAGTATTCCCGAAACCAGAAGCTGACCTTTGGTTACCGTATCTCCCTCATTGACCTTGAGTGTACCTGCAAGAACCTCGATTTTTGTTATCAGGCCGTCCCTTTCCGCCACCAGATTGCAGTACTCATCCTCGTCCACAACATCGGGCCTGGGTCTTATTTCCTGCACCGAAATGGTCATCTTGACGCCCTTTATCTGTACACCTGCCCACGCCACTTCATCCACGTTAAGCAGTATATCGGCGGCAATCCTTTTCGGGTCAAGACCCATTTTAAATCTCCCTTTTCCCACACCTGTCTCTTCAAGAACCTTAAATATCTGCTCTTCAACATCCCTGCTGCAGCCGCTGACTTCTATCTCCCATATCATGGAAGTAAAGAGTATAATCAGCGCTGCGAAAAAAAACAGGCCCGCCTTGAATCCGCGTCTTTTTCTGAATCTGTGCAGGAAAAAGGGCAACCCGCACTTCTTTATGATATGCACCCGGCATCCCGATTTCCTGGCTGCCTGGCGCATCATCATAAAGCCTCTGCGGCTGGCCTTCATTACAACCGAATCGCTGTCTTTTCTGGATATATCCCACAGCAGTATCTGCCTTCTGGTGCAGATATTGATAAACCGTTCGACACTGCCTTTTGCAACTATAATAACATATCCTCTGATATAATTCCACAGATGGACCAGAAACATAAGCGTCACCACACCTGAAACGCACCGGCTGCATGTCATGCATCGTAGTCGATATTGGATATCTTCCCGCCTATTATGATTGCTTCGCTTGTAATCTCCCTGATGGTTATTCCGCTTCCCGTTATCCTGATAATGCCGTTGTTTGTGTTAATGCGCACCATGTTCTCATTGAAATCTATGATTCCCTTGAAATTTTCTATAAGCACCTCGCCCCTTCCGACGGCGGTAACCTTTGGTCTGTTTCCGAAAAGGTCGGGCGGGAGTTCAAACATCCTTGCCAGTTTCTCTCCCATGCTCAGAAGGCCTCGCTCAGTACCGTCTTTCCTGTCTGACTCTTTTTTGCGCCGTTTCATTGGCTTTCCCTCCGTGCCAGGTATATCAGATCAAAGACATCACCGAACTCATATCCCTGCCTTCGTGCTTCCCTGATGATGGCGTCAAGCGCCTGCGCATTGTCGGATGAGACCGCGTGCAGAAGGATGATTGCCCCGTTGTGGAGATTGTTAATTACCTTGTTGTAAGCATACTCCCAGCCTCTTTGCCTGCCGGTGTCCCAGTCATTGTAGGCAAAGCTCCAGAAAAGGTTTATGTATCCAAGTTCCGATGTTATTTTAAGTGTCCTCTCGCTGTACTCCCCCTTCGGCGGCCTCAAAAAAATCATGTTCTCCCCGTATTTCTCATAAAACCTTCTGTCCAGGCCTGTGGTCTCCTTTTCTATCTCCTCGTCGCTAAGGCCAGGCAGGCTTTTGTGGTTTATGGTGTGGTTGCCCACCGCATGTCCTTCATCCAGCATTCTCCTTATCAGGGCGTCCTCCTTTTCAAGATAGGGGCCGGTAATAAAAAAAACGGCGTTTACATCATTTTCATACAGCACATCAAGTATCTTCGAGGTATACCCATTCTCATACCCTTCATCAAATGTAAGGTATATAACCTTTTGGTCCGTATCTGCCACATAAAGACTGTTGTATCTGGCAAGAAGCTCCGGTGTTCCGGGATCAGGCCTGGGCTGTTTGCCCGGACTGTCTCCCAATACCAGCCCCCACCGGCGGAGCTTGTTGAAATCTGTGGATTCCGGTTTGACAACGTCCATGTCAAGCATGGTGAAGTCCCCGGGAATAAGCCCCGTGATTTCCATGCTGAAATCAATGGCATCTTCTTCCGTGCCGGCAATGATAATCCTTGTCAAGGTGAGGACAAGCATCACACCGATGACCACAACGGCGAAAATCCTGGTTACATTTTTCATCCCTGCACCCTCCAGCGTCGGCAACCTATTCCGGTTTGTAGACAGCGCAAATCCGGGCGTAAAAAAGGAGTCATTCATAACAAATGACTCCTATTCTTACGTAACTATTATATTTACCTGGGACAGGCCAAAATGCCTGTACCGCCTGAAAGGCATCAACAATGAAAACCCGGACCTACGACGTCACTGGGGTACCGGTGTGAGCTTGTCAGTGCGTATCACCGTTCCGTCATCCCTTACGGCCGGTATTACCACGTTGTCGTCCTTTTTAAGGGTTACGTTGAACCCGTAAACCCTGTACTTTGACAATACGCCTCCCATGAGGTTCAGCGATTTTTCCATCTTGTCCGGATCGCCTATGGCCTTTATGGTATACGGCGGAACCAGCTGACGGCCGTTTATCATTATATAGTCATCCCCGGCTTCGCGGACTTCACTGGTGGCCACAATTCTTTCGTCGTTAACGCTGAGGGCCTGTACATCCGATGCTTTCAGTTCATTGAGCAGTTCCTGTATATGGCTGGCCCTTACCTTTATCTGGCCGCCGCTTTCCACGGTTATGACCAGTCCCGTGCCCTTCACCGTCTCCAGGCCTGCCATGACCCGGGCCATGAGGACCGATTTTTTAAGATCCTCCACATACTGCTTGTCCGTAGTTTCGTCGTTCTTCAGGACCTCAATCTCCTGCTGCAGTTCCTGTATCCTTGACTGCAGCTTTTCATTGTTCTCCCTTTCCATCAGCAGTTCTTCCACCAGCTGGCTCATGCTTTTCTTTTCATACTGTGCCAGTACCAGGTTCTCATTTACACTGCTGTACTGCCAGGCTATTGCAACACCCAGGAGCAGGCAGACAATCGTCAACGATATGGTTTTAAACGCCTTCACTCAGTCACCACCTCCAGAGTGCTCAGCCATTCATCCGCAGATTCATAAAGCTGGTACTTCTCTATTATCATGTCATACTCCTTCCTGATATCTACCCTGATGCCGTAAAGCCGCATGATGGCTACATTGGGAAGCTGGTCGACGGCATCATAAAGAACGTCGGGATCACCGATGGCCTTGATGACGTAAGGAGGCGGATACCGGTTCCTGTTGAGGAAAATGGTGGGTCCCGCACAGACAAGCTTTGATGTTCCCAGGATACGTTCGCCGTTTATGGAAATGGCTTGTGCCCCGTTGATGCGAAGCTCGTTGAGAATGTCGTTAATATCGCCGTCATGTACGATATAATCCTTTATGTCGTTCGTGCCGTCAGCTGACTGGGCATCCTGCATGGTGATGACAACGCCGTCCCCCCTCACGCTGGTCAGTCCTGCCCTGAAGAACTCATAATCCCTCTGCTTTATCAGTTCCATCACTTCAGTGTCCTGCTGCCGGTTGCCGATATTGCTCACCAGCTGGCTCCATTCGGCTTCAAGGTCGTTCAGCCGCTCAAGAAGCTCTTCGCCTTCCGCTTCCTCAGCTTCGAGCATCGAAGCCATTTCCTTCACCGACATGCCGTCCTGCTTATTTATAATTCCCCTGAACTGGAGCGCGATGAGCATTCCCAGCAGGAGGAACACCATAAACATAAGCATCTTGTAGGTCTTTGCCATATCCTGGTTCTGCTCCTTGAAATCAAATCACAGGAATTCCTTTATGGTGACTGCTTTGGTCACTGCAAGGTCGATGAACCTGTCGCCCGCTCTCACCACAGGCTTTGAAAAATCCATCCGGTTCATGAAAACCACTTCAGCAGTCTCCCCTGTGCTGAGCCTGACTCTCGATCCGATGTAATAGTGGTTCATGTTGGTGAGGAAGGCATTCAGAACCACGGGATCAAGCACGCCGAAGCTTTCATGCTGCATCAGTTCGAATACTTTGAATGGCGTATCCTTGCTCTTGTAAACCCTGTCGGCCGTCATGGCGTCGAAGATGTCGGATACGGCCACTATCTTGGCTATTATGTCTATTTTGTCACCCTTAAGTCCGAGCGGATAGCCGCTCCCGTCCTCCTTTTCATGGTGGGTAAGAACGGCCATGGCAACCTGGTGGTCGGTTTTCCGGTCCTGTGTGACTATCATGTATCCGTATTCGGAATGTCGTTTCATCAGCTCAAATTCTTCAGCGGTAAGCTTTCCGGGTTTGTTTATTATCTCAGGCGGTATCATCGCCTTGCCGACATCATGGAGAAGGCCGGCCTCGGTACATTTTCTCACCATTGCCTCGTCGAACTTCATCCACCTTGCTATCATCATGGAAAGCATTGATACATTCAGGCAGTGATAATATGTGTATTCATCAATGCTTCTAATTTGCATTACAGCGTTGACTATGTTCCTGTTCTGCTGCGGCCTCCTGACAATTGAGTCCACAATCCTGTCGGTGACTTCCTTGTTCAGGCGCTTTCCCATGGATATGTCGGCGAGGGTTTTCTTTATGGTATGTACATCCTGCTCATATTTTACATTAAAACTATAGCCATCACCGGTAATTGCCCAGTCACTGTCTGCGCCCGACACCGACTTCATGCTTTCCTCATAGACGGGGATGATCTGAAAGCCCATGTTTTTCAGCCGTTCAATGATATGTTCATCAAGGGTGGTGTTCTCATAGATTATGACACCGCCGTATTTGTTCACTATGGCCTCAGCAGTACGCATCCCCGGCTTGCATGAATCCACAGAGATGATGAATTTCCTGCCCGGCATAATTTCTCACCAGTTCTTTTCTTTGTTTTTTTATCCTCCCGTTGTAAATATCGAATAAAGCAGGCTGAAAGTTTTGCTTTCCGTCCGTTACATGCCGCACATACGTCTGAATTCCTGTTCGTCTATGATTGTTATGCCAAGCTGTATTGCCTTTTCCAGTTTGCTGCCCGGTTCGTCCCCGGCGAGCACGAAATCGGTTTTCCTGGACACACTGCCCGACACCTTTCCGCCCAGCCTTTCTATAATCTCTGTGGCCTGAGCCCTGGTAAAACCGGGAAGGGTCCCTGTCAGCACAAATGTCTTGCCCTTGAAGATGCCTTCCCCGCCGGACGTCGCGGTGGAAACCATATGCACGCCCGCTTCTTTCAGCAGGGCAATGGTATGCCTGGTCTGTTCCTGCCTCAGAAACTCGTACAGGCTTACAGCCATTTTATCCCCGAATTCCTCCACTGAACGGATTTCCTCAACCGATGCCTCCATGAGCCTGTCCATGCTTCCGAAATGGCGGGCGGCAAGCTGGGCTGCCCGAAGTCCTATATATCTTATGCCAAGCCCATAGATGAGCCTGCTCAAATCATTGGTCTTTGACCTCTCAATGGACGCCAGGAGGTTATCCACCGACTTCTCACCCATGCGCTCAAGGCCGATGAGCTCTGCGCGCCTGTCCTTCAGCCTGTATATGTCAGGTATTCCCTTTATGAACCCCTTTTCGAGCAGCATCTCTGTCAGCGCAGGGCCGAGGCCCTCAATATTCATCGCATCCCTGGATGCATAATGGACGATGCTCCTGAAAAGCCTCGCCGGGCATTCAATGCCGGTGCAGCGCCTTATGGCCTCATTTTCCTCCCTGACTGCCGGAGCACCGCATACCGGGCAGCGGTCCGGCATTACAAAGGGCTTACTGTCCGCCGGCCTCTGGCTTTTGTCCACCTCTACGACTTCGGGGATTATCTCGCCGGCCTTCCTTATCCAAACCGTATCCCCTATCCGGATGTCCTTTTCCCTTATAAAGTCCTCATTGTGAAGAGTGGCGCGGGAAACGGTGGTTCCCGCAATCCTTACGGGTTCCAGCACCGCATTGGGCGTAAGTGCGCCGGTTCTTCCGACCTGGATGACTATATCCTTCAGCTTTGTTTTTTTCATTTCGGGAGGATATTTGTATGCAACGGCCCATCTCGGCGCCTTGCTGGTGGAACCCAGAAGCGCACGCTGCTCAAGGTCGTTGACCTTGACCACCGCACCGTCTATTTCGTAAGGAAAGCTTTCCCTCGCTTCGCCGATGGCCTTTATTTCCCCTATAACCTCATCTATATTGCGGCACACCGCATATGAAGGAGTTATCTTGAAGCCAAGGCGCTTTAAGTATTCAAGCGATTCCGCATGGGTTCTGAAGCTCATGCCTGTGATTCTCTGGACGTTGAAAACAAATATGTCAAGCTTTCTCCGGGCGGTGACCGCGGGGTCAAGCTGCCTCAGGGACCCTGCCGCAGCATTCCGCGGATTGGCGAAAAGCTTCTGTCCTGACTCCTCAAGCTGCCTGTTTATCTCCAGAAAATACCTGCGGGGCATGAAAACCTCCCCGCGGACCTCGAGGAAAGGAATCTCGGGTTCTCCGGGCAGTCGGTTAAGCCTCAGCGGTATGGAGCGGATTGTTCTGAGGTTCTGGGTCACATCCTCTCCGACAACCCCGTCACCCCTGGTCGAACCCCTGACAAGAAGCCCGTTCTGATATTCGAGGGAAACCGAAAGACCGTCAATCTTCTTTTCCACTACATAGGTAACGTCAGAGCCAAGTGCCTCCCTGACTCTCCTGTCAAAATCAACAAGCTCTTCAAAACTGAAAACATCGTTGAGGCTCTCCATCTTTACCTCATGGACGACCTTCTCAAAAGCATTGTCAGCCTGGCCGCCTACCCTCTGGGTGGGGGAATCGGGCGTTATCAGTTCCGGATGTGCTTCCTCAAGCTCCACCAGTTCTTTGTAGAGCATGTCATATTCATAATCGCTGATTTCAGGGTCATCTTCCACATAGTAGCGGTAGTTGTGGTAATTTATAAGCTCCCTGAGCAGTTTTATGCGCTCCTCAACGTTCTTAATAATATCATTATTGAGAGTCTGCTTCTCTGAAAACATACAGATCCCCCTCGTATTCAAAAGCCTGCAGTGCGTCAAGGGCTTTCTTTACGCCGTCGGCGATGCCCATGGCTGTTTTTGCCCGGAATTCATCGGACTTCAGCCGGTCATTGTCTTCCCTGTTCGTTATATAGGCAGTCTCCACAAGAACTGCAGGCATTTCCGTATTTCTCAGCACGGAAAAATCACTTTTTATAATTCCCCTGTTATTGATTCCGTTTTGTGCCTCTATGGCCTTTCCCATTATCTCTGCGAATTCCCTGCTGTCAAAGCTGTCGTAAATGGACTGCTTGTCAAGATAATGAATTTCCATGCCGTTTACCTTTGTCGCACCACTCAGCTTGAGATCGTAGGCATTCACGTGTATGCTCACAAACAGGGTTGCATTGAGTTCATTGGCAAGCTGTGCCCTGAGTTTAAGGTCCTCACGCTGGGTTTCGGCCAGCCGTATATCGCTGTAACGGGTCATGACAGCATCTATTCCTGATTCATTCAGAAGGTCCCTTACCTTGAGGGCAATGTCAAGGGTGACCTCCTTCTCATAGAAGTCATCGTCATAAGGCGATACGGTACCCGAATCACTGCCTCCGTGGCCCGGGTCAATAACGACCAGCACCTTTTCCAGGGTTTTCCCCTCGGGAACATCTATCGGAGGCATGGTGTATTCCGGGGTTGGCGGCGGGACAAAGGGCGTCACCGCAATCGATGTATTTTTCGGATCATCCTCTTCCCTTCTCTTCCCCAGCACAGTCACCACGGCTGTTATCATAAGCAGTGTAACCAGTATGAAGGCAATGAACCTGGCATGGTTCGTCAGCCTGTATCTCGGGCCGGGTCCGGGGAATTTTATATGGGTCATCTGCAACTACCACTCCTGCAAACCTGCTGTATAATCATAATACTATAATTTATGCTCAAAATACAGTACAACTTAACTGGCATATACAGCCATCCGGCCTTATAAAAAAACCGCCGGACGCAGGTCCGGCACTGCTTTTGCAGAGAGTTTGAGCTGTACCTTAAACCGGCATCCGGCCCACGTCCGCCGCCCTTACTGTATGAATCTGTCCACGTCCTTTGTGTCAATGTTCTTGTGAAGAGCCATATTGATGCCGTTTGCCACAAGTTTGGAAAGATACTCCACCGTTTCGTCCGCATCCTTCGGGGTTACTACCAGATTCCCCGAATATGGTTCCAGAAGGTTTATTATGTCCTGATACTTCTCATCCCTGTCGATATTGGCCAGCATCCTGTAAAGGCCGCTGTCTGTATCGCTCTGCTTCATCATGCTGTCTATCATCAGGTCAATGGTGTCGCTGACTATCGTGGCGGCATCAACGACAGTGGGTATGCCTATGGCAATTACCGGCACGCCCAGGGTTTCCTGGTTTATTGCCATGCGCTTGTTGCCTATGCCCGAGCCGGGCGAAATCCCTGTGTTTGCCAGCTGGAGGGATGCATTCACCCTGTTCATGTTTCTCGACGCCAGGGCATCCACTGCTATCACAAGCGCCGGTTTTATCTGGTCCACAACTCCCTTTATGATATGACCGGTTTCAATCCCCGTAAGGCCGAGAACGCCGGGAGTAATGGCACAGACAGGCCTTACACCGTCATCAACCTCCTCGGGAAGGTATTCATGCAGGTGGCGGGTTACAAGCAGATGGGATGATACCCTTGGTCCCAGTGAGTCGGCGGTGACATTCCAGTTGCCGAGGCCGACCACCAGCACGGTGTCCCTGTCACCAATGCTGATAAGGCTCTCCAGTTCCCTGGCCAGCATTCTGCAGGCCTTTTCGTATACATCCCGTCCCCTGTCCCGGATGTCGGGCATATCCATGGTGATATAGGTACCCATGGGTTTGCCGGTGTTCTGCTCACCAAGCGGCGATATCACATGGACCCTGGTTATGCTGACCTGTTCATCCCCGTCCTGTTCGACACGAATCCCGTCTGGCAGCGCCTGCTGATATATAAGCCTCGGGCCGGCCCCCACGGCGCGGGATTCGTCCGCCATGTCGGTGCGAATGCTTCTCACAGGTTTCATAGCCATACTACCTCTCCCCATTTACAGAATAGATGCCATGGGCTTATTATGGACTGTTTCTTGTTTTTCATCCCTGGCTGTTTAATCTGAAAAACATGTCCGCGGCATTCCAAAAAAATATTGCATTGGGACAGGGTTCGTGATAATATAGTGGATGTTGACTTTGCTGGATGTCGACTTAACGTTCAGGAGGTGAATCGGATGCCGAATATAAAGTCTGCAATAAAGAGGGTTAAGGTTTCTGAGGTAAAGCGCCTGCAGAACAGGATGAAGAAGTCTGAAATAAAGACCGCGATACGCAGATTCCATGAGGCACTGGAATCCAAGGCAGATAATGCCGAGGAGTTGCTCAGGTATGCCATCAAGAAGGTGGACCAGTCAGCTGCAAAGGGTATTATACACAAAAATGCCGCCTCCAGAAAGAAGTCACAGCTGATGAAGGCTTTTGCGGCTTCTAAGGCTTCAGTCTGATTTTTCTTAAAACCTAAACTTGAAAACAAAAAACAAACGTACTTTAAGTACGTTTTTTTTGTTTATATGGGAATTTTTATATTCAGTTCACGTTCTTGACGGTTATGTTTTCCATGGGTACCTGGGCATGGCGGACCACAATATCGCTTATTATGGCCACCTGCTGCTCGGAAAGGCTGTTTGCATTCACTATGACATCGATATAGTCGTTGTCGCTTATGTAAACCAGCGCGTCGGCAAATCCCCTCTGTTTTATCAGGGTTTCGATGGTGGTTTCAAGTTCGGACCGGTTGATAACGTCCATCAGCTTCTCCTGGGCCTCGAGTGCGGCCGCACTGTTGGTATCCCCGCTTTCCACAAGCGATCTTAATTCCTCCTTCTGCCTGCTTCTGGCACGGTCCCGTTCTATCCTTGCCTCGGCGAAATACCCCGTATATACGCCCGAAGTAGCGTCACCGGAGGTTTCCATTGCCTGTTCCGGGTTATCATCACTGTTAACATAGACAGCCGCTCCCGGTATGTCTTCCGGATTCTCGCTGCTGTCGGCATTATACTGGCTGCCGGTCAATGCCAGGTCTCCCGTATCCCCTGAACCTCCCAAGTTGTACTGAAGTATTCCTACCGCTATGATTACAAGAACAAGCCCGAGAACGATAACCTGCTTTCTCTTCATATTCCTTCCCTCCAAACAAGCATGGCAGTTATTTGTGTTTCAGAATCTGGACACGGTGTTCCGGAACCCCCAGGAGCGTGCAGACGGCTCTGTTGAGCTCCTGCTTTACAAGGAAATCATCCGCTCCCTGGGCCACCACCACGACTCCTTTTATCTCGGGAATTTCCACCTTAAGTATGACCGGCTTGTCGTCGCCCGACAGGGCAAGTTCCCGCCTTTCGCTGCTTTCGGTTGATATCCTCTCGGTTTCCTCACTGCTTCTGCTGTCCACCTGGTCATTGTATGCAGGTATCATTTCACTGCTCGAATCGGCGTATATCATGACCTCGACCTGTCCTGCCCCTTCCACCTGGGAAAGGAGATAGGCCAGCCGTTCCTCGAGGTTTTTTATTATGTCGTCGCCCATGAACGCGGTCGACTCTGCCCGGGAATCCTGTGTGTCATCCCTGTTTGAAGCGGCATTCCCGGATGCATTGACCGAACCTGTCGGCCTTGAAAAAAATCCGCTCGCTAAGATGATTATTATTCCTACCACCACAATTATGACCAGATTTTCCAACGGGACGGGCTTCTTTTTGCCTCCGTCCTTGTCATCCCTTGAAAAAAAGGCCGCCAGCTTCTTCATTCCCTCACCCTCCTTCAAAGTTGCCGCTGTCAACAATTATCCGTTCCCTGTCAATTCCAAGCAGCTGTGACAGCTCATCCTTTATTCGTTCCTCTGTCTGAATGCCGAAGGACGCCCTTTCATTTCCCGGCCGTGGGCCCACCTTGATGTACAGCTTCCTTATGGTACCGAAATCGCTGCTGTTCGCATCTTCCTGCAGGACAAGATCGGCTTCGGTCACCATGAAGTCAGTCTCGCCCATATACCGGCTTTTCACATCAGAAATCAGCGACTGCCTGTATACTTCAAGCATCCTTCCCGCCTCTTCCTCTTCAAGCCTGCGTATCCTGCTTTCCAGCTCCGCTTTTGAAACGCTCATATAATCATTCCATGCCGTTTCCTTTATGCTGAAATCCCTTCCGAGAAAACTGAGCACCGGACCGGCTATGACAACGGCCACGGCCAGCCCGCAGACGAGCTTCACATATTTGTTGAGCCCGCCTTCAGGTGCAAACTTTTCCACAACGGCACATATGACCGAAATCGTGATAAGGCTTATTATCCATATCCTGAGTTCGTCCAGCACAAGGCCACTTCCTTTCTCATGCGTATCCTGCACCGGACATCAGTGTTCCTGCCAGAAGCACAAGGACGAAAAGCGAAGCCCCGGTAATGCCTATCATGACCGACATGCAGCCCGCCGCCTCCTCCAGTGCCCCGCAGATTCCGTCGTCCCCCAGAGGTGCGCCGAAAGCTGCCACCAGCCTGTATACCAGCATAACAACAAGCATCTTGACAAACGGTACGGCAAAGATGACTGCAAGCCCGATGACCGTAACCGTTCCTGCAGCGTTTCTCACCGTGGCCGCGCATGCCAGAATTGTTTCGGCTGCATCGGACATGTTCTTTCCTGCCACCGGCACCATGCCGATGGCAAACTTGGCGGTTTTTGCGGCAGCGGCATCCACAGCGCTTCCCGATATCTTCTGGATGTTTACGGCTATTGAAAACACAAGAGTTATAACTCCCGTCATCCACACGACTATGGTTTTCAGGAGCTTTGCCATGTTTTTCAGCCTGAAGCGGTCCGATATGCTGTCCACCAGAAACAATACCCCCGCCATTACCGTCAGGGGAAGCATTACGGTTTTAAGCAGGTGGCAGGCAAGGTTTACGGCGGCCAGCATAAGCGGCTGGACTGCCGCGGCGGATACCACCCTTCCTGAGGCTGTAAGCATCGCATACAACGCAGGCATGGCCACCGAAGCAAGGGTCTGCATGGATTCAATGGCTTCCTGCGCCGTCCGTACTATCCCTCCGAAACTTGCCGCCGCCATGACGGTCATTGTGCCGTTCAGGGCCAGCCTGGCGGCTTCATTGGATATTCCTCCGTCCTTTGGCTGAAGCCCCTTGAACAGGGCCGACAGAAGCATCACGGCAAACAGCTGCGTCATGAGTATCACATTTGCCTTAATCTCCCTGCCCAGCAGGCCCAGAAGGGCCGATGGCAGCCCTTCCAACCGGTCAAGTGGCTTTCCGCTGACAGCATCCTCCAGAATTCCATCGACGCTGAAACGGTAATCTAGTTCCCGGGCATCGTTCAAAGCGCGGTCAACGGCGTCCCTGACGGTATTTACTTCACTGTTTTCAAGCTGATCGCGTATGATTTGCTGACGTACCTCCTCCGGCATGCCGTTTTCCTCAGCAAATACTCTCTGGGGCAGAGCAAGCAATAATACAAGCATGAGGACGGCCAGGCCGGATTTCAGAACCGGTTTTTGACCCGTTCCTGCTTTTCCGGTCATCTCCCGTGTTTTCACCCGTTTTCTCACAATATTGTCGTGATTATCCTTATCAGTGCGGTGGCTATGGGGGCAGCCACCGCCAGCATAAGGATTTTCCCGGCGATTTCTATCTTCGATGCAATTGCGTTCTGCCCTGCATCCCTGCAGGCGTCAACCGCAAACTGGGTGACATATGCCATTCCGGTAACCTTGAGCACAGGAACAATGAGGTCCGCGTCCATTCCCGATTTCTGAACGCTGTCATTTATGAGACTGATTACCGCACCGGCCTTCCCGGCTACAAGCATGAGGGCAAGAGCGCCGAATGCAAGGCCGACAAGCATCGCCATTTCAGGCTTCTTTTCTGACACGACGACCGCAAGGACGGCAGCCACAATGCCAATCCCGGCTATTCTTATAAGTTCGGCCTCCATGTCGTATCACCTTTCCGACGGGCGCAGGGTCATCAGAACCCGAACAGCGCCTTTACAGTATCAAACAGGTTGGCAATTTCCCTGACCACCAGCATCAGGACCACCACAAGCCCTGCCAGGGTGGTCATCATGGCCTGCTCCTCCCTGCCTGACTTGTTCAGAACGATATTCAGGATGGAAACCAGAATTCCTATTGCGGCAATCTTGAAAATCAGATCCACGTCCATTGCCTTTCTCCTATATCAGAAGAATGACCAGAGCGGCTCCAAGAAGAGCTCCCAGATTGCGGTAAAGCTTTCCGTTTGTCTCGGCTGCCTCCTTGGCCTTTAGCTCCATGGCGGCAATCTTCTCCTTTTCCATGTCCAGAACCGCCTGCTGCATTTGGCGGTCCGACTTCCCGAGAAGTTCCCCGAAATCACGCAGGATGTCCATATCCTCCCCGGCAAGGGGCAGGGACACTGCTGCTTCCCCGAGAGCAATTCTCCATGCGGTACCGGCATCCATGCTCTGCTCCTTCAGCATGCTGCCCGAACGCTCAAATACCGGTCTCCATACTCCCCCGTAGCTTCCTTTTGCCAGTTCTTCAAAGACCTTGTTGAGCGGCCTTCCCAGGACACATATTTCATTCTCCATGAAAAGGATGATGTCCTTAAGCTTCCGAAGTGCAAGCTGCCTGGCTTTCAGCCTTGCCGACAGCCCCATTCCGATGGCAGTGCATCCCATAAACACCATCATGCACCCGGCAAGCCTGATCAGTGCCGTACAACCTGTTCCCATAGGCATCCGTCACCTTTACCCATCTTTTTCCGTTGTGTATGCCGAGCACTATATATCGTTCAAAGCCGTTTTCCCCTGTCAGGATATCGAAGCCGAGCCTTCTTTTGAAATCATCAGTGTCATAGGCATGTGCCGTGGCCACAATCCTTGTTCCGGCATTCCAGGCCATTTTTATGCTTTCTGCATCCTGCCTGGTTCCCAGCTCATCCATGATGATGACGGCCGGTGACATCCCGCGCAGGGCCATTTCTATCCCTTCCGGTTTCCTGCACCCGTCCAGCACGTCGGTCCTCGGCCCGCAGTCATTCTGCGGGATTCCCCTGTAGCAGGCAGCAATTTCGGACCGTTCGTCAATGACAACGGTGCGCAGCCCGGCAAAATCCGCCTTCTCAGAACCAGTGCTTATAATCCTGCAGATATCCCTGAGCATTGTGGTCTTCCCGCACCTGGGCGGAGATATGATCATTGTGTTGTAAATGTCGTATCTGCCCGACCTTATGAAGGGAAACACCTCCTCGGCGCATCCCTTCAGCTCCCTTGATATGCGTATGCAGACGGACGATACGTCCCTCATCCCTCTTACCGTCTGGCCCTGATATATGACCCTGCCGCAGATGCCCGCCCTGCAGCCGCCCTTAAGGGTAAGGAATCCCCTTGCAATTTCGTCCTGGTAGGCATAGAGCGAATGCTCACAGAGCCTGTAAAACAGGTCTTCCACCTCTTCTCTCGTAACATGGAGGGCATCATCGGGCAGGGACGTGAAGAATCCCTCTTCGGTGATAAAACGGTCAAAACCGCTGAAAACTCCATTTAGGGGTCCTCCGGCGTTAATCCGGAGTTCCTCCAGACATGATGCGGTTTCCGGGCTGATTTTCTCCACGGCTTTCCGTATCCGCTCAGGCAGATAACCTTTGATGCGGCTCAAATCATCAACTCTCTGAATACCGGCCATACTCTCCGACCTTCTTTTGTGCGGGTAGGGGGACATGCTTAAATTTATGCCGGCATCTGTGCGGATATGTATAAAAAAACCGCCGTTCTCATCAAACGGCGGTTTCATCGTCGACGGCAGGATCGTTCTGCAAGTGCTTAATGGGGAAAATTATTTCTCCATGTAGCTTTCATAGGTAATGGAGTCATACACGGCGTCATTCTTGATGATGTTGAATCTGGTATCGCTGCTCCACTTTTCAAGCTCTCCCGCGTACCATTCATTCTCCCTGGAAGTTTCAAGATAGGCTTTGACGTCGTCCTTCACATCATCAAAACCGGTATGGTCGTCTATCCTGACCACGAATATTCCCATGTCAGTCTCAACAATCTCCGAATCCCCGGCTTTTCCCTTAAGGGCGAAATCAAAGAGTTTGTCGAAATACGGATACACTGTATAGGAATTGCTGTCAACGGTAATCTTTCCGCGGGTGCTGCCGGAGTCTTCGTCCTTGCCTTCTTCGGAATAGGTCTCTATCAGCCTGTCCATGTCTTCGCCGCTGCGGACCTTCTGAAGAAGCGTCTTTGCCGTATCCATCTTGGCATCTATCTTGTCCTGGGACAGCGCAGCACCGGAATCGTCGTACTTGCTCAGCCAGATATAGCTGATATCGGCACTGTCATACTGTTTCGGGTTGCTTTCATACTCCTTCCTGATTTCATCCTCCGTAATTTCTCCGGGCTGATAGTTCTGTTTCACATATTCGCTTCTGAATTTGTCGTTTACCTTTGTGTTTTCGAGAATCTTCCTGTACTGGTCGAGCGTCAAGCCCGTAGACTGCTGTACCCATCTGGCAAACTCCGTGTTGGAGAGATTAAGCTGCTGCTGAAATGCAAGGAGCGTCTGGTTGACTTCGCTTTTTACGCTGTTGTCTACGGTGATGCCCATCTCCTTGGCCTTGATGAGCTGAATCATGTATTTCTTAACGGTGTTCAGTGTTTCATTCTTTGCGGCTTCCCAGGGATTCTGCCCTCCCTCGGTCTTAAGCCAGTACTGCTTCTTTTCTTCGTCGGATTTTCCGGATATTCCCCAGTCTTCCTCGGATTTTGAAATCTGCTGACGCAGGAAGAATTCATATTCGTATTTGCTGATACGGTGTCCCGCCACCGTGGCCACATAGCTTCTGGAATCGGCCAGATACCATATCAGGCAGGCAGCAATGACAACAGCTACAATCACTGCGGTTCTTATAATAAACCTTTCACGCCTTGTACGTATCAGCTTCTTTTTCCTGCTGCCCTTATCGGCTTTGTCTTTTTTGTTCATAAGATTCACCCTTTTATACGAGCCGGCCGGATTATAGTGTTCCGTTGTACGTACAATATTATAAACAATCAGCCTGTAGACTTCAATTTCAGCAGGTCCTGTAATAGAATCTTAATATTTCTCAGCACCTCGCGTTTTTCCTGCCCCTTTGTCCTGTATGACAGATAGGGCTCCTTTCCCGCGCTGAACAGCAGGCGCCCGTTCCATTTTCTTGTTATCTCCATGATTATTTTGGGATCTATGTCTTTCGGGCTCGAATAGCTCAGGATGACCATATCGTCCTTCTCCCTGACGGCGCCGAAGCCAAGGACGACGGCCATGTTCTTGATAAGGGCTATGTCAATCAGGTTCTCGGTCTCCTCGGGTATGTCTCCGTACCGGTCGATAAGCTCGTCACGCACGTCCATGGCTTCCTCTTCACTTTCCACGGATGCTATGGACTTGTACATGTCAATCCTCTGGTTCTCATCGGGAATGTATTTTGCGTCAATATGGGCCGGAACCCGGAATTCAACGGTTGTTTCAAGGACAGGACGCCTCGGCGGCTCGCCCTTGAGCTCTGCTATGGCCTCATCGAGCAGCCTCAGGTACATGTCATATCCGACGCTTTCCATGTGGCCGTGCTGCTCCGGGCCAAGCAGATTTCCAGCACCCCGTATCTGAAGGTCCCTCATTGCTATCTTGAAACCCGACCCGAATTCGGTGAATTCCTTTATGGCTTTCAGGCGCTTTTCAGCCGTCTCGTTAAGGACCTTGTCCTTCTTGTAAGTCAGATATGCATAAGCCAGGCGGTTGGAACGGCCCACTCTTCCGCGCAGCTGATAGAGCTGGGCAAGTCCGAGCCTGTCGGAGTCTTCCACTATGATGGTGTTTACATTAGGCATGTCGATTCCCGACTCGATTATGGTGGTACATACCAGCACATCGAATTCCCTGTCGAGGAACGACTGTATCACATGCTCAAGCTCACGCTCACTCATCTGTCCGTGAGCATATCCCACACGGGCCCCGGGTACCAGTTTCTGTATCTCGACAGCCTTGGACTGAATGCCGCGGACCCTGTTGTAAAGATAAAAAACCTGCCCTCCGCGTGCCAGTTCCCTGTGAATGGCATCCCTGACAATATCATCCCTGTATTCAAGCACATAGGTCTGTACAGGATAGCGTTGTTCAGGCGGGTCCTCTATGGTGCTGATATCGCGGATGCCGGTCAGGGCCATGTTCAGCGTCCTGGGAATGGGAGTGGCCGAAAGGGTGAGCGTATCCACATGGGGATATCTACTCTTTATGGTCTCCTTGTGCGCAACGCCGAACCGCTGCTCCTCGTCAACGATGAGAAGGCCGAGGTCCCTGAATTTCACGTCTTCTCCAAGAAGCATGTGGGTCCCTACGATAATGTCAATCCTTCCTGCCTTGAGGTCACGCAGCACGGCCTTCTGCTCCGCATCGGTCTTGAAGCGGCTCAGCATTTCGATTCTCACCGGGAAACCGGCAAAACGCTTTTTGAAGTTTTCATAATGCTGGGCGCAAAGAACCGTGGTGGGCACGAGGAAAGCCACCTGCTTTCCGTCCATTACGGCCTTGAAGGCAGCCCTCAGCGCAACCTCGGTCTTGCCGTAGCCCACATCACCGCAGAGCAGCCGGTCCATGATGGTGTCGGATTCCATGTCGCGCTTTATCTCTTCAACGCACCTTAACTGGTCCGGAGTTTCCTCGAACTCGAAAGCTTCCTCAAACTGCTTCTGCCAGACAGTATCGGGAGAAAAGGCATAGCCCTTCATGCTCTTTCTCTCGGCCTGCAGTCTTATAAGCGACATTGCCAGTTCCTTGAGGGATTCCTTTACCTTTTTCTTGGTTTTGGCCCATTCGTTTCCGCCCAGCTTGTTCAGGCGCGGCTCCTTTCCTTCGGACCCCACGTATTTCTGCACGAGGTCCATATGGGTCGTAGGTATGAAAAGGGTTCCGCCGTCCCTGTAGATTATCTTCAGATAGTCACGTCTCAGTCCTTCAACCGTAAGCTGGACTATGCCCTGGTATATGCCTATGCCGTGTACCTGATGTACCACATAATCCCCCGGTTTGAGGTCTGTATACGTTTCGATGCGCCTTCCGCGGGCATGCCCCGCCCTGGGCGCCTTTCTCATGCTTCTGGCAGAAATGTTGCTGTCGGTCACAACCGCAAGCTTCTCGTCGCGATAGACGAAGCCGCTCTGAAGGCCCCCTGTTCCAACCAGAACGGCATATTCCGCAGGCCAGGAGTCAAACTGCCCAGCATCCGCGGCCGGCATTCCGCGTTCCCTTATCTCCTGTATGAGCCTTCCAACCCTGTCCTCGCGCGAAACCAGTATCAGTATACTGTAACCCTGGTCAGCCCATTTTCGGAGGTCCTCCATGAGAAGGTCCATCTTTCCCATGTACGGGCTGACATTGGAACCGTTTACGGCAAAGAAGCCGTCAGGATGCTCAGTGAGAGCCTCTGTTCCGTCGAGGGATGAAAGGGTTATGACGGGATGTCTTGATGCCGAGCTGACGATAGTTTCCGGGTCAAAGAGAAGATTGTATGTTTCGCCCAGAATCATGCCCTTTTCGGTCAGAACGTCACAAAGGCCATGGATATCCTGCAGCTGGTTGTCCATCCTCTCCCTGGCCCTTGAGGGTTCATCAAAGAACAGAATATGTTCCCCGCCCGTATACTCAAAAAGGTTTGCATCCTCCTCAAGAATAAAAGGGATGAACTTGTCGACGCCGGCAAAGTAATGGCTGTCCTGCAGCTTTTCAAGATACCGGGCGATATTTCCCTCAAGAAGCGGTCTTATGTCTTTGGGAACCTTTTTTACCGCAGCGTCAAGGGCCTGCTGAATCCGCCGTGAAATGCCGGGTATCTGGCTGCGGGTATAGATTATTTCCCTGGCAGGATATACCTTTATCCTGTCCACAGTACGGACCGAACGCTGCGTTTCGGGTGAAAATTCGCGGATGGAATCCACTTCGATATCAAAGAACTCAATGCGGTACGGAATTTCAGAATTTATCGGGAATACGTCCAGAATGCCGCCCCTTGCTGCATACTGGGCTTTTCCCTCAACCTTGTCCACCCGCTCATATCCCATTTCCAGGAGCTTTTCCTCAAGCTCCTCAATGTTCGCCTGCCCGCCGGTTTCAAGCTCAAACATGTGACGGGCAAGCTCTTTCGGCGGCATGAGCCGGTGAAGAAGTGCATCCGCCGATGTCACCACAAAATCGTAGTCACCTTCGAGAATCCTTACAAGGGCCGTTATTCTGTCATAGGTCTGCTCGAAACTTCTGGCCTCCACATCATAGAGCATTATCTCGCGACCGGCAAAAAAGACGGCACGATCCCCCGTCAGCCATGACAAATCAGCCATGGCCTGCCTTGCCTGCATTTCATTCCAGGCCACATATATTCCCTTCATGCCGGATTCCCGTACCGCCCACCAGGCGAGATGCCGCTTCTGGGAGTCGGATATTCCGGATACTACAAGTTCGGCACCCGGCCTGATTCTGCCGGTCAGCTCCTTCAGCCGGGCTGACCCGGCCAGCAGGGAGTTCAGCAGTTCCATCGGTCTCATCCGTTATATTTCCCCATAGCAATCTCTGTTGATGCGCAAATCATCGTCGCCACCGCAAGTGCAGCCCTTTCGATGGCTTCATTTATAAGTTTTCTTTCCTCAGGCGAAAACCTTCCCAGAACATAATCCTTAAGGTTCATCCCGGGATCGGGTTTCCCTATACCTATCCTGACGCGCGGGAAATCCTCGGTGCCGAGGAGACCAACAATGGACCTCATGCCGTTATGGGTGCCCGGGCCGCCCTTTTGCCTGATGCGGAGTTTTCCAACATCCAAATCAATATCATCGTATATCACAATAAGATGCGAAGGGTCCTCGCGGTAATACTCAAGTATCTCCTTCAGCGATTCCCCGCTGTTGTTCATATATGTCTGGGGTTTTACCAGCATTACCTTCTGCCCTTGTATCATTCCCTCGGATATGAGGGCATTATGCTTTGACTTGAATTGCGTAAGTCTGTACTGGGCAGCAAGATAGTCAACGGTATCAAAGCCCACATTGTGCCTCGTAAGCTGATACTGGGCTCCCGGATTTCCAAGGCCTGCTATGATATACATGTCGTACTCCTTTACTGTTGAGTGAACAGTGTTGAAATTGATATGTCACCGTAAATTCTTTCAATGGCTTCCGCGAACAGCTCAGCTACCGAAAGAACCGTAATCTTGTCAATCCGCTTCTCCTTTGGAAGCTGAATCGTGTTAAGCACCACAACTTCCCTGATGGCGGACGACTTTATCCTTTCGATTGCCGGACCTGAAAGCACCGGATGAGTACAGCATGCATAGACTTCGGCGGCGCCCATGTCGGTAAGGGCATTGGCCGCGTTCACCACTGTTCCGGCCGTATCTATAAGGTCATCCACAAGGATGCAGCGCTTTCCCCTAACATCGCCAATGATGTTCATTATCTCACAAACATTGGCCTTCGGGCGCCTTTTGTCGATAATGGCCAGCGGAGCATCAAGCCTTTCCGCAAACCTCCTCGATCTTGCAACGCTGCCTACGTCCGGTGAAACCACGACTACATCGTCAAAATGGCCCTTGAACTTCTCCCAGAAGTACCTGGCCAGAATGGGAAATCCCAGCAGATGGTCCACGGGTATGTCAAAAAATCCCTGTAGCTGCGGAACATGAAGGTCCATGGTGAGAATCCTGTCGGCTCCGGCTGTGGTGATGAGATTGGCCACCAGCTTTGCTGAAATCGGGTCCCTTGCCTTGGCCTTGCGGTCCTGTCTTGCATATCCGAAATACGGTATGACTGCCGTGATTCTGCCGGCAGAGGCACGCTTCAGGGCATCAATCATTATCAGAAGCTCTATCAGGTTCTCGTTCGCCGGTGTGCTTGTGGACTGTATTATAAAGACATCTGACCCTCTTACCGGTTCGTTGATGCTGATGGCCGTTTCACCGTCACTGAACCGTCCCACTACTGCATCGCCCAGGGGAAGGCCTATTTTCTGGGCTATCTCCTGGGCCAGTTCCAGATTGGAATTCCCTGCAAAGATTTTTATATCCTTGCCGTGAACATTCATAGCCAAACCTCCGGGATAGTTCATTTTTTCTTGTCAAGTCCCTTTCTCTTTACCCAGTCGCTTATGATGGTCTGCCGGCTACGGGCTATGGCAAGCGCGTATTCGGGTACCTCTTCGGTAATGGTGGAACCGGCAGCAATGTAGGAATGGGGTTTCACTTCAACAGGCGATACCAGATTTACATTGCATCCGACGAATGCATAATCTCCGATTACGGTCTGGTGCTTCTTTATACCGTCGTAGTTGACCGTTACGACTCCGCATCCCAGGTTTACGTTCCTGCCTACCTTTGCGTCTCCCACATAGGTAAGATGGGATACCTTCGTATTGTCCCCGATTTCCGATTTCTTTACTTCGACGAAATCGCCTATCTTTACATTGTTTCCGATCCTGCTGCCGGGTCTGAGATATGCGAAAGGTCCGACCTTGGTATTTGACCCGATTTCAGATTCGAGAATCACCGAATTCATGACATGGGTTTCATTGGCTACAGTGGAATCAACCATGCGGGTATAAGGTCCAATCACACACTGTTCTCCTATCCGCGTGGTGCCTTCCAGAATTGTTCCGGGATATACGACCGTATCCCTGCCGATTTCAACCTTCGGTCCAATAACCGATGTCTCGGGAAGAATGAAGCTGACGCCGTTTTCCATGTGTCTTCGGATAATCCTGTCACGCATTATCTTTTCGGCTTCCGAAAGCTGGAACCTGTCGTTGATTCCAAGGATTTCTGTGCTGTCCTCCGCCATGAACGCACCGGCAGAACCGCTGTCTGAGAGTATCGCTTCAATGGTGTCGGTAAGGTAGTATTCACGCTGGCTGTTGTTGTTGCCCAGCCTGTCAAGTGCTTTAAGAAGCGCCGGTATTTCAAAGAAGTACATGCCTGAATTTATTTCATTTATCTTTTTCTGTTCCTCGGTCGCATCCCTGTGCTCAACTATAGCACGTATCTTTCCGGACCCGTCCCGTATGATTCTCCCGTATCCGGTCGGGTCATCCACACGGGCGGTGATGACCGTGACCTGGTTCCTTTCCCTCAGGTGGGCCTCATAGGCACGTTTCAGTGTCTGCGCCGTGATGAGCGGCGTGTCTCCGTAGAGTACAAGAACCGTTCCGTTTCTGCCTTCCAGAACGGGCCGTGCCTGCATCACCGCATGTCCGGTACCAAGCTGCTCATTCTGAAGTACAAAAGTGACATCCTTTACAGATTCCTTCACCTGGTCAGCCTGATGGCCTATAACTGCGATGATTTCGTCGGAGCCGGCATTCCTGGCCGCATCGATTACATATTCCAGCATGGCCTGACCGCAGATTTTGTGCAGCACTTTGGCAGTATTTGACTTCATCCTTGTGCCTGCTCCGGCTGCAAGAATGACTGTAACCAAATTTTGCATAGCAATGCTCCTTTCAATGGCACTCCGCAAATAATTCTCTCATTTTCGGCCACCGTTTTCAATTGTACAGACTGATAATTCCCCAGAAAATAAATAAGGCACTTAATATATTAAGTGCCAAAAAAGTGAACTGATTTTGTTTTATTCTATACCGGAAGCGCTCCGGCCGCTTCTTCCTCAGCCAGCATCGACTGGTACTTCTCGAGAATTGCGCTCTGAACCTTGTTTCTGGCCTCAGAGTTAATGGGATGTGCGATGTCTCTGAACTCTCCGGACGGAGTCTTGCGGCTTGGCATTGCGATAAACAGTCCGTTCTGACTTTCAATAATCTTGATGTCGTGAACGACAAACTCGTTATCGAAAGTCACAGACACCACGGCCTTCATTTTACCTTCGGCTTCAATCTTGCGGATTCTGATATCAGTGATTTCCATATTTAGCAGCCCACCTTCCGTTAATTACATGTAGTTTTTGGTAATATTAATAATACAATATTTCGGCATAAATTTCAAATATCCTTCTAATTTATAAATTTTAATAAAAATTTATTGCATAAAATTTCCTGACTGCTGGAATACTCCTCTTGGAAAACTTGTGTCCGTCTTGTCCCCTGATATATAATCTATCTGGCATTACCGCTACGGAGAGATAAACAATGGACAATCGGTTATTACTTGAGTCGGGAAATATTTCCGTTCATATGATAGGCATAGGCGGCATAAGCATGAGCGGCCTTGCCGAAATTCTGATGCATAAGGGAATCAAGGTTACAGGTTCAGACATCCGTGAGTCGGAAATAACCGACAGGCTGAAGAAGAAGGGTGCGGTAATCTACCCTACCCATGATGCTTCCAATATCACGGACCAGAATCTTGTGGTCTATTCCGCCGCAATCTCCAAGGACAATCCGGAACTTGCCGAAGCCCGAAGGAAGGGTATTCCCGTGATGGACCGGGCGGAGCTTCTTGGGGCCATCATGGACCATTATGAACACTGTGTGGCCGTTTCCGGCACCCACGGAAAGACCACCACCACCTCCATGATATCACAGGTCATGCTGGAAGCCGGACTTGACCCGACGGTACATGTCGGCGGCCTGCTGGATGCAATAGGAGGCAACACGAGGATAGGAAACAGTTCCTGGTTTGTCGCAGAAGCATGCGAATACAAGGACAGTTTTCTTAAATTCAGGCCCACGCTGGCAGTGGTACTGAACATAGACGCCGACCATCTTGACTATTTCAGAGACATAGACCATATCAGGTCCTCATTCAGGTCATTCCTTTCCAATGTGAGGGAACCGGGAACGATAGTCCTCAATTATGACGATCCCCAGACACGTCTTCTGTCCGAATCGCTGACGAGGCCTTTTATCAGCTACGGTACAAATTCGCCTGATGCGGACTGGACATGCGAAGACATCTCCTTTGAGAATGGATGCGCCGGATTCACCGTACTCCATAAAAAGGCTGTCTGGGGAAGGATAAGGCTTTCCATACCCGGTCTTCACAACGTGGGCAACGCGCTGGCATGCATTGCCGCATGCACCGCCCTGGGAGTTCCGCAGGAAGCGGTCATAAGAGGCCTGGAAGGATACAGGGGAACCCACAGAAGGCTCGAGGACAAGGGTATCAAAGGCGGCGTACGGGTAATGGATGATTATGCGCATCATCCCACCGAGATACAGGCCACATTAAGCGCGGCCAGGGCTCTTGCCCCGGGACATATTATCTGTGTGTTCCAGCCCCATACCTACAGCAGGTCATATGAGCTCCTGGACGACTTTTCACGCGCATTTGCCATGGCCGACACTGTGGTTGTCACCGATATATATGCCGCACGTGAAAAGGACAACGGGCTCATAAACTCCCGGATGATAACCGAGGGCATAAACAGGAATACGGGAAATGCTGTTTATATTTCTGATTTCCGCGACATAGTCCGTTTTCTTGACGAAAACGCCCAGTCAGGTGACCTTGTACTGACAATGGGCGCCGGAGATGTATACAGGGTCGGCGAAATGTATCTCGCCTCAACCGACTTACCATAGCCGCGTTACAAGCACTGTCATGTCGTCACGGGCACCGTTTCCCCTCACGGTGGATTCGGTCAGTATCATATCGGCCATCTGCTGTGGATTCAAAGTGTCAATGGATGCTATGTACTTCTGCAGTGCGGACTGTCCGCCGCTGCAGAAGGCATGGTAGACCCCGTCGGAAACCAGTATGACAAAATCGCCTTCGGTGACTCTGTGTCCGGAAACAGCGCAGTCATCGCAGCATGATGCTCCGCCGGCATCATCACCTGAAATCTCGGTAACCCCTGACATGTTCCTGATATATGACGGCGGCGCTCCCATTTTATAGAACCTCAGGCTGCCGTCCACAAGGCTCACGGCGCATGCGTCCAGGGTGGCAAGAGGTTCCTTGTCCCCGCGTATTCCAAGATACATCCTTATGAGCCGGACGGCAAAATCCATGGTCACACCTTCATCCAGAAGGTATTCCAGCATCTGCACCGCATTTCTGCTGTAGCGCTCTGCCCTTGCTCCGCTTCCCGCTCCGTCGCTGACGGCGCTTATATGAAAGCCGGAGCTGCTGACGAAGAAAGTGAAACTGTCCCCGGAAACGTCCGAGTTTTCCCTCGAGAGCCTTGCCACACCCGTGATTGTCCTGTACCTGGGCTTGTTCATGTATCTCAAAATCGAGTGGCCCAGCATGTCGCGCCTCATTTCACCGATTCTCACCATCTGGCCTCCGAGGAATGCCTTTACGGTGTTGTCCAGAACATCCATGTCAATCCTGTGTATCCCCTCGCATACAAGATCCGCCGCTATTGTCTGGCCTGCACCTTTCCCGATTCTTATATCCTCAACAGGCAGGCCGAGAGCCGCCGCCGCTTCAAGAAAGCTTTCCTCTGTTTCGTAATATCTGCTCCTGCTGTCGATGATTGACCTTGCCATGCTCATTATATTGCCCGAAATTATTCCAACCTGTTCCGCCAGCCTCTCCCTGGCCTCTTTAAGCCTTGTCCTCCACATCTTTTCCGACTTGTACAGGCTGAATGCTATACCGAGATTTTCAACAAACTTTTCATTTCTGGTACAGGCCGAACGGAACCAGCCCGGCACCTCAAGAAGTCCGGATTCATCGGTTTCAAGGCTGGACAGTGCCTTTTCAACGAGCTTGTATGTTTTTATGAAATTTGTTCCCCAGCATTTATCGCACATGGGGCATCGCCGGCAGACCCTGTCGGCAACCGTTTCCATCACCGCTTCAGCCATCGTACGCTCTTCTTCTGACTCATCATCAAGAAATTCACGCAGGCACCTGGAAACCCTCGACAGCGCCTTTCCCAGTATGTAAAGCCTGTCGGAAGCCTCCAGCGATGCCCTTTTACCGGCATCCGCCTCCAATGCCCTGCAGGCTGCAGGTCCTGAAAGATATTCTGTAATTCCGGCCATGGCCCTGGGCGAGATGAAAAGGAAAAGCACACCCGATACCAGCAGGCTGTAATAACCGGTAACCATGTTTCCGTTCAGTATGGACAATCCGGTAAAAAAGAGAATTGTCAGCGTCCAGAGGCATACCGGAAAGATTTTCCTTTTAAGCCGTATCCCTGCGGCAGCACCTGCCAGCGCGTACATGCCCGGAAGCTCAAGTGAATCAGGAATCCGGTACATGGCCATCACAAATCCGACACAGGCACCAATGCATGCACCGCATGCGCTTCCCATGCTCCGCGCAAATGCAAGAACCAGAAGCCCCGCCGCCATGCTGCTCAGGTCCATGCCCGCTATGTAAACATCCTTCAGGCTGATAACGGCAAGGCATGACAGTATGGCCTTGGCAACAGTAAGGCCGCCGCTTTCGGCAAATCTCCGCTGCAGGGGTTCACTCTGCACGGCAAGTGCCGGATGTACCAGAATTGCAGTGGAAAAAGCAAAGGCGGAGCATATCAGTGAAGCAACAATATCATAAAGGCGGAATCCCTGCATTGCACTTCTTACAAGCCCTGTGGCAAGCACGCTTACGCCCAGCACTGCCGGGCGGGTTACAGGCGATGATTTGCCGTTGCCCGAGATTTTCCGGAAATGCAGCACAAGTTCGAATATGAGAATTGCGCAGAGCTGGCGTACAGCCTCATACGGGCCTGAAAAGGCAAGGTTCCCCAAAAAGAGCGATCCTGCGGCCATTATGCCCGCGGGCCGGCTGAACCGGGCAGCACAGTACACTGAGAGCCCAAAAGGTTTTATGACTTCAAAAAGCGAGGCTCTTGCCAGTAAAAAGCAAAGAAGGATTTCTCCAAGTTCGAACGGCGTAATCTTTCCTGCAATCTCCAGCAGTGTTTTAAGGCGGTTTTCCGCTGTTTTTATTCCCGACGTGTTATCCATTGGTATCCTCCGTTCTCATCATTTGTAGAAAAGCGGGGGCAGTTTTTCGGTCAGCGGTATTCCTTTTGTCAGACATTGCTTCGCCGGTCCTTGTCCGATTAATTATATGTACCGTTATGCGGTTTTAGTATTATTGGCGTTAAGTCAAGGGAAATAAAAAAAGAATGACCTGAAGCCAGTGCGGAATTTTGCATGCAACATGACTCTTTGTTATGCTGTCAAAATACGTTAAGAAAGAGGCAGACAGCATTTGACATATAAAGCGGATAAAAGAACGACCCGGTGCTGACTGTAAAACCCGGATGAAGGCAATAAAAAAAAGCGGCTCCAAAGCCGCATTTGCCGTCCATGTGCCGGTGCGCCGCGCCTTCGGGAAATTGCGGCCGCCGGTATTTCTAAGTTAAATCCGCGTCATTGTGTCATAAAGGCCGAAAAAGCCCGGCGGGTCTTACCATGTCAGCGCATCAGTTCTTCAGCATCGAGCTTGTCCACGTCTCCGGCGGTAATGGTCACGAGCTCCTCATCGGATATGTTTTCCATGGTTGCAAGCCTGTCCGCCTGAACGGTCAGCAGCTTTTCAAAAAGGTTACGCACCGTTCTTGCATTGGCAAAGTTTTCACTACGGTTTTCATAAAGGGTTTTCAGCATGCTGCCGACCTTCTCCCTGGCTTCGGGGGTAGCCTTGTACCCGTTCTTTTCACACATCCTGCCGAAAATCTCAAGGAGTTCTTCGGGCGAATAGTCGTCAAAGTGGATGTACTTGTTGAACCTGGACTGAAGGCCGGGATTGGAATTCAGAAACTCCTCCATCTTGTCCGGATAGCCTGCCACGATGACCACAAGGTCGTCGCGGTAGTCTTCCATGGCCTTAATCAGAGTATCCACCGCTTCATACCCGAAATCATTCTCGCTGCGGCGCGAAACCAGCGAATAGGCCTCATCTATGAAAAGCACTCCGCCAAGAGCTTCCTTCACTACCTCCATGACCTGCGGGGCTGTCTGGCCCACGTATTTGGCCACCAGCCGCGAGCGGTCCACTTCCACAAGATGTCCCCTTGAAAGCACGCCCAGCTCGCGGTATATACCTGCAAGGAGCCGTGCCACCGTCGTTTTCCCGGTACCCGGATTCCCGGTGAATACCAGGTGCAGGGACATGTCCACCTCAGGAAGTCCTCTCTCCTTGCGCATCTTCATGATCTTTACCATGTTCGCCAGGGATTTCACGTCATCCTTGACCTTTTTGAGTCCCACAAGCCCGTTCAGCTCGGCCATAAGCTCATCGAGGCTTTTCTTCGGAGCAGCGTCCGAAGCCTCATGGTTTTCTGCCTTTCCGTCGTCCGTGCTGAACAGGATATCTTCGTCCATGGTCGGTCTTACGTCCCCGGCTGCAGTGGTTTCATTCGTGCCGTAAATGTCATCGTATACACTTCCGAGAGACCTTGCCGGACTGCGCCTTAAAACGCTGTCCATCTCCTCGAGAAGCCTGTTCAGATCGTCAAAATCCATTCCAGGTTTGTTAGGGTCGTTCATGATTACCATTACCTCGCGGCAAACAGCCAGAAAGTATCGGGCCGCCGTTTATCCGACCAGCCTGTCCAAATCAATATCACGCATTGATGATACCACAAAATCGGCCCTGCTTGTATCCTGTTTTCCCGAATGGGGGTTGATGAAGCCTATAACCCTCATTCCTGCGTTTTTTGCAGCCTGAATGCCGTGTTCGGCATCCTCCACCGCAATGCATGATTCCGGCTCAACTCCCAAAAGCTCAGCCGCCTTGAGATATATCTCCGGGTCCGGCTTGCTTTTTGTGATGTCGTCGGCCGTGACCATCGCGTCGAAATACGGCATGAGCCCGGTACTCGTCAGTATATGCTCGGCAAGGTATCTTGGTGATGAAGTGGCAAGCGCTATTTTGAGGCCTCTTGCATCGGCGTCCATTATGAGCTCCCGGACCCCTTCGATGGGCTCAATCTTCTGAGTGAAAAAACGCTTCTTTTTATATTCCTGATGCCTTTTAAGAATCTCCTCCACGGAAGCGTCCAGTTTGTGCCTCTCCTTCAGGACCGGCCACATGGCCTGGTTGGTAACACCTACGAATTCATACAGTTCATTTTCCGCAGGTTCCGCCCCGAAACTCCTCAGAACATCTACGGCAATCTCACACTGTATCGGTTCGCTGTCGATAATCACACCATCCATGTCGAAAACCAGAGCTTTTATCATGGAAACCCCTTTCTCCTATCCGTTATATTTCTTCAGCTTCGCATAGCTTTCCATAAGCCTTTTCAGGCCATAATCGTCGAATTTTATGTCCAGTCGGTAATCGCCGCCTTCAGGAACCTTCTTCACAACCGTACCGATTCCGAATTTTTTGTGCACCACCCTGTCTCCCACTTTCACGCTCTCGCTCTCATCCCGGGAAAGCCTGTTGAATGCTATAATCCTGCTTTTCAGGTCGCTGAGGTCAACAGTCTTGAAGCGGAATTCAGTACGGCTGCCGGAAACTTGCCTCGGCGTTTCGGTATGATGCATGCTTTCGGTCGTGAGGTAATCGGGTATCTCCTCAATAAACCTGGATACACGGTTGTATGATGTGCTTCCGAAAAGCATGCGGCACTTGGCGTTTGTGAGGTATAGCTCCTCCCGGGCGCGGGTGATGCCCACATAGCAGAGCCTTCTTTCCTCTTCCAGCCTGTCCTCCTCCATGAGTGACTGATAACTGGGGAAAACCCCTTCCTCCATGCCGGCAATGAACACCACCGGAAATTCCAGTCCCTTCGCACTGTGAAGAGTCATCATGACCACCCGGTCCCCTACCTCTTCCGTGTCATCTATGTCCGCCACAAGGGATATATGAGCCAGAAAATCCTCAAGGGTCGGATTTTCCCCGGAGTTTATGGCGAATTCACGCGCCACCGATATGAATTCGCGGATGTTTTCAATCCTGGTTCTGGATTCTTCGGTCTGCTCCTTTTCCAGCTCCCTGATGACGCCGCTCCTGTCCAGAAGAACCTCGATGAAATCCACCAGCTCCGACTTCTGTGAAAAAATCCTCATCTCTTCGATGAACCTGCAAAAATCCAGCAGGCTCCGGGCCGCCCTTGAAAGCTCGGGATAGTAATCCGCACGGTATGCTATCCGGTACATGCTGACGTTTTGCTGGGAAGCAAGAAGTTCCAGCCTGTCCAGAGTGGTTTTCCCGATTCCGCGCCTTGGCACGTTAATGGCTCTCGAAAAGCTTATATCGTCATCCGGGTTCTGGATTATCCTGAGCCAGGCTATCACATCCTTGATTTCCTTGCGGGAATAGAACTTGAGGCCGCCGTAAATCTTGTAGGGTATTCCCTGCTTCATGAAAACTTCCTCGAACACGCGCGACTGGGCGTTTATCCTGTAGAGGAGTGCTATATCCCCGTAATTTCTGCCGGAAGCTTTCAGCGAACGTATGGTGTCGGCTATGTAATACGCCTCATCGCGCTCATCCACGGCCTCGTAACGCTTGACGGGACTTCCCTCGGGATTTTCGGTCCAGAGCCTCTTTTGTTTTCTGCCCATGTTGTTCTTTATCACATGATTTGCAGCTTCAAGAATAGTCTTGGTGGAGCGGTAGTTCTGCTCCAGTTTGATTACCGCGCAGTTGCTGAAATCTTTCTCGAAATCAAGGATATTGCGGAGGTTTGCGCCTCTCCAGCCGTATATCATCTGGTCGTCGTCACCGACCACGCAGATGTTGCCGTGAACAGAAGCCAGCATTTTTACCAGCACATACTGGGCAGTGTTGGTGTCCTGGTATTCGTCCACATGTATATAGCGGAATCTCGAGGCATAATAGTCCAGGACGTCGGGAAACTCCTTTAAGAGCCTTATGGTCAGCAGGATTATGTCATCAAAATCCAGCGCATTGTTGGCCTTCAGCTTCTGCTGGTAGAGTTCGTAAATCTGGGCTATCTTGCCCATGCGGTAATCTGATGCATACATCTGCCGGAACCGGTCCGGGCCGATGAGTTCATCCTTTGCCCTGCCGATGGCATGCAGCACCGAGCCCGGCGGAAAATTCTTCTCATTGAATTTCAGCTGCTCAAGGCAGCTTTTTACAAGGGTTTGCTGGTCATCAGCATCGTATATTACAAAGCTTCTGTCAAAGCCGAGTCTCTCTATATCCCTGCGAAGGATCCTGACACAGCAGGCATGGAAGGTTCCCACCCACAGGTCGTTTACATCGGACCCAATAAGCTTCTCCAGCCTTTCCTTCATTTGGCGGGCGGCCTTGTTGGTGAATGTTATGGCCAGTATGTTCCAGGGCCGCACCCCCTTCTCCCCTACAAGATAGGCTATCCTGTTGGTCAGCACACGGGTTTTCCCCGATCCGGCCCCGGCCAGGACCAGAAGGGGACCTTCAGTATGCAGAACCGCCTCCCGCTGTTGCTGGTTCAGGTTGTCCAAAAGCATTTTTGCTTACCTCCGAGTAAATGTTGATATGTCCTTTACCGGTATTATATATAAAACGCACAGCCAAATCAAACACATGTTCGGAAAACGTTTTCCGCGGCTGAACATTCGGTCCTTAAAGTATAACATCAGAACCGTCATTAATAAAGATTTTTCATCAAAGGATGATGTGTGGGCCAAATGTCTGGGATTCCTCCGGGCAAATGTAAAGGAGCTGTCATCCGACAACTCCTTCTGTTTTATAAGAATCGGTATTTGAATTGTCAGGTTTTCGGCTGCGATGTAGGGGGGTGCTGCCGTGTGGATTTTGCATCAGATGCTACTGCTCCAGATGGCGGCCAAGGAAGTTGGCGGCCGACTGGACAAGCTTCGTCTCAACCTCGCCCACCTTGACCTTGGGATCGGTGGAAAGCATTATTACTGCGCCTATCGCATCCCCTTCCGATATTATGGGCGAAATGACATGGCAGGTGTATTTGGCATTTCCCTTTTCGTCGGTGATAACGGGAACTTTTGCCCCGTCGGCACCGGTTGACACGAAGGTTTCCCTGTTTTCAATAATCTTCTCAATCTCAGGGCTCAGTGGCTTTTCAAGCAGATCCTTTCTGGAGCCGCCGGATACAGCAATGATGGAGTCTCGGTCAGCGACCGCAATTATATGGCCGCTTGTATTATGAAGGGATTCCGCATAGGCTTCGGCAAAATCGCTCAGTTCCCCTATGGGCGAGTATTTTTTCAGTATGACTTCTCCTTCCCGGTCGGTATAGATTTCAAGCGGATCGCCTTCCCTGATTCTCAGGGTGCGCCTGATTTCCTTGGGTATAACCACCCGGCCCAGATCGTCTATTCTCCTTACGATGCCGGTCGCTTTCAAGATTTTTGCCTCCTTTCTTCCAAGCTGTCAATTTATCAACATTCATAGTATTGGATGATTTCCTTATTTTATGCAGGCATAAAAAAAGAGAGCCATGCGGCTCTCCCTTTGATTCCGGGTTGTCAAACGCGCTCCAGGTACTCTCCGGTTCTCGTGTCAATCCTTATCTTGTCGCCCGTATTGACGAAGAGAGGCACCCTCACCTGAGCCCCCGTCTCAACCGTAGCCGGCTTCGTGGCATTTGTAGCCGTGTCTCCCCTGAATCCGGGCTCGGTATTGGTAACCACCAGTTCGACAAACATGGGAGGCTCAACACCGAACACGTTTCCCTTATATGAGAGAACCTTGCAGACGGTATTCTCCTTAACGAACCTGAGGGCGTCCTGAATCTGGGAGAGATTTATGGGCATCTGCTCAAATGTTTCCACATCCATGAAGTATGCAAGGTCCCCGTCATTGTAGAGGTACTCCATGTCACGCCGGTCAATGTGGGCGCTCTCAAATTTTTCGGTGGGGTTGAAGGAGCGCTCAATCACTGCACCTGAAATCACGTTCTTTATCTTGGTCCGTACAAATGCAGCTCCCTTTCCGGGTTTTACGTGCTGGAACTCCACTACCTGCCAGACCTGGCCGTCCATTTCGAATGTTGTGCCGTTCTTAAAATCACCTGCAACAATCATATTCCTAAAACCTTCCTCTCAATTTAGGCTGAATCTTAATTGTCAAACTTACCATTTTATATTAAAGCAAAAGCATGCGTTATGCAACCCTTTTACAGTACGATCATGTCCTTTGTGCTTCCGGTAAGATCCCTGGGCTTTCCGCCGGTCAGCACAACCAAATCCTCAATCCTGACACCGCCCAGACCCTCAACATAGATTCCCGGCTCCACCGAGAATACCATGCCGTCGAGCAGGATGTCATCCGATTTTTCTGAGAGCCTTGGCTCCTCATGTATCTCGATTCCCACACCGTGGCCCAGACTGTGGCCGAAGTTGGGTCCGTACCCCGCACGGCTGATTATATCCCTGGCCACTTTGTCCGCATCACGGGCCGGCATGCCCGAAGCGAGACAGTCCAGCGCGGCCTGCTGGGCCTCTTTTACGATGCGGTATATCTTTTTCATCTCTTCGCATGGTTCCCCTATAAATATTGTTCTCGTCATATCGGAACAATAATTTCGGTAAATAACTCCAAAATCAAGGACTACAGCGTCGCCGGGCTTTATTGTGTTTTCCGACGGCGAAGCATGGCACATGGCCGAACGCGGGCCTGCCCCAACAATGGTGGCAAACGAAGGCCCCGAAGCGCCGAGTTTTCGCATCTGGTATTCTATTTCGGCCGCGAGCTCCGTTTCCTTCATGCCGGGTTTAATCACCCTGAGCACCTGTTCAAACACGCGGTCACCCAGTTTCACCGCTTCGGCAATTGCCTCAATCTCTTCCTCGTCCTTCCTTATTCTGAGCATATCGATTTCATTGCCGACAGCTACAAGCTTTCCGGCATGGGTCAGCTTGCTCCTGAAGCGCTCATATTCCGAGTAGCTGAGGTTGTTGTCCTCAAAGCCCACTGATTTCATTCCTTCCTCGGCAATTATCCTGTCAAGCGTCGCGAGGAAGCTTTCCTTAAGTTCCACAACCTCGATGCCTTCACGGACCTGGCCCTTAGCCTGAATGGTGTAGCGGAAATCAACCACGAGCCAGGCATCGGTCCTGCCTATCAGAAGATAGGATGTGGAACCGGTAAATCCCGAAAGATAAAAAGTGTTTGCGCGTCCGGTGACAATAACCCCGTCCAGCGCTTTTTCAGCCATGATTTTTCTGACTCTGTCAAGCCTTTCTTTCATGGAATACCTTCTTTCCAAACCAAGAATTTCGCCCTGTCAGGCGTTTGGTCAGTCTACAGCAGGTTTTTCTTCTTTCAGTTTCCTGACCAGTACAAAGAGTGCCGCCGAATAGGAAGCCTCCCCAAAACCGCTTATCTGTCCCAGACATACCGGTGCGATGACCGATCTTGAGCGGAATTCCTCCCTGGCATATACGTTCGACAGATGCACCTCCACGGCAGGGATTCCCACAGCAGCCACAGCATCCCTTATGGCATAGCTGTAATGGGTGAAGGCTCCGGGGTTGATGATAAGACCATCGAAGCCCGACCTTGCAGCTTCGTGGATGCAGTCAATGATAGCACCTTCATGGTTTGACCGGAAAAACTCTATACCGACCCCGTACTCTCCGGCCTCGCGCCTTAACCTGTCTTCAATCTCATCAAGGGTTGTGCTGCCGTATATCTGCGGCTCCCGAATTCCCAGAAGGTTCAGGTTGGGCCCGTTTATAACCTTTATCCTTATCATAAAAAACCACCTTGCCATAAGGCATGACTGTTTTACCCCAATCATTTTATATTATTTGTCCCATGTGGGCAAGAAAGACGACAGAAAAGCCGGTATAAGTCATGCTGTAAACCAGTCCCATGTTAAATTCAGGCAAACAGGAAAAGATATAATAAGCGGCAGCCATACTTTATTTTATTACGGTCAGGGAGGTTTGCAATGAGGGCTTTTCTGAAGCTTGTTGAGATACACACGAAAATTGCAAGCGTGACTCCGTTTGTATGGAGCGCAGTATACGCGGCATATTATTTTCGCGGCTTTTGCCCTGAACTTCTGCTGATATTCTTTTTATCCATGATTTCATTCGACATGTTCACCACCGGCCTTAACAATTACCTTGACTGGAAAAGGGCTGAAAAGAAGCACGGATACAATTATGAAATGCATAATGCCATAGTGCGCTACGGCATGAAAGAGGAAACGGTTATCCTGATAATTTCAGTCCTTTTTGCATCAGCCGTCATCTTCGGGCTTCTGCTTTATTCATATACCGACTGCATGGTACTGCTGCTCGGAATCGCGTGTTTTCTCACCGGAATCCTCTACTCGGCAGGACCGGTCCCGATATCCAGAACGCCGCTCGGTGAAATATTTTCGGGCTTTGTAATGGGATATCTGCTGCCCTTCATAGTCATATATTTTACGGTATCGGATTCAAAGCCAGTGGCTCTTGCCTGGGGCAGCGAAACCGTATCGGTAGTGCTTAATTGGAAGATGCTGATTCCGATAACCATGGCACTTGTCCCCACAACACTCCTCATCGCAGGAATAATGCTTGCCAACAACATATGCGACATTGAAGACGACATAGTAAACAGGCGCTACACACTTCCCGTATATATTGGCAAAAGACGGGCCATGATAATCTTTAATCTTCTTTACGCCCTGTGCTATCTGGATATCGTTCTGGCGTCCGCATTGGGATATCTTCCGCCCCTTTCCCTGCTGGTTCTGGCTTCGGTACCGCAGGTGGCCAGAAACCTCAGGGAGTTCGGAAAGATTCAGACCAAGAAGGACACGTTCAAATATTCGGTGGACAACCTTGTCATCGTCATGGTATCGTTAACCCTGAGCGTCCTCATGTCGCTTCTCCTGTAGGTGTTTTGCGGCTATTGTCTCATACATCATCTTCATGGTCAGGGCATCCTCGGCCATCATGCCTCTGGACTCACTTATTATTACGGGTTCAATGCCAAGTTCCAGTATGGCTTCGGCAAGCGGCAAGAATTCCGGACCGTACTGGGTGTCAGACAGGGTCCAGTGCCTCCTTTCCCCGCCTTTTCCCATTTCTACGCGGCTGAAGTGCATGTGGACCGACTTCATTCTTTCCTTGCCCAGCTTCAGCCCCACGTATTCAAGAATATCCATATAGTCTTTTTTTGTCTTCAGACCGCCGTTGGTGATGGCATGGACATGTCCGAAATCAATGCATGGGATAAGGCTGTCATCCATGGTACAAAGCTCAACCACCTCAAGTATGTTGCCCAGCTGGCTGTGCCTTCCCAGCACTTCGGGGCATATTGTGATATGGTCCAGTTTCTCGGCGCGGGCCGCCTCCAGGGCCCCCGAAAGTGTCTCCATTGCCGTCCTGAGGGCATCATCCCTGCTCTGTCCAGATATATAGCCGGGATGGACAATAATCCGTCCGGCGCCCATGGCCCTGGCAATGCGGAGGGTTTCAAGAATGTAGCCTATGGACCTCTCCCTCTTTTTCCCGTCAGTACTGGCGAGATTTATATAATAAGGGGCATGGATGCTCACCCTGATTCCGTTTTTCTTACATTCCAATCCTATACGTGCCGCGGTTTCCTCCTTCAGGAGAACTCCTTTCCCGCACTGATACTCATAGGCGTTAAGGCCCATCTCCTTTAGCCACAGGGGGATTTCCCACGAATTTTTGTGCCCCTGTTCGTAAAAGCTTTCAGAATTTCCTGCCGGACCGAACCATATCATGTCGTTCTCCCCCTTTTTTGATTTTCACTTATCAATTATACAGCCTGTTCACTTATTATGGACAGCATGGCACAAACCTTGCGCCGGAAAGCGGCCGGTTTGCCTTGGTTTGTTTTGCATGATAGAATTCTTAAAAAGAACTGCAGGCGGTTTGATTCGGAAGGTGGAATACTTATGTCTGAACCTGTCAGGATATATAAAAAGCAATACCATATAGATTTGGGCGACGTTGACTTTCAGAAGAGGCTCAAAATAAGCTCCATGTTCAATTATTTTCAGGACATTGCAAGCCTTCACGTCGAAAACCTGGGTGTCGGAATCGATACTCTGATTAACAGGTACGGCGTTACATGGATACTTACCCGTATGAGGGTGGATATCGAAAAAGTACCAGTCCTTGGAGAAGACATACTTGTCGAAACATGGCCACAGATTCCAAAGCGGGTTGAGTTTGACAGGGACTTTCTAATCCGCGACGCGGCAGGCAACCCAGTGGTCCGTGCGGCATCAACATGGATAATCCTTGATGTAAAGACAAGGGAACTGAAAAAATCCGACGCCATTCCTTCCCATTATCCCTTTACCCCGCCCGAGAGGGCCATTGACTGCAGGCTGGGCAGATTCAAGGCCCACGGGACCCCGGAAGTCGCCTATGAAAAGGTTATTGGCTACAGCGACGTGGATTTCAATGAGCATCTCAACAATACGAAATATATCGATTTCATCATGGACTGCTTCAGTCTTGACGAGCACAGGCGCTACGACATAAAGTCCCTGGAAATAGACTATATCAATGAGGCACTGCCGGGTGACAGGCTCACACTTTACAGGGACCTGTCAGCTTACCGTGAAGGCATTGTGTATGTGGAAGGATTAAATCAGAACGACGTCCGGTCATTCAAGTCCCAGCTTCTAATCAGGCCCCGTGAAGCCTGAATGCACCGGCAAAGGTATTTTCCCCGAATTATTTTTTTAGGTACGGCAGAAACAGGAACGTGGAACATGTATGTGCGGATTTGTACAGGTATATGAACGGCTTTATGAGGCATACGGACCGCAGGGCTGGTGGCCCCTGCTCAGGGAAGGTCCGGATGGCCTCAAATGCAGCTATGAACCTGAAAACTCAATAAAGGAGCTGAATTATAAAGAGCGTTTTGAGATATGCGCAGGCGCGATTCTGACCCAGAATACCAACTGGGGCAATGCAGAACGGGCACTTGTAAGCCTTGCCAACGCCGGCCTTCTTGATGCGGGCAGGCTTTCAGCCGCTGAAACCGGACTTATTGCGGACTGCATCAGGACCAGCGGATATTACAACCAGAAGGCAAAAAAGCTGAAGAACTTTGCAGGATTCTATCTCGGCAATCCGCCGCCGGACAGGAAGCTTTTCCTTGCGCAATGGGGGCTGGGCCCCGAAACCGTGGACGACATGCTGCTTTATGCCTACAACCAGCCGGTCTTCGTCGTTGACGCATATACAACAAGGCTTTTCTCAAGACTTGGGCTGTGCGATGCAGGAATATCGTACCATGACCTTCAGGCCGAAATAATGAACAGCCTTGAAAAAGACGTTCTGATGTTCAAGGAATACCATGCACTTATTGTAAGGCATGCAAAGGAGCATTGCAGCAAAAAGCCTGTCTGCGCCGGCTGTCCTCTCGCCGCTGTCTGTCCGGGAGCTGAATTATCGCAGAAACAGGCTGAATAATCGGCATATATTTCACGGCCTGCCGGCCGGCTGCTGCAATCAACCGTTACGGAAGTTCTATGACCTTGTTGGTTTTTGATTCCCTGTAGAGCACAAACCTGTTGCCGAGAACCTGTATTACCTCCGCACCGAGTTCTGCCGCAAGGCTTTCGGCAGCCTCACGTGCAGTGAGCGGGGCATTTCTCAGTACGCTGGCCTTGACCAGTTCCCTGGCCTCCAGAGCCTCGTCAAACTGTTTTATGCTGTTTGGCTCCAGCCCGTTCTTTCCTATCTGGAATATTGAAGGTATTCTGTTGGCAAGAGACCTGAGGTAGCTTCTCTGTTTTCCCGTCAATTAGGATTCTCCTTTTCGTCTGGATTCTGCCTTGTCACTCCCGGACTATTTACGGAATATAATCGAATTCAAAATCTCCCATGCGGACCGTGTCACCCTCCTGGATTCCCATTTTCTCAAGTTCCTCGATTACACCCATATTTTTTACGGCCCTCTGGAAATATTGCAGTGATTCAGGGTCATCCAGGTTGACAGAACCGAGCATTCTCTCCACCCACGGTCCTTCCACCACAAACACGTCATTTTCCCTGCGCACTGTAAACGGAGGCTCCTCTTCCTTTTCTTCAGCAACAATCTCTCTTTGTGACGCATCATACAGCACGACGGGTGGTATTTCCCTGAGCCGCTCATAGGCATAGCGGATAAGCTCGTTTACGCCCTTCCTTGTTGCGGCCGATATGACAAATACAGGATAACCCCTGTTTTCCATTTCGCGTCTGAAACGCTCGAGCCTTGACATGTCGCTTACAGCATCAGCCTTGTTTGCTGCAATTATCTGTGGCCGCTTTGAAAGCTCCGGATTATACATCTCAAGCTCGCGGTTTATAACATCCACATCGTTTACGGCGTCACGTCCGTCGGCCTCGGAGACGTCCACTACATGAATCAGAAGCCGCGTACGTTCTACATGCCGCAAAAACTGATACCCAAGGCCCGCGCCCTTATGTGCGCCTTCGATGAGGCCCGGAATGTCGGCCATGACAAAACTTGCCCCCTCGCCTACATATACAACGCCGAGATTCGGAGTAAGGGTTGTAAAATGGTAATCGGCTATCTTGGGCCTTGCAGCCGAAACCACCGAAAGCAGCGTTGACTTTCCCACATTCGGAAATCCGATGAGGCCGACATCAGCCAGAAGCTTCAGCTCCAGCACCACCCATCTTTCCTCACCTGGGGTACCCTTCCTGGCAAAATTGGGAGCCTGGCGCGTCGGTGTGGCAAAATGCTGGTTTCCCCATCCGCCCTTTCCGCCTCTTACGATAATCTCCTGCTGGTCTTCCCGGGAAAGGTCGGCTATTATCCTGCCGGTTTCCTTGTCCTTTACAACCGTGCCCAGAGGAACCCTAACAACCAGGTCCTCACCCGCACGGCCGCTGCAGTTTCTTGCCCCGCCGCGTTCGCCGTTCGGCGCCACGTATTTTCTTTTGTACCTGAAATCGATGAGGGTGTTAAGACCCGTATCCACTCTGAAAACGATATTTCCACCGTCACCGCCGTCGCCGCCGTCCGGCCCGCCGTTAGGTATATACTTTTCCCTGCGGAAGGAAACGGCACCGTCACCGCCGTCACCTGCTTTCAGGTATACCTCAGCCACATCTATGAACATATGAACCCTCCTGGGAAGTCTAAGCATTAATCCTTCCGGTCTTATTTTCTCCCCATATCGGGGGCGGATAAACAAAAAGGGACGATTCAATCGTCCCTCACAAAACCTCTTTTAATCTCAAGCGTAAACGCTTACTCTCTTTCTGGTCTTGTCAAGCCTTTCAAACTTAACCTTGCCGTCTATGAGGGCGTACAGAGTGTCGTCACCGCCTCTTCCCACATTGATTCCGGGATGAATCTTTGTGCCTCTCTGCCTGACGATGATGCTGCCGGCGGTAACAAACTGGCCGTCTCCGCGCTTTACGCCAAGCCTCTTGGACTCACTGTCACGGCCGTTCTTGGTGCTGCCCATTCCTTTCTTGTGGGCAAACAGCTGCAGATTTATCCTTACCATTGGTTACACCTCCTCGCTCACCACGCGCAGATACCGCGCATACTGCATTTCAACCTGTTTGAGTCCTATCTCAAGGGTTTCAAGTATAATTTCGGCTTTTGCAGCATTTTCCGGGGACAGGTTTTCAGGAAGCATCATTTCAAGGTTTCCGTCAGATTCGGTGTAATCCTTTACTCCGCACAGTTCATTCAGTGCTCCGACGGCGGTATAACCGATGGCCGATATTGCTGCACATACCAGATCGTACTCACCCTGCCGGGCAGCCCCGGCATGTCCCCTGATCTTAAAACCCCTGATAAATCCGTCCTTTGAACGGTAAATAGTCGCTTTGGTCATGGTTGATTTCAGGCGTTAATCTTCTCAATCTGCACCTTGGTATAGGGCTGTCTGTGCCCCTTCTTTCTCCTGTAATGCTTCTTGGGCTTATACTTGAAGACGATTATTTTCTTCGCCTTTCCATGCCCGAGAACCTTAGCGGTTACAGTAGCTCCGCTTACGGTGGGATTACCCACGTTCAGGCTGCCATCCCTGGATACGGCAATAACCTTGTCGAAAACTACCTGATCGCCTTCATTGGCAGCAAGCTTCTCTATGAAAAGGGTATCCCCTTCCTGGACCTTGTACTGCTTTCCACCGGTTTCGATCACAGCGTACATTACGGTGCACCTCCTCCATCCAGTCTCGCCTCTGAAGGGACAGATACAATCCGTCAAAAAGCGGGAGTATCTGATTTAGGACCCTTTTGAGTGCGGTCGCTGCTATATTCTATCATAAGCAATATTTCATGTCAAACATTTTTAGGCTGCTCCTGCCGGTATATAAATTGCAATATTAAATGCCGTGAAAAATTTGGTAAATCCATTGCTTACTGGAATAAATTCTATACATCATACCGCCATTTCTATGGCTGACCTATAACCAAACATTCTTCTTGGATATTCATTAATCCATCTCTCTATACTTTTTATTTTTGCTTTACTTACTTTTGATATATCTGTTCCTTTTGGTATAAATCTTCTTATCAGTTTATTAATATTTTCGTTCGTTCCTCTTTCCCAAGAACTATAAGGATGAGCATAATACACTTTCGTCCTGTCCTTGCCTGGCTCTGTTTTTGATTTCTCTATCCCTCTATAGTCCAAAAACTCTGTCCCGTTATCTACTGTTATCGTTTTAAATTTCTCCCTAAATTTCCTTCTATACTTCCTTTCTAATTCATCTATTGCTTTGATTACTGATTCCTGCGTTTTGTCTGGTAGTTTAAGAATTATTTCTTCTCTCGTCTTTCGTTCACTTAATACCAGTAATACTGCTGCGCTATTTTTTCTGCCTACTACACAGTCCATCTCCCAGTGTCCATATTCCTT